>CABS01000190.1_pt1 | contig 83347 bp, 82 predicted proteins | sample 344768 | NCBI WGS metagenome assembly CABS01 (sample SAMEA3138346, study PRJNA38045) | mine drainage metagenome | isolation source: Carnoules arsenic-contaminated mine drainage | place: France:Carnoules | collected 21-May-07 | reverse complement strand
TCCGCGCAGCCGCATCCTGCCCACGCTGGAAGACGCCTTCGCGCTGCTGAGGGCCGAGCGCGGGGCCGTGCCGCGCGCGCTCAACATCGTGTCCGGGCCGTCGCGCACCGGGGACATCGAGCAGACCATCGTGCTGGGCGCCCACGGGCCGTACCGCGTGCACGTGGTGATCGTCGATGCGGCTTGATCGGCGTTTGCGGCTGGGCCTTCCTGGTGCGCTGCTGCTCGTGCCGGGCCTGTCGCAGGCCGCCGCGACCGCCGCGCACGGGGCCGACGCCGCCTCGCTGAGCCTGTGGTGGGGCCTGCCCTTCGCGGCCATGCTGCTGTCCATCGCCTTGCTGCCGCTGTTCGCGCCCGGGCTGTGGCACCACCATCAAGGCAAGATCGCCGGCGGCTGGGCGCTGCTGTTCCTGCTGCCGTTTTCCGCCACCTACGGCGCCGGCGTCGCCGCCGACGCGGTCCTGCACACGCTGCTGCAGGAATACCTGCCTTTCGTGCTGCTGCTCACCGCGCTCTACACCGTCAGCGGCGGCATCGCGGTGCGCGGCAATCTGCACGGCAGCCCGGCGCAGAACACCGCGCTGCTGGCCATCGGCACCGCGCTGGCCAGCGTCATGGGCACCACGGGCGCGGCCATGCTGATGGTGCGCCCGGTCATCCGCGCCAACGACGCCCGCCGCCACAACGCCCACGTGCTGGTGTTCTTCATCTTCCTGGTGGCCAACGCGGGCGGGGCGCTCACGCCGCTGGGCGATCCGCCCTTGTTTCTCGGCTTTCTCAAGGGCGTGGATTTCTTCTGGACCCTGCGCCACCTGTTCGCGCCCACCGCCTTGCTCTGCGCGCTGCTGCTGGCGGTGTTCTATCTGCTCGACCGCTGGTACTGGCGGCGCGAGGACGAGCGCAAACCCGTCGATCCCTCGCCCGACAGCCCCATCCGCATCATCGGCGCCTGGAACGTGCTGTGGCTGGCGGCCATCGTCGCCGCGGTGCTGCACAGCGGCATCTGGAAATCCGGCTTGACCGTGCATGTGCTGGGCCAGGAGCTGGAGCCGCAGAACCTCGCGCGCGATGCGGCGCTGGTTGTCGTGGCGCTGCTGTCCCTGCGCACCACACCGCGGGAGGCGCGCGAGGAAAACCACTTCAACTGGGGGCCGATGATCGAGGTGGGCAAGCTGTTCCTGGGTATCTTCCTCACCATCATCCCGGTCATCGCCATCCTGCGCGCGGGCAGCGATGGGGCGCTGGCCGGGCTGGTGCGCCTGACCAGCGATGCGCAAGGCCAGCCCGTCAGCGCGGCGTATTTCTGGCTCACCGGCCTGCTGTCCGCGTTCCTGGACAACGCGCCGACCTATCTGGTGTTCTTCAATCTGGCCGGCGGCGACGCGGCCCACCTCATGGCGCAGGCCACCACGCTGGTCGCCATCTCGGCCGGCGCCGTGTTCATGGGCGCGGTGACCTATATCGGCAATGCGCCCAACTTCATGGTCAAGGCCATCGCCGAGCATCGCGGCGTGCGCATGCCCTCGTTCTTCGGCTATATGGGCTGGTCGTTCGCGGTGTTGCTGCCCGCCTTCGCCATCCTCGATCTGGTGTTCTTCCGATGAGTGCTCTCACAACCGAAATGCAGCGTCCGCGCGTGCTGGTGGCGCGCGCGGTGTTTCCGGACATCGTCACGCAGCTGGCGCGGGTCGCCGAGGTCGAGGCCACGCCGGACGACGCCATCCAGACCCCCGAACGGCTTCGGGAGCGGCTGCGCGACAAGCACGGCGCCTTCATCACCAACAGCGAGCGCATCGACGCGCAGCTGCTCGAAGCCTGCCCGCTTCTGCGCGTGGTGAGCACCATGACCGTCGGGGTCGACCACATCGACCTCGCGGCCTGCGCGGCGCGCGGCGTGGTCGTCACCCACACGCCCGACGTGCTCACCGAGACCACCGCCGATTTCGGCTTCGCCCTGCTGCTCGCCGCCGCACGGCAGATGAGCGAGGCCGAACGCTATTTGCGCGAAGGCCGCTGGAACAAATGGCGCTACGACCTGTTCGCCGGTGCCGACGTGCACGGCGCCGTGCTGGGCATCGTCGGCATGGGGCGCATCGGCCAGGCCATCGCCCGCCGCGCCGCATGCGGCTTCGACATGCGCGTGCTCTATCACAACCGCAGCCGGCTTGACGCCGGAGTCGAGCAGGCCTGCCGCGCCGAATACCGCAGCCTCGACGACCTGCTGCGTCAAAGCCAGCATGTATTGCTGGCGCTGCCCTACAGCCCGGCGGCCTACCACCTCATCGGCGCCCGCGAACTGGCGCTGGTGCGGCCCGGCGCCACGCTGGTGAACGTCGCCCGTGGCGGCGTCATCGACGAGGCCGCGCTGGCCGCTGCCCTGCACAGCGGCCATCTTGGCGCGGCCGGACTCGACGTGTTCGAGGGCGAGCCCACCGTCAACCCGGCCTTGCTCGCCGCGCCGCGCGTGGTGCTCACGCCGCACATCGCCAGCGCCTCCGTGCCCACCCGCCGCGCCATGGTGCAGCTCGCGGTGGACAACCTCGCTGCCGTGTTGCGCGGGCAGCCGCCCCTCACCCCCGTTCGCGTTTGATTTTCCGCTGAAACCACCCATGTCCTTCGAACTCGTCCTGCTGCTCGTCATCGCCGTGCTGCTGGTGCTCAGCCTGCTGCTGGGCTGGCTTGCGCGCATGCGGGCGCTGGCGGGCCTGCGGCAAACGCTCGCCGCCGACATCGCCCCCCAGCTCGAACGCCTGGAGCGCGAACTGCGCGGCGCGGTGCAGGCCAGCGGCCAAAGCCTGCGCACCGAGCAGGCGGGGCAGCTTGCGCAGTTCCAGCAAATGCTGCTCAACCAGCAGGGCGAGAGCACGCGCACGCAAAACGCCCAGCTCGACGCCGTGAACCTGCAATTGCAAAGCCTGCAAAAGGCCGTGGGCGACACACTCGTGCAGCAGGTGGGGCAGCTCACGCAGACCAGCACCCAGACCATCCAGACCCTGCAGTCGCAACTCGTGCAGCACCTCGATGCCTTGCGCAACACGACCGACCAGCGCCTGGTCGAATCGCGCCAGAGCGCCGAGCAGGGGCAGACGGCCATGCGCGAAGCCACCGAGCTGCGTCTCACCGAACTGCGCCAGACCACCGATAAAGGCCTGAACGAGATGCGTGGCACGGTGGAGCTGCGCCTGCGCGAACTGCAGGCCGACAACGAGAAAAAGCTGGAGCAGATGCGCGTCACGGTGGACGAAAAGCTCCACGCCACGCTGGAGCAACGCCTGGGCGAGAGCTTCAAGCAGGTGGCCGAGCGGCTGGAGTTGGTGCATCGTGGCCTGGGCGAAATGCAAAAACTCGCGCAGGGTGTCGGCGACTTGCAGCGCGTGTTCAGCAACGTCAAGTCGCGCGGTGTGTTCGGTGAAATTCAGTTGGCTGGTTTGATCGAGCAGGTGTTCACGCCCGAGCAATATGGCGTCAACGTCGAAACCGTACCTGGCTCCGGCGCACGGGTGGAATACGCCATTCGCCTGCCGGGCAAGGGCGACGGCCCGCTGTGGCTGCCCATCGACGCCAAGTTTCCGCGCGAGGACTACGAACGCCTGCTCGACGCCCAGGAGCGTGCCGACAAGCCCGCCGCGGACGCGGCCTCCAAGGCGCTGGAGTTGCGCCTGCGCGACGAGGCCAAGACCATCCAGAGCAAATACATTGCCGCGCCGCACACCAGCGACTTCGGCATCCTGTTCCTGCCCACCGAAGGCCTGTACGCCGAGGCGCTGCGCCGCCCCGGTCTGGTGGAGGCGCTGCAACGCGAACATCGCGTCATGCTCGCCGGGCCCACCACGCTGCTGGCCCTGCTCAACAGCCTGCACATGGGTTTTCGCACCCTGGCGCTGGAGCAGCGTTCCACCGAGGTCTGGAAGGTGCTGGGCGCGGTGAAGACCGAATTCGGCAAGTTCGGCGATGTGCTGGCCAAGACCCGGAAAAAGCTGGACGAAGCGAGCAACACCATCGGCGCCGCCGAAACCCGCACCCGCGCCATGACCCGGCAGCTCAAGTCGGTCGAAGCGCTTCCCGCCGACCAGACCCAGGCTTTGCTGGGCCTGCCGGCAGAGGATGCCACTGACCCCGTCAACCTCGACGACCCCGACGACGCGCTATAACCCCCAATGGGCGCGGGCCCAGGTTTCAGGAGTTTCCATGCAGCCACAAGACATCAGCCTCGACGTGCTGGCGGAGAAATACGCCAAGGGCGAGGAACGCACCATCGCCGACGTGCAGCAGCGCGTGGCTCGCGCCCTGGCTCGTGCCGAGGCCGAGCCGGCGCGCTGGGAGAGCGTGTTTTTGCAGGCGCTGCATGCGGGTTTCGTGCCGGCGGGGCGCATCCTCTCGGCTGCGGGCACCGACATTCAGGCCACGCTCATCAACTGTTTCGTGCAGCCGGTGGGCGATTCGGTGTCCGACGCGGTGGACGGCAAGCCCGGCATCTACAAGGCCTTGGCGCAGGCGGCGGAAACCATGCGGCGCGGCGGCGGCGTGGGCTACGACTTCTCGCGCATCCGCCCGGCGGGCGCGCATGTGGGCGGCACGCGCAGCCGCGCCAGCGGGCCGCTGTCGTTCATGCGCGTGTTCGACGCCTCGTGCGAGACGGTGGAATCCGCCGGCAGCAGGCGTGGTGCGCAAATGGGTGTGCTGCGCATCGACCACCCGGACATCGAAGCCTTCATTCACGCCAAGGACGCCGGCGCGTTCAAGAACTTCAACCTCTCGGTTGGCGTGAGCGACGCCTTCATGCAGGCGGTGGAGGGCAACGCCATGGTGGACCTCGTGCACATGGCACGCCCGGGCGATGACCAACTGGCGCAGGGCGCACACCAGCGGGCCGATGGCCAGTGGATTTACCGCTCCGTGCCGGCGCGCGATCTGTGGGACCAGATCATGCTGTCCACCTACGACCACGCCGAGCCCGGCATCCTGTTCCTCGACACCGCCAACCGCGAGAACAACCTGTATTACTGCGAGACCTTCGAGGCCACCAACCCTTGCGCCGAGGAGTTCCTGCCCGATTACGGCTGCTGCTGCCTCGGCTCCATCGACCTCACGCGCTTCGTGCGGCAGCCGTTCAAGCCGCAGGCAGGCTTCGACTTCGACGGTTTCCGCGCCGTGGCGGCTGCCGCCGTGCGCATGCTCGACGACGTGCTCGACGCCACCTACTGGCCGCTGCCCGAGCAGCAGGAAGAGGCGCGCAACAAGCGCCGCGTGGGGCTGGGCTTCCTCGGCCTGGGCGACGCCTGCGTGATGCTGGGCCTGCGCTACGACACCCAGCCCGCGCGCGACTTCGCCGCCGAGATGGCCCGCGTGCTGCGCGACGCCGCCTACGAGACATCCGTGCAACTGGCGCGCGAGAAGGGCGCCTTCCCGCTGTTCGACGCCGGCAAATTCCTCGCCGGCAGCTTCGCCCGCCGCCTGCCTGCTCCGTTGCGCGAAGCCATTGCCGAGCACGGCCTGCGCAACTCGCACCTGCTGGCCGTGGCGCCCACCGGCACCATCAGCCTGGCCTTCGCCGACAACGCCAGCAATGGCATCGAACCGGCGTTCTCCTGGGTCTACACGCGCAAGAAGCGCATGGCCGACGACACCACGCGTGAGTACGAGGTGGCCGACCACGCCTGGCGCCTGTACCGCGAGCAGGGCGGCGACGTGAACGCGCTGCCGCCGCAGTTCGTCACCGCGCTGGAAATGTCGGCGCAGGACCACATGCGCATGCTCGCCGCCGTGCAGCCCTTCATCGACACCAGCATCAGCAAGACGGTCAACGTGCCGGCCGACTACCCCTTCGCCGAATTCAAGGACCTCTATCTCGAGGCCTGGAAATCCGGCCTCAAGGGCGTGGCCACCTACCGTCCCAACACCGTGCTGGGCGCAGTGCTGCAGGCCGCCCCCAGCGCCCAGCCCGCCGTGGCCGGCCTGCCGCCCGACATCGACCCGCTCACGCGCCGCATCGAGGGCCGGCCGCAGGGCGACCTGCAGGCCGTCACCGGCAAGGTCAGCTATATGACGCCGGAAGGGCGCAAGACCGTGTACCTGTCGATTTCCTTCGCCGAGGTGGAGGGCGTGGTCGGCGGCCAGCCGGTGCGCATCGAGCGGCCCATCGAGTTCTTCATGCCGGCCGGCCAGCGCGACGAAGGGCAGCAGTGGATCGCCTCCAATATGCGCCTGCTGTCGCTGGTGGCGCGCTCCGGCGGCTCGGTGGCCAAGTCCTTGCAGAACATGCGCGAGGTGGTGTGGGACAAGGGGCCGGTGCGCTGCGGCGAGGTGATCAAGGCCGACGGCAGCCGCGCGCCGCGCTTTCACCAGTCCGAGGTTGCCGCCATCGCCTATGCGCTGCAGGAAATGCTCATGCGCCGCGGCTTCCTGGACGAGCAGGGGCGGGAGCAGACCCTGGCGGCGCTGGCGCAGCGCGCCAAGGCACCCGACTCGCGGCGCATCGACCTCGAAACCCCCGGCGATGCCCCGGACCTCCTGCCCGGCGGCCGCATCTGTCCCGACTGCGGCGGCCCCTTCCTGCGCCGCGTGGACGGCTGCGACCGCTGCGACAACTGCGGCTATCTCGGCAGTTGCGGCTGAGTTTGCGAGGGAGGTTTGTGGGTTACGTTGTGGGACCGTCAGCTCACGGCACTCAGCGGGTGGCCGGACATGGTGGAAACCTTCGTGCGCACGCCATGCACGCTGCGGAACTACCTGGCGCGGCTCGAACCGCCGTCCCCGCAGCTGGGCGTCCTGCTGGAGCGCAACCGGGCATGCGCGGTGCAGGGCGCAGGGCGCCAAGAGCCCCATGTACCGCCGCACGCGCCAGGAACTCATCTCCAGGCTCAGCCGGGCCTGGGTGGACAACGGCCGCGCGGGCTAGGGCGGGCCTGTCTTTTATTGAGATTTTCAGAATGGGCGACAGACGCAAAGCGGCGCACAAACCTCCCCCCTCCCAACCTCCCCCACCGCGTGGGGGAGGAGGCGCCCCCTCCCCATGCATGGGGAGGGTTGGGGTGGGGAGGGGTTCGGACCGTCACGAATTTGGGAAACATCAATAGTCTGCGCGTTGTCGTTCGGCATCGTCGCATTCCGCGTTTCGCGCGGGTGGATGTCAGAATCCCACGGCTTGCCCGTCGCGCCTGGAGTCGCTCGCGGCGACGTAGCCGTCCTGCGGGTCGTCCGAGAGCTTCCAGATGAACTGTCCCGCGCCGAAGTCCATGTAGGCATCGGGGTCGGCCGTGACCGCGTGGCCCATCGCGCGCAATTCTTCGACGCGGTCCCGGGCCATCGTCGCCTCGCAGTCGATCGACAGCCCCGTGCCGACCTTCCAGCGCGGCGCGTCGCAGGCGGCCTGCGGCTGCTGGGCGTAGGTCAGCATGCGCACCAGGGTCTGCAAGTGGCCCTGCGGCTGCATATTGCCGCCCATCACGCCGAAGCTCATCTGCGGCTTGCCGTCCTTGGTGACGAAGCCCGGAATGATGGTGTGGAAGGGGCGCTTGCCGCCTTGCACGAGGTTGGGGTGCCCGGGCTGCAGCGAGAATCCATGGCCGCGGTTCTGCAGGCTCACGCCGGTGCCGGGCACGACCACGCCGCTGCCGAAACCCATGTAGTTGGACTGGATCAGGCTGACCATCATCCCGCCCGCGTCGGCCGCCGACAGGTAGATGGTGCCGCCGCGCGGCGGGGTGCCGTGCTGGAACGCCGTGGCGCGCCGCATGTCGATGCGCCTGGCGCGCTCGGCGAGGTAGCCGTCGCTGAGCAGGTCGGCCGGCGTGACCTCGGTCATCGCACGCGCGTCGCCGACCCAGCGGTAGGTGTCGGCGAAGGCCAGCTTCATCGCCTCGATCTGCAGGTGCTGGGCCTCGACGCCGTCGACGGGATAGCGGCCGATGTCGAGCTTGTCGACGATGCCCAGCGCCATCAGCGCGGCGATGCCCTGGCCATTGGGCGGGATCTCGTGCACGGTATGGCCGGCATAGTCCTTGGCGATCGGCGTCACCCACTCCGGCTGGTAGGCGGCGAGATCCGCAAGGCTCATGCTCCCGCCATGGTTCTTGGCGTGCGCGGCCAGTTTTTCGGCGATCTCGCCGCGGTAGAACGCCTCCCCCTGCGTCAGCGCAATCTGCCGCAGGGTCGCGCCGGCGTCGCTGAACACGAAGCGCTCGCCAGGCCTGGGCGCGCGCCCGTAAGGCATGAAGGCCGCGGCGAAGCCGGGCTGCTCCTGCAGCAGCGGAACCTGCCGCGCCCATTTGTCGGCCACGATGCAGGCCACCCCATGGCCACGCTCGGCCAGTTCGATGGCGGGTTCCAGAAGATCGGCGAACGGCAGCTTGCCCAGGCGCTGCGACAGCGCCACCCAGCCCGCCACCGCGCCCGGCGTCGTGACCGCATCCCAGCCCCGCACCGGCAGGGCGCCGCCATGTTTGCGGGCGAAGTAGTCCGGATTCCACGCCTGCGGCGCCACGCCCGAGGCGTTGAGGCCGAGCAGTCGCGTGCCGTCCCAGACGATGGCGAAAAGGTCGCTGCCCAGGCCGTTGGACACGGGCTCGACGATGGTCATGGCCGCGGCCGCGGCAAGCGCCGCATCCACCGCGTTGCCGCCCTTGAGCAGCATGCGCAGCCCGGCCTGCGCGGCCAGCGGCTGCGACGTGGCGACGACGTTGCGCGCCATCAGCGGGCTGCGCATGGTGGGGTAGGGGTTATGCCAGTCGAATTGCATGGTCGGGATTCGCGTCGAGGTTGAACTGCAAAGGATGCGGAGATTCAGCGCTGCCGGGGGTCGAGGGCGTCGCGCAAGCCATCGCCGAGCAGATTGAACGACAACACCAGGAGAAAGATCGCCGCGCCCGGCCAAATACCCATCCAGGGGGCGTTGTCGATGTAGTCCTTGGCCGTATTGAGCATGCTGCCCCAACTCGGTGCCGGGGGCTGCTGGCCCAGGCCGAGAAACGACAGACTCGCCTCGGCGATCACCGCGGCAGCGATGGCCAGCGTGGCCTGGACGATCAGCGGCGCGAGGACGTTGGGCATGACGTGGCGCCAGGCGATGCGCAGGGGCGAGTTGCCGACCGCCCGCGCGGCCTCGATGTAGTCCTCCACCTTGACGTTGAGGACCTGGGCACGCGTCAGGCGCACGAACACGGGTGTCGTGGAGACGCCGATGGCGATCATGGCGTTGGTGAGGCTGGGTCCCAGGAATGCCGCCAGGGCGATCGCCAGGATCAGGAAAGGGCAGGACAGGAAGGCGTCGGTCATGCGCGAAATCAAGGCGTCGGTCAAACCGCCGAGGTAGCCGGCGGCCAGGCCGATGGGCACACCCAGCAGCAGCGAGATCGACACCGACACCACGCCGGCCGAGAGCGACGCGCGCGTGCCCCAGATGACGCGCGACAGCACGTCGCGCCCGAGTTCATCGGTGCCAAACCAGTGCGCCGCCGAAGGCGCCTGGCGGATCGCGCTCCAGTTGGTGGCCAGCGGGTCGAACGGGGAAACCCAGGGCGCAAAGACCGCCATCAGCACAAACAACACGACGACAACGAGCCCCGCGAGTGCCGCGCGCCGGCGGTAGAGACGGCGCCAGCCCCGGCGCCAGGGGCCAGCCTCCAGGACGGGTTGGGACGCGGCAACGGCAGGGAGGACTGCGGACATGGCTAGCGGCGCAGGCGTGGGTTGATGAGGAAGGAGGCCAGGTCGGCCAGCAGGTTCAGCACGATGTAGGCGAGCGCGGTGATCAGCACCACGCCTTGCACGACGGCAAAGTCGCGGTTGGCCACGGCATCGACGATCAGCTTGCCGAAGCCGGGGATCGTGAACACCTGCTCGGTGAGGACGGCGCCGGAGAGCAGGGTGCCGAGTTCGAGGGCGCCCAGGGTGATGATGGGCGTCAGCGCATTGCGAAAGGCGTGCTTGAGCACGACCACGGGTTCGCTCAGGCCCTTGGCGCGTGCGGTTCGCACATAGTCGGCGCTGAGCACCTCCAGCATGGCGCTGCGGGTGTGGCGCATGAGCACCGCCGCGATCGAATTGCCCAGCACGAAGGCCGGCATGGCCATGCCCAGCAGGTTGGCGCGAAGGTTCACGAACGGACTGACGTAGCCGGACGCCGGGAACCAGCCCAGCTGCACGGAGAACAGCAGGATCATCAGGATGCCGAGCCAGAAATTCGGCGTCGACAAGCCCCACAGCGCGAAGGCGTTGGCGGCGTAATCCCAGGCCGTGCCGCGCCCCACGGCGGCGACGATGCCGGCAGGGATGCTGACGAGCAGGGCCACCGCCATGGCCAGCAGCGACAGCTCGATGGTGACCGGAAGCTTCTGGGCGATGAGTGCCGACACGGGCTGCTGCAGGCGCATCGATTCGCCGAGGTCGCCATGCAGCACGTCGCGCACCCAATAGCCGTAGCGCACCGGCAGGGGTTGGTCCAGGTGCAGCTTCTTGTGCAGGTAGGCAACGACCGTCGGGTCCTGCTCCTCACCGGCCAGGATCAGTGCCGGATCGCCTGGCAGGAGCTGCTGCAGGCCGAAGATCAGGATCGAGACGAACACCAGGGTCGGCACGATCGAGGCCAGCCGCTTGAGGAGAAATTCGAGCATGTCGATGGCCGCGCCCTTGACGGGCGCGGCCCATGGCTTCAGGCCATCTTCAGCCCGGTCACCCGGAGCAGGCCGTCGGGGATGTCGCGCACGCCGGTGAGCTTGCGCGTGTAGCCCCACAGCCAGTGGGCGTGATAGACATAAAGAATGGGGCGGTCATTCAGCACGCGCGCGGCGATTTGTTCATAGTCGGCCACGCGTTGCGCCGTCTGCAGATCGCTGCGCGATTTGTTCAGGAGCGTGTCCACGGCCGGCACGCAGTAACCGCTGTAGTTCAGCGGCTGTTTGCAACCGTCGAAACTGAACAGATTCCCGTCCGGGTCGGCGCGCCCGCTCCACTGCAGGACATAGGCTTCGTATTCCCCTTTCTCGGCCAGATTGAGCGAGGTCGCGAACTCGGTCGATTGGATCTTCACGTCGAACCCCGCGTCCCGCGCCATGGACTGCACGGCCTGTGCCAGTCGTTGCGAGTCCGAGGTTGTCGGCGTCATCAGGGTGAAACGGGGATTCGGCACGCCGGCCTCCTTCAGCAAGGCCCTGGCCTTGGCGACGTCGCGCTTGGGCACGGGGACACTCTTGGCGTAGAAGCGATTGGTCGGTGGCACCCACTGGTTGCCCACGGTGGCCTCGCCGTTCATCACGACCTGAACCAGTCCTTCGCGGTCGATGGCCAGCTCGAAGGCCTCGCGCACACGGGCGTCGCGGCCGAGCGGGTTCTTTTGCGCCAGGGCGCTCTTGCCGACATTCATCGTGATGCCCTGGTAGCCGATTCCCGTGATGCTGGACGTCTTGAACCGGCTGTCCCTGCGCAGCCCGGCGATGTCCGACGAAGCCATGCGTTCGATGAAGTCGAGCTGGCCCGCGCGCAGGTTCGCCAGGCGTACCGCGGAGTCGGGGATGGGTGTGTACACGACCTTGTCGAAGTGAACCGCGTCCTTGTTCCAGTATTCGGCGAAGCGCTCCAGCACGATGTGTCCTTGAGGGACCCGTTCGACGAACTTGAACGGCCCGCAGCTGACCGGCTTGTTGGCGAAGTTCTCGCCTTCCGCCTGCGCGGCCTTGGGAGAGACCATCATGCCGGCACGGTCCGCAAGCACCGAAAGCAGCGGGGCGAAAGGGGCCGAAAGATTCAGTCGTGCCGTGTAGGGATCGATGACCTCGACGCTTTCCACGGGTGCAAGCTCACCGCGGCGGCTCGACCCCGGGAGGGTCTTGTGCCGCTCGATGTTGTATTTCACCGCCGCTGCGTCGAATCTCTCGCCATCTTGGAACAGGACGCCTTCGCGCAGTTTCAGCGTCAGCGCCTTGTTGTCGGGCGACCATGCATAGCTGGTCGCAAGCTGCGGCACGATATTGAGCTTCTCGTCGATGTCGAACAGCTTGTCGCACAGAGCCGCAAACACGATGCGGCCGACGAAGGTGCGCGCCAGTGTCGGGTCCAGCATGTCGGGGTCTTCGGCCAGGCCCACGCGCAGAGTCTGAACCTGCGCGGCCAAGGCTGAAGCGGGCAACGCATGCCCGACGGCCCCGGCCAGCGTGAGACTTGATGCCTTGATGAATGAACGTCGATCCATGGTGTTAATCCCCCAAAGTGAGTGTGAAAAATCCTGACCTGTGATGCCCTTGGCGATGGACGCCAACCTGACCCGGGCCGAGTCCTCGAGACGGGGCCGGATTTGGAGCAACGCCAACGGGAAATGGCCTGCCCCGTTTGGCGATGGAAACCGGACTGCAGCGATCGGTGCATGTCGCAGGCGTTGCTCATGCCGGGGCTCCGGTGCGGGCGGCGAAGGCCGACTGCAGCTTGGCCAGGCGCGGGTTTGCCGGTGCGCCGCCGGCGCCTTTCCGCAAGGCCAAAGGCACCTCGATCTCGCGCCAGTAATGACATGCCACGCCGTGCCCGCCCTCCGCAGCGAGAACAGGCGTGCTTTGCGCGCACAGCGGGCGCGCATGCGGGCAGCGCGTGTGGAAGTGGCAGCCGGGCGGCGGTGCGAGCGGGCTCGGCACATCGCCGGCCAAGGCGATGCGTTGCCGTGCCGTGCGGGGCTGCGGCGAGGGAATGGCCGACAGCAGGGCCTGGGTATACGGATGGCGCGGCGCGGCGTAGAGCGCGCGCTTGTCGGCGATTTCGACGATGCGCCCGAGATACATCACCGCGACCCGGTCGGCGATGTGCTTGACGACGGCGAGGTCGTGCGCGATGAAAATGTAGGCGAGGCCGAACGTCTGCTGGAGGTCCTGCAGCAGGTTCACGACCTGGGCCTGCACGGACACGTCCAGCGCCGAAACCGCCTCGTCGCACACGACCAGCTTGGGTTCGACGGCCAAGGCGCGCGCGATGCCGATGCGCTGGCGCTGGCCTCCCGAGAACTCGTGCGGATAGCGCAGCGCATGTTCCGGCGCCAGCCCCACGGTCTTGAGCAGTTCGGCCACGCGCTCGCGGCGCCGGCCCTCGGCAAGGCCGTGGAGGAGCAGCGGCTCGCCGAGTGTCTGGCCCACCGTCATGCGCGGGTTGAGCGAGGAGTAGGGGTCCTGGAAGATGATCTGCATGGCGCGCCGCTGCGCCTGCGCATCCAGCGCGCCGAGGTCGGCGCCGTTGAACCAGATGTGCCCTGCGGTGGGTTCGATGAGGCGAAGAACCAGCCGCCCGAGCGTCGATTTGCCGCACCCCGATTCGCCGACGACGCCCAGGGTTTCACCGGGCGCGAGCGCAAAGTCCACGCCATCGACCGCGCGCACGGCGCCCTGGGTACGGCCCAGGATGCCGCGCTTCACCGGGAAATGCTTGACCAGCCCTTCAACGCGCAGCAGCGGGGATGTCGCGAATGGATGCGCTGGCATGGGCTTGTTCATGCGGGCACGCCCGGCCGGGTGGCGAAGTCCATGGACGGTGTTTTTTCAAACAGGGCTTGCGGATCGAGAGGGGCCTTCCAGCATGCCGAGACATGGTTTTCACCCACGTTTCTAAGTGTAGGCGCAGCGGCATGGCATTGTGCGTCGGCAAACGGACAGCGGTCGGCAAAGCTGCAGCCCGAGGGCAGGCGCAGGGGGTTGGGCACCTGGCCGGCGATGGACGCGAGGCGTGTTTGCGCGTCATCCAGCCTGGGTATGGAACCCAGCAGGCCGATGGTGTAGGGATGCTGCGGCTCATCGAACAGGGTCTGAACCGGCGCCCGCTCGACCACCCGGCCGGCATACATCACCACCACCGCGTCCGCCACTTCGGCGACCACGCCCAGGTCATGGGTGATGAGGACGATGGCCGTGCCGGTTTCTTCCTGCAGCGTGCGCATCAAGTCGAGGATCTGCGCCTGGATCGTCACGTCCAGCGCCGTGGTTGGCTCGTCGGCGATCAGCAGGCGCGGCTCGCAGGCGAGGGCCATGGCAATCATGACGCGCTGGCGCATGCCGCCGGACAGCTTGTGGGGATATTCGTGGAAGCGCTGCTCGGGGGCCGGAATGCGCACGCGCCTGAGCATCGCCATGGCGCGCTCGGCGGCTTGCGCGCGGCCGATGCGCCGATGGCGCAAAAGGCCCTCGACGATCTGGTTGCCGATGGTGTACGCCGGGTTCAGCGAGGACATCGGCTCCTGGAAAATCATGGCCATGCCGTTGCCGCGCAAGTTTTGCATCTCGGCTTTCGGCAGGCCCAGAAGTTCGCGGCCCTCGAAGCGGATGGAGCCTCCGACGATGCGCCCGGGTGGATGAGGCACCAGGCCCATGATGGACAAGGAGGTCACGCTCTTGCCGCTGCCGGATTCGCCGACGATGGCGAGCGTGCGGCCGGCCTCGAGCGAAAAACTCATGCCGTCGACGGCCGGAAATTCGCCGTCTTCGGTGGCGAAGTGGGTGCGCAGGTCCTGGACCTCGAGCAGGGCCGTCATGGCGTGTCCTGGCGCCTCAAGGCCTGGAATCGGGCGATGCGCGCTTCGATCTCGCTGCGGTCGGTCAGGCCGACAGGATCGTCCCGCTTCGGCAGGCAGGCCAGGAAGGGCTGGTAGCGTTCCAGGCTCTTGGCATACAGGCGCCGCAGTTCCGCGATGGGTTCCGCATGGTCGTCGACGCGCAGGTCCAGCAGCGGGTAGTCCTCGCGGCCGTGGATGCGCAGCGCGGCCGCCTGCTTGCCACGCTTGTCGCCGCCCGCCGCTTCACCGGCCGCCATGGCGGCAATCAACCGCTCGGCGAGCGCTTGCCCCTTGGTTGCGACGAAGGCCTGCGCGGTGGCTTCGATCACCTGCGGACCGGCCAGCATATTGCCGGCGACGCTGAAGTCGTCGTACACCGCATGGCCGCACCATCCGATGCACGAGGCGCCGGTGTGGGCGGCGCCCCTGCCCGAGGCCGGCAGCACGTGCAGCTGGCGATGGCCGCGGCCCGCATCGGCGCCAGTCAGCGCCGCGACCAATTCCTCCGGATTGCAGCCCGCGGCAAGCGCGTCGAGGCCGGCGGGGCCATAGAGCGGATTCATCAGCGCCTGTGTCGACAAGGCCCCAACTTGGCTTCGCGTATGGACGCAGAGCCCGCCGACGGCAAAGAAGCGGCTGGCGATCGCGACACCGAATGTGCCGTCGTCGTCGCGCGCCAGGATGGACCAGGTCATAGGCTTTGCCGTTCGGGCTTTTGTTCGAGCTGCTCGGGTGTATTACATAAAAAGTGCGCGGGTTCTTCCGACTTCAAGGCGCGGTTCGTCAAACGCAACTTCCATGCCCAAGCCCCTGTGCTTGTCGTGGCGCATGCGAGGGAATGAAGCATGGAGAAGCGTGTACACATGCAGCTTCCATTTTGGTGCCAAACGCCCCATGTTGGGAAGTTTGCGCCACAGGGCAGCGCGCTTGGTGCAGCGGTCGACATCAGGCTTCTGCCGTTGTGGTCCGCAGTTGCGAGAGCGCGGCCATCAGGTCGGCGAAGCGCTCGCCCTGGACCATGACATGCCTGAGCAGGGCCTGCGCGGCGCGCTCGCCGTCGCCGCCCTGGATGGCGTCGACGACGGCCTGGTGCTCGCTGTAGGAGGCCTGCAGCCGGCCCTTGACGCGCAATTGCAGCCGCCGGTAGGGGCGCAGCCTGCGATGCAGCGTCGTGGCCTGTTCGCACAGGAAGCCGCTGTGGCTACCGGCGTAGATCTGGTGATGGAAGGTTTCGTTGAGGTGGTAGTAGGCATCGGCGTCGCCGGCGTTGCGCGCGGCCTCGCAGGCCCGGTGCGCGGCTTCCAGCGCGGCCAGTTCCTCGGCCGGCATGCGCCGAGCGGCATGCCGGCCGCACAGGGCCTCAAGCTCGGCCATGACCTCGAACATCTCGATCAGGCGCTGGGGGGAGATTTGGGCCACGGTCGCGCCGCGCCGGTGCCGGATGTCGACCATGCCGGCCGATGCCAACTGCATCAGTGCCTCTCGCACCGGCGTGCGCGACACCCCGAAGCGCTGCGTCAGCTCGGCTTCGTCCAGGGGCGCCCCGGGCGGCAGTTTCCCGGTGGCGATGTCCTCTTCGATGGACTCGCGCAGGCGATCAGCGAGGGAAATGCTCTTGTCCATGGGTGTGAATGGAATGCTAGCGGGATCGCCCATCATGAAGGCAAGACGCAGCCTGTTGTGTCCTGGAAAACCCCGTATTGCGGATACAGAGATTTGCACAAAGAATGCAGAATCATCTTTTTTGTATTTTACAGGCCCCAACTTTTGGAATCCACGCCTGGATCCGCCTCCTTGGGCCGTCAAGCCACGGGCTGGAACACCCGGCGCGCGGAGAAGATGCGCCGCTTGAGCGCCGTGGCGCATCTGGCGGACGGCTGCATCTTGCCCACGGAGCGCATGGTCGAGGCGCTGGAGAGCTGCTGCTGGCGCCCGGCGACCGCGTCGCGCTCGAAGGCAACAACCAGAAGCAGGCGGACTTCCTCTCGCGCAGCTTGGCGCAGGTCGATGCCCGCCGCGTGCACGATCTGCACCTGTTGATTTCGAGCATCAGCCGACCCGAGCACCTGTCGCTGTTTGAGCGCGGAATCGCGCGGCGGGTGGATTTCGCCTTTGCGGGGCCTCAGAGCTTGCGCGTTGCCCAACTGCTGGAGGACGGCAAGCTGGAGATCGGCGCGAGATTCACACCTATGTCGAGCTTGACGCGCGCAGGTTCATCGACCTGAGCCCGCAAGTCGCGCTGGTTTGCGCCGAGAAGGCCGACGCGCAGGGCAACCTCTACACGGGGCCGAATACCGAGGACACGCCCGCCATCGTCGAGGCCGCCGCATTCCGGCAGGGCATCGTCATTGCCCAGGTCAATGCATGGGCCGACGAGCTTGCGCGGGTCGACATTCCCGGCTCCTGGGTCGACTTCGTGGTCGTCGCGGACCGGCCGTTCGCCATCGAACCGCTGTTCACGAGAGATCCGCGCCACATCACCGATCTGCAGTGCTCATGGGGATGATGTGTTGACGCCGACCGAAAATTGACCCACCTACGGCGATAGTGCCGATCCAAATTTGACCCGGGTGTTCAACCTACCCTGCCTCTTTTTTGAGCAGGGGAGAAGGAGTGATCACCATGGTCATGATTGGCAAGGTCAAGCGGATGTATTTCCGCGAGAAGAAGTCTGTTCGGGAGATCGTGCGGCTGACGAGTTTGTCGCGCAACACGGTGCGCAAGTGGCTCAAGACGCCGGTGCTGGAGGAGCCCAGATACCGGCGCAGCGAGGCGCCGGGCAAGCTCACGCCGTTCCATGAAGCGATCAAGCAAGCGCTCAAGGTCGACGCGCACCGCCCGCGGCATGAGCGGCGCACGGCGCGCGCGCTGCACGCGCAGATCAAGGCCGAGGGCTACGCCGGCAGCTACAGCCGCGTCACCGACTTCGTGCGCGCGTGGCGCCAGGGCGAAGGTCAGTCCATCTCCGCCAAGGCCTTCGTGCCGCTGGCCTTTGAGCTCGGCGAGGCATTCCAGTTCGACTGGAGCGAAGAGGGCCTGGTCGTGGGCGGCATTTACTACCGCATGCAGGTCTCGCACCTGAAGCTGTGCGCCTCGCGGGCTTTCTGGCTCGTGGCCTACCCCAGCCAGGGTCACGAGATGCTGTTCGATGCGCACACCCGGTCGTTCGCAGCCATGGGCGGCATTGCCCGGCGCGGCATTTACGACAACATGAAGACTGCGGTCGACAAGGTCAGGAAGGGCAAGGGCCGCACCGTTAACAAGCGCTTTGCCGTGATGTGCGCGCACTACCTGTTCGACGCCGACTTCTGCAACGTCGCTTCGGGCTGGGAGAAGGGAGTGGTCGAGAAGAACGTGCAGGACAGCAGGCGGCGGATCTGGATCGAGGCGAACAAGGTGAAGTTCGGCAGCTTCACCGAACTCAACGCCTGGCTGGGCGACCGCTGCCGGGCGCTGTGGGACGAGGTGCGCCACCCCGAGCACGAGCAGTTCAGCGTGGCCGAGATGCTCGACAACGAGCGACCGCACCTCATGCCCATGCCCGCGCCATTCGACGGCTACGTGGAGAGCCCGGCGCGGGTCAGCAGCACCTGCCTGGTGGTCGTGGCGCGCAACCGCTACTCGGTGCCATGCGAGCTGGCCGGGCAGGCCGTCAGCACCCGGCTGTACCCGGGCAAGATCGTCATCGTGGCCGACGATGCGGTGGTGGCCAGCCACGAGCGGCTGAGTGACCGGGGCCAGACCAAGTACGACTGGCAGCACTACATCCCGCTGGTGCAGCGCAAGCCCGGCGCCTTGCGCAACGGGGCGCCCTTCGCCGACATGCCCGAGTCTCTGCAGCAGTTGCGCCGGGCTCTCTTGCGCGACCCGGGCGGCGACCGCGTGATGGCGCAGGTGCTGGCCATCGTGCCGACTGCGGGACTTGACGCCGTACTGGTGGCGGTGGAACTTGCGCTGGAGGGCACGCGACGCGGACGCGTCAGCGTCGAGCACGTCCTCAATGTGCTGGCGCGTCTGAACGCCGCGCCGGCGCCGGAGAGCGCGACCACGGCGCTGCAGGTCTCGACGCTACCGCTGGCCAACACCGAGCGCTACGACAGCCTGCGCACCGGAACCGTCACCATCACCACCGAGGAGGCCGACCATGCGTGAGCTTGCCGTCGAACTCAAGCAGTTGCGCATGCACGGCATGGCAGGCGCCTGGGCCGATCTGGTCGAGCAAGGGGGCAGTGCCGCCTTGGAGAGCTCGCGCTGGTTGCTCGAACACCTGCTGCAGGCCGAGACCACGGACCGCGCAATGCGCTCGGTGAGCCATCAGATGCATGCCGCGAAGTTCCCGGTGCACCGCGACCTGGCGGGCTTCGACTTCGAGGGCTCACCGGTGGACCGCAAACTCATCCACACGCTGACTGAGATGGCGTTCACTGACGCCGCGCAGAACGTCGTGCTCGTCGGCGGACCTGGCACGGGCAAGACCCACCTGGCCACGGCCATCGGCGTGTCGGGCATCACCCGGCACGGCAAGCGGGTGCGGTTCTACTCGACGGTGGACCTGGTCAACGCGCTGGAGCAGGAGAAGACCCAAGGCAAGGCCGGACGCATCGCGCTGAGCTTGCTGCGCATGGACATCGTCATCCTGGATGAGCTGGGCTACCTGCCGTTCAGCCAGGCCGGTGGGGCGTTGCTGTTCCATCTGCTGAGCAGGCTGTACGAGCACACCAGCGTGATGATCACGACCAACCTGGACTTCGCCGAGTGGTCGAGCGTGTTCGGCGACGCGAAGATGACGACGGCTTTGCTGGACCGGCTCACGCATCACTGCCACATCGTCGAGACCGGCAACGAGAGCTACCGGTTCTTGCACAGCACGGCGGTGGCCAAGAAGCGCATCAAGGCTCGCGAGCAGGCGCGTCGGGCCGACAAGCAGCCGCCAGCCGAGGCCGACATCTGAGCGAGCGCCGCGCGAACAGCGATGCATCTGGGAGGGCAACGAAACAGCCATAGACCTACACTTATCCACAGCCGGCCGTCACGCGGTCGGCATCCATCCCCGGGTCAATATTGGATCGGCGCGGTGGGTCAGATTTAGATCGGCGCCGACAGGGATGATGGCCATCCGCGGCATCTACGAGCGCTACCAGGTCACGTCGCTGAACCACGGCATCGGATACGACACCGCCGCGATCGAACTGCTGCTGCCGACCTATGGCGCATCGCTGGGGCTGAAGGGCAGAGTCTGCCGCAACTGGGCGCTCAATCCGCATCCCACGCTGATTCCGGCGATCGAGAGCGGCTGGGTGGAGAGCGTGCATTGCTTTGGCAGCGAAGTCGGCATGGAAAACTACGTTGCCGCCCGCTCCGACGTGTTCTTCATCGGCCGCGATGGCTCGATGCGCTCCAACCGCGTGCTGTGCCAGCTGGCGGGCCAATACGGGGTGGACCTGTTCATCGGCTCGACCTTGCAGATGGACGCCGACGCCCATGCTTCGACCGTGGCGCTGGGGCGGCTGACGGGCTTCGGCGGCGCGCCCAACATGGGGCATGACCCGCGTGGTCGCCGGCATCCCTCCCCCGCCTGGCTGTTGCTGATCACCGCCGACGCGCCGGTTGTCCGGGGGCGCAAGTTGGTGGTGCAGCTGGTCGAGACGTACCAGAAAGGCGGCGTGCCGGCGCTGGTGGAGGCGCTGGACGCCATCGCGGTCGGGGAAAAGAGCGGGATGCCGATCGCGCCGATCATGATCTACGGCGATGACGTCACGCATGTGGTGACCGAAGAGGGCATCGCCTACTTGTAACAAGGCGCAGGGCCAGGAGGAGCGTCGTGCCGCGCTGGCTGCGATCGCCGTCACGCCGATCGGCCAGCGCTCGGACGCTGCCGTGGCGCGCAACCTTCACGCGCGCGGCATCGTCGCCTATCCGGCCGACCTCGGCGTCAGTCCGCTGCAGGCCAAGCGCTCCTTGCTGGCGGCGCGCAGCATCGAGGACCTGGTGGACTGGTCGGGCGCCCTCTATCAACCGCCCTCACGGTTCCAGAACTGGTGAGGCTGCGCATGCTGCGCTCGGCGGAGGCGCTTCGCCTGCCCTTCGCCGACATGGCGCGCGCGGCACCCTGGACGGCCATGCCGCCGTGGCGCTGTCCATCGAAGGCGCATTCCAGGGCGGCAGCATCGGCGAAGTCTCCGGGGCCAAGATCGCCGGCGCGCTGGAACTGGCCTTGCGCGACTGCGAGGCCGGCCAGCCCGTCTGGCCCATCCTGCTTCTGGAGACCGGCGGCGTGCGCCTGCAGGAAGCCAACCTACCAGCCCGCTCCAACCGGCTCATGGGAAATCTCGGTTGAGTCCTGCGACGGGCTGGATCCTCCCCAATAAAAAACCGCCCTAGTACATCAACACGCAAGTATCGGAACGTAGTGTTGGCTGAGTTTCTGATCTGCGTCCTGTCGCGTGAATTTCCACTCGATGGTTCGCTGCAGTTCGTTTCGCGCTTGTTGCCAAGCGTCGACCTCGGCGCGCAGGTTCTGGCGGCTGTCGATGCGCCGATTCAGGCACTGGCGACTCAGGATGCCGATCTCAATCTCCGCCATGTTCAGCCAACTGGCATGCTTGGGCGTGTCGTGGAACTGCACTCGACGCAAGAGCTTTGTCGCGGCACGCGTTCCCAGTACATCGTCGAAGCACTTCTTGAAATGGATGTTCAGGTTGTCCAGCACCAGGTGAACGCATCGCGCCTTGGCGTATGCGCCGGTGAGCAGTTCACGGATGAAAGCCACGAAATCAACCTTGCCCCGGTGCTCGGTGACAAAGACGATCCGCCGCCCCGCCTTGGGCTCGACGGCCACGAACAGGTTGGTCGTGCCGTTGCGCGTGTATTCGTCGTCGTGCTTGGCGGGGGCGCACGCGCTCATGGGCAGGGGCTGGCGGCTGTGGCCGATGAGTTGCAGGCTCTTCTCGTCGATGCAGATCACGGGCTCGGCGTGCGAAAGCGGACGTGCATACAGTTCAAGCAAGCCGTACATGCGACGGCGGTACTCCTGCGTCAGCACACCGATGCACCACATCAGCTTGCGCCAGGGCTTGAGGTCGTTTTTTTGAGCATGCGCCGCACGGTCTCCCGACTCACGCCTCCCAGCCCCGGCTCCTGGCGAGCGACCCGTTCGAGTTCGACCATCGTCCAGCGCTGCCGACCCGCGGGAGGCGCCGAACAGGCCAGTGCGATCACCTGGGCTTCGGCGTTGGTGTCGTACTGGCGTGGTCGGCCCGAACGCGCGACGTCGAACACCGCCAGTTCGACGCCCCCTTGCAGGTACGCTGCGCGCGTGCGCCACACGGCCGTGCGACCCACTCCAAGCACAGCCATGATCTGGGCCTCCGGGAGGCCTCGATCCAGGCACGACAACATATGCGCTCGATTGACCTCTCGCAACGTATGAACACCCTTGCTGCGAATGTCCTCGATGACCGAACGATCCTCGTCGGTCAAATGCAGTTCCGTCTGACGCATGACAACCCCTCTTTGCACCGATTGGCGGTAGCGAGAGTGGAGAGTGTATTCATGTTTCTTTACTTTCGTGCCAATGTACTAGGGCGGTTTTTTATTGGGGAGGATCCGTGCTCAGACCCGGCCTTTGTATTCGCCGGTACGGGTGTCGATTTCGATCTTGTCGCCGGTGGCAACGAAGATCGGCACCGGGATTTCCACACCGGTGGAAATCTTCGCCGGCTTGAGCACCTTGCCAGAGGTGTCACCCTTCACGGCGGGTTCGGTGTAGATGATTTCGCGCACCACGGTGTTGGGCATTTCCACCGAGATGGCCTTGCCGTCGTAGAACACCACTTCGACGGGCATGCTGTCTTCGAGGTAGTTGATGGCGTCGCCGAGGTTGTCTTTTTCCACTTCGTGCTGGTTGTACTCGGTATCCATGAACACATACATGGGGTCGGCGAAGTAGGAATAGGTGCAGTCCTTGCGGTCGAGCATGACCTGATCGAGCTTGTCGTCGGCCTTGTAGACGACTTCGGTGCCGCCGCTGGTCAGCAGGTTCTTCAACTTCATTTTCACCGTGGCGGCGTTGCGGCCACCGCGGCTGTATTCGGTCTTTTGCACGACCATGGGATCCTTGCCCACCATGATGACATTGCCGGCGCGGATTTCTTGAGCGAGTTTCATAAATCGGGGGAGAACAGGTGTCTGTTGAAAAGTCAACGCATCATTTTAGCCGGGGCGGGCCAAGACAGTTGACTACAGCGGCAGTATGCGAGCCTGAAGGGTGCGGCCAGCGGTCAGCAGTTGGCTGGCCAGATCGGGCTGGCTGGCCAGGCGGCTGCACCAGGTGCGGGCGTGGCGGCGCAGTTGCGGCAATGCGGCGACGAACCCGGACCAGGCGCTGTCGAGATCGAGGTTGCGGTTCCAGGCCGTCCACAGCGGAATGATGGCGTCGCGCACGTCGGCCGGGGCATCCTTGAGATACAGGTCGAAAAAGGCATCGAGCTTCTTGTCATGCGCGCCGTCTTGCTGGGGGTAGATGTGCCACACCATGGGTCGCGCGGCCCACTGCGCGCGCACAAAGGAGTCTTCGCCGCGCACGATGCAGACGTCGGCCGCCCACAGCAGTTCGTCGAAGCGCTCCTGCGGCATGAAGGGCAGGGCGCAGAGGGTGAGGCTGCCGCGCACCGTGGTCTGGCCGGTGAGCAGTTGCATATGCAGCCAGTCGTTGACGGCTTCGATGATGGGGCCGGGACAGATCCACAGCACGGTGGGACGATCGGCTGCGGCCAGGCTTTGCAGCCAGGACTCCATCTTTGCACGCGCATAGCTGAACAGCACCACGGTGGTGGCATGCTCGGGTGGAGGCGGCAGGCTGAGCGAGCGCAGGGCGATGCGGCGGGCGGCGGGCATGGCCTGCCAGGCGTCGCGCCGGGCCAGCAGATCGGCCTCGCGGATCAGGCCGCCGGTCGCCGGGGTGAAGCCGGGAAAGAAGAACAGCTTGTTGATGCCGCCGGGCTGGGGCGACGGCTTGAGGTGGCTGCCTTCGACCCAGGGTTCGGCACTGAGGTGCTCGAGATTGAACCAGCGCAGGCCCTCGGCACCACGCTGCTGGACGCGTTCCAGGAAGGCTGGGGCCAGCTTGCAGCCAAACAACTCGACCACCACGTCGCCGGGTTCGAGCTGGAGTTGGCGGCCCCAGTTGAACACCTGAACGCCGTCCACGCTCTGTTGTGCCAGGCGCGGATTGACCTGCGGGCAAATGACGCGGAAGGTGTTCAAATCATCGACGAACAGCCGCACGTTGCGGCCATGCTCGTGCGCGAGCTGGCGTGCCAGACGCCAGCCCACGCCGATGTCGCCGAAGTTGTCCACGACATGACAGAACAGATCCCAGGTATCCCGTTGGTTCATCAGCTAGGCGGCGCAGGCGCCGTCGGTTCGAAGGTGAGTGTGTACGACGCACATTGTCGTCGCTGTTCACGTCTGGCGGATTTTCGCGATGCGGTGCATGCGCGCCATCCGGGTTACACCTGCCTGCCGGTTCCATCCTTCGGCCCGCTTTCGGCGTCGATGCTGGTGGTGGGTCTGGCGCCCGGCCTGCACGGCGCCAACGCCAGCAACCGGCCGTTCACCGGAGACGGCGCCGGGCCGCTGTTGTACGGCACGCTCACCGAACTGGGTCTGGCGCGGCGCGAGCCGCAGGTGGCCATCACCGATCACCCCTCCAGCATCACCGCGGGCGACGGGCTGGCGTTGCTGAACTGCCGCATCTGCAACGGCGTGAAATGCCTCCCGCCCGACAACAAGCCTCTGCCTGCCGAGGTGCACGCCTGCAACCCCTATCTGGAGGCCGAGATACAGGCCATGCCGCAACTCAAGGTGATCGTCGCGCTGGGCACGGTGGGCCACGGTGCGGTGCTCATGGCTCTGGGCCTGAAGGCGTCCGCAGCCCGCTTCGCGCATGGCGCGCGTCACGAACTGCGCGGCATCACCCTGTACGACAGCTACCACTGCAGCCGCTACAACCAGAACACCGGACGACTCACACCGGCCATGTTCCGCGCGGTGTTCTCCGAGGCCTCACGTGAGGCCGGGGCAGGCCTTTGACCCGTCAAAAAAGATGAACCAGCCACCGGAAATGCCGCGCCCCGCAGCAGACGTCGCCGATGTGGCCGACCCCGAGGCGTTGGCCCGGCAGGTTGCCGCATTGCCTCATCTGCCCGGGGTCTATCGCTATTTCGCGGCCGATGGCACGCTGCTGTACGTGGGCAAGGCGCGCGACCTGAAAAAGCGCGTGTCCAGTTATTTTCAGAAAGACCACGGCGGCACCCGCATCGGCCATATGGTGTCGCGCATCGCGCGGCTGGACACCACGGTGACCGGCTCCGAAGCCGAGGCCCTGCTGCTGGAAAACAACCTGATCAAAACGCAGGACCCGCGCTACAACATTCTGTTCCGCGACGACAAATCCTATCCCTATCTCAAGCTCACCACCGGCCATGCCTTTCCGCGCATGGTGTATTTCCGTGGCGCGGTGGACCGCAGGCATAGCTACTTCGGGCCGTATCCCAGCGCCTGGGCCGTCAAGGAAAGCATTGCCTTGCTGCAGAAGGTCTTCCTGCTGCGCACTTGCGAAGACACCGTGTTCGCCAACCGCAGCCGACCGTGTTTGTTGCACCAGATTCATCGCTGCACGGCCCCTTGCGTGGGGCGCATTTCGAGCGGGGCTTATGCCGCAGACGTCGCCGCTGCAACGCGTTTTCTGCGCGGCGAGCATGACGGCGTGCTGAAGGATTTGGAGCTGCGCATGCACGACCTGGCCGAGCATCTGCGCTTCGAGGAGGCGGCCGTGGCGCGCAACCAGATCACGGCCCTGTCGCGCGTGCTGCACCAGCAGAGCATGGAGGTGGGCAGCGATCAGGATGCCGATATCCTGGCTGTGGTGCTGCAGGGTGGCCGCGCCTGCGTCAACCTGGCCATGGTGCGTGGCGGCCGGCACCTCGGCGACCGTGCCTACTTTCCCAGCCATGTGCGCTGGCTGGATGTGGCGGCGCCGGGTGAGGTTGGCGCAGCGTCTTCCGAGGCACCGTCCCCGGAGGAAGCCGACGATGGTTCCACTGAGGTCTCGAACAACATCGCCGCCTTGCGGGCCGTGCTCGATGCCTTCGTCGCCCAGCATTACCTGGAGTTGCCGTTGCCGCCGGTGCTGGTTTGCAATGTTCCCGTGGATGCCGATTTGATGGCGACCTTGCAGCAGCACAGCGGCCAGCGTTGCCAGCTTGTGACCGCACCGCGCGGCACGCGCCGGCGTTGGCTGGACATGGCGGCGCAGGGCGCGCAACTGGCGCTGGCGCGGCTGCTGGCGGAGGAGGGCGCGCAGCACCACCGCACCCGTGCGCTGGCGGATGCGCTCGGCCTGGATACGCAGGATCTGGACGCTCTGCGCATGGAGTGCTTCGACATCAGCCACACGGCGGGTGAGGCGACCCAGGCCTCCTGCGTGGTGTTCCAGCACCATGCCATGCAGTCGTCGCAGTACCGCCGCTACCGCATCGACGGCATCACCCCGGGCGACGACTACGCCGCCATGCGCCAGGTGCTCACCCGCCGCTACGCCAAGCTGGCCGAGGCGGCCGAGACCCAGCTGGCCAAGCTGCCCGATCTGGTGCTGATCGACGGCGGCCGTGGCCAGGTGTCCGCCGCGCGCGAGGTGTTCGAAGAACTGGGCCTGGACATCGCCCGCCTGGTGGGCGTGGAGAAGGGCGAGGGCCGCAAGGTTGGCCTGGAGGAACTGGTGTTCGCCGACGGACGTCCCAAGGTGACGCTGCCGCCCGACAGCCCTGCGCTGCTGCTGGTGGCGCAGGTGCGCGATGAGGCGCATCGCTTCGCCATCACCGGCATGCGGGCGCAACGGGCGCGCACCCGGACCGGCAGCTCCAAGCTCGAGGACATTGCCGGCATCGGCCCCAAGCGTCGCGCGCGCCTGCTCTCGCGCTTCGGCGGAGTGCGCGGCGTCGCCACCGCCAGCGTCGAAGACTTGATGACGGTCGACGGTATTTCACGCGACTTGGCGCAGAGCATTTATGCCGCCCTGCATTGAACTCCGGATGCGCCACTTCGCGCGTTTTCCCAGGGAAGCGAAGAGCCGTTCTCGGGTTGCCCGTAAGCGCATGACCCTGTGGCATAATTTCACGTTTGGGTGGTTAGCTCAGCGGTAGAGCACTGCCTTCACACGGCAGGGGCCACAGGTTCGATCCCTGTACCACCCACCAGAATCAGCAAAACCCATCAGGGTCAAGCAGGTCAACGGCCACACGCGGTGGCCGTTTTCTTTGGGCGCCGTGTCCGAGCCGAGCGGCGATGCATGTCTTCCTTGCCTTGTCCGAGGACGAATCACAGGTCGAAGCGATCTGCTCAATTCTGGATTCACCTCAAGTCCAAGGTGCAAACTTTTGATCTTGCATCCATTTTTGGGTTTTGTTACGCTGCGCGCTAACCCACGCCATTCACGCCATGCGCCCCCACTTTTGCTCCAAACGTCCAAACAGGGGGTTGCTGTGTTGCTGTCGCTGATGCTTGTGTTCGCCTTGTTCGTGACGGGCGCAGGCGCTGCGTTGGCGGCTGATCGAGACGGGTCGGTTTCGGCGTCTGGCAAGACCAGCAAGGCAATGCCTCATCGCCTGATCCCAAAGAAGCCTTTGGCGAAGAAGCGGCCCGTGGCGCTTGTCAAATCGGCCAAGCGCGGCCGCGTGCACGTTGTGCTGCCAGCACAACGCAACAAGACTGTAGCGCGCGTGAAAACGGCGCGTCACGTGCAAGCTACGGTTCGGCGCGTTGTTGCCGATGAGCCCATGTCCAGAGCCAAGCTGGCGACGTCGGATGATCCGATTGCTTTGCGTTCCGGCTCTGCTCTGGTGATCGATGCGCAGACCAATCAAGTGTTGTTGAGCAAGAACGCGATGGATGTGCGCCCCATTGCATCGCTCACCAAGTTGATGACGGCCGCGGTGATCCTCGACGCACATCTGCCCATGGGTCAGATCATCGAAATCACGGATGCGGACATCGACACGCTGAAGTGGAGTAGTTCTCGTCTGCGTCCCGGCATGAAGTTGAGCCGTGAAGAGCTGCTCAAGTTGGCCCTGATGTCGTCCGAGAACCGCGCCGCCCATGCGCTGGCGCGCACCTACCCGGGCGGCATCGACGCTTTCATGCTCGCCATGAACCACAAGGCCCAGTTGCTGGGCATGACCCAGACCCGCTATATCGACCCGACCGGGCTGTCGCCGCAGAATGAATCCAGCGCGCACGATCTGGCGCTGTTGGTGAAGGCGGTCTACGCCTACCCCTTGATCCGCGAGTTCTCCACGCACGAAAAAAGCACCGTGGACGTGGGCCATCGCCAGCTTCAGTACCGCAACACCGATCACCTGATTTTCAACCGCGGCTGGGACATCCTGCTGCAAAAAACCGGCTACATCAACGAAGCGGGTCATTGCCTGGTGCTCAATGCCGTGGTGCAGGGGCGCAAGGTCATCGTGGTTCTGCTCGATGCCTGGGGCAAATACTCCCATTTTGGCGACGCCGAGCGCATCCGCAACTGGATGGAAACCTCGGGGCGTACCGTGCTGACACGGACCGACCCCTTGCCGGCCGATTCCTCCGTGCGACTGATCCGAACCTCGGTCAACGAGTAAGCCTCAGGCGAGCCCTAAACTCGACGAACCACGGTGCCGCCGTTCTTGGGCCTGTACCCGAGCGCAGCGGAAATGTTGGCCGCCGTATCCATCACCTTCTCGAGCCAATCCTCCTGCAGCCGGTCGGCTGGTGCCGAGAGCGACAGGCCGGCGACCAACTGCCCGGAGTCGTCGTAGATGCCGGCGGCCATGCAGCGCACGCCAAGCTCCAGTTCTTCGTTGTCACGCGCATAGCCCAACTGCCGCACGCGCGCCAGTTCGCCTTCCAGTTGCGCGGCGTTGGTGATGCTGTTGCGGGTGTGGCCAACCAGGCCGGTTCGCAAGGCGTAGGCCTTGACGCGCAGCACATCATCGGAGGCCAGGAAGAGCTTGCCGACCGAGGTGAGATGCAAGGGCGCATGCCCCCCCACGGTACGCACCACCTGCATGCCAGAGCGCTCGCTGTAGGTCCGTTCGATATAGACGATCTCATCGCCCTGTCGCATGCTGAGGTTCACCGGCTGATGCGTCAGTCGGTGTAATTCCCGCATGGGGCCCAGCGCCACGTCGCGCACACTCAAGCGCGCTTTCACCAAGTTGCCCAATTCCAGCAGGCGCATGCCGAGTTGATAGACGCCGGGTTCGCATCGATCGATCAAATGCCCCATGGCCATATCGTTCAGAATCCGGTGGGTGGTGGAGGGATGCAGTCCCGTACGCTCGGATATTGTTTTCAGCGGCATCGGCTCCGAGTGCGCGGCCAAGACATCCAGGATGGCGAACATGCGCTCGATGACCTGGATGGTGGGCTGTTCGCGGTTGGCGCTGGTGGATGAAGGCTTCATGGCCTGCATTTTAGATGGCGAAATCGGAGCCTGTCATCCGGGAAGAAGGCCGTTCCGCCCCGATATGCCAGTGCGGGTGAACCTTGCCCATCGCCAATGCCGACACCGATAATGACCTCATGCGACCCAAAGTAGGATTGTTCATCACCTGTCTGGCCGACGGCATGCGGCCTTCCATTCCGTGGGCAGCCACGCGCTTGCTGGAGCATGCGGGTTACGAGGTTGTCGTGCCCATGGACCAGACCTGCTGCGGTCAGCCGGCCCATAACTCGGGCGATGCACACACTGCGCGCTTGCTGGCGCAGAAGTTTCTGGACGAATTCGAGGCCTTCGATTTCGTTGTGGCGCCATCCGGCTCCTGCATGGGCACCATCAAGACGCATTACGCCGATTTGTTCAATGGCCACTCCGACCTGCTGCGCCGCTACGAGCGGCTCCAGCCGCGTCTGTACGAACTCACCGATTTTCTGACCCGTGTCGCCGGGCTGAAAAGCCTGCCTGGCGCCTACAGCGGACGGCTCACCTACCACGACAGTTGCTCAGGCCTGCGTGAACTTGGCATCAAGCGGCAGCCGCGCAACTTGTTGGCGCTGCATGCCGGCGTTGAACTGGTGGAGCTTGAGCAGTGCGAACAATGCTGCGGCTTTGGGGGCGCCTTCGCGGTGAAATACGGCAACATCTCGGCGGCCATCGCCGATGACAAATGCGCCCATATTCATGCCAGTGGTGCCGAGGCGGTGGTGATGGGTGACCTGGGTTGCATGCTGCACATCGAGGGTCGTCTGCGCCGTATCGGCGACACCCAAACCCGGGTGTTGCACATCGCCGAAGTGCTGGCAGGCACTGAACCCGGAGACGCATGATGCAAGTGCAGAGCATGCATTTCAAAGCCAGGGCCGGGGCAAAACTGGCCGATCAGCGATTGCAGCAGAACCTGAAAAAGCTCTCGGCCAAGTTCGTCTCGGGGCGCTCGGCGGCTGTGGCCGCATTGCCCGAGTTCGAGGCCATTCGTGCGGCTGCCGTGGCGCGGCGCGACCATGCCCTGGCCGAGTTGGACGTCTGGCTGATGCGCTTCGAGGCCGAGGCCACGCGCCGGGGCGCCACCGTGCTATGGGCTGCGACCCCGGCCGATGCGGCGCAGTTGGTGGTGGACATCGCGCGCAAGCATGGCTGCCGATCGGCCATCAAATCCAAGTCCATGGTGACCGAGGAAATGGCGCTCAACGCCGCCTTGCAGCAGGCCGGCGTGGGCGTCACGGAGACGGATCTGGGCGAATACATCCTGCAGATCAACGACAACGAGGCACCCTCGCACATCATCGCCCCCGTGGTGCACAAGGACAAGGACGAGATTGCCGATTTGTTCGCGCGCGTGCACGACAAGCCGCGCAAGACCGATATCCCCGACATGGCGCGGGAGGCGCGTGAAGTGCTGCGCGAGCGGTTCCTGCAGGCCGATCTGGGCATCACGGGAGGCAACTTTCTCATTGCCGAAACCGGCTCGGTGGCGGTGGTCACCAACGAGGGCAACGAAGGCATGTGCACCATTCTTCCACGGGTGCATGTGGCCATCACCGGGATTGAAAAGGTGCTGCCGACGCTGGAAGACTTCGCCGCGGTGCTGCGTCTGCTGCCGCGCTCGGCCACCGGGCAGACCATCAGCAACTATGTGTCCTTGCTCACCGGGCCGCGCGCCGAGGGCGAGCCGGATGGCCCCGAGCAGATGTATTTCGTGCTGCTCGACGGCGGCCGCAGCGAGCTGCTGGGCGGCGAGTTCCAGGAGATGCTGCGCTGCATTCGTTGTGGTGCCTGCATGAATCACTGCCCGGTCTACCAGAAGGTCGGCGGCCATGCTTACGGCTGGGTGTACCCAGGGCCCATGGGTTCGGTGCTGACCCCCAATTTCGTGGGGCTGGAGCAGGCGCTGGATTTGCCTCACGCGGCAACGCTTTGTGGTCAGTGCGCGGTCGTCTGCCCCATGAGCATTCCCTTGCCGGACTTGTTGCGCAAGCTGCGCGAGAAGCAGTTCGAGCGCGATTTGCATCCTCGTTTCGAGCGCCTCGCACTGCGGGTCTGGGCGTTTGCCGCGCTGCATCCCAGGCTTTACCGCCCCACCAGTGCGGTGCTGGTCTGGATGCTGGCGCGGGTGGGCGGCTCGCGCCAGCGCATCGAGCATCTGCCACTGGCAGCGGGCTGGAGCCGCTACCGGGATTTGCCAACGCCCGCAGGCGGTTTATTCCGCAATCAATTCGCCCGCCGCGGGCCGCGTTGAGCGCACTCAGGCGCCGGTTTCAATAGGCGTAGCGCAAGAACAAGAAGGCGACGTTGCCGTTGTTGGGCGAACCGTTGAAGCGGGGGATGAGCACGCTGTAGAGCGTCAGGTCGCGATAGCCGACGGACAGCAGCGGCAGTGCGATCGGGATGGGAAAATTCTTGGCAAGATCCGCACGCGAGGTGATGGCTGCGGTGTAGCCAGCTCCGAGCTTGAAATCGCCGTCGAAAGGGCGCCACTGCCATTGCTTCGCATAGCCAATCACAGGCTCTGCATTCCAGTGGGAATCGGAAAACACCATGGCATAGACCATTTGGTCGTTGCCATGGGCATCCTCGATGTGTTTGCCCCAGCCCAGGCCCCAGGCGCGGCTGTTGAGTTCAGCACGTTTGGCGGCGGTGTAGGTACCCGGATCGTGCCAGGTGTAGCCAGAGACAAAGGCGTCGGACGTGCCGTTGTCGTAGATGTTGCTGAGGTTGGCGCCGACGCCGTCAGCCCAGCTTTTGACGCTGCCCAGCCCGAAGGCGTGACTGGAAGGAGGGAGCAGGAAAACGATGCTGAACAGGATGGCTAGACAGGCGCGAGGCATGGGCTGGGAGTGCTGCGGTCAAGGCGCGGATTCTAGCCAGCGGCCATCGCTGAAGGCCTCGTTGGGCCGGAAGCGCGATTTGTAGGCCATTTTCTCGCTGGCGGCGATCCAGTAACCAAGATAAGCATGCGGTAAATGCATGGCCCTGGCCTGCATGATTTGCCACAGCACGTTGTAAGTGCCGTAGCTGGCCCCGGCATCGTCAGGTTCGTAGAAGGTGTAGACGGCCGAAAGCCCATCGCACAGCAGGTCGACGATGGACACCATCTTGAGCGTGCCGCGCTTGTCGGTTCCCGGCGCGGGCTTGCGGAACTCCACCAGACGCGTGTTCACCCGGCTTTGCAGCAGGAACTGGGTGTACTGGTCGATGCTGTCCTGGTCCATGCCGCCGCCGGCATGGCGCCGCGCCTGGTAGCGCAGATAAAGCTGGTAATGCTCGGGCACGAAGCCGAGCTTGAGCACAGTGGCCTTCAGACTGGCGTGTCGCGCCCAGACCCGGCGTTGCGTGCGGTTGGGGGTGAAGCGCTGCGCCAGCACCCGCAGCGGAATGCAGGCCTTGCAGTTGTCGCATTGCGGCCGATACGTGAACAGCCCGCTGCGGCGAAAGCCGGCTTGCACCAGGTTGGTGTAGACATCGGCGTGGATGAGGTGGCTGGGCGTGGCCACTTGCGAGCGCGCCTGCAGCCCGGGCAGATAGCTGCAGGGGTAACTGGCAGTCGAATAGAACTGCAGTGTGGTGAACGGAAGTTCTTTCGGATGGGTCACAGCCAGGGGGCGCAGTCGCGCTGGAACTGTGACCGATCATACTGCCATGAAGGCGGGCCGGGCTTGACCAGGGCCTGCCCGAGGATTTGCAGAAACACCGGCCGCGGCCAGGGCCCGGCCCCCATGTTCGCGAGGTGCGAGGTCTGTTGCTGGCAGTCGATGGGGCCGAGTCGATGCCGCAGGCAAAAGCCGCACAAGGCCATGAGCAGAATCTTGGAGCCATCGCTCACGCGGGTGAACATGGATTCACCGAACACCATCCCGCCGCGCGCCACGCAATACAGCCCGGCGACGAGTTCGCCGGCGTACCAAAGCTCGAAACTGTGCGCCTGCCCGCGCGCATGCAGCGCGCTGTAAGCGTCGACGATGGCGGGCACGATCCAGGTCTCGGCCGTATCGCGGCGTGGGGCGGCACAGGCCAGCATCACACGCCGAAAGTTGTGGTCGACATGCAGGCTGTAATCCGCGTTGTCCATCACGCGCCGGGCCGATTGCCGCAGCGAACGCCGCACCTTGAGATCATGGGGCGCGAGCAGCATGCGTGGGTCGGGGCTCCACCACATGGGGGGCTCGCCTGGACCGAACCAGGGGAAAATTCCCTGGCTGTAGGCGGCCTCCAGGCTGTCGGCATCGACCCGCCCGCCAACCGCCAGGAGCCCCGGAAACGGAGCCTCTGCAGGCAGTGCCTGATCGGCCGGCGGGAACGGATCGCCGGGTCGTAAACGGACGAGGGGCCAGTTCATCGGGGGGCGGGATTTGCCGGATTCCGGCGCCGTGCGCAGCAGGCGGGTATCAGGCGGGCAGACAGGGCGTGCATGCACTATTCTCACTTGAAGTCCAAGATTTGGAATCCCGTTCCTGCCACCCATTGGTTCACACCGTCAGCCATGTCGCTCTACCAACTTGAAAACATACGCCCCGAGGTGGCCGCCGATGCCTTCGTTGCCGGCACCGCGTGGGTGATCGGCCGTGTCAAGCTGGGTCTTGGCGTCAGCGTCTGGTACGGCGCCGTACTGCGTGGCGACAACGAACCCATCGTCGTTGGCGACAACAGCAATGTGCAAGAAGGCGCTGTGCTGCACACCGACCCCGGTTTCCCGCTGACGGTTGGTGCAGGGGTGACCATCGGCCATCAAGCCATGCTGCATGGCTGCGCCGTGGGCGCGGGCAGCCTCATCGGCATCCGGGCCGTGGTGCTCAACGGCGCTCGCATCGGCCGCAACTGCCTGGTGGGCGCTGGGGCGCTCGTGACCGAGGGCAAGGAGTTTGCGGATGCGATGCTCATCCTCGGCTATGAGCGATCCGCTCGGCCGCCCGAAGGAGAGCGACGTCCCTCCCGGAGGGACCGCGCGCAGCGCGAGGGAGCACACATGAGCGATCCGCTCGGCCGCCCGAAGGAGAGCGACGTCCCTCCCGGAGGGACCGCGCGCAGCGCGAGGGAGCACACATGAGCGATCCGCTCGGCCGCCCGAAGGAGAGCGACGTCCCTCCCGGAGGGACCGCGCGCAGCGCGAGGGAGCACACATGAGCGATCCGCTCGGCCGCCCGAAGGAGAGCGACGTCCCTCCCGGAGGGACCGCGCGCAGCGCGAGGGAGCACACATGAGCGATCCGCTCGGCCGCCCGAAGGAGAGCGACGTCCCTCCCGGAGGGACCGCGCGCAGCGCGAGGGTGCAAACATGAGCGATCCGCTCGGCCGCCCGAAGGAGCAAAGATGAGCGACACGCTGTTCAAGTTCATGCTCGGGACTGGTCATGTACGTGGCGTGGTGGTGAGGCTGCAGTCGACTTGGCAGGAGATGCGCCGGCGGCGTCAGCACGATGCGCTGGTGCAGAGCCTTCTCGGGGAAATGACCGTGGCCTCGGCCCTGTTGGCTGGCAGCTTGAAGTTCGATGGCACCTTGATTCTGCAGATTCAGGGTGATGGCCCGCTGCAACTGGCCGTGGCTGAGTGCCAACCGGATTTCGGCCTGCGCGCGACCGTCAAAACCGAAGGGCTCTCAGCGCAGGCGGCGAGCTTGCCCGAACTCGCCAACGCCCATGGCCTGGGGCGCTGCGTCATCACCTTGGACCCGCGCAACAAAATGCCCGGCCAGCAACCTTACCAGGGCATCGTCTCGCTGGCCGATGCCGACGGCGAGGCGCTGGGCAGCATGGCCACGGTGCTGCAGCAATATCTCGCCCAGTCGGAGCAAATTCCGTCCTGGCTCATCTTGGCCAGCAACGATGAGGCGGCCTGCGGCTTGCTGCTGCAGCGCATGCCGGACTCAGGCGGCAAGCTGGGCGCTGCGAGCAGCGAGGAGCAGGCCGACGAGGATTTTTCGCGGGCCGTGCACCTGGCGTCCACGTTGTCGCGCGATGAGTTGCTGCGGGGTCTGCCCGAGGAACTGCTGCACAAGCTGTTCTGGCAGGAAGAGCCGCGTGTGTTCAACCCCCAGGCGCCGCATTTTCACTGCACCTGCTCCAAGCTGCGGGTGGCCGACATGCTGCGCATGCTGGGCCAGGGTGAGGTCGAGTCCGTGCTCAAGGAGCAGGGCGAGGTCGATGTGACTTGCGAGTTCTGCGGGGCTCAATATGCGTTCGACCTGGTGGACGCAGCCCAACTGTTTCGCCCCGAAGTCAACCAGCCTCCGGCGCCACCGCAGCGGCAATAGCTGCGGTGCGGAGCAGATGCTCTCCAGCTCGTTGCGGGCGATGCCGACTGCGGCCAGCGCGGCGGCCATGACCTCCAGCCAGGTCGCGGCTGTGACCTGCAGCGTGGCCTACAGCGCGCGTGCGGCGCACGGCATCAGTGCCGCGGCTTGGGTTTGGCGGTATTGGCGGCTGGCTGCGAGCCGGTGGGCGAGGTCGGCGGCAGTGGACTGGAGGCTGGCAGCACCTGCACGAAAATCTCATCGGGCTTGACCATGCCCATCTCGCGCCGGGCGCGATCCTGCACCGCCTGCATGCCATGGCGCAGATCGTGCGCCTCGTCTTCCAGGCGCTGGTTCTGTTGGCGTGCCTGGTCGTTGGCCTGGTGCTGGGCCTCCAGGTTGACGCGCAGTTGCCGCACCTGCGGCCAACTGCGTTCACCGAACCACAGCGGCCACTGCAGCAGCAGCAGCACACCCAGCAAGAGCATGGTGACCCAGCGCATGGCTCGCACGTCCGACGCCGTTGTTGCTGGCTGCAGCCGTGCTCAGCGCAGGTTGTAGAACGTGGCGCGGCCGGAAAAGCGTGCCACGTCGCCGAGGTTTTCCTCGATGCGCAGCAGTTGATTGTACTTGGCGATGCGGTCCGAGCGCGACAGCGAGCCGGTCTTGATCTGCCCGGCATTGGTGGCCACGGCGATGTCGGCAATCGTCGTGTCCTCGGTTTCGCCCGAGCGGTGCGAAATCACCGAGGTGTAGCCGGCGCGCTTGGCCATCTCGATGGCAGCAAAGGTCTCGCTCAGGGTGCCGATCTGGTTGACCTTGATCAGGATGGAGTTGGCAATGCCCTGCTCGATGCCGCGCTTCAGGATTTCCGTGTTGGTGACGAAAATGTCGTCGCCGACCAACTGCACCTTCTTGCCCAGCGTGGTGGTCAGGTGCTTCCAGCCGTCCCAGTCTTGTTCGGCCAGGCCGTCCTCGATCGAGACGATGGGGTATTTGCCAATCCAGCTTTCGTACAGGGCAACCAGCTCGGCGCTTTCCAGCACCAGGCCCTCGCCTTCAAGGTGGTATTTGCCATCCTTGTAGAACTCGCTCGCCGCTGGGTCCAGCGCGATGGCCACCTGCTCGCCGGGTTTGAAGCCAGCTTTTTCGATGGCCTCGACGATGAGTTGCAGCGCTGCCTCGTGGCTTGCCACGTTTGGCGCAAAACCGCCTTCATCGCCCACGGTGGTGGGCATGCCGCGGTGGTGGATGATGCCCTTGAGCGCATGGAACACCTCGGCGCCGTAGCGCAGCGCTTCGCGGAAATTGGGCGCGCCCACCGGCATGATCATGAATTCCTGCATGTCCAGGGTGTTGTTGGCATGGGCGCCGCCGTTGATCACGTTCATCATCGGCACCGGCAGCTCGCAGGCCGAGAAGCCGCCGAGGTACTGGTACAGCGGCACGCCGGCTTCTTCCGCCGCCGCCTTGGCCACGGCCATGCTCACCGCCAGCAGCGCGTTGGCGCCGAGGCGCGACTTGTTCGGGCTGCCGTCGAGCTCGATCAGGGTGCGGTCGAGGAAGGACTGTTCGGACGCGTCAAGGCCCATCACCGCCTCGGTGATTTCGGTGTTGATGTGTTCGACGGCGCGCAGCACGCCCTTGCCGCCATAGCGCTGCACATTGCCGTCGCGCAGTTCGACCGCTTCGCGCGTGCCGGTGGACGCGCCCGAGGGCACGGCGGCGCGGCCGAGGAAGCCGGTTTCCAGCACCACATCGCATTCCACCGTGGGGTTGCCCCGGCTGTCGAGAATTTCGCGGGCGTTCAGGTCGACGATTGCACTCATGGGATCTCCAACGTTGTTCGGTTTCGGGGGTTACGAGGGGGTCTTGGCCACCGCGCCGCGGTGACCCGGCTCAGCGCAACTGATCTTCGAGATAGCCGCGGCGCTTGACCACGGCGTCGAGCTCTTTCAGGCTCTCCAGCAGGGCGCGCATGTGTTTGAGCGGCACGGCATTGGGCCCGTCGGACAGCGCATGCTCGGGGTCTGGATGGGTTTCAGCGAACAGGCCGGAGATGCCCGCCGCCACCGCGGCTCGTGCCAGCACCGGCACGAACTCGCGCTGGCCGCCGGACTTGTCGCCCATGCCCCCGGGCTGCTGCACCGAGTGCGTGGCGTCGAACACCACCGGGCAGCCGGTGTCGCGCATGGTGGCCAAGGCCCGCATGTCCGACACCAGGGTGTTGTAGCCAAAGCTCACGCCGCGCTCGCAAGCCATGATCTGCTGGTTGCCCACGGCGCGTGCCTTGTCCACCACATTCTTCATGTCCCAGGGCGCGAGGAACTGGCCCTTCTTGATGTTCACCGGCTTGCCCTGGCGGGCGACGTTCTGAATGAAGTTGGTCTGGCGGCACAGGAAGGCCGGGGTCTGCAGCACGTCCACCACGGCGGCCACCTCGGCCAGCGGCGTGTCTTCATGCACGTCGGTGAGCACCGGCACGCCGATCTGCTGCTTCACCTTCGCCAGGATGCGTAAACCCTCTTCGATCCCCAAGCCGCGGAACGACTTGCTCGACGAGCGGTTCGCCTTGTCGAACGAGGACTTGAAGATGAAGGGGATGCCGAGGTCGGCGCAGATGGCTTTGAGCGTGCCGGCCGTGTCGATGGCGAGTTGTTCGCTCTCGATGACGCAGGGTCCGGCGATGAGGAACAGCGGCTGCTCGGGGCCGACTTCAAATCCGCAGAGTTGCATGGTGCTTCAGGCGTGGGCCGCGGCGCTCGGCGCGGTGATGTTGGCCGCCCCAATCTTGGCCTGGCGGCGTGCCAGCGCGGCCTGGACAAAGGCGGTGAAGAGGGGATGGCCGTCGCGCGGGGTGGACTTGAACTCGGGATGGAACTGCACACCCATGAACCAGGGATGCACGCTTTGCGGCAGCTCGACGATTTCGGTCAGGTGCTCGCGCGTGGTGTAGGCCGAAATGACCAGGCCCGCCTGCTGCAACGCGTCCAGGTAGCGCACATTGGCCTCGTAGCGGTGACGGTGGCGCTCGTTCACCGTGTCGCCGTAAATGGCGTGGGCGAGCGAGCCGGCTTGCACCTGCGACTCCTGCGCGCCCAGGCGCATGGTGCCGCCGAGGTCGGACTGCTCGCTGCGCTGGTGCACCGCGCCGTCCCTGCCCTGCCACTCGGTGATGAGGGCGATGACGGGGTGGGGCGTGTCGGGGTCGAACTCGGTGCTGTTGGCGTGGCTCAAGCCGGCCTTGTGGCGGGCGTATTCGATGGTGGCCACCTGCATCCCTAAGCAGATGCCCAGATACGGAATGCGCTGCTCGCGGGCATATTGCGCCGCCAGGATTTTGCCCTCCACGCCGCGCTTGCCGAAGCCGCCCGGCACCAGGATGGCATCGAAGGCGTCGAGCTGCTCGATATTGCCCGGCTCCAGGGTTTCCGAGTCGAGATAGGTGATGGCCACCTTGGCCGCGTTCTTGATGCCGGCGTGGCGCAGCGCTTCGTTGAGCGATTTGTACGAGTCCGACAGATCGGTGTACTTGCCCACCATGGCGATGCGCAGGTTGTGGCGCGGGTGGGCCTCGGCGGCCACCAGTGCATCCCAGGCGGACAGGTCGGCCGGGCCGCCGACGAGCTTGAGCTTGTCGCAAATGAGCGTGTCCAGACCCTGCTCGTGCAGCATGCGCGGAATCTTGTAGATGCTGTCGGCGTCCCACACCGAAATGACGGCTTCCTGCGGCAGGTTGGCGAACAGCGAAATCTTCTCGCGCTCGTCGTCCGGAATCGGCCGGTCGGCGCGGCATAGCAGGGCGTCGGCGGTGATGCCGATTTCGCGCAGCTTCTGCACGCTGTGCTGCGTGGGCTTGGTCTTGAGCTCGCCGGCGGCGGGAATGAACGGCACCAGCGTCAGGTGGATGAAGGCGCTGTGGTGGCGCGGCATGCGCAGGCTCATCTGCCGCACCGCTTCCAGGAAGGGCAGGGATTCGATGTCACCCACCGTGCCGCCAATTTCGACGATGGCCACTTCCGCCTCGTCGCCGGTGCCGACACCGGCGCCGCGGCGGATGTATTCCTGGATCTCGTTGGTGATGTGCGGAATGACCTGCACCGTCTTGCCGAGGTATTCGCCGCGGCGCTCCTTGCGGATGACGCTGTCGTAGATCTGCCCGGTGGTGAAGTTGTTGGTGCGGCGCATGGAGCGCCGGATGAAGCGCTCGTAGTGGCCGAGGTCCAGATCGGTCTCGGCGCCGTCGTCGGTGACGAACACCTCGCCGTGCTGGAACGGCGACATGGTGCCGGGGTCGACGTTGATGTAGGGGTCGAGCTTGATGAGGGTGACGTTGATGCCGCGCGACTCGAGAATCGCGGCCAGTGAGGCGGCTGCGATGCCCTTGCCGAGGCTGGACACCACACCACCGGTGACGAAAACGTATTGGGTCATGTCGCCGTAATGGGCCGGTAAACACGCATTATAGGAAGGCGCCTGCGTGTCTTCCGGCGCCGCAGCGCGGGGCCGCGCCATGCAGCGTCTTGGGCCTCAAGACGCCGTCAGTTGCCGCACCAACGCGGCGATGGCCTCGGCCGTGGCCTGCGGCTGCTCGAAGGGGAACAAGTGGCTGCCGCCTTCGATCCAGCGCAGATGCGTGCCGACCAGTTGGCGCGTCGCAGCCAGGCCGGCCATGCGCAATTCTTGCGAAGCGGTGCCGCCGATGAAACCCACCGGCACGGCAGGCGGGCGGCGCAGCAGGCGGCCCAGGCGATGCGGCAGCGTGGCGTAGATGCGGGCCTCGATGTCGCGCTCGAAGGCGAGCACGCGCTGACCCCCGAGCTGCCGGGTGCCGGCTTCGGCGTAATCGGCCAGCATCTCGGGGTCCCAGCGGGCAAAGCCGGGCTTGCTGGCGAAGTGCGCAAACACGGCCTGCACATCGGGCCATTCCTGCCGCCGCCGCAGCGCCGGGGCGACCGGGGCGAAACGCCGGATCAGCCCGCTGCGCTTGCCGAACCACAGCGCACTCGCACGCCAGCCGGCGATGACCGGGGAGTCCAGCAGCACGACGCAGCGCGCCAGTTCGGGGTGAGCGCGGGCCAGCATCAGGCTGAGAAAGCCGCCGAGCGAATGACCGACCAGCACCGCCGGGCGGCCCTGCGCGCGCGCCTGCACGAAAGCGAGCAATTCGCGCTGCAGCTGCGGCCAGCCATCGCTGACGGGATGCGCAGGGTCATGGCCGAGCCGGGGCGGGGCCTGAACCTCGAAGTGCGCGCCCAGCATGGCGAAGAGCTTGCGGTAGCTGCCCGCAGGAAAGCCGTTGGCGTGGGAGAAGATCAGCAGGGGGCGGGCGTCAGGGCCGGGGTCGGAGCTTGCGGATGGGGAGGACATCGGTTGCGGCGATGATCGGTGAACGATCGCGGGTTGCGGCAGCCGGCTTCAGTCGGCCGGGTTTTCGCGTGCGACGACTTGCAGCGCGTAGAGCAGGTCGAGCGCATCGCGCGGGCTCAAGGCGTCGGGGTCGACGGCGGCGAGTTGTTCACGCAGCGGGTCGGGTTTGCTGGCGCGTGCGGGGTCCAGCGCTTTGTCCAGTGCGTCGTCCAGCGGTGCTGCGGGTGCGAACAGGTCGAGTTGCGCGAGCTGTGCGCTTTGCGCCTGCTGCAGGGTTTCGAGCCGGCGGCGTGCATCGCGAATCACCGCCTGCGGCATGCCGGCCAGTTGCGCCACCTGCACGCCGTAGCTGCGGCTGGCGGGGCCGGGTTGCACCTCGTGCAGGAAGACGATGCCGTCGCCATGCTCGGCGGCGCTCACATGCAGATTGATGGCCTCCGGGTGGCTGGTCGGGAAGGCGGTGAGCTCGAAGTAATGCGTGGCGAACAAGGCGTAGGCATGGCAGCGCTCGTGCAGGTGCGCGGCAATCGCCGCGGCCAGCGCCAGGCCGTCGAAGGTGGAGGTGCCGCGTCCGATTTCGTCCATCAGCACCAGGCTCTGCGGCGTGGCGCGACGCAGGATGGCGGCGGCCTCGGTCATTTCCACCATGAAGGTGGATCGGCCGCCGGCAAGGTCGTCACCGGCGCCGATGCGGGTGTGGATGGCGTCCAGCGGGCCGATGCGCGCGGATGTTGCCGGCACGAAACTGCCGCAATACGCCAGCAGCGCGATCAGTGCCGTTTGCCGCATATAGGTGGACTTGCCGCCCATATTCGGGCCGGTGATGATGTGCGTGCGGCTTTGCGGCAGCAGCACGCAGTCGTTGGGCACGAAGCGCTCCACCTGCGCCTGCACCACCGGGTGGCGCCCGCCACGAATCTCGATGCCGGGCAGCGCCGTCAGCTCCGGGCAGACCCAGTTCCAGGTCTGCGCGCGCTCCGCCCAGGCCGCCAGCACATCCAGCGTGGCCAGCGCCCGCGCCGCCCGCTGCCAGGGGCCGACGGCCGCCTGCAGCGCCGTGACCAGCTCGGCGTAGAGCGTGCGCTCGCGCGCCAGGCCGCGGTCTTGCGCCGACAAGGCCTTGTCCTCGAAGGTCTTGAGCTCGGGCGTGATGTAGCGCTCCGCGCCCTTCAGGGTCTGGCGGCGGCGGTAGTCGGCCGGCACCTTGTCGGCCTGGCCGTGGGTGACTTCGATGGCGAAGCCGTGCACCTTGTTGTAGAGCACGCGCAGGTTGGCAATGCCAGTGCGCTCGCGCTCGCGCGCTTCCATCTGCAGCAGCCAGGCGCTGCAATCGCCGCTGATGCTGCGCAGCTCGTCCAGCTCGGCATCGAAGCCGGTGGCGATGACGCCGCCGTCGCGCAGATTCAGCGCGGGCGGGTCGGCCAAGGCGACATCCAGCAGCGCCAGCGGCGCGTCTGGCAGGCAGAGCGCCGCGTGCTGCGCCGCCAGCAGCGGGTCGTCGAAGCTGGCAGCCAGCGCCATGATCTCGGGCAGCTTGCGCAGGGTGTCGCGCGCTGCGGCCAGCTCCCGCGGGCGCACCTGCTGCAGCGCCAGGCGCGAGGCGATGCGTTCCAGATCGGCCAGTCCGCGCAGCGCGGCGCGCAGCTCTTGCCACGGGCCCGCGTGCAGGGCGGCGATGGCCGCATGGCGTCCGCGTGCCACCCGCTGGTCGCGCGCGGGCGCCGCGAGCCACTGGCGCAGCAGCCGGCTGCCGGCGGGGGTCTGGCAAACGTCCAGCAGGGACATGAGCGTGGGCGCCGGCTCGCCGCGCAGCGTGAGCGTGAGTTCGAGATTGCGCCGCGCCGTGGCGTCGAGCTGCACGGTGTCGTCGCCGCGCTCCACCTGCAGGTCGGTCACATGGCTGAGCAAGCGTCCCTGCGTCTGCTCGGCATAGCTCAGCAGTGCGGCGGCGGCGGCATGGGCACGTTGCAGGCCTTGCGCGCCAAAGGCCTCCAGCGACTGCACGCCGAGCTGGCGCCGCAATTTGTCCAGCCCCGCGCTGGCGTCGAACTGCCAGGGTGCGCGCGGGCTGAGCATGGCGCCGGACGGGCGGCTTCGCGCATCCGCGCTGGCGGCCGTACCGGGCAGCGCGGTTTGCAGCGCCGCCGGCACCGGCAGGTCTTGCGGCCACAGCACTTCGGCCGGCTGGATGCGCGCCAGCCAGGAGTCCAGCTCCTCGGGGGCGCATTCGGCCAGGCGCAGTGCACCGCTGGTCAGCACCAGCCAGGCCAGGCCGAGCTGCGGTTCGCGCCGGGATGCTGCGGGTGCAATCGCAAGCAGGGCGCAGTCCGCCTTGTCGTCCAGCAGCCCGTCATCCAATCGCGTGCCGGGGGTGACGATGCGCTCCACCCGCCGTTCCACCGGCCCCTTGCTGGTGGCCGGGTCGCCCACCTGCTCGCAAATGGCGACCGACTCGCCCAGACGCACCAGCTTGGCCAGGTACGTGTCCAGCGCCTGCACCGGCACCCCGGCCATGACGATGGTCTGCCCGGCCGACTGGCCGCGCCGCGTGAGCGTGAGGTCGAGCAGCCGCGCGGCCTTCTCCGCGTCGGCGAAGAACAGCTCGTAGAAGTCGCCCATGCGGTAGAGCACCAGCACGTCGGGATGCTGCGACTTGATGCGCAGGTACTGCTGCATCATCGGGGTGTGCGCCGACAGCTCGTCGGTCGGCGCGGGCAAGGGGGCGCGAACCATGGCAGGCGCTGCCGTCAGAACGGTGCGCTGTCGTCCGCGGCTTCGGCGGGCTGGGTGATGGCTGCGGTGGCGGTTTGCACTGCCGTCGCGCGCATGCGCTTCGGCGCCGCTTCGGGAGCGCTGCGGTCGGCTTGGGCGTAGGGCTTGAGCAGGGTGACGAGCTGGGCGTAGATGCGCGGGCTGCCGGTGACGAGTTCTTCGCGGTGGAGGAAGTCGGATTCGCCGGTGAAATTGCCCACCAGGCCGCCGGCCTCGGTGACCAGCAGCGAGCCGGCCGCCACGTCCCAGGGTTTCAGGCCGATCTCGAAAAAGCCGTCGTAACGGCCGGCGGCGACATAGGCCAGGTCGATGGCGGCGGCGCCCGGGCGGCGCAGGCCGACGCAGCGTTCGGCCACCTTCTTGAACATCTCCAGATACGTGTCGAGGTCGTCGCCCTTGCGGTAAGGAAAGCCGGTGCCGATGAGCGCTTCTTCCAGCCGGGTGCGTTTGGACACCCGCAGGCGCCGGTTGTTGAGGAAGGCGCCGCCGCCGCGGCTGGCGGTGAACAGCTCGTCGCGGGAGGGGTCGTACACCACTCCGTGCTGCACCACACCCAGGTGGGCCAGGGCGATGGACACGGCGTAGACCGGCATGCCGTGGATGAAGTTGGTGGTGCCGTCCAGCGGGTCGATGATCCACTGGTAGTCGGAATCCGCCCGGCCGTGGGTGGTGCCGGTTTCCTCGCCGAGGATGCCGTGCTGCGGGAAGGCTTTGAGCAGGATGTCGATGATGGCCTGCTCGCTGGCGCGGTCGACTTCGGTGACGAAGTCGCGCGCGGACTTTTGCGTCACGCGCAGCAGGTCGAGGTCGAGGCTGGCGCGGTTGATGATTTTGCCGGCATCGCGCGCAGCGCGAACGGCAACATTGATCATGGGATGCATGGTGGCGGCGAAGGACGCGACAATGGCGCCTCGAAAAGGAATGCTCGGGTGGATGTGAAAGAACGAATGCAGACGCAGGATTTTATCGGAGGGGGTGTGCCCGCCACGCCGGATGGTTCAAGCGCCTGCGCGCAGCCGCTGTTCGTGCTCGTGAACACCAGCCATCCGGGCAATGTGGGCGCGGCGGCGCGGGCCATCAAGACCATGGGTTTCGCGCATCTGGCGCTGGTGGCGCCGCGCTATGCGGATGTGCTGCAGCAGCCCGAGGCGCTGGCGTTCGCCAGCGGCGCCGACGATGTGCTCGCCGCCACCCAGATCAGCGCCAGCCTGATGGACGCTGCCGGCGATTGCGGCGTGCTGGTGGCGCTGTCGTCGCGCGTGCGCGACTTCGGCCCGCCGCTGCACGGCCCGGAATGGCTGCCGCAGTTGGCGCGGCAGGCGGCTGAGCAGGGCCGGCGCGTGGGCTTCGTTTTCGGCAGCGAACGCTACGGCCTGGACAACGACACCGTGTACCGCTGTGACGCCCTGCTCAGCCTGCCGGCCTATTCGCAATACGCCTCGCTCAACCTGGCGCAGGCAGTGCAGATCGTGGCGTGGGAATGGCGCAAGGCTGTCGGCGCCTTCAACCTGCCGCCGGGGCCGCCGGCCGAGGTGGCGGCCACCCAGGCCGAGGTGCAGGGCCTGCTGGATCATGCCGAACGGGCCTTGGTGGCGCTGGGCTATCTGGACCCGGCCGCGCCGAAAAAGCTGCTCCCCAGGCTGGCGCGGCTCGCCACCCGGGCGCAACTCACACAGCAGGAAGTGCATATCCTGCGGGGCATTTGCAAGGCTGGGCTGGAGCGCTTGGCGGTTGAACGCCCCCAGGCCGCTGCCATGCGGCGGCTGCCCCCCGAGGGGGATGAGAAAACTTGGGGCTGAGTGCCGCGGCTCCAAGCCTGCCGGCGCAGGCTTGGACGGCACGAAGGCCAGCCGACTCTGGTGGCTGGCGGCCCTGCGTTTTCTCAGGAGCGAGTCGGCAAGCCCGGCGCGCAGCAGACCGACCCGCCAGATCACGAGACAGCGTCGCGCGCGCCGGATTGAGCCGCCGCCCAGCGCCGCATGCGGGGCTCCAATACACTCGACTCCCGCTCCGAAAGCTTCTTTCCGACTCCATGTTCCAGCACTTGCGCGAAGATATCCAGGTCATCCTCGAACGCGACCCCGCGGCCCGCTCGCGCTGGGAGGTGCTGACCTGTTATCCCGGCCTGCACGCACTCATGCTGCACCGCCTGGCGCATGGCCTGTGGCGGCGCGGCTGGCATTGGCTGGGGCGCTGGATTTCGCACTGGGGGCGCTTCCTCACCGGCATCGAGATTCACCCTGGAGCGAGCATCGGCCGGCGCGTGTTCATCGATCACGGCATGGGCGTGGTCATCGGCGAGACGGCCGAAATCGGTGACGACTGCACCATCTACCAGGGCGTCACGCTCGGCGGCACCTCGCTGTACAAGGGCGCCAAGCGTCACCCCACGCTGGAGGCCGAGGTGGTGGTGGGCGCGGGCGCGCAGGTGCTCGGCGGCTTCACCGTGGGGCAGGGCGCGCGCATCGGCTCCAACGCAGTGGTGGTGAAGGCGGTGCCGGCGGGGGCCACGGCGGTGGGCAACCCGGCACGCATCATCCAGAAAGAGGCCGAGCTGGAACGCGAGGCCACCGCGGCGCGCATGGGCTTCTCGGCTTACGCGGTGATGCAGAACGGCGACGACCCGCAGGCCAAGGCCATCCTCGGCCTGATCGACCACGCGGCACGGCTGGAACATCAAATCGCGCTGCTCTGGCGGGAACTGGAACAACGTGGCGTTTGCCCCGCGGACGTTTGCCCGCCGGAGGCCTTGCGCGAGGAGCATTTCGATAAGGGCGAGTTGGAAAAGCTGGTGAAGTGACACCTCAGTTGTCACACCTCGCTCGCCACTTCAGCGGGTCGCAGCCCAGGTTGCCAGGGCGCCGCTGCCCGGCAGCATCACCGACCACAGCAAGTCCAGGTTGAACCAGGATTGGCGCAGCGCGCGCAAGCCCCAGTAGCGGTAGACCAGCCTGGCGATGCTGCCGCCCGTGGCCAGCATCGCCAGGGTATGCACGGCCGCCCCGCGCCGCGCCTGCATGCCGTTGGACACGGCCAGCAACCAGCCCATCCCCGGATTGATGCCGTGGTAGACGCCCAGGGCCACAACCACAGCCAGGCGATGACGGACCCGGGCATGGGGCTTGTTGTTCAGACCGACGGGAAGCAGAACGAATCGGTCGAGCAGTCGTCGCCTTCGAGCCGGATCTGGCGGGCCGAGTAGCCGTCGGGGAAGCGCACGAAATAGTCGTTGTCGAGCGCCATGCCGCCCTCGGGGTTGATGTCCACCTTCACCTGCGCGCCGGGCAGGGCGGCGCCGTAGAACTGCCGGTCCCAGGTGCTGTAGAGCGAGTTGGTGAAGGACACGCGCTTGCCATCCCGACTGATTTCCAGCATCTGCGGCGCTCCGGCGAAGGCCGTGCCGCTGGGATGGGGGGTGCGCCGGACGATGCCGCCGAGATGCACCGGGCCGGCCAGTTTGGGCGTCATCGGGTCGGTCACGTCGTACTGGCGCAGTTCACCGGTGCCCCAGCAGGCGACATCGAGGAAGCGGTCGTCGAGTGAAAGGTCGATGTCGGTCACCAGGGGCGGCACGGCGCCGAAGGGTTTGAGCAGATCGGGCAGTTGCTCGGCGCTGGCCGGCTCGGGTGGAATGGTCGCGGTTTTCTTGGCATGGAATGTGCCGTTTTTCTCGCGCCGCCAGGTCCAAATGGAGCCTTCCAGGTTTTGCGTGTCGACCACCACGCCAAGGAAGCCGTAGTCCTTGGTCGGCTCGTGGGCCGGGCGCACTTCCAGCGCCATCTGGTGGTTGGCGCCAATGTCGATGGTCTGCAGATGCTGGCGTCCGCGCAAGTCCCAGAAATGCAGGCAATGGCCGTAGCGGTTGGCCAGCAGGTCTTCGCCAACCAAGCCGTTTTCGAATTGCGGCGGCAGGCCCCACTCGCTCGACACCATGGAGTCGTCGGGATGTTCCACCAGAAGTCGTAGCTCATGCGCTGCGGGCCGCGGTCGAGTTCCCAGCGGCCGAGGATCTCGAAGTTCTCGCAGTCCATCAGGAAAATGCCCGGAGGGCCGTCGGTGCAGCCTTGCAATCCGGTCGTGGGGCTGGCATCCAGACAAAGCGAGAGCCCGTTGCCGAATCGGCAATGCGGGTTAATCCGGGGGTGGGCGACTGCGAGCGTCAGCTACGGATTCAGGCGGCAGGGCGACGTTCGACCGCAAGCGTCGTGCCGCCTGCATGCAGCCACAAGGCCTGGGCGCGGTGCGCTGCGCCACCTGCAGGCGCGTCCAGATCCCAGTCGGACAAAACCTGGCGCAATTGGCCGTGGTCCCAATGCTCGCGCGGGCGGTGGGTGTGGCCGTGGATCATCCAGGTGCTGTTGGCGGCCTGCAGCCAGCGTGCGGCTTCGGCGGGGTCGGCATCGCTCCAGGTGTCCATGCGGCTTTGTGCGGCGCGGCTTTGGGCGCGCATGGCCGCGGCCTGCTCGATTCGCGCCTGAAGCGGCTGCGCCAGGAACCGGGCCTGCCAGTCGGCACTGCGGCAAAGCGCGCGCCACTGCAGGTAGGGGGCATCGCTGATGCATAGCGCGTCGCCATGAGTGAGCAGGATTCGCTGCCCGGCGAGCACCAGCACGCAAGGGTCTGGCAGGAGAGGGGCGTCGCAGCGGCGGGCAAAGCCTGGCTGCAGCAGGAAGTCCCGGTTGCCATGCATCACCCGCACGGCGTGGCCGCTGGCGGCGTAGGCGGCCAGGGCGGCGCAAACCTGGTGGTGGGCATCGAGGGGGGCAGCGTCGAGCAGGTCGTCGCCGACCCAGGCTTCGAACAGGTCGCCGAGGATGAACAGGGCATCCGCGGCCAAGGCCTCTCCACGCAGCCAGCGCAGAAAGCCGGCCGTGGTGACGGGCGCCTCGGGGCCGAGGTGCAGGTCGGAGACGAAAGCAAGGCGCCGCCACGCGGGCGGCGCGGTCAGATCGACAAAGCGCTCCGGCAAAGTCTGCAGGAGCGGCTGTGGGTGCGACTCAGACTTCAACGGCTTTGAGGATCACCACGTCTTCGAGCGGCACGTCCTGGTGGCCACCCTTGCCGCCGGTTTTCACGCCCTTGATGGCATCCACCACATCCTGGCTTTCCACCACGTGGCCGAACACGGCATAGCCCCAGCCCTGGGCCGAAGGCGCGGTGTGGTCGAGGAAGGCGTTGTCGGCGACGTTGATGAAGAACTGCGCGGTGGCCGAATGCGGGTCATTGGTGCGGGCCATGGCCAGGGTGTAGCGCTTGTTCTTCAGCCCGTTGTTGGCCTCGTTCTGGATCGGCGCCTGGGTGGGCTTTTGCTTCATGCCGGGCTCGAAGCCGCCGCCCTGAATCATGAAGCCGTCGATCACGCGGTGGAACACGGTGCCGTCGAAGTGGCCGCTCCTCACATAGGCCAGAAAATTGGCAGCGGATTTGGGAGCTTTCTCGGCGTCGAGTTCGATGCGGATGACGCCTTTGTTCGTGTGCAGTTCAACCATGATGGTCCTTGTTTACTTGAGAAGAATGGCTTGTTTGATGACGACCGGCGTGACCGGCACGTTCTGCATCGGGCCGTCGTTTTGCGTGGCGACCTTGGCGATGCGGTCCACCACGTCCATGCCCTTGATGACCTGGCCGAACACGGCATAGCCATGGCCGTCGGGTTGAGGATAGTCGAGCGAGGCATTGTCGACGAGGTTGATGAAGAACTGCGAGGTGGCCGAGTTCGGGTCGGAGGTGCGCGCCATGGCAATGGTGTCCCGCAGGTTCTTCAGCCCATTCTTGCTTTCCAGCGGAATCGGTGGGCGAGTAGGCTTTTGCTGCATGTTGGCGGTGAAGCCGCCGCCCTGGATCATGAAGCCGGGAATGACGCGATGGAAGATGGTGCCGGCGTAGAAATCGTCCTTCACGTATTGCAGGAAGTTGGCCACGGTCTTGGGCGCACGTTGCGGGTCGAGCTGGATCTCGATGGTGCCCAGCGTCGTCACCAACTCCACGCGGGTCGGCGCTTCGGCGCGAATGGGACGGGCGATCAGCAGGGTGCCGCCAAGCACTGCGGCGGCGCCCAGCAGCAGCCAGCGACGTGAACGGACGAGACCGGTTGACGAGGTCGATGCGCGAGGGAAAAAAACGGTCATGAAAGCACTCCAGCGTGGAAAAGTCGCCACTGGCCGTCCTGCTTGGCCCAGCAGTCGCGGTGGGTGATGGGTTTGGGCAGTTGCTGGCCGCCGTATTGCACGACCAGCAACTCGTGTTCGTCCTGGTAGTAGAGCACCGTGGCCTCGGCCAGTTCCGGACGCGGCGTGGTGGCCGGGCCGCCAGGGAGGGCAGAGGCATGGACCAGCAGCTTGCGCACGCGGGCGCGCTGCGCCGCCATCTGCGCCGGCGTGAGCCACTGCACGCGCGAGGTGATGACCACGGGGGCGGCTCCAGGTTCGATGCGCGTCATGAGCGAGGGGATGTCGGGGTTGGACAGCACCACGCAACCATCGCTGTCCAGCGGCGGGCGGGCGTAGCTGGTCGGCGGCACGCCATGCAGCCAGATGCCGCCGCCGGTGCGGCCCAGCGGCCGGTTCCAGGCGTTCGGATGGTTCAGCGGCATGGCGCCGGCGCCATAGGTGGCATTCAGCCAGCGCCGGCCCACTTCGCGGGTGATGAAATAAATGCCCAGCGGGGTTTTCATGTCCCCGGCCCGCTGCTGGTCGGTGCCCAGCTTGCCCTGGGTGATGTCGTCGTTCGCTTCGAGTTGCAAGGAGCCGCTGGCGGTGCGCCGGAACAAATACAGCCGCGACCAGCTGGTATCCACCAGGATGGCGTGCTCCACCCCGGGTGCCGGCGCCTGGGCGAAGGCGCGCAGCCGCTGGCGGCCTTCGTTCATCAGCGCCGCGAGCCGAGCCGACTGTGCCAACTGTGCCGCATTGCCGGGCGCGGCGGGCACATCGGCAAAGTGCCGAAGCCGGCCGGCTTCAGCTTGCAGCAAGTCGCCGCGCAGCAAATGGGCCAAGGCGAAATTCGGATATCGCTCAGCCAGCAAGCCACTGCGGTGCAGCGCCTCGCGCAGCCGCCCTTGGGCGACGAGCTGATCGATCGCGATCAACTCGACTTCGGCGCGATCGTCGAAGCCCTGGCGCATCAAAGCCTGCGTGCCTTGCCCCAGCAGCGAGCGCGAGGTTGCGGGCGCGGTGATCTGCGCGACGCTTTGCGACGGTCCTGGTGACAGCCCTCGATGGACGAAATCGGGCTGGAACTCCTCGGCGCGCGCCCCCATGCTGACCAGCAACACGGTCAGCAGCCAAGCCAAGACCTGGGCGATATGGCGGCGCCGGGTTCGCAGGGGTTGGTTCATGCGTGGCAGCGACTTGGGTCAGGGCCTGGTGGGCGGTGAGTCTGCGCTGACGGCAGCTTCAAACGCTCAGGCCGCGATTTCCTGCACGATCAGCCAGCGCCCGTGCACGCGCTGGAATTGCAAGGTCTTGGGGCTGTCGAAATTGAGCAAGCCCGAGGTGTAGATCTGGTGGAAGCGGGCGGTGGCTTTGTCGCCATTGACCTTCACCTGCAGGTGCTTCACATCCACCGTGATCTTGGCCTTGTCGCCGATGCGGGCCTTGCGCTGTGCCATCCAGGCGCTGCGCGGCTCGTTGCCGGGGGTATTGAAATCCGGTGCATAGCTGCCGAAGTAGGCGCTCAGGTTTTTCGACGCCCAGGCATGCGCCCATGCATGCACGGCAGCCTCCACCTGCGCCTGGCTCGTGTCGGCCGCGCCAGCCTCCGGCTTGGCCTCGGCAGCCGCTGGTTTTGCAACGGGCTTGGACGCCGCTTCCACAACGGGTTGGATGGCAGGTGCGATGGCTGCCGCCACCACGGCTGGTTTGGGCGCTGGCGCCGGCCGAGCCGCGGCAGGCGGTTTCGCCAAGGTGCCTGGCGCTGGCTTGACCGTCTCGTGCGGCGCTGCATCGGCCGCCACGACGGCTGGCTTTGCCGCCGCCTGTGGCTCCCCGCCCTTGCTGAACAGCTGGCGTATCAGTGCCAGTTTGGTCTGCGTGGCGCCGTTCTTGCCGCCGTCGAGTTGGAGTGCTTTTTGGTAAGACTGGCTGGCCAGTTTGGCGTACACATCGCCCAGGTTCTCGAACGCCGTGGCGTAGCTGGGGTTGGTGCGGATGGCCATGTCCAGCGCAGCCCGGGCCTTGTCGTACTGGCCTTGCTGGGCGTACAGCACGGCCAGGTTGTTGTAGGGCTCGGGCAACTCGGGGTATTGCTCGGTGAGCTGGGTGAAGGCCTGGATGGCGTCGGCCGTCTTGTGCTGTTCGGTGAGAATCACACCGCGCAGAAATTTGTATTGCGGATCCTTGGCGTTGGTGGCGATCAGCGCGTCGACCCGCGTCAGCGCTTGCGCCAATTTGCCCGAGGCAACGAGTTGCTGCACCTCCGCCAGGCTGTCGGCATAGGCCGCTGCAGGGACGGCGCTGCATGCGAACCCCGTCGCAAGCCCCAGTGCCGCCAGCAGGTGCGTCAGTTTGCGCAGGAGCGGCTTGGTCTGGGAGTGGTGGGTGTGCATGGGTTCAAGTTGGCTCGGGCTGTGCTAAGTTTTTGATTTTATCCGGGCCTGCCTGCCGGCTCGCCCCATTCCTCCCCATCCATGCAGCCACCGCCTGTCGCATCCGGTACTCCCGGCGCGGCAGGCGGCACGACATTCCATGACCTTGCAGATTTACAACACGCTGTCGCGCGAGAAGCAGCCGCTGGCCCCCATCGACCCTGGCCATGTGCGCCTGTATGTCTGCGGCATGACGGTGTACGACTACTGCCATCTCGGCCATGCGCGGGTGATGGCGGTGTTCGATCTGGTGCAACGCTGGCTCAAGGCGCGTGGCCTGCGCGTCACCTATGTGCGCAACATCACGGATGTGGACGACAAGATCATCCGCCGCGCGGTTGAAAGCGGCGTGAGCGTGCGCGAACTCACCGACCGCTTCATCGCCGCGATGCACGAGGACACCGACGCGCTGGGCATCGAGCGCCCCACGCACGAGCCGCGCGCCACGGATTACGTCCCGCAGATGCAGCAGCTCATCACCCGCCTGATGGACAAGGGCCTGGCCTACCAGGACACCGCGGGGGATGTGGACTACGCCGTGCGCGCCTTCCCCGGCTACGGCCGGCTCTCGGGCAAGTCGCTGGATGAACTGCAGGCCGGCGAGCGCGTGGAAATCGACCGGGCCAAGCGCGATCCGCTGGACTTCGTGCTGTGGAAGCGCGCCAAGCCCGAGGAGCCTGCCGAGGTGCAATGGGCTTCGCCCTGGGGCGAGGGACGGCCGGGCTGGCATATCGAATGCTCGGCCATGAGCTCTGCGCTGCTGGGCGAGCATTTCGACATCCACGGCGGCGGTGCCGACCTGCAGTTCCCGCATCACGAGAACGAAATCGCGCAGAGCGAGGGCGCCAGCGGCAAGCCCTTCGTCAACCTCTGGATGCACAACGGCTTCGTTCGGGTGAACGACGAGAAGATGTCGAAGTCGCTGGGCAACTTTTTCACCATCCGCGACGTGCTCAAGCTGTTCGACGCCGAAACCGTGCGGTTTTTCATCATTCGCGCCCATTACCGCAGCCCGCTGAACTACTCGCAAGACAATCTGCACGACGCCCGCCATGCCCTGGCCCGGCTCTACACCGCGCTGCAGAACTTTGCCGATGTTCCCGCCACGCTGGACTGGAGCCAGCCGGCGGCGCAGCGCTTCGGCGCAGCGATGGACGACGACTTCAACACCCCGGAAGCCCTGGCCGTGCTGTTCGAACTCGCCAGCGAGGTCAACCGCAGCGCCAGCGCGGAACTCGCCGGCCTGCTCAAGGGCCTGGGCGGCACGCTCGGCCTGCTGCAGCAAGTGCCGCAGCGCTTCCTGCAGTGCGGGGCGAATCAGGTCGACGCGGGCTGGATCGAGACGCAGGTGCAGGCCCGTGCCGCCGCCAAGAAGGCGCGCGACTTCGCCCAGGCCGACGCCATTCGCGCGGCGCTGCTGGCGCGCGGCATCGTGCTCGAAGACAAGCCGGGTGGCGTCACCCTCTGGCGCCAGGCCTGAGATGGCAACAGCGAAAGCCACAACCACGACGCTCCCCGCCTACTGGGACGAAGCCTGCGCTCAGTTGATGCGGGCCGACCGGGTGATGCGCAAGCTCATTCCGCAGCACCGGGCAACGCAGCTGCAAAGCCGCGGCGACGCCTTCCAGACCCTGGCGCGTTCGGTCGTCGGTCAGCAGATTTCGGTCAAGGCGGCGCAATCGGTGTGGGAGCGGCTGCTGACGCAAGTCGGCGAAGTCACGCCGCACAGCATTCTGGCGCGCGAGATCGCGGCGCTGCGGCTGGCCGGGCTGTCGCAGCGCAAGTGCGAATACCTGCGCGACCTGGCCGCCAAGTTCGATGCTGGCGAGGTTCACCCCGGGCAGTGGGCCGAGATGCCGGACGAGGCCATCATCACGGAGCTGGCGGCCATCCGCGGCATCGGCCGCTGGACGGCCGAGATGTTTCTGATGTTCCACCTGATGCGCCCGGACGTGCTGCCGCTGGACGATCTGGGTTTGCAGCGCGGCATCAGCCTGGGCTATTTCTCCGGCGAGGCCGTCAGCCGCAGCGAGCTGCGCGAGGTGGCCGCCGCCTGGGCGCCCTGGCGTTCGGTCGGCACTTGGTATATTTGGCGCAGCATCGACCCGGCCGTGGTCGACTACTGAATCGCATCAACATAGAACCGACGCCAGCTGCGCGGCAACCATCTGCCCGCCATGCATGGCGCTTCCGCCGCTTCAAGCGGACGGAATTGCGAAGGGGTTGAACCATGAGTAAAAAAGTTTTTCTCGACTTCGAGCAGCCGGTTGCCGAACTGGAAACCAAGATCGAAGAGCTGCGCTATGTGCAGGACGAGTCGGCCGTCGACATTTCCGAAGAAATCAGCCGCCTGCAGAAAAAAAGCCAGCAGCTGACCAAGGATCTGTACGCCAAGCTCTCGCCCTGGCAGGTCACGCAGATTGCCCGCCATGCCCAGCGCCCCTACACGCTGGACTACGTGGCGCAGATGTTCACCGATTTTCACGAATTGCATGGCGACCGCCACTACGCCGACGACCTGTCCATCGTCGGCGGCCTGGCGCGCTTCAACGGCCTGGCCTGCATGATCATCGGCCACCAGAAAGGGCGCGACACGAAGGAACGCGCGCTGCGCAACTTCGGCATGACCAAGCCCGAGGGTTACCGCAAGGCGCTGCGCCTGATGAAACTGGCCGAGAAATTCAGCCTGCCGGTGTTCACCTTCGTCGACACCCCCGGCGCCTATCCCGGCATCGACGCCGAGGAGCGCAATCAGTCCGAAGCCATCGGCCGCAACATCTTCGAGATGGCGCAGTTGCAGGTGCCCATCATCTCCACCATCATCGGCGAGGGCGGCTCGGGCGGCGCGCTGGCCATTGCCGTGGCCGACCATGTGCTGATGCTGCAGTACTCGGTGTACTCCGTCATCTCCCCCGAAGGCTGCGCCTCCATCCTGTGGAAAAGCGCCGAGCGCGCGCCCGAGGCTGCCGAGGCGCTGGGCCTGACCGCCCACCGGCTCAAGGCGCTGGGCCTGATCGACAAAATTGTGAACGAGCCCATCGGCGGCGCGCACCGCGACCCGCTGGCCATGACCGCCAGCCTCAAGCGCGCCCTGGCCGAGAGCCTGCGCCAGTTCCAGGGCATCAAGCCGGCCGATCTGGTGAAGCAGCGCTACGACCGCCTTTGCGCCTTCGGCAAATTCCAGGACACCAAGTCCACGCGCTGAAACTCGCTGCGAACGGGCCCCGTCGCGGCGGCTCGATGCTTCCTTCAACCATGTCATCCACCATGCCGGCTGCCCAAGGTTCGCAGGCTGATCCGGCCTTGGTCGCCTTGCGCGGCTTCGTGCGCCGGCATGCTGCTTTGGGCGCGGCCCCGGCCCCGGTCGCCATCGCCTTCAGCGGCGGTGCCGATTCCACCGCGCTGCTGTTGGCGGCTCTGCAACGCTGGGGGCCTGCGCGCCTGCGTGCCTTGCATGTGCACCACGGTTTGCAGTCTGGCGCCGATGCCTTCGCCGACCATGTGCGCAAGCGGTGCGCAGCCTGGAACATGCCGTGCACCGTGCTGCCGGCGCAAGTGCAGGTGCAGCGTGGCGACAGCCTGGAGGACAAGGCCCGTGATGCCCGCTATCAGGCCTTGGGCGAGGCTGCGCGGGGGCTGGGTTGCGACTGGCTGCTGCTCGGCCATCAGGCCGACGACCAGGCCGAGTCGCTCTTGCTGGCCTTGCTGCGTGGTGCCGGTCCCAAGGGTTTGGCGGCCATGCCCGAAGCGACGCAGCGCGACGGCTTGTGGCTGGGCCGACCCTTGTTGGCTTGTTCCGCCGAGGCACTGCGGCAATCGCTCGATGCTCGAGCGCTGCCGTATCTGCGCGATCCGATGAACCATGATCCGGCGTTTCGCCGCAGCCGCATCCGGCATGAACTGCTGCCGGTCATCGCCAGGCTGGAGCCAGCCTGGCGCAGCACCCTGGCGCGCTCGGCGGCGCTATGCGCCCATGCCGCGGCCAGCATCGAGGAGATGGCCGCGCTCGATCTCGCCCGATGCGCCGCCCCCGACGGCTTGGGTCTCAGCGCACTGCGAGAGCTAAGCGACGCCCGCCTGGGCGAAGTGCTGCGGTTGTGGCTGCGGCAGGCCGGGCTGCGCAGCAACCATGGGCAGATCGACAACCTGCGGCGGCAGGTGCGTGCCACCGCGCGCGGCGCCATGGGCTTGCAGGTGCGGCTGGGGGCAGCGACCCTGGAGCGTCGGGGCGGCTGCTTGGTGCGGGTGGTGTCGGCGGACTGAGCAGAGCGTCCCGCTGCGGCCTTGCCGCCCCAGGGGGATGCGAAACGACATGTGGCCGCGAGTTTTCCCCATGCGTGGGGGAACGTGCTGCCTATAATTTCCGGCTTTCCGCAGCGGGCGCGCACTGAGGGTTTGCGCGCCTTCTCGTTCCCTTCCAACACAATCATGGCGCTCATCGTCCAGAAATACGGCGGTACCTCGGTCGGTTCCGTCGAACGCATCAAGAACGTCGCGCGCCGCGCCATCAAATGGGCCGATGCCGGGCATCAGGTCGTGGTGGTGGTGTCGGCCATGTCGGGTGAGACCAACCGGCTCATCGCCATGGCCCGCGAAATCCAGCCCGACCCCGATCCGCGCGAACTCGACGTGGTGGCCTCCACCGGCGAGCAGGTCAGCATCGGCCTGCTGGCCATGGCGCTGAAGGCGCAGGGGCGCGAGGCGCGCAGCTACACGGGCTTTCAGGTCGGCATCCGCACCAATAGCGCGTTCACCAAGGCGCGCATCGAATCCATCGACCAGACGCGCATGCGCGCCGATCTGGATGCCGGCATGATCGTCGTCGTCGCCGGTTTCCAGGGCGTGGACGATGCCGGCAACATCACCACCCTGGGTCGTGGCGGCTCCGACACCTCGGGCGTGGCGCTGGCCGCGGCGCTGGGCGCCGACGAATGCCTGATCTACACCGATGTCGATGGCGTCTACACTACCGACCCGCGCGTCGTGCCGGAGGCCAGCAAGCTGTCCACCATCACCTTCGAGGAAATGCTGGAAATGGCCAGCCTGGGCTCCAAGGTGCTGCAGACGCGCTCGGTGGAATTCGCCGGCAAATACCGCGTGCGCTTGCGCGTGCTCTCCAGTCTCACGCCCTGGGACATTCCGCTGGAGCAGGAAATGCGCAGCGGCACACTCATCACCTTCGAGGAAGACCAGACCATGGAACGAGCCGTCGTCTCCGGCATCGCCTTCGCCCGCGATGAAGCCAAGATCACCGTCGTGCGCGTGCCCGATCGCCCGGGTATCGCCTACCAAATTCTGAGCGCGGTGGGCGGCGCGAACATCGATGTCGACATGATCGTGCAGAACCAGAGCGTCGACGGCTACACCGACTTCTCCTTCACCGTCGGCCGCGGCGACTACGCCCGCACGCTGGACATTCTCAAGACCAGCATCCAGGCGCATATCGGCGCCAAGGACATCATCGGCGACCCGAAAGCCTGCAAGGTGTCCATCGTCGGCGTCGGCATGCGCTCGCACGCCGGCGTGGCCAGCAAGATGTTCCGCACGCTGTCGGAGGAAGGCATCAACATCCAGATGATTTCCACCTCAGAAATCAAGGTCTCGGTGCTGATCGAGGAGAAGTACCTCGAACTGGCCGTGCGCGCCTTGCACAAGGCGTTCGACCTGGACGCGCAGGCGTCCTGAGCGCCGGGTTATCCGGCCGCCGGCCCGTGGTCCGTGGCCGGCGGCGCGGCTGACGCGACAACCGCCGCCGCGACCGACGCCACAACGGCCGGGAATTCCACCCGCACCCGCAGCCCGCCGAGGGGCGAATCCAGCAGGCTGAGCTGGGCGCCGCTGCGTTCCGCCACGCTTTGCACGATGGCCAGGCCCAGGCCGCTGCCGCCGGGTGGCGCGTTCTCGCGGCGGTAGAAGCGATCGAACACGCGCGCGCGGTCGTCCACCGGAATGCCGGGGCCGGAATCGTCCACTTCGAGCACGGCCCGGCTGCCTTCGCGCCGCACCCGCACGTCCACCTGCCCGCCCGCCGGGGTGTAGCGCAAGGCGTTGTCCACCAGATTGCGGGCCAGCATGCGCAGGCCGTTGGGCGGGGCTTGCACGGTGAGTTCCTCGGCCTGCTCCAGCCCGGCGTCGACGCCGCGTGTTTGCGCCAGTTCCAGCGTGTCGGACAAGGCCAGTCGCGCGGCCTGGGTGAGCGAACTGGGCGCGGCGGCTTCCTGGCCACTGGAGTCGGCGCGTGCCAGGGCGAGCAGTTGCTCGACCAGATGCGTGGCGCGGTCCAGGCCCGAGCCCAGGCGCTGCAGTGCGACCTGGCGGGCGGCCTCGTCCTGCGCGCGGCCGAGCATCTGGATCTGCACCTTGAGCGCGGCCAGCGGCGAACGCAGTTCGTGGGCGGCGTCGGCCACGAACATCTGCTGCGTGTCGAAGGCTTGGCGGGTGCGTGTGAACAGGCCGTTCATGGCGCGCACCACGGGTTGCATTTCCTGCATCACCGGTTGCGGGTCGATGGGGTCGAAAGAGGTGGCCGCCCGGTTTTCCAACTCCTGCGACAGCGAGCGCAAGGGCTTGAGCGAACGCCGCACCACCCAGGCCACGGCCAGCAGCAGGAGCGGGGCGATCAGCAACATGGGCCAGACGGAATTGAAGGCGAAGGTCAGGGCGAGGGCACGGCGGCTGAGCAAGGGCTGCGCCACCTGGATGGTGCGGCCGCCGGCCTGCATGGAAAACACGCGCCATTGCTGCGCGCCGACATCCACATTGGCATAGCCCAGCACCGCCTGATCGGGCAGTTCCAGCCGCGGGCGCGAAACATAGATGCGCTGGCCGTCCGGGGCCCAGACCTGCACCACATAGTCCACGCCGTTATGGTCGTCGGCATTCGGGCCGAAGCCAGGCAGGCCGAGGTCGCCGCTGGCCAGCGACAGGGCGAGTTGCTGCAGGTGGTAGTCGAACACCGCATCGGCTTCGCGCATGGCGCTGTTGAACACCACCACGGCCTGTACCAGGGCGGCGAGCAGCACGGCCGCGGTGAGCAGCACCAGCAATTGAGCGCGCAGGGATTTCACGCACCGCCTCCCTCATCGCCTGCGTCGCCGCCGACATCGCCGGCGCCGCGTGCCGTGTCGGCCGGATCGGCCCCTGTGCCGCGATGCGTCGCCGGGGCTTCGCGCGAGATCACGTAGCCCATGCCGCGAATGTTGCGGATGAAATCGGCGCCCAGCTTTTTGCGCAGGCTGTGCACATACACCTCCACCGCGTTGCTGGAGATCTCGTCTTTCCAGCTGTAGAGTTTTTCTTCGAGCTGGGTGCGCGAGAGAATGACGCCGGGGCGTGCAATCAGCGCTTCCAGCACCGCCCATTCGCGCTGCGAGAGTTGCGCCGGCTGGCCCTCGAAGGTGGCTTCGTGGGTGGCCGGGTTCAGGCGCACCGGGCCGTGCTCGAACACCGGCTCGGCTCGGCCGGCGGCGCGGCGCAGCAAGGCGCGGATGCGGGCCTGCAACTCGTCGAGGTCATACGGCTTGAGCACATAGTCGTCGGCCCCGGCATCGAGCCCGGCGATGCGGGCCTGCACCGCGTCGCGCGCGGTGGCGATGAGCACCGGGGTGCGATCGCGCCGGGCGCGTGCTTTTTTCAGCACCTGCAGACCGTCGAGCCGGGGCAGGCCGAGGTCGAGCAGCACCAGGTCGTAATGCTCGGTGCTCCAGGCGGTGTCGGCCATCTGGCCGTCGCGCACCCAGTCCACCGCGTAGCCGTCGCCGCGCAGCGCGTCGAGCACGCTCTCGCCGATCATGGCATCGTCTTCGACAAGCAGCAGGCGCATGGGGATGGCGGAGTATGGGCGGAATTGGATTGTGCCGCAGCGGTATGCACTGCAATATCGCGCCGCTGCTGAGAGGGTGTGGACGAAATGATCTAAGGCGTCGCCCTAAGCGGCCAGTCTGGTGGCGAGGATACGCGCTTCGGCCAACCAGACCCATGCGAGGGGAGTCCGGTTTGACCGGTCATGGTGTGCCATGAGGCGGCGCGCACGCTCGTTCCAGGCATGCGTGCGCTCGACAACCCAGCGCTTGGCCTGCACGACGAAGCCCCTGGGGACGCCCTCGGGCCACAGGGGCCGTTGCGCGTCTTGCCACGTGCCCGTGCTGCGGTGGCGCGCGATGTCCACGCGGATGCCGCGAGCCTCTTCGATGGCCACAGCGCATGTGCCGCCGTCGGCGTAGAGCTTCTGCAGTCCGGGGACTTTGGCGCAGCCCGTGCGCAGCGCGTCGCAGCAGGCGTTGACCCTATGGCGGCGCTACGTAGCGGGCCGGCGCCCCGCTTGCTCGCCGCGCGCCTTCGTCACCATCTGACACCCCGCCAACGTGGGCCTCGATCCGAACATAGCGCGCGCGATGTTGTTTTCGTCGGCACCCTCTGAGGGGCACATCATGAACCTGGGAGCCTGACCATGTCGGGGGGTAAAACTGATGGCCTCTGGAATGAGCTGTTGAAATCGCCCTCGACAATGGCGCAGCATTGGAGTCCCCGAATTGGAAGCCATGTTGATGCCGGGCAGGCTCTCGGGCGGCCAACGGCCATGGCTGCCTGTCGACAGATGTCCAATATGATGCCAGAAAATGATGCCAGAAAACGGATATTCACATGCACACCGCCGCGACCATGATTCAATCTTCCCATAGGTCCATAGGTGAGTCCTGCCGTTCGCATCCGTGAGTTTCAAACTTCAGGCGCTCAAATTGCCCAACCCCGGAGACCGGCATGCTCTTCACCCATAACGGCAGGGAACCATCGGTCGACCGCGATGCTTGGATTGCACCGAACGCGGTGCTTTGTGGTGATGTGACGGTTGGTCCTGGATGCCGGATCCTGTATGGAGCCCAGGTCATCGCAGAAGGCGGCTCGATCGTCATCGGTCAAGAGTGCATCGTGATGGAGAATGCCGTTTTACGGAGCTCCGCCAAACACCCATTGCGCGTTGGCCGGAACTGCCTGATCGGTCCGAATGCGCATGTTGTCGGCAGCACGATCGAGGACGAGGTTTTCATTGCCACGGGCGCGGCGGTGTTCCACGCGTCCCATTTGGGCAAGGGAAGCGAAGTGCGCATCCATGGCGTCGTCCACTTGAGAACGCACCTGCCCGCTGGGGCGACCGTCCCTATCGGCTGGGTTGCCGTTGGCAATCCGGCGCAGATCATCGCCCCCGATCAGCATGAGCGCATCTGGGCGCTGCAGAAGCCGCTGAACTTTCCACTGACGGTCTACGGCTTTGAGCGCGAGGAGGCTTCCATGGTCAAGATGACGCAGCGCCTATCGGAAACACTGGCTTCCCACATCTCCGACGAGAGCGCCTGACGTTTGCCCGATCGCCACTCCGCCACGCATTGCACGCCGCGCGCCGGCAAAGGGTCGAACAGCCACGGTCGCGGTTCGACCAGGTGTTGTCGTCTGCCAGTCGTCTTTCCGGGTGACAGATTCGCCAGGCCCAGGTACTGCCAAGCAAGCAGTCCATGGGAATTGGCACCACGCCTGTGTAGCCGCGACTGGGCTCACGCGCCGGCTGAGCGTGGATGGGTGAGCCCCATTCGAACGTCCGGGCACAGTCCGGGTCCCGCCCGGGGCAATCATCGGTCCTGGGCGCCTGCGACCTTTGGCACCCGTGCAACCCGACGCGACCGCAACCGCAACACAGCCGCGCCAGCGCCCCCTGTGTCTGTCTGCCAGCGCACAGACGCGCGTTGAGGGCCAGCGCGATCATTCTAAAATGGTCGGTCTGCGTCAATCCCGTCCGTTCCGGCGCCCCCAAAGCCCGGAGTCCCCGAAGTTGATCCTCACCATCCCCTCATGAAACCTGACAAGTCCAGGGCAGGTCGACAAGCCACGACGCTCTCAACCTCCGCGACGTCGCGCGGCGGCATGGAGGCACGTCGTCAAATGGCCTTGCTGAAGACGGGCGCACTGCAAAGTGCGATCCTCAACAGCGCCAACTTCTCCAGCATCGCCACCGACGACAAGGGCGTCATCCAACTCTTCAACATTGGCGCCGAGCGCATGCTGGGCTACGCGGCTGCCGACGTCATGAACCGCATCACCCCGGCTGACTTCTCCGATCCACAGGAAGTGATCCTGCGCGCCCAGGCTCTGAGCGTGGAGTTCGGCACCGTCATCGCTCCGGGCTTCGAAGCCCTCGTGTTCAAGGCTTCGCGCGGGATCGAGGACATCTACGAGCTGACCTACCTGCGCAAGAACGGCAGCCGCTTGCCGGCCGTCGTCTCGGTCACGGCGTTGCGAGACGCACAGAACGCGATCATCGGCTACCTGCTCATCGGCACCGACAACACGGCGCGCAAGCAGGTGGAAGCCGAGCAGGAACGGCTGGATCAGCGCCTGCGCGACCAGCATTTCTACACGCGCTCCCTGATCGAATCCATCGTCGACGCGCTGATCACCACCGACCCGTCCGGCATGATCACCGACGTCAACGAGCAGACCGAGGTGCTCACCGGCCGAAGCCGCGACGCGTTGATCGGCACGCCCTTCAAGCGCTACTTCACCGATTCTGAGCGCGCGCAGGTGTGCATCGAGCGCGTCTTGAGCGAGAAGAAGGTCACCAACTACGAGTTGACCGCCAGCGCCGCCGACCAGCGCGAGACCGTGGTGTCCTGCAACGCGACGCCGTTCTATGACCGGGACCGCAAGCTGCGCGGGGTGATCGCCGCGGCGCGGGACGTCACCGAGCGCAAGCGCCTCGATTCGGCTTTGCGCGAAACGAACCTCGAACTCCAGGGCGCCAAGATCACCGCGGAGCGCGCCAACCAGGCGAAGTCGGAGTTCCTCTCCAGCATGAGCCACGAACTGCGCTCGCCGCTGAATGCGATTCTCGGCTTCGCGCAACTGATGGACTCGGCCTCACCGCCGCCGACACCGGCCCAGAAGGACAGCATCGACCAGATCCTCCAGGCCGGCTGGTACCTGCTGGAGCTGATCAACGAGATTCTCGATCTGGCCCTCATCGAGTCCGGCAAGCTGTCCTTGTCGCCAGAGCCCATGTCGCTGGCCGAAGTGCTCAGCGATTGTCAGGCGATGATCGAACCCCAGGCGCGCAAGAGCGGCATCAGCGTCAGCTTTTGTCCGCCTGACCGTCCTTTGTTTGTCAAGGCAGATCGCACGCGGGTCAAGCAGATCTTTGTCAATCTGCTCTCCAACGCAATCAAATACAACCGCGTGGGCGGCATGGTCGAGGTCAGTTGCCGCGCCAGCCTGGGGGGGCGCATCCGCGTCAGGTTTCAGGACACGGGAGAGGGCTTGCCGGCCGACAAGCTCGCACAGCTGTTCCAGCCCTTCAATCGTCTTGGTCAGGAAGCTGGTGTGGAGGAAGGCACCGGGATCGGCCTGGTGGTCTGCAAACAACTGGTCGAGTTGATGGGTGGCGAGATTGGTGTTGAGAGCACGGTCGGCGTTGGCAGCTTGTTCTGGGTCGAGCTGGGCGCGGCTCAGGGCCTTGAAATGCCTCCCGAGGCCACGCTGCCGGTTGCCACAGCCCCCGCGGGCATCGCGGTCGACACGCCGCTGCGCACCGTGCTCTGCGTGGAAGACAATCCGGCGAATCTGATGCTGGTCTCCCGGCTCTTGGAACGTCGCCCGGACATCCACCTGCTGAGTGCGAAGGACGGCCGGCGCGGCATCGAATTGGCCTGCGCAGCGATGCCCGAAGTCATCCTGATGGACATCAATTTGCCCGGCATCAGCGGTGTCGCGGCGCTCAAGATCCTCGCCGGTGACCCGATCACCGCGCACATTCCGGTGATTGCACTCAGCGCGAACGCCATGCCCAGAGACATCGAGAAGGGGTTGGAAGCCGGGTTTTTCCGCTATCTCACCAAACCGATCAAGGTCGACGCGTTCATGGAAACCCTGGATCTGGCCCTGCAAGAGGCGCAGACCCGATCGCTGCGCACCATCGACGAGGCGACAAGCCCGTGACCATCGAACACGACATTCTGGGCGCCAACATCCTGATTGTGGACGATCAGGATGTCAATGTGAGGCTCCTGAGTCGCTTGCTGGCGGAGGCCGGCTACAGCCGCGTCGCATCGACCATGAAGCCGGCCGAGGTCTGCGCTCTGCACCGCCGGGACAACTACGACCTGATCCTGCTTGACTTGCAGATGCCGGCGATGGATGGGTTCAGCGTCATGGAAGCCCTGAAGACCAACGAACAAGAGAGCTACCTGCCGGTCATCGTGCTCACCGCCCAGCCCGGCCACAAGTTGCGGGCGCTGCAGGCAGGCGCCAAGGACTTCATCAGCAAACCCTTCGACCTGGTGGAGGTCAAGACCCGCATCCACAACATGCTGGAGGTCCGACTGCTGTACCGAAAGCTGGAGGCCCACAACAAGGACCTCGAACGCGCCGTGAGCGAGCGCACCGCGGAGCTGCGGGAAAGCGAAGCCCGCTATCGCAGCCTGACCGAGTTGGCCTCGGACTGGTACTGGGAACAGGACGATCACGGTGAATTCACCAAGGTTTCGGGCCCGGTGATGGAAATGCTCGGCCTTCGGGTGGGTCCATTGGTGGCGGGCTCGGCGCCGAATCTCGACGACGGCTGGGACCTCGCCGAGCGGAAAGCCTTGCAAGACAGCATCGCGGCCCGCCGGCCCTTCCTCGACTTCGCCTTCCACCGCACCAACAGCGACGGATCGCGGCAGCAGTTCCGGGTCAGCGGGCAGCCGATGTTCGATCAGGCCTGTCGCTTCGTGGGCTACCGCGGCATCGGCGTGGAAGTGACCTCAGGCAGGTAGCACGCAGCGCTGCACTCCGATGCCCGAACTTCACACGCCCAACCAAAACCATCTGATCGCCGCCCTGCCCACGGCGGAGTTCGAGCGGCTGAACGATGCCCTGGAACTGGTTCCGATGATGCTGGGCGAGGTGCTGTATGAGCCTGGGACGCTGTTGCCCCATGCCTACTTTCCGACCACGGCGGTGATCTCGCTGTATTACGCAACGGTCACGGGAGCCGCCGCGGAAACCACAGGAGTCGGCCGCGAAGGCATGGTCGGCATGGCGCTCTTCATGGGAGGTGACACCACGCCCAGTTCCGCCGTGGTGCTGACGTCGGGGCATGGCTATCGGCTGCCCCGCAGCGCGCTGATGCGGGCCTTCGAGGGGCCGGGGCAGATGCGGCGCCTGCTGCTGCGCTATACCCAGGCGCTGATCACGCAGATCACCCAGACGGCCGTCTGCTACCGTCATCATTCGATCGAGCAGCAGCTCAGTCGCTGGTTGCTGTCAACCGCCGATCGTTCGCCAGCGGGAGCGTTGGTGATGACGCAGGAGCTGGTGGCCAGCATGTTGGGCGTGCGCCGCGAAAGCATCACGCAGGCTGCTGGAGGGCTGCAGGAAGGCGGCTATATCCGGTACCGCCGAGGCCACATCACGGTTCTCGATCCGATCGGGCTGCAGACCTGTGCGTGTGAGTGCTACGGCGTGGTGAAGCATGAGTTGCACCGTTTGCTGACCGAAACCCGGCTCCGTCAGGACGACACGGCGTTCGAGCGCCCAAGCGCTGGCCTGGTCTGACCGCGTCGCGAGGCCGGCAGCGGCTTGCGTGCGGTGACGCACGCAAGTCGTTGGGCCGCAGCGCGCACAATCGTCGTTCAATCAAATCTGGAGTACGCACCATGACCAAGGGCAAGCACGGCAACAAGGAAGCCAAGAAACCGAAGAAGGTGCACGTTCCCAACCCACCCGGACTGCCCGCGAGTTTGGCGCCGATGATCCCCAACCCGCTTCGACCGAAGAAGCGGTAACGAATCTGGCCGACGGGCGTCCGCTTCAGCCTTCGGCGGCGAAGATGCCATCGTCGCCGCCCGCAGCCTTGCCCATCTCGAAGAACTTCACCTTGCGACGAACGCAAGCCGCGGTGGGCAAGTCGGTCTCCATCTGACGCAAGGCCCCTGGCATAACGGTCGGGGTCCAAGATGGCGAATGGATTCATCGCCTCCTTCCAGGTTGAAGCGGCGCGCTCCCCCAGTCCGCCGTGATGTTGCGCAGGGCCAGCCAGATCAACTTGGTGGCCGCGTCATCGCTGGGGAAGTGCCCCCGGGTCTTGAGATCAAAGCGCAGCCTGGCGTTGACGCTCTCGATGGCGTTGGTGGTGTCGATCACCCGGCGCGCACCTGCGGCGGGAAGGCGAAGAACGGAATGACCTTGTCCCAGACCCTGCGCCAGGATGCCGTCACGGTGGGGAATTTCTGCCCCCACGCGCCCTGCTCAAATGCGTCCAGCGCCGCCTCGGCCGCCTCGGCGCTGACGGCCTGGTAGATCGGCTTGATGGCCGCCGCCAGCGCCTTGCGATCCTTCCAACTGGCATAGTCCAAGCTGTTGCGGATCAAGTGCACGATGCACGTCTGCAGCGTGGTGGCGGGGAACACCGCCTCCAGCGCTTCGCCCATGCCCTTCAGACCGTCGGTGACGGCCATCAGGATGTCCTCGACGCCGCGGGTCTTCAGATCGTTGAACACGCAACATCGCAGAACTTGGCACCCTCGGTCGTCTCGATCCACAGCCCCAGGATGTCGCGGCTGCCGTCGGGCAGGATGCCCAGCGCCAGGTACACGGCCTTGTTGCGCACCACGGCGTCCTCGCGAATCTTCACCCGCAGGGCGTCGAAGAACACCACCGGGTCCAGCCGCTCCAGCGGCCGAGCCTGCCAGGCACCGACCTCGGCCATGACGGCGTCGGCACGCTGCTGACGAACTCGGGGGAGACCTCCACGCCGTGGGCTTCCTGCACGAAGGCCTGGATCTCGCGCAGCGTCATGCCGCGCGCATACAGCGCCACGATCTTGTCGTCGAACCCGGCAAAGCGCCGCGCGTGCTTGGGGATGAGCAGCGGGTCGAACGAGCCCTGGCGATCTCGCGGCACCTCGATGCGCAGCGCTCCGGCGTCGGTCAGCACCGTCTTGCCGCTCGTGCCGTTGCGCTGGTTGCCGGCACCTTCGGGTTTGTCGGCCCCAGGCGCATAGCCCCCAGGTGGTGCGATAGCTCGGCTCCCATGGCGCGCTCGATGAGCGCCTTCCTGAACGCCTGGACGGTGTCTTCCACGGCAGCCGCCGTCATCGGCCCCGTCACGAGCTGATCCAGCCAGTCCGACGGAATGGTGGGCAGCGTCCTTTGCACAGCATCGGCAGCAGTGCGTTGTTGGTGTTTCTTGCTCGGCATACATGCTCCTTTCACGCTTCACATCAAAAACGGTCGTTCTCTGAACCCACCTCAAGCCTGCAAAGCCAGGGGTGGATGTCGGCGTTTTGCGTGCAAAGAGACGGAATTTGGAGGGCCTTGGTTGCTCCCGAGTGACGTGTGCGTTATATTCAATCAAACATCACGAGTGAGTTTGATGCTTATGCCGTACGTTTGCCGCAGCCCCATCTTCTTCATCCTGCTATCTCTACTGCCATGCGGCATGTCCTTTGCCGGCGATGTGGACACTCGGCTGGTGGTGCCGTTGCCGAAGGCTGCCTACCTGCATGAACTCGCACTGATGCGCGATCACCTGCAGGCCATGGCAGCGATCGAACGCAAGATGGGCCAGCGTCAATGGCTTGAGGCGGCCCGCATTGCCCAGATGCACCTGGGCCTGAGTGTCATGGGTTCCCGGCAGATGCGGCTCATGCATCGCGATATGCCTGCCGGGATGCAGCAGATCGGCATGGCTTTTCACCGCCAATCAGAGCTGTTCGTCGTGCAACTGCAAAACACCGCAGCGACGGGCCAGGTCGGCCCTGCATTCCAGGCCCTGGCAGACGTCACATCCAACTGCGTAGCCTGCCACGCGGCGTATCGATTCGAGATCAAGCCATCACCCTGATTCCAACGGAGGTCCACATGCGAACCAGCGCACGCAACGTGCTGCACGGCACGATCGAGGTCGTCACGCCCGGCGCCGTCAATGCCGAGGTGGTCCTGCGACTGCCCGGAGGAGAGCGGCTTATCGCGATCATCACCTTGGACAGCATGCGCCGTCTCGGCCTGGAGCCCGACACACCCGCATGGGCGATGATCAAGGCGTCCTGGCCCATTCTGTGCACCCCACAAGACTGTACGAAAACATCGGCCCGCAATCGGCTCTGCGGCCAAGTCAGCCGCATTGTCCCCGGGGTCGTCAATGATGAAATTTCCATCGAGCTGAGTGGCGGCGGCGAGTTGGTCGTCATGATCACGCCCGCAAGCACCCGTCACCTGGGCCTCCAGCTTGGCCTGCACGTATGCGCCTTGATCAAGGCTTCACACATCATCCTCGGGGTGGACGACTGACCGTCACAATCCTCGCTTGCGCGGCCCTTCGGGGCCGCTTTTTTGTGGATCCTTGATCCGCCGCGAGATTGCACAAACGCACACCGGGGTACCCCGCGCATCATCCGGCGGCCGATTTGACAAGTGCCAATACGATATACTTATACGAATACTTCGAATGCCTTTTGATTTTGAGTTCGCCGGTCTAGCCATCACTCGCGTCCCATCGCGACGTCACCACAAACCATCCTGGCCGGCGCAGCCTTCGTCAAGCTCATGACCAGCGCCGAAGGGCGGACGTTGTTCAAGGACTACGGCTACAGCGAACCCAAGGGCGACGCTCTGAAGTGAAATCCGCATGAAGCATGCGAAGCCAAGAGGCTTGGCCCAGCCGCTCTCGGTACTCAACTTTCTTCAATGGAGACTGACACCATGGCCTTTTTGAACCCCCTGCTGCGCTCGGTCGCCCCATGCCTCGGATTGGTGCTCTCGGCCGCATGCTGCCCGGCTGCGTACGCAGCCGGGCTTCCGGGGCCCTTGGTCTCCGTGCAGTGGTTGCACGATCACGCCAAGGCTGTCCAGATCGTCGATATCCGCGACGACATCAACAGCTTGACCAGCGACCCCACATTCAACACCGAAGGCGGCAAAAAAGTCTTGGGCAAGGTCGGGGGCTATGTGCCAGGCGCCTTGTCTGTCAATTTCTGGGCGATTCGGGACAAGCGCGACATCGACGGTCACAAGGTCGATTTTCTGCTGCCGACCTCGTCGGATTTTCAGGCCGTGATGCAAGCTTCTCAGCTCGAAGCTGACAAGCCCGTGGTCCTTGTTCCAACGGGAGACGACGCTTCATCACTCCAGGAAGCGGCCTACCTGGCTTACGCGCTGCAAGTCTTCGGCATGCCGGCCGATGAGGTCGCCATTCTCAACGGCGGGACGCATGCATGGATCGCCGCCGGCTATCCGGTGGATACGGATGCCATTGCGCCGATGACATCCGGACATTGGGTCGCCAAGCCTGCCGACATGAAACTGGTGGCCACCACGCAGCAAGTGCTGGCGGCGAGCAAACATCCGGGGCGTCCCATCCTCGTCGATGCCAGACCCATGGCCCAATTTGTGGGGGTCGAGCAAAGTATCGTGGCGACCGAAGCTGGACGCATCCCAGGAGCGCGCTCCTTGCCACCTTCGGTGTTGTATCGAACGGCCAAGGACGGATCAGCCCGGTTTCTGCGTGCGGCCCAGTACCGGGCCCTCCTGCCCTTGGTGGGTCGGTCCGAACGCGGTCCGATGATTGCCTACTGCAACACGGGCCAATACGCCGCGAGCACCTGGTTCATCCTGACCCGACTGGTGGGCGACCAGCAAGTCCGTGTGTACCCAGGCTCGATCAACGAGTGGTCCCATTTGGGCTATCCAATGCTGGGCCTGCCAGGCCAGGAGGCAGGATGAGTCGGCAATCCAAGACGACGGCTCCCGGTGCGCCATCGAATGGCAATGATGACGCTCCTGGGCCGCTGATTCACCTCGAACCGGGCGGCGCCGCAGGCGCAAGATCCAGTCTCAATGCCGGACATTGCTCACCCCGACCTGTTGGCACATGACGGCAACCATGCCGCCGGGAAGCAGGCGATGCCCCAGCACCGACCAACCCAGGCGTGCATAGAACTGCTGCGAACCCGGGGTATAGAGGTGGAGCCGCTCAACCCCGAGCGAGGCGGCTTCGCGTTCTGCCGCCTGCACCAGCAGCGCGCCGATGCCGTGGCGACGAAACTCCGGCACGACGTATAGGCCGGCTAACCACGGCGATTCCGGAAACTGCGGCAATTCCTGCTCCTTCAAGGCCACGGTCCCGACGACCTGGTTCCCGGAAAGTGCAACGAGAGCGGTTGGGATCTGCCGCTGCGTGAGCCAGCTTTCGATACGGCGTTGCACCGAGGCTTGGGTCTCACCGCCATAGATGAGCCTCCACTCCTCGAAGAACCACGCGGCGATGCGCGGCACCGCCCCTGCATGTTCGATCATCGGCCGGATGACGATGCCATCCATGGCAAGTTCTCAGGGCGCCGCAGATTGCCCAGTCTCCAGCCGCGACAGCATGGCGGGAACGATGCGCTTGTGGATCGGTCCGACGAACAGCATGTAGACGCGTCCCAGCAGATTGTGAATATGCACCACGGTGGAGACCGCCAACGCGTTGCGGCCGGCTTCAGCGACCTTGCAGACGGAGACCTTGACATCCAGATGCTTGTCCGAGTCGCCCAGGATGACCTCGTCAGCGCTCAGATGCAGGATCGTGAAAATCCCCACCCGGTCTCCCACCCGGTAGTCGCTCGGCGATTTGGACGGGTTGATCGCGTTGAGGTGCCCGAGATGCTTCAAGCCAACCATGGCAACCATGCGATTGCGGATGGCCATCAGACGGTTGACCCAGCCCGGCGTGCGCGATGCCATCCCCAGAAAAATCGCCAATGCCGAGGGCGACCCCGGATCGATCGGCAGCGCATAGCAGTCCATGAAATCCGCGCCGGCCACATGGCGGCCGATCTCCGTGCTGGAAGGTACAGGGATGGCCTGGATGGTGGACTTCATGGAAGGTCAGGGTGAGGGGGACGAGTGGGAACATGAGCCGGGGATGCCTTGGACTCCGAGGACGCCTGGATCGTAGCCCAGCGGTCGCGCCGCCAACGGTCACCGGCACGATGGTGCCGAAGACATTGCGCTGGGCGAAGCCACGGCGCGGGATCGAGCTGCCGCTGGCGCCTGCCGTTGTGGGTGAGGCAGGTTGATGGGCTGAAGGGCATCTCGGCCACACCCACTTGCACAGGGGCGGATCTCACGGCAACCTCGGTCAGACAACCGTGGCGCCGGCCTTGTCGCCTTGGGCAAGACCGAGGTCGATCAGGGCCTGTCGTAAGGCATCGGGGAGGGGGGTGTCCTGCACAGGACCAATCTGTCGTCTCAGCGCCGTGCCATCCAGCGCATGCGGCACCCGCCACAGATACGCCATCTCCGCCACCTCCCGCCACATCGGCACCACCAGGCCCCCGAGGCGGACGACACCCCAGGGCATGGAGCCTCGCTTGAAGCCCTGGACGGGGCGGATGCCGAGGTCCATGGCCGCGGCCTCGATGCCACCGAGCAGTTGCGCACCCGTGAGCGTGCACCCGGCGAACTGCAGCCGCGCCAAACTTTGGCGATCGCCGCGTTCGGCCACCGCCACGAAGGCACGCGCCAGATCCGGGAGATAGGCCCAGGCATGCGGAGCATCCATTGGCCCTGGATAGACCAACTTGCCGCGCGCCAGCGACTTGGCGATGACCAGGTCGATCCAGGAACCACGGCCGCAGCCGAAGAAGTCCCCGGCGCGGATCACCACGCTGCGCAGTCCCCGCGAGGCGCTTGCGGCAAGTTCGGCTTCCATGGCGCAACGCATGCGCCCCTTGACCGTGGTCGGTCGCTCGGGCGTGTGTTCGTCAAGGACCGGCGCCATGCCCGCGCCGAAGTTGTAGACATTGCCCGGCAGCATCAACAGCGCGTCCAGGCGCTGCGCCAGATCCATGCCCAGCCGCAACAGGGGCAACGCCTGTTCGCGCCACGCCGTATACAGCGGATTGACGGCGTAGACCACCACGGACGCACCCGCAGCCTGGGCAGCCAAGTCCCGGCCTGCATCCAGCGGGGTGGATCGAGCCATCACGCCTGCAGGCAGCGGATCGGCCGATCCATGCCGCGCCTGCGCCAGCACCGTCCATCCCGCAGCGGCGAACGCCGCCACCGCAGCCTGCCCGAAGCGCCCATTGGCACCCAGGATCAAGGCGGTCTTCTCGGATGGGGGCATCACGACTCCTCTGGGCGTGTTCATGGAAAGGTCAGTCTAGGCAGTCCGGCTTCATCTGAAAACTGTGCCCATCCGCAATCGAGCTCTACACTTTCGCATGGGACAACCATCCTTCGACTGGGCCCTCATCCGCAGCTTTCTGGCGGTCATCGATGCCGGCAGCCTGATGGAGGCTGCGCGCCGGCTGGGGGCCCATCAACCCACCCTGAGCCGCCACATGGCCGAACTGGAAGCGCAGCTCGGCGTGCCGTTGTTCGAGCGCACCGGGCGTGGCTTGACGCCCACGGCCGCGGCGTTGGCGATGATCGACGCCGCGCGGCAGATGAAGCTGGGGGCCGATGCCTTGTCACGGTCTTTGGAGGTTCAGCGCCATGCCACGACCGGGACGGTGCGCCTCAGCAGCAGCCAGGTGGCGGCGAGCTGGTTGCTGCCGCCCGTGCTGGTTGCGCTGCGCGAAGCCGAACCCGGCATCGCCGTCGAACTCGTCGCCTCGAACCAGCTCTCGAACTTGCTCGAGCGCGAAGCGGACATTGCCGTGCGCATGGTGCGGCCACGGCAAGGCGCGTTGATCGCGCGCAAGCTGGCCGACATCCCGCTGACCGCGGCTGCCCATGCGTCTTACCTGGAGCGCGCCGGCACGCCCAACAAGCCGGAGGATCTGCTGCGGCATCGCCTGGTGGGCTACGACCGCGACGACACCATCCTGCGAGGGTTTGCGCGCCTGGGGGTGGCGATCACGCGCGAACACTTTGCGGTGCGCACCGACGATCAAGTCGCCTACGCCCAGCTCGTGGCGGCGGGGGCGGGCATCGGGTTTGTTGCGGCCTACACCCTGCGCAACTGGCCGGCTGTGCAAGCCGTGCTGCCGGATCTGCGGATTGCACCCTTGCCCTGCTGGCTGGCCGTGCACCGCGAGGTGCGTGCCAGCGGGGTGGTGCGGCGCGTCTATGACTTCCTGGCCGAGGCCATTCCGCGCGAGGTGAGCCGAACCGCGTGATGGTCTGATCGGACCCCATGGCCGACCCGATGACCAAGCTCATGCCGGCCACACAGCACCCATCGCTTCGGCGATGATCTGCAGGTCCTGCGCGGACACCTCGAACAACCCAAAGCGCAACGTGTAGCCCCAGTTGCGCTGGCCCGAGGTCCAGGCGAGGCGATCGAGCAGGGGCTGGATCGGGGCCTCGCGGGCTTGCAGCCAGTGCACGTCCCGCCGGAAAGGGCAGAACCCTCCGCCCATGTCCGCCGGGTAGGGCGCGCCTGGCTCGACCATGCCGATGGCGGTGAAGGCCTGCAACTTGGTCTTCGCCTGAAACTGCGCGGTGGGCGAGTAGTACACGACCGGGTCACCCGGCTGGATCCGGCGCAAGGGCGCCGCCTTGCCGTGGCAGACCTGCATGAAGCCTTCGGCGCGGCCCCGGCGCACATGATCCGCCGAGGCGATGGCGATCCAGTTGCGGCTCACGCTGCGCTCGGTGCAAACACCCGCAGCCGATGACCGTCCGGGTCCTGCGCCACGAACGTCGCACCAAAATCCATCCGCACCGGCGTTTGCAGGATGGTCAGTCCGCGCCGGGACCAGTCGGCATGCATGGCGGCGACGGCCTCGGCATCGCCCACCGCGAAGGCGAGTTCGGCACCGCCGCCGAGCGCCGTTGCGGCAGGCTCGACCGCGTGTTTCGACCACAGCCCCAGCATGACGCCCGAGTCGAGCGCAAACAGGACGAAAGTCGGTGAAGCCTGGACAGGTGTCAGGCCGAGCAGGCCCGCGTAGAAGGCGGCGCTGACCGCTGGGCTGTCGACATACAGAATGCAGAAGTTGGGGCTGGGCATGGTGTGGCTCCGCAGTGAGGTCAAGGATGAAGACTCAGGACCATGCCGTCTGCGTTGAGCGCGGAGGGCATGAATCACTTGCCCCCAATCCTAGAAACCACCCCTGCCAGTTTCTGGCAGCAGTCTTACTGCACAGGGATGCCTTCGATCTGGCGCCAGTCTTGCATCAGCGCCTGGCGCCGGCGCGGATAGCGGGTGTCGCAGACCTGCAGGCTGACGATCCGGTCGGTGCGGAAATGCCGGAATGCCTGGCGCGACTCGCACCAGGCCGCGATGACCCGGGCCTGCTCGAAGAAGCCGAGCGCGAAGGGCCAGATCGTTCGCACCGACAGCTTGTCTTGGAGGTCGCGGTAGTGAATATCGAGCTTGCGTTCCATGCGGATCGCTTGGCGAATCCGGCGCAATTCCGCATCACCAATCGCCATGGGGGTGCCGGGGCCGACCAGCAGTGCCGAGCTGTCCAGTTCATGGCGCAGGTCTGCGGGCAGGACGGCACCGATCTTGGCCAGGGCGTTGCGCGCGGCATCGCCAAGGCTGGAATCGGCGCGGTCGGCAACCCAGCGCGAGCCCAGGGCCAGGGCCTCGATCTCCTCCGCGGAGAACATCAGCGGGGGCAGCAGGAAGCCGGGCCGCAGGACGTAGCCGATGCCCGGCTCGCCATCGATGTGGGCGCCCTGGGCGCGCAGGGACGCGATGTCCCGATAGAGCGTGCGCAGGCTGATGCCGAGTTCGGCGGCCAGCCCCATCCCACGGGCCGGCTGCCGCTGGCGGCGCAGGACTTGCATCAGGGCGAGCAGGCGTTCAGCGCGGGACAAATCCGTTCTCCACCACAAAGCAGTCTGTGCGGGATCAGGAGGTCCCCATGGCTTCACCTGTAGCGAGGACTCCCCGCTGTGGCTTTTTTACAGTGCCATGCATCGGGTGAGGCTTGTTCAAGTTGCGATCAAACAACATCCATCTTTGGACGCTCTCAAGGAAACGCAGGGCCGCCCCAAATTTCCTTGACCCCCACGGGGGGCGGGTCGGCGAGCCGACCCTGGGGGCGTCAATAGCCCTCATGGGCATGCACATCGGGGAGTTCCACGCCTGGCACCACGAGGGCCCAAATCAGGCGTGCCACATTCTCCGGGGCGATGACCGTATGGTCGTTGTGCGCGGCAGCCAGCCCTTCGCGTAATTGCCGGCGCACGGCTGCCACGCCGGTGAGATCGAAGACGATGTCCAGATCGCCGTTGCGCTGCAGCAATTCCGCCACCGTCAGCACTGGAATCCTCAGGCTGCGAGCCGTCATGCATCCAGGTGTGTCCGGGTTGACTTCCGCCACCGCCACGATGTCCACCGCCTGGTCTTGCTGCTTGAGCAGCACATCCAAAAAAATCGAACCCACCCGTCCCAGGCCCACGAGGGCTACGCGTTCCTTGTGCATCGTTGCTGTCTCCCGTTTATGCATGACCTGCGCGCCAATTCGGCGCCGTGCCGCATGCTCCCAGCAGGATACGGGCAAGCTTCCATGGGCGCAATGACTTGGGCCATCCTTGGCGCTGCGCCTATTGGCTGGCTCCACCTCCTAACCTTCATGCCTATGGTCATCGCTGCTGCGCTCCCGCGCAACAAGTCGTGCAACAAGCCGGCGATGAACACGCGTGCGTTTTGAACGCTCATGCCCCCGGACTGCGGTTGTGTATGTGCTCCATGCGCACACGCCTTTGTGCATGCGCATGCCACCCGCCTCCTGAATCCCGGCCACTACGCCACGTTGCCGGCCGATTTCGAGCAGGAGGTCGCAAACCAGGTGAGCATTAACGGAGCGCGCTGAGGTTCCCAATCGGGACGTCAAGCGGAACTTCCAAGCAAGTCCCCAATCATTGGGCGATTGTGTGAAATTTCTCACAGTGGCGAGCTGTCGTTCGCGCGGACAATCAAGCAACTTCTACGCAGTCCCATCCGCTGCATTGGTCACCCCCCTCGAAGTGCTCAGATGGACGCCGCCGAATGATGACCGCCACCCTCTTCGCCTCGCCCGATCCGATTCGGAAAACATCAAGCACCTTGGTCATCCGGCTATGGATTTTGGGCCTGGCTGTGCTGCTAGCCATCCTCGGCGTATCAGGCTACTACCAGTGGGCGGCGGTTCAGCGCAACGTCCTGACCTTGCTGCAAGCCTATGCGAGCGAATACACCGTCAATCTTCGCAACAAGCTGAGTGCGTATGCCAGGCAGCTTGAGCTAACCGAGCATGCATTGCAGCAGGCATCTTCCAGCCCAGAAATCCCCATCCTGCTGGGACTCTTGCATCAGCGCAGCACCTACCGCAACGTCGTCTTGCTTGACGCTCGGGGCCGTCCCTTGGTCACGGTCGGTGCGCCCTGGGTCTATCCCAGCCTCAATCCCCAACTGACACCTCAAACCCGCGCAGCTTGGCGCGGCTGCCCGGAACAGGCCAATGATTGCCTGGCCGCTCCGGCACCAGCGCCCCACCATCCAGGCGTCTTTCTTGCAGCCAATATTCACCGCTTGCTGCACCCGATCGGTCAGGCCTCGTGGATCGTGCTGGTTCATCCCAATATTGACCCAAGCATCCTGCGCGACGTACGCAGTCCCTATCCCGCCGCCGTCATCGTTGTTCTCCGCGAGGGCGACCATCTCTTGCAGATGCGCAATCCGAGCCCAACCCAACTGGGCTATGGCTACGCCCAATCGGGCATTTTGGCGCGGTCGCTGAACCAGCATCCCGATGCGCTTGAAGGCACTTATGTCGGCATGCCGACAGCATCCAGGGGTCCCGTTTTTGGCACTTTCCTGCGCGTTCCAGAATGGCCACTCATCGTCGGTGTCTCCTTGCCTTATGCGGCATTGGTTTCGACTTGGTTGCGCAACATGGGGCCCATGGCGGCCATTCTCGTGGTGATGGGCCTCCTGGGGACAGCACTCTTGCGTTTGGGATTGAACCGACTGCGCGAAGCTGAAACTGCCCGCGAAGCCAGTCAAGCCGCCTTGCAGGCGCAAATCCAAACCAGCCAAAACCAAGCCATCACCGATCCATTGAGCGGTTTGCTCAACCGCCGTGGCATCGAACAGGCCTTATCGGACGAGTTCGCCCGCGCACAGCGCACGGGAGAGGGCTTTGGCTTGGTTTTGATGGACCTGGATCACTTCAAGCTCGTCAATGATTCCTATGGTCATCCTGCTGGCGATAGCGTTTTGTTGCGTGTTGCGGATCTTTTGCGCGAGCATGTCCGCCAGGGCGACGCCGTCGCGCGCTGGGGTGGGGAGGAGTTTCTCATCCTGCTGCCGCGACAAAACCTGGAAAGAACCCATCAGACGGCCCAACGCCTGCGCGAAGCTGTTGCTGTCATGCGTGTGACGCATGGCCCGCACACCATCCACGTCACGGCAAGCTTCGGGATTGCCGCATGGTCGGGGGCGGCGTGCACGCCCGCGCAGCTCATCGGACGACTGGATTCCCTGCTTTATGACGCCAAACGCAGCGGTCGTAACAGGGTTAAGGGATTGGAAGCCCAGGAGAGCCATATTCTGTCGCACGGAGCGCGGATTCAAAGTGCCCTGGATGGGGGCCGGGTTCGCGCGGCGTATCAACCGCTGGTGGATCTCCGGACCGGCGAGACCGTCGGGCAAGAAGCCCTCGCCCGGATGCTGACGCCCAGTGGAGAGGTCATGCCTGCCGCAGACTTCATCGGCGCAGCACACCGGCTGCGTCTGGAGCACCGCATCGATGCGGTGGTTTCGCATCTGGCGCTTGAGCACTGTGGCAAGCGCACCCGCGGCGGCGGCCTTCCGATGAAGCATCTGATCAACTGCTCGGCAGATTTTTTATCGCGTCCCGATTGCGTGCAGGGTTTGCTGGACGCAGCGCGGTCGCAGTGTGTCGCCTGTGGTCAGACACAAGGCTCGGCCAAGCCCGTGGTCATCGAGATCACCGAACGGCAGATCCTTGGTCACCCCAAGGAAACCCTAGCCATGTTGCAGCCCTTGTTGGACTTCGGCTTCGAGTTGGCCGTGGACGATTTTGGCAGCGGCTATTCGTCCTTCCTGTATCTGCTCAATCTGCCAGTGAAGTACCTGAAAATTGAGATGGAGCTGGTGCAACGCGCCGTCACCGATCCCAAGGCCCGAGTCATGGTCAAGTCGATCCAGGCCATGGCCCGGGAACTGGACATCCTGACCATCGCCGAGGGGATCGAAACCCCAGAAATGCGCGACCTCATGGGTTCCATCGGCGTGGACTGGGGGCAGGGGTATCTGTGGGGAAGGCCGGAGTTGGATGCGGCTTCAGAAATCCCAACGCACGCCTGCGATGTGTTGCCCAGATCCGGCGTGAGTCCCTGGGCGCCAGCATGATCCCTGATCGCGCAAGGGCGATCGGTGTGGTGAGACCCAACTCCAGGACGTCCTGCCGAGGTGATTGCCATCCATCGAGCATGAGAACCGAGAACGCGATTCAGTGGGATGCTGGGCCATGTGCTTGATCGATGTTCCTGGGCCATTCTGTGTGATTTTTCACAGTTTCACGGTTTTGTTGGTTGAATGGCTGGACATGATGTGTCGGCGCCGATCTAAATCTGACCCACCGCGCCGATCCAATATTGACCCGGGGATGGATGCCGACCGCGTGACGGCCGGCTGTGGATAAGTGTAGGTCTATGGCTGTTTCGTTGCCCTCCCAGATGCATCGCTGTTCGCGCGGCGCTCGCTCAGATGTCGGCCTCGGCTGGCGGCTGCTTGTCGGCCCGACGCGCCTGCTCGCGAGCCTTGATGCGCTTCTTGGCCACCGCCGTGCTGTGCAAGAACCGGTAGCTCTCGTTGCCGGTCTCGACGATGTGGCAGTGATGCGTGAGCCGGTCCAGCAAAGCCGTCGTCATCTTCGCGTCGCCGAACACGCTCGACCACTCGGCGAAGTCCAGGTTGGTCGTGATCATCACGCTGGTGTGCTCGTACAGCCTGCTCAGCAGATGGAACAGCAACGCCCCACCGGCCTGGCTGAACGGCAGGTAGCCCAGCTCATCCAGGATGACGATGTCCATGCGCAGCAAGCTCAGCGCGATGCGTCCGGCCTTGCCTTGGGTCTTCTCCTGCTCCAGCGCGTTGACCAGGTCCACCGTCGAGTAGAACCGCACCCGCTTGCCGTGCCGGGTGATGCCCGACACGCCGATGGCCGTGGCCAGGTGGGTCTTGCCCGTTGCCCGTGCCAGGTCCGCCGACGAGCACGACGTTCTGCGCGGCGTCAGTGAACGCCATCTCAGTCAGCGTGTGGATGAGTTTGCGGTCCACCGGTGAGCCCTCGAAGTCGAAGCCCGCCAGGTCGCGGTGCACCGGGAACTTCGCGGCATGCATCTGATGGCTCACCGAGCGCATTGCGCGGTCCGTGGTCTCGGCCTGCAGCAGGTGTTCGAGCAACCAGCGCGAGCTCTCCAAGGCGGCACTGCCCCCTTGCTCGACCAGATCGGCCCAGGCGCCTGCCATGCCGTGCATGCGCAACTGCTTGAGTTCGACGGCAAGCTCACGCATGGTCGGCCTCCTCGGTGGTGATGGTGACGGTTCCGGTGCGCAGGCTGTCGTAGCGCTCGGTGTTGGCCAGCGGTAGCGTCGAGACCTGCAGCGCCGTGGTCGCGCTCTCCGGCGCCGGCGCGGCGTTCAGACGCGCCAGCACATTGAGGACGTGCTCGACGCTGACGCGTCCGCGTCGCGTGCCCTCCAGCGCAAGTTCCACCGCCACCAGTACGGCGTCAAGTCCCGCAGTCGGCACGATGGCCAGCACCTGCGCCATCACGCGGTCGCCGCCCGGGTCGCGCAAGAGAGCCCGGCGCAACTGCTGCAGAGACTCGGGCATGTCGGCGAAGGGCGCCCCGTTGCGCAAGGCGCCGGGCTTGCGCTGCACCAGCGGGATGTAGTGCTGCCAGTCGTACTTGGTCTGGCCCCGGTCACTCAGCCGCTCGTGGCTGGCCACCACCGCATCGTCGGCCACGATGACGATCTTGCCCGGGTACAGCCGGGTGCTGACGGCCTGCCCGGCCAGCTCGCATGGCACCGAGTAGCGGTTGCGCGCCACGACCACCAGGCAGGTGCTGCTGACCCGCGCCGGGCTCTCCACGTAGCCGTCGAATGGCGCGGGCATGGGCATGAGGTGCGGTCGCTCGTTGTCGAGCATCTCGGCCACGCTGAACTGCTCGTGCTCGGGGTGGCGCACCTCGTCCCACAGCGCCCGGCAGCGGTCGCCCAGCCAGGCGTTGAGTTCGGTGAAGCTGCCGAACTTCACCTTGTTCGCCTCGATCCAGATCCGCCGCCTGCTGTCCTGCACGTTCTTCTCGACCACTCCCTTCTCCCAGCCCGAAGCGACGTTGCAGAAGTCGGCGTCGAACAGGTAGTGCGCGCACATCACGGCAAAGCGCTTGTTAACGGTGCGGCCCTTGCCCTTCCTGACCTTGTCGACCGCAGTCTTCATGTTGTCGTAAATGCCGCGCCGGGCAATGCCGCCCATGGCTGCGAACGACCGGGTGTGCGCATCGAACAGCATCTCGTGACCCTGGCTGGGGTAGGCCACGAGCCAGAAAGCCCGCGAGGCGCACAGCTTCAGGTGCGAGACCTGCATGCGGTAGTAAATGCCGCCCACGACCAGGCCCTCTTCGCTCCAGTCGAACTGGAATGCCTCGCCGAGCTCAAAGGCCAGCGGCACGAAGGCCTTGGCGGAGATGGACTGACCTTCGCCCTGGCGCCACGCGCGCACGAAGTCGGTGACGCGGCTGTAGCTGCCGGCGTAGCCCTCGGCCTTGATCTGCGCGTGCAGCGCGCGCGCCGTGCGCCGCTCATGCCGCGGGCGGTGCGCGTCGACCTTGAGCGCTTGCTTGATCGCTTCATGGAACGGCGTGAGCTTGCCCGGCGCCTCGCTGCGCCGGTATCTGGGCTCCTCCAGCACCGGCGTCTTGAGCCACTTGCGCACCGTGTTGCGCGACAAACTCGTCAGCCGCACGATCTCCCGAACAGACTTCTTCTCGCGGAAATACATCCGCTTGACCTTGCCAATCATGACCATGGTGATCACTCCTTCTCCCCTGCTCAAAAAAGAGGCAGGGTAGGTTGAACACCCGGGTCAAATTTGGATCGGCACTATCGCCGTAGGTGGGTCAATTTTCGGTCGGCGTCAACACCATTCCGCGCCATGACAAATTGATCGAGGTTGATACCTACCTCATCAATGGCAAGGGCAAGATGATGACGTTCTGGGCGTGCAACACCTTCCAGACCACCAACAATGCCCAGGCTCTGCGCGAAGCCGTCATTCGCCGCAGTCAGATCGTCAAACAGGCCATGGGCCAGGCACGTGGCGCCACGCCCAAGGAGATGGTGGACGTGATCTACAAGGCAACGCAAAAGGGCGGGTTGTTTGTTGGAATGATGGATATCTATCCCACCATGATTGCCGAGGCGGCCCATGTGATGTTTCCGGGCGCTCTGCCGGGAGAAATGAACCACACCTCGATGAACGGTGAGCGCCGCCTGCGCATGTCCGAGAAGTTCATCGATCCCCCAGGCGAAGCCTTGCCCGACTGTCTGACCGCAGCGCGAATCGCCAACACCATTCGCGTGATGTACGAGGCCGAAGGCAATGCCAAGATGGCCAAGCGCTTCGAAGGTTTCGAGTGGACAACCCCGGAAGATGCCTTCAACGATGGATTCCGCCAGGTCGGTCGACCGGGCGCACCCAAAATCGACAGTGAAGGTTACGCCACGGGCTACATGGCCACGTACGCACTGCTGCGCAAAGCTGGCAACAACGGCGTGCAGATGCCGATCAAGCAGGTTGATGGAGACAAGCTGCTGGGTTCGCCGACGCTTTATCCCGACGACAAGTTCGACACGCCCAATGGCAAGATCCAGGTCTTTCCAGCGAAGTGGGATGGTTGGCTCAAACAGGCAGCCGAGGTCAAGGCCAAGTACAAATTCTGGATCAACAACGGCCGGTTCAACGAAGTCTGGCAGTCTTGGTACAACAACCAATACGACCCCTTCATCATGGACCGTTACCCGATGGCGGTGATCCAGATGAATCCTGCGGATATGGCGACCCTCGGCGTCAAGCCGACCGATGTGGTCGAAATCTACAACGACTACGGCACCACGATGGCAATGGCTTACCCGGAGCCGACCATCAAGCTCAACCAGTCCTTCGTCGTTTTCGGCGCGCCCAAAGGGGTCGTGGGTTCCGTGGTGACCACCGCAACGGATGTGCATTTCCTCGAGTACCACAAGGGAACCTGGGCCGACATTCGTCGGGTCGGCCCGATGCCCGACTGGAAACGTACGGTCTCGACCAAGAGCCGCATGTACGGGGTTTGAATCGCCCCCATTCTCCCAGGCCGAGATGGCCTGGGGGAACCGCTGTCCTCCTCCTCGGGCGGCAGTTCCTTGGGCTCCTACCCTGGAGCCCATTTTTTGAATGCGGGAGTCAGTGCATTCCATGTCAAGCCATCAAAATTGAGGAACACGATGAACAAACTTCTTTTGTGCACATCCCTGGCCCTGTTCGCAGCCCAAGCCTGGGCCGCCCCTGACATGTTGGCTTTGGCCAAGCAGAAGAACTGCCTGGGCTGCCACGCAGTGGACGCCAAGATCGTCGGCCCCGCCTACAAGGCCGTGGCCGAGAAATACGCTGGCAAGCCCGGTGCCGAGCAAATGCTGGTCAAGGCCGTGTTGCATGGCCATGTCGGCACCTGGGGTCAGGTGCCGATGCCGGCCAATACCGATGTCACCCCGGCGCAGGCCAAGCAGTTGGTCGAGTGGATATTGAGTCTCAAGTAAGCCCGTAGGCCAGAAGGCGGAGCAGCCGAGGCCTCATTGAAAGAGGCATCGGCTGGCGTAACCGCCCACAATCTCTCAGGGAATTTCCTTCTCTCCACACCGCCAAGCATGCGCTACCAACTTCCTTTTGCCCGCAACATGGGCAGCAACACGGGTTTGCGCGGACAAGCCTCCCGCAGGCCTCTCGGCACGCGGGAGGATGACGTCACTGCGGTCTTCGAGGCCGCCGCCGAATTGTTCGCCGCCCTGTCATGCCCGACGCGATTGAGCATCGTCTGCCACCTGCGCGGGCAGGACATGAACGTGCAGCAGATTGCCAACCGGATCGGCAGCAGCCAGCCCAACACCTCCCTGCATTTGCGCCAACTGCACCAGATCGGCATTGTGGATCGGGCGAGGAACGGCCAGTCGGTGACGTACCGCATCCGCAACACCTTCGTGGCCGATCTGTGCAAGATCGTCTGCCCAGGCCATTGAGGGCGCGTGCAACAGCACTTGATCAGACCTCACCGCCATGCATACCCCACCAGCCTCGCGCTCCAAACCCACACCCACGCACG
>CABS01000187.1_pt1 | contig 95282 bp, 131 predicted proteins | sample 344768 | NCBI WGS metagenome assembly CABS01 (sample SAMEA3138346, study PRJNA38045) | mine drainage metagenome | isolation source: Carnoules arsenic-contaminated mine drainage | place: France:Carnoules | collected 21-May-07 | reverse complement strand
CAACTCGTGGAGTCTGACCCAAGGGTGACCGTCACCAAGCCAGCGCCATCGCTCTTGACGACGATGGCCTTGCTTTTTCGGTCCTCGTCGGCCAGCATCACGCGGTGGAATGCCGCGGCAAATTCAAGCCGCGACACCTCGAATTGCGCGCCATGATCGCGTGGGATGACCTTGTCGTAATCCTTGATGTATTCGGAGTACAGGGCCATGCGGCACAGCCAATCACCGCGCTTGGCGACGAGCGTTTTGTCGATAATCGAGAGCTTCACATCGCCATCGGCCGACATTGATTTCAGCAAATGCACCGCGGCAGGGGCCAGGGTTGCGCGGAATGCACCGCTCACCGACTTGGCCTGGATACGGTTGATCACCAGGCGGTGCCCGTTTGTCGCGACAACCTCGGTATCGCCGCCCTCCCGGACATTGATGTGCATTCCATTCAGGAAGTAACGCACATCGTTCTCGGCCATGGCGTGGGAAACCAGCGCGATGGCGCCCGACAAGACCTCGCCGTCGAACCCGCAAAATTGCTCTGCTTGCGACACGGCCTCGGCGTCGATCTCGTCGATCGCAGGGGCGTAGACCGCACTGACACGCAAGCGTGTGCGGCCACTGACCACGTGAGCCCCGTCCTTGTCGCCAAGCACGATGGTGACGGTGTCACCCGGCATGGACTCGACAATGGCGCGGAAGCGGTCGAAAGGCACTTGGAAGGATGCTTCGGCGACGGCCAGATCTTCGTTCGGCAATTTGGCCTGGGCCACGACGCCGCCAAAACCACGTCCCGCGGCGTTGATGCGCAAGCCGCCATCCTTGGAATAGATGGACACGTATTCCGGACGAACCAGCGACGCCGTTTTCAGTGCGGCGACGAGTTCTGATTTCTTGAACTTCATGGTATTCCTCTTGAAAAAAATCCGCGCGCCATTGCTGGCGTCGTGGATTCGATGCATGGATGCGCCTTGCGGCGCGTCGTGTGAAAGTCGGGCGGCATCACGCCGCGCCGACTCGTTGCTTGCTTTACATCGGCAGAATGCGGGCCGGTTGACCCCATCCACCCGACACATACTCCACGCGCTCGCCGGGGCGAAGCGCGACATCGGCGGCCTGGGCCAGGGCGATGAGCTGCCCGTCGTCAAGACGGACGGTCACTTGATACCCGGCTTGGCGATAGGCCGCGGCGGTTGCGGCCTGGCCAGCCATGCTGCCAGCGATGGCGCCGAGAATTCCGGTCACGATGGATCCGCGTCCGTTGCCGATCCGCGATCCCACGTAACCACCTGCCAACGCACCCAGCGCGCCACCAGGCATGGTGGCCGTATTGGAGGCGGCGATGGCGATTGGCTGGATGGAGAGCACAGTGCCGAGTTGGACGTTCTGCGCGACCTGAGCCTGGCCAGATGTATAGCCGAGGGCGGAGGAGGTTTGGGTGCCGCCCATCATCGGTGGAACGCCCGCGCATCCGGTAAGCAGAACGGATATGGTCGCGACCGCGATGAGAAGAAACTTTTTCATGATGACTCCTTTCTTCGGCTTGTGCCGTGGTTGAGAAAGGATCGAGAGCGCGTCTCGGCCAAGCCTTGAGGCTTGGCTGAAAATGCTCCTTGTCTTGGTGTCAGAATCCGCCGAATGCCATGGCGTTGAACATGAAGGTGGTCATGAAGACATTGCCCAAGACGTATGGCGCGCTGAAAGCCGCCATCCAATACATGTTTGAGGGAAACATGGTGACGCTCCTTTTCCCGCTTGCGCGGTGACTTGAAAGGAGTCGTGGCGAACGCGCCTCGGCCAAACCTCGTGGCTTGGCTGAGCAGGCTCGACGACGGCGCATGTCCGCGGCTTGCGGGAACAAGTCGGCATGAGCGCAACAGTCTGCGATGGCTGATTCCATACCGCTTGTGCGGTGAATGAACTTTACCTCCCGGCCTCTTGGTTTCGATGCTGAATGATGGCGAAATCGCACGCGGTTTCGCCTCCGGGCATCGACTCAACCTTCGATGCCTGCGCCCGGAGAAATTGGGCGGCGCAACAGGCCAACCCAGCGCAAGTCCTTGATCCGACACGAATCGGCCCAACGAACGGTCCGGGTTTTCCGCCAAGGTCCACATTGTCTTGGCGCCCACACGCCATCACCCTGTCGTGCCAGAATCCACGCCGCTTTCGTCGGATTGCTTGTCTGGTGCTGGGTTCTTGCGGAACGTCCCGTAGTAGGACGCCGTCACCGATGTGCGGCTATGGCCGAGGTTCTCGCTCACATGCCGCAGCTTGGCCTGCAACGCGTCGCTCGGCAGTTGGTCCTTGCTTCCGCCCAAGGTCGGCGGAGTCATCCCGGACAGCATGGCGATATTTTCGGCATATTCGGCGCGCAAACCATGCCCGGTGACGCCTGACATCGATTTCGCAATCCCGATGGCCCGCATACAGCGCGTGTAGCGCGCCTTGCAATACGCGAGACGCCCGTGCGGGGTGATGGCTTTTCCGCCTGGAGATTCATGCCACCCCAAATCATCGGTTTTCCCGACACGCGCTTTCACATCATCCAGGATTTGACGTTGCCATTCGGATTCAATGGGGATTTCGCGCGGGCGGCCGCCCTTGGCTTCTCCAGGGAAAACGCGCAAGGCCAGCCCGCGATCCGCAACCCATGGCTTGCACTGCAAGACTTCGGACCGCCGCAACCCGAACGCGGCCATCATGCGCAGCATCAATCCAAAGCGCGGATCCAGTTGATCGGCCTTCATGATGGCCTGGCGTATATCGATGCCATGCTCGGACCAGGCCTTGCTGGTATCCGCCGCCACCCTCACTTTCAATCGCTCCGGATCGACCGACTTGAAATACGCGTCCGCCTTGACCATCGCGTCCGGCTTGCGCAGCCATGCGAACAGCTTGCGCAGAGCGGTTTTGTAGTGGCGGATGGTCGCCGGAGCAAGCCCTTCTTCGACCCAGCGCCGGGCGAGATATTCGGCATGCGCGGCGTTGAGGTTGCGCAAATTTTGGACGCGCAGACCTCCGGCATGCAGGGTCCGGATGAAGCCGAACATGGTTTCATGGGCCAGTGCGCGCGTGCGATTGGATGCCGTGCCGCCATCCATGCGATGGCCGGCGTGCTGCGCCAGTAGTCGTGCGAGTTCAGCGTAAATCGGTGGTTTTTTCTGCATGCATCCATTTCACGCAATGCACGGGAACATCGGCCCCTGAAAATCGCCGCGGATCGATTTGCATTCGTGGCCCTCCATGCGATATTGGGTGCGAGGATTTTCAATATGCCATTCAACTTCAAATCACCTCTCAATATTTCAGGCGACGCCGCCGCGCGGCTCTGGCTTCTTCTCGCCGGGCTCGCCTCAGCGCTGCTCGCGCTCTGCCTGCTGACGGCCGTGCACGACATTTTCGACGGTCCGATGGATGTCCGGCGTGTCGAATTTTGGCGCATGCTGCTGAGCATCGCCGGAGCCGGTCTCCTGCCTGCCGCGCGGCGCTACTGCATCGACCGCGCGCATGAGCAGAAATGGTTCGAGCGCATCTTCGGCGGCATGGAGTGAATCGTGCTCCTTGACCTGAAGGCCATGAATACCGTGGCGCGGGAATTCGCCGCGCTGGCGGGCGAGTACGGCGCGGCGTGCTTCACCTTGCGCATGCGCACCGGGGAGAGTGATCTGGTGCGTATTCTTGCGACGCGTTTCAGTTCCCCCGATGACGCGACCCTTTTCTTTCGCTTCCTGCGCGAGCACGGCTTCGCGGCGCAACTCGATACGCGCCACGGGCTGCGGAGCCATGTCGTGTTCTGCCCGGAAGCCCGGGTTTTGGGCGTCGCATGAGTGCGGTACTCGCTCCAAGCCGCTCGGTGCTGCGCTACTTTGGCTCGAAGTGGCGCGTCGCGTCCAGCATCATTCGCCATTTCGCGCCCCATTCAACCTACGTGGAACCTTTCGGGGGCGGAGCTTCCGTGCTGCTTCGCAAGCCGCGTTCCCCAGTCGAGGTGTACAACGACATCAACAGCGAAGTGGCCAACCTGTTTCGGGTCTTGCGCGATCCGGACGCCGCGCGGCGTCTTCGCGATCTGTGCATGCTCACGCCGTTCGCGACGGATGAGCTTGCCGGTTCATTCGGCGCGCACGATGACCCCGTGGAGCGCGCCAGACGGTTGCTGGTGCGCTCATGGTTTGGTCTCGGACAAGACACGGCATCGGTTGGGCGGAAAAAATATTCCGCGCTGAACACGCGGTTTTCCGACGGCACGAAGCATTACGCGGAACGATGGGCGGAGTGGCCGGAGCATGTTCCGGCTTTCGTGGCGCGCTTGAGCGGCGTGATCATCGAAAACAAGGATGCGCTCGATGTGATCCGCCGCTTCGACAGCAAATCCACGTTGATCTATGCGGATCCGCCCTATGTCCAAGACGCCCGAGGCGCCGGCGGCTACGCCGACGAGATGACCGACGCGCAACACGAGGCACTTGCGGATTGCCTGCATGCCGCCTCGGGTTTCGTGCTGATTTCGGGTTACGCGTCCGCGCTCTACGACGCGCTCTACAGGGACTGGTACCGTGTCGAGGTCGACGCCGTCGCGCACAACCTTGGCCGGGCCGAATCCGCGCGCACCGAGGTTTTGTGGATCAATCCCGCCTGCGCAGACGCGCTTCCGATCGGACAGCGCGACTTGTTCGACGATCACGATCTCCCGGTGGAGCCGACGTGAAGCCCACCGAAGAGCAGAGCGCCGTGCTCGATAGCGATGCCCATGTGCGCATCGTGCAGGCTTTCGCCGGGGCTGGCAAAACCACAACCCTGCGCATGCTGGCAGATCGTCTGCGCAACAAGCGCGTCCTGTATCTGGCGTTCACCAAGGCCAATCAACTCGACGCGGAAAAAAAATTCGGCTCCAACGTCAAGTGCCTGACCACCCATGCGCTGGCCATGCCGATCACGGGGCGCGCGTACCGCGCGAAGCTCACCGGCAATCTGCAGATCAAGAGCATCATTGACGCCCTGCGCATGCCGACCGACTATCTGCTGGCGTCCGAGATCCGCCGCGTCTTGCTGGCTTATTTGGTGTCGGACGCACGCCACATCGAAGATATCGTGCCCCTCGGCATGCGTGGCGACGCGACCGTCACTGGCGCCCAGCGCGTTTGGGACATCATGCAGGACCCGAGTAACGCCACGGTCGGCATGCTGCACGACGGCTACCTCAAGCTGTTTCAGTTGCGCAATCCGGCGCTGCCTTACGACCACATCCTGTTCGACGAGGCGCAGGACACGAATCCCGTGACGGCCGCCATCGTTGCCGGACAACCCTGCTCCAAGACCTACGTCGGCGATGAACACCAGCAAATCTACCAATTTCGCGGCGCCAGGAACGCCATGCGCGACGTACAAGGACAGCGACTGAAACTCACGCAGTCCTGGCGCTTTGGGGGGTTGATTGCTGACGTCGCCAATCGTGTTCTCGGTGAAAAGGGTGAGACGTCACGCGTCATTGGCATGAACGGCCAAGGCGAAATCGGCCCCGTCGACGTCTCGCTGCCCCACACCGCCATCTGCCGCACCAATGCCGGCATTTTCGAACAGGCCGTTGCGGCGGCCGTCAACGGCGAGTGCATCCACTTCGTCGGCGGCGTGGAGAACTACAAATTCGACCGCATCGAAGACTCCTGGCGGCTGAAAAACCGCGAGGTCAGCGCCATCCGCGACAGCAGCATCCGCAATTTCGGCACATTCGCCGAAATGGCGCGATGCGCCGAAGAATCCAACGATGTCGAACTCAAGGGCCTGATCCGTATCGTCGAAGAATACAGTTTCGAGATCCCCAGGCTCACCGAGCAGATCAAGGCCTGCGCCACCGATGCGTCGCGATCGAATCTGACTCTGGTGACGGGCCACAAGTGCAAGGGCCTTGAATTCGACCAGGTGCGACTCGCCGACGATTTCCTCGACATCGCCACCTACAAGGACCTGATCGAGGAAGGCAAGTCGACCAAGGATGAACTCGAGTGCGAGATCAACCTGGTCTACGTGGCTGCGACCCGCGCGTTGCGGCGCCTGGAACCCAACGCTTCGCTGCAGGCGGTGATCGAGAATGCCGAGTTGGCTTGATTCATGGCTAACAACAGATTTCATACTTGCCTTCGAGGGCGGCCCGGCTGTTTTGTAGTCATGTCATACCTCAAATCACCGCATCGAAAACCTGATTTTCGGTTTTTTCCGAGGCGCCCAAGCGATTGCAATGGTTGGCATGGAACCGATTTCTCCCATGCTGATCCGTACACCTCACGTCCTGAAACTGCTTGGGGTATCGAGGGCTACGCTTTATCGGTTGATGGAGTTCAACGACTTCCCACGCCCGATTCAGGTTCGCGGATGCGCCTGCTGGTCGCTGGAAAGTGTCGAGAGGTGGATTTCCAAGCAACTCACCCAGGATGGTCGTACACGCCGCACGCCGGTCCGCGCCGTCGAGGTCCCGGCGCAAGCCTTTGAGGCGTTGTGCCGCATGGCCCACGATGGGGAGACGCCAGGCGACGTCATTGCCCGACTGGCGGTTGCAGCATCGGCTCCAGGTAATTCCCCCACCACAACATCATCTTGATGCGCTCGGGCATGTACTCGGCATGGTTGTAGGCGGCGCGCACCTTGTTTTCTTGCTCGTGGGCAAGTTGCTTCTCGACCACGTCATGGCGCCAGCCCTCTTCGTTGAGGATGGTCGAGGCAATCGACCGGAAACCATGCCCTGACATGCGGCTCTTGTAGCCCAGACGGTATAGGGCAAAAAGAAGCGTGTTGTTGCTCATGTGGGTGAAGACATTTCTTCCCGGCAGGATGTGCCGCGACCCGCGGCAGATCTGCCTCAGGCGCTCCAGGATCCGCAACGATTGCGGCGACAATGGAACCCAGTGTTCGAGCTTCATCTTCATGCGCGGCGCGTCGATTTTCCAGATCGCATTCGGCAGGTCGAATTCATCCCAGGTGGCCTCGATCAACTCGCTGGTTCGAACAAACGTCAGTGCCAGCAACTGCAGGCCAAGACGCGTGCTCTCCTCTCCGCTTTGCGCAATGCCGTAGCGCGTGATGGCGCGCATCAGATCCGGCAACTCGGATGGTTTGACGGCATTCTGATGCTTGCCAACGTGCGTCGTCAGCGCGCCGCGTAGTCCGGGCGCCGGGTCGCTGACGCAGCGCCCGGTGGCAATGCCATACCTAAAAATCTGTCCCGCTATCCGAACCATCGTGGCTGCCAAATGCGTTGCACCACGCGCCTCAATTTTGCGGACGACCTTCAGCAATTCGGGCGACGTGATTTCATTGATCGGCTTACTGCCAAGATCCGGGTTGAGATAAACCTCGATCCTATGCCCAACGGCATGCGTATGCCGCTCTGTCCATCCTGGCGCCCTCTTGGAAAGCCACTCCTTAGCGACGGCTGCAAATGCGTTTTCAACCCGTTCCTGGGTTTTCCTGGCCATCGCGCGGCGCTCTTCGGCCGGGTCTTCGCCGCGCGCCAACATCACGCGCTTGGCATCGCGTAGATCCCTGGCCGCCTTGAGACTGACGTCCGGGTAGACGCCAAGAGACAGGCGGCGATCCTTCCCCCCATACAGGTACTTGAGACGCCACCATTTCCCGCCTGCTGGTGATACTTCCAAGTACAGCCCATTGGTGTCGAACAGCCGATAGCGCTTGTCCTTGGGTTCGGCCTTGCGAATGACGGCTTCTGTCAGTGCCATGACGGATACTCCCGATATGTTTTGGGGCCACTTTACCAGACACTCTTGAGTGGCCCCGATAGTGGCCCCTGAATTTCAACACAACTAGGCACCGACTGAGACGGTCTGAGACGCAAAACCTAATAAAAAAGCCCGCATATTCGCGGGCTTAGGCTTCTATATGTTTGATTTGACTTGATGTTTTGATCTTCTATTTGGTGCCGACGGCGAGACTCGAACATCCATCGTATCTACTTGAAATGACAGGATCCCCATGAGGCGCCTTGACGTAGGTGGCCCCATAGTGGCCCCGCAAAGAATCTCGTTCTCGACGCCACAGGCAAGCTTCGAATCATAGCGAAAACTCGTAAACGTTCAACTTGCGAAGCGGTCCTGGCATGCGATGGTGAGGCATCCCCACACCATCCCCCGCCATGAAACCCGTCTCGATTCCCATCGTCATCGACTCGTCCCAAGACTTGCCTGCCGCCGTTGGCGAAGCCTGCACCGGCTGCGGCAAGTGCTGCACCAACGCGTCCTACATGGGCAGCATGTCCGCCACGGCGGAAGACATGCTGCGTTGGCGCAAAGATGGGCGAGATGACATCCTGCAATACGCCGCTGAATTGCCCCACCTGGGTAGCGCCGACCTGTGGATCCACCCCGTTTCAAAACGCGAACTGACGCGCTGCCCGTTTGTCCGCAAGTCCGGTTCGCGCTACGTCTGCAAGATCCACGACACGCGCCCTGAGGTGTGCCGCGGCTATCCGTATCGCTACAGCCAAATGACCGATATCGGCTGCGAGATCCCGGTCCAACTCGAAGGCCAAGAGCCGTCGCCGTAACCGAGTTGGCGCCTCAGCGCGCGGTGCTTTCCCGCGCCCAGGCCGCGATCAGGCCCGGCGAGCCGGATTCGCTGAAGACCAGCGGCCTGTTTGCTGGCGCAGTACATCGACGGCATGACGGTGTCCATGTCGACGGCGCTTTGGCATTAGTTCTCTCGAACCCAAACAGCCGTGAGACCCATCGTGGCGAGACGTCCAGGCTTTGCGCCGGGACTTTGAGTTCGACCGCCTCGCCATCCGCATCGCGGCAAACGCGCGCCTTGATGCTCGCGCCATCCCGCCCTCAAAAATCAGGTGGAAAATCGACTTGTCTCTTGCTTCGGACAAAGCCACCAGTTTTTGGAATAAAAAAACCGCCGAGACCTCGCATGAGGTTTCGGCGGCTTGGTTTTCAAACTTTCCGTACGTGTGGCGCTTGAGACGGCTGCGCCGTCATCTCGCCTACGTCGCTTTGACGTGGATTTCCAATATTTCAGCGGATATCCGACGCCTTTCTTTGCCGATTTTGCCGTGACCGCGTCGGCTTGACGCAGTAACGATCATCGCCACGGTGAGATGGCTGCGATCATGCGGGAAGCATTGGATTCGGCCTTGGGATTCGGCGTGATTCGCGGCTCCATCGCCCGCCCAATGATGAACGGCTTGCTCAGTTTCCATGCCGCATGCACGCTCCAGAGGTTGACCGGCCCGAACTTCGGGCCGTCCCAGGTGATCTTTACCATGGCCCGTTGACCTCCAAGAGTTTGTCCGGGACTTCGACCTCATCCCCGCGCGCCGATTTCACGAGACAGCGCATGGCGGCGATCAGTGTCGTTGGCCCGTACGCCTGGAACCAGAACATCGGCTCCTTCGGATCGGGCACCAGGACCGCTTTCCAGCCTTCGACGGGCGACGCGTAGACATCGATCTTTCGGTCTTCGATGAGCTTGCCGCCTTGATCCTGGACCGTCGAATACCGCAGACCACCCCCTGCCCTCACGGCCCGGAAAAAACCAAGCGGCCCGCCCGGGAATCTCGTGTCGAGCGCGTCCACACAGTCTGCGACGGCCCAGTCCAGCGCGATGCCAGACAGCTTTTCAGTTTCGATTTTCATGATTGTCCTTCTGCCCGTTGGGCTGTTGTTCACGCCACCGCCCAGACGCCGCGCTCGAGCGGCTTGAAAACGCCGGCGTTGCGGTTCAGTGTCTGCCGGACTTTCTCCCTCCAGTGTTGGTTTGTCGCAAGGCGTTCTGGAGCGGCTTTTTCGATCTGCGCATACAGGTCGCCAAGCGGCGCTTGGCCACCGGCTCGCATCAACGCCATCTTGACGATGTTTACCCAGGTTCCCGTAAGCCTTGCGTACTGCTGCTGCGCCAGTGACTGCAACATCGAAAGCATGGGCACCGATTTCTTCTGCCAGAGCAGGATGTATTCGTGCAGGATGAATGGCAGCCGCATATTCCCGTAGGACTTGGAGCCTGACTGCACGTTGTGCTGCATCTTGATCATCACCGCCGCAAGTTCGGACTTTGGCATGCGTGCGATCATCTCCGCCTGGTACGAGGTGTACACGCCGCCGCGACGCCAGTCACCGATGATGGTGCCGTAATAGCCACCGCCAGCCGTTGCCTCGCGCTGGTTGAGCAGGACGAGCTGCATCTTGTGGTGGAAGTCTTCGTCATCGACGCACCTGGACAAATCGTCCGGATGGGCCTGCCCCCAGACGTTGCCCGAGTAGACGATCATGGCGCCATACGGCGGATGAGACACCACCAGGTCGGCTGGCTTTCGAACGGCTTCGGCAATCGAATCGTGGATGGCGTTGAAACCGCTGTGCAGATCGAGCCCGTAGGCCTCGACCCCCATTTCGCGGGCGACCTCCACCGACGTGCCCGAGCCGACCATCGGGTCGACGAACACGCCAGGCTTGAGACGCTCGAAAAGCTCCTTGTAGACGTGGCCGCTGCAGTTGCCGCGCCACGAATTTTTGCCCCACTTGCCGCGGTCTGGATAGCTGAATACGCTCATGGCTACTCCTGTCCGACGGGGATGCCAGTGGTCAAACACCACGTACCGTTTTCGTGGAGTTCGATTTGATGCGGCATGTCGTCTCCATCCTCGCGCATCGACAGATAGAGAACTCGACCATCGCCTCTCGCGACCGCTGCCTTCATGACGAAGTCGTGCGGTACGTCTCGATCAGCGGCGGTGAGTAAGGTGATTGCTGTGGTTGGCGTCAGGGTGACGCGCACATTGTGTTTTGCCATTTGTGGCTCCGGTTGTTCCGCTTGTGCGGCGTTGATAAATCGGAGATGGCTTTCTCATGGACCGGACACGGCGCATGAGAAAACCACCGGGCGCAAGTCCCGGGAGTCTCCTGTTTTCTTGATCAATAGCGAGACGCCAATCAAGCCGCCATTTGTTCACCGAATTCCATCGCAGACAGGGATGGATCCGTTTTGAATCGATGCAGGCGATGAATGGCGCGAGCCAGCGTATCCAGGAATGGTTCATCACCTTCGGTTGACGCCAGGGTCTCGTACCAGCGCGAATCGAAGTTGTCGATCCGCGGGTCTTTGAAGCCGTATGCGAGTTCAAAGTTGAATGACTCAGGACCGACTCTGATACCTACGCTGTGCACGACATTTGCAGATCGATGCACCGAATTGAGTGAGGCAGCCAGTTTTATGCCAACGCTGTTCACCAACAGTTCCGTCAAGTCCTTGCGCACATCATCTTCGCAGCGCCATGGCAGGTGAGATGGTGGGTGAAATGGCTTGTAGTGGCGGAACGGCATCCTGATAACGGCGTTGACATCGATGCCTTTGTCACGGCGCCAGCGGTCCACTTCAGATCCTGGATACGTTTTCGATAGAAGAGCGCTGTGGAATCTGGATCGAAGGTCGTCCATGCTGTTCACCAGTTCGCAGCCGCCGTTGACTGCGCCGGCGCCGCCCATGAGACCAACTGCACAAGTGCTATGCCAATGGTGGCGCGTCACGTACCCGCTACCAGACGCGCTGGCGATGAGGAACCGCAACGCCTGGAACGCCATCTCGACGCTGTACATTGAAAGCCACTGCTCACCCGGACGAAGGAATTCGATCAAGGCGACGTCGGCGAATCGACATGTTCTCGGTTTTACAGAAGAAGACATACAAAATCTCCAAGTAAAAAACTCCTGGGCGCAAGGCCCGAGAGTTTTTTTGTGATCACTCGACGATGAACACGCGTGTTCCGTCGCTGAGCAAGGAATCGATCATCGCGACGCCAGCTTCTGGTCGCAGGATGTACTTGTCGGCCTGCTTGAACAGCGAGAACGCAAGGTTGTCGCTGTCGAAATGGACGTGCAGCGTTTGCGTGACGTCATCGGTACCAGGAATGGCGGACGCCTCGATCGTCATGGACATCCATCATCGAAGTGCTTGCCGTCGACGCTATCGCTCGAGGATTTTTCGTGATGGCATTTCAATGAGAGTCGACTCGGCTCATTTGCCAACTCTTCGCTGCGTTCCTCGTAGATCTTGGCGCACTTGGTGCATGTTGTGATGGGCATGATTTCTCTACCTTTCTAGATCTCGTAGGCGTCCCGGAACTTGCGCTCCGAGATCACCCACGGCGACTTGTCTTCGATCTGGCGCAGGTGCGCCAGTGCTTTTGTTTTGGCCTCATCGAGCGTGTCGCAAACGAACATGCGTTCTGGCGCAAGAGCCATGCAGCCAATGGGGGCCTGATACGCGACCAGGGCCACTCCATCGACGTGCGCGACTTCAACAGGGCCTTGGACGGCGTACTGATGACGCCCCGCACGATGCCACGTGATGGCGCTCATGGTTCAAGCCGCGATTTTGTGTTCGAACACATAGCCGTCCCCAGTGATGGCGATCAGGCTGTCCAGCGCTTCTGGCGTGATGCGATGCCCATCCTGGAGCGCTTGCTTCACGGCATCGGCCCATTGAGCGTCCGTTTGCTCGAGCGACACCATCCGCTCGGCCTCGCCGCGGCCGCACTCCATGTCGCGCATGATGGCGCGCACGACGTTTTTGCGATGTTGCTGGGGGGTGAGTTTCCAGATTTCCATGGTTTGCCTTTTTTGTCCGCTCGACGGCGGTGTTGAAAAGGCAGTACAGCGTCTTTCCGGTGCTTCAAGCACTGGAAAGACGCCGCGAAGGCGTCTTTCTTTTAACGTCAGCTACGCCGCCACGAGGTCTCGGCATTGCTGGATCGTGCGACGCGCGAGCGCCGCCATCCGTTTCTGCTCAGCGTAACCTGGCGTGCCAGGAATGAATCCGCCGAAGCGTTGCCCACGTTTTGCGTTGACGAGATGTCGCAGCGTGCGCTGCGTGAGATGCTGCCTGCGCAACTGCCGATACAGCCTCACAATGGCGGGCGCGTGCATCTGTTTGAAGCGACTCCTCTCGCGCCCCCATCGGATGGTCCGGCGAAAAATGTGCCCGCCGTCGGATTCGAAGCTGATCGAGATTTCCTCATTTTCATCGCCAAACCGAGTCCAGGTGATGACGGCTCCGTTCGCGCTGTGTTCGCTGATGCGTGTGATGCAAGCCATGATGGTTTCCTCCGCTCTTGGCGGTGTTGGACATGGCGCACGGGTTTTCCGGTAAGGCCGTTCGGCATCACTGGAAAACCCGCCGAGGCGGGCAAAAAGGATGATTGGGTTCGCCGGGTCAGATGCTGACGTCAGGAGCGAATCGCTCACCGCGAAACCACTTGGCGAAGTTCTTTGTGCCGTCGGTCACCCAAAACGCATTGGGGTATCGGGCGTCTTCGGCAAGTTTTTTCGACAACGCTTCGGCGATGCGCTCGGCCTGAGCCCTGCTTGTGGCGAACCACTCGCAGACCGCGAAACCTCGCGGTTCCGTCGTGACTTGGAAAGCCGAGATGATCATGCCGTCGACTCCTGCGTGATGCCGAGTTCGATCTTGGCCTGGTCGTCCCATTGCTCCAGCAAACCGTTTTCATCGCCCTCGACGCGGAACGCGTAATCCCAAGCCACTTGCGCAGCTTTCAGATCCGGAGCTTCGATACGAACGGCCACCTCACGATAAGCGCCGAATTCGTGACGGTTCGTGTGCACGACCAGCGTGGCGCATTGCGGGGGCTCGCCATAAGCGCGGACGATCTGCCCGATGAAGGCCTTGCACTCCGCGTTATTGCGCGTGTCGTAGCCAGCCTCGCCAACCTGCGCGACGTTTTCGTCGCTCGGGCCCGGGCCGATGTCGATGAGTTCACGCGGCATGATCGATCTCCAGCGGAATGGTCTTGATATCACCCTCGCGGGTTTTCTTGGCCATGCGCGCCAACTCGGTTTTGTTCTTGCTGCGGTAGAAGGTTTCGCCTTGGTGCGCAATGGCGACGACCAGGCCGGCGTTGACGAGCGCCGTGACGGCCTCCATGCACACCGCCATCTTCACGCCGAAGAGTTCCGTCTTGTGGTGCACCGCGCCGTCAACGTCAAACGGGTTCACAAGATCCTTGGTCTCGGCAGCGTAGACGGCATCCTGTCTGTAGGCCTTGGTTTTGGTTGGTGTCTTGAGTTTCTCGACAAGCCGACGCTCGATCTCGCCGCGATGCGCCACCAGCATCTCGCGATACTGGTTTGGCGTGATATCGAGCTTGCGCTCATATTCGTCGACCGCACGAACCGTGAATGTCGCCGCGCCAGCGAGCGCCGTGAGGATCGCTTCGCGCGAGCCTTCGCGCAGGTAGCCAGCCAAATCCATCGGGTGGCAGTACAACCGTTCCTTGCCGCGCATCATCGTCGGACAAGTCCCGATCCGACACAGCCCACTGGGCTCGGCTTTTTCGGTGAAGCCGATCACCGCGAGCTTTTCAGCGACTTCGCGGTAGAACGCTGCAGTCTTGTCCTCCGACATCCCCTCGCCCCAGACATAGCCTGACTCGACACGGATGAACGTATGAATGTAGGTGTCCATGCGGAACCCCTTTCTCGCCTTCAGGCGGTGTTGAAAAGGGTGGAGAGCGCGCCTCGGTCAAGCCAGCGGCTTGACTGAATCGCCTCTTGTCAGAAAGAAAAATCAATGCTGACGATGTTGTCCACGTGCACGATCTTTCGGCCGTGGTCTTCGAGTGGCGTGTAGAGCAACAAGTAATTCCCGATCGCGACGATCTCGTTGTCGACCAGGATTTTTTTGCCGTCCAACAGCGTGAACCAGAACGTGTTCAACTCGTTTGGCTCGCGGCCTGTGTTTTCCATATAGCGCCGCGCGACGGCATCCGGGAGGCAGGCCTTGCCGCCAAGGTTTAGCCTGTCTGCCAACAACTCGGCTTGGGGCGCCTTGTGCCTGGATTCAAGGCTTGTGTACGCCGACAACAGTTCACTGGCGTCTTCGAAACCGGCTGCGCGAATGGCCGTCAGTTCTGCGGCTTCCATTTCGCTGGCCGGAACTTTGCGAACTGCATTGTTCTTCTCCATCGTGTTTTGTCCTTGAAGTTGACCGACTGCATGGCCTTGGTCCAGACCCAGACCATGCGTTTGCAATGATCACTTACAGCCCGAGATAGCGACGCGCGATGGCTGGCATGATCGCGGAAGCCACGGCGGCCATCATGGCGGAAACCATGATCAGAGGACGGCGTCGTCCGGAAGATTTTTCGCTGACAGTACGCGCTGCGTACTTGGCCACACCCATCGTCGATTGACGAGCGATGGCTTGCGCGACGCGCTGCTCTTTGGTGCCACGAAGGCGTGCTTGACCCATGATGAACTCCTTTTTCCGCTTGTGCGGTGGTTGAAAAAGGAGCCAGCGTTGCGCTGGGCGATGGATTCGCCGATCGGCAAACCAGACATCGCTCAACGCAGCTACGCATGCATGGGCAACTCGTGGGCTGCACCGAACACATGACTTCGTTCCGCTTATGCGGTTCATTGACTGTATTCGCGCCCCACACATTCTTGCGTGGCAAATGCTTTGAAAATGACGCCTCATTTACCAACGCAGCCGCACAACTGCAGCAGCATGGAGAACCAAGATCTCTCGATTTGGCTCTCCATGCTGTGCCTCTCTCAAAACAAATTTTCTTGATGCCGCTGACTCGATGGCTCCTGACCAGACACTTCCTTGTCCTCGCCGTCGTCAACTTCACTCGAAAGCGTCCACACGCAAATGCGCCGGTTCAAAGCGTCATACGCCCGCGACTTTGCGTCATCGTGTTTGAGCAGGTCTCCCCAGCGAAATTCCGCCCCGAACTGCTCGCGCAAACGCGTTGCCGCTTGACTATCGTGCCGATCAAGAATTGCCGGATCGGCAACATGGACGATGGCATCCGAGGGGCAAGCCGGCGCTTCGCGGACCAACTTGCGATAGGCCGCGATGCGCGCTGCGTAGTGACCTGGATGCTCGATTTCGGCCTGGGCATAGCTTTGGATGAATTGGCCGACAACCGAATAGCACCAGCCAACCGGTGCCCACTTGCCATCGTTGCCCAAGGACAGTCGTTCGTCCGCGCCGTACGCCATGAAGCCCCCTTCGAGTGGCGGCAGTTCGCTCTCTGGAACCGGCTTTGCCCGATACCCGAGCGTCTTGTCTGGCTCCCCGTCCGGTGCCTGTGATCCCATGATTCGCCACAGGCCGCGCCCTTCCTTACGTGCTGCCTCCACATCGCGATAGCGCTCGTGCAGTAGGCCGGTCGTTTTGTCCTCGAACTCGACAGCCAAGTTTGGCATGTGGATTGGATAGGCGAGCGCACGTAGCCAGCGTCCAATGTAGACCTCTGGCAGCACATAACCGTCACGGTCTTGCAGCATGCCACCCTCGCAAACCGATCCAAACCGGAAGATTGATTGGATGGCCGCTTCGTGATCGCCGATAAACACAGGCGACCAGTGCGGCGTATGCGGGTAGCAGTTTTTTTCGTACGTCGACTCGAAGCCAACATAGATGATTTTTTCGCCGTCGCGAAACGCAGCGACTTTGCGATTGCAGGAAACAGTTGCTCCCATGTGAGTCCTTTCGTTCGGCTTGTGCCGTGGTTGAGAAAGGAGCAAGATGCTGCGCGATGAGCCCGATTTCAGGCCCATGGCGCAGCCCCTTGTGAGCATCCCAAGCCCCTGGCGGCGCCCGGCGTTCGCGAAGAAACGATCTTTGGGCTACAAGGTGAACGGCAGTGCCGAGATGACCGACAAGTCATTGGTGCGAGCCTGCGGCGTTGTAGGAGCCGTGAGGTGAGCCCGCTCGTGAGCATGGTCCGGGAATCGTCGGCGACAGTGGTGAGCACAGCGATGTGCATCCCGTTTGAGAGATCGAGTCGAATTCGACGACTCCCATGGCGCTGCCGTTCGTTGACAATCCTGGAGCAAACGATGGCGATGCGCAAGCGAGATGATGATCTGGTCTTCCCCAACGCGGCGGGTATCGACGTAGGAGGGTCGAGCCACTGGGTGGCGGTACCCCGGCAAGCCTGCGACGAACCGGTGCGCGAGTTCGGTGCGATGACCGACGATCTGCACGCCATGGCCGACTGGCTGCTCGCGTGTGGGGTCGACACCGTGGCGCTGGAGTCCACCGGGGTGTACTGGATCCCGGTGTTCGAGGTGCTGGAGCAACGCGGCTTGACGGTGTTTTGGGTCGATGCGCGGCAGATGAAGTATGTGCCTGGGCGCAAGAGCGATGTGCAGGACTGCCAGTGGTTGCAGAAGTTGATGAGCCTGGGGTTCTTGCGCGCGGCGTTCCGCCCGACCGATGAGGTCTGTGTGGTGCGTGCCGTGGCCCGTCAGCGCGACGTGCTCTTGGCCGAGCAGGCCAGTTGGGTGCAGCGCATGCAAAAGGCGCTGGTGCAGATGAACATCCAGCTCACCGAGGTTCTGACCGATGTCATGGGACTGACGGGACAAGCCATCATCCGCGCCATCGTCGCTGGCGAGCGCGACCCCAAGACGCTGGCCCGGTATCGCAACGCTCGTGTCAAGGCCAGTGAGACGGAGATTGCCAAGGCCTTGACGGGCAATTGGCGCGATGAGCACCTGTTCGTGCTGCGCCAGGCGCTGGCGATGTATGACGACATTGCCCGGCACCTGGGCGAATGCGACGCCAAGCTGCAAGGACTGCTGAGCCAGCTTGGCGCGGCCAAGGTCGATCTGGGCAAGACGCCTCGTGCAGGCAGCAAGCTGCGCGCGCAGTTCGACGCACGCCAGATTCTGGCCAACTGGGCCGGCGTCGATCTCACGCGCATCAACGGCCTGGGTCTGGCTGCGGTGATGAAGATCCTCTCGGAGCTCGGCCCCAACCTGAGTCGCTTTGCCAACGTCAAGCACTTCTGTTCTTGGTTGGGGCTGTGTCCGGGCACGAAGATCAGCGGCGGCAAGGTGCTGTCGGCCAAGACCCGGCGATCCGCCAATCGGGTCAGGCAGGCGCTGAAGATGGCCGCGATGAGCCTGTCGCACAGCGACTCGGCCCTCGGCGCGTTCTACCGCCGCTTGTCGGGCCGCATGGACAAGCCGCGTGCCAATACCGCCACCGCGCACAAGCTGGCGCGCATGGTGTATTTCATGCTGACGCGTGGCGAGGCGTTCGTCGATCAAGGCCAGCAGCGCTATGAAGATCAGCAGCGCGAGCGCTCAATCGTCGCCCTCAAGCGCCGCGCCGCTGCCCTTGGCTTCCAGATCCATCCAAACCCGGTGCCAGCATGAAACCGGCCTTCAACCCATTTTGTTTCTTGTGAGGGTGCGCAAACAATCCGCGGGCACCAACATCGACCTTGAGATACGCGCGCACCAGCGCACACGCAAGTCCGGTGAAACCTGTGGGAACTTGCGCCGCGTGCTGGTCTTGCCACGCTCACCTCCGGTGATGGTCAGCCCGCCGCCCTCGCGCTCGAAAGCGATGGGCGCCGTGAGCGCATCCTGCCGGGTCATTTCCCGCTCGAAACCCACGACCTTCCAGCTAAAGAAGATGCGCAGGCCCATGGCCTTGGCGAACTGTTCGCAGTAACTCTCGGTGACTGGCCAGTCCATCAAGGTGCTGCCTTCCCGGCCGTCGATGATGTGGTGGTGCATCTCGATTTTGTCGCGCGGCACGCCCATCTCGATCAAGTGAAGAACGCACGCCACGGAATCCTTGCCGCCGCTGAAGAAGACCACGAACCTGTCGTACTCTTCAATATCCGGGCGAATCGAGGTATTGGCATTCCGGATGTTTGGGCTGAACGACGTTGATGTGTCGAACAAATCAATCTGGCTATGCATGCTAGCCACCCGCTGGACAGGGAGCGCCGAGCAGATACCCATGCACGATCTTGCCCTGCCCGAATCCGGACGAGTGAATGGAGTCCACCATCACGGCATTGATGTGACAAGCGTCCGGTCGCTGCTGCGCATAGGTGGCCATGCGCAATGCGGATCCATTTCGAATCGGAGCAGCCGATTGGCGCGCCGCCTTGGACATGCCCCAGTTGGTCAGATAGAGAGTCATTTTTGACATCCTCCCCGGCCTGAAGTCCGGAGATTCTTACGGCGCTCAGGCGCGGCATTGAACCGCCCCTGAGTCGCTTCGGTGGGTTCCTGCTGCTGGCGGCCTTGTTGCACCGCTCACTTCACAGGCGAACCGGGCGTGTCCAGCCCTTAGAACATTGATCGCGCCGACCACATCGGCGTTTTCCTCGAAGCCGCATTCGACGCACAGGAACTCCGCTTGCGCCTGGCGGTTGTCCGCCGACACATGGCCGCACGCCGGGCAGGTGCGGCTGGTGTTGTGCGGCGGCACGGCGATGAGCCAGCCGCCGTTCCACGCCAGCTTGTAGTCCAGTTGGCGGCGGAACTCGAACCAGCCCTGGTCGAGAATGGACTTGTTCAGGCCGGACTTGGCTCGAACGTTTCTTCCCGGCTTCTCGGTGCTGCCTGCCGCCGACTTGGACATGTTCCGCACCTGCAAGTCCTCGATACACACCATCGCGTGGTTTTGGCTGATCGTGGTCGAGGTCTTGTGCAGGAAATCTTTCCTGGCGTTGGCGATGCGGGTATGGATGCGTTGAACCTTGGTTTTGGCCTTTCTCCAGTTGCGAGAAAACTTCACCTTGCGCGAAAGGGACTGCTGGGCCTTGCGCAAGGCGTCCTGGTGTTGCCTGAAACTGTGCAATGGCGCGAAGAACGTGCCATCGCTCAGTGTCGCGAAGCGGGCGATGCCCACGTCGATGCCAACCGCTTTGGTGGCGGTTGGTACAGGCTGCGCGACCTCGCGCTCGGTTTGAATGCTGGCGTACCACTTGCCGCTTGCCTGGCTCACGGTGATGTTCTTCACCGTGCCAGGCACGTCCCGGCTGTTGCGATAGCGCATCCAGCCGAGCTTGGGGAGAAACAGGCGGTTGTTGCCCTGGTCGAGCTTGATCTGCTTCGGGTCTGGATAGCGGAAGCTGTCGCTCTGGCCTTTTTTCTTGAAACGCGGGAAGTCGGCCCGCTTGGCGAAGAAATTGGCGTAAGCGCGGTCCAAATCCTTGAGCGCCTGTTGCAGCGGATGAACGGGCGCGTCCGCGAGCCAAGGTGTCTCTACACCGTTGCGCCAGGCGGTGAGTTCCTTGCACAGCCCGGCGTAACCCAGCTTCTTCTCGCCACGCTCGTAGCGTTCCTTCTGCAATGCCAGGGCCTTGTTGAACACGAACCGGCACGAACCGGCGAAGCCGCGCATCTGGCGCTGCTGCTGACCGTTCGGACGCAGCTCGAACTTGAAGGCCTGGAGTCGCTTCATGGGTTTGACTCTACATGGAAATGCGCCTGGCGCAAGTTCAAAAGGACACCTTCGGCGTCCGCGCTATCCTTCCCCGCCCTGAACGGCGTGGCTTGTCGCGCACCGGGTCAACCCTATACCGACTCGAAACCACCACGCACACGGCGCAGTCGCTCGATCTCGGTGTCAATGACAAACAACTTTTGCTCCGCGTCCCTGATATCTTCAGCAAACGCTTGTGGCGCCACTTGCAGCGCGCGGATGCGATTGCGTTGACGTAGGCGTTCTGCCTGCAAATCCTGGATCGTGGCCTTCTTCGGCTTGACCAGGGCTGCGACGGCAACAAGAACCACCATCACGACAAATAGAAAAATTCCGCTCATTGGAAACTCCTTCTTCGGCTTGAGCCGTAGTTGAAAAGGAGTGAGGCATGCCGCCTTGGAATGCGCGCGAAACACGCATTCCAAGGCCGAGGCCTTGGGTCTGGAAGCCACCATTGGCATGCGCCATCGAAGGATCGATGACGCATGACGTGGTGGGTCGATGTCTCAAGCCGCAAGCGGCGCCCATTTCGGGCCGATGGCCCTGAATGCCTTTGCGTATTGCACGATGCGCATGCCAAGCGCCTCTGGCGTTCCATCGTTGTCGACGATGACATCCGCCATCAGCGAACGGTCATGCTCGGTGACATGCGTGCCAGCCTTGAGTCCAGGACGATTGATCCAGACGATATACCCGCCCAACGCACGCACGGCGTCGATTTCGTTGACGAGCCGAAGATCGCTAAGAACCACCGAATGTCCTTGGCTCAGGCTGCGCTTCGCCGCGCTCATGGCGATCTTGACCCAATGAAGTGGATCGGTCTCACGCGCCGCCATGCCGACCTGAATCAACAGTTGCCGCTTGCTCAGCCCATCAAGCGTCGCCTGGGGCTGGTCCTTGTCCGCATCGGCGATACTTATGGATGCTGGCCAGCGCGCATGCACTTCCGCATAAACAGCGTCCGCGAATCCAATGCGCTGGAACCCCTTCGCCACAAGAGCCTTGGCAGCGGTGTCCTTGCCGCTTCGCTTGAAGCCAGAAAGCCCCATCAATACAAGCGCGCGGTTCATTGCGTCATCTCCGCAATATGATGAGTCCGTGCCGGCAAACGGATCGGTTGCGCTTCCCATAGAACCTTGCCCTCCTGATCGATCAAGGTTGCACAGTAGCCCGCTTTGATCCATGACTGCGCACGAAAGCGGGCCTGTTCCGGCTCGATTCCAAGCGTGCTACGGACGAGGTTATGGCCGCTTGCCGTCGATGCGAGCGGCTGGTGCGAAATGACAAGTTCAACGCGCACCGATGGCGCGTCGGATGTGTTGTGTTGCATGATGCCCCTTTCCCGCTTGTGCGGCAGTTGAAAAAGGGCGAGCGTGAACGCGGCTCGGCAAAGCCTTTTGGCTTGACTGAGACGGCTCTATCGTTCGATTGGCTTGTTGCTTGACGCGGTGCGCGCGTCGGCGCTCCTTCCGTTCGTCTATACGGCGATCTCCGTGCCGATCGATCGGTTGTTAAAAAGCGGAGCGCTTCCATTTGCATTGGCTTGCAAGTGGAAAAACTCAAATTTGATTTGGTGTCACCGAAATTACGGCACAAAGAGACGACTTGCTTAGTCGCTATCCCGTGCGATACTTACGCATACGTCCGCATAAAAATCACCATGCAAATTCTGAGCGAAAAACACCAAAACACCGGAGTCCATGGCGGAGATCCGCTCTATGACATGGCGTATGACGAGGCGTGCGTAGAGATCGCGAAACGCTGCAGAGACCGGATTTCCAATGGTGACGACATACTGGAAAATCGGGCGTTGTTGGCGTTCGTGCTTGGCGATGACAAGGAAACCGATCGGTTGCTCGGCCTTGCCAGGCGTCGCAATGCGTTTGGAATTCGTCCTGTTATGTCGAGCGTCAAATCATCCCATGTTCCCGTTCAGGATATGACTTGCGCTTGCGGGCTTGGGTGCGACTCTTGATTGAACCAATGGAGTCAATCGTGACAAAGCAAAAGCAAGATGTTTCTAAAGAGTTCGCGCTGCCCATCGGCTTGGACTACGAGCAGGCGTGTGATTTTGTGGCAAAAAGCTGTTTGGAAGATATCGCGCATGGACACGAAACATTGCCAAACAAGCAACTTCTCGCCATCATTAACGACGACATGACTGAAGCCAATCGCTTACGTGAGATGGAGTCTCGTCGCAAGCGATTGGGGTTGCACGTTATTCGAGCTTGAGCTTTCTCGCGAGAGCTTCTTCGTCGATGTAGCGCACCAGACTTTTTGCTTTTCTCGAAACATCGCTGTGACGATGTTCTTCGATGAACTGCATAAGCACTGCGCGTTTTTCGGAAATTTCAACATCCGAGGCTTGATCCAGTCACCGGAAGAATGCCCGCATGTCGCTCAACGGCATGATGTTCTCCAAAATTTGGTGAGCATCACCCCGTAGGGCGATGCCCTGCAGGGTTGAGATTGCGCCGTTCAGCGCCGCTTTTTCAGTGAATCCGAACCAGACGAACGGATCCTTGACGGATCAGTTCTTCGGCCATGGACTTGTCAGCCTGGTAGGCCCAGACCTTCGGGCTCACCACATCGTCCTCCGCATCGAGCGGCACGTCCGAGATCGCCGCGGTATCCGCCACGAATCCGGCCTTCCACGGTTGGACAGCATAGAGACCGCCGACCGCGCTTTTCCGCAGCAGCGTCTCCACAAAAGCGGAGTCGTTGCCTGCCGCCATGGCCTTGCGCACGAGCGCTTGTTCGCCCTCGATCGAAAGCACCAGGTCGCCGTTGCTCATGATGACTTGTTTCATGATGTACTCCTTCATTCCGCTTCTGCGGGAGTTGGTCAGGAGTCGAGAACACGTCTCGGACAAACCGATTGGCTTGGCTGAGATGGCTCACTAGCGTCGACGGATGTTTGCGCGCACTCGCCATGGATGGCAATGATTCCGCTTTTGCGGCTTTCTGAGCTTATCCCCGTCGAGCGCCTCCATGGTCCTGAATTCCGACGCGATTCGATGCGCTTTCAGAGGACTTGGCATGTGGCAATGGACGGATAAATTTGGCGGCGCAACAGACCAACGCCGCGCAAGCCCTTGATCCGGTTGAAAACACGTCCACGAACGGTCCGGGTTTTCCGCCAAGGTCCACGAAAAAAACGGCCTGCACTCGTGATGAGCGCAGGCCGCTGGCAGTCAAACAAAAAAAGTCATGCGGCTTGTGGACTGACGCACAAGCCGCGAGTTGCAGCTTATGCTGTAACCCACACAAGTTTCGCGGCTCGCGACAACGAAATCAGCCGCACGCGCCAACGTAGCCGCATGCGTCACATCGCTCACAACCATCCACCTTTCTCAGGTGATAGCCCCCGCAATCAGGGCACTTCTTCCCGGTTGGCAGCGCCACGCGGTCTCCGCTCATGTCGCCGATTTGACTTTCGTCGGCCTCCTGCGACTTCTTGAGTACCGCACCAGATAACCCAGCCAGGACGGCGACCGGAACCTGGTTGCCATCGGCGTCAAGGAAGCCGCGTCTTTTCAGTGCTTGCTGCAAGGTGTAGGCCAGCGCGGCGACTTCCGAGTCATGGAAACGAGGAGCCCTGGTGCCGTCATCCTTGACGATGAACCCGCAGCGTACGGATCCCTTGTCCCATACCACCTCGCGCAGATCGGCAAGAGCTTTCGCCACCGATCCGCCTGAACGTGCCACCATTGATAAGAGACGCATGGTCGACGTGATCCATTGCTGCCCCTCCTCGCGCTGACCAGCGGGCATGAAGAACTCCAGAGGACGTTCGATCCGCACTGGTGCCCCATTCACGATGCCTTCCACTTCGATAAAAGACATCGACAGATAAACCGTCTTGTGTCCTTCGATCGTCATGTATTGCACCTTGGTCGTGACTGCCTGCATATCGCCTGCTGGCCGTCCGTCGATCCGCTTGAGTAGCGGATCATCTTCCTTGACTTCGTCAACCTTTGCTGGCGTTTCAGCTTTTGGCGTCTCCACCGACAGCACTGCACCGAGAACTGCATTCGGGCGATAAGTTGCCAGTCCTTTGAGACCCGCCTTCCAGCCCTCCAGGTAGAGGTTTTTGAAGTCCTCGTACGGGTAATCGGCTGGCACGTTCACCGTCTTGCTGATGGACGTGTCGATGTATGGCTGAACGGCTTCGAGCATCTTCATGTGGTCGCTGGCCGACATCTCCAGGGCCGTGACGAAGCAAGGCGGCAAGTTCTCCATGTCGCCACCCATATCGCGGTACAGACGCCAGGCATGGTCCGCGACCTCGTAGATCTTGTGCGTTCCATCAGCCATGCGCTTCTTGCGGTTGTAGGTCCACGAGAAGGCTGGCTCGATGCCGTTGCTCGCGTTGTCCGCGAAGGCCAGGGTGATGGTGCCAGTTGGCGCGATCGATAAGAGATGCGAGTTGCGAATGCCGTGCTTGGCGATTGCGTCACGCAGGTCCTTTGGCAGGCGCTTCACGAACTGACCCGACGTGTATTTTTTGGTGTCGAACAGAGGGAACGCGCCTTTTTCCTTCGCGAGTTCCACGGACGCCCAATACGCTTGATTGCGCATCCGCTCCGAGATTTCCGCGGCGAACCTGCGAGCCTCTTCGCTGTCGTAACGCAAACCCATCATGATGCAAGCATCGCCCAGGCCAAGAAATCCAAGCCCGATGCGGCGCTTGTTGATCGATTCCTGATGCTGCTCCGGAAGAGGCCAGTAAGTGGCTTCCAGGACGTTGTCGAGCATGCGAACCGCATCCGCCACGACCTCCGAAAATGCCCGGAAGTCAAACTTCGGCCGTTTGTCCCCGTCTTTGGCATTGAATGCGTTGCGAACAAATCGCGTCAGATTGATGGAGCCAAGGTCGCAGCAACCGTAGTCTGGCAACGGCTCTTCGGCGCAAGGGTTGGTCGCCTCGATGGTCTCGCAGTAGTACAGGTTGTTTTCCGCGTTCATGCGATCGATGTACAGAATGCCAGGCTCGGCATGGTCGTAGGTCGAGTCCATGATCTGCTTCCAGATCTCGGACGCCTTGACCTTGCGGTAAACCCACTTGCCATCATCGCGCTGGTAGGCACCAGCAGCCACGATCTCGTCGGACGGCGGCGCCTTGTGCACGAGTTCGAACTCGCCATCGGATTCCACCGCGCGCATGAATGCATCGGTGACGCCCACGGAGATGTTGAAGTTCGTGAGTTCCCCTTTGTCCTTGGCATGGATGAAGGACTCGATGTCCGGATGGTCGATCCGAAGTACGCCCATTTGCGCGCCACGACGAGCCCCAGCCGATTCCACGGTCTGGCACGACGCATCGAACACGCGCATGAACGAGACCGGTCCACTGGCGCGCGAATGCGTGCCTTTGACCAACGAGCCCATCGGACGGATGCTGGAAAAGTCGTAACCGACACCACCACCGCGCCGCATGGTTTCCGCAGCTTGAGCCACGGCCTTGTAGATGCTGGGCTTGCCATCTTTGTTTTCCGAAACGGAATCACCGACCGGCTGCACGAAGCAGTTGATCAGCGTGGCCTGGATGTTGGTGCCCGCGGCCGAGTTGATGCGGCCAGCCGGGACGAACCCGTTTTGCAGCGCACGGAAGAAACGTTCTTCCCATTTGGCCTGATCCGATCTTTCCACTGCGGCCAGGGCTTTTGCCACGCGGCGCTGAACGTCCTCGATGGACTGCTCACCGCCCTTGGCATATTTTTCTTTGAGGACTTCGATACTGATGTCTTGCGGCGCCATTTAGCGGGCCTCCTTGCTGAGTTGAATGCGATCCGCGCGGCGCTGCGCCTTGCGGGGTTTGTTGTGAGTCTTGGTGCCACCGCCGCGCTTGAGCAGCGCGAGAGCGACGTGATTGCGAGGTTGCATGGTGATCTCCGTGCCGATCGATCGGCTGTTGAAAAGCGGAGCGCTTCCATCTGCATTGGCTTGCAGGTGGAAAAACTCTGGATTTGGTGTCGAACGTTTGCTTGCACCCGTCGCCTGCGTCGCACACGCTTGCTTCTAACGCTGATAGTGCGATACTGAGAGCAAATGGCCAGGAGAACGGAATGAGCATCCGTAACAAACTAGACAACGAATCCGCTTTACGTCACGCACAATATGATGAGGCGTGCGTAGAAATCGCATCCGAATGTCGCCGCGATATTGCGGCTGGCATCGAGGTTCTTGAGAACCGCGCCTTGTTGTCCCTGGTTAGCGGCAACTCGACGGAGACCAAGCGATTGACCGTGCTATTAAAGCGGCGCAATGAACTTGGGATCCGTGTCGTTACATCAATTTCCGAGCAACCATCTCCTGCTCAATAAGGCTAAGCAATCGTTTGGCTTTGCGGATGCCTTCCGCGCTTTTGAGTTGATCCAGCAACGCCAGGCCTTCGAAGATCGCATGACATTGATGGATTCGACTTGCAGTCGCAAATTTTCCTGAGATACTGTTTACACACCATTAGGGGCGCATCTTGCAAAAAAGCGAGCCATCGATAGACCGCCTTAATCCCTGCGTGCTAGCACCGGAAACCACAGACTCAAACTACCCCCCGTTGCCAGAAGGGGTTGGCTACGACGCCGCCGCCACAGAGGTTGCCACGCGATGTAGGAATCGCATCCGCGATGGCGTTGATGTAATCGCCAATAAAACTTTGTTGGCTATCCTTACCGGAGAAAACCGGGAAGCCGATCGACTGCTCGACGTCGCGCGACGATGCAATCGAATCGGACTCCACGTGGTTAAACCTTGAAGTTGCGTGCCAGCATTTCTTCCTCTACATATCGAAGAAGTCGTGCGGCCTCCGCAACTATTTCCTTCCCTTGGTGGACGTTTACGAAGGCTGACAGCGCTTCGTGACGCTTTGCGAGTTCATCTTCTCCCGCCTCATCCAGCCACCGGAAAAATGCCCGCATGTCGCTCAACGGCATGATGTTCTCCAAAATTTGGTGAGCATCACCCTGTAGGGCGATGCCCTACAGGGTTGAGATTGCGCCGTTCAGCGCTGTTTTTTCAGTGAATCCGAACCAGCCGAACGGACCCTTGACGGATCAGTTCTTCGGCCATGGACTTGTCAGCTTGGTAGGCCCAAACCTTGGGACTCACCACGCCGTCCTCAGCATCGAGTGGTACGTCCGAGATCGCGGCGGTATCCGCCACGAATCCGGCCTTCCACGGTTGGACAGCATAGAGACCGCCGACCGCGCTTTTTTGCAGCAACGTCTCCACAAAAGCGGAGTCGTTGCCTGACGCCATGGCCTTGCGCACGAGAGCTTGTTCGCCCTCGATCGAAAGCACCAGGTCGCCGTTGCTCATGATGACTTGTTTCATGATGTACTCCTTCATTCCGCTTCTGCGGGAGTTGGTCAGGAGTCGAGAACACATCTCGGACAAACCGATTGGCTTGGCGGAGATGGCTCCATGATGCGCTTGCCGCTACAAGGCTTTGCCAACGCTGAAAGGTTAAATCCTAGACTGCGAATTTGTGGGTCGAAAAATTGATATACAAGGCGTCTTTTGACTCTCCCACCGGCCGACCTGAAAAGAACTCGAAGAGTTTTCCTATGAAGCAGCCAGAGGTTGTGCCATGCATCGATTCCCGGTGCATGGCACAACTCCTACGGGGGTTGTGCAGCCGACACATCACGGCCAGTCTTTGGTGCCAGCGCAATGCCGACGGCGCTGTGCTGGCTAGGCGGCAAGCAAAATCTCCTTGAGTAAATCCAACTGCTCTGGATGCGAGGCTCCTTTTGCTGGACGCTTGTAGGTGCGATCTGATGCGCTAACTGCCGCGTCTTCAGGCTTGTTTGGGACCGATCTCTCAATCAAGACCAATGGATCAATCTGGCCAAAATAACCTTGTTCGTGCTTCCACCATGTCCGCCGAAGGATCGCATCAACTGTGGAAACGACTTGCGGCGCAAGACTCAGAATCCCCATTCGCGCGTAGTACATGTATCCACCGGTTGGCCCGAATCTTCGACCTTCACCCGCCTCATCCAAGACTCTGTCGAATTCGAATGTGAAGAAGTCGTTCACGCCATCGTCGTCCATGTCGAACGCAACACTGGTGTTGACATCCATGACCGTGCGGCCATCCCGTGTGGCGCGAGTCCCCATGCAGTAACTATCTTCTGAAATTGCTTCGGCAATCGGGTCTTGCAATCCGATCAACCTGGTGTCATCTGCCCAGTCGACTCCAACATGCAACCAACGCGTCTTGGGGATCGTGGTTTTCGGGAATTCCATGACATCCGGGACTGGGTATCGGTTTCCGTGCTCGACAACATCCTTGAAGACGCGCAAGGCCTCGAATGGCTTGTGATACCCCTGTAGATTCCACATGGCGTCGATCGCGAGCAATGTCTTGTCATTGATGATGCGAAATCGCGGCGCGATCCCCGATGTTCTGGCGACCTCCCCCTCAACTACGTCCAATGTCAGGCAGTAGCGGAGCAATTGCTTGAGCATCAACGGGGAGTAAACGTCTGGGCCAATGGCCACATACCCTGCGGAGTCCACCGTGCGACCTAGCCAGTTTCGTCTGGATAGGTCCCAGCGCGTATTCACCAGAAAACGCTGCAGGCGATTGAGCCCTCGCATATAGCCGTAGCGCGGATCCGTTTCGATCATCGTTTCCAGGCTTTTATCGCGTCCGATCGGTGTGCAGCACCAGCATCCGGTGCGCGCTCCACAAGGTTTGGATTGCCCCTTCGTTGCCATGTCACCAACGACAGCGCAACTCGACCCGGCCGCATCGGCGTAGATACGGAAGACATCGTCGAATTTCGAGAATGTCAGGTAATCCTGATGCCCAGATCGGCAATACCCGAGGTACTCCCAAACATCCTCCATGCCCCAGAGCGCGATCGGTGAGAGGTAGAGCGAGCCATCATCACCCACCCATGGGATGTCTGCCGTTTCGCCTCGCTCATGCATCCGCGCTGCGCGCTGCGGCGATTCTTCAAACCGCGTGCCAATGATGGTGACGATGCCGGAGCCACCTCGATCCGAAAACCCCTTTCGCAAGCGGTTCATGGGCTGAATCTTCATGTCCGTCGTGCAGTCGTGGTTCGTGCCTGGAAACGATGGCAAGGCTCGCCCGCCGATGACTCTGCATTGCCACGACTCGCTCAATGTCGGTCGCGCCACCAGAATGTCCAAAGGGATTTCCATTGCTTTGGCGTATCGGCGAATGCGGTGAATTTCGGCGCCAGCGTAGTGGTGAATTTCAGGATTCTCGACCGTGGTGTCGCCGTGCGTGATCAGGATCTTGCGCATCGCGGCACCATCTTTTTTCATACCCGTTGCCGCTTGCATCACAAGTCCAAGAACGACGCTCGAATCCTTGCCACCAGACCAAGCTACCGACACCTGAAACTGCTTCATAACCTCCTTGATTGACCAAACAGCCTTCGCCACGAGTTGTTCCATATTGATCTCCTGTCCGCTCTTGCGGTGAAAAATGGAGAAAGGCATTCGCCTTGCGATGCACACCATGTGCTGTGAGCATTGCAAGAAAAACGCGGGGCCTAAAAATAAAACCGGGAACATGCTTTTGGCTATCGCATGTTCCCGGACTGGCCTCTCGATGAGGATTGATGTTTGCAAAAAAAGAGTTGGATTTGATGTTGATCAGCGCATCTCGAATGTCCTTTGTTTTGTGCGGTCTGTATTGGCGTGTGGCATGTGCGCAGGCGGTTGGCGATGAAACCAGAAGATCGACTCGGCTTGTATCGGACTCCGATTTCTCGGTATTCCTCGGATTTCCGAGCCCACCCCAATCCACGACATATCAGTCAATGGCTCTAAGGGGATTTCAACTTTACGGCGTCTTGGCTTTCCCACTGCCTCGCAGTGAAACTAATGTCCACTTCTGTGGGGATTGAAGTCTTTATTTTCCATAAAAACGAAGATTATTTCGACCCGAATACTGCACAAATTGATCCGCATTCTGTTTCGCTTCAGAGGACCGCTGGTCTTTGTTTTTGACCTCAGGATGCAGCGCGAGGCGGATCAAAACAGCCTGACACGCGAAACAAGTTTCTTACTGATCGCTTCTGTCGTCTTGCCGCCGCAGTTTTCAACAAGGCTGAGATTCGGGTCGTTTGTCGTCTGCAATGCGGACGAGCCTGACGCGCCGACGCCAAGGATGTGGTCGCGAATGATCTTCATGCAGCGCGCATCTTCCTGCGCCGTGACGCCGGATAGCCATGACGGATCCAGTGGAGCACACATGCGATCAACAGCCGCGCGCAGTTCATCTGGAATCCTTGCGGATCTTGCGTTGCCGTCCTCCGCTTCAAGCGTTTTGATCCGGGCTTTGTCCACCTCTATGCGCCTGAAAGCTGCTGGATGATGATCGCCGCCCTCATAAGACGCGTTTGTCATCACATCCACCCAGTTCGCATAGGACACGTCGTCGATCGCCTCGTTCTTGGGACGAGATGCTTCCGTGCCTTTCACGTAGAAGCGCACGTCTCGGTGCGTGTCGTGGTCCTTGAACATCTCGGTTTGGATGAAGAACTCCGCAGCGGATGATGCTTCGCGATAGAACCCGGTGAACCCACGAATAAAGGCCAGTTCTGCGCCAAAACTGTTGCATCCTGCCACGAGGTGTTCATAGGCGAATCGCTCGCCCTGTTCGTTGATGCGGAACTCCAGGACGGAGTAGATGCTTGGGTTTGTTTCCATATTTTCCCTTCCACATTCGAAGGCGCAGAAGCGCCCTCGATTTCGTTGATGATGGGCGCGCCAATCAAAGCGCGTCCAGGAATTGCCTTGCTTGCACGGCATCACGGATATGGTCCATGTGCTCGCCGCTCCAGTAGCGGAACGTGTCGAGCGCCTTGTCTACACGCGCCCTGTGGCGTCCTGGCGTCCAGTCCCATAGTGGAACCTCCAGCAAGTAATGCTCACCGCCACCGGCGCGCGGAAGGTCTTTCCAGCGCCAGAACAACTGCGCGATCATCTCGCCGGTCGGTCGCAACTCGTCGCAGGCCACGTACGGCGCCGGTCCGCCCGAGCAACTGACCTCACGCGCGTCGCGAAAGGCTGACGGCGCGAACACGGCCATATAGGAGTCTTCGGCAAAGCCGATGGCTCCGTCGAGAATTGCAATGCTTCCAAACTTGGCTCCTGAGTATTGACCAACAAGGCGCACCGCGTCGCCAGGCATAGGTATTTGATGCAACATGATGTGTCCTTTCCGCTCGCTGCGGTATTGATAAAGGACTCCAGCCTTGAAAGCAAGACGCTGAGCTGCACATCCCGAGGACGTACAGCTCAGCTTCCTGGGCGGAAGTGAGCCGAGGCGGCGAACAGGATCGGAGAATGGAATTTCCCAGGCCGATTCCTCGGCGTTGAGATTGGCAACACCCTACCGTTCGATGAACCCCTGGAAGACGCCGCGCACGCGCGGATACTTTTTTTTGATGGCTAGCAGTTTTTGCCTCACGGCACAGGCCGCGCCTGATCCGTCGGCGAGGAACGAGACCCTCGCCTCGCAGTTGCCATCGAACACGATGGTTGCCTCGACCCAGTCTGGCGCTTCTGGATCGGTGTTCTTGCATAGGTGTGTCTTGATAACCTTGTCACGCAAAAACATTGTTTTGATCATGTCGCGGAAAACGAACATGACGCACGGCTGCTCGCTGTAGCTGAAGTCAGGCACGATTGCATGTACGCCTGTCTTCTTGCCAACGCATGACAGATGCCAGTTCTCGGCCAGCCACTGGCGTAAAACGATGGCATCGGCGGGGCGTTCACTTTCGATGGCCGACCAGTCGCCAGCAATCAAGGCTTGCTCGCAAAATTCCGGGAGCGCGATGTGATGCAAAGATCTTTCTGGTGCGTTCATGCTGACACTTTTCATGATGGTCCTTGTCCGCTTCAAGCGGTGTTGAAAAAGGACTCCAGCGTCGATAGCAAGACGCTGATCTGTGCACCCGCCCATGGATGCGCAGATCAAATTCCTGGTTGGAAAATGATCGGGGCTCGACGTATCGATCCCCTTGCTGTTTGATGTCAGAAGCCTTGCTTGGCAAGCTCGGCGGCGAGTACGGTCGACGATTGAGCAAGTTGCTCATCGGTGAGGGTGTGGCGAATAGCTTGAAACGCTTGCGCCGCCGCCATGGCCTTCGCGACATCTTTGCGCATGGCACGAACAGCCTTGGTTTCGCCTGACTCGGCCAGCCGGGTATAGATGCCCCCGAACTCGCCCCATGTCGGCGTCATATCGATGGTTTGGTTTTGGCTCAAAATGATTCCTTGAATGATTGGCATGCAATAAAGCGCCAACAACGTGGCGCCTTATTGTGCTTACTTTGTCGCCTTGTTGGCTTTCGGCGGCTTCACAGCCTTCGTCTCTTTGGTCAGCGACGCCACGATCTCCGCATTGGCCTGCATCAGTTCGTAGAACTGGGTCGCGTCCAGCGTGACCTGCTTGCCTTGCAGGGACTCGATGCCCTCGACTTCGACGGTCTTTGCCAGATCCGCATTGGCCTCGAAGATCGGGGCGATAGCTTTGAACCGATCCACCACGCGGGCCACGACTTTCGGCGGCACCTTCGGGCCTGACATGTGCCTGGCCGTCACCTTGGTCTTGCCTTCGGATTTGACCTTGTCGAGTTTGCCAGCCAGGAACGCTCCGGCCTTTTCGCCATGCTTGACCACCGCGTCAACGGCGACATGCGCAGCGACCGATCCGTTTCGAACCATGGCATGCACGTCGTGGTTGGCCACTGCCAGAACCAGCATCTGATCGACATGGGACGTCGACTTCGACATCTTCTTGGCAATGTCGGCGATCTCGTAGCCCATGCGCTGCAGTCGCAGATAACCGAGCGCCACTTCCAGCGGCTTGAGGCGCAGGCCTTCGGCGCTGCGGAGCATGACTTCAACGCGCTCCGCATCGTTGCCGCGGAACTGCACGGCGTCGAGGTACGCGATTTCAGCGCCGCGCTCGATGGCGAGCAGCGCGCCACGGCGGCGCTGATGACCTTCGACCAGGATGATCTCGCTGTCATCGCTGACGCGAACCATGATGGGCGGGACATATTGGCCGGTTGCATAGGCGTTGGCAAACGCCTCGATGCGCTCGATGACATCGGGGTCATCGTAGTTGCGCAGATTGAATCCAGCTTCTTCCTGCAGGACCCTTGGGTCCACACGGAATAGGTCTGTTTTTTTGACGGTTCCATCGCCCAATGCGGCGATGGCTTTCAAGGATGTGGTTGCCACGGGTAAGACTCCTTCCGCTCCATTGCGGTGTTGATAAGGAGCCGAGAACGCGTCTCGGCGAAGCATTCATGCTTCGCTGAGATGGCTCTGATTGAAGGACGAAAGCAGCGCCTGCTTTAGCGATTTTTGTTCAGGCGCCGCATAGCCGCCTGGTTCGCTAAATGAACGACCGCCCCCAATGCTGAGCTTGGGCGCGGTTTCGTGGCGGCTAGGCCGCTTGGGGCAGTTCCTGCCCGGAATGTGGTTTGCGTCCGGAGGCAACATTCCAGTTGTCCTCTGGACACTAAAGGTGGCCTGCCGATCGACGCCGAGCCGATGCGATCACCGCGCGTCAATGCGCTGCGGTCTTGATCTGGAAAATTCGCGCTTGATCGTTGGCATCTCCGCCACACAGGACGGTGATGACGCCAACATGCCCTCGCTTGCAGCATGGCTGCTCCGCTTTTGCGGTGACTCGATCTTATTGGCTTTCAATCCGCTATTTTTTCTCGAATCCGCGCCTTATTCGCGATGATTCGATCTTGCGTGGCATGTGGCGGATCGAGGTCAGAAAAATCATACCCAACAGCGGCCTTCGTCTCCATGGGATCGCGCTTTGGCTCGATCGCCACCTCGACCGCGAGCGACAGAAGATCCCGTGTCGCGACCGACGGCCATCTCAGCGTGTGATTACACATCGTCAGCCGCGCGGACCGAATTCGCGTGCATTGGGGTAATGTAATTGGCATGCTATCATTTGAACTTTAATCCCATTTACCCCTAGGAGCAAAAATGCCGACATATGCTGAATTGCAGTTGCAGATTGCAGAATTAGAACGCCAGGCGCAAGCCATTCGCCGGTCTGAAATAAGCGCCGTCATCGCGGACATCAAAACCAAGATGACCGAATATGGCATCACCTTGACGGACCTTGGTGGCCGATCGGTTGGCTCCCTTTCGCGACCCAAGGGCAGCGTTGCGGCAAAATATCGCAACCCGGTAACGGGCGAAACATGGTCAGGCCGCGGGAAGCACCCGAAGTGGCTGGCTGCCCAAATCGCATCTGGCAAGGACAAGGCCTCCTTCCTTTTGGGCTGATCCCTGCGCTTTGAACCCCCGAAATTCCGCGACGGAACACCTCATGCCGCGCTAAGTCTTTGAAATTGCAAGAAACCGGCCCGCGAAAGGTCACGGTTTTGCGCAAAGGTCACAATTTTTGAAACGCCTCGCCGCGCAAGCGCCGAGGCGTTTTTATTGCCCGGAATCCGCGTGATCGATCCTTCAAGTGGCCCCATCCCCTGTTACCTCGGATTGATGCCTGACGCGCCTCTGTGCTTGCATTCAACAAGCCAGCTACACGAATGATGGCCGTTGGTCATCGCGAATTGTTGCGACATTCGCCCATGATTTGATGGCTAGATGCTGCCATGCAGCATCTAGCATTTCCATGCGACATAAAGTGATTTCCATGTGTCCCGACGCATTCTTGCATGTCTGGATATGGGCCATTGTTTCTCGTGACAATTCAATCTCGACTCTCTCTATGACACAAACTCTTCGCATTATCGTCGGCGTGCTGCTGATTGTCTTGTCTGGTCTGGTGCTCTTGCCAACGGGCATTGGCGTTCTGCGCGACAGTAAAAAAATTGTTTCTATTGCGTTGTGGAACACGCTCGGTCTTCTGTTATTCGGTCTTGGCTGGATGATCGCTCTGGTGCTCTCGTTATCCGGATCCGATCAGCCGACGCAAGTTGTCGTCAACAACTATGCGGGCGAGGCGCCGAAATCATCATGAGCGCGGCATCCCAGATTTTCACCTTGGTCTTTTGCGGACTTGTCGTTTGTATCGAGGCCGCTCTCTCCATGGTGCGCCATACAAAAGGGATGGAGTCGTCCGACGGCCCGCCCGAGCGCATGCCTCCCATGTTTTGACAACGGATCGACCTCCATGCAAAGACGCAGATTTCTGCTTGCCGCTGCTGCGGCCATAACAAGCCCGATTGCCTCGCAGCTTGCCCAGGCATCAACTCGCAACGGTGGCGAGGCTGATGTTCTGATCGGGCAAGTCGCCCCGTTTCGAGGCCCGCAGGCCCACTACGGCCTCGCCATGGCCACCGGCATTCGCGCCAAGTTCAACGCCGTCAATGCGGCCGGTGGCGTACGCGGTCGAACGCTGCGCCTCTTGACTGCCGACGATAGCTTCATCCCAAGCAAAACCGTCACCGCGTACAACAGTCTTTCCGCCCAGGGTGTTGTGGCGTTCTGCGGCAATTTTGGTACGCCCACCACCATCAAGGCATTGCCATGGATTGCTGCGCACAAAACCCCTGTCGTCGGCGTTTACTCGGGCTCCAGCGTCATCCGATCGCCGGTCAACCCGTACATTTTCAATCTCCGCGGCTCCCTCTCCGATGAGGCGAGCGCCATCCGTAGACTCCTCGACCCACAAGGTATTCAGCGCATCGCCGTGATCTTTGAGGATGATGCGTACGGCGCTGCCGGGCTTGCGTCAATACGCCACGCCTACTCCCGGCATATTCCATCCGCGAAGGTCGCCATCGGCGCCAGCCCCGCGCAGGTTCGTGCAGTTGCGGACAACGTGCTGCTCCAGCACCCCCAGGTCATTGTGCTCGTGATGACCACAAAAATTGGCATCGCCATGGTCGAGGCGTTGCACGAAGCCGGTTTTCGTGGGATCCGGCAGCAGATTGTCGCCATGTCCGGCATTGGCCCCCAGGCCTTCGCTGCTGGCTTGGCCGCCAAGGACCGGGGCGATGTTCTGATTTCGACCATTGTTCCCTACCCCTGGATGGATGGGTTCGTCGCCAACAACCTGACTTTGGCTTACCACGACGATATGGTCGCGGCGGGCCAAGGCGCCGCCATCGGATTTTCCAGCTTCGAGGGCTATATCGACGCCTGCGTCCTTGTTCTCGCGCTGCAGCACGCCAAGGCGGTAACCGCTCAAGGTCTTGTGGACTCACTCAACAATCTCGGGTCGTTCGATCTTGATGGCGGCGCTGGAGGCTACCCCATGAACCTGGCGGCAGACAACCACATGGCAACGAGTTATGCGAACGTTGTCAGTATCCGCCCCGATGGGCGGTTCATGAACCTTTGATCGCTCGTCATGCGTCGATTCGGCGTCGCTCTTGGCCTCGCGGCACTGGTTCATCTGTTTGGGCTTTGGGGCGCGACATGGTGGCGGTTTGGAATGCTGCTTCCCGTGGTCTTGCTGATGACCATCCTTCTTCTTGAGGTTGGCCGTGGCCGCCGATGTCTGCTCAATTCACTCCATTCCGATGATGCACCCTATGCCTCCTGGGTCTCGGCGACGATCATTGTCGCGTCCACTGCCGCACCAGACGCGCGTTACGGGTGGCTGATTTGGTGCGTTGGAACGTCACTGGCGATCGCCTTCTACGCGCTAGGACTCAGCAGTGCCTGGATCGCGCGGCACGACATCGACCTTGCGCATGTGGCTTGGTTCACCCCTGCTCTTGTCTCCGCTCTCGACGCACCATCTTCGATCTGGCCCATTCTGCGTGATGTGCTCGGGTGGCTTGGCTTCATCGGCATGACAGCCGTCGTCGTGGCTTCGGTTTATCGCGTCGTCCGAGAACATGACCCGGCTGGCATGAGGTCGCCTTGGTATGGCATCGGCGGAAGCGCAGTCATGGCGCTTTGGGGATTTGATGCGCTTCCTCGACTGGGCGCAATGCTTTGTTTTGCGTCCATGCTGATGATGTCCATTTTTTGGATCGTTGCCGTCGCCAAGCACCGGGGCTGGGGATCGCAAGGCGCCTGGTCCAACCTGTTTTCACTTTGCAGCGCTGCCGCCGTTGCCATGCGCGTTGAGATCATGCTGGCCGCCGCCGCGTTAACGCTATGCGCCATCGCAGCCGCTGCAAACGATCTTTTGCACACAGTTCGACGCCTACCCAACGCCAGCCTTCCGCTGGATGGCCCGACACAGTTGTCTGACGACGCACTCTGATGGTCTGGGCACGGCTCATCATTGGTTTCTTTGCTCCGGCTGGATTCGCCCTGCTCATTTCGCGGATTTTCCCATCGCGCTTTGATCAATACATTGCTGGTCGTCAAGCCAAAGCTTGCATTCCTGGCCCCAAAATCGACATTCATGTTGTTGAGGCTGGCGGCCAAGTCGGCACATTTGGAAGCCAGCCGATATTCACGCATTACCTGGTGCATATTCGTCGTGGCCCGTTGCTGGCGTCGAATGTACGACTGCATTATGCCGGGTGGTGAAGCCAAAACCTGACGAACCGACTGCGATGTATTCCGAAGAGACGCGCGAATGCATCCTCATTGACGGGCGAGTCGCGTACCGAAGTGCCCCTCTTTCAGATTTGCAGCGCGAGATTGTGGACGCAGCATAACGACGTGAACAACGGCAATCTCTGATGCAAATAAATCTCCAATCACCCTACCCAACGCTGACCACACGGTCGAGCGTAACCGCGACGGAATCCCGATCCGCAACGCACACCCATCAAGCCGGCGGCACGGCTCCTGCGATTTGATGCTGGAACGAGCATTCATGGCACTCCCAACCACCATCGCCGCCTGCATTGCGATCGCCTCCAATCATTACGGGGTGCCGCCAGAGCGGATCGACGCAGCCATCCAAGCCGCATCCATCCAACCATCATCGGATCGCGTCGGCCCGATGGGCATCCCTTCGCAGTGGCTCCCCTATCTGAAACGCTATGGGTTCAGCCTGCCTGCCGTGTCGACGAACGCCTGCGAAAACGTCATCGCCGGGGCCTGGATCATCGGCTACACGGACAAGCTGGCATCGGCCGAAAGAGATTTCGTCGAGGGAGCGAAAAGCTTGCCAAGCAAGGCCAAGCCATGGCAATTCACCATTCGGTGGATAGCCGGGAAAGCTGGCGTCAGTCCGGCGCTGATCGATTCCGTCGTCGAGCAAGAAAGCAGCTTCAACCCTGCGGCTGTAGGCCCCCTTACGCGGTCTGGCGAACGCGCGGTTGGCTTCATGCAAATCATGCCTTCTACAGCCAAGCAGTTGGGGATCAACCCCTACGACCCGGTTCAGAACCTCTGGGGTGGAACCTGGTACCTCGCCAATTTGCTGCGCGCTTACGGAGGGAACGCTGCGCTAGCACTTGCAGCCTACAACGCAGGTCCCAGTAACGTGGCCAAGTATGGCGGCGTTCCGCCTTTCAAGGAAACCCAGAATTACGTCCCGACCGTGCTGAGGCGTTATCTCCAGTACGCCGACGCTCAGCAGTGAGTCACGCGGCCCACATTTCAACTTCAACTTCAACACATCATGTCGATTGAACTCCGCGCCGCCCTTCACGCTTGGTGGCGTTTTGCCTGGCGCTCCTGGCTTGCGTCGCTTGTCATTTTTCCTGCGCCCTACATCCTGCTTTTTTTCGCAGTCGCAACACGCAGTGGCGCGGGCGCGCTTGTCTCCGGGTTTTTATTGATTGCCAGCGTTGTCACATATCTGTTTGTCGCCGCAAGAATCATGGCGCGCTCGGTTTTCGGCAAGCCCGTTCGTGGCACCCATTTTGCCGTCTTTCGTGATGGTCGCGAGTCCTTGTCCACCCCATTCCAGGGTAACGTTGCGTGGGGATTGCTTTGGGGCGTGATGTGGCGCACTTTCGGCCTTGGGGCTGGGGTACAAGGACTTGTCGCCATGCTGCGCCCAGTCGGGTTCCCGCCTGCCGCACTTGGGTTGATAGCGATCGCCCTCGGCGTTGCGTCGCAGATCGTCGCCTTTTGGTTGATCATCGTCAAGGCGTATGGACGTACCAGAATCTCCGTCGTGACGCACCCCAGCGTTTCGTCATCCCCGCCGCTTGTCGCGTGACCGGGCAGTCGATTGCTGCCTCCATCAGGAAGCGCCACTCTCTTCCCTCATGTTGCCCATCGTCTTCGGGCGGTTGGCTTGTGAATCCCAACGCCTGACCCTTCGTTCCGAACCCTTCATGCCCAACACAACTTACACGATCCACTGCGACGGCTCCTGCCTTGGCAACCCCGGCCCGGCCGCCTGGGGGGCCGTGATTCTCAGACATAACGGCACCGAAACAGAGCACAGCGGCTTCATTGGCCACGGCACCAATCAAGTTGCCGAGCTGACGGCCGCCATTGAAGCGCTGAAACGCACGCCTGACGGCTCCGAAGTCCATCTCATTTCCGACAGCGAATACCTGATCAAAGGGTTGAAGACTTGGCTTGACGGCTGGGTGCGCAAGAACTGGCGCACCAGCACCGGCAAGGCTGTTGCCAACGAAACGCTGTGGCACCAGTTGCTGGCGTTGCGCAACACACGTCATGTGCACCCGCGCTGGGTTCGCGGACATAACGGCAACGCTGGCAACGAGCGCGCCGATCAACTCGCACGGGCCGCCCTGTCCCAGCGCGACAGCACGGCATCCGTTCAGCGGGCATTGAGCAACCAGTCCGGCACCGCTCCATTGGCGCTCCGCACCGGACGCGGCAAGAGCAAGGGAAGCGCGCTTGCTGTGCAGGCTGTCAACAAAGTCGCCACATGATGCGGCACGTCAAAATCCCCACCGTGCGGACTCAGACCGCGAGCTTGCCGGTACGCTCGACAGCCGGTTCGGCTGGCCATGATCTGTGTGCGCAACTGGGCTCCCCCATGACTCTGCAGCCCGGGCAACGCAAGATCATTGCCACCGGTATTCGCCTGGCTTTGCCAGGCGGCACCTTCGGCATGATCTGCCCGCGCTCGGGATTGGCGCTTCGCCACGGCGTAACCGTCCTCAATGCGCCCGGCATCATCGACCACGACTATCGTGGCGACATCGGCGTCATTCTCGTCAACCTTGGCGATGAACCGTTCCTGATCGAGCACGGCATGCGCATCGCGCAAATCGTGTTCGTTCCTGTCGATGGGCTGAATGAGACGGCGCGCGGAAGCGGCGGACTCGGCAGCACAGGCCTATCGGGCCCGGCTCCGAGCATGCCGCGAGATCTGCCCGGTGACCGGCAATCCGACTACGACTGCGCCTTGGATCGGTTTGATCCCATCATCGGGGATGGAGCGGGATCGTGACCAGCTTCATCTTCCAAACGGACGATGTTTGTCTCGTCGAAAAAAGCATCGTCCGGCATGCGTCGATGCTTGCGCCCGCCGGAATGGTCGAAATCCGCGGCGCATCGCTGAGCGACATCGAGGCCGGACGCACTCCACCGTCGCGCGATTTTGTCCCCGTCGGCACGGTCGAATTCTGCCGGGCCTGGATGCATGCCTGCGAAATCGGTCAACCACCCCGCCCTCAACGGCGGAGCTTGTTGCAAGACAGGCTCGGTTGACCAGGGAGAGAAAGGAGTCGAAAGACACGGATCACCGTCACACACAGGTCGTTCAGACGCACCCTGGGATGCTTCCTCAGTCCCGGGCTCTGCAAGGCCCGGATCATGCTGGCGAAAGGTAAAACGCCGAAGGTCCGGGTCGCCGTCGAAAGACGGGAGCCGGTGTGGGACATTCCCGAGGGGAGCGGGTCGTAAGACCCCGTCACAAGGCCCGTAAGGGCTCAATCTGGAGAGAGCGGCATGGCTGTGTTGGTGTTGGACCGAAGGAAGAAACCGCTGATGCCGTGCACCGAGAAACGTGCACGGTTGCTGCTCGAGCGCGGACGCGCGCGGGTCCATCGCATGGTCCCGTTCACGATCCGGCTGGTGGATCGTGCGATGGAGCAATCCGCCATGCAGCCGCTGCACCTCAAGCTCGACCCGGGCAGCAAGGTCACCGGCATCGCACTGGTGCGCGACTGCGAAAACATGGATGCGAAGACCGGTGAGGTGCGCAAGGCGGCGCATGCGCTGGTGCTCATCGAACTCACGCACCGCGGCCACGCGATCCGCGACGCTCTCACCGCACGCCGGGCGTTCCGCCGCCGCCGGCGCGGCGCGAACCTGCGCCACCGCGCGCCGCGCTTTGACAACCGCAAGCGGCCTGCGGGCTGGCTCGCTCCATCCTTGCAGCACCGTGTCGACACGACGATGACCTGGGTGCGCAGGCTTCAGCGCTGGGCGCCGGTGACGGCGATCAGCCAGGAACTCGTCCGGTTCGACACGCAGGCGCTGCAGAACCCGGAGATCAGCGGGGTCGAATACCAGCAGGGGACGCTTGCCGGGTACGAGGTGCGTGAGTACCTGCTGGAGAAATGGCATCGCACCTGCGCCTACTGCCAGGTCACGAATGTGCCGCTGCAGGTCGAACACATTGTCCCGCGCGCCAAAGGCGGCGGCAACCGTATCTCCAATCTCACGCTGTCGTGCGGCCCGTGCAACGCCGCCAAGGGCGCGCAGGATGTGCGGGAGTTTCTGGCACACGATCCGCAGCGCCTGGCGCGCATCTTGGCGCAGGCCGAGGCTCCGCTCAAGGACGCGGCCGCTGTGAACAGCACACGCTGGGCGCTGTTCGAGGCCCTGAAAGCCACCGGCCTGCCGGTGGAGACCGGCACGGGCGGGCGCACGAAGTTCAATCGCACGCGCTTCGATCTGCCGAAGACGCACGCCATCGACGCCGCCTGTGTTGGCGAGGTGGAGCGGGTGACGGGCTGGCAGGTGCCCACACTGGCGGTCAAGGCCACGGGGCGGGGCAGCTATCAGCGCACACGACTGACGAAGCACGGGTTTGCGCGTGGCTTTCTCACGCGGCGCAAGCGCCACTTCGGGTTCCAGACGGGCGACCTCGTGCGCGCCGAGGTACCGACAGGTCAGAAGGCCGGAACGTACACCGGGCGCGTCGCCGTGCGCGCGTCGGGGAGTTTCAACGTCCAGACGGCGAGCGGTGTTGTCCAAGGCATCGGACACCGCCACTGCCGCCGGATGCAGCGCGGTGATGGCTACGGCTATCACCACCAACCCACCGTAGCGCAACCCTCGAAAGGAGAGCGGGAACAGGGGCGTGCTTCGCACGCCGCGCTATCCATCCCCGGCGTCAACGCCGAGGTTTCCCGCGCAAACTGATGAGTCCACCCATCCCGCTTTGAGACAAACATTGCCGGAGATGATCGCTGTCTTCGACGCGTCCGGCGAAGTGCCTGCCGCCTATGCGCTCGACGTCGCGCTGACCACATATCGCCATCTTGTGTTGATGGAGGTGACCGACGCATGGGCGATGGGTTTCTATCGTGGAAGTTGCAAACCCTTGTCTTACGCGCGCATGTTGACAGCACGATGGAACGAGATTGCATCGACAAGATCGGCTGGCAGACTTGATGAGCAGCCACTCCATTCAACAGCATTCGAAAAGGACGCCACAGGATGAACCTCAGATTTTTGTTTCTCAGCGCAGTTTTCCCCCTTTTTGCTGGCGGCCAGGCTTTTGCTACCAGCCCCACGGCAGCGACTTCAGCGGCGACTGAACTCGTGCACAACATCACGCATGGGCAACTTCATCTAACGTCCACGTTCAAAGGCCCCGGGCCCGATATCGTCGGCGTTATTGCGCAGAACGCCGCTGGGCAAAAAATGCTCGCCTGGATGATCGACGGCAAATACCTGGCCCCCGGTCAGCTTCTGGATGCGACAGGAATCGACTTGAGCAAAAAGGCGGCGCAGGCTCAAGGTCTTGTGCCCAAGCCGATGCCGCCCGCCGCTCTCGTGCAGAAGGCTATGCATGCCAGCGGTCTGACGCTTGGGCATGCCGGGCCGCTGGTCATCGCCTTCGAGGATCCGAATTGCATTTGGTGCCACAAGATGGACGAGGACGCGGAGCCATTGATCGCCGCCGGGAAGCTGCGTTTGCGGGTTATTCCTGTTGCTTTTCTCAAGCCGACAAGCCAAGGCCGCGCCGTCGCGATTTTGCAAGCCAAGAGCCCGACCCAGGCATGGGATCTCGACCAGTCGAAGTTCGACGTTGCCGCCGAAGAGGGCGGCATGCCAGTGGCGGTCGATGATCAGAAGACGCCCGCATTCCAAGCCGTGACGTCCAACACCAGCCTGCTCGCCGCATCAGGCCAGCTTGCAACCCCAACGCTGATTGTTTGCGAGAAGGGAAAGATTTCCCCTGAAATCCTGCATGGCATCGGCTCTGGGCAGCTTGCGACGATGGCGCGTACCGCCAACAGCATCGCTCCCACAGGGTCTTGCGAGCATACTCAATAAGCTGCTGTCCTATGCGAATTTTTGGAATTGAATTTGGCTCGGGCGATCATCGCGACACGCAGGATCAGGCCTTGCCTCGAAGCACGATATTTGCGCCGAGCGAAATTGACTTGCTCAACGAAATCGGCGCCTGGGTCGATGGCGCCATGAGGCTGTCGGATGGACAGACACATGCCGATTTGCACACGTTGCACGAAGCGATTCTTCGCGTTGCATTGCGCATGAAAACGCCTGATCGCCCTTTCCCACCGACTTTGCGGTTCGAAGCCATGGACGTTCTCAGGCGTCAGGGCGAGGATGAATTTGGCCTCGATCCCGTCGCACTCTGCCGTGCGGCACGGATGCTGGTGATCGCCGCTCCCACGGGTGCCCGCCAAGTGGAGAACAAGGCCGTGGTTGATCGCATGGCAGCCTTGCGACAAGAAAACCAGACGCTGCAATCCGCGAATTCCGCACTGTCCCAGCGCTGCGCCGCGCTTGAGGAAATGATCGCTCTCATGCAAGAGCCCGCTACTGGGGAATGCAAACTATGAGGCTATTTTCGTTTGACCTCCCCCTCGCGATTCTCCGCATTTTTGGAATCCACCGGTTCAACCGCGCCGACTTCATGCCCAACACCCCGATCGACCCAAAGACGATGGTTCTTCCCATGATCTCGGACCAGCAGGGGAAGAGTTTCTATGACGTCGCCAACGACTGGGCTGGAGAAAGAATCCGCGCCAAGCGGCTCATCCTGCGAGCCATCGAAGGCACCTACCCACGCATCGAGCCCGAGCATTTCCCCAACGCGGATGGCTGCGCAATGGGGCTCTGGTTGCGTTTTGTCGATGTCCCTCACGACAAGGCTTCTGTTCTCGATGATCTACGGATGTGGCACTCGGTCTGGCACAACGCGACTGAGTCCTTGTTCGTGAGCGTCAACGAGGGCCGTCTTCTGGACGCGCAGGCTGCTGTCAACAATCGCACGGCTGGATCCTGGAATTACGCAGGGCGGAAGATCGACGCCCTGCTTGCGGATTTGTGGTCGGCAGCGCCGTGACCGACCCGGCCACAGGCGAGGTCTCACACCGGCTCGTGCTCGGCACCAAGAAATTCCCGGTCGGCAGGGCCGTTTTTCACGCGCGGCATGTAGCGCGGCCAGATCGAAAAGAGCGCAAATCGATCTTGACTTGGTGTTGCGACGCACCAGGCACGGCCCAAAATCAACCCATTGTTCTGCTCTGTCCGGCCGCGGATCCTGACGCGCTTGAGTTGCTGCGCTCGATCCCCTGGAAACGAGACTGTGCATGCCAACTTTCATCTCGCCAGCACTCCGCCCCATGCCCCCTTTCCGCCTTCAGCCCATCGTCGATCTTCGCAACAAGGATGTCTTGGGGCGCGAGCTTTTAGCTGGCGAGATCCAGTGCCCGGATTGGAGCGACTCCGACTGGTTGGATTGGTATGCGAAGGTTCCAGCGATCATCGATCAGCACGCGACGGCGGAATCGATGGTCTTTGTCAACGTGGACGCCCACCAGGCTTTACATCCAAGGGTGTACGCCGGGATGCTATCCATTCGTCAGCGCGATCATTGCGTCATCGAGTGGACCGAGCACTGCACCCGCTGTGCTGACCGTATCCCCGATGTTTGCGCCGCCTTCGTGGCGCTGCGTGAATCTGGCTTCGCCCTGGCGGTGGACGATGTCGGTGACGGCTTCGATGGGATTGGACGCACGATGCGCGTACTCCCAAAATTCGCCAAACTCGGCACCGACCTGACCTGGCTTGGGCGAGAACTTGGGCCTGTTTTTTTGCGACAGGTCCGGGTCCTGTTCGAGTCACTCGGGGCGCAAGTGATTGCTGAGGGGATCGAAACCGAACGGGATGCCGATCTGGCGCGTGCGGCGGGGATTCGCTATGGGCAAGGCTTCTTGTTTGGCCGCGGCGCGATCACCCGCAACGCGTATGCACCAAACCGCCCAATCGCACATGCAGCGGCGCGCGAAACGTTTTTTGCGTGAGCAGTCGCTGGCCTGGCGCCTGGAAGGCGCGCTGCATTGGCCAAAATAACGCGTTAGCTGGCATTTTTTTGCGCTTGCGCCGCGGCATGCGGCTTGTACCTTGGGTTTGCTGCGCCCATTGAACATTGCCAAGCATGTCTGAACACCTGCCCGCACATTCCCCTTCCTAGCCCGGCCTGGCGCGCAGCGTCGCCTAGGCGAAGCCGTCCGGGCAGGAGGGGGTCAAGCGGGCGGTTTCCGCTTGTTGGTTCCTGCTGGGCTGGATAAAATCACAGTATGCAGACCGGCTTTCGCTTTCGCTGTCACCCCACCGCCGCGCAGGAACAAATCCTGTTGCGCTGGATCGGTTGCCAGCGGTTCGTCTACAACGCCAAGGTGCGCGAGGACCGGTACTTTCGGACGTTCGCACGCAAGAGCCTGGCGCTGACCGGGCGGCATACGCCCATCGACCAGCAATACGCGCAGTTCATCGGCGACGACACAGCTTGGTTGCGCGAGGTGCCGTCGCCGATCCTGCGCAATGGCGCCGTGCGGTGGAAGCAGGCCTACGGGCGGTTCTTCAAGCGACTCGCTGGCCGCCCGACGCTGCAGCGCAAAACAGGTGCGCAGTCGGTATGGGTCACCCGCGAACTCTTCCACTTCGACGCCGTGGCCGACCCGGTCACTGGCGAGGTCTCGCACCGCCTCATCATCGGTACCAAGAAATTTCCGCTGGGATCGATGCCATTCAAGGTGTCCGGTGCGTTCCAGCCGCCCGCATCGATCCACATCACGATCGAAGCCGGACGCTGGTTCGCCTCGGGGTCGTTCGACGACGGCGCTGTGCAGCCGACATTCCAGGAGACGGCCGACTGGCTGGCGACGTTCGACGAAGCCGAGTTGCTGGCGCGCACCGTCGGCAACGACCGCGGTGTGGCGATTCCCGTGATGGCGTCGACGGGTCAGGCGTTCGATTTCTCCGATACGCAGAAGGCGCGCATGGCGAAGAAAGAGGCCGCCCGCCGCCGCTGGCAGCGCAAGCAGAGTCGCCGCGCCAAGGGCGGATCGAATCGCAAAAAGGCCGTCCGGCGCGTCGAGGCGCTGCACCAGTACGCCAGGAACGTGCGGCGCGACTTTGCACACCAAACCAGCCATGCGCTGGTGTCCAGCCCCGGCACGCTGCTGCTCGTGTTCGAGGGCCTGGGTGTGCAGCGCATGACGCGCAGGGCCAAGCCCAGGCAGGACGCAAACGGCAAGTGGCAGCGCAACGGCGCGGCAGCCAAGTCTGGCCTCAATGCGTCCATTTTGCGCAGCGCCTGGGGCAAGGTCAAAGAGTATTCGACGTACAAGGCGCTGCGTGCGGGCAAGCTCTGCTTGTCCGTGCCCGCCCAACACACCTCGCAGGAATGTGCCACGTGCGGCCACATTCATCCGGAGAACAGGACCACACAGGCCCTGTTCCTCTGCCAACGCTGCGGGCATCGAGACAACGCCGACGCGAACGCATCCAAGGTGATCGCGCGGCGCGGAGTCGATCTTGTCCTCTCGGGCCAGTGCCGGGAGAAGACCGCCAAGCGCACGATGCGCCTGCGGCAGAAATCACTAGCCGGAACGGTCCGAAGTCACGCCCATGGAGACCACGGTCAGTCGCGGCGCTGGAAACAGTACCGCGCTCGGGTCGCTGAAGTGGGAAACCCCCGCTATAACCGCGCAAGCGGTTTAGCGGCGGGAGAGTTCATCCCGGAGCAGCTTTGGGAAACGACGATGTCACCCGAAACCAGGCGCCTCATGCAGGTGGAATACGAGGTCGCTGACGCACCCGAATCGGACGACGCGACGTTCGAACTCCTGATGGGCGACGAGGTCCCCCCGCGACGCGCATTCATCGAAGCGCGTGCTGGTTACGCGCGTCTCGATGTTTGATCTGCTGCCTGTCTATGCCCGAATAAAAGCGTCGTTTCGCGCGGCTTTTGAAGTTGCCTTGACGGCAAATTGTGTGAGCATGAAAAACAGTTTTCCACAGGAGATTTTGTGACCAACCCACCTGGCGATCCTCTCGCTCTTGACTACGAACCAACCTATTGGGTCGCGCGCAAGATCATTCGCGTGCAACCCAACGCGTCCCTCGAGCAAATCGAGTCCGAGATCGACGATTTTTCTGCGCAAGTCAATGATGCCATCGCCCAATCCGAGATGGACGTGGCTGGTGAGCATGTCATGACGCGCCTGGACAAGGACACGTTGCTTCTGACGCAAACCTTGGCGATGCGTGATGTTCTGGACATTCGCCGCCGCAACGCTCTGATTGATTCCATCGCTGTGGAGTTGGTCCGCAAATCAGCCGACCCCGTGAAAGGGAGATTTCAGATCGGTCAGGACGCCTGCGTGCTGGCTGATCGCGTGATGCAAGCCTCGCTGGAGCCCAGCCATGAGGCGGACATTCGTGCGTTTGATGGACTCCATGCACCCAGCGCTCAGCCACCCAGGGTCGCCTGACGTCGCAGGCGCGCACCTACTCTGGCCCTTACCCAAAGATCCCACACCGCAACCCATAACCCCGCCATGTTGAGCCACACCACCCTTGTATTGGCCGAAGCCGCGCTGGCCAAGGATATCGATCAATTCCGCCGCACGGAAATGGCGGCATACGCCCTGTGCGGCGGGCAGGCCCCGGAAGCGCTGATGCGCAACGCGGCTGCGCATCAGCAAGCCCTCCAGCACGCCCGCATGGAGGTCATCAAGCTTCTTGAACAATCCCAATCAGCCCGCGAATCTCTATGACCCTCGACGATCTGTTGTCGCATGCATCCCGGTCCGCCGGCCTGACCTTGGCTTGTGGTGACTTGAGCCACGCATCGACGCGACGCACGTGGCCGGTCCGCGATGGACGGTATGCCGTTCATGATGGGTATGACTGGTATTTTGCCGATTTCTATTTTGGCCGGTGGCAAGTTGAACGCCTACGCGACCCTGCCGTGCTGTTTGTCTGGTATGGGCTGAACAGGGATATTCGCCCAATGGCGGAGGAAATTTCCATGCAACGTCGATCGAGCGAGAAGACCGTCATGTCTGCCACCGACGCTGGTTCTTTGGATGTGAAGGCATGTCGTGCTCCGAGTCCTCATGATGACCTCGAGGCCTGGGCGCGGGAGATTCTGTCTCGGATGCGCAGCCAGGTTGCATCGTCTTTGGCGGCCCTCGCTGGAGAGGTTCGCCCAAGCGAGTTATGCGCCGACGAAATTGACCGCGCATCGGCCAGGAGCGAGTACGAGGCCGCATTGAATGCGCGCGAGTCCCAGCAGTCTCGCCTTATGGAGATCGACCACGCGCTGCGAAAGCTTCGCGCAGGCGAATATGGCATTTGCGAAGCGACGGGCGATGAAATTCCCCCCGAGCGTCTTGAAGCCAATCCTCTGGCTCGATTCACCGTTGAGCATCAGGCGAGACTCGAGCGGATTGGCGCCATGCATTCCGGTGCCTTTGCTTGACCGGAATGCGCGACAGATCGAAGCCACTGTTCAAATTGATGCGTGTATGGAGAAGCTTTTGGAAGCCACCGACACGCCCAACTACACCACCGAGCTGACACATCTCTTGAAATTTTCTGGTGATGCGGCGACTGCCATCCGCTTGTACAGCCACTACACCCGTGGAGCGCCGAGGAGGAACGGGCAATACCGTGACCCAGCGATGGCTCCAGTCGACATCATGTTTCTGTCGGACGCGATCACTCAACTCCTGGGTGTGGGAGCCGCGGTTGAGAGCGGTGATGTTGTACATATCTTGCGTGTCTGCCGCGAGGTGCGCGCCCTGTTTGAGAGTTATGCATCGGACAACCCTCAATTCGGTCCGCAGGCAAAGCCAACTTTCGACTTCTGGGCGGATTCGGTTGATCTGGCCGTTGCGGTTGCGGCCTTGAAGGGCATTGAGAGCAAAGCCGCTGGCGGCAAGCCTGAAGCCAGCACAAGAAACGCAGATCCGACGCACACCATCATTCAAGCGCCGACACGCACGGGAATGTCGCCAGGTTTGTGTGATCGCGTTGTCCTTCATTTCCCGGTCGCTCTCAGGAAGATGTGGACTGGTAGCGAAGTACAGGCCTGGCTTGAGCAGTTGCCTCCGATGTACGGCGCACCCGCTGCAGCGCAGACCCGGCCATGAACCTCGTACTGCAATACCGGAACGCCAGGAAGGCGGTTGGCCAGATACGGGCCGGCGAATGGGTGCCGAACTCAAGAGCCGGCGACCTCCCTTTGACGGCATGCCGGGGCGACATGGAATTGTGGATCGGAAACGGTGCATGGTTCTGCGAGATCGAAAGCGAACAAGGACAGTATTTCGGCCTACTGTGGCGCCACTATGTCTGGTGGGCCGCCGAGCGACGCCTCAAACGCCAAGCCGACAAGATCTGGCGCCGAAAGACGGTGGTACCACAGCTATGAGCCCATCGCTTGTTTGCACCCCCGCGCAACTCGACACCCTGCGCCACATGCTGGGGATCAATGACCCAAGCCATCGCATCCCGAAGCCGCATCGCAACTATGCGGCGGTCATCCCTGGCGACGCTCACTTTGTCGATCTGGCACGGTTGGGTCTTGTCGAGTGCTGCCGCAAAGCTGGCGCGCAGAACAGCTACGACTATTACCGGTGCACCGATGCAGGCCGCGCCGCAGCGATGGCCAGATACAAGACCATCAGGCTGTCGAAGTCCAAACGCGTGTACCTCAAGTTCCTGGGCCTGAAGGATGTTTTGGCTGGCCTGACGTTCAGGGACTTTTTGGTCGATCCGCAGTTCGCCGTAACAAGGAGGAACGCATGAGCGAGCCGCCCAACGCAGCCATCCAAGGCGTGCTGCGCAGCCTCCTTGGATCTGTCGCTCAGCAGCAAGTCGAGGCCGCCGCAGGGTTTTTCGATCTGCCTGCCGTTCAAGATGCCCGGAAAGCCGCGGCATCCGGCGACTTCGCAGGCTTCAAGTTTTCTGCGCTCTATCCAATTGAAAAAGTCATCGACGGTCTGCTCGCCGGCTCCCTTCCACAAAACGAAGCCGCACAGTTTCTTCTGCGCGAACAAGCCTTTGTCGAAAGACATTTCAAGCAAATGATCGTGCAGTTCGAGGGGGCATCGTGTTGCGCGGACAAGTCTTACGCGATTCTTGCGAAACTCTCCCGCTTCCTCGTGCATGGCGAGCACATTGTCTTTGATGCCGGCGAGAAATACACCTTCCATCACCCCAAGGTCATCTTCACGACGCACGAGCAGATCGTCGAATTTTTCGAGGCGCTGCGCGAGTTGTACTACGCACACCCGGAGCGATACATCCGTGTTCTGACGAAACTTCTAGGCGCCAAGAAAGGCGATGTGCCCCAGCCATGACCAACGTCATTGAACTCGGCGAATTTCGCCTTTCGCGCCAGCGCGAGCACAGCCTACCGAAGACTGGCGAATGTCGGCACATGCGCCTCCAACTCGATGATCGTGGCGACATCGTGCGCTGCAGTGACTGTGGCGCGCAAATTTCCGCGTATTGGGCGCTCACCATGCTTGCCGAGGAATTCTCGCGGTGGCGTGAGCGTCTCGAAGCCCAGGACAAGCGCCTGCGCGAGGAACAAGGCAAGGCCCTTCACCTGATCGCCGCCCGGCGGGTGGAAAAACTCTGGCGCGGGCACAAGATGGCGCCGTTGTGCCCGCATTGCAATCGCGGAGTCCTGTTGGAGGATTGTTTTGGGAATGCCGCGATCAGCCGCGAGATCGAACTCAGGCGCCGGACCGCAGAGAAGCTTCAAACAGAAGGGAAGAAAACACCATGAGCTGCACCGTCACCCAGCAGACGCTGCGCGCTATGGAACTGAACAAACACCGAGTGCCGGACGATAGCCTATCCGATGTGGAACTGCTTTGTGAGATCGTGCGCCGCGCAGCGCCGATGTGCGGCCATGAGTAGTTTGCCGGGTTGCATGCAGATGCCGGGGCATAGATTGCTCAAGCTGCCGAACGATGGCCCCATCGTTGTTGCGCAACGACTCGCAGAGCAGCACTACCTCATTTGGCGCAATGGAACGCAGATAACCGAGGTGCGCTGCATTCCCGCAGGATCTGGGCGCTGGTATTGCCGGGGAGGCGGGATGAATTGGTCGAAGACACGGATGCAAGCCATTGCGCGTGGGCGAGCTTTGCGCATGATGGGTCATCGGCCCGACGGAAAACCTCTGGAGCCTTGGTCGCAGAAAGCCGCCGCGGCAATAGACCAGAAGCGACGGCCGTGACTGAAAACACCCTTGAAGGACTGGACAGCATGAAACAAAAACCATACGCATACGGCTTCCATTGGGAGACCGTTCACGACACATCCGGTGAGGTTGTCGCATCTGGGTTCTCGCGCGACGATTCCCCGCCTCCTGGACAAAGTGATGTCGCTGAATTCTCGACGCGCGTGACTGCGGTGACTGCGTTCATGGAGATGGGCGATCCGCGCAGCGGCAGCGCAGGCGCCGCAGTCACGTCAACTCCGGCCGGGGTAGTGCCCCGATTGCTCAATGACGCGAAGAAGGCGTGTGATGATCTTCATCGGCACTACCAGGGTAACGCGATGCCCGATGCGGTTTATGCGGCGTTCGCATTCTTGCGTGACGATTTGATTCCTTCGCTCGCCGCGACGGAGACCTTCAGGGCAACTCCCGCGTTCAGTCAGGTCGCTCTCGATGTCCTGGCGGAGCGTGTACGCCAGGACGCCAAATGGGGTGGCCCGGCGCACGACGATCAGCATGGGCTCGAAGATTTCTGCGGCTTCATCAACCAGCGCACGACGGACCTGGCGCGCGGATTCGAGACGACAGAGTATGCCCGCAAAACCATGATCGAGATCGCGGCGCTGGCCGTGGCTGCCGTGGAGTCGATGGATCGCAAAGAGCAGGCACGGATTGGACGGAAGATGATCGCATCATTGCGTGACGCACTTCAACAAACAAACGATGCCGCTGCCGCTGCGATGCCCTCCAGCACCACGGCGAAGATTCTTTTTCAGGACGAGTCCGCTCCGCTGATCAGTGCCGAACGTCTTTGCCGCGGCATCGGAATCGCCCCGAATGACCGGAGCCTGCCATCCGTCCCCGCGTCCCTCATCGACGCCATTACCACCTACGGCGATGCGCGGGCCGATGGCGACATGGAGGCCGGCGCGCAGCGACTGGCGGCGTGCATCACGGAAATTCGCCAATGGATGCCGAATTCGATCAACATGACGTGGGATCGTCCGGTATCGCCAGGCTGGTACTGGTACAGACTATCTGGAGGGAGCGCTTTGCAGCCCGCACTCGTTTTCCTGCGCGAGGGGGCGCTCTGGTACACGCTTGAGATGGTTGATGTGGATGGCCCGAGTGATGGGCTGCAGATGGATGACTGCCACGCGGATGCCCGTTGGAGCGTCACGCCGATCAGCGAACCGGAGACCGCATGATGACCTACACCGTCAATACCCGCGATGGCTGCACGCTGATCACCGGCGCCATGCCCGCCGATCATCTGGTGGCTCTCACGCGAACCGCGGGCGATGGCGCCGTTCTTTCGGCTGATCTGGCGCAGCTTGCTGGCGTGCAATTCGCTTGGGGCGACCCGACGAACGTCGACGCGCTGACAGCCAGGCTGCGTGCCGAACGTCTCGCCGACCTGGCCGCCGCAAAGCAGCAAGGCGCGCCATTGCATGGCGACCTGAGCGACGCCGCCCGCCGCTGGCTGGCCGTCGGCGAACAAGGACTGTCTTCGTGCTCGATGTTCTGGCGGCTCACCGGCGTCAAGCCGGACTACATCGGCGACCAGCGCCACTACGACCATCCTCACGATCCAGACGATCTGCGGCGCTGCCTGCTGCTCCTCGACCAGGTGCCTGAGTTCAAGGGCCGCGTCCGCGAGATGATTGGGTGTTCGCGGGAGTGGGGCGCTCTGGCGCAAGCCTGGGATGACCTCGTCGCAACGCTTGAGTCCGAGATTCCCGAGTGGCGCAACCCGCCTGCGGGGTCCAGCGCCAGGGTGACTTACGACAAGATGGCGGCGATTCTGCGTACAAGAGATGGAGGCGCATCGTGAGAAAAGCGATTGTTCTGGACCCTTTCCAAATCGGTTACCTGCGGGCCTTGAAGAGATCTTATGGGTTCTTGCTTGGGCTCGCCGTCTTCGTGTTGGTGTTCCTGATCGGGGCCGTTCAGATCCTGCAACCGATAATTTCATGGGTTGAGAACGCCGATCTCGTGATCCGTCATCTCGCTGCGTTTGCGGTCGACAACTGGCAGTTCATGTTGACCGAGTTGATCATTGCGCCAACGATGGTCGCGTTTGCGCTGGTGAAAGAATGAACCGGAGCGACGCCCGTCCCCCGGGCGCTGAACCGAGCCGCCGTATCGTGCTGGGCGGCCGACATGGCTACACCGTGTTCGTCCGCCCGCCGCTCGCGCGCTCCGGCCCCTGGGATGACTTCGAGCGTCGCGCGCTGGAGCAAGGCTATCTGGCGGTCATTGATGGCGAGATCATCGAGCCTGGAAATGGCAACGGCCAGGTTGAATCAATCCAAAGGGTCAAACCATGACACGCCAGGTAACCGAAGAAGACTTCCGCATGCCTGAGTTTCGCGGTGCAAAGGTTGATGACTACGAGTTCAGATCCGACGGAAAGATTGTGCGCAAAGACCGTTGGGAGACGGCGGTTCATGCAATTCGCCGTCTCGTGGGCGTGAGCGGCCGAGAGTTCGAGATCTCGGATGTCGTTGAGGCTGTGCGGGAGCTTGTTGGGGATCGGCATGAGTGGATTGATCTCACCGGTCCTCGCGCAGAAGATCCGCCAACCGTCGAGTCGGCCGGCGACATCGAACTCAATAACGGGAGCGTGCTTTGCGGAGCGGTCTACACATGTGACCCTGGTGATCCAGCCAAGATGTGCTGGTTCTGGAACGGCATGGGCGTTTTGGTGTCGGACGTGCGCGCCTATCGCCCATGCCGCAATAGCGAGGATTGAACATGCGAACTCTCAACCCCTTCAGACATCCGATTGCGGCCATCATGGCGCTGATCCTTTTGGCCGCTCCGCTGCCAGGGTCTCCCCTGATCCAGGCAGCCCATGCGATGCGTGTTCCGCAACCCCACTGGACGCTGGGTGCTGCACTGCTCTATGGCCTTGCTGTCGGCCTGTTCTATGTCGTCCTTTGCGTGGTCAACGAGGCCGTCCTTGGGCGTGCAAAGTGATGGACTTTCGCTGCACTTTCACCGGCATCGACCAGTTCACCGACCTGGCGCGCGTCCTCGACTTGTCGGCACGCTATCCATTCGTCGAGTGGGGCATCCTCTACTCGCCTACGCGCGCCGGCAAGGAGCCGCGCCACATGGACGCCGACCCTATTGATGATGTGCTTGTGCTCGACCTCCTGCCAGCGTCCTGCCACATCGCCCTGCACATCTGCGGCCGTGGCGTCGCGGATCTGCTGAACGACAACCAGAGCGAGGCGTCACGCCTCATGCGCCGGGTTGCCGCAAGGCATGGCCGTGTCCAGATCAACGTCAACGTCCGGAAGAGCCCCGATCTGATCTCGCCGCTGAAGGCATGGGTGACGATCGAGGCGGAAAAACTCGGCCTGTCTGTGATCACGCAGCACAACGAGGGCAACCTTGCATTGACCGAGGCGCTGCGCGGCCTACCCAACCACGCTGTCCTGTTCGACGCATCAGGCGGTCGCGGCCTACCTCGTGCGGGTGGCTGGCCAGCGCCGCTCGAAGGCGTGTTTTGCGGCTATGCCGGTGGCATCGGGCCCCAAACGATCGAGGCTGACTTGTTGGCCATCCAGGTTGCCGCCGGTGACAGGCCCTACTGGATCGACATGGAAGGCCGCGTTCGTGACGCACAAGATCGATTTTCTCTGGACGCCGCTGAGACTTGTCTGCGTGCGTGTGATGCATTCCTCGAACAACGTGAAGAGGCACAAACATGACCGAACCCATTCTGAAATCCAGTAACGAATTCCCAAAGGGCCGCATCACGTCGTTCGACGATTTCGCGGGGCGCGAAGTCCGCTGCGTCATTGAGTCACCGTGCGGGCGCTACGGACACCGCGTCAGCGCCGTGATCGTGTTCGAGGACGACTGCTGGGCGACACTGGCAGGCGAGTCCTCGGGAAGCTGCGATGACGAGGCGAGCGTCACGCTTGGTGGCAACCGAAGCTATCCGCTCAAAGATCACGGCATCACCGATTACCTCTCGGCCGATGATCTCTTGAGGTCTGGCATGGTCAACCATGCTCAGTTTGAGCACATCAAGGCCCTGGAAGGCGCGGCGAAGCGCGAGCATCTTTTGAAGCAGGCTGAGCGCCTACGCGCCCAGGCTGAGAAGGCACGGGCCGATGCGGAGAAGTTGGAAGCTTCCGCCGTATCCGCCTAGATCTGGAAAAGCAACGATTCAACATGCCAAGGAAAGTCAGCATGCGAACCTCCGTCACACCCTATGCCGCCGAGTTTGCGCGGCTTCTCGAACACATCGGAGCCATTGGTGCCTGTGTCCGCAATTGCTCTAGCACGGCGCGAATGAGCCCAGAGCTATGGCGTGGAGAGAACCCCAATCAGCGGGCTTTCCTCTTGGGCGACGCTCTGCACAACCTTGGGCATCTTGGCCGTGCGATTGAGGCGGAAGACCCCAATGAAATTGCCGAGACTTGTCGAAATCGACTTGTTGATTATGCCGCGTATGAAGACACCGAATTTGGTGAGCATTTGCGCCAGCAAGGCATTGCCATCTTCGATGCAATTGGCCGCAAAGCGCTAGCGCAATTGTGATGCGAAAACCGCATAATGAAATCTCGAATTATCAAAGCACCCTTCAATTCTTCGCAAGTCCAGTCGCTCAACGAGGCGCAGTTGCACCTTCACGTCGACCCGCTCCAAGCCATCCACCCGTTCACCTGCGCCAATCGCGGGGATGGTGAGCACGGCGATGAAGGCGGCGACCTTGGCGTGCTGATTGCCACACCAGCGGGTTGGGGTTGGGTTTGCCCGCATTGTGACCACACGCAAGGCTGGGCGCATGACGCGATGGCGATACCGCTGGAGTCCAGCGCCTTGAGCGCTCCAAAAATCGCCGCTCGATTGCGCGCCTATGAAGCCCTGTACCACGCTAACAACTCCCGGCCCGACGCGCCATCGTCGGATCTGTCTGCTGTCGGCGAGCGTCGACGCAATGCTGTCGAAACCATGCTCGCTTGTCTACGGCGCGCCGCTATGGCGGCCGAGGGTGTGGAGACGCGACCTGGGTGGCCGATGACGGTGACAGGAGATTGGGTCTGCGCGGAAACCGGACCACGCCCCATCGATGGGCAACGTGTCGACGTTTTGATGCATGACGAGAGCATCGCCAATCCCAACCATCCAGGCTTTGGCCCCGCTTACTGGGTGCAATCGAACCGCGTGTATGACGCGCGTACCCGGCTCTTGTGTTTGATGACAGAGCCCGGGAACGTGACGCACTGGCGGCCGCACACGGACACGTCTTCAGCCGAAGCCAAGAATGATTGGGCTCGCGGCTATTACGCCGCCGTTGCCCTGCTGTTGCGCGAAGAGGGTTGCGTGACACCATCGGTGCACAGCCTGTACCAGCAAGGAGGCGGCGCGGAATTTGCCGATGATGCTGATGCGGAACTGTTTCGTGCACATGGACTGAATTCAACTTGACTGTAACGCTCACACCATTCCAGGCCCGAAGGTTCGAGCCGACTCAGCAAACCAGAACACCCATCATGCCCAATACCGAAACCAAACCGAAGCTGCAGTTGCCGAGCAAGACGTTCGTGGCAACGATCGCCCCGTCCTGGAGCGGAAGCCTGGTGTCTTGTCGCCGCGCCATCCGAGACAAGACGCCAGGCCCAACCGGATCGTTGGGCGACCCTGTTCTTGACCAAACGCCGTTGAAAGATTCCGAATGGTCCACGCTATTCGCTTACATGCACCGCCGCTTCGGCCCGCCGCATATCGGGGGCGACGAGTACAAAGACTTGAGCGCCGGATGGATGCTCCATTCACCCGATCCCGAGGTGTTTCTTGAAGTGAGCCCATCGCTGAGCGGAGCCTCCTTCTCGTTCGTGCCAATGCTCCTGCAGTCTGAGACTCGGCACACAGGTGACTTGGAGCTGTCTGCGCACCGCATCGCTGAGATTCGGAAGGCCTACAAGGCTGTCCTTTTGGATTTGCTGCGCCCTGTTTGCGTGCGCGACTCGTACATCAACGCGCTTGGGGCGCTGGGAGACAACCCGCTGGATGAGGCGCTGCTGGCCTACGACGAGCGGAACGACCGCCACGTCTATGCGGTTGAATACCACCATACGGCCGGGTATGCCATGCCGCCAGGTTTTTTCGGCGAAAGCGATTGGCCAACGGTGTGCGCGCTGGTCAGAAATCTCGGCAGTGGCGACATGGACGCAGGACGCAAGGCTCTGATCGAACGCCTCCAACAGCCCGCGATGGATGATGCCGCACAAGCGGACTGGGCTGTTCAGCGGCTCATGTTGACAGCAAATTGGGAGGACCGCACGGCTCTTGCGTCTCGCATGGGTCTTCACGCCAGCGACGTCGCCCGTCTTGAGACCGAGATGGCTGCGCTGCGCTCCGAGGACGAGCAAGGTTTGGCCATCGTCGACGAGATGACCGACGAGGCTGTCGCCACTGCTTCGGCTCTTCTTGTGAGGCTCGGCCTCGGCGACGGAGATGTCGCGTCGAGCGTCACGAAGCGCAGGGTTGACAAAGCCTGCCGTGAGGCTTGGGCAGCGCTTGTGGCAATCGCTCAAGAAGATTTTCCGCAAGACGCGCTGCCCAAGAAGCCTTGGGAAATCCCCATCAATGAGATCCAGGGCGAACTCAAGGCCAGGTTCGAGGACTGTGGCCGCAGTGATTTGGCGGCCTGGGTCGACTCCACGGCAGTCATGCCTGGGGGAACGTCAGCCCTGTACCTCATCGTCGACAACCTGATTGCTCAGACCAGACAGGTGAGCAAGTCCGCAACAGAGGATCAACATGCCAACGAACATTGAATGGGCCGACGAGACGTGGAATCCGACCACCGGCTGTTCCAAGGTTTCGCAGGGTTGCAAGAACTGCTACGCGCTTCGCGAGTGGCCACGTCTCGCAGCCAACCCAAAAGCGACGGCCTACTTCGGCCGAGAGTTCGCCGATGTCGCCTGCCACCCTGAGCGCCTGGATGCACCGCTGCGCTGGACGAAGCCGCGCAAGGTCTTCGTCAACTCGATGAGTGACTTGTTCCATGAGGATGTGCCTGACGACTTTATCGACCGTGTGTTCGCGGTCATGGCTCTTTCGCCGCGGCACACTTTCCAGGTGCTGACCAAGCGGCCGGAGCGCATGCTCGCCTACATGACCCAAGACGGCCACGGGCGCTGGGGATTCATCGACGGGCGTGCCCGGCAGATTTACGCCGCACAGCACGGCCGTCGATTCCCAGCCGGGAAGATTCTGCTCGGGCCGCTGCCTAACGTCTGGCTTGGCGTCTCCGTCGAGGATCAGGCCAACGCCGAGGAGCGCATCCCGTTGTTGCTCCAGACTCCGGCGGCTGTGCGCTGGATCAGCGCGGAGCCGCTGCTGGGTCCGGTCAACCTATCTGCGCTGCGTCTGAGCGGTGGCGAATTCGATGCGCTTCGTGGCGGAGACGTAGGGCGGTCAGGGCGCGTCGAGACATGGCCAGCCTTGTCATGGGTGGTCGCCGGTGGCGAATCAGGCCCCAAGGCGCGTCCGATGCATCCGGCATGGGTCTCTGGCCTGCGTGATCAGTGCGCTGCTGCCGGCGTGGCTTTTTTGATGAAACAGTGGGGCGCGTGGGTGCCCGCCGAAGCAAGCTCTGGCGCAGGAGATGGCTTGATGGCCAAGGTCGGCAAGAAAGCAGCAGGCCGCTTGCTCGACGGCGTGCTGCATGACAGCTACCCAGCGGGGCGAGCCTGATGCCGCTTGGCTCCATCCGCGCGTTCTCTCTACGGGCGACAACCACAAAGACGTAAGCGAAAGGGATCTTCATGGGAAATGTTATTTATCTGGATCGAATCCAGGTCAGTGTTAGTGCTGCCGTTGTTGCTTGCTCCGTCGCAACTGCTTCGAGCTATCTTCGTAACGAAATTTTTTCCGAGGGCGCGCATCGAAACGATGTGCCTTGGTGGGTTGTTTTGCCGCAGCAAGATGCTGGACAGAAATCATTCAAATGGGTGGCTGACAGACTTGTTGAAATGGAGATCCTTCGTCAGGACAAAGTTAATCCATATCTAATTGACGTGAACGAGAGGTCTTTCGACATAGGCTTACTCGATATTCAAGTGTTTATGGACTTTGAAAGCCAGGATGAATTGAAACAACTGCTTCAACACGGAGACTCGGAAGATTTACTAAAACATAACTCGGCTCATCTTGATATGCTGGCAAGCGCTGCCATTAACGATCAAATGAGCTTATTTCAAACGACCCATATTTTTGATCCTAACGGCAATCTTAGGTGGCATTACCACAACATCATTCTTGGATTGCGGCGGCAAGGAAGTTCTATTGGTTTCTTAAATATGGTGCCGCTCTTAAATTTGATGAATTCAAAAGCCAAGATTGGTTTTGTTCTCTAATGAGTGGGAGGCGCCTGATGCAACTTGGCTCCATCCGCGTGTTCTCTCTACGTGGAGACCAGCGCGAGTACGGCCCTGAGCCCGGGGAGGCCGTGGTGCGTGTGGACCGTGCCAGTCCTGTGCTGGGCAACCCGCATGTCCTGCACAACCAGAACGACCCGGTGGAGCGTGCACAAGTCATCGCCGCCTATGTCGCGGGCAGCGAATCCGATTGGCAGGCCAACGGCTCGCGTCGCCAGGCCGTCGAGGCGCTTGCCGTCCGCGTCGCGTCGGGTGAACGCATCGCCCTGGCCTGCTGGTGCAAGCCTAGGGCGTGCCACGGAGATTGGATTGCCAACAAGGTTGCGGAATGCATCGCCGAACACCATACGGAGGAGAAAGAACGTGCGGCAAATTGAGCAATCCGCACAAGGGGTACAGAACAGCCTCGATCGGTTGTCGTCTTCAATGGATCGTCTCTCGCGCAGCCTGTGGACGCTTCTGGTTTGCCTGCTGTTTTGTTTGGGAATGGAACTGTGGGCGGCTCGTGAAATACTGGGTTTTTTGGTGGCCGTTGCAAAATGATCGAACAGAGCCCGCACCGCGCGACACTGCTGGAGATCGCTCAACTGGCGCGCCACGGCGTTCTCTCCGGCCTGCCCGACGCGAGCATCACACCAGAGGTGAGCCGGGTCGCGGGGACTTGCCTCTACACCTGCTATCTAGCGCTGACCTTTCTGCGGCAATGGCATACCGATTTCCAGCCGACACTTTGCGGGGGCGGAGGTGGCGCCACAGGGCAAGGCGCGCTGGATGCGCACGGCGCGTGGCGCGGGCACTACTGGCTGGAGGTAGCAGACCCTGATCGGCGGGTCTGGCTGCTGGACGCCACCGCTGATCAGTTCGGATGGGAACCCATCACGATTGATCTGGCCAACCATCTGGCGCACCGCTATCGCAAAGGAGATGCCGCAGCGTCTTTGGCTGCCCTGGCGGGGATCACAGCGGAAATCGTCCTCAGCCCTGATGCGCGTACAGGCCGGGAATGATCGGTATTCTTTGGTGAGGCAGAAATGACGCATCAATCCAGTATCAATCTGCGCGGGTTTTCGACTGCTCAACTGATCGAGGAGCTGGCGCGGCGCAGCAACGAACGCGGCGAGAAAAAGCCCCGTGACTGGTGCGAGAACTGCGCGCACTTCATCCCGTGGATTGAGGGCAAAACGCCAGACGCGCCCATGCCTAACGACTACAACCCCTGCACGATGCGACACGTCCTTCGTTTCCAGGTGCCCGAGGATATGTCCGACGCATATGGGCACTACAGGACGGTGTGCGCGGATCGACAACCCCAAGAAAAGGAAACAGAACATGCGTGACAACGCATTGCAAACCGCCACCCACATTGAAGTCGGCGCCGAAGTGCGGTATTGGGAAGACGCCACCGTCAACGGCGTTGAAGACGTCGACGGCGCGCGGGTTCCGCTGCGCGAAGGCGATCTCTGGTGCCCGGTGATCCGTCTGGCCGACGGCCTGGTGCTGAACTGGCCGCATGGCACGCAGGCCAACATTCACTACAAGGTCTGCGACGAGGGCGAGTATTGGCTGCGCAACGCGACGCGTCGTGTCGCAAAGTGGCGTGATGACTATGTGCCCGATGCGTTTCTGTGCCACGGCGATGTGGGCGGCGGCGATTACATCATCCTCAAGGTCGGTCCTGACGGGCTGATCGAAGGATGGCTCCAGCCTCCGGTTGAGCCCGAACAGTGGAAGGAATGCGAGAATGATCGGCCGGATGTTTCGCAAGCTGACAAACCCGCCGTCGGCCTCACGCTGGAATCCCTGGCCGCCGAGGTGCGGCCCATCCTCAACGATCTGTGCGTCGCGGCAGGTGGCACGGAGATCGTTCGGTTGCTAGGTGTCCGTGAGACGGCGGACGACCTCTGGTATGTGGTCTGTGACCGCAGCGGGGCGCGCTACAACGCCACGGCGGTTGGAGCCTGCACGTCCATCCGCCCCGGCTTCGACCCGCGGCACTATGCCGCATTGGATGGCATGTTCCGGGCTGGCGGCGGCGGGCCGGTGGAAACCATGGTGATCGAGCGCGATCTGTCCACGCCAAGCACCTATGACCGCTGCGGCGGCGATGCATGGATGCACACGCTGCGCAGCGTGCTGTCCAATCTCGGGCTGGCCGCGCCCACCTCCAATGAGGCGCTTGTGGCCGACCTGAACGGACAGATGCAGCGCCTTCAGCATGCCGTGGATCGGCTGTTTGGTTCTGGAAGGGGCTGCGATGCGTGCGACAAACAAAACATGCCCGAGACGCGTTAATGAACGACATTCTGCGTGGCGCACTCGGGCTTGCGGCTGTATTTTCTTGCTGTAGCCTTGGTGTGTCGATCCCAACCCATTCCATTGCCATGCCCGCCCTTCTCCCCTTTCGTTCAGGTATCAGCAGCCTGGTGTTGATTGCGTCAATCGTTTGCGCACCCGCTGCACAAGCTGGCTTTCTCGGACACATCGCAGCCTACGCCACAGGTGCCGTCGTCGCGCACGAGGCTGAACGCTACATCGATCACCGCGAAGCGCCTCCGTCGTACCGAGACAATTCCTACGCTCACGCGAGATCGAACGATATTCAGTCCAGCGGCCGATACGGTCTTGTGTTTCCGGAATCCGATGCCTTGCCCAATCCGCGTCTGACGCCCGGCGCGCTGAACCCTGCCGTGACGCAGGCCAATATCCGCGAGACGATCTGCAGGCCTGGCGGCTACACACGATCGATCCGACCGGATGAGCACTACACCGAACAGCTCAAGCGCGAAGGCATTCGCCAGTATGGTTACGCGCAGCAGATGGGCCATGATGCCTACCGTCTTTCGAACTATGAGGAGGATCACCTCCAATCGCTGGAGCTGGGCGGAGCGCCGTCTGACCCCCGGAACCTCTGGCCCGAACCTCACCACGTCATCGGGGGGTGGGGAAGCTATGCGAAGGACAAGCTCGAAAATCGGCTCCACAGTCTGGTTTGTCGCGGGCAGATCCCCTTGGCCGCAGCGCAATATGACATCGCGCACGACTGGGTCGCGGCCTACAAAAAATATATCGGGGCGACGCCGGATCAGTCTCGCTCACATCGGTATGGAGGTTGAAATGGAAACAGATAAATCGAACTACGACGAGGCCCTCGAAATCATCACGGGCGACAAAAAGCGATATCGCCTCTTGCTGGAGCTTGGCTTTGCCAAGGCGGTCCTCAAATCCGCTGTCTTCGCAGTCGTCGCGACACCTGTTGTTTTCTTCCGGGTCTTCATCTTGATGGCGTCGTCATCAACGCCATTCGAAGTGACGCCAAGTCTTCAGCCTGTGGTGAGCGTCGTCGTTGCCGTTCTCGCATTTGGCTATGGATTGATATGGGCATCACCGCGCTCGTTTGTCGAAGCTGAAATCGAAAAAAAACGTGTCGCCATTTTTGCGAAGAACATGGCTCTCGCATCGATCAAAACCCAATAATTCCATGCGCGCAAAATCCGTCATCATCGCCATTTCCGTTGCAGCTATCGCACTTCTAGCTGGCTGTTCTCGCGTGCCGACAGGCTCGGTCGCCATCCAGCAAGGCCGCATCAGCGGGGTGATCTCGCATGAGGTTGCTCGTCCTGGGCTGCACATCGCCCCGTTCACAGGATTCACTTTGATCGACACGACGCAGACGCGCGCCGAGGTCATGAACATGCAGCCGAAGGATGCGCATGGCGTCACGCTTCGAGATGTCTCTGTGGTCGTGACGTATACGCTCGATCCCAGCCGCGTTTCGGATTTCTATCGAAAAACGAAAGAGATGGATGCCGAGCCCAACAGCGACTACAACACGCTTGGCCTGGAGATCCTGGAGCGTTCCGTCGTGCCTTACGCTGTGCAAATCGCGACCGAGGAATCCGATCTCACCACGATCTCATCGCACCTCGGCGATTATGCTGCGACCATCCAGAAGGTTGTGACGGATCGCCTGAACAGCCTCTACCCTGGCATCAACCCTTTCGTGATCCAGTCGGTGACGGTGCCAACCTTCCAACTTCCGGAGTCCATTCAGAAGCAGGTCAACGCCAAGGCTGGCTACCAAGCCGAGTTGCAGACCATCGCTGCCGAGCAGGCCGTGATCGAGCAGCGCAAACAGCTTCAGCAGGATCAGCAGGATCAGGCGACCGTGGCGGCCAACGCGCTGGAGCAGGCCTCCAAAGCCACTGGCCTGAGCCCTGAGCAGATCATCGCGTGGGAGAAGGCGCGTGCGCTGAGTGCGATGGCCGCGAAAATGAATGCTGACAAAGTTCTCGTGCAGATGAAGCCGTGATCTTTGGATCACATCCAGAACCACCACAACCACCAAAGGACAGAAATCATTGTCCATCATCAACAAATTCAAGCCGCAGGCTGAGGGCGTGGAGGATGTCAATAGTCTGGCCAGCATGGCATTGTTTTCATCAACAACAAGGATCATTGCATGAAAAAAATTTCAATTTTTCCGGCCGTCGTGCTGATATTTTTGTTTGCAGGAACATCTCAGGCTCGACCCACGAATAATCATCCGCCAAAATTCGTCAAGTATCACATCACCATCCAAAATGAGGCGACTGGTGACTTGATCGGCGACTGGGTGATCGCGGCCCAAGATGGGGTGCCGACGCCATTGCAGTGGATTCGTGAGATTCCCTATCGCGGCGCAGCCAGCACGGTAACGTTGCCGTCGACCGCTTCAGCGCCAACAGTAGTGGTAGAGGCGACCACGAAGTCCATGCTGAAGACCGGTGTAACGCTGACGGTTGTTCCGCATGTCACCCGAAATGGCGATGTCACGACATTGCTGTTGCTGAGTTACACGACCCTCGACGCCATGCGGACGGAGACCTTCGATGGGCAGACGATCGATTTACCCTATACGACCACGATCCACGCAAAGCAGGAGGTGTTAACGACCTCGGCAAAGCCTCGGGTCGCATTCGAACTGAATCCGCAGGACAAATACATGAAGCCTGGCGACCAGGGGTACGGGGTGCCGTTGATGTTCAAGATCTCGGCGCAGGTCGAGTGATCTGCTTTCAACAAAAGAGGAATTAAATATGCAAGCAGCACTTCAATTGTCAACCAATCATTTTCCAAAGCCGAAGCGACCGCTAGTCGTCAAAGCTATCGTCGTCTTTGTGTGGGCCGTTTTTCTGATTGGATACGGGCCCAACGCTTACAGATTGTCGAGCGACATCTCGTACATCAGTGATCGGTCCGCATCTGCGAACCAAATAACTCTTGAAGTGTCTCGCGATATGGATGTGCTTGAGGCGTGTAACGGAGACTGGAAAGAGGTTGGCAAGGACAATGCGCAAAAACGTCTTGATGGCGTTGCGGAGTGCGTCGTCAAACACTCGGGTCGTCTCCAAACTCCGGACGGGATGCTTTTTGCGGCCAAGATGCTTTTTTTGCTCAACCGAGATCCCGCTGCGCGGCTCAAGCTGATTCAGCGCGCCAACACCATGGCCAACACGAATTGGATGTCTCATCGAGTATGTCTTGCCTTGGCTGACCAACAAGATTTTTGGAAACCATGGCCTTTCCAGCGGTATGACGAACCAGCTTTGCGTTGCAAGTAACCGCCCCTACCGAAAAGGATAGAAAATGTATTCCAGTTTGATGTGGACCTTGCGAGCTGCATTCGCCATGTTTGTCTCCGGCGTGGCGATGCTGACCCTTTCAATTTTCATGCTCATGAATGAGCCATCTGGCAGCTCAAGCTCACCGTTTGTTCCCGGTGTTTTTGCAAAATGGGTTGCCGTTGACCTGGAGACGGGCGATGTTTGGGCTGGCTCAATCTCTGGGTGGACGCGCGCGGGCGAGGAACCCCGTCAAGAAGCGCTCGAAATTCTGCGTGGCGCTACGCATGCTTGATACGGGTATTGTGAGGCGGCCCTTCAGCGCATAAGCCAGGCCGGAGAGCGAGCGTGGTTGACGTCACATGTGTGCTTGGGTTCTTGCGTGAGATCGGCATCCCGTGCGAAATCGAGCACGGGGCGCGCGGATTCCTTGAAGGTGTCCGCATCGAGGCTGGCGTACTGTTCGTGGATCCCGCGTGTAGCCTATCGACGTTGCTCCATGAGGCCGGACACCTAGCGATTGTGCCTGTTCGATACCGTCACTGGATGTCCGGCAATCTCCATGCGGGCATGCGCCGCATGCTCCATGACGTACAAACAAAGGACATTGAGCCGGACTCGCTGCTGTATCGCGCCGTGATCCAGTGCTCGGACCCGGAAGCGACTGCATGGGCTTGGGCCGCAGGACGGCACCTCGGCATCCCGCCTGAGATCATCATTGCAGACCAGGACTACGACAAATGCGGCGACAGTGTTCGCCTTGGGTTAGAGACAAGGCACTACCTCGGCATCAATGGACTGCAGCACGCCGGTTTTTGCGTCGCGCGTGCGAATGCCTACCGCCCAGAACAAGCCGTGTTCCCGCAGTTGAATTTCTGGACCCAGGCTGCTTGATCAACCCCCATTATCTTCGCCATTCTCAAGTTGCGCAGCCTCATTCCGCTGGCATGATTCCCTGAATCACACCCGCGCCATTTGAGGCCCGCAACATGCGAGAAAAACTCACGGACAAAGCGATTGCCATTCTGCGGAAGTTGTCGGAGTCAGGACGCGCGCTGTCAGCCTCGGCCATCGCGCGCAAGCTCTGACCCGACAAAATCAAGCAATGCCGGACAAGCCGGAGTCAGGGCGTTCTGTTTCGCACTGCTGGGGCCTTCTGCTCAAAACTTGAGAGCAAAGTTCTCTTGTTCGTACAGACATGCTGTCACCTGTCCCGTCCGACTCAATGGGAGCAGATACGCGCTGGCCGGAGCCTTCCCGACGACCCTTTGCTGTCTCCATGCCGCTGACCTCGGCCGTGATCATGTCCTGGCGCGACTGTGTCTTGGCAGCCTCGCAGCGAGATAGTCCATTTGGTCGGCAACGATGTTGCGCCTGGCCAGAAGAAACTGCTCGAAGCGGCATGGCGCATAAGGCACGTACAGCAGCGGCCGAAAGTCCTCGACGCGACGCGCGCCCTTGTCCTGATTGCAGGTCCGGCAGGCCGTCACGCAGTTCGTCCAGGTGTCGCGCCCTCCCCTGCATCGCGGCACGATGTGATCGCGTGTGAGTTCGCTCCTGTCGAATGCCTCTCCACAGTATGCGCAGACATTCCGATCACGTCGGAACAACACCGCATTGCTGCGCTCGGAAAGCGACGGGAACATGTTCAAGTGGACGCCCATGGCCTCGCCGCGTATCGCGACAATCGGCAAGACATACAGGATGGATTGCAAACCAGAAATCGCATTTGTGCCGCCACGCAGCGTCACCACATGCTCGGGCGCGCCAAGTTCCCACGCAACTTTCTCGGCTGCGTAATAGCCCGCCACGTCTTCAACCGAAGACCAGCGCGCCGGGTTTCCGGCGATGTCCAGCACAAGCACATCGGCCTGCATGATGACCTCCACAATGTGAACAAAAACGCGAGCGATCAGGACAGATTCGACATGGAGGTGAGAGCCGGAATCGAACCGACCTCGGAGGTTTTGCGGACCCCTGCCTAACCGCTTGGCTATCTCACCGATGATGGCGCGCCTTGAGGGATTCGAACCCCCGACAACCTGGGGTAGAAACCCAGTGCTCTATCCGCTGAGCTAAAGGCGCCGAGACTGGAATGCGGGTATGCAACACAACCGCCTTGGTGTCGTCTGATGGCTTCGCGATCCGTTGGTGCCGCCGACACGATTCGAACGTGCGACTTCAGGCTCCGGAGGCCCGTGCTCTCATCCAACTGAGCTACGGCGGCAAAAAATGGTGGTGCGCGCAGCAGGGCCCGAACCTGCGACTCTCGGGTTAAAAGCCCGGTACTCTGCCAACTGAGTTATGCGCGCGCAATCTGCTTCGGGGTGGCCGCTGGGGATCGAACCCAGGTGATGCGGACCACAACCGCAGGCTCTACCACTGAGCTACGGCCACACCGAAGCAGACGGTCAGAAATAATGGCTCCCCAGGGCGGGATCGAACCGCCGACCGGCGCATTAACAGTGCGCGGCTCTACCGCTGAGCTACCGGGGAATTGATGAGGGTGCGCTGCGTTGTGATGGCTGGGATCGAACCAGCGGCCCACGCCTTATGAGGGCGGCGCTCTCCCACTGAGCTACACCACAACGCAGCGCACCATAATGGCCCCTCAGACTGGAATCGAACCAGTGACGCCCGCGCCTTCAACGCGGCGCTCTACCGTCTGAGCTACCGAGGGATGATGGACCGGCAAACTCACATCCTTGCGCGATCACCAGTCGGGTTGATGGGAAGTCCTAGACCCGGTTTCTCATGGATCTGGGAGAGCGGATTGACCGCGGCGGCCGTCGGCAGGGTCGGCACGGTGATGCCTGTTGCGGCAAGGCGGACAGCGTGCACCCCAGAGCGAACCCAGGCACACACGCCATCCACGCAACGCACGATAGCCTTGCGCGCGGCGACGAAGCGAACCGCGAAGGCGATGGTTTCGGCCCCGTCCTCGCGTTCCTCTTCTTCTTCACGGTGACGCATGGCTTCGTCGATGAGCTTGCCGACGCGCTTTTCAATCGCGCCAAGGGCCTCGATTTCGATGAACTTGGAATCGTCGGCGACGAACAGGGAAACCTTGGTGAGCAGCACCACGATGAAGAAGGCGCTCGATACACGGATGACAAACATGATGGCCTCCTATCAAAGTTGGCAGGGTGGGATGTGGAGCCGCTGGGAGGAATCGGACCTCCGGCCCCCTGGTTCGTAGCCAGGTGCTCTGTCCACTGAGCTACAGCGGCAAACGGGTGGTGTTGCATGGGGGAGTCGAACCCCCGTCGCCTGGGCGAAAACCAGGTGTCCTGACCGCTGGACGAACGCAACGACGAAACATGGCGCCCCCGGCCGGGTTCGAACCGGCGGCTTCCCGCTAGACAGGCGGGCACTCTAGCCGCTGAGTTACGGGGGCAAAACTTGTTGCAACCGCATGAATGCGGCGGCCACAAACACGTGGTGGCCAGCGAGAGTGTCGAACTCCCGACCGTCGCCTTGTAATGGCACCGCTCTGCCGCTGAGCCAGTTGGCCACGGCGAAATCACTTTGCAGAGGGAGCAGGACTCGAACCTGCGTTCTCGTCGCCCCGAACGACGCGCCGTGGGCCAGGCTGGGCCACACCACGGATGAATCATGGATTGCATGGATGGACCACCCGGAATCGAACCGGGCGCAGATCAGGGTTTTTCGCAGGCGGCATGACCCGCCAGCACCGAGGCGGACCCCAGGTTGCGATCCTTGGAACGTGCCTCGCCTGATCTGCGGGCCACCTGGCCCGCCAATGCGATCCATCATCGCGCCAGCTTCGGCGCGGCCACTGATTGCGAAGCTGGATGCGGCAGGCGGAATCGAACCGCCGACATCCGGGATATGAACCCGGCGCTCTACCGCTGAGCTACGCCGCGAAACTGGTCGGGGATGCAGGATTCAAACCTGCGGCCTATCGCTCCCAAAGCGAGCGCTCTATCGGACTGAGCTAATCCCCGAAAAAAACTGGTGGAGGCGACAGCATCGAACCAGCGACCATCTGGTTGCAAACCAGGCGCTCTACCAACTGAGCTACACCCCCGAAAACTGGTGCCGATAGCATGGACTCGAACCCGCGACTTGCCCCTTACAGGGGGGCTGCCAACTGCTCAACATTGCATAGACAAACATACCCGTACATGCTAAGGCGTCGTTCAGAAATAACTTGATTGATCTACCCTGAGCGGATACAGTAGTTCCAATCGCCGTGGAACTTGTTCGGTTCGATGCGAATGGTGGCCAAGGCTGCATCGGTGACGACGACACCCTTCGGATACGAGTTGGTGTCCAGTTCGGCATGCACGGTGAGCCCGCTTCTGGTCTTGGTGCCGGCAATGAGATTGACGATCACTTCGTGGCTGACCAAGGGCTGCGCCCGCCAGTTCATCGTGATGAAGGAGAACATGCGGTGCTCGATCTTGTTCCACTTGCTCGTGCCAGGCGGGACGTGGCACACGCGGATGTTCAGCCCAGCCTCTTGGGCGAAGCGGCCCAGTTCGAGTTTCCACAGCCGCACCCGGTGGCCGTTGCTGCCGCCGCCGTCGGCGGTGATCGTGAGCTCGCGCGCCTTGGGGTAGCGCGGCTTGCCCATCGCGTACCACCAGCGCCGGATAGTTTGCACCGCAAACGTGGCGGTGTCGTGATCCGTTCCGACGCTCACCCAGCCTTGGTCGGCTCCGATGTCGTAGACCCCGTAGGGGCTGGCTCGGCCGAGTTCCGGGTCCACGAAGTCGTGCACCTTCACCTGCGCCGGCTCGCCCACGGGGCTCCACTCCTTGCCGCCGTTCCTGAACTGGCCGACCAGTTCCTTCTTCTTGGTGTCCACCGAGATGACGGGCTGCCCGCGCGCAAGCGCGGCGCTGACAGTCGCGTTGATGTGCTCGAACTGTGCATTGCGGTCGGGGCTCTGGTTGCCCTCGATCACCTTGGCGTTGCCCTGCAGGCTGAAGCCCTGGGCCTTCAGCAGTTGGCCCACCACCACATGACTGACAGCGTGACCCTGCTGCTGGAGTTGCTCGGCCAACACGCGAAGGCTCTTGCAGCTCCAGCGCAATGGCGACTCGGGATCGCCGCGCGTGGTCGGCTCGACAAGTGCGAGCAGGTCCGCCACGAGCGTCGGATCCTTGTGCGTCAGCGGCTTGCGCCCGCCGCCGGGGCGCCGCGTCGCCGAAGGGGGCGCCAACTGCGCGCCAGCCATGAACTCGTTGTCCGTGCCCTCCAACTCCAGCATGCCCGCGGCGATCGTGCCGCGAGCCAGGCCGGTGGCCGCCGCAACCTGCGAAGTGCCTCCGCGCCCAATCACCTTGGCTTCGGCGGCGGCCAGCGCCCGGCGCTGCCGCTCGTCGAGGCGATCTCGCATCAGTGCCCAGCGCTGCCCAATCGGCGAATCGTCTTGCATGGACCACAAGCCTAACCGACTCGAGGAAACTGAACAAGTTATTTCCTAACGACGCCTAACGTTATTGGCATGAAACTCAGCGTATGGGCCGAACTGCAGGGCATCAGCTACAAGACCGCCTGGCGTATGTGGAAGGCCGGGGCCTTGCCGGTGCCCGCCGAGCAGTTGCCCACGGGCACGGTCATCGTCCACGCCGAACGGCGCGCGATGGGGGTGGCGGTCTATGCGCGCGTCTCCAGTGGCGATCAGAAGGCGGACCTGGATCGGCAGTTGTCACGGCTGACGGAGTTCGCCATCGCGCAGGGACTCACCATCGTCGATGCCGTCAAGGAGGTTGGCTCTGGGTTGAACGGGCATCGCAAAGGCATGATGCGTCTGTTGCACAATCCCGATGTGCAGACCATCGTGGTGGAGCATCGGGACCGTCTCATGCGATTCGGGTTCGAGTATGTCGAATCGGCGCTTGCCGCGCAGGGGCGCCGCATCCTTGTGATCGAGCCTGACGAAGTGGCCGACGACATCGTGCGCGACCTGCACGAGGTGATCGTCTCCATGTGCGCGCGGCTGTACGGCAAGCGCGCGGCGACGAACCGCGCCAAGAAAGCCATGGAAGCGTTGAATCATGCCTGAGCGCCGCATCTTCACCTACCAGACCCGGCTGGATCTGGATGTGACGCAATCTGCTGCGCTGGATGCCTACGCCGCGTTGTATGGCCGGGTCGAGCGCAGCCTGTTTGCGGCGATGCGATCCGGCAAGGCGATCAACGACCTCAAGCGCGATTTCCAGCCACGTTTCGGCATCACGGCGCGCCAGTTCAACGCGGTGCGCGTGGGGCTGGACGGCAAGATCGCCGCGATCCAGGAGCGGCGCCCGGAGTTGATCGCCGAGAGCCGCGCCCGCATCGCCCGCGCGGAGAAGGTCGTCGCCCATCTGCAGGCACGATGCCCCGGCACGAACAAGCTGCACCAGAAGAAGCGCCGCCTGGCGACCTTGCGCTCCCGCCTTGCCGCGATGCAGGCCGATCAGGCGAGCGGCACGGTGCGCCTGTGCTTCGGCTCGCGCCGACTGTTTCGCGCCCAGCTCGATCTGGATGCCAACGGCTATGCCTCGCTGGACGCCTGGCGCGAGGACTGGCAGACAAGCCGCTCCAGTCAGTTCTTCGTGCTGGGCAGTCAGGACGAAACAGCGGGTTGCCAAGGCTGCCAGGCCGTCGCGGCAAACGACGGGACGCTGTCCATCACCATCCGTTTGCCGGACGCTCTGCGCGCACACGGCAAGAACCTGGCGATGCCAGGCGTGCGCTTTGCCTACGGGCAGGACGCCATGGCCTCGGCGCTGCAATCGAGTCGCCGGGTACCCGCATTCACCAGAAGCGGCAAGCCGACCGTCAAGCGCATCGGCAGCGCCATGAGCTACCGCTTCCTGCGTGATGCCAAGGGCTGGCGCGTCTTTGTCAGCGTCGAGGTCCAGCCCGCCGTCAAGACCTCGCACGCGGAACTCGGCGCCATCGGCATCGACATCAACGCCGACCACCTGGCGCTGGCCGAGACGGATCGGTTCGGCAACCTGATGCATGCCCAACGGATCGACCTGCCGCTGCGCGGCAAGACTGCCGATCAAGCCAAGGCGCTCATCGGGAACGCCTGCGCCGCCATCGCCGATCTGGCGCGCGTGGCGGGCAAGCCCGTGGTGATCGAGACGCTGAACTTCCAGAAGAAGAAGGCCGAACTGGAAGCGGTCGACCCAAAGACCGCCCGCATGCTCTCGTCCTTCGCCTGCAACAAGGTGATCTCCGGCGTCAAGGCGGCGTGCTTTCGCGCCGGCGTCGAGGTGATCGAGGTCAACCCGGCCTATACCTCGGTCATCGGCGTGGTGAATCACGCACAGCAGAAAGGCATCTCGGTTCATCAGGGCGCGGCGCATGCCATCGCCCGAAGAGGTCTTGGGCTGTCCGAACGTCCGGCCGTGCGCAGTGGGGTTGTCCCCACGCGCAACGGCGGCCATGTCACCTTCGCGCTACCTGCAAGGAATCGCGCGAAGCCTGTGTGGTCGTTCTGGTCGACGGTGAGGACACGCCTGAAAGCGGCGCATGCAGCGCACATCCGGTCGGGAGCGCCGAAAGACCCTCCCGCGCCCTTGCGGCCCTCCAACCCCGCATCGTGCTCCACCTGGATTTCCACGGCGCAACTCCGTGGCGCGAATCGTCAGCAGCACTGTTCGGCTGACGTCCTGGGCGACGTTCCATGCTAGAGAAATCTGCGCTTGGAATGGTTGTCTAGGGTTTTAGGAACGGCTACTCTACCAACTGAGTTATACTGGCGAAACTGGCGCACGTTCTGTTGCTCGGCGTGCGTGGCCGCTGCGCCGTGGGCGCGTTGCCTGGCGCTGAAGATCTGGCGGGAACCGTGAGACTCGAACTCACACACCCGCTCGCGCGGGCCTGCTGCTTTCAAGGCAGCCGCCGCTAGGCCAACTCGGCTAAGGTTTCCAGAGAAAAATTGCAAGCCCAGGACCGAGACTTCCGACCCGCATGGGGCTGACGTGCTCACGCACGACCTCGGTTGATTCCTCGCATGCTTGCGAAACTGGCGGAGCGTGCAGGATTTGAACCTGCGTGCCGCATCGCTGCGACCATCCGCTTTCCAAGCGGCGACCTTCGGCCCCTCGGTCAACGCTCCATGCTTCTGGCGGAAACGGCAGGATTTGAACCTGCGTGCCCCTTTCGGGACCCCCGTTTTCGAGACGGGTGCAATGAGCCGCTCTACCACGTTTCCTCACTCTCTGGCGGAAGGTACAGGGATCGAACCTGTGAGCCGGTTTCCCAACCACGGTTTAGCAAACCGCTGCATTGCCGCTCTGCCAACCTTCCAAGACCGATCATTTCTGGCGCACCGGCAGGGACTCGAACCCCGATCAACGGTTTTGGAGACCGCCATCCTGCCAATTGGACGACCGATGCAAAACATGGTGGGTTGCCAGGGACTCGAACCCCGTATGCCGTGAGACGCCTGATTTACAGTCAGGTGCATTCGCCAGTGCTGCTCGCAACCCAAACAAGGTGGAGCGGGTAGGGAGAGTCGAACTCCGCGATCTTCAGCTTGGAAGGCTGCTGGACGCCCCTTGTCCCGTCTACCCGCATGTGATGGTGGCAAACCGCCAGGCGTGGACGTGTGACCTCAGTCCCCGGCGGTTGCGCAAACCTGTTGTCTTCAATGTCCTGCCATGCGCACAAAAAATGCGGCAAGGCGCTGAAGACAACATGCTGGTTGGAGAGGCGACATCACCCTCTCTGCGCCGCTGCCAGCCTGGCACGAAGCGTCGGGCCACACCAGCATGTTGTGAACCTGTCCTGATTGTGAAAGAGCCCGCTTGCGCGGTTGCGTCGTTGACGCAGAAAACAAACAGCCCGGAGGTTTTCACCGTCCGGGCTGTGTGAGGTGTGATTGGATGGATTGTTACGTTCCACCGTCACCCTGTGCACATCCCGGATTCCCGCTTGACCCCCACGAAAGACCGGACAGCCCGATTGTCGTTGCGCAATACGAGGGCAATGCCGCCATGCGTGCGCGCTCCGCCACCGGCCTGTTGGCCGGTGTCTGGTGATTTGGTGCGAAGAAGCGAATGGCGTTCATGATGTTGAGTAAAACGTCGTGATTCCTGTTTGGAGGACGAATCATAGAGCAAGGGTCGATTTTGGTGCAATTCTTTTTTGCACAGTTGTCAACAAACAACAAAATGCGCGTCAACTGTTTCGTTGTCATGCGAATTGCCGTCCTAAAATCGACTCATGTCATACGGGAAATACATTCGCCAGATCCGCGAAGCGCGCCGCATTTCATTGAACGCGTTCGCGCCAAGCCTTGGCATTTCCGCGGCCTATTGGTCTCGCATCGAGCGTGAGCAAGAGAAGCCGCCGAAAGACGCGTTGATCGAAGCGGCTGCGCACGCCTTGGAATCCAGTGCCGACGAATCGTTCATCCAGGCTGGACGCCTGCCCCCCGACATGCATGCGCATCTTCGCGACATCGTCAAGACATGGCGCCGCAAGGAGGCTCGTCGTGGCGGCTGAGCGCGTCTTCGTTTTCGGCTCCAATCTGCAAGGCGTCCACGGCGCGGGGGCCGCGCTGCATGCTGCACGCTGGTGCGGCGCCGAACGCGGCCAGGGGGAGGGGCCGATGGGTGCGTCGTTTCCTCCAACGTGCTACGCCATTCCTACGAAGTCAAGTCCCCACATATCGTTGTCGTTATCCGATGTGGCGAATGCTGTCGACCGCTTCAAGGTCTATGCGGCCGAGCACCCTGATCTTCAATTCCAAGTTACTCGCATTGGCTGTGGCCTGGCTGGCTTCACCGACGATCAGATTGCGCCGCTTTTCGATGACGCGCCGCCGAACTGCCAACTACCTGGCGTCTGGTGGCGACGGCGCTACCCGGATGTGTACCGCATCATCGTGGCCGGCAGCCGTCACATTGGCACGCCCAGCACATTGGACATGCCATCGCGCGGAGCTGCGCCGAACGATGCCGAGCGTGTCGAAGTGGAACGCAAGCTCGTGTTCAAGCGGCTCGACAGCCTGACGTCGAACCTGCGCGGCAATATCGAAGTCGTTTCAGGCATGGCCAAGGGCCCAGACACGCTCGGCGTGGAGTGGGCTGCGCGTCAACATCGGCATGTGGCCGAATTCCCTGCCGATTGGAAGCGTCATGGCAAGGCCGCCGGTCCGATCCGCAATGCGCTCATGTCCTGGCATTCGACGCATCTTGTGGCATTCTGGGATGGACGTAGCGCTGGCACCGGGCACATGATCGAAACCGCAAAACGCGATGGGCTGTCGGTACGCGTCATTCTTGTCGACCAATCATAGAAGGAGGTCCTCCGTGAAATCACCTGATTTTTGGGCGCATGCAACCGCCTTGTTCTTCGTCTTTTTATGCGTTGTCTTTTTGTTTGCCGTGAAACGGATTTTCGAAGTGCCGTTATCACCCCTGACCATCGTCCTCGGGGCTGCCGCCGGATATGTGGCTGGGCTCGTCTTTTTCGTTGCCGTCGCCATTGGACTTTCGATCACGATGTACCCGCTGGAATGAGCGCGGACAGTCTTTTCCCCGACCACACCGGTGCGACCTTCTCGCCCTGTGGCGAATACCGCTACACGCTCTGGCGAACCTGGGATGCGGGCAAACCGCCGTGCCTGTTCCTGATGCTCAACCCGTCCACAGCCGACGAGGTCGACAACGACCCGACCGTGGAGCGCTGCCAGCGCCGCGCCTTGGCCATGGGCTACGGCGGCCTGGTGGTGTGCAACATCTTCGCGTACCGTTCGACCGATCCAGGAGTGCTGTATGTCCTCGATGACCCGGTTGGGCCGGAAAACGATGCAAGCATCCTGGCGCAGGCATCCCGGGCCGTCCTGACGGTCTGCGGCTGGGGCAAGCATGGCGCGCTGCACGGCCGCGGCGAAGCGGTGCTGGCCATGCTGCGCGCGGCAGGCGTCAAACCCCATGCACTGCAGATCAACGCAGATGGTTCACCGAAGCATCCGCTGTATGTTGGGTATGCAAAACAACCCGTTGTGGATTGCTTAAGCACATAGGAGAATGCACTTGAAAAACCCTAAAGTTGTGACGAAAAAAAAGGCGCACCCCGTCGGGTGGACTGACTCTGACGGCATCTTCGACATTTTCCGGGGAAAACCGGAGTTCAAAAATGCGACGGACCAGGATGTTCACGCCAGCGTTGCGGCCTTCATGATGTTGAACATCAAAGGTACCCTTTATCTCGGGAGCGAAGACGGATCGGCACATTTTGGCAAGCCTATCAATTTTTCAGCGATCAGCGACGATGATCTCGATCTGATTGTTGAAATTGTCAATCGCTTGCACGATGCGGGGCAAATTGCATGGGATGCGCGCAAAGACTGGCTATCTCCGCGAGATTTTGCGATCACAGCCCTCTTTTATGAGGGCCTTGTGGTCTATGCAGAACAGATTACGGCGCGCGCTTTGCCGCTGGGTCCCTCGGCCAAACCCGCCTCTTTGAGCGCCGATGGCGTTGGGCCTCGACGCCAACAATGATCTGCACCCACAACTCGGCCTCGTCTTCGTCTGGATTCCATCGGGCATTGCGTGCAAAGAGTCCGATCCATCTATCCAGATGCCTATGTCGAGGGTTCAACCGGCGCGGAACGATCATTCTGGGTGAACGGCGATTTGGTCGCCCATGCGTGGCCTGTGCGCAACCACGACGAGTCGATGTGGTGCCGGTTGAAGCAGGCATCTTGATCGGAATGTGCTCACCGATGACCGGCCACCTCCGCCTCGGTAATTTCAACCTGGGCATGCTGCCCGACGCGGCTCCCGAGCCGGGCGAGACCGTGATCGCGATGGACCGCTCGCATCCGGTACTTGGCAACCATCGGCACATCCTGCGCAACCCGAACGACCCCGTCGAGCGCGCCCGGGTGATCGCAGCCTATCGCGCGGACATGGACGCAGATTTTGAGGCGCACGGCCCGATGTACTGGGCAGTGCGCGACCTGGCCAACCGGGTGAAGGCCGGCGAGAAGATCGTCGGCATGTGCCACTGCGCGCCGCGGGCCTGCCATGTGGAGGTCATCATCGAACGGGTACGGATGGAATGCGCGGAGCAAACAACCGACGCGCTCACAGCATTGCGGCCTTCGACGTAACCGGCCTGGCCTCGAAGATCGCACGAACGTAGTTCGAGGCTCGCTCATAGTCCAGCGCGCAGACGTCGAGGTTCCATCCCGCCATATCGAGCACCGTCGGGTCGGCGCAGTTCGCGTACGAGAACAGCACACGGCCGCCCTTGGCAAGATGCGACGTCGCCTGGCTCATGAACCGCTTGTGCAAATCCGCGCCATGCGCCGCCAAGGCGATCTCGGACAGATCCACCTCCCGGTCGACTTGGAAAAAAGGCTCGTTGAAGACGATGACATCGAAGTGCCCAGCACCAACATCATCGAACAAATCGGACTGCCTCACGTCAATGCTCACTGCATTGCGCTCGGCATTTTCCACGGTGGCGCGCACGGCATCGGGGTTGATGTCCGAAGCCACAACGTCCCACCCAGCTTTCGCAGCCAGCAAGGAGATCGCACCCGCTCCGCACCCGATCTCCAGCAACCTCCCCTGCGGTTTATCGAGCCCGATTGCCGGGAAATTCTGAAGAAAGAACAGTGTCGAGCTGCGCTCATGGGGCTTGTAGACACCATGTGGCGCGTGGATCTCCATGCCGCACAACTGGATGGTTGCAGCCGATGACAAGGCTAGCAGCCCATCTTCATAGCCCCGTAAGAATTCCACCGTATCCAAGGGCTGCGCAAGCGCGGCGAGCAAGAGTCGCTTGAGCGAATTGTTTTCTCGATCCTGCGTGGACATGCTTAGAGCGTCTGAATGGTTCCAAATTGTTCGATCTGACGGAGAATCTCATCTCTGCCAGTTTCCCCTACGAGCACCATCCAGACCTTCCCGCTCTGTCCGTCCTGGCCCACCAATGAAATCTGCGCTGGCGTCACATCCAGAAGCTTGGTGGCGTCGACCGACGCCGGCGTGGAAAAGACAACCGGGGAGAGGTCGCTGCTCTGCCCTACCCCCAAGAAAACTCCGGCCTGCGCCAACTGATGGATCAACGAGCTTCTCAAGTGCGTTGTTTCTTGCGCCAGTCCATCAGCCAACAACTCCATGCTTCTTGGATCGCCGAGCAAAGCCGATTCTGTCAGTGCAAAAGAACCCAGGCGCTCACCGTAGAACACAAAATCCACAAGCGTGATGGCATCGTTGAGCTGGCGAATAATGCGTTGAGGCGTTGTCGCGCTCAGCGGGTATGGATACACGGCGTCGAGAATTTCATATTTGAAGCCCTCGTGGCGCGGAAGCAGGAAGCCGATACGGCAGTCTCCAAGCCGGATGAGAATACTGGCGACGATCACGCCCATCCATTCGACGCGCAAGTGGCTCCCGCTTGGAGCGACGAATGTTTCTGGGGTTGAAAACTGGACCGCGTGCGACCACACCGCCGACAAATTCCGGAGCGATGGCGCTGCCTTCATGTCAGCATCGCAAAGACTCTTGAGTTTTTCGGCGATGTCGCCGTAGATCAAGCGGCGGTTATGGCCAACGTCAAGGGCGTGATCTCTGTTGGTTGTTGTGGCTGCTGACATGGCGATTTGTGCGATAGAAAGATTGCCCCATATTCACCCAACCCAGGCGAGGCACGCGGTCAAAAGCTCGTCATCAACCCACGGCTTTTGCTTTCTCGCCAGTTTCCTCGATCTGAGTAGAGTGCCCGTCATCGCGTCGTGGCCAAAAAAAAGCCGCCAGGCATGCGTTGCATGCTTGGCGGCTTTTGACTTTTCTGAACACATGCCCGCGCATTCCCCTTCCTCGCCCGGCCCGACGCGCAGCGTCGCCTAGGCGAAGCCGTCCTGGCAGGAGGGGGTCAAGCGGGCGGTTTCCGCTTGTTGTTCCTCGCTCGGCTGGATAAAATAACAGCATGCAACGGCGCAAAGTCACGTTCAAACTCGACCCGAATGCCGCGCAGACGGCGCGGCTTGAGTCCTGGATCCGACTGCACTGTGAGCTGTACAACGCGGCACTGGAAGAGCGCATCGACGCCTGGCGCAAGGCCGGCAAGTCGATCTCGTATTACGAGCAGCAAAACGCGCTGCCGCAGATCAAGGCCGACCGGCCCGAGTTCGTGGAGCTTGGCAGTCACGCCTTGCAGCAGACGCTGCGCAGGCTCGATCTGGCCTTTGCCGCATTTTTTCGTCGCGTCAAAGCCGGGCAAACGCCCGGATTCCCGCGCTTCAAGGCGGCGAAGCGGTTCTCGGGCTTCGCCTATCCCGATCCGGCTGGGTGGAAGCTGATGGAGCACGGCGGCCGTGGTGCCACGCTTCGGTTGGGCAGCGGCGAGGCCGCCATGTCCATCCGGGCGCGTGGGCAGCATCGTTTTGGGATTGATGCCAAGCCCAACGACATCACGCTCACGCGCCGCAACGGCCAGTGGTTCGTCTCGGTGACGCTGCGCGTGCCCGATGCGGCCTGTGCGCGCCAGCGCACCGATGAGCAGCGCCGGGGCGTGGACTTCGGGATCAACGACTGGGCCACGTTCGACGACGGCCAGACCATCGCGAACCCGCGATGGGTGCGTGTGGAGTTGCCTCGCCTGGCTGCGTTGCAACGCCAGCGCGCACGCAAGCGCCGGGGGTCGGTGCGTCACAAGCGGCTTGGCATGGACATCGCCCGGCTGCATGATCGCATCGCCAACCTGCGCCGGGACTTCGTGCACAAGGAAACGACCAAGATGGTGCGGCAATGCGCCGTCCTGGCGACGGAGCAACTGTCCCCGAAGACCATGAGCCGCAGCGCGAAGGGCACGGTGGAAGCACCGGGCCGTCGCGTGCGGCAGAAGGCCGGACTCAACCGGGAAATTCTCTCGGCGGGGTTCGGCATGGCGCATCAGATGCTCGCGTACAAAGCGGAAGAAGCTGGTACGCGGCTCCATCTGAGCAATACGCGCCAGATCAAACCGTCGCAACGCTGCTCGGCCTGTTGGGAACTCGTTCCCAAGACGCTTGCCGAGCGCATGCATGTCTGCCCGCACTGCGGGCACATCATGCCGCGCGACCAGAACAGCGCGTTGGTGGTCCTCATCGACGCGTTCAACACGCAAGACACGCCTGGGACGGGCGTGGCGGCGAGACCCAAACCTCTGCCACGGCAACGTGGCAAGTCCAAGTCTGTGACCCGCGAAACCCCCGCTACAACGCCATGCGTTTAGCGGCGGGAGAGTTCATGCGTTGTCGGCGCCGATCTAAATCTGACCCACCGCGCCGATCCAATATTGACCCGGGGATGGATGCCGACCGCGTGACGGCCGGCTGTGGATAAGTGTAGGTCTATGGCTGTTTCGTTGCCCTCCCAGATGCATCGCTGTTCGCGCGGCGCTCGCTCAGATGTCGGCCTCGGCTGGCGGCTGCTTGTCGGCCCGACGCGCCTGCTCGCGAGCCTTGATGCGCTTCTTGGCCACCGCCGTGCTGTGCAAGAACCGGTAGCTCTCGTTGCCGGTCTCGACGATGTGGCAGTGATGCGTGAGCCGGTCCAGCAAAGCCGTCGTCATCTTCGCGTCGCCGAACACGCTCGACCACTCGGCGAAGTCCAGGTTGGTCGTGATCATCACGCTGGTGTGCTCGTACAGCCTGCTCAGCAGATGGAACAGCAACGCCCCACCGGCCTGGCTGAACGGCAGGTAGCCCAGCTCATCCAGGATGACGATGTCCATGCGCAGCAAGCTCAGCGCGATGCGTCCGGCCTTGCCTTGGGTCTTCTCCTGCTCCAGCGCGTTGACCAGGTCCACCGTCGAGTAGAACCGCACCCGCTTGCCGTGCCGGGTGATGCCCGACACGCCGATGGCCGTGGCCAGGTGGGTCTTGCCCGTGCCAGGTCCGCCGACGAGCACGACGTTCTGCGCGGCGTCAGTGAACGCCATCTCAGTCAGCGTGTGGATGAGTTTGCGGTCCACCGGTGAGCCCTCGAAGTCGAAGCCCGCCAGGTCGCGGTGCACCGGGAACTTCGCGGCATGCATCTGATGGCTCACCGAGCGCATTGCGCGGTCCGTGGTCTCGGCCTGCAGCAGGTGTTCGAGCAACCAGCGCGAGCTCTCCAAGGCGGCACTGCCCCCTTGCTCGACCAGATCGGCCCAGGCGCCTGCCATGCCGTGCATGCGCAACTGCTTGAGTTCGACGGCAAGCTCACGCATGGTCGGCCTCCTCGGTGGTGATGGTGACGGTTCCGGTGCGCAGGCTGTCGTAGCGCTCGGTGTTGGCCAGCGGTAGCGTCGAGACCTGCAGCGCCGTGGTCGCGCTCTCCGGCGCCGGCGCGGCGTTCAGACGCGCCAGCACATTGAGGACGTGCTCGACGCTGACGCGTCCGCGTCGCGTGCCCTCCAGCGCAAGTTCCACCGCCACCAGTACGGCGTCAAGTCCCGCAGTCGGCACGATGGCCAGCACCTGCGCCATCACGCGGTCGCCGCCCGGGTCGCGCAAGAGAGCCCGGCGCAACTGCTGCAGAGGCTCGGGCATGTCGGCGAAGGGCGCCCCGTTGCGCAAGGCGCCGGGCTTGCGCTGCACCAGCGGGATGTAGTGCTGCCAGTCGTACTTGGTCTGGCCCCGGTCACTCAGCCGCTCGTGGCTGGCCACCACCGCATCGTCGGCCACGATGACGATCTTGCCCGGGTACAGCCGGGTGCTGACGGCCTGCCCGGCCAGCTCGCATGGCACCGAGTAGCGGTTGCGCGCCACGACCACCAGGCAGGTGCTGCTGACCCGCGCCGGGCTCTCCACGTAGCCGTCGAATGGCGCGGGCATGGGCATGAGGTGCGGTCGCTCGTTGTCGAGCATCTCGGCCACGCTGAACTGCTCGTGCTCGGGGTGGCGCACCTCGTCCCACAGCGCCCGGCAGCGGTCGCCCAGCCAGGCGTTGAGTTCGGTGAAGCTGCCGAACTTCACCTTGTTCGCCTCGATCCAGATCCGCCGCCTGCTGTCCTGCACGTTCTTCTCGACCACTCCCTTCTCCCAGCCCGAAGCGACGTTGCAGAAGTCGGCGTCGAACAGGTAGTGCGCGCACATCACGGCAAAGCGCTTGTTAACGGTGCGGCCCTTGCCCTTCCTGACCTTGTCGACCGCAGTCTTCATGTTGTCGTAAATGCCGCGCCGGGCAATGCCGCCCATGGCTGCGAACGACCGGGTGTGCGCATCGAACAGCATCTCGTGACCCTGGCTGGGGTAGGCCACGAGCCAGAAAGCCCGCGAGGCGCACAGCTTCAGGTGCGAGACCTGCATGCGGTAGTAAATGCCGCCCACGACCAGGCCCTCTTCGCTCCAGTCGAACTGGAATGCCTCGCCGAGCTCAAAGGCCAGCGGCACGAAGGCCTTGGCGGAGATGGACTGACCTTCGCCCTGGCGCCACGCGCGCACGAAGTCGGTGACGCGGCTGTAGCTGCCGGCGTAGCCCTCGGCCTTGATCTGCGCGTGCAGCGCGCGCGCCGTGCGCCGCTCATGCCGCGGGCGGTGCGCGTCGACCTTGAGCGCTTGCTTGATCGCTTCATGGAACGGCGTGAGCTTGCCCGGCGCCTCGCTGCGCCGGTATCTGGGCTCCTCCAGCACCGGCGTCTTGAGCCACTTGCGCACCGTGTTGCGCGACAAACTCGTCAGCCGCACGATCTCCCGAACAGACTTCTTCTCGCGGAAATACATCCGCTTGACCTTGCCAATCATGACCATGGTGATCACTCCTTCTCCCCTGCTCAAAAAAGAGGCAGGGTAGGTTGAACACCCGGGTCAAATTTGGATCGGCACTATCGCCGTAGGTGGGTCAATTTTCGGTCGGCGTCAACAGGCCAAGGCCTCGACGATGTCAGCCTGCGTCATCGGCTGCGCTTCGGTTGCGCTTTGTCTTTGCGGCTGGCCCGGTGCGGTCTGCTCGACATCATCAAGCTCGATGTTCAATGCAACCGTCTCAAGGCGCCCATCGCCATGCTTGCGCGTGACGTCCACGATGCGCAGATTGCTTGTGTCCCAAGACGGCTCGAAAGCTTTTATTTCAGCCTCGACCGCGCGCTTCTTGATTTCATCGATCGACAGAACTCCGTCCACTTCGAACGTGGCGTAGGCCGGCGTATCGACGCCAATCGTCACGATTGTCTTCATGTCAGTCCTTTTCCGCTCATGGCGGTGTTGAAAAGGACCCGAGAGCGTCTCGGCCAAGCCTTCAGGCGGCTTGGCGGAGATGCCTCCGATGGCTGCAGGTGGGGGGCGCAGAGACGAATGTCTGCTGCGCGCTCGTTTTTACTCGAGTAGCAATGCGTCAGGCCTTGCGGACCCTTCACTTGCGGTGCCGATCATCACGCTTGCCTGTCGAGGCAAGACTGTCTCATGCGCGGTGCTTTTTGCAGCCGCTTCCTTGTTTTGCGATCCACATGACAAATGCAACGGATCCGATCAAACAGACGATCGCCGTTGCCGCCAAGAGGTAGATACCATCAATGATTGACATTTTTGCCTCTTCCCCTTGCCACAACATGCGGCCGAGTCACGCTCGGCGACACGTTGTTTAGGATCGCTTGTGGTGTTGCGAGTGACTTGCCAAGTGCGCAACGAAGGCGGCGAGTGCCGCCATGCAGACAACGGCCAGTGCGCCGCTGATGTATACCCCTGTCATAAATGACATTTCATGACTCCTGTTTCCTAGTTTGGTTTGATGATAGATGGTACTGGTGAGCGTTGCAACCGTCATCCAGAACCGCCTGCGTCATCTGACGTTAGCGAGCGCAAGAAGAAGGCGATGCCTTGCAACGCGAACCAAACTGCGAATCCAACCATCAACCCACCGCTTGTCCCTTTCCAAATGCCAGCTCCCGAGATGGCGACGAACATGGTATGAGCCATGATTTCGGTATTTCCAGCCAGTTTTTGCGCCGCCTCTTTATTGAATTTCATTTTCATTGTTTTCTCCGTATGTTGCTTTTGCCGATGATTCGGCAATGTTGATTCGGAGAAGGTGTGCGCAAGACAATCGCCATCTTTGGCGACAGCCTGGGAATGCGCACTCGAATGCGCATTCCCAGGCCGCGTAGCGCGGGCCTGGGTTTTTTCAGCGATAACGCATATGACGAATCACGTCGTCAATATGCATCGGTCGATAATTGGTTTGTTCGACGCTCACGCAGAAATAGCGTGAATCGATTTCCCCGTTTTGCTTCACGACGCTCTTGCTGTGCAGGTGGCCATGAATATTGCCTGACCACCTCTCCACCAGTGAATCGGCATGGATCGGCACATGGGACAAGGCATAGTCGCCAAGAATGCCGAGTCCAAGAATATCGTCGAAATAGTGGGTGTACTCGGCAAGGCGAAACACGTCGTGGTTGCCTTTGACCAGGATCTTGCGGCCATTGAGGCGGCCGAGCGTAGGGAGGGCGCGGCGGTTGATGACAGCGTCGCCCAGGAGGTAGACCTTGTCTTGGGGCTTCACCTCGGCATTCCAATTGGCGATGAGAGCTTCATCCATGTGGCTTGGGTCGTCCCAGGGCCGGAGCTTGCTGCCATCCTCGTTCATGAATCGGCAGACGCCGGCATGACCGAAGTGTGTGTCGGCGATGAGGAAGGTGTTGGACATGATCGATTCAAGCAGACAGGTAGCCGACAACGGTATCGAAGCACTTGAGCGCATCAGGTATCACCGACAAGTCGAGATCCTTGGTGATCGATTCAGTGTTCATCTCGTCGAACGGCACCTGGCCATCCGCCTTTCTGTAGATCGTGTTGAGCGCGGCGAGCGTCTCGTCGTCGGGGCCCACGATCTCGGCATGGCCATCGCAGGGGTGAGGAACGATGTAGAGCACCCGGTCGCCTATATACCAGTGGCCCTTCTCGATCCCCGCTATTTGGACATATTGCCCCCGTTTGTTGTCATAAAATCCAGGCATGATTGACTCCTTTCCGCTGATGCGGCAGTTTTGAAAGGATCGAGAACGCATCTCGGGCAAGCCTTTGGGCTTGGCGGAAATGGCTCTTGTGCTGACCTGAATACGGGCTATGCTCAGATCAAAAGGACGTGAAGATGATCAAGCTTGGCGACAAAATCCGACTGACCGAAACCGAAAAGAATCGGCTGTCATTCATGGCTGGTGAGCCGACCAACCCAGGCACCGTGCAAGAGCACGATGCCTGGATTGACCACGCCACGAACAGCGTCTGGATTGATGAGACGCCGGAAGATCGTCTCATGCGGGCAATCCTCAGCGACGCGAAAATTGCGTCATGAGAAAGGCCTTGTAGGCGGACGGATAGAGTTCGTCCGCCCCAGCGTCGAAGACATTGCCCAGAACTTCCGCGGCTTCATCGTGACGCGCGATGCCGCATACGACGCGTTCCAGACCTTCCAAGAGTGACGGTTGCGCCTGGATTTTCAGCGCCGCCATCAGCGCAAACGCCCCGTCATTCGCGGTGCGTTGACGTACTGTCGCGACCTTGCGGGCGCTGTCTTTTGGGTCCGAGACGACTGCTTTCAGCGCGGTGATACTCATCATGCGATCCTTAGTTTCTGGCGCATGACCCTAGGTGGGTTTTGACATCCTCACCGCCCTTGGCTGTCGCCACCGCTTGCGCGGAAAGGGCAGAGATTCCTACGGCGCTCACCCCTGCATCGAGCCGGGAAGAGTCGCTTCGGTGGGTTCCTGTTGTTGGCGGCATTGCTGCACCACTCACTTGGCAGGCGATCCGGGCGTGCCCCGCCCTTCATTGCAGGATAAATAGACAGCACAAGAGAACACCCTGCAAGTCTGACAAGGATGCCTGTGGCATCCGCGCTTTGCTTCCCCGCCCTGAACGGCGGGGCTTGTCGCGCATCGGGTCAATACATTCCGCTTGTGCGGGATTGGAGGTCGGTTCCTCAAACAATTGTCTGCCGATTCGCCTCATTCGTTGGCTCGAAATCGCGAATCATTAAAGGCTGCTTTCAACGGCGAGTTGCGCCTCGCAAATCCTCACCGCCGTCTTTCAAATCTGTCTGATATTCCGCGACGGAACACGTCATGCGCCCGTAACCTCTTGATTTTTAACAAAACAGACCCGCGAAAGGTCACGGTTTTGCGCAAAGGTCACAATTTTTCAGGGCATACATGCACTCCAGAAAGTCCGGTTTCGTGCATCATCGATCACTGCCTGCGCACACCCCTGTAGCATCTAGGCCGCGCTTGCTTTGGGCGAGTACCGCACTGCGTCCAGGTGCGTAACCGCGCAGCAATCGCAGTACGCCATACCCGTCGCAGGCCAGGATGGTTGGCGTTTCGATCAGCCCTGTTTTTTGCAAGAGCGCAGTGTTGGCAGTGACGGCGGCGATGTCCGTCTTGTTTGCGCGGCCTGTGGGTTTGAATCCGCCGCTTTCGGTGGCTTGATCCGATTGCGTGTCAAACCCCGTCCTTCAGGGCGGGGAAGGATAGCGCGGACGCCGAAGGTGTCCTTTTGAACTTGCGCCAGGCGCATTTCCATGTAGAGTCAAACCCATGAAGCGACTCCAGGCCTTCAAGTTCGAGCTGCGTCCGAACGGTCAGCAGCAGCGCCAGATGCGCCGCTTCGCCGGTTCGTGCCGGTTCGTGTTCAACAAGGCGCTGGCGCTGCAGAAGGAGAGCTACGAGACCGGCGGAAAGTTCGTCGGCTACGTCGCCATGGCCAAGCATCTGACCGCGTGGCGAAACGGCGTCGAGACTCCGTGGCTCAAAGATGCGCCTGTTCACCCGCTGCAACACGCCCTCAAAGACATGGAACGCGCCTACACCAACTTCTTCGCCAAGCGTGCCGCGTTCCCGAAGTTCAAGAGGCGCGGCCAGCACGACAGCTTCCGCTATCCAGACCCCAAGCAAATCAAGCTCGACCAGGCGAACGGCCGCGTCTTCCTGCCCAAACTCGGCTGGCTGCACTACCGCAACAGCCGGGACGTGCTTGGCACGGTGAAGAACGTTACCGTGAGCGCGTCGGGCGGCAAGTGGTTCGTGTCCATCCAGACCGAGCGCGATGTCGCGCAGCCTGTACCAACCGCCACCAAAGCGGTTGGCATCGACGTGGGCATCGCCCGCTTCGCGACACTGAGCGATGGCACGTTCTTCGCGCCATTGAACAGTTTCAGGCAACACCAGGACGCCTTGCGCAAGGCCCAGCAGGCCCTTTCGCGCAAGGTGAAGTTTTCTCGCAACTGGAAAAAGGCCCAAACCAGGGTTCAACGCATCCATACCCGCATCGCCAACGCCAGGAAAGACTTCCTGCACAAGACCTCAACCCGAATCAGCCAAAACCACGCGATGGTGTGTATCGAGGACTTGCAGGTGCGGAACATGTCCAAGTCGGCGGCAGGCAGCACCGAGAAGCCGGGCAGGAACGTTCGAGCCAAATCCGGTCTGAACAAGTCCATCCTCGACCAGGGCTGGTTCGAGTTTCGCCGCCAACTGGACTACAAGCTGGCGTGGAACGGCGGCTGGCTCGTCGCCGTGCCGCCGCACAACACCAGCCGCACCTGCCCGGCGTGCGGCCATGTGTCGGCGGACAACCGCCAGGCGCAAGCGGAGTTCCTGTGCGTCGAATGCGGCTTCGAGGAAAACGCCGATGTCGTCGGCGCGATCAACATTTTGGCGCGAGGACATCGCGTTGCAGCCTGTGGAGAGGCGAGGCAGTCGGCTCCCTCCGTGAAGCAGGAACCCACCGAAGCGATCTGAGATGGCGAACATCGTTTCAGACGCGGTAGGAATCCCCTGCCTTCAGGCGGGGGAGGATGTCAACGTGAGGTTGCCGATCAAGGCGGTGGCCGCAACAGCCACACTGGCTGCCGCGATGCTTCTGAGTTTTCGTGAGTGCATGCCCGAAATCATCAAGGCCTGGCTGTCGGAGTTGCTTTCAAAAGATAGACCATCACCGCCTTGATTCAACCGGGTCAGTCAGCCACCGTTGCACTGGCGCACGACATGCCCAAGGTCGCTGTACAGGTTGAAGGTATAACCGTAGCTTGGCGTTCCTGTTGGTGTTGCCGTCCCAGCGAAGGTGTGCCATCCGCACGAGGTGCCGCCAAAGAGGCCCCCGCTGCTGGTGCATCCCCAACACTGTCCCGTCACTTGACCCCCTTGCGGAGGATTGACCAGGCAGTATTGCCCCAGGAGTCCGCGCGCATAAAATACGCCCGACGCCATGGGTGTGACGGTGCAGGCGGACGCAGCCTGGGCGGCGAAGGCGGCACAGGCAACCACCGCGAAAACCGCGAGCCTGGCAAGAATTCGTGACATGTTTTTCTCCTCAGTCAACGTTGATTGTGTGATGTTCACGTGCTCACATGCGGGTCATTGCGAGACGTTTTTCGCCAACATTCACCGCGCGCCATTCCTCGCGCAGGCGCCCTTGGCCGTCATGCCGTATGCGCTTGCGGCCAAAGTCGCCGCGAGACCCGGCGCATAGCCTCGAAGCAGTCGCGGCACGCCTCGCGCGTCGCAAGCGATGACGGTCGGCGTGCTGACCGTGCCGGTCTTTTCCAGCAGATCGGTGTTGGCCTGGATGCCGGCGATCTCAGAGGGGCGCGGCGGCGTGCCGACGACGAATCCTCCATGCTCCGAGGCTTGGTCGAACAGCGCCTCGTTGCGGCTCCACGCCGCGGCCGGATCGTTCGAGGCGAGGATCCCGGCCGCCATCGCCGCGCTATCGTCCCTCAGGAACGCCACCGGGACCACGCGCACGCGCAACTCGCCGCGCTCCACCAACGCCTTGGCCCCGGCGTCGAATCGCGCGCAGTATTTGCAATTCGGGTCCTCGAAGGCGATCACCATGGGACCGCCATGGCCGAGCATGATCCCTTTTGCATCCATCGCCTGCGTGGCGATCCGCGCCAACGGCTCGGACGGCTTGGCGTTCATCGCCTGCGTCCGCACGAAGTTGATCGCCAGGTTACCGACGAGCGCGACGGCGGCCACGCCGACGCAGGCAGCCAGAATGGCGCTGAACTTTCGTGCCATGAGATCAGTTCCCCATGAAGGTGCCGTTGGGCCTGATGTAGACCACATTGGCGTAGTGCGTGGCTTGGTGGTCGCGGCCGGTGATCCGCATGGGGTATCCATCGCCCAAGTCGAACGACCCCAGCGCGTTGAGCGCGGACTGGATCCCTTGTGGCGTCGCGTCGGCGGACGCGCCGAGCGCGCGCGCGAAAACCGCGGCGTCGATATAGCCCTCCATGCTCGAAAATCCGATCTGGTCGGCCTTGTAAGCCAGGGTCAGCCCGCGCGCCACGAACTCGCTCATCCAGGGGAATGGCACGATGGTGGACACCAGCACGCCGGCGCGGTCCTGCTCAGGCAAGCGCGCGGCGAACTCGCCAGGCCCTACGCCGGACAACGCGACGATCTGCTGGCGCACGCCGCTGAACCCTGCCGCATGAATGGCGCGGACGGCGGCGGCGGCGATGTTCGTGGTCAGCACCAGCACGATGACTTGCGGGCGCGACCGCATCACCTGCGCGACGGCCTGGCCGACCTGCGCCGCGTTGGCGCCCACCGCGAGGTTCGAAGAAGGCACGCTTGCGCCGTAGACGGACTGGATCGCGTGCAGCCCCGCCAGTCCATAAGCGTCGCTCTCGGCGATGACCGCGATCCTGTCGATCTCCTGTGGAGCGAGCAGTTTGCGGATCGCCGTCGCCTCATCAACGAGGGAGCCGCGCAAATTGAAGATGTCCGGATTGACGGGGTCTCGAAAGGCCTGCGCGCCGGAGTAGACGCCGACCACCGGGATGCCGTGGCGCGCGATCCAGGGCAATGCGGCCAACGTGGTCGGGGTGCCGAAATTGCCGACGAAAGCCACCACCCCCTGGTCGGCGAGGCTTTGATAGGCCGCAATGGTCTTGCCGGGGTCGAACTGGTCGTCCGCCGTGAGTAGGCGCAGCTTGCGCCCGCGCACGCCACCGGCGGCGTTGAACGCGGAAAACTTCGCGTTGATGCCAACCGCCAGCGCGCGCCCGTAGTGCGCCTGTGGGCCGGAGAACGGGGCGACCTGCCCGACGAGGATGTCCGCGCCGCCATCCGGCGCCGCCCGCACTGCGCGCGCCATGGCGGAAAGAGGCGTCGACGCGGCGGTGGCGGCGATCCATTTCAAAGCATTGCGGCGTTGGTGCGCGATAGGCATGTTGGTGGTCCTTTTGGTCCGGACCACTGTAGAAATGCGTGCCCATCGGGCCGAGCTTGAAAAACACGGTCTTCCACGCGTTTTTTGATCCCGCGCCCGGTCTGGCGAAATCCGAAAAGCGGCGCGAATGCGCCGACTTTCTGGCTTGCGCCGGGTCATGGCGGTTTTATCGTGGCTGCGTCACTTGCAACAACGACGCCGCCATGTCCGCGCTATCGCCCATCACCGAAGAAGATATTCGCCTGTTTCTTCAGCCGCCAATCGCGGCGCATATGCCACTGCGATTTCGCAACGGCGCGGTGCTGCGTGATGTCGCCGGACATTGCGACGCCTGCGGTCACGGCATGCGGGCCGACGTGCTGCGCGGAACGACCACGCGTCAGACCGAATCGGTGGTCGCCATCCGCGCCATCGGCGTGTGCCCGCGCTGCCACATCGCCACCCGATTCGTGTTCCGCATCGACGAGGCCCTGGCGATCGTCATGGTGCGCGATGGCAAGTGGATGCGCTGGCATGCTCGCGTGGACTGGTGGCCGGTCTGGAAACACAGGCTGATCGGCTTCGTTCAAAATCGCCTTGGCCCGGTGCGCCGCAAGACCGCCTGACTTATGGGCTACTCCTGGAATCGACTGATCGGGGTGCGCTCCGATGATGCGCGCCTGCCGTACGAAATCCAGTGCGACTTCGAGCGCTTCATCGACAAGTCGCTGACGCTCGGCGCTGATCGCGACGACATGCCGCGGTGGCTCTGGCCGAACGGCCGCGTCAGGTTTTCGCGGCTGCCGACCGACCTTCTCGAAAAATTCATCGCCTGTGCCAGCCGACGCGAGCGCATCGCGCTGCGCGGCATGTATCACGACGAGATCCATGTCTGTCTTGCCCGCATTCTGCGCGCCGAAGTGTCCTTGGGGCATCGCGCGCTGCCAGCGTCACAGCGCAGTCTGATCGCAATCGCCATGCGCGAAACTCAACTCCGGGTGCGCGATATCGAGGCGGTGAGCCAGATGCTGGACGACACCGCGGATTCCTGGCCCGTCCTGGAGCGCGATTTCGCCGCGTGGCGGGACGAGGTGATCGAGGCGCATGGTTCGGCCTCGGAATTCCAGACGATTCGTGCCGAGCGCGTCAAAACGATGGGGTCGCGGGCTCGCGTGGCGCGGATGGCCTGGGCCGCGCGACACGATCCCGACGAGATGATCAATCCACTTGGCGACGTGGCTGTGGCCATGGACATGGTTGGGCTTGATGAGGCGCCGCCTGACGTACTGTGCATGGCAGGCGAGGCTATCGCCACGGCCCGGCGTCGCGCCATGTCTTGAAAAAAACGGGCTATTCGTAATCGCTTGTGGATCGCTTGAGCTTGGCGCTGCCCATCTTGGATCGAAAATCGTAAAGAGTTGTGGACGGCGGGCCTGGCTTGGAATAGACTGCTTTGGAACTCTTCGCAAAAGTTTGTGGATCGAGGCTCTGGATGAACCATCTATTTCTTGGCGATAACCTTGCTGTACTTCAGCACTCCATCCGTGACCAAAGCGTCGATCTGATCTACCTTGATCCACCTTTCGCGTCGAATTGCGACTACGACATTGGCGCTGCCACAGCCCGGCGAACAGCGTTCGTTGACACATGGCAATGGACCGGCGAATCGGACGCGACACTTCGTCGTTTGGAGCAACGAAACGCCCATGTTTGCGGTCTTCTGGGCGCATTCGGGACAGCCCTTGGGCGCAATGGACTTGCTGCTTACCTCGTGATGATGGCGGAACGCATCATCGAAATGCGCCGAGTCCTCAAACCCAGCGGCAGCTTTTATCTGCACTGCGATACCTCCGCAAGCAGTTACCTGCGTGTTCTGCTGGATGCCGTTTTTGGCTCCGAGTGCTTCCGCAACGAGATCGTGTGGAAGCGGACCAGCAGTCACAACGACAGCAAGAAGTGGGCGCACATCCATGACACCATTTTGTTCTATGCGGGCAAGGGGTTTACGTGGAACCCAGTTCATCTTGCGCACAATCCGGAGTATGTGCGCAAGTTCTATCGGTTCGAGGACAACCGAGGCCGCTATCGGCTCCATGAGATTGTCAGAACCGCATCCATGGGACCAAGGCCGAATCTGGCCTATGAGTACAAGGGGTATCGACCAGAATGGGGTTGGCGACAAGTACTCGAGAAGGTTCAGGCGCTTGACGCACAAGGACGATTGGCTTGGAGTTCAACAGGGCGGCCTTACTTGAAGCGCTATCTGCACGAGCAAAAAGGAACGCCGTGCCCTGGCATCTGGACTGACATCGCGCCGCTCTCGCACATGGCTGCCGAGCATATGGGATACCCCACGCAAAAACCACTCGCCCTGCTGGAGCGCATCATCCAGGCGTCGAGTCACGAAGGTGATGTCGTGCTTGATCCTTTTTGTGGATGCGGAACAGCAACCCATGCAGCCGAAAACCTCGGACGCCGCTGGATTGGCATCGATCTTTCCGAACTTGCCATCACCATGGTTCAGCAGCGGATCAAATCGGCGTTTTCAGATGTTCAGTACCAGTTGCACACGACGACGAAACGCGACGCCATCCCAGCATGAAATTCAAGCCGTTGAAGTGGCCTTGCACAGGGCAGGATGTGCATCGCGTCATCGAAGTCGAATTCGGCAAGGATGACGTTGACAACGCCAAGTACGTTGCCGATGCAAAGCTCCGGCACTTGACATCCTCCCCTGCCTTCAGGCGGGGGAGGATGTCAAGTGCTGGCAAGCGGTGCCATTAACGATCAAATGAGCTTATTTCAAACGACCCATATTTTTGATCCTAACGGCAATCTTAGTTGGCATTACCACAACATCATTCTTGGATTGCGGCGGCAAGGAAGTTCTATTGGTTTCTTAAATATGGTGCCGCTCTTAAATTTGATGAATTCAAAAGCCAAGATTGGTTTTGTTCTCTAATGAGTGGGAGGCGCCTGATGCGGCTTGGCTCCATCCGCGTCTTCTCTCTGCGCGCAGACCAGCGCGAGAACGGCCCTGAACCGGGCGAGACCGTGGTGCGTGTGGACCGCGCCAGTCCTGTGCTTGGCAACCCGCATGTCCTGCACAACCAGAACGACCCGGTGGAGCGTGCACAAGTCATCGCTGCCTATGTCGCGGACAGCGAGGCGGATTGGCAGGCCAACGGCCCGCGTCGGCTTGCCGTCGAGGCACTGGCCGCCCGCGTGGCCTCGGGTGAGCGCATTGCCCTGGCGTGCTGGTGCAAGCCGAGGGCGTGCCATGGAGATTGGATTGCAAGAAAGGCGCTTGCTTATGTGCCCAAGATTGAAGGTGTTTAGCGTGCAGGTCTCAGGCTTGCGACCTAGCGGTCTCGCTGTAGCCTTGGTGTGTCGATCCCAACCAATTCCATCGCCATGTCCACCCTTCTCCGATTCCGTCCGCGTATCAGTGCCCTGGTTCTGGTCGTCTCAATTGCTTCCGCCCCCGCTGCACAAGCTGGCTTTCTCGGCCACATCGCAGCCTACGCCACAGGTGCCGTCGTCGCGCACGAGGCTGAACGCTACATCGATCACCGCGACACGTCTCCGTCGAATCGAGACAATTCCTACGCTCACGCGAGATCGAACGATATCCAGTCCAGCGGCCGATACGGTCTTGTGTTTCCGGAATCCGATGCCTTGCCCAATCCGCGTCTGACGCCCGGCGCGCTGAACCCTGCCGTGACGCAGGCCAATATCCGCGAGACGATCTGCCGCCCAGGCGGGTACACCCGCAGCATCCGGCCGGACGAACGCTACACGGAGCAATTGAAGCGCGAGCAGATCCGCCAGTACGGCTACCCGCAGCAGATGGGTCGTGATGCCTACCGACTTTCAAACTATGAGGAAGATCACCTCCAATCGCTGGATCTGGGCGGAGCGCCGTCTGACCCCCGGAACCTCTGGCCCGAACCTCACCACGTCATCGGTGGATGGGGCAGCTACGCCAAGGATAAGCTCGAAAATCGGCTCCACAGTCTTGTTTGTCGCGGGCAGATCCCTTTGGCCGAAGCGCAATATGACATCGCGCACGACTGGGTCGGGGCCTACAAAAAATATATCGGGGCGACGCCGGATCAGTCTCGCTCACATCGGTATGGAGGTTGAGATGGAAACACACGATTGACATCCTCCCCCGCCTGAAGGCAGGGGATTCCGGCTATTCGTAAAAACTTGTTGATTGATTCCACTTGATGTATGGCGACGTCTGCATTGGACATCGTAAAAAGTTGTGGGCAGCGGCGCGAGCGAGTTATAGACTACTTCGCAAAGTT
>CABS01000189.1_pt1 | contig 96147 bp, 108 predicted proteins | sample 344768 | NCBI WGS metagenome assembly CABS01 (sample SAMEA3138346, study PRJNA38045) | mine drainage metagenome | isolation source: Carnoules arsenic-contaminated mine drainage | place: France:Carnoules | collected 21-May-07 | reverse complement strand
CTCGCCGATCCGGGCGCCCGCGTGTACCACGGCGCGCGGGCCGATCTCGGCGTCCGCGCCGATCTCGGCGAACTCGCCGATCCGGGCGCCCGCGCCGATCCGGGCCGAGTCGGCGACGGTGGCGGAGTCTGCGACCCAGCCGCCGATCGTTCCATCGGGGTTTACGTGCAGGTGGGCCGGTACAGGCCCCTTGCCGTCATAGAAGTTATGTAGCCGTTGGGTATCGCTCACGGGGCCTCCGTATTAGTGTTGTTAAGCACAATGTATCATTAGAAGAACAAGACAGATTTATCTATCTTGCTGAGTAACGGGCGGTGTGTGTGTGCGCGAACGATGACGTGGCGTTCCGCCGACCTGATACGGCGGCACAACCCCCTCAAAGAGTGGCAGGGGAGGCTGTACCGCTGGTGGCGGCAGGTCGGCTTTCCGTGGGAGGCGCGTGCGGCCACGACGTTCGCTCATCGTTCGCCGTTGGTTCGATAGGGGCGACGGGCTCCCTCTATTCCAGGCGAGGTTGCCGGAGGTTGCGTTCAAGGGAGGCGATTATCGCTGAGATCCCTGGCGGGGCGTGCCCGGTCGCTGGATCGGGCTCGCCGAGGAGCGCGGCTCGCGCGCGAAGGAAGCGAACGATTTCGTCGCTATGCTGCGCCGCTTCCATCATTGCCGCACGAAGGAGTGACTGAATAATCAGAATAGGAAGGTGGTCGGTTTGGTCGCCGATTGCCTCACGGGCTTTGTGGCGCATTACCTCGGCGAAATGCGCCACCGCGTCGTCGGTGCCGGTCGCAAAGGATGCAACCGGAGGCGCTGGAAGTAGAAAAGTTGCGAGGAGCGCAAACATTGCAGGTTGGTAGCCAGGCGGAACCGGATCGGTAGCCGACGCAATACTTAGGCTGCGCTCCAAAAACTCGATCGTCTGTGCCGCGTAACTGAGCACCACCGCATCAAAGGGGATTGGCGGGTTGTCGTCGAGCAGGAAGTCGTCCGGCATATCCATCCCGCTTAATTTACACGCGCTGGCCGGAAAACGCAAACGACGGCCCTTGCAATCACGCAAGGGCCGTCCGTGGTAGGCGGACGCTAGAGCGTCGCCAAGTATTGCTCCAACGCCGCGATAGCGTCGCCCACGCGATCCTCCGGGACGTGCGAGATCCGTTCGACCCGCTCGCCGAGAAGGTTGGAGAGCACCTCTAGGGCCTGGCTCCCCTTGATCTTGTGGTTACGAACGAACGCTTGGAGGTCGGCATAGCCGACCGTTACTGCGTTTGGAGGTCGGCATAGCCGACCGTTACTGCGTTCGCGGTTACTGCGGTTGTCACGAACGGACCCCGAGCCCCTGAAAAAGTCGGCATAGCCGACCGTTACTGCGTTCGCGGTTACGGCCGGTGCGTCGGCTGCGGCGTTCGCTTCGGCTGCGGCGTTCGCTTCGGCTGCGGCGTTCGCTTCGGTTGCGGCCGTCGCTTCGGTTGCGGCCGTCGCTTCGGTTGCGGCCGTCGCTTCGCGAAACTCCGCGTCCACCGCCGTCGCTGCCGCTGCCGCCGCCACGCGATCGGCTAACGAAGGAGCCGCTGCGGCCGGTGCTTCGGTTGCGGCCGTCGCTTCCACCGATGCGCGGACGACCGTCTGCGTGCGCTCCTCGACGAGTTCCTCGGCGACGTAGACCGCGCCCGAGAAGATCGAGGGAGTGTGGCGACGTGCTCCGCGAGTCAACGCGCGCGCAAAGCAGAGGTCTTGGAAGTACCGCTTCCAATTATACTTGCCGAGTAACTCGGCGTCCTCCGCGTCCTTCCGCGTGAAGGACGACTTTCCGAGTACCTCCCACTTGCCGTCGTCGCCGCGCTCTTCCCAGCGCAGCGTGCAGCCGGTGTCGTCGAGTTTCTCTTCGCGGTAACGAAACCGCCCGCTCTCCTGAATCCGGCTGGCGATTAACGCCGCCGAGAGCGCCGGGATACCCTCGATGACGTGGACGGCTCCTACCGCTTCGAGCGGTGAGAGCCCAAACCGTTCGCCGAAGAGCATCGAAGCAACGATGCTCTCCTTCGAGCGTTTCGGGCGGTCGCCTTGCGCGCGATAGATGATTTCGGCGCACGGGAGAAGGTCTTGCAGCGTCGGAGCCTTCCCGGCGACGCTCGACAGTTGGACGTGCCCCACGGGAGGGGCGGTAGTGGTAGCGATCTCGTTCATGGTTCCTCCTAACTAGTGACTAGTGGAACCATTATCGCATCGCGAGCGCAGGCAAAACGTCGCGTCGGCAGCGAGCCGGGGTGACTTTACAACGAGGGAGTGCGTCGAGCGGTAGCGTTTGGAATCTTCACCCCGGCGAGCAGCGGATCGAGCGCACCGCGCGTAAAGAGGATGGAGTCGCTATACTCGATCGGCGCAGAAGAATATCTATCGGTGTATTGGGCGATAGTCTCCACCGTCGAATAGTGCGCGCGGACAAAGGCAGGGGCGTGACCGAGCGCGGCAAGCGCGGCAGCGCGCGGAGTCGTTCCGCCCACGGTCGGCGCGTCGAGCCCGCCATAGGATTGCTCGCGACCCTCCGCGTCGGTGTAACGAATCAGCGCACGGAATACATGGGGCCGCGTGTTGTCAATAATGAGCGTGTCGAGCGTGTCGTCGTCGTGCTGTGTCATGGTGCCTTCTTTCTCTGCTTGGTGTTACCGGCCAAACGATTGCCGTAAGGCGGAAATAATGCTTTTCGAGTGCGTGGTTACGCCGAGGTCGGCTTGCCGCCCAAGAACGTTTGTGAGATTCGCCGAGCCAAACCACGACGCGCCGGTTTGCACCGCCATTTTATCGGTTCCTTGGACGCCGACGATACGGATATGTGCGTTCCGGGCGAGCGCGAGCGCGTTGCGGCTTGCTCGGCCGTGTGCTTCGCGTGCGTTGATTGCAAGTGTTACGCGATCTCCACGCCGAGCGCGAGCGATCATCGCTTGCAGTACCGGCGTGACCCCGCCAAACGATTCGGTCTGCACGAGCAAGGGGCCACGACCGCTTGCGATTACGGCCGCTTCTTGTTCCAGCGCAAGGGCTTTTCCGGTGCAAAGGGTTACGTCGCAGCCGAGCGAGCCGTGTAAGGCTTGGCGAATGAGCGCGAGGTCGGCCGACGAGCGATCGCGCACCAAGAGACCGGCACGCCCGAAGTTTTCTGTATCGAGATAGAGCGCACCGCCTACAATGGCGGCCTTGAGGTGCCAATACGACCGCGACCATAGCACCGTTGCGCCTGCGTGGCGAAGGATTGCCGCAGTACGTCGTGCGTCTCGTCGGGCCGCGCCGAACGAATATCCGTCAAGCAAAACGGTCGAACGTCGAGCGTTTGCCCGTAGCGATTGTGTGATGGGGCTATACTGATCGAGCATATACGCAGTGAGTGTAACCGAGGAGGCCGACCGAATACGGGCGGCGAGCCCCTGTGGAGAGGCAAGACGTAGGCGACCCTCCTGGAAGGCCGCGCATCCAACGAGGACGAGCGCCCCTGCAAATACGACGGATAAAAAGAGCGAGGAGCGTGCGCGCACAATCCTAGAAGCCGGGCGTCGGCCGGTCGAACGCGAAGGAGAGCGCCTCGTCGGGGGGGCGCAGTTCGCGCTCGCGTGCAAGCCGACGAGCCCGCGCGTCCCAGCGGGTCAAGAGGTCGCCTTCGTACTCGCGTACTGATTTGTCGTCGAGCCAAAGTTCGTGCTCGCGCGATATGTCTGCTAACGACTCTTTCGGGTGCGGGGCACAATTCACGAACGTCTCGGCGCTAACCGATCGCATTGCAGCCGTAACCCGCGCGCCACTTGCGTTCGGCGGAGTGACAACGGGAAGAGCCACGACGTCGTGAACCATCCGAGAAGGGTCGGAAAGACCGTCTCGCACGCCCAGGTAGCACGCAAACACCGCGTCGGCAAGTACGCATTGGTGGCGTGTGGTGTCGTAACAGAATGCGCGGTGCGTGCGGAGCAGGTCGTGGATCTCGTCGAGAAGTAACGATTGCTCGACTTGCCCCGATGGGCGTTCTTCGTCTACAAAATAAGCCAGCCGTCGCCCCAGCGCGTGCGCGGTGTGGTACTCTCGGTCGCCGAACGGTGGTCGATCAAACTGCATGAGCAATCTCCTGGATGCGGTGTTCGCATGGAGCGAGAGGGAGCAGGGTTAACGCCCGTTCGGCGACCGTTGCCGGTACGTTGTGAATAGCGGCGACGAATGACTCGTGAAACTGTGACCCGGCGCACGAGCGTAACTCCGCCAATGCGTTTTCGTGCGTGCGCGTCATGTTATACGAACGATGTTCGCGCATTGCGATATACGCATCGGCGACCGCGACGAGGCCCGCGCGCGGCGAAATCTTGTCGTCGCGGAGGTGAGAGGGGTAGCCGCGTCCATCGCTTCGTTCGTGGTGTTGCTCGATGATTGCAAGAGCCTCGCGTGGCAACGGCAAGTCGCTGCGTGCCGAGAGGTAGTCCGCTCCTAATCGCGGGTGCAAGCGCATGGCTTTCCATTCATCGGTGTCGAGCGGTCGTGCGAAGTGGAGATATTCGTGTGGCAAAAACACTTTACCGAAATCGTGATACAACGCTCCAAGAACGAGCGATGGCGAAGCAAGGCGACTCGTGCCAGAAGAGGACATAGCAACGGCGCAGGAGAGTGCCGCAACGCGAATCCCGTGCGCGGCAACGCACGGCATTACGGCGTAAAGTCGATCAAAGATGGCTGTGCTGGGGTCGCGCTCTTTTTCCGGTAGACCGCCTGGAGCAGTTCCATGCGTCGCGTGAGCGTCTCGATCGAGGCTGTTGGCATGGTATCGCCGCAACGCGAGTTTAACCAGCCGTACACGCGACCAGGGTGGGGAAGATTGCTGAGTTTCGCAACCTTCGTCGCGAGCCTCTTCACGTTCGTTGCTAACTGCTGTCGGTACGTCCATGCGTTCTCCTCTGGTGGGCTCGGAACGTGGAGAGGTTGCAAATCCGGTTGTGGTGGCGAGGCCGGTGGAAGATCGTCGCTTGCCGCGCTCGAACCCGTGCCTCCAAGGTGGTAGGTCGTCGTTCGAGAGAGGTCGGCGGCGATAGGTGCGCCATAACGGTCGCGCCGTACTGTCGCGCCTGGTTCCTTCGACGTTCCCTCATCGTTCCCCTCTTCGGGGCCTGCCGGGGGCGCGACCGATCCGCGCGCGAGGGCGCGTTGGCTCACCTCCGAAATAGTTTCGATCGTGCGTACCAGCGCAGGGTGAGCAAGAATCCATACCTCGGACGGCACGGACTGAGAGCGGTCGCGGACGCCGCGCACGAATCGCCCGAGAAACTGCCAGAGATAGAGCGGGGTAACGATCGAGGTGGCGTACACGCCAACCCGCAGGCGCGGAATATCGACCCCTTCGGAAACCATATTCACCGCGACGAGCCAGGGAGCCGACCCCTCGGAAAACGACGAGATAATGCGCGCCGATGAAGAGTCGTCGGATATGGCGACCGGGATCTCTGTCCCGACAATATACGCGAGAATGTCGGCTAACCGACGCGCGTGCTGTTGGTTGCGCGCGACGACGAGCCCACCGGCGTCTGCCGCCACCGTGCGCCGCAATTCCGTAAGGCGTTGGTGCGCCTCGAAGAGTGGTATCGCCATTCCCTTTTCGTGTTGCGTTCTCATCCATTGCGGCAAGCGTGCCTTCGACGCGAGACTCGCCGAGAGGACGGTGCGCCGAATCGTTGTTTCTTCACCGTATTCATCGGTTGCTCGCTCATCCCACGATGCGGTGCCGTCGAGAAGGTGGAATATGAGCGGACGACATACGCCGTCGCGAACGGCGTCGGCATAGGAATACTCGTACCCCGGAAGATACCGCCCGTTGCGCGACGGAGCAAACGGAATGGCGTAGTCATCGGTTCGCCACGGTGTACCCGACAGAAGCAGGCGATAATCGACGTGTGAACTCGCAAGCGTGGCGCTTTCGCCCCAGGTGGTCTGATCGCCGAGGTGGTGTGCCTCGTCAAATACGACTAAGGATCGCGTTGGGAGCGCGTCACAGAACGGCAGCGGATCGAGGCCGAGTTGTTGGTACGTTGTGATGCCGACATGGTAGCCGGGCTGCGCGTTACCGCGCCACAAATGCGCGCGGAGCCCAACCTTACCGTAGTTGAGCCCGACTTGTTTGCACAAATGTCGCCGTGGGACGACCACAAGCGCATAGTCGATCTCCCGTTGCTCGAAGAGGCGGTGCGCGATACGCGCGGAGTAAATGGTTTTACCAGCGCCAGGCGTCACGAACGCAAGGTCGTTTGCTGGACGCCGGTCGAACCACGACGTCGTAGCCTCTTGCTGCCATGACAACAGCGGGAGCCACCACGCGGGAACAGGCGGCGCGCTCACAAGCGTCCCTTCATGCGTTGCTTACAGGCGTACATTCGCTGATCGGCAAGGGCGACCGCCTCCTCGACAGTTGGTGCTTCGATCGGGGCCAGCGCGTAACCGTAGGCAACGCTGATTTTGACCCGTTGAAACGATTTTATCACTCGCTCAACAATCCGTAGATCGTCTCCCTCAATGGCGGCAACAAACTCATCCCCGCCGACGCGAGCGATAAGATCACCGTCGCGAAGCGTGCGAGAGAGCGTCTGTGCCGTGCGAAGAAGCAGATCGTCCCCTGCGGCGTGCCCGCGTGAGTCGTTGAGGATTTTCAGGTCGTTGAGGTCGAAGAACGCGAGCATAAGCGGCCCGCGAGCAAGAAGCGCAGGCGCGCTTTCGAGGAGCCCGCGCCGATTCAGCACGCCGGTAAGCGGGTCGAGCATTGCCACGGAATGCGCGTGCCATGCCGTCAACATTCGCTCGATGACCGCACCGCCTAAGCGTGAGAAGAGGGAGATCCGTGCGTGGTCGGCGGTGGTCGCGTGGAAAACGAGCAAGAGCCACCAATCGGCAAGGTGGAGTAGCGCGTATTCGTCGGTTCCCCACAAGGGCAGGGGCGAGTCGAGGTCGGAGACTCGGCCGTGTCGTTCCGTAAGGTTCGTGACGTCGAGTGCATCATAGCGAAACGGATCGCCAACGGAGCGAATGCGTTGGTCGCGGCCAAGCAATACGGCGCAACGAGGGGCGAAGAGGGTTTGCGCGGCTTGCAATATCCGAAGAGGGAGTAACCCGGCGTGCGGGGTATCGCTAATCGTTCGTAGCGCGATAGCAAGCGGCGCGTCGTCGTGCTGTGCAGGTTGTGTGACCGAGAGCCGTTCGCACCACGCATCAACCGAGGCAAACATAGGTTAGATAGATTCTTGTTGGATCGCACAAGCGCGCGCGTCGTCAAGCGAAATGCGTCGCTCGCTAACGGCGGCACGGAGCGCGGAGTCAATGTCGATCTTATTGGCACGGAGTTGCTCGCGAAGCGGCTCGAAACCGGCAGCGCAATGCGTGAGCAGAAACCGCTGCGTAAGCGCCGAGATCGGGCACGCTTCGGCGAGCGCCACGAGCGGCCGATTCGTGCGAGGGTCGCGCCCGGAGATTGCAGGAACGAGTCGTAAGGCTACCACGCCAACGAGGAGGTCGGCGATCGTGCGAAGCGGGATGCCGTAGTCAAGCAGTTGTGCGAGCGCCTGCGCGGTATCGCCGGAGAGCATCGTTGCAACGACTAACGTCCCGAGGCGTGCCGCGTCGAACGCCGCCCGCGCGGTATCGGCATCGTTTACTTGGCCGACAACGAGCACGTCGAGCGCGGCCGTCATGCTTGCCACAACGCCGTGAGTAAACGTGGGGAAATCTCCGTTCGGGCCAACGGCAAACGATGTGGCAAGCGGCGACGGTTGGAGATATTCAGGCGGGGATTCGAGTAGCCACACGTTCCGTCGCGCTGCCGTTGCTTGTTCGGCGTATGCCGCGCCGAGGCTACTCTTCCCTGACCCTCCGGGGCCGGTGAGAATAATGATGCCTTGCGAGCGTTTGTGGAGGCATGGGATCGGCTCGGGATACCCGAGTTCGTCGAGCGTTGGTGCGTAGCGTTCGTGCAAGCGAATAGTGAGAATCGGATACTCGCGGGTGCCGCAAAGCGTCACGCGCGCCGAACCGGCATCGTCGCGAATATCGAATACGACGAACCCCGAGGCTGCGTGCTGTCGGACGAGGCGCGAACCATCGGTGAAACCATGTGCCGCAAGCCACTCCTCGATTCCCTGGGGGAGAAACGGATACGTGAGCCATTCTTTTGCTTGCAATAGTGAAAAGCATCGAGGCTTCAATAGAAGGTCTACGGCGTCGTGTTCACGGGCGAACCGAATGGCATCGGGCACCGAGATAGGCGTGAGGCGCGCGCTGGCGGCGGCTTGGGATGTAGCGTCGGGAATCATGCGTAGTTGATCGTTAGACGCGGCTTAAGGAGTTCCTTGGGTGTTAATGCCAAGGCAGTCGGTAGCAGCGTCATTCGTGTAGAGCGGTCGCTCTCGCGTAGCGTGGGCTCAACGTGGTCGCGTAGCCCGCTGAGAACAAACTCCTCGGCGGCGCGCGTAACGCCGGTGTAGATCAGATTGCGGGTGACAAACGGCGACGGATCGTTAATGGCAAGCAGCACCGTCCTGGCTTGCGAGCCTTGCGCCTTGTGAACCGTTGTCACGTACCCAGGCAAGAGATGCGTGTCAATGTCATCGCCCTCGAAACTACACGTACCACCTTGATCGAGGAGAATCTCGATCTGCTGGAGGCCGGTTTTTGTGGTGTCGGTGCCGACAACGCGACCGCGCTGCCCGTTCGTCGCCTGCGGGCTGGTTTTTTGAATCATCACGCGATCGTCTGTGGCGAGATAGGCGGCGGCGATAGGGAGCCGTGTATCTTGATATTGGTCTTGTCGCGTAAAAAGCGTCCGTAGCACGCGCGATAAACGCACACCGCGATATATGGTTTGGTTCCCGTTGCTAATCGGCTCGCAGGCAGCGGGGTTCGCTATCCATTTCAGGTATTCTGTGAGCGCGTAAATACCCGTTGGGCCGTGATAGGTTGGCGCGAGCACGAGCAGATCGGAGAGGCTTCGGCCGTGGTCGAGGTAGCCGCGCAGATACTCTGGCACCCCGTAGGATGGCGGAGCGTCAAGGTGTTGGACTTTGTGCCCGTCGAGGCGATCGAGAATCGAGGCATCGCCTTGGAGCACCGCCTTTGCAAACGCGGCGATCTCCGAGCCGTACCGATAGACCATCGAGAGGTGCGTTACCGGAACGCCGCTCGTAAAGAGTGGATTCAGGAGTTCGCCTGCGCCTACCGGGGGCAGTTGGTTTGGATCGCCGCAGAGGAGCAAAGAGCAGTTGGCCGCCCGAGCGACCGCTGAAAGGAGCGCAGCCCCTAGCACCGAGGAGATCTGGCTCGCTTCGTCCACGATCAGGAGCGTCGGCGCATCGGAGAGACGTCGGCGATAGTCGGCGCATCCATCGGCGAATTGCACCTGCCCAAGCAGGCTGTCGAGCGTGCGCGCGGGGAGCCCTGCCGCTCGCGCCAAGACCCCTGCGGCGACCGCCGTTGGGGCGGCGAGGAGCACCGTGCGCCCAAGGGCTTGCGCTTCGGCGGCAATGCGCCGGGTGGTGAAGGTCTTACCGCTACCGGGGTCGCCGGTCATTACCGAGACGCGCGCGTGTAGGGCGGCATAGACGGCCTTCTGCTGGTCGGAATTGAGTCCGGCGAGCGTCGAGGGGCGAACGCGCACGGTGGAGAGTGGTGTCGAGCCCGCAAAGCGGATGTTGCGCGCGGTCTCGATTTCGCGCCCGGCGTTCTCGGCGAGGGCGACGCAGGGGCCATAGATCGTTGCGACTTTCGCCGATGCAGCGAGCGTAAAGGCTTCGCGCGCGAGCCCGAAGTCTCCGAGCAGGTGGTGAGCCTCGCGCTCTGCCTGCTCAAGCAGTAGCGCCGTCGAGCCCTGCTCTTGCGCTTCGTAGAGTACGTGAGCGGCGAACCCGACGAGGCGGGTCGGGTCGTCCTCGGCGATAGATTGCGCCTCGCGGATCGCGTTGACGGTGCCGATTGGCACGCCGAAGCGTGCGAGTACGTAAGGGTTTGGCGAGAGCGCGTTATCGAAAGAGACCTCTGAGGCGCGCAGTCGCCCGAGAACGGTACGAATGAAGGGGTAGCCCGCCTTGCTCGCTGCGGTCGGGCGCAGGAGGTCACGGAGACGCCGCGTGTCGGAGGCCGGTGCGGCGATCTCTGCACAGGCGTCGCGGATCGCGTCGGCCGAGACGACGCCGGGAACAAGATCGCGCGCGAAGTCCCCGCTAAACGCCGTAAGTTGCGGGAGCGACCTTGCAGAGAACGGGAAGCGAGCGCGCAAGAATCGTTCCCGTTGCGCTCCTTGTGGCGGAATAGCGAGGGTCACGAAATCGTCCGTAACGATCACGTTCGGGAGGCTGCCGTGTGGTTCGCCTACGACGGCAATAGACAACCCCTTGACGGGACGAACGTGGGTGAACCCTCCGACCGTCAACCGTGGTGCCTCTGCGTCGGCTGGCTGCACGATGACCCTCGTCTCGAAGGTTTCTTCGATAAAATAGGCAACCCCGATGACCTCGCCTCGAACAAAGACCATGCCAGGGTGTTCGCTGCTGCCCAAAGGAGAACCTTGGTTGAACGAGAATGGAACGATCCATGAGCGATCTGGCGTGGAATGAAATTATTCGCGGGGTTGACCTCTTGGCGGTCTGCCGCGAACTTTTCCACGTCGAACAAGGAATCAGTACGCCCGATGGGTCGCTCGTTCGGTGCTTCCTCGCCGGTCACGATGATCGGCGTCCTTCATTGCACCTGCGCTATAAGCATCGCCCGAACGCCGACCATCGGTATTATTGTTTTGGCTGTCGCAAACAAGGGGATGCCGCGCAGTTGCTCCAGGACGCGGGGATGGCCGCATCGTTTCCCGAGGCCATTAAAATCCTCGTCGAGTCGCACCTTGCAGGGGTCGTCGCCGCGCCGTTACGCGAAATGCCGCACGTCGGCGGCGGCGAATCAAAAACATATTTGCGGGAAGAGCGCCAAGAGGCGGTATATGTCTACCAGGACGCAAGCGGGCATCCGTTACTCCAGGTGGAGCGAATCGTAGGGATCAACGAGGATGGCGAGCGCGATAAACGCTTTCGGCAATCGCATCGTTGGGAGCACGGGTGTTGCCCGACCTGCTCGCGTGCATACCGAAAACTCGTCGAGCGGGGAGAGGAAAACCATTGGACGACCGGGAGGCTTCTGAGTGAGTGCGCTCGTCGGGGCTACGTCCTGTTGCCTAATAACGAAGGCGTCGGCGCGCACCCAGGCGAGTTCCGAATCGGAGGGCTTCCGCGCGAGTTGCTTGTACCGTATCGCTTGCCTGAATTGCTCCAGGAGTCCGGCGCGGTTTTTTTCGTCGAGGGAGAAAAAAAGACCGATGCGGTACGCGATATGCTGGGATTTACAACCACAAGCGCCCCTGGCGGAGCGACGTCGGCGATGCCGCAGGCGTGGGTGGAGTATTTTCGGAAAGCGCGAACGGTGGTCATTGTGCCGGACTGCGATAAGCCGGGACGGATTCTTTGCGCGCAGCCGCGTGCAAAGCAATTACGCGAGTCGGGTATTCGCGCCGAGGTGCTCGATATTGCTCCGACGCGCGACGACGGTTACGACATATACGATTGGCTTATGGAACGGCGAGCGGAGGGGTTAAGCCAAGACGGGATGCGCCAAGCATTACGAGATCTCCGCATTGAACAAATGACAAGGACGACATAATACATGAAGAAAATGGCTCCCCCAAGCAACGCAACGGTCGCGGATTGTTTAGAGGCGTGCGCGTCTGCCTATTCGCTAACGCGCAAGCAAATGCTGGCGTTAGACAGCGATCCGTCGCACGGGTCGGCGGCGTATTCTGCTCGGGGGCTTGCGGCGCTAATCATGGCGCGGATGCAAGGGTTCTCGTATCGCGAGGTGGCCGATCACCTTGGCTATGCAAGCAAGGGTGCGGTGTTTGCGTTGATCGACAAATACGAGCAGTTGGAGCGTGCTACGCCGGAGGTTGCTCGTCTCGTACAAAAAACGGCGAAGTCTATTGGGTTGCGCGATCCGCGCGAAAAGGTAAGTGTGAGTGCGGCAGGTGCGTCGCGATCGAAGAAGATTGAAAGGGAACGGTGATGATCGAGCAGTTAGACGAATATCGCGTACCGCTTATGCAGTCGATTGAAAAGGATTGCAGGGAGTCGTTTCCAACGGAAGCGCAAGCCTTTACTGCTGCGATTCTGATTGCGCGCGACGTCTTTAGCATCCCAAGTGAAGAGGTTCGCGCGCACTACAAGGTCTCGAAGGACATGATGGATCGCTCCGGCTCGCTCGCTCATACCTACGAACTGTTGAGTGACGGACAATTTTTTGAAACGGTGTCGAACGTGAGTCGGCAAAAGATTGCTGACACGCGCAAGCGGATGTTTCACGCATTGGAAGTATCGTTACGCGCGACCATGCGAGCCCCGCAAGCCGAGCGCGATATGTTTACGCCTGACGCTGGCGGGGGGCTCGACGAGGACGTTACAGCCTTTAGCGAGGCGCTGGAGCAGGGCCTTGGGGAACGCGCGCCGGTGCCGAAACTCCCGAGTCCTGGGCGGCATCTGCGGATTTAACCGATGCTCGTCGAATCGCAACGGAAGGCAGGCTTTATCATTGTCGGCCCAATGGGTGCCGGGAAGGATTACGTCTGCGACGCTCTGTGTGCCGCGCTCGAAGAGCGCGGGGCGCACCCTGCGGTGAAGGCGGTAGGGGACTATTTCTACGCGGTTGTTGCCGATCGTCACCGAGCGTCGCTGGCCGACATTCGCGCGGAGAAGGCAGTCTATTTATCGGAGTTGCAGGAAGTCGGCGGATCTCCGTATTTTCAGAAGAACGCAATTCTCGCGTTGGGGTCGTGGCTGCGGATGGTTGATCCGGCGCGCGTCCCCGTCATTGTGGCGCGCAAGCGGGAAGAGGTCGAGGCGCTTCGCCTCGTGATGCCGCTCTACACCTTGGGCGTCGATGCGCCGCTAGTGGAAAGAATCGCGCGTGTCGGAGATCGCGACGGGGTGCAACCGACCGAGGCGCAGTTGACCGCGCCGACCGAGCAGGCGGCGGTGGCCTCCTTGGCCGTCGCCGATGGCGTACTCGTAAACGACCGGCTCGCTGGAAACCTCACCATAACAATCGCCAACGAGTGTGTGTCCTTCAAGAATAAGCGTGCATCGTTGCTGGTCGGCCCGATTAACGCATTGTCGTATTTAGAGTTCACCGCTCCCGGCATCGCTTTATAGTTGTCAAAGAACAGGAGATCGCAAGAGTATGTTACAGGTTGAAAACGCGCGCGTCGTCGAGGAAATCGACGTAACGAATATGACGCACGACGAATGGATGGCTTTGCGTCGTCGTCACCTGACGTCCACGAATGCCGCTCCGCTCATCGGCGATCGGGAAATCTTTCCATACAACGATACGCCCTTGTCGATCTATATGCAAAAGCGCGGGGAACTCTCCGAACCCGACTTATCTGAGAATCCTTACGTGCAGTGGGGACTATTGTTGGAGCCGGTTGTCGCGCAACGGTTCGCTGCCTTGCATCCCGAGTGGGAGGTAACAAAGGCGACGACGTTTTACTCGCGCACCGACGTAGGGTTCCCAATGGGAAGCAGCCTGGACTATCTCTTGCGTCACAAGGAGACCGGCGAGCGCGGTATTTTAGAGATTAAGACGGCGGGACGCGACGGGAGCGAGAAGAAGAATCCGTATCTGTTGTGGGGGCCGAGCGGCACGGATATAGTGCCTGCAATGTATAAAATCCAGGTGCATCAGCAAGAGGCGTGCTTCCCGGTGCCGCTCGAAAAAGTGTATCTGGCTGCGTTGATTGGCGGCAACGATTATCGTGAATATGAAATAAAAATCGAACCTACCCTCCAGGCGGGGATCGTTCAAATTGAACGCGCATTCTGGAAGAATCATATCGAGCAGGGCGTCATGCCTGATCCGCAGTCCTACGCCGACGCCATAGCGTTTGTCGGGTCGCTACGCGAGGAAGTGGTGCAGTTGACCGAAAAGCAGGCTGCGCCGATTGTTGATCTCGCCACGGTGCGCGCGCAAAAGAGCGCGCTAGAGGAGCGCGAGAACGAACTGAAACGCGACGTCGTGCTAACGCTGGGTGGGGCGAAGAAGGCTGTTGGCCCCGATGGGCGGCACCTGTGTACGATTAGTGAAAGCAAGCAGAACCGCGTGAGCGCCGATCGCGTTCGTGCGTTATTGGGCGAGCGCGTCGGCGAAGTAACCGAGCAAACCACGGTTATACAGGTGCGACCCGCGAAAGGGATCTTGGAACAATGAATCCTGTCGTTGCGCGGGTGCGCGAAGAGTTTATGCAAAAGGTGCTCGCCGCATTAGAGGCAGGCGAGAAGCCGGTATGGCAGCGCCCGTGGGATGCGTCAAGCGACGTGCCATTTAACCCGGTCTCGCGCATAAACGATAAGCGCGCTTCGTATCACGGTGGCAATCTCATTCGCCTCCTGATAACCGGCGTAGTAAGTGGGTACGATGACCCGCGTTGGGTAACGTACAAGCAGGCGCAGAGTATGCGCGCGGGGTCGATGGAGCGTTTAACGCCAGAGGAACTCGCATGGAACGCGGCATTGCCGAGCCGGGATGGGCGGCGTGTGCCGACCTGGCAAGTGCGTGAGGGGGAGAAGGGGACGCCGATCGAGTTTTGGTCGCCCGCGAAAGGCAAAGCGGCTGCGGTCGATGACGACGAGGATGATTCTCGTAGGGTGGCGTCACGGTGGTTTGGCCGCGTCTACAGCGTCTTTAACGGTTCGCAAATTGACAATATGCCTGCGCTCGTCACGCCGCGTATCGCTGTCGAGCCTACCACGGTCGAAAATCTTGTGAGCGAGCGGTTGCGTCAAGCGATGGGCGTCAAGTTGTCTCCAGCGAAGGCTGACCGGGCGTACTATACGCCTGCGTATGACGAAATAACGATGCCTGCTGTTGCAGCATTTCATTCGCTTGAGGCATACGATGAAACGCTCTTGCATGAAGTTTTTCACGCAGCCGGTCACGAGTCGCGCTTGGATCGAAAGAGCGAGGGTCGCTTTGGTTCCCCTGAGTACGCGAAGGAAGAACTTGCTGCACAGTTGAGCGTGTTCTTCTTCGCAGTCGAAAACCGCCTGAATCTTACCGGCGTCGAGGCGGAGTCGCATAACTACTTGCTCTCGTGGGTGACGATGTTCAAGGAGGAGGGTGCGAAAGTGCTCTTCGCGGCGGCCTCGCAGGCCGATCGAGCGGTACGCTACGCCGCTGAACTGCTTCCCGACCTCGCGCAACGATTAGAGCACGAGGATGTAGCCGTCGCTGCGCCGCGAGAGGAAAAGCGTGCGGTGCCGCCGCTGCCGACGCGGCCGTTGTCGGTGGTTCTGCCCCCGAGCGCGGGCTTGGAAAACGGGGCCTTTGACGGGCTCCCGGACGAAGATCCGGTTGATTCCCTGATTCCCGTCGCGCCCGCAACGCCACCCGAGGCGCACGCGCCCGCAACGCCCCCTTGGGCGGGCGTGCCGCAGCCGATGGCGGTCGATCCCGCGCTTTTGCCGCCGGTCTCGTCGTTAAAGAGGGTTCTCTAAGCGTTCTCTTGAAGGCTCCTCTCCTCAAAGGGAAAAGGAGGGCGCTGTGCCGACCGAGTTACCCCTGGCGCACGACGAAACGCCTCCCGGCGACGGGGAAATGCCGTCTGCGCTGTTGGAGACAACCGCGAACGTGCTTCTCGCGCTCGCTGACGCGCAGATATTCGGCGTGGAAGATAGCATCGGACTCTCAAACGCCGATGTTGGGCTAGGCTTCTGGCTTGGGGAGTCAATGCTCGATGGGACGGCGAGCCAGCAGGCCGTACAATATGCGGCCCACCTCGTCGGCGTAAAGTACCGCCGCCAGGCCAGCGAGCGGCTTGGCTCGGAAGCGATCGTGCAGATTGCCCGGTTTGCAAATGCCGGATGCCGGAAAGCCGTGTCGGCCAATCGGAAGCCGTGCGTGCGCGTAAGCCGTCAAGAAGATGGGCACTTTCAGGCAACCTTTACCGGATCGTATTTCTACGAATTAAAAGGTCTGAAATACACAAACGTCAACGCTGCAAGCGGACGTCTGTCGTCGTCGATTAACGCCGTTATATTCGAGCAGCCCAACGAGGCGAGCGCGTTTATCTATAACGTGCAGGCCAAACGCACCGCGTCCGTGCGCTACGATGATGCGGCGGCGGCGTATTTCGCCGAGCGCCCCCCAGCACCAAAGCGCGTATCGTTGGTGGTGCGGGAGAGCGACGATGCAAGGCTATCGTTGGCCTTCCCTTACGACGATCGCTTCGTTGCTGCCGTCCGCACGATTCCGGGTCGTCGGTTCGATTCATCAACGAAAGCCTGGACGATTCCCCGAAGCGAAGCCAATGCGGCCTTCGGTGCCTTTGCTAACTACGAGCAGGCGATTGAACTCGACGACCTCCGCCCCTATCTAACGGCGAGTATCGACGAGATTCGTGCCGCCGCCGAGCGGCCTCGCCCGATCGGCTGTGTAGTCGAGGGGAAGGGACGAAAGGCGCGCGTTCGTCTCGGGTTTGAGTACGACGCCGGGCTTGTCGCGCTCGTGCGCGAACAGCCGGGGCGTTCGTTTGACCCGGACACGAAAACATGGTCGATTCCGGCCGACTTGCTTCCGGGCTTTCTTCGCCAAGGCGAAGAGTGGAAATGCTTTCAGGGCTACGATCTCTCGGCGCTCATTGGCGCTCGCGAGCGTATCGAGGCGGAGCAAAATGAAGAGAACGCGCGTATTGCAGCGATGTTGGAGCGCGACCGGCTGGCCGCCAAACAGAGTCCGCCGCCGCCGCCGTATGCGCTAGTAGGGCTCCGGCCATACCAATGCGCGGGGGTCGCGTTCCTCACTGCTTCGCAAGCGGTCTTGCGCGACGCCGTAAATGCAACCGTCAAGAAGATCTGCGAACAAGGAGTACCGGCAGAGTACGTGACCGAGGCGAAACCGCTCGGGCTGCTGCTGCGCGACGACATGGGGCTTGGGAAAACGGCCCAAACCATTCGTGCAACGATGGTGTTACTCGAAAAGAAACGCGACCACGCGCTAATCGTCTGCCCGGCATCGGTGAAACTAAATTGGGAACGAGAGATTGCGAAGTTCGGTGGCGAGAACCAGCGCGTCCAAGTGCTCTCCGGGAAAGTGCCATTAGACGACGCGGCGCGTTGGTGGATTCTAAACTACGACATTCTCGATCGTTACCACGACGAGTTGTTGCAGAAAAAGGTCGGCGTAGTCGTATTCGATGAAGCCCATAAGATCAAGAACCCAAAAGCCAAGCGCACGAAGTATGCAGTTGGCTACCAGGGCCGGAAGGGTGAAGAATCGGTAGCGGGCGTCGCGTCTGTTGCCTCGGAGCGCGTGATTTTGCTGACCGGCACGCCGATCTTTAACCGCCCGCGCGACGTGCGTATGCTCTTGCACGCAATAGGGCATCCGGTCTCTAATGACAAGCGAGCGTTTGAAGAGACGTTCTGCGAAGGCCACCTGATTTACACGCCTAATGGGGAGGCGTGGGACGCCTCGGGAGCGTCCAATCTGTCGTTCTTGCGTGAAGTCGTCGCCCCGTTGTCGTTGGGGCGAATGAAAAGCGAAGTGCTGACCGATCTCCCGCCGAAAGAGTTTCAAGTGCTGCCGATTGACGTTCCTCTGGCGGAATATCGTCGCGTTATGGACGAACGAGCGCGGCTTCGCAAGGAGAAGCAGGCCGATGGAACCTGGAACAATATGTCGGCGTTGGCTGAATTGACGGCGGAGCGCATGGCAACGGCACGCGCAAAGGCTCCATTAACGGCAGAATATGTTGCCGATTCGGCATCAACACAGAACAAAGTGATTCTCTTCTCCATGAGTACCGAAGTGCTCGACTTAATAGAGTCGTCGTTGGCCGGGAACGTCGAAGGGAAGATTGTCCGGGTCGATGGGTCGCGATCGCAAAAACAACGGATGGCGGCGGTAGATGCGTTTCAGGATGACCCGGAGACCGTCGTGCTTCTTGGGCAAACGCAAGCGGCTGGGGAAGGCGTCAACCTTACCGCCGCATCGACGATCGTCTTTAACGATATTGGATATATCCCCGGTGAGATCCGGCAAGCGATAGACCGCGCCTACCGAATCGGCCAAACGAAGAATCTGTTCGTCGTGTTTATGGCTGCTGCGAACACGCTCGATGAAACGCAAGTTGCGTCGATGATGGAGAAGATTACAGTCAATCAAGAGTTCGAGGGAGCAACGCAGGAGTCGGAAGAGTTGCTGAACACCCTGCGTCTTGCGCTCGACGCGGCAGAGGGCAAGCCGACTAGGGCCGCCAAACCGCCTGTGCCCGCGTGGGAGTGCTAGGCACGATTCGCAATGGCTCACGCGGCCGTCGTTGTAAAGACGCAAAGATAGTGAGATTAACGCTAACTAGGTGAGACTGAGCAAAGTAGTCGAGACTAGCCAGGTTCTTTCGTTCGGGCCGCGTTCCATCCATGCCGGACGCTCCGATCCAGGGCGCTGCTGCATAAGCGCGTACTGCTCGCCGCCAGTCATTTTGTCGCCTTAGCCGACTGTTCGATGATCCGGTCACGCTCCTCGTCGGTAATGTCTATTTCCGACCATGTAAATCGCTGGAAACCGCGCGTCCAGTCGCCATATATGTCCACACCCTCGGGGTCTGCGTGCTCGACCCAGGCCCAAAGGCCAGCGCCTTCACAAAATACGTCGGCGCGGACTTGAACCAGCCGCGCAGGAGTTAAAAGGATATTTTTAAGGTAACTCATTTTCCAAAAAACCTTGAAGCGTGCGCGCGGAATCGCGAAGGCGTTCCGCGCTGGCGAGCTCGGGCGGCACGCCATTCTTTGCCTGCCAACGTCGGATAAAGTCTCGGTAGTCGCTGCTACCTCCTAGCAGGGTTCCCTTATGGTCGCAGACTTTGAAATACTCCCCAAAGGTCGAATCAGTCTGCCTCTCCCACCGAAAACCTCGGTATGTCCCCGAACGACGCGGAGCCGTGCGCCGACGACGTGACTTTCTCATTTCGCCACCCGGCACGTTGAACGCGCCCATATTCCAGGATAACACGGAACCTGTTGCGCGGGAAACGCTTTACGCATCGCGGTGAAGGACTGCATAGGTATATGATACCTCCGTGGGAACACCCGCTGCTGAAGCGTTTAGGTGGCGGCGATTGCGTTCGTCGCTCCATCTGCTGCGTCGAATACATAATCGACGAAGCCTGGGGAGTCGTGAATCCGCGCGTAGATCCAGGTGTCGTTATTGCCGCCGTCGATAAGGGATTGCACGCGGGGGAGGTCGGCGGGGAGCGCGGCGATTTTTAGAATAGTCGATTGTGCGAAGGGGATTGCCTCGTACAAGGCGTTTAGGGAACGCAGGTGCGAGCAGAGAGAGGCGAGGAGCGCGTCGTCGATCGCTGGATGAAGAAGAAGCGCGAAGGACGAGTATCCTCCGCGACCGGCGACCTCGTGAACGAGAAAGACTTCATCTTTCCCTGTGTCGGTGCCGCGCAAGAGGTCGCCGTAACAAAACAGATTCGAGTAAAGAGGAATGGAGCGAACGAGCGCAAGTCGCGGAGCGACGAAGGATACCTCGCATTCCACGCGATAGGCGGACGGCCCGAAAGAGAGAAGGCGCTTTACCACGTCGGCGTGTGAGGGCGCGTGCGCGGCGGTTGCAGCGCGAGCGCCTCGAATGAAAAAAGGGGGAGGCGAAGGTCGCTATAGTTCATGTGCGTGCTAGGTGTACGCACCGCCGAGGGCGCAGCCTCTTCGGCGCGCGCAAGCAGCGTTACGAGCGTTGACCTACTCCCCGGCCTAAAGGCCGAGGATTCTTCCACGTATCGCTCATGCGACACGCTGAGTTTCCTGCTTCGCCGACTCGCCTAACGGCGAATCTCCACAGGCGATCCGGGCCGATCCGGCCCTTCGAAGGATATTGATGGCCGCATTCGTATCGGCGTTGGCGGCGTGCCCACACGCGACGCATCGAAACGCTGATTGCGTTTGCCGATTCTCGCGGCTGACATGACCGCATTGCGCGCACGTTCGGCTCGTATTGCGCGGATCGACCAGCAGCAATGCACCGCCGTTCCATTCGAGTTTATAGCCGAGTTGACGACGAAACTCGCCCCAGCCCTGATCGAGAATGCGCCGATTGAGCCCGCTCTTGGCGCGGAGGTTCGTTCCTGGGTTATCGACGGTTCCTTTTGCCGAAGCCGTCATGTTGGTGATTTGGAGGTTTTCCATCACGACGACCGCGTGGTTCTTGCTGATCCTCGTGCTGGCTTTATGGAGCATATCGTTGCGGACATTTCCAATCCGTCGTTGTAGGCGCGAGACAGTCGCCTTCGCCTTGCGCCAATTCGCCGAGAACTTTACCTTGCGCGCCATGCGGCGCTGATAGAACGCTAACCGTTTTTCGTGCTTCTTGAAAGCGTTCGTTCCTTCGACGAACCCGCCGTCCGAAAGTGCGGCGAACCGCGCCACGCCCAGGTCAATTCCGATCGCCGAATCGGACGAGTGAACTGACTCGTCCACCTCGCGCTGCGTTTGAATCGTGACGTACCAACGGTCGCCGTCGCATGAGACGGTGACGTTCTTGGGCGCTCCCTCGATCTCACGACTCTTGCGGAAGCCGATCCATCCGACCTTCGGCAGAGAGACACCGCTGCCGTCGATAGCAAAACCCTGGGGGAAACGGATGCCTTGCGGGCGTCCGCGCTTCTTGAATCGCGGGAATCGTGCAGTGAGCTTCGGATCGAACGCGCGTTGATAGGCCGTCGCAAGGTCTTTGAGGGTCTGCTGCAACGGCTGGGAATGCACCTCGCGCAAGAACGGGTACTCGTGCTTGAGATAGACGAGATACTCGCACATCGCCTTGAAACCCAGGTGCTTCTCGCCGCGCTCGTGCCGCAGTTCGTTGAGCGCGAGTACCTCGTTCCAAACGAACCGCGAACAGCCGACGAAGCGCCGAAGCAGCGCATCTTCGGTCTGAGTCGGCTTGAGTCGAAACCGATACCCCTGGCGACGAATCACCTCGCTATGATACCATTGGTCTATGGCGAACACAAGCGATTTGCGAACCGGACGACATTGCGTTTTTGCTCTTCACGTCCACTTGGTCTTCGTGACGAAATATCGTCGGCACGTTTTCACCAAGGCGATCCTCGACGCGATGCGCCCCATGTTCGAGAGCATCTGCGAAGACTTCGAGGCATCGCTCGTCGAGTTCGACGGGGAAGACGATCACGTCCACTTGCTCGTGAACTATCCACCGAAAATCTCGCTCTCAACCCTCGTGAACAGCCTCAAAGGCGTATCCTCGCGTCTCCTTCGCAAGCAGTTTCCTGCACTCGTGAGGCGATATTGGAAGGGCGTATTATGGTCGCCCAGCTACTTTGCCGCCTCGTGCGGCGGAGCACCGCTTTCGATCATCAAGCAGTACATCGAAAACCAGCGGACGCCGTTGTAGGCGCTACGCGTCTAGCGCCTTATATCCCCGGCCTGAACGCCGGGGCTTTACGGCGCTCGTCGGTAACGGGGCCATTAGTCGTGATCCTTCGTAACGGCGTAAGGAGGAAGCGTCGTGTGCGGGTGATAGAGCCCTGCTCGATAGGCGCGCACGAGCGAAGCGGAGTCGTCGTCAAACGGTAAGCGTTCGCTGACCGTAAGCGGTGCGAAGTCTGCGCGCTCCCGGATGCGGACAAAGACCGTTTCTTCGGAGAGCGCCGCCGAAGGCGTGTCGCCCTGGGTATAAGCAAGAAGGAGGAATGTCCACGGGCCGCGCTGTTCGCGCGCGAGTTCCCAGCATGACAGCCGATCTCCGAGAATATCGGACGGAGCCGGTGCGGCCACAAAGCGCAAACCGTGCTCGGTAGCATAGCCCAGCACGGTATCGCTGTCGTTCTCGGGAAGAACGATCTCTTCGTGAAGTTCTAACTCGGTGTGGATGCTCATACTGCTCCTGTTGCCGATGCTGCGTCGGCGGCATACGCGCTGCCATGACGTGAATACAGCGCATCGAAATCTGCGGCGAAAACGAGTGATGCGATAAGACAAGCGTCAAATGCTCGCAAAAACCACCAGCGCGGATAGGCTGGATGGTCGGCGAATGGGGTTCCATCGGGGCCAACGAAGGCTGGAGCGTATCGTTGTTCGCCGTTGATACGGGCGGCAAGGATCTGGACGTTCGGCTCGGCGACGATCGCGCGGCTTTCGTCTTGCGGAGTGACCGCCCATACGCCGCCAAGGCGCTCTTGCACGCCTATTTGCTGCGGGGCTGGGGCCGCCTTAAGCGCCACTATTTTCGCGTAGAACGGCGGAGTGTTTAAGTCGCTAAAAGACGGAATACCAGCGAGAAAAGAAACGCTGCTGGCAAACTCCATAAGTGCGTCGCTTAAGGCGGGTTCGCCCTCGGTGCTCGTCCACAGTTGCCGAAAAAACCAATTCGTGCGGGAGAGTGCAAGAAGGTTTTCCCGGAGTGGGTCAAGGTGCAGGGGATAAGTCGAAACGCGGTCTTGGAAAATCATGTCCTTTTTTATCCGAGCGTGCCGGTGCTAGGGGTGGGTTCTTCCGCGAATGATTGGTAGTGAATGGCGGCATAGACGTAAGGTTCGTAGGCGTCGGGAGCGAGGTGCGCTTGCTGTAAGAGTTCCGAGGCCACCGTCAAACCCCTGGCATCCACGAGTGCCTTGACCGCCTGCATAGCGAACGCGGGAGCCTCCCAATGTTCGCTGATCGCCGCGACGATCGCGGCGTCAAAAAGTGTCGTCGATGATGCCAGGAGACTAAGCGCGAATGACGTTTGAATCGGCGCTTCGGCGAACGCTAACACCGCGAGAAGAATAGGGACGGCGAGTTGCACGTCGATTTGCTCGGGGAAGAGCAAGAAGATGGTATTGCGGGCGTGTGGTTCTGCCCGATAGGCTGCTGCTATCGCAAGAATTCCATCTTCGTCGCCCTGCGCGTAGAGCGCGCGGATGCGCCCCTCGAAGGCTTCCGGTGAGACCGGCGCGGCGGTGAAGCCGAGCCCTTGCAGCCAATCAGGGAGTGGGAGATTGGGTATGCCGAAGGAGGTGCCCGGAGGTGGAGCGTTCCACGCCGGAGGCAAAAAGAGTGCTAATGTCTCCTCCTCGGTCGGCTCGTTGGTCTCGACGGAACGAGGCGGGGGAACACCCGATGAACGCAAGCGTTCGCGTGAGGCCGCCAGGTCGGTAACGGTCGCCTCTATTGTTTGGTCGTAAATGCCGTGCGCCGCTACCTCCTCCTCGGTGAGATCCTCCTCGAACGTAAACTCGATCTGTTGGAGGGCGGAAGGCGGCGGAGCCGATCGCGGGTCGCGCGGGAGCGGGGGAAGCGTAGCGGCGTTCTCTGGCGGCGGCACCGGCGCGACCGGCGAGGGAGTGGCGGGTGGCGATTCGTCGTCGAGAGGGTCGAGGAACGAACCTTCCGCGCGGCCTTCTGCTGCTGGAGCGGGGGCAACCGGGCGTAGAAACGTATCGAGCGGAAGTCGAGTCGTGCTAGGTTCGGTTTGTCGCAGTTCGCTTGCGACTCGCAGGGCGACCGTCGCACCGAGCGCGCCAAGTCCTATCGCTCGTTCTGCCAGCGGACGAACGATGCCGCCCGACGAGGGTTCCTTCGGGCGGTCTACCCCCTCGGCCTCCGAAGTCGGTGGTGGCTGAACGGGGTCGAGTGGTCGTCGATGCAATGTAGGTGATACTGCAACCACGGGGAGATCGAGGTGCGGCGTTTTCGTAAGCGAAAACGCATACCCAATCAAAACGAGCACCCCGAGAGCGATGAAGAGAATAGCGATAATCATTAGCGGAGATTCTGCCGGAGTGCGCGGATAGAAAGGTCGGGGTTATTGCCCCAACCGAAAGAGACGAAGGCTTCGTGGCTAAAAGGAAAGTCGTCCGGCAAAGCCGCCGTCGCATCGCGTAAGCCGCGAGCCCACGAGTGGAACACGTCGCTCGCGTCGTTCCGTCGCGGTGAGCGCGCGATAGATTCCGTAAGGGCCAATAAACCATCGCGTGCGCTCGTGCGACCGAAGCGTTGTGCGTAAGCCTCGAAGAGCGCGCCGATGGCTTTATACGCGCCTTCGCCGAACATTCCCGAGAGTTTCGCCGATGTGCGAAGTTCGCCGCAAAGCGCGCGGTGTTCGTCGCAATCCGGGTAGGGAACCGCCATGCCTATATCCCCGAGTGCCGCTAACAGTTGTTCGTGATGGTGAACCAGCGTCATAAGGGCATAGAGACGATTAACGATGATCGGCGTCGCCGCCATATCGGGCGACGGATCGGCCAAGCGTAGTGCGCCGTACCGCCACGGATAACGCTCGGTAAGCGAGGCGACGCTCTCTGTTGGAGCAGGGGGCTCTGTTGGCGGCACGGCGCTCGGCTCGGCTGAAGGCGCGCTTGTGTCGCCGTGAGGCGCGACGTCCGGCGTTGGGGAAGCGACCTGCGTCGGCACGGCATCATACGTCGGCGGCGGTATAGCCGTGCGGTCGTCATGCGCTGGAGCAGGAGCGTCAACCGGCGCTGCCACGGCGTTCTGTGCCGCAGTCGGTTCCCATCGAGCGGTCGGCGCGGCAGAGGCGGGCTGAGTCTCGGCTGCTTCGACGATAACGACCGGAATAATCGGCGCGCGCGAAGGCGACGGGGCGAAGGCCGTTCCGTCGTCGATTTGAAACAAATGTTCTTCACGGTTGGTCGTAACGCGCGCTTGCGGAACGAGTTTCATTACGTCGGTAGAAACGGTGCTCGATATATCATCCCAGGAAAGAACCGCCGAAAGCGCGGCGGCATGAACGGTACTTGCGCCGACCTCCAGGTGAAGGTCAAGCATGACCGCGACGCCGGGGAGCAGGTTTCGCAACACGAGTGGCTCGCCGTCGCGCAACGCAACCGTGGTGCCGTTTATTGCTGCGGCGATAATGCGAAACGAAGTACCCGTCGAAACGGTTATGCTAAGACATTCAATCGCGATCGTGCCGCGCGTATGAAACGATAGTTTCGCGTCGAGTTGATCCCCTGGCCCGATTTCGGTCACGGAGGACGAAAACGAGAGCCCCTCGATCGAAGCGGAGGCCACGACGGGAATCGCAAGCGTATCTCGTCGAGCGACAGTCCCATCTACAACCAGCAGCGCGGCGAACACCCTGGTCGGGGGAATAAACGGCAACGCAACGGGGATGCTCCGCTTGACCGTCGCCCCAGGCTGAAGATCCGGGAAGTGAATCCGGTAGCGGTCGTCGTCTATGAGATACACCGGCCGCTTCGCTACCGCGTCGCCTTCGTTGGTGAGAACAGCGGTAAGCATTCGTTCGCCGCCGTCCGGCCCGTAAGCCGAATCGAAGGTCGGAACAATATGTAGCCGCGCCCCTTCATGCGCCAAGAAGGGCACAGGCTGTAAGTCAAGCGAAAGCCCATCGGAGGCGACTAGCCCAAGTTGCAGAGAGCCGCTCTTCGCAGTCGGCGTAAAGCGAAACGAGGCGGTGTGCTGATCGCCTGCGCGAACCTCGGCTATAATCGGCAATTCGCCAACGGTGAGCGTCGATGAATCGCGAAGAAGCAGTTGCACGCGCGAAGCGTTCGCGGTGCCGCTATTGCGAACGAGCACCGTCGCAGTCGCCTCCGTCCCAACAGTGAGGTCATCCGGGAGCAGAACCCCGCAGTCGCTCGCGCGAATACGCGGGTTGCTATTTGCGTACAGCGTTGCCACCGTCGAGGTCTTATGCCCCAGCGTGACGAGCCGTGCCTCCATATCGAACGACGTCCCGTGCGGCACGCCCAGCGGCAGCGTGACTTTCCATGCAACCGTTACATTGGTGCCAGGCGATAAAGGTGCGAGTTCCACGACGAGGATTGTGCCGGAGACCGAGGCGGGGCGAATGTCGCCGTTCACCGCAACGAGCGCCCCAAGGATGGCGTTGGGACATTCGACGATTAAGCGCGCGTCGGTACTGAGGCGGTCGCCTCGATACGAAAACGAAAGCGTTTGTTCGGTCTCGATGCCGGGTTCGCAGATGCACATCGGATCGAGCCGAAACGACGACGGCGGATAGCCAGGTGCCGCAGATAAATGTGCCTCGTCAAGCCGTCTAAGTTCCTGCATGAACACCTCCCAGCACGGGAACGACCCGTAGCGCGAACACGATCTCTTCCCGAGTATCGGTTGTTTGCGTATCGCGAAACAATTTCCCGAAGAGTGGAATGTCTCCCAAGAATGGCACCTTCGTTGTCGTCCGCGACGTACTATCTTGGGTGAGTCCGGCGAAGTGGACGACCTCGTTCGGGGCGACGTTTAACGTCGTCGTAACGCTGCGAGTTGCGAGAATGGGGTAGCCGTTCTGTGAGCCGTTAATCGTCGAGTAGGAAAGGCTCAACTGTAAATGCACGTGCCCGTACCGATTGACGATCGGGGAGACCTTGATAAGAAGGCCCGTGTTTACCGTTTCGATCTGCACGGTATTGACGAGGCCCCCGCTGGAGTAGACGATTGGCAGCGTGTCTCCGATATGGAGTTCGCCTGTATCGCCGCTCTGTATTTCCGTGTTCGGCGAAGCGAGGATGCGCGCGTGTCCGGTGCTGATAAGCGCGTTTATTGCCGCGTTAAAGGCAATCGCCGAGCCGATGCTTGGGGCGAAGAACGAATACGGCGTGCTCGTCGTAGACGACCCTTGCGTGGAGCCGCCAAAAACGATACCGATATGTTTCGTGACATTCGTGGGCGTTATGTCGTACACGCGCGCGTAAATATGCACGTCGTAAATATGGTGTTGTACCTCGCTGATAAGTTGCTTCACCACAGCGATTTGACCGGGGGAACCCGACACGATAACTGCGCCAATGCGCGGGTCGCCGACGATAGATATTTGGCCGAGGTGTTGTGGGAAGAGCGAGGCCGCCTCTTTGGCGACTTTTGCTGGATCGGTGGCGACCGGAATCGTTGCGAAGAGCAGGCCCGATGTTGGCGGAACGTCGAACGCGGCGACGAGCGCCTTGACGGTTTGCAAGGAGGCGGGCGACGCGGAAACAACCAGCGCGTTTGTCGCCGGGTCGGCGACGACGAGCGCCCCCTGCGGGATTTCCGTGGCGAGTTGGCGCGCTAAGACCGATGCCGTAGCGTAACGCAGCGAGATTCGGGTTGCCCGCGCTCCGCTCGATCGAACAATAAGAATGTTGCCGACATTCGTAAGGCGTAAGTGGTAGACGCGCACGAGTAAATTGAGCGTGTCGGAAAACCGGCCTGTATCGGGGAACGGTTCGGTAAACGGAATCGAAGCCAACGATGGCCCGGCGATCACCGTGCGGCGATACTCGATGCCGAGCCCGCGAATAACCGTAGCAAGTGTCGCCGCACCTTGCGGGACGATAACTCCCGACGAAGCGCCGCTCACGCACGGGATCAGCAGCAGAAGAAGCGCGCAAAAGGCGAGGCTACGGTGTCGCAAGAGAACCTCCATAGGGTGATGTGTTCGCCGGGTTTGAGTAAGCCCCGCCAGGGTAGCCTAGAGGGCTCGGACGCGGGGTTGGCGAGGGGGCGGGGAGCGCCGGAGTCGGAATCGGCGAGGCTGGGGCAAAGACGGGCGGGATCGTGGAACCGGGCGACGTGAGGCCGTTCGTTCGTCCGGCGTAGGCGCTCGTTTCGCTCGATACGACCTGTCCGTTTTCGAGGACGATCCCCAGCGGCACAATATCACGTACCGTTGACCCATCGTAGCGATCGCCGATATACAACGGGCGAACGCGCCCTGGCACCATCGCGAACGGATGCCGTCCGGCAAACACGATGATGCTCGACGGGGCCTGGAGTAACGCCGCGCCCGCCTGCGAGGAGAGCGCCGGAGCAGCGACGGCCTTGGCTTGGGCAAGTCGTCGCGCTTCGAGCGCGTAGCGTCGCGGAGGGACGAACGGATTGCGCGCAATAAGCAGCGGGCGGAATTGCACCGGAGGGAGCGGTCGTCGCGCACCAAGCCCAAAGGTAAACGGCTGCACCGCAAGCGCACAACCGATGCAAATGAACAAGCCCGCGAGCCAACGATGGAGGAGCGTCATTGGGCCTCGCCTCGGACAACATAGCCGCCCGCCGTGCTAAAGTGTAACCACGGCGGCACAGGGCACGATGCCTCGTGCGCGCGAAGGATTACGCATCGAGCGATAAACGGCGCACGCAAGCGTACATACGTTCCGACCAACGGGCGAGCAGATAACCCTCGACATTGCTTGCGCGAGCAGATTAGCGACAAGGCGACCGGGCCGTGGTTGGCGAGGAGCAGCGGGCTTACCGCTAATGCTTGCACGCGGAAAGCGTGTTGCCAAAGAGACGCGGCTCCGGTGCCAAGAACAAGCCCGACGATACTCCATCCTGCAAGAAGAGCGGCTTGCATCGCCGTCCGGGCGCGCATTACTGTGCGACCTCGCTGGGTATCTGAATAATCGACACGTTTACCGTCGCGTCGATCTGCGGGTGCGCCGAATAGGAACCAGGTGAATGTGGGGTCATTGTCACCGATGTTACCGCAACGAGAACAGGCGCGGCCAACGATAGGCGTCGGACGGTATCTAAGAGCGACGAGTACCGTCCTGAAAGCGCCAGCGAGCAGTTTAGGGCCGATCCCCCGGCCACCAAGGACGCGGGGACGGCTGACGTAGGAGGGATGCTCCCGACCGAACAGTTGAGCGGCGGCGAGAGTCGCGTTTGTTCTAAGCGTAAGAGCGTCGGGAGCCATGTAAAGAAACGTCCTTGGAGCGCAGAGAGCGGTGCGGTAAGGTCGCCGAGGTGGACTTGTCGTTGGGCAGTCGTTTCGCGCGCGAGGCGTTGTTGCAAGAGAGCATTTTGATCCACGAGTTCTTGCGTGCGCGCGGCAAGCGAGGCCACTTGCTGCGCCGTGTGGAGGTACGGGGTCGTTTGTACCCATATCGAAATCCCGACGAACAGAAACGCCGACGAGATAAACGCAAGCAGCGGCCGTTCTTTTGCGAACGAGCGAATCATGGCGTGTGCCCTGGCGGCGTTGTGGTTGCAGCGTTCGATGGTGCGCTGTTGCCCTTACTGATCGTTGTCGAGACGCTATGCGGGAGCGAGCCGACATTGAGGCTTCCCCACGGAAGGGTATAACCTAATCGTGCGAGTGCCTCTTGATAGTTCGCGAGGCTTTCCAGCGACGACGTGTTAAACGTGATGCTTGGTGTTGCGCCATTAAAACTAATCGTCGAAGCCCACGACCCGTTTTCGACCGCAGCGTTGCCGAGTGCCATGATCGCCGAGGCGTACCGTGGGCCGGAGTTTCGATAAGAGGCAAGCGTTGTTGCGATACCATTGCTGCGCGCAACGTGTGTGCCGAGGTCGGCCGACAGGCGTGCGGTTTGCGCCTGCGCTTGAGTATATTGCGATTCTTCGGTCGCGAGCCGACCGCTCGTAGTCGTAAAGGCAAAAAGATAGCCGAAAAACACGAGCACGCCGACGAGTGCGCCTGCGGCAACCGGCGCAAAGTCGCGCATCGTCGGCGTTTCACCCGGAGGGAGTACCCATAGAGCCGGGAGCGTCGCTTTGCGTTCAACGCACAGGCGAAGTCCGGCGAGCAGCCAGAAGGGGTACGGTTGGACGCGCTCTTCGGTATCGCGCGCGATCTCGGCATGGACACCGAGCCGATCGAGAGCCGCGCTGAAGCCCGCGTCTAACTCCTGCGAAAAGACCAACGCGCGTACCGTTGCATCCGGGCGCGCTTCCTTACGCGCTGTCGCAATGAAACTCGCCGCGAAGTCGATAAAGCGCGCGGGGCTCGATGCTTCCACGGCGTCAATAATCGTATGTTCCTCGTCGTGATAGATGCCAACGATTTCGCTTTCGCCTATTCCAAACGCGACGGCGGTGCCGGTGTTGCCGAGGAGCGCGGCAAGAGCAAAGCCTGGGTGGATACCATAAATAAAGCGACCGCTTGTATCAGCGACCAGCGTCGCCAGGTCTCTGAGCGATTTCGTTGCGACCTGCCCGGCGTAGGCAAGGCGGCGTTTATTGAGCCGTGACAAGTGGCCGATAAACTGCGTTGGCGTATCGGCAGCGAAGCGGTCGCGCGGGAGTTGGAGGCGCACCGAACCAATGGCGTCGTCTTTCCCAACGGCGAGAGTTGTTACGTCCTCGACGCGCGCGGTAGACGTGCGAACAGGAAGAACCATGTGCCACGATGCGCGCGGTAAAAGCGTCGGAGAAAGGCCCGCGAGGGCCTCTGCCGTTGCTTCGACCATGCGTGGCTCGGGCGCGTTCGACGATTGAATTGCTACCTGCTGTTCGATAAACGCTGCGAGGACGAATGAGGAGGCCATACTATCCTAAAAAAAGTCGGTAGCGTCGGCGGACGCGGCGCAAAAAAGCGAGCGTGTCATTATTCGGCGAGGTTCCCCGCTGCTTCGTCGTCGGCCATTTGCACGCACGCATTGGGTTTGGCGGCAGTATTGCCGCAGGTGATCGGCGGGTTGGCGCTCGGCGTAAACGGGGTCGTTGACGAGGCGGACAGGTTCGTGGAGTAGGTAACATTATTCAGCGTGAAACCGGGGAATACGCCGGTGCCGCCCGTGTTGCTATCGTACACGGCATAATCTTCCGATGCTGACACGGTAGCCGGGAAATAACACACCTCGAACGGATGGCCGTATTGGTCGTCGATCGGAATACTCGGGTAGGCTTTCGAGAACGCCGACGTTGGCGGAATTGCCGTGCAGGCGTCGGCGGTAAGCCACTTGGAGTTGCTGACGTTGCCTTCCACGACGTAGTATTCGACCGCCGAGGCAAGGATTGTAGACATTTGTCCGTAGGCTCCTTGCGTCACTACGTTTTGGTGCGCTCGAACCGCATAGGCAACACCGCCGATACCGAGGACGGCTAAGATTGCCGACAGGATCGCGGCAAGGATCACTTGGTTGTTAATACTCATGGATGCTCCTTTCGTGAGCGGGGCGGGAGGCTAATGCGCTTGGGTGGCTTTGACGAAGAAGTGTAGCACCGGCATTTGTGCTGCGACGATTGCGGCATAAAAAAGGGTGAAGCCGATTGCTCCGAGCGTTGGCCCAATCGACGCAAGCGCCGCTTTCAAGCGTGTTTGCGCCTCTTGGTCGAGATATTTTGCGACGTAGAGGAGCGCATCGGGTACGTCGCTGCCGGTCGCCGCAGTAAGAAACCCGGACATACTGACGTCAAAGAGTCCTTCCTGGGCGTCGAGGGCGTTTGGGAGCGCGGTGCCGCCGCGTACCAAGGTCGCAGCACGAGAAAGCCCATCGTTCACGATTCGTACCGTACTCGTTCCAACCGCAGCCACTAATCCCTCTCGCTCGGAGAGCACCGAGAGGGTCGCGGCGAGAGCGCGAGACACGCGGGCAGTCTCGATTTGTCGGAGCGTCGGCCCAAGACCGGGGGTGCGCCACACGATCTTTTCAACCCAGCGGCCGAACCGTCCAGAGAAGAGGAACGTGAGGTACAGGAGGGCTCCCAGCGCCACGAGCCCGCCGATAATTCCAAGGCCGAGATTCGAGGTGAGCGCCTCGACGATGCGCGTGGAGAGCGGCGTTTGGTGCGAAAAGCCAAAGGAGCGCGAAACCGAGGCGGTCGTGGATTCGAGAATCCGCGTGACCCATGCAGTAAGGGCAAGAAAGAACGCTCCGCCGCCAAGCAGCGTGAGTACGGCCTGGCGGACATAGCCGGTACTCTCGCCTTCGTCGGCGGTAAGAACGGCGAGGGAGGCCCACCCGCGTTGTGCCGCCTCACTGCTGCCGTTGACGAAGGTAGAGATTACGCGAACGTGCGTCGGCGGAAACTCCGGGCGCTGGTGCAGGGCTGCGTCCATGCTTAAGCCTCCTTGCACGGCGTCGGCGGTAGCGAAGAGCGCCTTTCTGAGCGGGCTCGCGAATAAGCCCGAGGCTGGGTATTCGTTCTCTGCACAAAGACGTAAGGCGGCGACGGCGGGAAGGTGCGTAAGCATACTCATACGTTGATAGAAGAAGTGCAGTTTTTTCGCTGGCACCTTGCCGATCGGCGACACGGTGCGGAGAATTGCCTGCGGTGAGAGTCGCCGTTCGTATTTGTCTAATGCGACAGAAAGCGGCCGAAAGCCGCGACCGCGCAGCAAGTCGAGCGCCGACGAGATATTCTCGGCAACGATAACGTCCGTGAGTACCTGTGCATCACGGTCGAGCGCGCGATAGTGGAAGGTCGGCACCGCTATCGCTCCTCTTTGCAAAGGTCGGGTTCGTTGGCGTATTCCAAAATCACCGCAGGGTCGAGTTCCGCTCGAAGTGAGCGTAACGCATCCTCGACCGTCCATGCTTGCATCGGTGTACCGGAGTGCATCCCACCACTACGAAGTACGTCATTCAGCGCCTTCGTGTCGCCTGCACGAATAATCGCTCGGATGTTGTGATCCACCGGGAAACTTTCGAGAATCATTCGACGCCCGCCGCTGATAATGGGGACGAGCCGAGGCGAAAGAATCATGCTAAGAGCGTAAGAGAGTTGCGTGCGCGCAAGCGGAGAGTCGGTCGCACCGAAGAATCCGGCAAGCCGGTCGGGGGCGTCCACCGATCGCTCGGTGTGCATGGTAGCGATAACGAGCACGCCGGATTCGGCCGCTTGGAGCGCGTAGCGCGCCGTCTTGCGGTCGCGGATCTCGCCGATAACGCCAACCTGCACGTCGGAGCGCAACCAATGTTTGATATATGTCGCGTAAGTGTTCGCGCCGCCGACCTCATGCTGCTGGACGAGCGGATGCTTAAATAAAAACTCGACGGGATCTTCGATCGTCGAGACACGGAGCGCCCGTTGCTGGACGAGATTCCAAACGAGCGAGCGCCAAAGCGTCGTTTTCCCATGTCCTATATCGCCGCAAATCAACACTAAGCCGCGCCGTATCCGCGCGAGGTGCTCGATATTGCGAGGCGAGAGTTGCAAGGAGTCGAGCGTGCGGATATGTTCGTCGATCAGGCGGGCGGTAAGCGTGTAGCCGTCGCTTGCGCGTGAGATCTGGATGCGCGCGCGCAGGTGGCCGCCGAACGTCCACCCGAGACCAAACGGTTGTCCGCTGGGGTGGCGATCCTGGGCGAGTCGCGTCGCGAAATCGCGTAGTATCGCGCCGGGCGGCTGGGCCGACGTCTCCGACGAGAGCGTATGCCCATCTATAATCACCATCGGCGCGTAGGCTTCCCGTAGGACGAGTCCCGAGGCGGACACCCTATGCGCCCATAACAGTAAGTCGTCGAGCCATTGCGTCACGAGTCTGCCCTCCAAAGTCCGGTCGGCGTTGCAGCGAAGATGGCGTCGGAAACCCCGATCTCCCCAGCGAGAAGGAGACGTGCAATATCGACCCATACCGGAGCGTATCCGGGGTCGGCTTGCATGAGGTCGGAGGTCGATGCTTTCCGCTCGATCGCATCACGCACGCCCGACGTCGCTTCAAGTAACTCGTAGGCGACGACCGTGCCGAAATACCCGGTCTGCCGACAACGAAGGCACCCTTGCGCGCGCGGTTCAAAGAACACGGCGTCAATGCGCTGTGGTGCAAAATAGGTCGCGTCGAGAGCGGAGATATGCTCTCGCCACACGTCGCGCGCGGCTGACTCCGGCGCGGGAACCTTGCATTCGCAAAGACGACGGATGCGGCGTTGGTGCAGAATCGCGCGAACGATCTGGCTTAAGTCTGCTGGATTCACGCCGACATTAAATAATCGCCAGCAGGCGTGCGGGCTCGACGACGCATGAAGCGTCGTGAACGTGGGGATATTCGAGTAACTTAGGCGAACGACAGATTCCGCGTCCTCCGGCGTTAAGATCTGGCCGACAAACACCGAATCAGTCGGGACACCTAGAAGGTACGGGGTGAGGTCTTTGAGTTCAAGCCCTCCACCGAGTTCGCCGATCGAGGTCTGTGCGAGCCATAACCGACGTCCTTCTACCGGCCCCTCGAACGAGCGCGCCGAACGGCTTCCTTGCGCTCGCGCGCGCGCCGATTGCAGCGCGTACACGAGGGTTGTTTTCCCGCTTCCCGGCGCTCCGCTTGCAACGATTAAGCCGGGCTCCCCCAGGGCGAGGTTCATTAAGCGATCGTGCGTCGAGCGCGGGAGGTTGAGCGATTCTAAGGCTGGGAAGCGTTCCTCTCGACTTGTGAAGCGAATCGAGACGGTGCCGAGCGCGTTGTGCGTTGGCAGATAGATCAACCGGCAATGTTCGGTGCGATTTGCTAACCGTAACTCTATGCGGCCGGTATGTGGATTCGAGAGGTCGCTCGACGGAATACTTGCAGCCGAGAGAGCGGCGCGGATGACGCCGCGCAAGTCGTCCTCGCTTAACGTGCGGATTACGTGCGGAAGAAGATCTGCGTGGACGATGACCTCGCCGCCCTTGCTCCCGCGATGATCGAATACTATGTCGTCTGCCTGCATTGCAGCCGCGCGACGTAGGGCATCCATGAAAATCTGCTCGAACGCAAGCGTAGGAGCGGTCGAGGCGTTTGGTGGCTGCACTCCACGGAGCGCCTGCGTGATTGCCTCCGGCGTGGCCTTAATGACCGCAACCGACGCTTTGAACCGTCCTGATAGCGTGTGAATCGAGGCGTCATCGCAACGATGGTACAAACAATAGAGCGCGCCGTCGTGTTCGTAGAGCGGCAAGACGATAAGTTCGCGCACGTCATCCCAAGGAACGCGCGCGAGCGACTCCTTCGTTGGCACCGTCAAGCGATCTCGACTTTTTAAGAGGCCGGAAAGAGCGTTACTGTAGTAGGTAAACGTCTCGCTGTCCACCACCTCGGGAACCATGTTAATCCCGAACAAGGTCGCAGTCTCCTGAAGCGCCGCCGCGTCTAAGCAGAGGGCGATTACCTTATGGTCGCGGACGCCGACCGGCACGAAGTTGTGCGCGAGCGCAGAACCCTCGAAGAGTGCGGCGAGGTGAGCGTCAACGCTGTACGTGGGAATCATAGCAATGCTCCCGGAGGCGGCCAACCTGTATCGAAATAACGCCGTAAACCCCGGTTGATCGAGGCGCGCGACGGCGGGCGAGGTGCGCGTGGTGCTGGCGCGGCCGTCGAGTAACGCACGACCTGTTGGACAAAGTGCCCGGTCGTGGCTTGCACTACCATCGAGACATAGTGCCCGCCTGCAAACAACGAGCCGGTATTATACGCGCTAATCGCATAGAGCAAAATGCTCGACGGTTCGGCCCGCGCCGCGTTCACCCCGAAATGTCGAATCGCAGTATGCCAATCGCCCATCAGCACCTCTTGGGACATAGAAAGATTCGTGCATGGGGTCAATGCCTGCTCAACCGATATTCCCATTGTCGGCAAGTGAACGGTATTGACTTGCGCCAAGCCCAGGTCGAGGTTGTGGCCGTGGTCGTACAGATACCGCGCAACGGTCGCCGCCTCGGTATAGGTCGGCTCGTAGTACGATTGGCCTGCGGTGTTGTCGCCGATCGTCCACGGCCATGCGCCACTTTCGATTTCGATGATAGCCGCGAGCGTTTGCGGGTTCGTCGATGACGCGCACGAGTGGATTAACGACGCGATAACGCGCGCCGGGAGCGACTCGTGCGCGCTTACACAAAGAGGTGATAAGCACAACCATACGGACAAGGCGAGAAGAGTACCACGCTTCATTACGGTGCGGCTCCTTGTGGGATGTACGGCTTCGAGAATACCATGTCGTTCGCAACCTCTACGTTAAAAGGTTCGGCTGGCTGGATGCTCAACGTCGGCGCGATTGCAAGAGCCGCGCCCGTGATAGTCGTTCCGAGTTTGTCGAGTTCTTGAGCGAGCGATTGGCCGATGACCTGCGACGTACTTTGCGTCCCGGTAGTGCCGTAAATCGTCTGCGGTGTACCGCCTTGGCTTAAGGTGGCTCCGGCTTGGAGCAGCGTTAAGAGTAGCGCCGGGACAAGCAGTGCGCCGGTATGGCTATCGACGGCGGCATTCAACGCAGGCGCACCGGACGATGATGTTCCGGCGAAATCATTCAGCACCAACGAATTACCGTTAGGGAAAATGACCCGTGTCCATACGACGGCGATACGGTTTTGACCGGCAACCGATCCCGCTGCAAACGTGCCGAGCAGTTTCGATCCCGCAGGCACGAGAAGGATATGTTGCGTGACCGAATCGTAGACATTGCTCGCGACCATTCCGACAAGCGCGCCACCGGAAAGCGACGTCACTCCATTCAGGAGCCGCGCTTGGATGAATGTCCCTGCTTGAACAACATACGGCGAGAGCGGTGTGGTGACTTGGTGGGAGTTCGTCTCGTGCGCCTCATCCGAAAGGGTGGTTCGCGCAACCGAGGTCGCCGGAGTCGTTGGCGTCGTTTGGTTCGCGGGCGGTGCGATAGCCGAAGCGGCGGCGGGAGAAGGCGCTCCAATAACCTGCACGTAGGCTCCAGGCAATGCGCCCGATTGCGCGGGGAGCGACGACGAAGGCGGCGGCGTCCCGAGGCTAGAGACAAACTTATTAACGGCCGTGCGATCGCTATTGGCTTCGCCGCGAGCAATATCGCCGGGGGTGATCTTGGTGATTGCGGGGCCGGAGGTGAGCGCCGAGACCGAGTACGACGGCGCGAGCGTCGGCAGCGCAGCCGCACCTCCTTGTGCAAGCGAAAACGACGTATTCGGGGTCGCTCCCGGAGCGGGCTGCGTCGTTCGACCAACCGTGATCGAGTTGCCGGTTTTGGCGAGATAGCGGTCGGAAAGCGGCGTGCTTTCAGCGTCCGGGCGTTGCGTCGCGCTAATCGTAGGAGCGGGGCCAGAACCACGCCCTAAGTGCGTGGACGCATAGATAACTCCGACGACAAGCCCGCCGACCAGCAGGATCGCGACGACAAACGCGCGCGGCCCGCGAACGCCTTTAGGACGAGGGATACGCGGATCGAAAGTGCGCGCCGGTTTCGCAGTGCGCGGCAACGGCGGGGGAGTACGCCCGCTGCTCCCGTCGCCCGCCGTGGTGCCCCCGTCGCTACTCACGGATAGGTTCTCCGCAGGGTCAAAAAGACGCGGTGCTTCCCGCCGCCGAGCGACATAAAGAATGTCGGCGGTACTCCGGCGATAATATACTCACGCCCCCCGTAGCGAAGAACGTGAACCGCGAAGTTCACCGTTTGCCAACCTCCTTCGAGCCCCGGTTCCAGCGGCACCGGATACGAAAGGGTAGAGGCCACGAAAACGAATGTCCGTTTCCCATCGGTGCCGACGCGCATAATTTGGAACGGGGCGCGACCGCTGATCTGCCAATGGCCGTGTAGCGGCGGCAGCGTTGGGCGCGGAGTCGGCGTCGGGAAAAGCACGGAGAGCGGAATCGCTGGAGGTGGAGGGGTCGCCGGGGCCTGGATGTAGTAGGCAAAATAGCGTGTGCGCGGGCTGACGATTAGCAAAAAATGGTAGACGTGCATTGGTGTCGGGATAGTGAGCAAGGTGGGCGGAGCGTCTACGCTCCGCGCCTTAAAATAGACATTAGGCGGGTTGCTATCTTGCGCGGTCACGATCCAATGCGCCTGCGAGACAACCGGACTATACGCGCCGTTATTGAGGTCGTCTCCTGGAAGCAAACGAATATCACAATAAGTATCCGGCTGACAGGCGACTCCATAAACGGCGGGCGAGCAACAGGGAACAGTTTGGACGCCTGCGCCAACCGAGCCGAGCGCGAACACGACGAGCACAAGGAGCAAAAAGAAGCGCGCGGCAGTTGGCATCATTCGCCGACTCCGAAGGTAAACGACGAAATCTTCACGCCGAATGGATTATCGAGCGTCGCGTCGCTAGGCACGGACACAACCGACACGGTAAACACGCGCGCAGTCGTAAAGACCACTTTCCCTTGCGGGTTCTCGATCGTCTGCGTGAAATGCACCTCGTATGTGTCTTGCGTCGAGATTGGCAGCATAACGAGATTCGTCACTCGAACGAACGCCTGATAGCCCTGCGAGCCAATAAATACGGCGTCGCGGTGGGAGCGGTTTTGGTTTCGCCATACCGCAAATTGCGTCTGCGCGGCAGGCAGCATAAAAAGCGCCGCCGAGCGAACATTATAGCGATTCAGGCTTGGTTCCACCGAGCCGGTAAAGAGCGCGCGGAACACTTGGCGAATCCGCGAAATCTCCTCTGCCTGCGTTGCGGTGCCGGGCGAAAACTGCGCGGAGATCGCCGGAGCCACCACCGCTCCGGCATGATTAACCGGAACAGCGATAAACCGTGGCCGCCCCGTGAGCATATAATGGTAACTGACCGTCAACGAGATCACCGGGCTTAATACGATCGCGATGATTGCGGCTATTACCAAGAGTCGGTTATTCCGGCGCAACGTCGTATTCTCCGTGACCAGGTTCCCCTGCACGAAATTCCAGGCGGGGATATTATCCTCATAGCCTTTACGCCCACGCATCGCATCGGCGAACTCCGAGGTCGCGGAGGGCGTCGCGTTGACCTTGTACGGATCTTCCATTGTCACGATCGTATCACGCGCGGAACAGGCGTCGCGGCAAGCAGGATGTATCGGTGCATAAAGGTCGTTGCGCTATCCTTGTGGCGGATACGGGTCGTGCGTATGTTGGCGAGCCTCTTGCATTTGACGCGGTATAAAGTTCGGGTCGAAGCCGCTGCCCTGTCCGAGTAGTGTCATGCGTTTTTGCTGTAGGTATTGCAGGTGCCTTTGCCTACGCGCGCGGTGTCCGTCTAGGCCGCCGTTATTTGGCTGGCTCACATTGTAGAGTTCGCTCGCTATGTAGCCGGTGGTATGTATAACGTCACTCATTGCCGCGTAGTGATTTGCGGCGCCAGGCGAGAAGCGTGCGTGCGTCTCGGCATAGAGCCCGACGAGACTCGCTACTCCCGCTGCTGCGCTCGCAACACCTGAGAAGAAGCCTCCACCGGAGGAAGCCGCGTTACCCGAACGAGCCCCGCCACCGCCACCCCCGGCACCCCCGGCACCGGCAGCACCCGAACGAGCCCCGCCGCCTCCGCTGCCACCGGCACCGCCAGCAGCCGAACGAGCCCCGCCGCCGCCACCTCCGGCACCCGCGACCGGACGAGCGGTGAGCGTCGCCTCTGTCGCCGAGGAGCCCTGATCGGCGCTTCCCTCGGCACTACCCTCGGCATTCCCATCCGTGCTTTCGCGGAACGCCGCGTCGATCACGTCCTCCGGTTGCTCGTCCTTTCCGGTGGCAGCGAGAGCAGCGGCACCAGCGGCACCAGCCAAAGAGTCGCCCGTCCCGCCCTGTCCATTGCCGCCGACCGACGTGGAGGCATCACCGGCGCGCCCGGCCGTGGAGGCGGGCGCTCCGTCTCGACCTCCCGTAGCACGCGCACCCTTGGGGGTGCTCGGCCCTCCGGGGGTGCTCGGCCCTCCGGGGGTGCTCGGCCCTCCGGGGGTGCTCGGCCCTCCGCCGCCACCGGAGGCAGGCGGAAGTGCAAGTAACCCCTCGGGGCCGCCGCCGTTCGCGCCGCTATCTGGCCCACCGAGCATCGGTAAAAAGCCGCCGCCCCCACCATCAGGGCCGCCGCCACCGAATCCGCCTGAAAGCGCCGCGAGTCCGCCGCCAACGTCGGCGAAGCCGCCCCCGTTGTTCGGACTCGCGCCGCCGCCGAGCCCTCCGAGCGCATCCATCGCAAGTCCGACCGCGACCCCGCCAGTTACTGCGGCGGCCCCAGCGGCACCCGCAACCGACAGCGCCGGTTTCACGAGGTCGTCCATCACCGATGCGGTCGATTCGCCCGTCATAATCACTTGCGAGAACTTTTTCATTTTCACTAAGAGAAAAACAAAAAAGCAAACTTCGAGCATAAATCCGAGCAGGTCGGGAAGCGGAACGGTTTTGTTATGGGCGGCTTCGTGGGTAAGAAACTTGACGCCGCGCTGCAATATCCCCATACCGAGAGAAAGAGGCAGCAGGATAAAGAAGATTCGCACGGCGATATTCGGGATATATTTCTTCGCCCCGTTCGCGAGGTGCGCGAGCGGCGGGAAAAACGAAAACCCTAAAAACATTGGCATGATACCAATGGCGATCAGCGCCTCGATGTTAATAGCGAGAATCTCTAGCGCGGCCCATCCGAAGCCGCCCAGGACAATCGCGACGGCGGTATAGATCACGAGGTTTGCCAGGATATTCGTTGTGCCGACAAAGGGGATCCAAATGCCGTGCCCGATCTTCACTTGAATCTTGAGGATCGAATGGACGACATTAAACCCGTAGGTGAGCGTGCTTTGTGGAGTGAGCGAGGAGCAAAACGCCTGCGTGGCCGTGGGCGACACGACCCCCTGCGCGCCAAACTCCATAGCCGCGTTACAGGCTTGCGTCATGGCGAACGTCGCTAAGACCCCGAATTGCGAAATAAAGATCAGCATAGGGAACGACTGCACGAGGATGCTAAGTAACTGCGAATAGACCATCTGCGGACTGACGTCGCCCTTTGAAAACGACGTGAGCAGTGCCCACCCGAACATTACGACAATACTCCCTGACCCGACCCCAAGCGCAATGCCGATGGCGGTTGCTTGCCACGAGGACGTGTCGAAGATTTTTTGCAGCCACCCGAGCAAAGACGCATTCGGCTGCGCTTTGCCCACGGGAATGACCCCGTTTGTTGGGGCAGCGGTGGGCGGGGCGCTAGTCGGCGGCGGAAAGATCGCGGGATTAACCGCAGGGATCGTTGCCCCCGGCCCCGCTGCGACGGCAGGCGCGGCTGCTCCGAGAATCACGAATACCAACACCGCGACGACGGTAGAGATAAAGCGAAGAAGCGCGCGTCCTGCAACCATAAATTAACCGCCCGTAAGCCACGAGGTAGCGGCGTTGTTTTCTTCTTGCTGTAAAGCACGAGCGGCGTTTGCTTTCCGTTCTTCGGCAAGCAGTTTCTTGAGAAGCGCGTTCGTGTGAGCGAGCCGCTTCGCGACGGCCGTTTCCTGCGCGCGCGTGTGCGAGAGTTGCGTGGTGAGCGTTTCTATTTTGTATTGGTACGAGCGATCGGCGGGCACGACAAAGAGCGCGCCGAGGGCTGCTGTAACGAGGAGCCCTGCGCCAAACATGAGGAGGCTCTGTCGTGCAAGCGGAGAGCGCACTAACGGTCGGTCTGAGGTGACGCTCGTTGGGAGATTCATAGCGTCATGGCCTCGACGACGGCGAGGGCGAGGGTGACGAGCCGGTAAGCCAATCGGTAACAGCATTATCTTTTTGCGATTGGTGCATCTGTTGCGTCATCTGCGCCGTCTTGCCCGAACGGTAGGCTTCTTGCGCTTGATCCTCTACGGCGGCTAACTGATTAGCCTTCGCGAGTTGCTCGTCTTGCTGCGCGACGAGCGCGCCGAGCCCTTGAACTGCGCCCTTCGTACCGACTGCGGCGAGCATATTGTTCTCGCTTACCTTCGTTTGCACGGCTCCGCTCTTGGATTGTGCGGTGATAATGCCGACCTGCTGGAGCACCGCTTTTCCTGCGGCCTGCGTATTATTGAACCAATTTATCCAATCGGTCGGGGAGACCACGCCTTTGTAGCCGACCGCGCCTTGGTGGAAGGCTTGTAGCGCAGCGATATTCGCCTGCACGAGATTGCGCTCGTCATTCACGAGCGACAGGTATTCGTTATAGTCGTTGACGATCGAGGGCCACAATACTTTCCGAATAGTAACAATGGACAAGCCTTGCGCTTTTAGTTGGCCCCACTGCAATTTGAGTTTTGCTTGGTCGGCTTTTAATTGTAACGCTTTTTGCTGGAGAAAGACCGGGTCGTTCACGTCCTCGGTTACAACCTGCGCCCGTGCGAACATGGGCAACAGGATCGTAAACGCGGCGAGGAGAGCGAAAAGACGAATACGCATGGAGATCCTCCTTTAAGACGCGGCGGTATCGACAACGTGTAGTGGGAAGGCTGTCTGCGCGCGGAAGGCAGAATACAGGTCGGCCCAAGAGCCGCCACCGCGCGCCCGTAGGTGCTCGACCGGCCAGGACGCGGCCTGCAAAACTTGCAAGCGTTCGAGAGCCTTCCGATCGTCGTTCTCGTCGCAAGTGAGGAACGCACGCTCCACGCCTTGCAAACCAAGCGAAAACGACACCCGGCCGAGCGGGCTCGTATAATAGTACCACCGATGTTGTTCGTTGCGTGCAATCGTTTCGAGTTCGGTATCGGAGAGCGTGGCGATCGCGCGTAAGTTGGCCGCCGAGGTAGCGTCGCGCGCAGAGGAATCCCCGGTGAAGATTTTCGTTTTACACTCTTGCGCCAACGCCGCACCGAGTTCTTTCGCCGAGGTTATATCGACCGCTCCTTGTGTCGCGAACACGCCCGCGACATTCTTTTTCCCCCAACGTCGCAGCACCTCAAAGAGAAACCGGGCCATTGGCTCGTCGGAAAGCAGCGCGCTTAATTCGTCGGCAATAGCAATCATCGGCGACCCATCGGCCTTACGAAGCGCAAGGTGAAGCAAAAAGCGGTAGATCGGCGTGCGATCTTCAACCGATAAGGCATTCAGGCCGCTCATTTCGACAACGAGGACGTCTCGATCCATCGAGGCCATTGACGTACCGCCGAGTAGTTGCCCGATTCGCGTTTTCGGATCGGTATAATAGTCCAGCACGCCCCATAAATCTTTATTTGCGACAAACCGGCGTAGGTCGGCAAGCGAGCAGCGCGTCCGTTCGGCGAGACGGTCGATGCCTTCGGCGATAGCGGTGCGGAGGGTTTTCGTGCGCGGCACCCCGCGTAAAAAACAGAGGTGCTCGACAAAGGAGAGCGCGAGTTCGCGCTCGTCGCTACTCTCGCCGATAAAAGCCAGCGGGTTAAACGACGTCGTTTCGTCATCGAGCGAAAGATAGTCTGCGCGACCTTCGTCACGGAGCGCGCACGCAAGCGTAAACATGGAATAATCGCGGTCGAGGACGAAGCCGCGCGCGCCTGGCAGCGCGAGGTGTTGCCAGAGGAGCCGCTTTAGCAGCACCGATTTGCCGCCACGTTGCGCGCCAATAACCAGCGTGTGTCCGGCCTGATTCCAATGAAGCGGTAGGCGCACGGGTGTATTTCCGTAGCCGGTCGCGATAATATGGCAGGGCCATTCCGGCTTATAGAACGGGCTCGGATGCGAGGTGACACCGGCCCAAATAGAGGTGACTTGCACCATGCGCGCGGCAAACGCATTCGTCCAATAGCGTTTCGAGAGTTGCGCCCAGCGTTCACCCGGTAGCGAGGCGGCAAACTCGCGTGGTGCATCGACGCGAGCAACCTCGCTCACGATGCCGCTATTACGAAGTTCTTCGACGAGTTTCCCGGCATAGATCTCCGATTGGTCGCCGCCGTAAATCACGATGCAGAAGTGGGGCTGGACAAGCGAGATTGCGTCGCCCTGCCCTTCGTTGCCGCGTAGTCGGTGAAGGGCGCGTTCTGCGTCCTGCACGCGCTGAACCGCCACCGTGTTCACGCTCCCGGTGCCGTCGCCTTTCGGCCCGGACTTACCCGTGAAAATATCCATTAACGAAAAGATATTTTGCTTGTGCTCGTCGCGCCGCCGTTCGGCTTCACGAAGTCCTTCGGCTCGATCGAGACACACGACGCGCAGGGAAACGCGCATCGGGTAAGGTTTCAAAAAAACGTGGTTGGCGTGGGATGGATCAGCGAGCGGCGGCGGAGCGACGGTACGGACGACGGCAAACGGTACGCCGTCCATGTAGGACGAGCCCGAAAACGACAGTTCGTGTTGGGCGAAAAGATGCGCGATCGTCGTCAACGGAGGCGGCTGCGATATGCGTTGCCAGCGGCCCGTTAAGCAAAAATAGAGAAACGACAGCGCCTCATCGTCGGTGGTAACGGCGGGATGAATCCCAGGAATGGCGCTTGCCCGTTCCACGAGCCCTAACCGGCGCACGCGCAACGCTCCTTGCAGCGCCGTTTCGATCTGCTCGCGCCCGGCGAGAAACGTCTGCTGGTCGCGTTCGGCGTAGAGCGCATGGTCGGCCTCGGTTACGCTCTCTGCCGCCCGCTGCGCCTGAATGTCGGACGCATCTGCGAAGAAAAACTCGCGCGCTTTCGTGTCCAGGTTTTCGAGGTTTTCGTACTCGATCGTAAAGTAAAGCCGCGATTCATAGAGCAGTCCCGCGTCCACCGCGAGTTGACGGCGTTCCGCATCGAGCAGGCGTACAATCGCGGGAGCATTCGGGTTGTCGGCATGGTATCGCGGCGACGGAAAGCGACAGAGTTGAAAGTGAAAGATCCACCCCTTCCCCATCCTGCCGACGAGATCGGCGATCGTCCCGAGCACCGACCGGAGTTCGCCTTCGGTTGCAGTATCGGCGGAGATCCCTGTGTATTCGTAGGCCGACATGAATCCGCCACCGGACAATAGCATGACGTCGTTCGGCAGCGGCAGTAGCCACGGAAGAAAGGTCGCGATTCCATCGAGCCCTTTTTCATGGTATGCCTCGGCGGGGGCGTGCATTACGTCCGCACGTCCTTTCCGCGCAGGCCGGGAGTCGGCACGAAATGTCGCGAGGCGAAGAGGGCTCCGATGTAGGTGCTCATGCGCTGCGGGTCGTCACCGCAGATCGCACGGCCAAAGAGAATGAGCCCCGGCACCAACAGTACGCCGGTCGCCATGATGACGACGGCCCAACCGAGCCCGCTCTGCACGCGCAATAGGCCAAAGCACGTCACTAAAATGCCCGGCAGCATCAGGCCATACGCCCAACCCCGCTCGATCCCATAGACCGAGACGGGTTGGGCGAAGGCTGAGTACGACGGTTCCGGTGGCAGCATGGGCTAGTGAAGTAGGGCTCCCGTACCGCCGAGGTTGCCCTGAATCCAAGTCGCCATTGCCGGGCCGCCAACCGCGACGAGGAAACCGCCAAGGGTCGCTCCACCGGCATAATTCAGGACTTGGTGATAGATTTCCGAGTGCTTCGGGTCTTTCTGCTGTCCAAGGAGACCGCCGCCGAGCGCGGCGACCCCTGTTCCGGCGACTGCCCACCCGCCAAGTTTCATTACGGAGTCCAAGAGGCCGGTAAACGGCGTCTCTACTCCCGTGAGATTTGGCCCGGAGGTGGTTGCAGCGAGGGCGAGGTGCGGGATGGCGCAGGCTACTCCTGCGAGTGCAACGCCGATGGCAAGCGGCGCGAAACGGAACATACGACGATAGTTCATGGAAATATCTCCTTTGCGCCCACGGCGCGTACTAGCAATGGAACGATTAGGGAACCTTTTTGAAAGTCCTTCCCGACGCTAGGGAATCTCCTCGAAGTCGAAGTCATGCGGTGAGAGTCGGGGGCCTGTCGCTGGCTTGAGGTGCGCGACGCTCTTGGCGCGAAAGCGCCGCGCCCCGGCCGCATCGGTAAACGCCTCCATTACCACGACGTTGTGCATCACACGGCCAATGTCGTCGAATACCACGCCGAGCCCCTCTTCTCGATAGAAGTCCGCAAAGCGCGGAACCGCTCCTGCGAGCGACTCGAAGTGGGCGGTCGTGAACCCCCCGGTCGTTCCGGCGATCCACGCGCGAATGAGCGCGACTCCTGTTGAGCCATAGCGCACCTCGCCATACCCAACGGCGCTCGGATCGCGAAGGAGAATATCGTCGAGCGCGCGTTGGTCGCTATAGTCTGGATGCGGAATCACGCGCCGGATATTACCCATTTTTTCCGCCGATGTGGAGAGTTCGTCGAGTGCATCAACGATAATCACGAGGCCAGGAATCATAGCAAGAACATTTAGTAGCGCCCGCTGGAGCGTCGTCTTGCCGCTGCCAGGGAGACCGCCGACGATCACGTTTTCTTTCGCCCATAACGCAAGTTCCAGGTGGCGTGCTTGAGAGGCAGTAAGCGTGCCGCCTTCTACGAGATCGTCGAGCGTATAATCATTCGTTGGCTTCGTTCGCACATGAATAATGGTGCCCGTGACAGAGGGTGGGACTTGGACGAGCGTGCGAAAGCCGTAGTCGGGCCACGTCGTTTTCAGGGATTGTGTCTGCTCGATCTCTTCGCCCGCGCGTGAAGCGAGGAAGATTGCGACGGCGAGTGCGTCGCTCGGGGTGATGTACCCGATATGAACATATTTGGGCTGAGAGAGAAGTTTGACCCATATTCGACCGTGCTCGTCAATATCGAGGTCGGTCATGTCGCGGTTCACGAGCGCCTCGAACCATGCCGCAGGAAGAAGTTCGCGAAGATGCTCGTCCATTACCGCCCTGACTGTTTTGCGCGTGTAAACAGAAGCACGCAAAGATGCTGATAGGCCGCCCCGGTGATTTTACATTCGGCGCTGACGGAATGAACGAGCGCCTGCGATTTCGCGGACGTATCGCGAATCGTGGCGAGTTCCGGGAGTACGCGCCCCAGCGTTTTGCGTGTCGCTTGACCGTTCCACACGCGAAACCAATCGGCAATATACCGAGCGTTAAAGGTGTACCCGCCGCCATGCGCGAGCGCGTGAGCGCGAATAACCTCCGCGATAGACGCGGCGCTCAAGGTAAGTGGGCCGTCCATGCGTTCGCAAATAAGTTCCTTGAGCGACACGATTGCATGGCGTTTCAGTTTGCGCGCCGGGATATTTTCATACGTCGGCGGCGCAACCGCAATCCGTTCCGCTAAAGAGCGCAGGTAGGTCTGATAATCGTCGGGGGCGAGCGTGGGCACCAAGACAGGTTTTCCTTTCAGTCGCACAGGGATAATCGGCGGTTACTAGGCTACGTTGTTCCACGGAAGCGGGCGTGTCGTTACGCGCTGGTAGTGTTCGTCCTCATACGCCCCAATGCGCCCGGCGTAAATCGGATGGAGCCCCGCCTCTTTCGGCGGAGACGTTCGTAGAAACACGATAGCGCGATCATCGGGGATTCGCACCATATCGCTTGCTTGGCCGAGTTCGTGCGCCCGATCTTCGTAGCCGGTCTCATCAACATTGCGCCGCCCCGTTGGATGCACGCGCAGGGTTTCCTTGCCAAGTCGCTCCGCGAGGCCCTTACTGCTTTCCGGGTCGTTCGTGCGAAGAAAGACTTGTGCGTTACAGGCCATAGTGATCGGTTCCTCGCGGGTGTATCGCTGATTACTGTAGAGCATATTGAGCCCTTGGACGGCTAACAATAGCGTGATGCCCATACCGCGCAGTTCGTTAATGTCGTCGCGGACGATGGCGACGGTGCCGAGCGAATCAAACTCGTCGAGCACCACGAGGCAGCGGCCGAGTGAGGATTTCGAGTTTGTTCCGTCGCGCGCGACCATGCGTAAGAATGCGTGTAGCAAGACCCGCATAACCGGCGCAAGCGACGATTTACGACGATAGGGGCAATAGACATAGACCGATACATTCTTCGATTTATCGAGCAGGTCGCGCGGGTTAAACGTGGTACGCGACGTCGCGCGCACGAGCACGTTGTCGTACCACGGCGTTAGGAGGTTTGTTGCGCTTTTAATAATGCTTTTGAGTTGATCCTCGGTCGTTTCGGTAAACAGCGTGTGTGCCACGCGCAAAAGCACGGGATCTTGAAGTGTCGGCTGGTTTTGAAGATCGAGCCATGCTCGCGTCGGGTCGGTTGTGTGCGGCGTGGTGAGAATCGTTTGCAAAAGCGTTTGCGGGGTCGCCTGCGTGGTGATATGCCGTAACGCTTCCCCGATCGACGCGGTGTTGGGCGTCGTGTGACGCAGCCAGGTAAAGACGAGTTGTAAATACTCGTTTGCGCTCGTCATAAAAAACTCGTCATTTCCGCCTTGTGCGGTGACGCCGGTACGCGAGCGAAGAGCGCCGACGACCTCCTCGGCGTCGCCGTAGGTGAATACAATATCGAGCGGGTTGAGCCCCCCGTCGCAGTCGCTTCCTATGACGCCCTCGACGGCGGCTTCCTCTTCGTCGGCGCTCGCGTCGGGCAGGGCGAGCAAAATAACATGGCAGTCTGAGTGGTGCCCGGTCGCTTCATACCGATGCCCGATCGTTTTCCGAATTAGTTCGCCCTTCAATGCGTAGACAAAGATGGAACCGAGCCAATCGCAGATACTTTGGAGAATGACCGTTTGTGTTTTTCCGGTGCCGGTCGGGCCGACGACGAGACTATGAAAGTCCGCAGGAGCACGCATAATCCAGCGCGAGCCACGTTCTTCGTAGTAGCCCAGCGTCACGCCGTCGTTCTCGAACACGCGCGCGCGCTCCAAGCGGTCGAAGGTTTCAAATTGGCTGCTTCCTTGTGAGTCGCTCGGCATCGCCGGGGTAAGGCGGCGCACGATAAAAAACACGGCGACCGTCGAGAGAAGAAGCCCGACGATCGAGACGAACAATGCGATCTCTGCTGCATACGACGCTCCCGATACGACGGCAGCATCAGTGGTATGCTCGCGTACCAGCGCCGCAAGCCACGGGAACAACCATCGTTCGCTGTAAACGCCGATGGGGCCGGGCGGCGGTAAGCCTGCGACATGAATGGACGCAAAGTAGTGCCCGATTGCGGTCGTGATAATCGTTGGCGCAATAAAAATAATGAACGCGATGGCATAGATAATCGACGTGGCACGCGCCATGTATGGCGAGCGATAATACGATACGCCTGCGAGCGAAAAGAGTCGCTCATCGGGGGATTGCTTGCCGACGAGGAACGGGCGCATTGCCTCGCGGACACGAACGGCAACCGGGCTATTTTTATTCACGGGCGAATCTCCGGTAAGGTTAGCACGACACGGTAACGTGTGCGCTCGCGACGTAGAGCGTAAGGGTATTGTAGGTCGCTCCCGCAGGTGGAGCGGTGTTGCAGGCAAGCACCGGCTGTCCTGCCGCCGACGCCCCCATAAAACGACCGTTCTCGTAGCCAAGCGCGAATGTCGAAACGATCATTGTCTCTGTTGCGCCATTTACCGCGTATCCAAGCGGCTCTCGTCCTTTGGCGTATCCAACGAAGGGAACGCTCTCGCCGCTCCATGCGCCACCGCGCACCGTGAGCGTAAACGTATCTGAGGACGTCGTGCTGATAATGCTCTCGGCTTGCGCGTGCTTGAGCGCGACGTCCAGGCTATTCGCATCGGCGTCGATTTCGGTGCGCCCAAGCATACCGAAGGTTACGCCCGCGACCCCTATGATCGCGAGGAAGAGGCCAGCGAGAATCAGGCGTGTTACCAGCATGAGATTACGGCGGCGGCGGCGACGACACCGTGTAAAGGGTCGTTGCGGCGGGATTGGGCGTTGGAATCGGCGTTGCGAGCGGGGCAGGGGAACCGCTTGCGGTTGGGCCAACCGCAGGGCACGTTTGGTCGAATGGATCTTGCGAGGGGAGACAAACACCGTCTGCCTCAACGCTCTTATCTGACGCGCCGCTGAGACACCCGTAGGTCGTCGTGCCGACCGTCGTGCATCCTCCGACCTCTTGGCCTGCCGGTGCGTCGGAGTACGTGGATGTTTGGGACAGGTCGTGAGACGAGACCGATTCGACGCCGACATACGGTGCCGTCCCGAACGTGCGAACGGTGATTTCCGCCGTGGTGCTCGCGACCGCGCAGGCGTTCGTCGCGCACCCTTGAGGCTCGACGAAAATAGTGGCGTCGTACACCGCACGCGCTTCCCCGGCGACGGTATCGACATTTGCGGCGGCGACGTTTCCCTGTGAGCCGCCGAGCGACGTGCTCCCGGCTGGGGTATAGGAAGCCGCCGCATTAAAGCAGCGCAATGTCGTCAAATACGAGGTGCAGAAGGACGTCGTGCCTGGGGGTGGCGACGGGTACGCCGTATATCCGGCGACGAAGGGTGCGTGAGGATTGCTCGTGGCTTCCGTGCGTAGTGCCGTCGCAAGCCCGGCTGCTGCTGCCGATTGCGCTGCTCCGAGGAGCGCCGCTCGATCGGCGATTGCGCGCACGGCCGTTGCTTGCGCGATTTGCGAAATTGCAACACTCGCGGCGACGAGGAACAATATCCCTAGCACAAACCCGGCGCGCATGATGTTAGAGACGCATCGCTAGGGCGTCGGACTCGCGAACGGCGCGGAGAGCCCGAGCGGCTGTGGATGCGCGCCCGAAGCGTAAGAGGCGATCGAGTCGGCGTAGGTCGTCGTCGAGTGCCGCCCTGGGATCGTCGGCGCTTGGGCGGCAAAGAGATAGCGCGCGTAGAACGCGAGGGCGACAACGAGTAGAGCCGCAATGAACGCACCGGCAAAGAGTCGCATAGCGTCGGGTCATTCGAGCGAGGCGTGGCTCTCCCTTCCGGCCGAGCCACAGTCGTTCAATGAGGGTTCTTTAGGATATGTCGAGACCTTCAAGCCCGAGTTGTCGGGCATCGCCGAATTGTCCGGCCTTGAACGGCTTCCGTACTCGCAGATAGGCGTTGCCGATCCTCTCGGCAGCGCGCTCGGCCGCCTTCGTGGCTTCCCACGCCTCACGTGCAGCGGCGCGCGTCTCGCGCGACGGGTTAAACCTCGCTCCATCCTCCGCTTCGATCGCCGCCTGGGCCGCGTCGGCAACCTTCTCGCGCGCGAGAAGCCACTCTGCTTGCGCTTCGAGAACGCGGCTCCGCGCATCAAGCCACCGCTCGCGCCCCATCACCTCTGCGGGAGAAAGTTCGCGGATAGCCCAAAACCCGCCACAGGCGACTGCGCGGGTCTCATCGCCGCGAGTAAGCCGCCGTCGCGCCTTGTCGATCGCCGCCTGGGCGCTGGCTGCGGCAATCGACTCGGTGTACCCTGAATCCACGTCGCTCGTTACTGTGAAGATATAGGTAGGATGCTGTTGCTGCATGGTGGCTCCTCCGTTACTTTATACAGTATCATGTCACCGGCAGGCAAAAAAGAGGAGCGGGCTCCGCCCTGCGTGGAACGACGATAGAACGAGGAGACTACCAATGCTTACCAACCGCATGATTGTGTCGATATTAGGGGCGTTCGCCTTCGTTGTCTTGGCAACGCTGCTAGGCCATTTTTTACTCGTCGCACACACGCAATCCGGGATCGCGCAAACGCAAGCAGAAGAAGAATCGTTCTTCGCCGCACTCCGCCGCGAAACGAACGCGACATTTTTCGTGCCCGAGCATGATGTGTTCGGTGCGACGAACGGATACGCGGCAAGCGGGACTCCATGCACGCTTCCGTATCTCGGAAACTGCGGAGACTTATTGCGTGTCGCCGTCAAGCCGGTGCCGGGTCAACCTGTCCCGTTTGCGCTGCCGTCTTATACCAATGCGCCGCACGAGTTTGATAGCGAACAATCGCAGATTAACGGGCGCGTGATTTGGACGGCGTACTATTTCGACGCAAAAAACCAACGGATCGTGGAATACCACTACACGAACCGAAGCACGAGCGACGCGGTGACAGGACTAAGCGCGCCGGTCACAACCTGGCCGCATATCGCCTGGATGGGATCGGGGATGCTGCTTGCCAGCGTCGGCGCAGTTGGGTACGCTTCCCCGTCGCCGGTCTATACCGACCTTGTGCAACAAGACGCGGCGCTCGCAGCGTATTCCGGCACGACACCGCTGCCGATCTACGGTACGCCGTCGTGCGCGAATCCCCCAGGGCAAGTCGAACTGTATATGCAGGCGTTCAACGATAAGGGTTTTCAAGCGCAGTATCCCGGAACGGCAACGCTTACGCATCCGGCGTGTTTCCCGTATGACACGCTGACGAAGATGGGCGGCCCGCCCGACGATCTCGCCGGGAACGTCAACCTGTATGTCGAGATACAAGGCGTTCCATCGGACGACGCAACGTCCTTAGCGTACACGCCAGGGCCGGGAACGAGCGATCACTATTTCGTGCCGTTACACCGCGCCGCTATTATCGGCGGGATGCGTCCGCCGATGCCGCGTGTCGTCGATGTGTATTACGGCGTTCATTCATCGGTGCCGCCAACGAGCGCAACGGCTATGCAAGTATGGGCGCAGTCGCAAACGGACACCTCGGGAACGTGGTCGTACACGGCCGCGCAACCAACGCCGAATCCAACACAAGTCGCCGCGATTAGCGCCATGCCTGGCGATACGAACCTCGGTGATCTGTCGATCGGTGAAGCGTGGGCACAAGGCTATCATTGGCTCGTGGCGCTCCCTTCCTGTTCGGTATTAAGCGGCGGGTCGTGGTCGGCGAATGTTGCTCCAGCGCAAGCGTACCGCTCGAATCAAGTCGGGCCGTCCTCGTTGTTCGCTGCGGACGGGTCGGGCATCGGATATAGCATTGGGTACGTTGCATTGCCGCAACCGCCGTCGCCACCGGCGAGTACCGTCACGTGCAATGGAACCGTGCAGTTAATAATGCCTGCGGGCGGTTGGCCCGGTGGCGCGGTTGCTCCAACCGCGAAGTTTGCCGTCGTGTACGCAGCAGGACTCGCGTTCAAAACCTGGCCCACAGGCGGAATCGTGGAAGCGAGCTCGGGCTCCACGTTAGGGATGTTGCCGATGCACGAACCCTTGATTGCGAAATTGTTCGGCGCGGAGATGGCCGATGCACTTACGACCGGCTGCAAAGCCGTCGTGATTGCGAGCGGAACGTTTCCGGTCGATGCGTCGGGAACAGCGTACACGCCAGCGTCGATCTCGCAGTTGCCGCCTGCCGCGCAAACGCTCTTAAGCGGGCAGGGCTATACCGTCGATGGCAGCGGCTGCGTGTATCAACACGGCGCGCTCGCTACGCAAGCGCCGATCGTCGCCTACGAACCGGGCGGTACGAGCGCAACGTATAGTGTGCCTGGAAATACCTGCCCTAATGCGGTTGCTCAACCCGGAGGCTGGAGTCCAAGTGATGTCGGCGCGGAATCTTCTTTTCCCGTGGTCGCGGGTTCAACGTCCGGCAGTTGTACAATTACGATCGCCGCTTCTCCCGCGCCATCTGGTACACCGGGGCCGGGAAGCGGGCTCGTTCCCGTGCAGGTCGCGCAATATCCATGCCAATTCATCGGTGGGTCGTGTACGTTACCTGCGGGGGGGCTCGGCCAAAATACGACGGCGTGCGATCCGACGACGCATAGCGGCAGCGGTTCCATAACGTCGTACCGATATTATTGGTACGGAACGCCTCCTCAGTCACCTAGCGCACCTGGGCCCGTGCCTGCGACCGTTGGAACCGTGAGCGGGTTAAATCCATCGACGTTTACGCGCACAGGCCCCGGAACCGTTTACGGGATCATGGTAATTATGACGCGCAATATGGCCGGATGGCCGTGTCGCTTCACCAATTGGGGGTACACCTGGTCGCTGTACGTCACCGTTCCCTAACGCGATCGAATGAGCAGAAGAAAACCCGGAGCAGAACGCTCCGGGTTTTTCGTTGCTCGCTCCCTCGCGCCGTTATTTTACGGCCAGTTGGGGACGTTCGGATCGGTGAACGAACGCGGGTTTATTTATGTTTCAGGGATGCGCCCGCAAGCACGCCGATGAGTCCGGTAATAACGGCGGTCGCAATTTCGCGCGTTGCCTGTACCGTATCTTGATTCGCAGCATCAAAGCCAAATACCACGAATGTTGCGACGATGGTGATAGCGATGACAGCAAGGATTGAAAGAACGAAAATACGGGTAGTCGTGTGATCGACTTGATAGGCAGAGAGCGGCTTCTCTTGGTACGACAGAGACCCGCTTACAACAACTTGTTCGTCGCCGCCGTCCACGAGTTAAATACGTACCAACTGTTTGAGCGTTCCATCGGCTTCACGAATGAGAATCTCTGCTCCACGTTTGGTTGCGGTGACGTACACGTTTTCAAGCGAGAGCGCATCACGCAACACCTCGCCCTTCCCTCCGCGTTCTTTGGCGAGGCGCTCTAAGATTTCAGCCGAGGCCCCCTCGAACGTTACGCTCAGTCGGTTTTTCATGGTCAATCCTCCGCACCAATCATACACCAAACTTGCACCACTCGCAAGAACAGGCGGCCGAAGCCGCCTGTTCTATCTTCCCCGCGCCGTTATTTTAGGGCCAGTTCGGGACGTTCGGATCGGTGAACGAGCGCGGGTCGATGGGGAACTCCCCGTTCCCTCTTGCGCTTTCCGACGAACCTGGAACATACGGTACATATTGCCCCGCAAACCATTCTGTGCGCGCGTTAGTCGCGTAGGGGTTGACCCCTGTTGCGAAACTGTGGTCAACCATACTGCTACAGCCCCACCCTCCCACGACATTATCGTTTCCGGTCGTTAGAGTACCGTACACATTCCCAGGCCAAGGTGATCCTGTTCCGCTCGGGTTTTGTTCGTAAACAGTCACCGCGCGCACGTTCTCCAACAGCCACTCGTCGATGCTTCCCGCTGCGAGTCCGTTCGCAGCGCGCTCTTGCTGCCAATCGACGAAGCACGGCGTCTCACTGGTAGGATCGAGCGTTGCAAGGCGATACTCGCCGTTGATCTCCCAGGGCTGCGGCGTGATCGTCGGCACCGGCGGCAACGTCGGCGCAAGCAACGTCTGATTCCCGCCATTGAGCGTGACGTTATCGTGTACCGTGGCCTGCACCGGGTCGGTCGTATTCGTGCTATCGGTGCCGATGACGAGCAGGTAGTGGCCGTTGGGGGCCCCGTTCAGCGTGAACTGCCCTTGCGGGTTCGTGGTTGCTTGCGGCGAGGGGAGCGGGGTCGGGCACCCGTCGTTCTCCGGGGTGATCGAGGCCGGTGCCGGGGTCGCTCCGCACGGTGCCCAGGGCATCAGAACAACGCGCACGCCCGCGAGCGGCTGACCGTTCGCGTCGTTGACGACCACACCCGAAGCGTTCGTGGTGCTTTGCGGCCCCGAGGTCGTTACCGGCGAGGAGACAGGAGTGGGCGTACCCGATCCGCTTGGAGACGCCGTGGCCCCTCCAAGCGGCAGCGGATTCGTCCCACTGCCGCTTCCACCGCACGCGACAAGGAGCGCCGTGGCGGCGAGGGCGGCGGCCAGGAACCCGATAGTGTTTCGCGAGCCATTCATGTTTTGTCTCCTCTTGAACCTATAACGACCGTTTATTGCGCTTCGTTTCGGGTTCAGTTCGTGTTATTTAGAACCATAGCAGGAATGAAACTTTATGTCTACAGGGGCTTGTACGAAAGTGCGCGTTCGGCCTCGACGGCGGTTAAAAGAAACCTTGTTAGCGGGTCGATAGAAAATAAACCAAAGTGTGACGCCGGTGTGATTGTCGCTCGATTGTTCGCGGCGGCGGCCGACGACGAGCCTGCTGTTCTCGGGCGACCACGGCGATCCTTGGGGACACCGAGACAGGCCAACGAGGGGGAAGCCTCGTCCTTCGCGGACGCCTCGGGCGTAAACTCTCTTTATATTGCCCAAACTCGTGCCTGATTAAGAACCCGATGGAAGCCTCCCTAGAGACGCGCCTCGATCGAGGCAAAAGACTCGTCGTTCGCGGACACCTGCCTTGCAAACCCTCTTTAGAAGTCCGCAGAAGTCCGCGAAAACGTCTTGCCGTAGTCGAACCTCTACCATCGCAGCCGGGCTCACGAGCGCGAAATGCGGCATGGATGTGTACGCCGGTAAACCCTCGTCGTTCGCGGACGCCTCGGGCACGAACTCTCTTTCTATGTCCGCATAAGAGCAGGAGAGGAAGGTCTCAGAACGCTAGGCGATCGTCGTCGTCGGAGGCCGGTGAACTCTCGTCGTTCGCGGACACCTCGGGCGCGAACTCTCGTTATATGCCCGCGAAAGCAACGCTAGTGGAAAAACACCCTCATGTGTTTATGCGCCGGTGGCAAGACGGCTACAAACCCTCGTCGTTCGCGGACAAACCCTCGTCGTTCGCGGACGCTGAAATCGCGTTCTCTCTTTAGACCGCGCGCGCGACTAAGAGTTATCTAAGACGTAGGATACAAGGATGGAGAAGTATAGGGGCCGCAGCGAACGAAAAACGCGCTCTCTCAACGCGGGAATAGGGCATAACGGGCCTACAATGGCCGCCAGGGCTGTTCTAATCAGTTTCGTGAGAAAAGGGGGCGAAGCAGGCAGGAAGCGAGCCTCTACGGGGGCGGAAGGGCTGTTTTGGGTACAGGGCGGACGACGACCTGGGTCGCGGAGGTCATTGCGTACACGAATCGGTCGCCGATCGGGCCTTTTGCGATTCGCGCCTTGAGGTCGGCCCGGAAGTGTCGTATGTCGCGCTTGTATCCGACTTTCAGCCGCAGTTTTTCAAGGGAGCATCTCCACTCGGGTTGCGTGCCGAGGTGTTTCCAGGCGACTTCATACAGGCGTCGTTCGAGCGGTGAGCGGATATTGAGATATGCTGGCGACATGGCGAGCGTTTCATGCCCGAGCAGCATTCGGTAGCACCAATCCGAGAGCGTCACGGTGATTTTCCGAACCCGCGAGTTTTTTGTCGCTTGCGGAATCGGCGACGGCAAGGAAGCGGGTTCACGGAAGTCCAGCGGGATCGCCGTTTCGTCGCTATCGCGCTGAATAGATACGCCCGCGAGGAACGCGAAGAAGTGCTCGTCAACCCGGCCGCCTGTTGGGATCTCCGTCGTCACGAGGGATGATTGCAGGCGTATGAGCATCGCCGCAATACGGCTGTACGCGGCTCCGCTTGGTTCGCGTTTGGCCCACCGCAGAAAGTCGTACACCTGGACGGTCTCTGAGGGCGACGGGTTCTCGCCGCGTGTTAATCGGTCACGCAGGAGCGTGTAAACGTACATGAGGAGGTCTTTATCGCCCACCGTGGGACGCCCGAGCGACGACGGAATAATCTTTGTCCGCCGCTTCTCTTTATCGACGAACATGATCGTATCCATGTCGCCTTCTTGGAGAGCGAAAAACGGCAGTTGCATGGTTTGTTGGTCGTCGATGATATAGGTGGCGAACGTGCGAATAGTGGCCTTACGAGGCGCTCGCGCTTTACGGATGTTTGTCGGCACGTAGTTCTCCTTGGTCGGTGGATCGGCAACGGAGCGATGGCTGCTTTGCAAACAGTCGAAAGAGCGGCCGGGGCTGTACGTCTCCGGTCGGGAGCAGCCCGAAGTAGCGGCCGTCGAACGAGCGACGTGAATTGCCTAAGAGCAACACGTTTCCCCACGGGATGATGCCCGCGTGTAGTCTGTGCGGAAGTGCCCGGCCCGAGGGGTCGCGCGCCTCGATGCGCGAGTGTCGCAATACACACCCGTTCACGGCGATACGGTGCCCGCGCAGAGTGAGTCGATCGCCCGGAAGTCCGGCGACAAACTTGAAGAATGGCACGCTCCCGTTGGGGCAAGCGCCCTTCAGCAGCGGAATGTACCCACGACGCGATCCAAGATGATAGACCCACGGTGGCGGGCACGCGAGTACGACCTCGCCTCGCTCTAAGGGTCGCGCCGGAAGCGGTAGATACCAACCCTCGGGCATTGAAGCGGTAAGGTTGTAACGGGGTAGCAGTGCGAGTCCCTTCGAGAGCACGACCCATACGAGAAACACGAATATGAGCACGCTGGCGAGCCAAGGGGAGCGCAGGCTTGCGCGCACGCGAGCGATCACGAAAGCGCCTGCGTCGGAGCCGGAACCTGCGGGCGGATTTCCAAACCTAAGTCGAGGCCGTATGCGTGCAAAAGGGCAAGCGCCTCGGCGTCACCATCGCGCGCGAGCCGCACGACAAAGTTGCGTTTCCTTGGGCGGCGACGGTAGCGCCGACGTTCGTAGGAATCGGGTTGCGGCGCGGGCAGCGCAACGAGTTCGGAGAGTGCCTCGGTTGGGGTGATTTGCCCGGTGTTCACTTGAGCCCGTAGGTCATGCTCGCGTTCCCGCACGGTCTGGTGTGCGGCACGTCGTTCGCGGACGCGGGCGTTCGCCGTCCGGCGCGTTTGCACGGTTGCCGTCACGACGGCATCGTATTTTTCATCGAGCGATGGTTGTAACGCGATACGTTCGCGCCGGAATCGTTCGTAGGCCGAGCCGTGTTCGCGCGGGTCGATCTCGAACGGGAGGGCGCTATATGTCCCGAGCGACGCAGCGAGATTGGATGCGCCAAGGAGGCGATGAATGCTGCTGGCGCGTACCGGCTTTGGGGCATCGGTCGAAATATCGCGAATGACGCCTCCGCGTTCGGTGGCCTGGTAGAGTAGGCCGTATTCTGCGAGCATCCCGTGGAGCCCATCCCAGGTCGGTGTGTGCTCGAAAAAGTGTTCAAGGCGCTCGCTTAAGACGACCTTCGCCCAGCGCCGAAGGGTGCGGCATCCCATCATGGCGTTCGCCATGTCGGGCTCGACTTGTCGCTCGATACCCGACGCGAGACCATACTCTCGTTCGATTTCGCGGAGGTACGATTGCCGACGCATGAAGGTTTGCGAAAGGTCGAGCGCCGAGGCCCCATCGGGCGTAACGGTATTGAGTACGATATGGGCATGAGCGTGTGGCGTATCACGATGGGAGATAGCGAGCCATTGGTGCTCGGAACCGCCGAGAAAGTCCAGGGTCTTTCGCGTCACCTCTTGCATCGCTTCGTCGCTCGGACGATCCTCGGGAGCCCACGAAAGAATAACGTGCGCGCACGGTTTCACAACCTTCGGGCGTAAGGTCGAGGAGGCGATCATTTCGACGAGTGCCGTCGATCGGTCGATGATGGCCTCGGAGACCATTTCCCAGCGAGTGTCCTCCGCTCTGCTCAAATACACGCCGAGTTTGCCGAACCCGTCTACGCCACCGCTATTACGCAATACCCGTAGCACCATCGCTAAATCAGAACTCCGAGGTCGTCGGCGAGGTCGCGCATAGCCTGGACGCACGCCGCTCGCGCCGTAGAGAGATCGTTCGCGTCGATCGCCCGGACGACGCCGATCGCGAGACGAGCCACTTGGGACGAGTACGTTCCGCTCGGCGTCCGCCCGTGCCGGATAACAAACCGGCGAATGACCTCAGATGGGGTTTCGCCTCGGCGGCGGGCAAGGCGGTCGATCTGCTCGGCCTGTTCGGCGGTGAAGCGCACCGTGACCGTGCGGGCCATGCGCTCGGTGGTCGATTTTGCCATGCCGCGCCAATTCGGCCCACCGCCCTCCCCTCCTGCAATACGCCCATAGGTGTCCCGTGGTGAATACAACCATATCTTGAAGAATATAGATGACCTATTATATCTGCCTGCATATTTAGCGAGAGGGTGTGTGAGAATGAGAGAGAGGATGGAAAGCGAGGAAAGTAAAACAGAGGTAGCGAGAAAGGGTGGAAAGCCTGTATGAGTGGCAATAGAGTGAACCCAGAGGATCAGGAAAACTACGAAGGCTATTTCGATAATGAAGCAGAGGAATACGAAAACAGTATTGACCTAGACGACGAGAGGCCAATCAACCAAGAAGTCGTCGAGAACGAGCGAACGAAGATGCCGCTCGACCGAGAACAGGTCGAGGGAATAACGGCGGTACTGACGGCGGCACAATCGTCGAGCGACCCGGAGATACAAACGCTCGCAAAGATTGGGCAGTTGCGTCTGGAGGCGCAGTTGGAAGAGGCGCGAGTTGAAAAAGAATTACTGCTTCCCGACGACGAGAACCAGCGCAAAGACTATGAGGATCGTCGGCAGGCCGTAGAGATACAGTTACGGCGGCAAAAGGAACAGCGAGCCGGAGCGGCGTTCCCTGTTGGTAGCAATGAGGATATTGCTACGCGATTACAAAGCGCGATAAACGGTGGACGCGGCAGAGAGAGCGAGAGCCCTCTCTCGTTGGACGACGACGAAGTGGCGCGACGCGGTGCCGCATATAACGAGAACAGCGAAGAACGGGAACGGCTTCGTAGGCGATTAGCAGCACGAAAGCAGGCGGAGAAGGAAGAGAAATCCGAAAACGCGACCTCGCCGGTAGCACCACCGCCGCATCGAATCGACGGGCGCGTAAATCAGCGAAACGTCCCGCCGTTGGTACGAGGAATGAATAATACAGGTGAGAGATCGGGAGAAAGCGATTCGGCTTCGGGGGAAGCGGAGCGGGAGTAAGCCTGCGAAGCAGGCGGTGTAGAATCGGGAGCCGATTAGCGCCGGAGAGTGCCGGGCAGAAGCCGAGCGAGCGAAGCGAGAGCGGCGGGGGAAGCGGAGCGGGAGTAAGCCTGCGAAGCAGGCGGTGTAGAATCGGGAGCCGATTAGCGCCGGAGAGTGCCGGGCAGAAGCCGAGCGAGCGAAGCGAGAGCGGCGGGGGAAGCGGAGCGGGAGTAAGCCTGCGAAGCAGGCGGTGTAGAATCGGGAGCCGATTAGCGCCGGAGAGTGCCGGGCAGAAGCCGAGCGAGCGAAGCGAGAGCGGCGGGGGAAGCGGAGCGGGAGTAAGCCTGCGAAGCAGGCGGTGTAGAATCGGGAGCCGATTAGCGCCGGAGAGTGCCGGGCAGAAGCCGAGCGAGCGAAGCGAGAGCGGCGGGGGAAGCGGAGCGGGAGCGAGCGCGAGTCGCGAAGCGACTGCAAACGAGCCACAAGCGAGAAGCGAACAGAAACACGTAGCACGGAGGGCTGGTCGAACGAAAAGTCGCGAAGCGACTTACAGGAGAACGGTAGAGGCCGCGAAGCGGCCGGAAGCCGGTACGGGCGCGCGGAGTGCGCTAATGATATGATAGCATGAGGACTAACAAGGGAGAACACAATGGAAAAGATGGAAGAGACGCAGGCTGCGCGTGAAGTGCTGGCTGGGCTATTGGGCGAGAAGCCGCCGAAGGCGCAGCGGTCGGCCGGTGAACTGTTGGCTGGAACGGAGCAGCAGATTCGGGAGGCTCGCAAACAAGGGTGGCCGAGGAAAGAGATTATTCGTCGCCTAGTGAGCGCGAAACTTGGTGTGAGCGCCAACGCGATCGCACAATGGGTCGCGAAGGTGGACGGCGGAACGGCAAAGCGCGCGAAGCGTAGCGCGAAGGCTCAAGCGAATGGCTAGCGGAGTCGGCGTAGTGGCGGCAGGGGGGATGCAAGGCGCGCTGTTAGCCAACGCAAGTCGGCAGGCGAGTGTATCCTCAAGCCGTAGCCATACTCAACGCCTTCGAGGCAGGCGGCGGCGGAAAAAGCCGCCACTTTTAGATCCCAGCGGTCGGTGATTTTAGCCGCGCGGTTGGCGGCCTCGGCAATGAGAACCGCGCCTGCCGCGTCAACCGGCGACGCAAGTAAGACCTCGCGCACGCCCAGAGCGAGCAGCGCCGAGCGAACGTCGAGGAGTTGCTCGTCCGGTGTCGGCGCGTCAACGCCTGCGTCGTCCTCGTCCTCGTAAACACGAAGATTCATAACCCAAGAATACTCGACACGGCGCAGGCTGCACCGCGCTCGTCGTCGGGTTCGTGGCTATCCCAACAGCCGCCGCAAAACCACACGGCGCTCCTTGGTGCGCGCGTCGTCATCGTCAACCGAAGCGAGCGCCTCATACTGCATCGAGCAGCGACGACGCCGCACGAAGCGCAGGAGTAACGCGCGCACGGGCGCACGCTATCGCACGAGCAGCCAGCCTCTTCTTCGGCATCGGGGATTCGTTGCCGACGATCGCTGCGCGTGGGTCGCATCGCGCGCTACCCTTCGTCGCCACGGCGGAGCGCCGCCTTGATCGCGCGACGGGTACGCCGAGCGTCACGCTTGTGTTGCGCCGACGCCATAACGCCGCCACGGCGAAGGTTCGTCGGAGCGCCGAGCCGCCCGATCTCGACGGCGGGTGTAACGTGTTTCATGCCAACCTCCTATCGCCAATAGTATAACGCAAGAATCGCAAGACCGAGCGCGAGCAGGATGCCGCGATAAACACGGTTGGCGATTGCGGGCGCGCGCGTGAAGGCGGCGTATGGGAAGAGCGCCACAACGAGAAAATAGGTCGCAACGACAATACCGCCTCGCGACCGAGCCACGATAACGAACGGCGGCACGGCGTACCATGCCAGGAGCAGCGCCGTCGTTACGAGTGCCACGCGACGGAGCGCGCGCGGGATGCGTCCAAGATGGAGTGTTTGCTGATTACGTATCATGTGTCTATGATACGCAACGCCGCGCAGGCGCTATCGCGTGCGAACGCGCGTGCGTGTGTAGCGAGGCGGGCGGTACTCGCGTATTGCGCCATAACGCATCGCTCACCCGTAAATCGAGACCTCTTCGACGCCGTTCGCCTTTCGGCCAAGAAAAATATTGACGACGGGTTGCCCGACAACGACGCACCCTTCGGCGTCGCGCCCGTGCGCTTCGAGCCATGTTCCCGACGCGACCTCCTGGTACGCACGGCTGGCTTCGCCGAAGTCGGCGGAGTTACAAATCGTGCGCGGCCCATCGGCGGTGAACTCCACGACGATCCAGCGTGGTTGCGAAGTGGGCTGCGAAATCTGTTCCATGTAAACAGTATAACGACCGGCGCGCAGGGAGACGCCGGTCGTGTAGAAAGCCCGAGGCACCGGAGTTAGTCGTCGTCGTCGTCATCATCCCCACCATCGGGGTCGTCGTAAACATTATCGAGCGTGAGTTGCGCGTCGTTAAAATAGACGCACGCATCGCGCACGCCGGTCGTGTCGTCGCAGTCGAGGTCTACGCCGGTAGCGAAGTCGCCGAGAAACTTACGGGCAACGAAGAGCGCCTCTTCTTTGTCTGCTACTCCGGCAACATGGAGCGTGGCTCCAATCGGCCCATCATTGCTGTTGCCAAAATCAACCATAAACCTAGGCATATATTCTCCTTATTAAAATAGGTGTGCTAGTAGTATAGCGGCGACCACGCAGCCACAACGACGCGCGGGAGAACCACCGCGACGCTACTAACACAAGCCAGCGACGCATAAGCCGAGCGTCGGAACGCGCGTCGTCGTCCATGCCAGGCCCCTCGTTCGCCGCTGCATAGCCGAGAACGTGAACGATAATCTCCGCGCGCTGTTCCGATTTGACCTACTCCCCGGCCTAAAGGCCGAGGATTCTTCCACGTATCGCTCATGCGACACGCTGAGTTTCCTGCTTCGCCGACTCGCCTAACGGCGAATCTCCACAGGCGATCCGGGCCGATCCGGCCCTTCGAAGGATATTGATGGCCGCATTCGTATCGGCGTTGGCGGCGTGCCCACACGCGACGCATCGAAACGCTGATTGCGTTTGCCGATTCTCGCGGCTGACATGACCGCATTGCGCGCACGCTCGACGTAAGGCGTGAACGACGCCGTGGCGGCCATCACCGCGAGCGTACACGAACCGATGTTCGGGCACTACCGGCCCCCGAAGAATATCGAGAACAGAATGCGCGAGAGCGCGTACCGCTCAAAGTAGCGGACGAACGGCGACCGGAAAAACTTAAGCAACATATTCATACCCTCCAAAGACAGAATACCAAAGAAAGAACAGGCAAACCGAGTAAGAGGAAACACGTAGGCGCGCGAGATCGTGGTCGCCTAACGACGCGGCGGGCTCGCGGGCGGGATACACTAGGTATCCCATACCGTTGTGCTCGGCGGCTCGTCGAACACTCGCGCTCCCCAAAGGAAGGACGCGAAGCGGTCTGCTTGATATTGGGCGAGATGCGCCGCTCGCTCTTCATCCTTGTCCTCCACGCGGAGGATTGCGCGAAAGAGCCCGTCGCTCTCGTCGGCTTCGAGAATCGACGTGGAGCCGTAGCAGGCCCGTTGTATTTCGCTCTTCGATCCTTTGCCGTGGAGCGTAATAACCTTAACGTGGATAACCACAAAAACGCCTTATCGAAAACGTGTCGCAATACGCTGCTGAACTACTGTCATTAGTTTATCGGAAGAAACGCAGGCGTCCCGCGCGAATCCATTCGGTGCCAGGTGTGCTCAGTTCTCCGACTCCTTCCATCCGTAGGCGTGAAGCGCGGCGAGAGTTTGGCAAATCGGCAAGTCCGGGCCATGCTGGTGCTCGCTGACGCACCCTTCAGACTGTTCGCCACTCGCATCGGTGCAGCACGCGGCGCAAATGTCATACATTTTCGCGCAGGTGAGGCCGACGTCGGATAGATTGACTACGCCGGGTTCTCCGGTGGCGTGACGATGGTCGCATTCATCGTAGATGCTGTGCGGCGTATGGATCGCCATAACCGCTGCAATCTGCGCTTCGAGTTCGCGCACGCGGGCGACAAGCGCGGGGATGTCGGTGCGAGAGTGGGCGATGAAGGGAGCGTCGGCATTGTGTTCGGGAAACGCTGCTAGGACGACTCGATGTTCCCCATTATCGTCGCGAAGCGCCGTCGTAACCAAATAGCCGTCCTCTACGTTCCACCCCCACGACCCCGGCGTTGCGGCGTTGTAACGCGCTACTATGGCATCTAAATCCAGGCTCATTCGTGAACCTCTAGGGCCTCGGCGCGCGCGACGGCATCCTGCGTTGCGCGAAGCGACGTCGCAAGCGCCTCGAACGACTCGGCTCTCAGGTGCTCGGTTAGCGCCTTTCGGAGCGCCTCTTCGGCCGGGATCGCTGTATCAAGTGATCTGCTCGCAATGAGATCAACGAGCGCGCGAGTCTCCGCCAAAAGACGTTCAAGCGTTTGTACGCGCTGGATAGCCCATGAAACGGCCTCCGTATAGGTGCGGCTATCGGTGGCAATCGCGTGTCGGAGGGCAAGCCCTCGCTCTGCCTCCGTCACCTTCGCTGCATCACGGCGCGCTACGGTTGCCGCAGCAATCTCCTCGGCCGAAATATACTCAAATACGCAGAGCGACCTCACTAAACCGTCCGCGTGCTGCGTCGCCTCGACGCCGAGACCAGCGTCGAGCAAGCGGAGAGCGAGCGCGGAAAGGTTGTGGCTCGCCGATACCTTACTCGTCATCATCGCTCTCCATATCGTGCATATTCGCAACCGGCAAACCGGCAACGAAAACGCGAACCGGGGTGATATTACGCTCGCGTAGGGCAGCGAGTTCGTCGTCTGTTTCCGTCCCCCTCACGACGTACTCAATCGCCTGCGGGCGAAAGGCATGGAAGATGCCCGCGTAATACTCGCGGTCGCTGTGGTGTGCGCCGGGATGGCCTTGCGCGCGAGCGCACGACGTACCAACGAGGTCGAACGGTTCCCCGCACGGCACGACGGACACCGCGCGCCGGTGGGCAACGAGTACCCACGTTTCGCCGAGCACGAAGTCGCGCGGCACCGCGCCGATACGACGCGACACGCCTTGCGACGACGACTCTTTCATCCACGCTTCCGGCGTGGGATAAAATTGCTCGCCGATCCAGACAAGAATGTGCCGCCCGGTGATCGTCGGGCAACCGGCGCATTGGGTCGCGGGCGCTTTGCAGCCACGCTTGGACAGCAGTTCACCCGCGTCAACCCAGGTCACACCACGCGAGGGCTTAATCCCCGCGTCGCAGGTAGGGCAGCGGTCGAGCGCGACCGGCAGCCGACCGCACGGGATACCGGGGCCGTCGCTCACGAAGTAGAGCCCACCCGGCTTGCGGTAGCCGCAACCGCGCTTACGGTCGCTGCGTAGTTCGATCTGCGTCGTATTCATGTGCCCATCATAGCGCACAACGCGCAACTATAAACCGCGCTTACTCGCGCGGTCGATCCACGCTTCCTTGGCGTCCGAAAGAACGTGAGCGATCACGGTGAGCATCCGGGACGTGAACGCCTGCTGCGTAACGCGCAACGTATGCGCGCTCGCCGCCATATCGAGCGCGAGCAGCGATGCGATGTTCACGCCGAAGCGTTCGGAGAGAAGTCGGGCGACCTCGCCGATCTCATCGTTCGTCGGCAGAAAGCGGCGATGAATCCGCTGCGCCGCGTCGGTGAGCGCGCGCGGCTCGTCGCGATGGTACTCGCAAGCAGGCGCTATGCCTGCGACGAGCGCCTCGGCGAGCGCGTGTGGTCGGTTTGTCACGAGCGCGCTCCTTTCAGCGCCCTCGGCGTCGCGACGGTTGCGCGAGCCCAGGTGCAGGTGAGGTGTGCCGATGGCGAGCCCTGCCGCCACCGGATCGTATCGCCCGAGTGAATCGCGCCGCCGCAGAGGCAGCAGCGTGAAGCGAAGCGGGCGCGGATCGTTAGTTCTTGCTGCATCATGCAGATAGCGTATCGCATAGATCGCAGGCAAACGGCGGAGCGGTATGCGGGCATTACGAACACGTGTCGTTGCGGCGGTCGGGCGCGCGCTCCAAGGTGCGATCCGGCAATAACTCTAGCAGAAAGTCAATCGTCGCGAGAAGGCGACATACCCGCAAGTCGCCGCCCGTCTGATACCATCGGTCATCACAAAAAGCGCGCACCTCTTCGGGGGAGTACGGCAGCGAATACTCCACGGGAGCATCGCGAAATAATAGGGGGCGACCGCTGGGCGTCATAGTGTCTCCTTAGACGTTTGCTGGAAAAGAAACGCACTGTCCGCCTGCAACGGATTGGACGTTGCAAGCGGAAAGAGTCTATCTTAACTTAACGAACCTACTGCGCGTCAGAACGGGATCTCGTCGGAAAGGTCATCATCCGCGAAGTTGTTCGCGGGCGCAGCGTTTGCGTTCGAGCGCGAGTAACCGCCGCCGCCGTCGCCTCGCTGCGACGCCCCTGCCGCGCGGTCGGACTTGCGGGAAAGAATCTGAATGTTATTCGGGCGCAGCAGTTCGGTCTGCGTTCGCGGGTTGCCGTCGCGGTCGTTGTAATTTCGCAGAGCGAGTTCGCCCTGCACGCCGACGAGATCGCCCTTTTGGGCGTATTTCTGGATGTAGGTGTTTCCCGGTGCCCACACGTCCACCTGAACAAACACCGTCTCGTAGTTCTCCTCCTTTTCCTTCGCTACACCCGGCGAGGCCGCGACGGAGAGGCGCGTAACCTCTTTCCCGCCTGCAACCGCGCGCGATTCCGGGTCGCGGGCCAAGTATCCGGTGAGGTACACATATAACCCCATAAGTAAGCATCCTTTCGTCTAGCGTGTATGCGTATAGTGTAGCAACGGCAGCGCAGGCAACGCCGACCCGTTACCGAGAAACAGCGCGCGCTGCTTCGGCGTCCTCCTTGATAGCACGCAGTTCGTCGTCGATCTCGGTAGGCTCGATATGACCGGCCTCGCTGGCCGTGATCCCGCCGTGATAGCGCCGCTCGATTGCCGCGCGAAGGCGGTCGTGCTCGTCGCCCTGCGCGCTATCGAGGAGCGTCTGTACCGCGAGACGCACAAGCCACGCGCGAGAGTCGTCGTCGGACTCGCGGTACGAGATCGAGCTGAATCCTTGCTCCGAGCCACTGCTCGCCCAAGTATCGACGATCTTGTATTGCGCGCAAAGCGCGCAAACCTCAGTGATAATGACGCCGCCGCCATGCCCGACGACACCGGGGTTTCCCGGGTCGCCACCCAACACCGAATGCGGCGAACGCCAATCATGGCTGCACCCGGATTCATCGGGCGGGTCGATACCCACCGTGTCCACTGCCTCATCGTAGATCGCGCATCCGTCGTCGTGAGGGCTGCCGATGGGAGCAGCGCAGCAGGCGTTATCGGCAGTGCAGTTGTCGTCGTGCGCCACGCGCACCTGGACGAATATCGTCGCGCGCGCCCCGTCGTCGCCCGCATAAGCGGTGTAGAGTGTGGCGAGTTGCGCTTTGGCTGCGTCCATCGCAGCGCGCGCGGTCGGGGCCAGGATACACTTGTCCCACCGCGCGGTGTCGTCGGAAATACACCAGGAATGGTCGGCCATTATGCGCCCCCCTTCGCGTCGGCGGGGATTTCGCCGTCCGCCGCGATCATCTGCTTTGCTGGTGAACGTGTGGGAATGCGGCGATAATAAGCCTTGAGGAGTAGTCGCGCGTTATCGTAAGTGCCGGACGCCGCGTAGGCGAGAGCGACCGTCACGATTTGCTGTCGGCGCTCACCCACCTCACGCGCACGCTCTTTGGCGATGTGGTTATCAACCGTCATGTACCCATCGCCGCCGAACGACTCGATAAGGACAGCCGTCGCGAACGGCCCACAATCCTCAACGCCGATTTCGTCGGCGAGGTTGATTTCAGTTACGCCGTCGCTCCCGCGTGGTAACTCAAGGAGCCGCTGGTATTGGGCGCGCGAGAGCAGATACGCCGGGTCTACGAGCAACATTTGCCCGGAGTCGATACCGGCGCGCGGGCCGCTTCCCTCGCAGTAACCTAACCGGATGCCTTTGCTCACCTGTTGCTCCTCTCGTTCGTTCGTAACGCTCTTACGATAGCACGCCGAGCGCAGGTTGCCTTAAGCGTGCTGCTCGACGAAGATGGCGGCGCTTGCAGCGAGAAAGAGTTGCGTCGCGTGCAGCACGAGGCACCGATGAACGAGGTCGGCGGTGGATGTTGCCGGAGCCTCGGCGCATACTGCGTCGATCAGGGCTGTCTTTGCGCTATTCGGCTCGGAGAGCCAACGGTCGATGATATGCGGATCGGGCGGCTGGCGGTAGTGTCGATGGAGGAAGGTCGCGAGGTTCGCTCCTTGTTCGATCGCGACGGCTGCGCGTTGCAGCGCCATGAGGGCGCTTTTATCGCGGACAATCGTTGTCTCGATTAAGTGAATGATCCACGGCGGGACGTAGTGTTCGGGGTCAAACACGGGATAGCGGTGTGAACTAAAGCGCACCGTCGCAAGCGCGAGCGAAAGGTCGCGCGCGTAAAAAGCGCGACTCAGAACGCCGCGATCCGTGGGCGTGGTGCCTCGCTTGGTAGGTCGATGGGAATAGTGCCTTTTGCGATTTCCTCGGCGTGGAGGTCGCGCACGAGAGCGACTCCAGCGGAAACAAGCCGATAGGCAACGGTGGCCTGCTTGTCGATGCAAAGTCGGGCGAGGTGCCATGCCGAGAGGGGCGCGCGCCCAGCGAAGATCTCGTCGATGCTCGCAAGCGTCGCGGTCGAGGTGTCGCGAAAAAACGCAACCACGTCGCCGGGAGACTGCGGCTCCGCGCGTGCCGCGAAGGCGTAGACGCTCTCGCCCCGTTCGACGGCGGCGGTTGCGCTTCTCAAAAGCGCAAGGTCGCGCCCGGTGTGCGGGGCCGCTTCGGTCACGAGCGCCTCGACCCACGGCGGGGTATCGACGTCGTTCGGGAAGCGCACGCTCCCGTTGCCGGTTGGCGTTGCGAGCGCGAGCAGTTGCCCGAGCGTCCGGGTGTACGCGGTGAGCGGGGGGACTTTCGTCATGCGAACCTCCTAGCGTTCGCTGGTCGTTCTCCGTTCGCGAACAAACGCCTCTGCGTGAGAAAGAGACCGGGCTCCGGTCTCCAGAAGCGAGCGAAGGATCTCCGCGCGCGCGGCCGGGGCCGTGCCGGTGAGTGAGGCCGAGCGGACGCGGTATTCGTCCACCGCGCGCAACACCCAGCGCGGGACGTGGAAGGAAATATGCTCGCGTTGCTGGTCGTCGCTCGATGCGCGCCGCTTATCCGCGCCCCTCGCCGCCGCAGGCGTGCTGAAGAGTTTCGATCCCGCAGGCACGACGATAGCCTGCTGTTTATCCGTTACCCCCTTTGTTTCGGGGAGTTTCCCCTCCGAGGCCGTTCGTGCGGCTGCGAGCGAGGCGAAAGGGTCTTGCGTGCTGCTCATGCTGGGGTCTCCAGGTGCGTTGCGAGCGCCTCGTAAGCCGCCCGCACAGGGAGGAGCGAGGTGTCGGCGAGGGATTGTGTGGGCGAAAAGGGCGTCGCGCGTCGTGCAAAGAGCCCGTTCATTCGGGCGCGAAACGGAATACTGCCAAGCAGGCGATAGGCTCCGGTTGTGCTGCCCCCCTCGATCTGTTGCCGCACCTGGCGCTCGTCGCGCGTGAGCGTGCGTGGCGGCCGGTCGCCGATAATGAGGACGCCGAGCGCCGGAATCGTCGCGAAAAGCCCGTTCTTTTGCATTTGAACGAGCGACACGCTTACGCCGCGTAGCCCGTCGAACGAAAGCGTCGAGAGGAGCGTTGGGGCGAGCACGAGGTTGGCTGCGACGACCGCCGCCGTCCCTGGGAGCGTTACGCCCGGAGCACAATCGACCAGCGCGAAGTCGTACTGATCCTGAACGGTCGCAAGCGCCGCCGCGATAACGCTCGTGGGATGGCGCGGGATGCCGCTAGGATCGCGCGCGAACAGCGATTCTGCGATCACGCCAAGCGCCGGGGAACCGGCGAGAATCGAAAGCCCCGCGCGATCGAGCGGGCGGATCGCCTCGGCGGTTGTGGCGGGGTCGGCCACGGCGGCGATTATGTCTCGTGCTCCAGGCTGGCTTGCCAGGGAGCCGTCGCCAAGGAGCCACGAGGTCGCTTGCGTCTGCGGGTCGGCATCGACGACCAGCACGCTCTTGCCCCGATTAGCAAGGGCGAAGGCAAGCGAAACGACGGAGGTCGATTTCCCGACGCCGCCCTTCTGCTGGTAGCAGGCGATGGTGAACATAAGAGCATTATAGCACAAGAACACAAGGCTCAATGAGCATAAGCCGGACGCTGCTCTCTGCTACGACAAAGCCGAAAGGCGTGGCGTCGGCGCGAAGCGCCTCGTAGGCGCAAAGGCTCATGTGCGTAAAGGTGGAGAGGTGCAAGGGCTCACGGGCTAAAGGGCTGAGAGGCGCAAAGGCTCGATTGGCAGTTTACCGTGAAAGGCTCACGTGCGTACAGGCTCACAGGCTCACGTGCGTAAAGGTTCGGGATGATGTTGTTAGGCGGAGATCTCTTGCAGCGCCGCCGCCACTCGCTCTCGCGCGTCGAGGGCTGGTGCGCGCGAGCCAAGCCGAAACGCACCATCGAGGACGATCGTGCGCCCGCCGAGGTAGTTCGCGACGGCCTGGAGACCCATCGCCAGCACCCACTCGTTTGCCGTGCGGTCGCCTAGCAGCGACTCGAAGGCCCCGACGACGGCCGCGCGTTCCGCTGGGTTTAGCGAGACAAACCCGGCGCGGATACCGTGCAGCCATGCCGCCACGCGCTGCCGTCCTGCGCGTACCTCAATAGCCACGGCGCGCGCGGAACCAAGGTGTATTGGGCACAGCCAGCGGACGTCGAGCGGGCGAAGCGGGTCGCGCCACGTCGGCGAAACCTTCGTGCCGCCGCCGCAAACCGAACACGTACCGCGCGCAAGTTTGCCGCGACGCACCATCGTCGAAACATACGCTCGCGCCCGACGCAAGAGTACCTGTTCCTCCGAGAATGTGCGCGCGGCTTCATGCGCTCGCGATTCGACGCGATGCTTCTCGCGCCACACGCGCATCCTGCACGCCGAACACAAGCGTTTATAGCGTGCGCGAGGGCGCGTGCATCCGGGCGTCGCGCAAAGTGTATCGGTATTCATCATCGTACACCGCGAGTACGGGGCGCGGTCACACCCCGTACTCGCCTGTGGCTACTTTCCGTGAGCCGCCTCGTATGCCTCGCCGACGACCTTTTTCCAATCCTGGCCGACGAGCGATTCGAGCGTGTTGCGAACCACGGCCTGTATCTTCTGCGGCGAATACTCGCGCGCATTCACGTGCAGGTCGAACAGCGCGTAGAGCAGCGCCTTCGCCTCAAGCGGGCTGAAGGAGAGAGGCGCGCGTTTAGCGCGGTGGCGTTTCTTCGGCTCGACCGCATCGCGCGGCGTCGCCTTGTCGCGTCCGGCTTCGGCCGCGCGCGCGATCATGTCGGCGAGCACACGCCCTGCGTCGTCGCCGTGGTCGCGCGCGAGGTCGATGACAGTCGTCGAGGAGACCTTTCCTTCGCGCACGGCCGCCTTCACGGCCGCAGGCGCGGAGTGGAGCGTCGTAAGCGCGGAGATATGCCCGCGCGAGACGCCCGTCGATGCGCTGATTTGGTCGGCCGTCCAACCGAACGACGTGAGCCGCCCGATGACAAGCGCCTGCTCAAGCGGCGTAAGCCGCTTGCCGGAGTTCGCCACGAGCAGCATCGCCGTGCGATTAGCGTCGTCAACGCCTTTAGGCTCCGCGACGGCGGGCACCGTTTCGATGGGCGCTCCCTCGCTGATTGCAAGCAGCGTCGCGCGCAGACGCGACTCGCCGTCTACAACGTGAAAAGCCTCGCCGACGAGACGGACGCGCAACGGAACCTGAACGCCGATTTCTTTAATGGAATCGGCCAGCGAGCGCACGTGCGCTTTGTTCTCGTCCGTACTGAAATCGCGGGCGTTGAAGCCCTTCTCGATAACAACGGTTTTCGGATCGAGCCGCAAGCCGGTGAACGTACCGGCCGCGAACTGTCGGGCACCATCTTTACTTGCCATAATTCCTCCTGTTGTTGTGACACAACGAGTATAGCCGACGCAGCGCAAGCGGTTTATGGGGGCTACGCGGATGACGTCGGTCGTTCCTTGGAAAGCCTGCACGTAAAGAGGAGGAGGCGGTGAAGCACTGAACCCATAAAGAACGGCTATGAAACTATGAGAGGAGGCGTCGATATGCCCGAGACGGTTCGCGTTCTGACGGTAGGAGACACTGAGTATCGTGTCTCCAATGTGCGCGGGATTCTCGATCCAGGGAAGTTTGAGGGGGAAATGCCGCACGCGGTTCGCGACTATGGGGAAACGCCCGATGCTACGCATAGTTTTGAAGAGGCAGGCCGTGTCGTGTACCGCGTTGGGCACAGGCATTACTTGGAAGATTCGCAAGGCTTCGTATCGGAGATAAGCGCCGAAAACTACCGCTCGCTGATACAGGCGTTAGAGCAGGCAGTTGACGCTCTCGCGGCGGTGAAGGTAGGGCGGGATCGCTATGCGTTTCACGCTGGCAGATGGCATAGCGCAACAGCGAAGGGCCTAGTGATGTTCCATCAGCATTGGGAGTGGGACTACGACTCGCGCGAAGAGGCCGCGTTAAGATACGAGCGCAGTGCTCCTGAAGAGATAGTGGAGATGCCGTCCTGGTGGACGCCCGAGGCGCAAACCGTCGAACGAGGCATTGTGCCGTATAAAAAGGGAGAATACACGTACTATCCCTTGCGGAACGCTAGTTTTCATGGGTGCGCGGCCTCGACGATTCAACAGATTACCGCTGATCTCGAAACGGGCGAAGAGATTGTCGTAGAGCGCGATATAACGAAAGTATTGCAAGAGCGGCAGAAGCCCCTAATACTCAACCTGACACAACACCGCGCGACGCCCGAGCAAATCGCGGCCGGTGTGCAAGACCTTGACGATAACCAGCGGGGGACGCTCGCGGCGTTATTGACGTTTGACACGATGCCGACGCCCGAGGAAATCCAAGACCGCGCTGCTCTCATTGCGGGCTTCGCGCGGGAAGAAGGAAACGCGCGTGGCGCTCTCGCGATGATCGGCGGAGCGCCGTATTTAATGGGAGAATTAGAGCGGGCGCTGATCGACGAAGGGATTAAGCCGACGTATGCGTTCTCGAAGCGTGAGGTCGTAGAAGAAGTCGTGGACGGCGCGGTAAAGAAAACCGTCGTCTTTCGGCATGAGGGGTTCGTCAAACCGCCGACGCCGTATCTTGCGCCGAAGTTCAAAGCGCCGTCGCCCAATCGTCGTATGCGAGCACGACGGCCTCGAACGGCACGCGCGCGAAGTCCTTGGCGGACAACCGCTCGATGCGCGCGAGGAGGCGTGCGAGCACGGCGCTCTCGGGCGGCGGGTCGGCGTGCGTACTTGTATGCTCGAAAAACTGAACGCCAGAGGACATAGTTCCAGGCTCCTTCGTGGTGGCGCGTCGTCCTTTACTCGTTCCAGGCTAGTCCCATGCCGACCTGCAAGGATGCAGGGAACCTATAGAGAACGGGCTAACGGACGGCCGCATGGCGCTCGCCGGAGTGTCGAGTCGGTCAACAGTAGTATAGTCGATGACGTGAGGGGCGAAGATGGCGACTCAACAGCAGCGTGAGCAAGGAGTGAATATATCGGACGCCGACGCGCGGCGGCTTGCGGCGGAGTACCACGATGGCGCGCTTCTCGCGCTCGCTTCGACGGGGACGATTAACCCAGCCGTGCGGCTCGAAGTGCTGCGCGATTTACAGCGCCCCGATTGGACGCGCAGGCAACGGCGAGAATTACAGTCGCTCGCCCGTTATGTTGAGACGCGCCCGAATCGCGGCCCCGTCGATGGGTGGAGCGATTTACCGTGGAGCGATCTTGCGTCGGTGCATGGGTCGGCGACGATGCAGCCGCAGGCGCGAGAGGTTAAGGCAGAACAACGGCGAGCGCAGAATATGCCAGTGGTCGTCGTGGAATCACTTTCCGGGAAGAGAACCGAGGTGTGGTCTGCGCCGATCGACGACGTGCTTATGTGGGCAGAGAACGTGTTTCCCGAAAACGACGTGATTTATCGCCAAACGACGTTACGCGAGGAGTTAGCGATCTTCGACGTAGAACCGATGGGGTTTTCGGATAATCACGAGTTTGTGGAAGCGGCAATACGTGCGTTAGGAGGCGAAGAGCAAGAAGCGGAGATAGCGGACGAATTACGCAACGGCGATCCGCTTGATTGGTCGCTGGTAAACTCGGACTATTTGAATCGCGGAGGATCATGTTACACGTTTGAACAGATCGAGGTGAAGGAGGTGATTAAAAACGCCTTTGATAGCCTTCCTGGTACGAACAGCGTAAAAGTGTACGATTCGACGGCAGAGGCTTTAGCGGATGACCTTAGCGAGCCCGAGCAAGAGGCGGTGCTGCGCTATGTCGTCGAGAACGAGTTTACGGTCGCCGAAACATTCTTTTTTAAGCACGGCCCTGTAAGTCGGGATATGAAGGTTGAGACACAAGCGACGGCGCGTGTGCGTTGCGCGCGCGAGGCCGCAGCGGCGGAAGCCGAAGCAAAAGGGCGCGGGTGGTCTCTCGGCATCGAGCCGAGCGGCGAGCAGTACGGCCAGCAGGGCGACGATTTCGACGTGGTGCTCGATCCGCGACGGTTTAAGGGTGAGTTGTTTACGGGGTACGATGTGAGACTCTATGACGAGAAGGGCACGATACTTGAGAGCCTCGGCGGTGTGACGTTCCCGGAGAACGATAGCGAGGATACCGAATCTCCGCGGGTGCTTTTTGCCGACCTAGCCGACGCGGCGCTTGAACGACTGCTTGCTCAAGAGCGCAAACTCGAAGTGGCGAACGAAGGCTCTGCGACGGAGCGCACGGTGATGTTCGGTCGTGCCGTGCGGCAACCGAACGGGCTGTATAAACTGATCGAAGGCAACGCGAAGGAACTCTTCGCAACGAAAGAGGAGGCGCAACGTGCGCTTATGCTGTTGCGGGAAAACAACACCGAAGAGAAGATCGCACAAACCCTTGGCGGAAACGCGATCGGCGTAGTCGAGGTTCCCGTGTGGCACAACACGGGCGACCTTCCCCTCACGGTGTTCGACGACAATGCTATTCTCGACACGGGCGTAAGCCGTGGTACCACCGTAACTGCCGACGATGCGGCGGTGAAACAGAAGGAGCGGAGCCCGTTACCGGGCATTTAGCCTTTCGCGATCACAAGTTGGTGCCCGTTCTCGCAGCAGTAGATGACTCCCGCGTACTCGCCGCCAACAAACTCTTGCTCGGCATCGTCGTAGTCTCCGACCTCAACGAAGGCGCTCTCGTCCGTAAGGCGCGGAATCGCCGCGCAGGCGCTCATGTAGCAACGCTCCGGGGTGTTAGTGGGTGTCATTGCGATTGCCACTCCTTTTCGCTCGCCGAGCCGTTTGGGTAGATCGCGAGGTTAAGGCTGCTCGCATCGTCGTCGGCGTCCTCGGTCGTGTAGTCGAACGTCTCAACCAGCGAGGAACGGTTTACGAATCTATCCCATATCTTCGCTGCGATCTTTTTAGAGGGCGCAACGATTGAAACCATGCGACGTTCGCGCTCCTGCCAATCGAAGAATACGTCGTATCGGAAATATTGTGTGCTCATAAGTAGAGTATAGGGATAAAAGCACAAGCGGCAGAGCGAGACGGAATAAGAGAGTAGCGTAGATCGCGGTAGTGGGTCGTCGTCTCCTTGGCCTAATAGAGCGCGCCGCTACGGCGAGCCGCGCCGACGCGAGTACGCACGGGTTACTCGTGCGCGTCAGGCGTAGCGATACGGTTCTCCCAAAACGTCGCATGAAGCGATCGGACTAATGGCACCAAGGTTCGCGCGGGAACGGTGCGATAGCGTCGTCTGCGACGCATAACGGAGACCGCATGATGCGCGAGCCTCTCGCGATCCTCTGCCTCAATAAGGCTCTCGCAGATCGCGCACGCCGCCCATGCGCCGGATGATCGGTTGGAAGGGAGGCCCGGAACCTGAAAGGTGGCGTCGCTCGCGGCGAAGGCTGTTGTGGCGGGGGTCGAGCCGCAAAAATCGCACGTGGGCACGCCGGTCTGGACGAGACGCGCGCCGTCACTAGTTGGAACGACGTCAACGCTCGGTCGCCTGTCGCGGAGAGCCCGCAAAGCCGCGTCGTCATTGCTCATGCGTGCGGCCTATCGTTCTTTCCGGCGTGTGTCACAATCACGCTCGCCATATTTGCGTAACCACGCATCCATTTCTCGTACTGCTCGTCGCCCCCATGCAAGCCGACCGCGAACCCGCTCGAATAATTCTTCTGTCGTGTCGAATACCTCGCCGTCACTTACATAAAAGTATCCCTGCGACCTCGCTACTTTAGTGTAGAGTTCATCTACCAGCGCCGTCACGTCACCGCGATCACCGTGCTTTGTCCTCAATGGTTGAAGCGCCTTAGATCGGCTTATCCGCATGATCGCAGATACCAAGTGGGCGTCGAGCGACGGATAATTCTCGATAGGCGACTCATCGTAAAACCTGCCCTATGAAGCCGAGAGCGTCCCGGCGTCGGGAATCCCAATGAGGTCGCCCGCTTGTTCGGGGCAAACGCTTCCCGCATGACCGTCGTCGGTCGCGATGCTAATATAGAACACTTGAGTTGGTGGCGATGACGCGACGATCACCGGCGAGCCGATAGTGACCGAGACGTGTGGATCGGGGAGAATATACACTCGTTCGCCCTTGCGTATTTCGACGCCGCCAGACTGTTCGATCGCGTATCGAAACGACTTGCGTATATGGAAAGGGCTATCTACAGCGCAAGCGATTGCGTAAGCGGTGTCCACCATAGGATCATCAGGAAGGAGATAGATCGTGTGGGCTGTCTCTGCTTGCGCGTCGCCGACAGTTGACGCTGGAGCATCCTCGGAATAGTCGTCGCCCGCCGCGACGGCACCTTGTCCGATTCCTTGGATATGCGACGCGACGGGGGGTGGAAGATGGGACGCGCTGCATCCCGGTAGGATCGCTAACGCGGCGAGCGCGAGGACGGACGCATATATCGCGACCGGAGAGAGAATAGTTTTCATGCAAGGCTACTCCTATGGGTGCGGAGGTGGCTAGGGGACGCGTTAGACCTGGAACAAGTCTGCCGAGAAGAAATGAATGCTCCCGCCGACGCTTCTCCTCTACGGCGGAATAATAGTGTACCACGCGCGGCACAGGCGGGAGGACGAGAAGAGTGAGGGTTAGTCGTTAGCATCTTCCGATGCTGAGTCGGTGATACAAAAAGGGGCTTGCAGTAACTCGATGTGAGTGATTGCGTCAATGCGAATATAGACGAGGTGCGCCGAGCGTTTTGCGTAGAAGTGCCCTTCATGCAATGCTTCAGGGGTATGGGTGGCGGAAGGAACCATAACAACCATGAACCCGCCGCCAACACCTAGCGAGCGTTCGTCGTGAATTGAATTAGTGCCAACGCCAATAATGGTGTTGCCGCCCATCGTGTGAACCGCAACGAGCGCGTTAGCGAAACCGTCAACGAACAACTGTAACTGTGACATTCTGTACCTCCCAAGTTGCTAGTGATAAACCTTATGATACCGTAACTATAGCGAGCGGCCCGCGCTCTTTAGACGAAGCAACCATCGCGGGGGCTCTGTGTCGATGACGGCGCTACTACTCGCGCCCATATTTGTCGTACTGTTTTGCCCGCCAGCATTTCCCGCCTGGGATCTGCTTACGCGGCAGATGCCGATGGCGTCGAGCATCACCCTTAGTCCCATGCGACCAGCAATAGACGGGGCGGCCGTTGGCAACAGCAAACTCGCACGGGACGGCATATTTTTGGGCGGCCGCCTCGCGGCGCTTCGTTTCCGTTTCTAAACGAGCCGCACGCTTGGCATCCACCTCGGCTTTGCGCGCTGCTCGCTCGTCGGCGGTCTTTCGTTCGATCTCTTCCGACACGGCGGCGAGGTCGCGTGGTTCCCAGGCTGCGCGCCGACGCTGCAAGGTGCGCGGAGAGAGGGTCGGTTTATGTTACGGATAAACAGTTTTTAGTAAGGTAGCGAGAAGTGGACATTTTCGCTACCTAGGAGTAGAATGGCCGGAGAGAGGATGGTGTTGAAATGAAGAGTCGATCTCAGCGTGCGCTCGCGGCGGCTGTAGCGGCAGAAGTCTCTTTGGGGCCGGACTCCGGCTCGTGGGCTGATCTCGGCGTGTCGGAGGCTACCGGGCGAATGTATCGGCGCGAGGTCGATGCGTTCGGTTGCTGGTGTGTCGAGAACGGGCTCGTAGCGGTGCCTGCGACCCCGCGCACGGTGCTGCGCTACCTGGAGGCGCTCGCGGGAAAGGGAATGTCGGCGGCGACCATAGAGCGCGTTCGGGCGGCAATCTCGGTTGGGCATGATGTGGCGTTCGCCTTGGCGCGCGAGCGCGGGGAGGATGTGCCCTTGAATCCGACGCGAGACATACTGATTCGAGCGGCGTTGCGGCGCTTTCGACGCGCACGAGTCAAGCCGGAGCCCGGCAAACGTCGGCGGCAATCGCAGAAGCGCGCAAAGCGCGAGATTCGGTTAGATGCGCTCGATGCGCTCGTGCAGGCGGCGCTCGAACAGGGCGGGCTCATTGGGCTCAGGGATGCGGCGGTGCTCACCGTAGGATGGTGGGGGTTGCTGCGCCGGAGCGAGATCGTGGCGCTCCAGGCCGACGACTTGCGAATGGTGCGCGGCGGCGCGGAAATACTGTTGCGGCAATCGAAAACCGACCAGGAAGGCAGAGGCTCAGTTGTCACGCTGATTCGTCGGCGGGGAGATCCGCTGTGCCCGGTCGGCGCGCTCGTTCGTTGGTTAGATGCGAGCGGGATCGAGAGCGGGCCAATCTTTCGTGCGGTTACGCGCTATGGAACCATAAGCCCGGAACCGCTCTCGGCGCAAAGCGTCCGGCTGATCGTGTTGCGTGCTGCCGATGCCAGCGGAACAACGAAAACTCTGCGCGTGAGCGCGCACGGCTTACGCTCAGGCGGGGCGACGGAGTTGGCGGCGGCGGGCGGCGATATTCGCGAGGTTGCCGCTAAAGGGCGATGGTCGTCGCTCTCGGTGGCGTCACGTTATGTTCGGTTGGGCGCGAGCGTTGCGCGCGACCCGATGCGGAAGATTCGCCGCTAGGAGGCGCGGCGGAGTCGAGCAGAACCGTTGGCGTATATCTATGGCGGGGCGTCGGGAGGCTCTCTGCTCATTAGATGCTCTCTTTACCTATTTGTCCTGCTCTTCGGCGGCTACGTCGGAGACAACAAGGAAGTCCTCGGTACGCTGCTTCCTAAATGCCACGTTGCTTCCGCCCTGATACGCCGCCGCCGCGTATAATAGAGTCGCCGCCGTTTCGTATGCCGCAAGGAGCCGTGGCACCATCACGGGCGTAGAATCAAACACGCCGCGCGCATTACCAATACGGTCTAACTGTTCCGCGTATGCAACAGCCGTCAAGTAGCCACCAGCCAAACGGCAATTCCGAAACGCCCAGCCTTCAAGAGCGCGATATTCAATGTCGAGAAACCGAGCGGGAGTTAAATCGACGGTTGGGAGGCTGAACACCGCTTCGTCGGCGAACGGTTGTGTCGCGCTCGAAGAGTGGAGATTCCCAATAGTGCCGACAAGCGAATAGGTCATATCCTTGACGGAATCACTAACGAGCCCGCACCAAGAAAGCGCGTCGTGCGGAATATCGTCGGTTTCTACATTCACGATGCGCCACGACCCGTCACGACGAATGAACAACCGATAAGGCCACGAGTACGACACGATATTGTGGAGGCGATCAGCGTTAAAGGTACATTGTTCCCAATGTCTGCGATATGTCTCTACTGTGTTCCAAGAGTGATACGCGGCTTGCCACAGAATATCCCATACCGAGGTTAGGCGCAGGCATGACGGGCAGAATCCGGCGTCGTTATCCGTCATAGATGCAAAGGGTACGACGATAGGGACTCGTGCTGCGTCGTTCCCTAACTCCGCCCACGGGACGCGAATATCCCGATTGCATACGCGCAAGGCGTGTGTGCGGTCGTCGATATGAGGCCACCCGTCAATGTAACGATGACCGTCTGGGAACACCCGGAAGATGCCGCGTTGCCACTCCTCTTGCGTCGGCATCGCTTCGTTGTGCCAATGCACGCGCTTCCCATCGGCCATAAAGTCGCGAGTCTGCCGAGTTGTCCGCATAGCCTCTACGGTGGGGTGAATCGTCCCTGGCGGCGGCAGTAGCGGCAGAGCGCCCTCGTAGGGTCTCATCCCCTCCTTGCACCACGCATCGTATTGCGTCAAAAACTCGCTCATGCGAAGTTGGTCTCCTTAAGTCAAGGTGTGCGTGTCGGGTTCACGAAGGATAGGCTTAGGATACTCTATGTCGCCATAGTCGATTTGGATGCGCGCGAAACCTTGCGTCACGAGCATCGCGTTCCCGCAGTCAATATGCTCCTCGGCGAGCGCCCAAATCGCGCGCTGATATTTCCGTCGTGTTGTTATCCGTGGCAGATGATCCGCCGCATGGGGGTCGTCAAACACGATACTCATGTAGTCGTCCGGCTCCTCGCTCCAAAGGAAAAGAAAGCCTCCATCGTAATCCTCTTTGGACTCTGAGAATCCGGCCTTACCTAATGTCGCGCGGATCGCGCTAACGACGGCACGGAAAGCGGCACGACGGGACGGATGAAGTCCTCTTGGATAGGAGGGCCGCGAGTCGCTCATGGCTGGCGTCGGCGTTGTTTTGGCATAAGGCTAGGCATCCGCAAACCGACGTACTAAATCGCACGCTACGCGGTTTCGCCGCGCTTCCGTATCCGTGCAATCTTCGCCAGGGATAAAGGGGAAGAACTCCGATAGCATCGGCAACGTAACGCCCGGAGGGCAAGGGAGCCCCTCGGCATAGGCCGCATGAACCTCCTCCATTGTAGGACACCGACGCGGCGGCGAGATCGCGTCCTCCATCTCGGCGGATGCGTCGATTAACTCCCGTATTGTTTCGAGTGAGGAACCGCGCGCTAGCGCCGACGCGATACGCTTCTTGTTTTTTAATGCAAGAGAATCATCGGCGGGCCACCACGCGGGAAGTTGTAACCCTTCCGCTTTCACCGCCTCTCCTGCTCGATGTAACTCAATGGCTCGCCCGATGCGAGCGTACTCCTCATCTGTTCGCCTCATTAGCGCGTCCTTTCATCTGTGTGTTCTTCCGGTTCCTCTAGAACGAGGCTAGAGCGATGGCGAGTTCGATCTCGGTGTAGGCGCTGCACGCAAGGCCTGAGCGCGCGCCACGGCCACGGATCTATCGTGAGCGTCCAAGGGTAGTTCCTCGCCGCTTTCCGTGTCGGCGGTAACGACCGAAACTGACGTTCCGGCGCAACCGTGAATGATGGCGTTCATCAGCGGAAAGTATTTCGGCCCCGGTTCGTAGGGAACCCACCCTTTCTCTGCGACTTGCGTTTGAGGAGTCCACCAAGTCGGCATAAGCACCGCAGCCTGCCCGATTGTCGCCCGACGCCGCTCATCCGTTAATGCGCCACTAGCGAACCGCGCGAGCGTTGCTCTGCTGAACGTGTACCAACGCCCTGACGGCGTGTGTGCCGCGAATCGGTCGAAGGCGGGGTCGGGGTCGCTGCCCTTACCGAGTTCAGCCGCCCCGAGGTACTCGATGGCGTCACGGAGATCGGTCATATTTGGAGCCTCCTATCGGGAATGTGCGTCGAGGGCATTAAGCGCGATCTCGCGCCGCCTCTCCAATGAGGCTACGATTCGAGCGAGATTCCGGCGCTCGCGCGGGGTGGCTGTGTCCCAACTCTCCACAAGGTTCGCGATGATGTTTATGGCGCTCGTAAGGCGAGCGACGTAAGCGCCCCATGTGGCGGGCGGAAGCCCCGAAGATCCGTCGAGCGCCTGTTCGGCTTTGAGAACCCGGCTCTCAAGCGGCCTCCCGCAAAGCCACCGCGACGTTGCGCGATACTGCCTGAGAAGGGGCGTGTTTGCAAGGAATAAATGTGCCGCCTCGCTTACGATAATAGGCGAATTGCTGCTTGTAAGGCGGCTCACAGGCTCGCCTCCTCAACGCGCGCGCGCTCCTGGGGCAGTACAGCGAAACTGCGGAGAAACGCATCTTGCGCGTGCATAAACGCGCCGAAGGCGTCTTGCAATTCCTTATACGCCTCAGAATAAGCGGCAGCATCCTCTTCACCGAGCCCACGCGGCGGCTTCTCCAGAAAATCACCATAGGCCTTGAAGAAGAAGTGGCTAAGGTTCGCCACCGCGACTTGCGCGTTATTGAAAGCCGACAGCGCCTTATCGACCCGCTCGCGGCCCTCGGGAGTCAAGAGTGCCGGGGGTGTTATATCTACTACCTCGGAGCGGGTCTGTGGAGTGTCGTTTGTGCTCATCAGGAGTTCCTTTCACGCGACGTTTATGCGTTCAGTATAACCCGCGTGCCGCAGGCACGCGGGGAGAGGATAAGCAAGTACGCTCACGCCTCGAACCGCACGAGAACCGCGTACCGTTTGCTCATGCGGTATTCCGCAATAATATCGCAGGGCGCGACGAGAAACAAATGCGTGCGGTAGCCTTCGTCGGATGGCACGCCAGGGATCGGGGTCTCGTAGCGCGAGCCGTCGCGGTTCACGCGGAAGCCCGACACCGTGCCGTCCTCGTGTTCCTTGGACACCTCTACGAACGCACGTTTCTCGCCGTAGCGAACCTGGAGGTAGCGCACCGGAAGAAGGTCTCCCAGCGATGGGAGGTGCGCGCTCGGCTGGTGGCTCATATCGCGATAGTGCGGCGTGGCGCTAACAGGGCGCTGGCCGTCGCGCTGTCACCACTTATGAGCCGACCTCGCACCTTAAACCGAAGCCTCGTTATTGAGGCGCGTTGCAACGTAAGCGCGCACCAGCGCCGGGATGATCGCGTCCAAGTCGCGGTCTTTGACCCAAGCCGGAAGCCCGCGAATCGCCTCGTTGACCTCGTTCATGCAATCGTCGCAAACCGTAGGCGCGTTGCGATGGAAATTAAGTTCCGGCGCGAGCGTCGTGGTCTTGCACGCTTCGCACGCCGCCGAGCCGGGGCGCGGTGCTGCGAGGTGGTCGGTGGGGGCGTTCATAGTGGTGTCCTTTCGTCGTAGTACAAGCATTGTAGCGCAACCGTCGCGGGTTGAAAGTTGGCGAAGGCGGTGCTCGTAGCGCCTGCTGTAGATGGCGGCTGCGTCCGCACCGTCAACATGAGGAAGGCTGCAAAAACGGGAGCGGCGACTATAATTCGCGAGCCCACCGATAGGCTATTGTTACGTCGGCCCAGGTGTCATGCCCCGTGGCGCGTGCGTGCTCCGCTGAAAGGCGTAGGCCGAGAGTAACGCGGTCTGTGCCGTGTCCTGACCATTCATCGCGCGCGCGGCCACCATCATCGCAAACAACGCATCCGGCGAAGATATGCGTCTGCTCCTTGTGCTGCTTAATCAAGGCTGCGTGCTCATTAGCGGCGCTAGTTGTCGGGAAAAAGCGAAGGGTCGTCAAGGAGCGCGCGAATTGCGTTAGCGGTGGCGGCAAAAAAGATCGCATCGAAGCACGAGCGGGCGTCTTTGACGGGGCCGCACTTGGCGAGTATTTCGAGGCCGGGATTCGTTACGACGACCATTGGCTCGGAGTCGAATCGCGGGTCGCCGACGCTGACCTCGAATGGGCCGGGAGAGCAACGGCGCAAGAGCGCGCGCACCCTTGAACGCCAAGCCGGGTCGTGAAGGTCGCCGTTTAGGAGGTCGTGTAGGGTGAGTTCGAGTGATTCTGTGCCGGGAAGATTCTCGAACGTAAAGCGAGTGGCGTCGTCGAGAGGCTGCGTCATAGGGTTCGCTCCTTGATTGCTATACGGTTCTGGCAAACGTTTACGAAACCGAAGAATGGGTGTTTCACGAGGTCGTGCGCGACCGCGACGCCGCAGGAACGGCACGCTTCGGCATGACTGCCGTCCGTGGGAAGGCGCGCGGTCGTGTCTGCTCCGAGACAGGCCGCGCGCGATTCTTGGTGGAGTGGTTCCATGAGTATGATTAGATCGAGGGCCTACGCGGAGCGACGTTCGGGGAGGTGAGCACGACGCCTTCTTGCGAGAGTCGAACCGGATTACCGTCCACCGTTCCCGTAAGCCCGTCGCGCAGCATCCCGGCAGTTAGTTCTTCGATGCGCTTACGTTCGCAATAAATTATTGACGCTGCGAGTCGCGCATTAGGGTCGGCCTCCGGTGTGTGTTCCCGTATCGGCGTCGTGAGGCGCGGGTCGGTTGCGACGGTCTCTTGCCCGGTTTTATGGTCGGCGGTAACAATGGTGCCCGCGCCGATTTGTTCGACAGTCACCTGCGCTTTTGCGAAAGTCTCGCAGAGTAAGAAGCCGTGCTCCGAGGGAATCCCGTCGATCCGATATTGGAGGCTCAGAGTCCACCAATCCGGGAGCGAAACACGCGGATGCGCCGCCAACCAATCGCGATACACCGTCCCGAGGTGCCCGTCTTTGGGTACGCCGCGAGCCTCTTCGCCCGGCGCGATCTCTCGTCCGAGTTCCGCGAGTTCCGCAGGCGACCGCACGATATACGGCTCCCGCTCGTCGGTGAAGTCGCAGAACGCAAAGGCTCCCGTCGAGAGTTCTTCGGCACGAAGAAACCGCTCGGCTCGCGTGATATTCGGGTCGCGAAGTGTAGCGAGGTCGCTCCACGGGAGGTCGCTCCATCCTGGAACGGGGCCGCGATTCGGTCGCGATTGGACGTAGGTCGCAAGCGCATCGAGTTCGTGTTGCCGCGACGGCGGCCAAGTGTGATCGCTGCGTAAACGGAGAATCGCGCGGCGAACGTCGCCGTCAATCGAGCCCGTCGAAGCAAGGCGAAGGTCTGCACCGTCACCGTATTCCGACGCTAGTCGGCGCGCGTCCGCGTCGTCGATCTGCGGCACAACGGCTTCCGCCGTCGCCTCGCTTGTAAGCGGGCGGAAGCCGCTCGTTCCGGTGCTCCCCTCGCGAACGACCGCTCTCGCTCCGGTCGCGAGTTCCGCGAGTTGACGGCCCTGCGGATAAGGCAAGCCATAGGGCTCTCTGCCGTCCCGTCCGGCGTCGAGGTCGAGAAGTTGATACCGAGTCGCGAAGTCTTGTAGCAACGCGCGCTGGGCAGGTGATAACGAGTCCGCAAGGTGAGTCTCGTAGATGGTAGCATCGAGCCCTTCCGGGTTTCTTCCGGCATAATGGAGCACCTCACGGAATAACGACTCGCCCAAGTGGAGTTGGTCGCTTTCCTTCGATTCGAGGTCGTGCCGCAACCGAAAAGTCTTTCCATCCTCCCAGGTTACGACGACATAGTATTTATCGTAACCCATTGTCGGTCGAGGCCGTCGTCCCAAGAAGCCGTCTGCCGCAGCCAACGCATCCGTGCCGATGAAGGTCTGTTGCGGGAAGTCGTCGGCTGCTTCGAGTTCGATAAACGCGATGGGCACGACAGGCGAGTGCATCGCGCCGGGAGCGGCGGTTTCCGCGCTGACGCCCGACTCCGGGTGCGTCAATTCGACTCCCTCAACGTGTTCGGACGCCCATTCGCGTGCGCCGTCCGTGAGTAACTCTACGACGCAAACGGAGGGGTCGCTGACGATTGCAAAGTCGAGCGTACCGCGAGGCGCTGTCGGAGTGGCATTGGTCGTCGCGGTGGTAACGTCAATGTCACGCCGCGAACGCGGGTCAATGCCCATAGCCTCCAACGCGCGATTGCCGAGGGTGAAGATTTTATCGGGTGAATCGAGGGCGACAAGGGCGTTGAGGCGGTCGGCGGTTTCTCGCGCAAGTTCATCAGAGAGCGAAACGGTATTCCCCGTGTTTGCATCGTACCCGGCTGCGACAATCGGGCCGAAGAAAACGTCGTACACGCTCATGCCTGAATCGAGCGTTTCGCCGCGCAAAAGAAAGTGTGCATCGAAAGCGGAGTCGAGTTTGCCTTCTTCGTTGCAAAAGAAGGAGAGCCCGCGTTCTTCGAGGTCATCGAGCGCAGGGATTCGCGGGCTTTCGATATAGCCACCAACCTCGCTCTGAAAGAGCGCGAGCGTATCCGGGTGTTCTGCGAGCGTCTTGATTTCCGCAGGTTTGCCGGGATGCTTAACGACGTAGGAAAACATGGGTGCTCCTCTTTGTGTGAGATAAATTAGATGCCACGCGAAACCTGCGTGGTCGGCGCGATACTGAGCGCGGCTCGGTCGAGAATTGAAGGAGAGATGCCTTCCCAGCGGTCGCTCATGCGCCGGATCGCGTGCTCGGGAACAAGGTGAATCGAGCGAAAGAGACCATAGGCAGTTAGCACGCCAAGGTACGATAGGTTCAAGTCTTTGCATAATTGCCAATACGGTGCGACCTCGCGCGCAGTCGTAAAAGTGTTTGCGACAATCACGGAGCGCATGGAACGAAGCGCGGCGTTCACGGCGTCGAAGCAAGCCGTATGCGCGCCCTGAAGGCGGCGTGGGTCAAAAGCATAGTCGCCACCGCTCTCAAATGACACCGCAAGCGAACGGAGGCCGCTCGCGGTCATCCATTGGTCGGCCTCAATATGCTCCTCGTAAATCGGCGGGTCGCTCGCGAGCAAGTCTCGCGCAAGCGTACTCTTCCCTGAACCCGGAAGCCCGCGAATAAGGAGCAGTCGGCGACTTCGTTGATAATCACGCTCCTGTAAGCATACCTGTTCGACAGAAGAGTATGCCCTTAAACGCACGCCTGTAAGCCTTTGCGGTAGTTCGTAGCGCGAACGTCGGCCAATAAGTCCTTCGGTATCGGTACGCCGTCGAGAAGGCGTGCGGCGTCAAAGATTGTTTGCGTCAAACGCTCGGGGAAAAGGCGTTGCGCGACAGCGCGGATCTCGTTCATGGCAAGAATGGACGAACGAAGGTTTGCGTCGGCGCGACGATAGTCGAGATAGCGCAACGGGCGAGTGAGACCGACGTAAGCGATATTGGCCTCCTCGGGAACGAATCGCGCAAACAGTTTACTGTCAATACTGTCGATTTCGGCTACTCTACCTACGTCGCCCGCAAGAAAGACGCTTTCGGCCTCGCGGCCCTTAAATTGGTGAATCGTCGAAGCGAACGTATCCGCGTTCTTTTCGGGAACGAGCCGGGAGCGGATCGTGTCGATGAAATACGGGAGGTCGTCTTTATAAGTGGTAACGGCGCGAACGCTGGGAGCGTATTGCGCGCCTGCGGCAAACGTCGAAAAGATACGGAGGTCATTGAATGACCGGAACGACGAAAAAGCCGGGTGCGTCGAACGCCCTGCTTGCGCGAGCGTGAACGCGGCCTGAAACCAACCGAGAATACGGTCGTGTCCACCAACAAAGCATAGGGATGCGCCCTCCTGGGCGGCGTCGAGCGCGAGGTTAAACACGCCAAAGGTCGAGCGCCCGAGGAGCGCCGTTTTCCCGCCGACCGCCGTCGTGTCGGCAGGCTCGTCGTCGCCGCCGCGCGTAAGCGTGTCGTATGCGCCCGCGCCGATCAAAGGCACCGTTTCGCCGAGCGCAGATAAAAGCCGATTTGCCACCGCTGCAACGCGCGGGCCAAAACGCCAGCATCGCGAGAGTGGATAGGCGTCAAGGTGGGTGAGATAATCGAACGCATTGACGGCACCGCGCCAACCGTAAATAGCCTGCCACCTATCGCCGACGAATACTTGCTGCGCGTGTTGGCGTAACACAATGTCGAGCATCGCCTCTGAGGCGTCTTGCGCTTCGTCGAAGATGATGGTCTTTGCGCGAATCCGAGGGTGAGCGAGTTGGAACGCCTTGAGATAAGCGTCGTGCGTGCATGGGAGGCTTCCGTTGCGGTCGATCATTTCGCGCGCGATGGCGGTTGCGACGGCGGCAACACGCTCGGGGTCGTGCGGGCTCTCGGGAACGTGGCGCTCCGCTGAGATTACGGTGTCGGCAGAAGCGAGAAAGGCGTTGACCGCATCGAACGCGGCGTGCGCGATTTCGGGATACTCGCGGCGTGCGATGACACCGAACGCGGAGGCGATCTCGCGCTCTACGAGCGGAGCGTATGCGCGACGGAGGTCGAACGTGCTTGTCGTAAGGCGCGAGCGGAAAAACTGTTTTTCGCTCGCGAACGCGAGCCCGTGCGCGGTCTTTATTTCGGTGCTGAGAGGGAAGCGCGATTTCGCCTGTCTCGCCGCCTCGTTGTTAAACGCGAGATAGAGCGAGTCACGGCACACCTTTGCGACCTCAACGCAAGTCGTTGTTTTCGCGGCTCCCGCAAAGGCGGGCGCGGTCAAGGAAGAACCGAACGATGCGGCCCCGACGACAGCATTTTGCTCGTCGCTTAGGTTCATCTGTCTATTTTAGTGGCTGAGTCGCAGGCGCGACGAGGCTTCTTGCCTCCGACGATGTACGGCGGAATAACGCCGTCAAAGATCGGCAGCGGAGGTTGTACCGCCACGAGGGGAGGCTCGGTTGGTCGTGGGGCGCGCTTGCGCCCCCGGCGTTCGCTCATCGTTCGCTGTGGGTTCGCCAGGGGCGCTCGCGGGCCTCTTTGTTCGGGGGGGGGCTACCGCGCCCCGCGCCGGAGGTCGGCCTCAAAGGAGGCGATCACGCTCGGGATACTCGGCGGAAGGTGCCCGGTCGCCGGGTCTGCTTCGCCAAGCGTTGCTGCGCGCAAGCGGAGGAGGCGCACGATTTCATCGCTAGACTGTTGCGCCTCCAAGAAGGCGGCGCGAGCAAGGGCCTGAAGAATCAGGATCGGTCGATGTGCTGTCTCCTCCGTGAGCGCCTCGCGTGCCTTATGGCGAAACACCTCAGCGTAGTGCTTGACCTACTCCCCGGCCTAAAGGCCGAGGATTCTTCCACGTATCGCTCATGCGACACGCTGAGTTTCCTGCTTCGCCGACTCGCCTAACGGCGAATCTCCACAGGCGATCCGGGCCGATCCGGCCCTTCGAAGGATATTGATGGCCGCATTCGTATCGGCGTTGGCGGCGTGCCCACACGCGACGCATCGAAACGCTGATTGCGTTTGCCGATTCTCGCGGCTGACATGACCGCATTGCGCGCACGTTCGGCTCGTATTGCGCGGATCGACCAGCAGCAATGCACCGCCGTTCCATTCGAGTTTATAGCCGAGTTGACGACGAAACTCGCCCCAGCCCTGATCGAGAATGCGCCGATTGAGCCCGCTCTTGGCGCGGAGGTTCGTTCCTGGGTTATCGACGGTTCCTTTTGCCGAAGCCGTCATGTTGGTGATTTGGAGGTTTTCCATCACGACGACCGCGTGGTTCTTGCTGATCCTCGTGCTGGCTTTATGGAGCATATCGTTGCGGACATTTCCAATCCGTCGTTGTAGGCGCGAGACAGTCGCCTTCGCCTTGCGCCAATTCGCCGAGAACTTTACCTTGCGCGCCATGCGGCGCTGATAGAACGCTAACCGTTTTTCGTGCTTCTTGAAAGCGTTCGTTCCTTCGACGAACCCGCCGTCCGAAAGTGCGGCGAACCGCGCCACGCCCAGGTCAATTCCGATCGCCGAATCGGACGAGTGAACTGACTCGTCCACCTCGCGCTGCGTTTGAATCGTGACGTACCAACGGTCGCCGTCGCATGAGACGGTGACGTTCTTGGGCGCTCCCTCGATCTCACGACTCTTGCGGAAGCCGATCCATCCGACCTTCGGCAGAGAGACACCGCTGCCGTCGATAGCAAAACCCTGGGGGAAACGGATGCCTTGCGGGCGTCCGCGCTTCTTGAATCGCGGGAATCGTGCAGTGAGCTTCGGATCGAACGCGCGTTGATAGGCCGTCGCAAGGTCTTTGAGGGTCTGCTGCAACGGCTGGGAATGCACCTCGCGCAAGAACGGGTACTCGTGCTTGAGATAGACGAGATACTCGCACATCGCCTTGAAACCCAGGTGCTTCTCGCCGCGCTCGTGCCGCAGTTCGTTGAGCGCGAGTACCTCGTTCCAAACGAACCGCGAACAGCCGACGAAGCGCCGAAGCAGCGCATCTTCGGTCTGAGTCGGCTTGAGTCGAAACCGATACCCCTGGCGACGAATCACCTCGCTATGATACCATTGGTCTATGGCGAACACAAGCGATTTGCGAACCGGACGACATTGCGTTTTTGCTCTTCACGTCCACTTGGTCTTCGTGACGAAATATCGTCGGCACGTTTTCACCAAGGCGATCCTCGACGCGATGCGCCCCATGTTCGAGAGCATCTGCGAAGACTTCGAGGCATCGCTCGTCGAGTTCGACGGGGAAGACGATCACGTCCACTTGCTCGTGAACTATCCACCGAAAATCTCGCTCTCAACCCTCGTGAACAGCCTCAAAGGCGTATCCTCGCGTCTCCTTCGCAAGCAGTTTCCTGCACTCGTGAGGCGATATTGGAAGGGCGTATTATGGTCGCCCAGCTACTTTGCCGCCTCGTGCGGCGGAGCACCGCTTTCGATCATCAAGCAGTACATCGAAAACCAGCGGACGCCGTTGTAGGCGCTACGCGTCTAGCGCCTTATATCCCCGGCCTGAACGCCGGGGCTTTACGGCGCTCGTCGGTAACGACGCTGGGCTTGCGCCAGGGTCTCATCGTTGATTGGTTGATTAGAGGCGGTCTCGAAGGCCATCGGGTTAATCGCGATCAGATCCTCGCGCGCGCGCCGAGCATCGGTTCCAATATCGAGAAGTGACTCTGTAGCGTAAAGCAAACGCTCTATTCGTTGTGCGAGCGCAGTTGGAACACAGAGAGAGTGGGGCTGACGGGGCATACTATTCCTTTCCGTTGTCGCGCTAGGCCGGTTGTCGTGCCATAATGTTCGACGGACTTACGGCGTGTGAATAATAGCGCGACGCTCGCTCGTTGCCGCTGCGACTGCCGAGCCGGACGACTCCAAAAATATCACGGCAAACTCGCACCGTCTCCCACCGCTCGTTACCACTGCGACGGCCCGGACGAATCCGAGCCCCCGATCCCAACCTCTCTCGCACCGTCTCCCATCGCTCGTTGCCGTTGCGACCCAGTGTGTATTATGAACGCTATTCAAGGCGGACCGCTCGCACCGTCTCCCATCGCTCATTGCCGTTGCGACTTGTCCTCGGCGCGTGTCGCGAATATGCTTCACATGCTCGCACCGTCTCCCATCGCTCATTGCCGTTGCGACCAGCGAGCACATTCGAAATGGAATGTCCTAGTCGAACTCGCACCGTCTCCCATCGCTCATTGCCGTTGCGACCGGCCAATTTTCGCGTTAGCGAAACATGATATGTCAACTCGCACCGTCTCCCATCGCTCATTGCCGTTGCGACTTCGATGCACGTCGAGAGCGGCGACTCGCGCATCACCTCGCACCGTCTCCCATCGCTCATTGCCGTTGCGACCACCGCTCATTCGCGTGGAGAGCTCGGTGCTCGCCGCTCGCACCGTCTCCCATCGCTCATTGCCGTTGCGACCTCTCCCCATCCTCCCCTTGCATGCTTGTGTAGTTCTCGCACCGTCTCCCATCGCTCATTGCCGTTGCGACCACGATCGTTACGTCGTAGTCATACTCTTTTGCGATTGCTCGCACCGTCTCCCATCGCTCATTGCCGTTGCGACCGCCGGTGTTAGTTCTTGACGTCGAATTCCTAACAGGCTCGCACCGTCTCCCATCGCTCATTGCCGTTGCGACCGCACGCCTCCGTGCTCCACGACATCAGGGTCGACTCGCACCGTCTCCCATCGCTCATTGCCGTTGCGACGGCGCGCTATCGTCGGCTCCACGACATCAGGGTCGACTCGCACCGTCTCCCATCGCTCATTGCCGTTGCGACGGCGCGCTATCGTCGGCTGGCACGCCTTGCACTTCCTCGCACCGTCTCCCATCGCTCATTGCCGTTGCGACGGGCCGAGTGCGAGCACGTTCTGCGTGTCGTTGTGCACCTCGCACCGTCTCCCATCGCTCATTGCCGTTGCGACCCCGTGTTGTGAGAGGCTCGTGCGCGCTCGCATTCTTAGGCACGTTTCGAGCGGGTGCTTTGAACGATAGTGAGCGCGCGGTGTGCCGACCGTTGATTGGCGCAGTTTTTCGGCTTTCGTCCTTGTTTTTTCGGACGTTCGAGCGGCTCTGCGTGGAGCGTGCCCCATAGAGGCGCTCGAAAGATGGGGACTTCGACCGAGGCGGTATCGACACGGTTCCTGCGACGCGAGGACGCAGGCTCTTGGGTCGCACCTAATCGGCTTTCGGCAGCAACGGACTCTTCCGTCCGTAACGCTCGGCGTAAAGCCTCGCGGTACGGACGCGAACGCCCAGGGGCGTTCTTGGTCGCGTTGATAATCGTCGATCCCGCTGCCGCTAGGCGCGTGCTCGCACCTGCCCAGGCTGCTTGAGCCTGAGATAGATCGACGATTCCCCCGGCGTCGGTAAACCGAGCCAGGAAACTTTGATAGAGGTCGGCCTGGACACCGTTATGGTCGCCGCAGGTCGGGCACGGCTGGCGTCGCGCGAGAACCGATCTAGCGAACGTATGCGGAGCGTGTTGGCCGCATTCGTGGCACAGTCGCGAGAGTTGCGCGACGTGCGCCGGGATCTTCACGAGCGCGCCACCAAGAGCGGTTAAGCGCCGGTCGAGTAACGCGGTAAACTCGCCGGGAGCGAAGCCGGTTGCACGGCCATACTCGCGCTGCCAAGCGCGCATAGACAAGTTTTCAATGACCGCACAGTTGCCGACGCGCGCGAGACTATTCACGAGCGCCCGCGTTCCGTATTTGCGGCGCTCCGTCGCTACGCGGGAGAGTTCGTGATAGCCCGCAAGCGTATCGGTGTAAGCGTTGCTCGTGGCCCAGCGGGTGCGTTGCGCTCGCGGGACAATGCGCCCTTTCGCGTCATAGTTCCCGGCGTTCGTCGCACGGCGGCTACGGTCGAGCGCGCGCATCGTGCGACGCTGCTTCAACGCAAGTGCTACGCGCTGCTGCTCGGGAATACCTGAGAGTGCGATAAGCCCTGATTCATCCGCGCTGTCGTAAGCGCAAATAGATAACCCAAGGTCGAGCCCAACGGTCGCAGCCTTCGTGGTAAGCCACGGGCGCAATGCCGGGGCTCCGGCGAGTACGAGTTGGGCGAACCAGCGCGTTCGGCCTGATATATCACGCCGAAGGATGCGCGTCTGCACAATAGAACACGAACGGGCGTAGTGTTCGACGAGATCGCGCCCCTTGCGATCCATACGGAGGCGCATCGTAACGGTGCCGCCACCGCGACCGCCGCTCCAAAGAACGCGGTCGCCAACCACGCGGATAGCATCGCGATCGTTCATGCTCTCAACGCTCGATATACCCGGCGTCGGGCGAACGAACCGCACGCGAACGCGCGGGTCAAGGAGATACTTTTCTGCCGCACGCCACGCTCGCGCCGAGAGCATCTGCACGACCGTTGCACCGAGGGCGTGTCCGGGAGCGAATAAAGGCGTCGAGCGCGAGAGCGCGGTGGCATAGTAGCCCAACCCGTAGCGCGAGCAGCCATGTTCGCGGTAGAGCGCCTTCCGTGTCTCGTTATAGTTGGCATACGCCGTCTTGCGAATCGCCTTAATGGCGGCGGCATCGCGGCGATAGTGTAGCCCTTCGGCGATGATCTGCGCGTCGGCCGCGCTTTTCGCTGCTAGACGCGCGGGCTCGTGCGCCCGTAGATCATGGCGGACGCGCCGGATGCGCCGCACGGCTTCGCCAAGGAGCGCGTTATAGAGTTTTCGCCCGACCTCGAACCGCAAGCGCAGTTCTCGCTCCGCTGCGAAGTCTACGACCAGCGGGAGTTCGTGGACGAAGCGCCCTGCCTCGATTTCGGGCGCAGTAGGCGCATCGCCGGTATCGTTAGAAGCGACGGCCATAAAAGCAACCCTTCAGATTCCAGAGGACGATAAGCGTGCCGACGATAACCTCCGGCCATACCAACAAGAGGCTCGGAACGAGCGTTGACGGCCGACGACCAAGCACGTAGACTTGCACCGGATTTATGTGATACCACACAAAAAACTCAACGCAATAATGAGCGACGACCCCTAACAAAACAAGGACTGCGCCAAAGATGACGCGCTGCGTACTGTCGCTCTCGTACATTCTCATGCTTATTATTATACCACCTGGAGAGCAGGCACCTAGAATGAGGGTGATTTCGATGTTGGCATGGGTGCTGCGCGTAACGTTTTTTGACGTGCAGCGTATCCCTCCTGAGAGGGCACGGCTACCTCCTCACCGCTTTCCGTATCGGCGGTAACGGCCGTGACAGTCGATGGAGCGCAACCATGAAAAATGGCGTTCATCAGTGGATAGTATTGCGAGACGGGACTGCCCGGTATCCACGCTTTTTCTACGACTTGCCTCGTCGGCGTCCACCATTCGGGCATCAAAGCAAACGCCCGCCCGATCGTCACTTGATAGCGTACATTATTCAGTACGCCACTAGCAAACCGTTCCAGGGTCGCTCGACTAAACGTGTGCCAGCGCCCCGAAGGGGTCTGCATTGCGAATCGGTCGAAAGCGGGATCAGGGTCGCTACCCTGGCCGATCTCTACCGCTCCAAGGTACTCGATAGCGTTTTTCAGGTCGGTCATATCTGCGGCCCTTTCGGCACGTCGATTGTCGCTCGTTCGGCGGGTGTAGCCTGGAGACTCCGAAGAAAAGCCTCTTCGGTTGCCCGGAGGTTGGCGAACGCCTCCGCGACCTCGCTATAATCGTTTGTGTAGTAGTCTCGGTCGTCGGCGGTAAGATCTCTCGGTGGCGTAGCAAGCACGTCCCCGAAGGTCTTAAAGAAATTCGCTGCGGTGTTTGCAGCGTGCGTTTGCGCGTCCTTAAAAGCCTGTACGGCCTTATCGACACGTGCGCGCCCCTCGGGCGTGGTAAGCGCAGGTGGCGTTATATCCAGGCGCGTAGGGAGGTCGCTCATTCGTGTTCCTTTCCGATGAACGTGTTACCAAAGCAATATATCACGCACGCCGCAAGCCGTAGATGGTTGGCGCGTTACGGACACTAGATCGAGGGCGACGGCGGCTTTGTGGCTGGGGCGACTTGTATAAGTACGACCTCGCCGGTTGCGGAGAGCGAGAGCGTGCGATTGCCCATCGTACCGCGAAGCCCGTCGCCGAGCATCCCGGCAACCAATGCGTCAATATATTGTCGAGCGCAATAGACGTGCGTGGAACCCTCCGGGTTTACGTCGTCGTTCATTACGTTGTCGTCGCGCCAGGCGCGCGCCTGATCGGAAAGCATCGAAACCACGCAAACCGATGGGTCATCTATGACCTTAAAATCCATAGACGGTGCATCCTTGGGAAGCGTCTCGTCTTTTCCGGGGATCATATTTGCGGCCCCTTCGGCGCGACGACGGTCGGTGCGTTGCGGGCGCTTAAGGGCGCTTCGAGTGGAACCACGATGACACTACGGTTGTCGTTCGATAACGTGACTGTTCTAGCGTCAACGCTTCCGTGCAGCCCGTCGCGAAGCATTTCGGCTGTGGCTTCCTCGACGTATCTACGCTCGCCGCGAACGAGTGCGCCATAGTTCTGTCCTTCGTCTCGCAGAAAGGCCGCCGTATCGTGGAGATGCGCTGCTCGCCATTCGCGAGCCGCGCGCGAGCGTAACCAAATAAGATCGCCGATCACCTCGAAGTCGTAGGCGTTCGCAGCGGGAGGCTGTGCAACGGTGGGCGGTATATCGAGATCCTGCCGCGTCCGTGGGTCGAGCCCCATGTTCTCTAAAACGTCGTTGCCAAGCCGGAAGATCGCGTCCGGCTTGTCGAGCGCCGCCAGGGCGTCGATCTCGGCGTCCGCGCCGATCACGGCGCCCGCGCGTACCACGGCGTCCGCGCCGATCACGGCGTTCTCGCCGATCCGGGCGTCCGCGTGTACCACGGCGCGCGGGCCGATCACGGCGTTCTCGCCGATCCGGGCGTCCGCGTGTACCACGGCGCGCGGGCCGATCTCGGCGTTCTCGCGTACCACGGCGAACTCGCCGATCTCGGCGTCCGCGTCGATCTCGGCGTCCGCGCCGATCACGGCGCCCGCGCGTACCACGGCGTCCGCGCCGATCACGGCGTTCTCGCCGATCCGGGCGTCCGCGTGTACCACGGCGCGCGGGCCGATCTCGGCGTCCGCGCCGATCACGGCGCCCGCGCGTACCACGGCGTCCGCGCCGATCTCGGCGTTCTCGCGTACCACGGCGAACTCGCCGATCTCGGCGTCCGCGCCGAT
>CABS01000188.1_pt1 | contig 105406 bp, 99 predicted proteins | sample 344768 | NCBI WGS metagenome assembly CABS01 (sample SAMEA3138346, study PRJNA38045) | mine drainage metagenome | isolation source: Carnoules arsenic-contaminated mine drainage | place: France:Carnoules | collected 21-May-07 | reverse complement strand
GGCGTGCCATCCGACGACGCATAGCGGCAGCGGTTTCATAACGTGGTACCGATATTATTGGTACGGAACGCCTCCTCAGTCACCTAGCGCACCTGGGCCCGTGCCTGCGACCGTTGGAACCGTGAGCGGGTTAAATCCATCGACGTTTACGCGCACAGGCCCCGGAACCGTTTACGGGATCATGGTAATTATGACGCGCAATATGGCCGGATGGCCGTGTCGCTTCACCAATTGGGGGTTCACCTGGTCGCTGTACGTCACCGTTCCCTAACGCGATCGAATGAGCAGAAGAAAACCCGGAGCAGAACGCTCCGGGTTTTTCGTTGCTCGCTCCCTCGCGCCGTTATTTTACGGCCAGTTGGGGACGTTCGGATCGGTGAACGAACGCGGGTTTATTTATGTTTCAGGGATGCGCCCGCAAGCACGCCGATGAGTCCGGTAATAACGGCGGTCGCAATTTCGCGCGTTGCCTGTACCGTATCTTGATTCGCAGCATCAAAGCCAAATACCACGAATGTTGCGACGATGGTGATAGCGATGACAGCAAGGATTGAAAGAACGAAAATACGGGTAGTCGTGTGATCGACTTGATAGGCAGAGAGCGGCTTCTCTTGGTACGACAGAGACCCGCTTACAACAACTTGTTCGTCGCCGCCGTCCACGAGTTAAATACGTACCAACTGTTTGAGCGTTCCATCGGCTTCACGAATGAGAATCTCTGCTCCACGTTTGGTTGCGGTGACGTACACGTTTTCAAGCGAGAGCGCATCACGCAACACCTCGCCCTTCCCTCCGCGTTCTTTGGCGAGGCGCTCTAAGATTTCAGCCGAGGCCCCCTCGAACGTTACGCTCAGTCGGTTTTTCATGGTCAATCCTCCGCACCAATCATACACCAAACTTGCACCACTCGCAAGAACAGGCGGCCGAAGCCGCCTGTTCTATCTTCCCCGCGCCGTTATTTTAGGGCCAGTTCGGGACGTTCGGATCGGTGAACGAGCGCGGGTCGATGGGGAACTCCCCGTTCCCTCTTGCGCTTTCCGACGAACCTGGAACATACGGTACATATTGCCCCGCAAACCATTCTGTGCGCGCGTTAGTCGCGTAGGGGTTGACCCCTGTTGCGAAACTCTGGTCAACCATACTGCTACAGCCCCACCCTCCCACGACATTATCGTTTCCGGTCGTTAGAGTACCGTACACATTCCCAGGCCAAGGTGATCCTGTTCCGCTCGGGTTTTGATCGTAAACAGTCACCGCTCGCACGTTCTCCAACAGCCACTCGTCGATGCTTCCCGCTGCAAGTCCGTTCGCAGCGCGCTCGTTCTGCCAATCGACGAAGCACGGGGTCTCAATCGTAGGATCGAGCGTTGCAAGGCGATACTCGCCATTGATCTCCCAGGGCTGCGGCGTGATCGTTGGCACGGGCGGCAACGTCGGCGCGAGGAGGGTCTGATTCCCGCCGTTGAGCGTGACGTTATCGTGAACCGTGGCTTGCACCGTTCCGGTATCAGCCACGCTATCGGTGCCGATAACGAGCAGGTAGTGGCCGTTCGGCGCACCGTTGAGCGTGAAATCGCCTTGCGGGTTGGTGGTCGCCTGCGGCGAGGGGAGCGGCGTCGGGCACCCGTCGTTCTCCGGGGTAATGCTTGCCGGTGCCGGGGTCGCTCCGCAGGGTGCCCAGGGCATCAGTTTGACCGGCACACCCGCGAGCGGCTGGCCGTTGGCGTCGTTGACGACCACACCCGAGGCGTTCGTGGTTTGCGGCCCCGAGGTGGTGATCGGCGTCGGCGTTGGGGTTGCCGGGATCGGGCCAGGGCCACTACCCGTAGAGCTGCCGCAGGCGACGAGGATTGCGAGAGCCGCGAGGCCGGCGAGGATGATGTGCGATTTGTTGGGCATTTCGTGGCCCTCCTTTTGCTTTCACGGGTTCAAAGCGTGCAGCTGTGAATCCTGTGCGATAAGCGGATAAGTGGAAAAACAGATAAACCGTTTCTATGTGAAACGTCTTCTCTTCGCCACACCGCGGGCAAGCCCGAAGGCGCGCCGGCGCGAAGCGCACGGCGGTATCGCCTTGCGGGTGAAGCGCGGCGGCGTGGCTGTTTATTGAATGTGCGTGACGACGATCGTCGTGGCGACGCCCACGATCGCAAGCATAACGGCGCTCATTCCAACGAAAAGATTGAGCGTATGCTGCGTGATCTTGTGATCGAGGATCCCGAACTTTTCGTCGATTTTATGGTCGAGTTTATCGAATGCTTCGCGAAGATCGGATTTGGTCACGGCGTGGTCGTCGAAGACGCGCGCGAAAATACTGGCAAGCGCCTCGGCGTGCGCCGGGGTATCGCCGGCGCGCTCGAGGTCTTTCGCGATCGTTAGGGTGTCGAGCATCTTGTTCATAATATCGGCCTCCGTTGGCGAAAGTTTCAGCCCAGATCTCTCCCGGGATGCTTCCGTTGTGAAAAGCATGGACATCTATTCCAAGCATTCTTCCTGCTTCTACGCCGCCGGTTTCACGACGGTCTGTTGACCGTCGCCAGCGCCTTCGGCTCCACAGGCTGACCCGGCCCAACTCTCCGGGTATCGTGCAAGGTTCACGGCCGCGTTCATGTCGCGGTCATGGAACGTGCCACACGATGAGCACGTCCACGTGCGCTCCGAGAGCGTCAAGGTATCGTACTTTACGTCGCACGCCGAGCAGATTTTCGATGACGGAAACCACCGACTTGCGACGACGACGGTCGATCCCGCCATTCCGGCCTTATAGTCCAACTGTCGTCGAAACTCGAAGAGCCCGAGGTCGGCAATCGCGCGGGAGAGATGCCGATTTGCCAGCATTCCCGATACGTTAAGGTCTTCGATGACGATGGTCGCACGATTCACGAGGTCGGTTGTGAGTTTGTGCAACGCGTCGGCGCGAATATCGGCGATCCGTCGATGGAGTCGAGCAAGCGTGGTTTTTGCTTTCGCTCGATTCTTCGATCCGCGCTCTTTGCGGGAGAGCGAACGTGAGAGACGTTTGAGTTTTTGTAGGTACCTCCGTAATGGTTTAGGCGCGGAAGTCTTTGGCGTTCCATCGCTGAGGGTTGCGAGGGCGGTGATGCCCAGATCGACGCCGACAACACGTGCATCGGCGCGAACCTCCGGCTCGTATTGAACTTCAATGGAGAAACTCGCGTACCACGCATCGGCTTGGCGTGAGATCGTGACGGAGAGGATGCGTCCGGCGAAACGCACTTCTTCGCGCATCTTCACCCATCCGATAATCGGCAACTTCACGCGCATGCCATCCGTCTGAACCGCGTCGGGATGTTGTTTGTCTGGGCCGTTGTCGGCGCGAAAACACTCGCGCGTCTTACCCTTTTTCTTGAATGTCGGCACTCGAACGCGCTTCCAAGGAATCTCGTTGCGCCGATATTTCTTGAGGTCGTTGAAGAAATTGGCGTACGCGCGCCCAAGATTCTTCATTGCCTGTTGCGGCGCGTTCTTCGTGACTTCGCGCATCCATGGGAAGTTCGCATCTTTAAGCGCGTTAAACACCTTGCGTAGCAATCCTTGCGATGGTTTTTCGCCCGCAACATACTGTCGCTGCCATTCCGCAAGTGCCCAATTATACGCGAACCGTGCAACGCCGCAGGCCCGCACAAAGTAGGCCTCCTGAGCGGCGGTTGGAACGAGTCGAACGCGGTGTGCGAGCATCATGCCTGCGCCTCGTGCCGTGCAAGCGCTCGCTCAATACTGATCGCGCGATTGCGAGCCGAACGACGGCCATAGAGCCGCGCGCAAAAACTCGTGAGCACCGCGATCATATCCTGTACGAGATCATCGTTCATTTCGGATGGATCGACGACGATCAGCCGCCGACCCGACGCGGCAAGCGCCGCCTCCAGATACTCTGAACCGAAACGGGCAAAGCGGTCGCGGTGTTCGACCACGATTGCATGGACGTTTGCATCAAGCAAGAGCCGCATCACTTTGCGGCGTTTCCCATTCAAGCCGGAGCCGACCTCAGCAACTGATTCAACAACGTGGAGATCATGCTCGGCTGCGTACTGCGAGAGCCGCGCGAGTTGTCGGTCGAGATCATTGCGTTGGTCATGGCTACTCACGCGGGCGTACAACGCGACGCGTTCACAGACAATAGGTTCGGGTGCATCCACGACAATGGTTCCAGTGGGCAGTTTGCGCCACGGGACAGGCATGATGCCGTCTTGCGTCCAGCGCCAAGCCGTCTTGTACGAAATGCCCGTTCGGCGTGCCCACTCTGAGAGTTTCACTGCTCAAGAGTATCATGGGAACGTATGTTTGTCTATATTCACGATGTATTTGTGCAACAGTTCGTCACCCTTGGTAGCGAGCAGGAGGTGAGCGACCCCGCCGCAAGCATCGACAATCTTTCGATGCGCTGGTGCCCTGCGAAGCGCAGCGGCGCATGGAAAAGCACGCACGGCGCATTATCATTTCGCGGTGCGTCCCACAGGCGTACGCTCTTCCACTGCAGTAGGTGTTCTGCGTGAAGCGTATCGAACGCGTCCGGCTCTATCCCACCGCCCGCCAAGATGCGGCACTTCGCTTTATGCTCGATGTGACGCGCGAGCTCTACAACGCCGCCCTCCAAGAGCGTCGCGATGCCTATCGACTACGCAAACTGTCGGTATCAGCGAAGATGCAGTACGCCGAACTCACGGCGCTACGCCAGCCGGCCACCTGGATCGATTCCCGCGTTGCCGCAGTCTATCGTGAATGCGAAGACGCCGTCCTGCGTCGTCTCGATCTCGCGATGCAAGCGTTCTTTCGCCGTTGCAAACGCGGCGAAACGCCGGGCTTCCCTCGCTTTAAGGCACGCGACCGATGGAAGCAACTCACCTTTCCGCATGGCGACCGCGCACTCAAGCTGGATACAACGCAGTCGAAGGTGACGGTTCCGGGTATCGGCAGCATCAAACTGCGGAAAGGCCGCAACGTGCCGGCGTTTGGCCGTGCATGGCTCGTCGAACGCAACGATCGTTGGTACGCCTGTTTCGAATGCGAACGCAACGTGCAACCAATGCCGGCAACGGGAGTGCTCCTCGGCGTCGATCGGGGCGTTCACGTCCTCGCCGTCCTCTCCGATGGCACACTGATTCCAAACGCGGCCGTCGGCGAAAAGCGCAAGGTGGCGACGAAGCGCCTGCAACGCGAGCTCGATGCGGCGAGCGTTTTCGTCGGCAGCGGCCGCGGACGGCGCTGCGTGAATCGGCGCGATCCCAAACGCATCGCTGCAGTCAAACGATTGGCGCGTGCAAAAGAGCGCGAAGGCAACGCGCGCCGCGACTATGCACACAAATCGGCGCGCCGTATCGTCGATCGCGCCGACGTCATCGGTATCGAAGCGCTGCGCCTTCGCAATATGACCCGCAGTGCCAAGGGCACAACGGAGCAGTCCGGCCGCAATGTCGCGGCCAAAGCGGGTCTCAATCGCGTCGTTTTAGACGCTGGGTTTGGTTTGCTCGAACAGATGATTCTCGCCAAAGCGGAAGAGGCTGGGCGTCGAGTCGTTCGCGTAAACCCAAGATTCTCGTCGCAGGAGTGCAGCCAATGCGGCACGATTGCGCGCGAGAGTCGCCGGAGAAGGCGCTATGAATGCATCACGTGTGGTTATCGCAATCACGCCGATGTGAACGCTGCGCTGGTGATCCGGAGACGAGCGCAGTTGGCGCTCATGAGTGAGCCAATCCCGGCCGAGGACGCCGGTGGACGCGTACGATGCGCGGCCTAGGGACACACGACGAACTAAATTGCAGCATCGTGAAGGGTTAGCGCCAGCGTGAATCCTGGTCGTCATTATTCGCGAGTAGCCGAATTTATGGTCGTTGACAATGTGGAGGCTACAGATCGGATCTGGTGTTAGAAGTTCGGCAATAATGAGTTCATCATCGACGGGGTAACGTTTTAGGACGTTGCTTGACGCGACTTGGTTGCGAGTGGTTTTGTGTTCGCATGAGAAAATCGTCAAAGAGCGGGGCGGTGAATTGTGTTTCACCGGGTTTAGGACTAAAAATCGCGCCTTTTTGAATAATGCGATCTCGGAGGCTCGCGCACGCTGATGACGTCGCGCCGAAAGACTTGGCAACGGCCTCGGTGGCGTGAGGGCCTGGGCCGAGTGTTGCCAGCGCGTAGGCGTAGTCGATTTCTCGCGGTGTGAGGCGCGAAAGGCGCGCTTGAAAGAAGTCGCGATCGAGGCGTTGCAGGACGACGGGTGTCGCAGCAACGACATCTTCTTCAACAATCGGGCTCGTTCTGGCGATGTTCCACGTGTCGTGTGCCCACTCTTGAACGAAATACGGATAGCCCTGCGTAACGTCTGCAATTTTCGCGATAGCGCCATCGGTGATTGAGGCTCCCGAGCGCGCAATCGGCGCCTTGATCGCCTGGCGAACGTCTTCGAGGGACAGCGATCCGATGTTCATGAAGTGGAACTGTCGTTCGGCATAGGTCTTGGCGTCGGCGATGAGGCCCTGTAGGTTTGGAAGTCCGGCGCCAAAGAGTGCGACGGGTAATTTTCGCGCGGCGATAGCTTGGGTAGCCGAGATGACCCCGCGCAGCTCGTCTTTGCTGAGGTATTGCAATTCATCGATTCCGATACACAAAACCGTGTCTCGCTCCTGGGCGGCTTCTCCTATCGCAACGAGGACGCGTCGAAGATCGGTTGCTGCATCGCCAGTATTGGCATACTGATAGTCGTACTCGTCAAGGTTTAGTCCAACATCGAAGCTGAGTTTGCCGTCGACGCCGACACCGAGAGAGAAACTCTTGAGGGCCGCGAGTGCCCGCTTTCCCAGATCGCTCAAGGTTCCACGTCGAAGCATCGCGAGACTGGGGTAGAGCTCCTGGGCGAGCGATCGTAGGAATCCGCCCTGCTCGGTCGCTTCGATAAAGGTGGCCCCGTAGTTCTTGTCTTCGCAGTAGACGCGAAAGGTATGCAAAAGGACGGTCTTCCCCACTCCCCGGAGTCCTGAAATCAGGAGCGGCTTTTCATGGAGACCGCGTTTATTGCGTTCGATATTGACCACGCCGTCTTGGACGATACTTTCGCGGCCAGCCATTTCCGGCGGCGGGGCGCCGGCACCGGGAGCGAATGGGTTTGCGATACGATCCATAGGGACATTGTAGCCGGAAGCCTTCGGGGCCACAACATAGTTTACCGTGAAATCTCAGGTTTACCATAAAAACCAAAGTTTATCGGCAATTCTAAAGTTTCTCGAAGTTTGGGGCGCCCCCGCCGAAACGGCCGGGTCGTCCGGCAAGGGTGCAGACGATCTGGCGTTTTAGAGAACAGATCCGTCGCCGGCCCTTCTCTTCTTCACCTGCCTCAGCGCGTCGGCGGGCAGAAGACGAGTCGACGCGAAGCGCGCGGCCATGCGCCTTCTGCCTGACGCCGCGCTGAGGCGTATGCGTTTTACCGCTTTGCGGAATATCCGTTTATCGGATGTTCGTATTATCTGCTTATTGGAGGCGCGGCAAAGCGGCTTCTAGCACCTCGGGGTCACTCTCGAGAAGGTCGTGCGCGACCGTGAGCGCGAGGCGAAGCGCCGTCGCTTGACTGACGCGGCCGCGGTATCCGTAGCGCCGACGTCGGCGATGAAGATACGCCACGAGTTTGTCGAGCGCGTCGGTATCTGAGCGTAGCAGCGGCATGGTCACGCGTTCGGGCGGTTGCGCTTGTGCCGTCGTGGATTTCGCGGGAGCCTTCGCGTGATGAGGCTTAGGCTGAGGCGTGGGTTCAGTGGCGGGCGGCGTTTCAGAGGGTGGCTGCTCGAGCATCGTGGGGCGCTGGGTAAAGGCGCCGACGGCGCTGGGGATCGTGAGAGGTTTAGACATGGGCGGCAGCTCCTTCTAGCAGCTCGCGTGCGAGGCGTTCGTAGTCGCCGGCGACCGGGGCGGCGGGGGCGTAGTCATAAATGCTCTGACGTGCGCCGTATGCCTCGGCGATTTGCGTCGAGGTGCGGATCGTCGTATCGAGCAGGGTGCCGGTGTTCTGCATTTCCTCGCGAACGGCGCGTGCGAGTCGCAGCGCGGGGGTGTAGCAGGTGAGCAGCGTGTCGACGTGCGGCGATTGCGTGATGGCGCCTTGATTTTGCAGATCGACGATCGCGACATAAACCTGGCTGGCGCCGTGTACCGCAGCGGCCTGGGAGTTCACGGGAATGAGGATATGCGAGGCGGCGATGAGGGCAGAAGAGTAGAGCAGCCCGAGTGATGGCGGACAATCTAATAGAATCGTGTCGTAGCGATCGGCGATACGGCCGAGGGCTCGTGAAAGTACCATCGCCGGATTGGCATGGGAAATTTGCACCTGGACGGCCGCGACTGCCGTATCGTTGGTGCCGTAAAGAAGGTCGAGGCCCGCGGCGCGGCTTGGGGCGATTGCGGCGTCAATGTTCATAGGGTTACGGAGGACGTCGGCCGTCGTCTGGCTAGGGGGTGCGTCTGTCCCAAGCCAGTGGGTGAGGCTGGCTTGCGGGTCGAGGTCAATGGCGAGGACGCGTTGTTGAAGCCGTGCAAGCGCGTGGCCGAGGTTGACCGTCGAGGTCGTTTTCCCGACACCGCCCTTTTCGGATATGAGAGCGTAGATACGAGCGTGTGCGCTAATCATGGTGAAAAGCAGCATAACAGAGAAACCGATCATCAGGCAAGTGCATACGCAGACAAACATCTTAGCGGACTGTGGAAAAAGAGAAGAAGGTGCAAAAAGAAAGAACTGTTTTACGGATATCGAGATATATCCGAGCACGAAAAACGGATATGCGTATTATCCGACAAGCGAAAAAGCGGTGCGCAGAAGCCTCGATTACGCCTATTTCGTAAGCGCGTTCCGCTGGCGTTGCTGCGTCGAAGAATCGAGCGTACGCCACTGTCGCACGAGCGCGTAGAGCGTCGATCCGAACGGCCCCCCGAGCTGCTGGGCGTGCGATCGTAGCCATGCATGGATCGCGGCGGGTTCGTCTGCGAGGAGGCCCATCGCGAGGCGTTCGTAAGGGTCGGTTGCCGGTAGAGGCTCCACGGAGGCCGGCACCGGACGAAGGGCGTCGGCGTGTTCTTCGAAGAGAGCTCGTTCGGCGCGCTGGTGTGCGAGGCAAGCCCAGGTCGATATCGTGCTTCCCGGTTCGATGCGCGGTCGCCCGATGCGAGTCTGCGCCGACGGCGGGAGCTCGATACTTACCGGTGCTGTATCAGCCCATCCGCAGACGACGCAGGGTTGAGGTTCCTTTGCTCGCAACGCCGCACGCCGTGCGCGCGCGCGCGCACGCTCATCGCTCGGTCGCACCAACCCCTTCCTAGCCGCGCACGCGGCAACAGCAGCTCGTTTGCATGGCGCGCAACGACGCGCGCGATGGGAAGGGTCGGTAGACCCGCAGCGGGGCAGTAGGGCGGCGCTACTCGCCGCAATTCGGCAGTCGGGGCAATGATAGGCGTCATGCGTCCAAGGGCGGTTACAGAGGGGCTCATCACCGCGGCGTAGGCTTGCGCGGACGGTTCGGCGGCGACGTGAAACGCGTTGTCGAGCGGCATAGATAGCCAAACACTCGGGGCAATCGAGCGATCGATGCAGATCGTCGAGGCTGCCGCAGGTCGGAATTTGACTGCCTATTCGCACGATTTGGCGATTATGTATTAGCGTAGAAATATCCTTCGCGACGAAATAGGCGGCGTCTTGGTGAAGGGACGGCCATAATTACGAGAGAAATATGTCTATCGAGAAGGGGGCCGCGCCAAATGTTCAAGCGAGTGCTCGCGTATGTGTGCTTTGGCTGGTGGATTCGTCGCGTGTGGATTTGGCTCGCCGGCCCGGCCCTCACCGCGCTCCTCGCACGGATGCTGACAATTATCACCGGAGGCCCCGGTTGATCAATGTGCCCGCCAAAATTAGTTTTGCGTAGAATGTTTAGCGTTTGCAAGCACGATTTGCGTAGTATCCCTGGTGCTCTTGCGTAGAATCTGATATGACTCCGCGGTAGCGAGCAGGAGGTGAGCGACCCCGCCGCAAGCATCGACAATCTTTCGATGCGCTGGTGCCCTGCGAAGCGCAGCGGCGCATGGAAAAGCACGCACGGCGCATTATCATTTCGCGGTGCGTCCCACAGGCGTACGCTCTTCCACTGCAGTAGGTGTTCTGCGTGAAGCGTATCGAACGCGTCCGGCTCTATCCCACCGCCCGCCAAGATGCGGCACTTCGCTTTATGCTCGATGTGACGCGCGAGCTCTACAACGCCGCCCTCCAAGAGCGTCGCGATGCCTATCGACTACGCAAACTGTCGGTATCAGCGAAGATGCAGTACGCCGAACTCACGGCGCTACGCCAGCCGGCCACCTGGATCGATTCCCGCGTTGCCGCAGTCTATCGTGAATGCGAAGACGCCGTCCTGTGTCGTCTCGATCTCGCGATGCAAGCGTTCTTTCGCCGTTGCAAACGCGGCGAAACGCCGGGCTTCCCTCGCTTTAAGGCACGCGACCGATGGAAGCAACTCACCTTTCCGCATGGCGACCGCGCACTCAAGCTGGATACAACGCAGTCGAAGGTGACGGTTCCGGGTATCGGCAGCATCAAACTGCGGAAAGGCCGCAACGTGCCGGCGTTTGGCCGTGCATGGCTCGTCGAACGCAACGATCGTTGGTACGCCTGTTTCGAATGCGAACGCAACGTGCAACCAATGCCGGCAACGGGAGTGCTCCTCGGCGTCGATCGGGGCGTTCACGTCCTCGCCGTCCTCTCCGATGGCACACTGATTCCAAACGCGGCCGTCGGCGAAAAGCGCAAGGTGGCGACGAAGCGCCTGCAACGCGAGCTCGATGCAGCGAGCGTTTTCGTCGGCAGCGGCCGCGGACGGCGCTGCGTGAATCGGCGCGATCCCAAACGCATCGCTGCAGTCAAACGATTGGCGCGTGCAAAAGAGCGCGAAGGCAACGCGCGCCGCGACTATGCACACAAATCGGCGCGCCGTATCGTCGATCGCGCCGACGTCATCGGTATCGAAGCGCTGCGCCTTCGCAATATGACCCGCAGTGCCAAGGGCACAACGGAGCAGTCCGGCCGCAATGTCGCGGCCAAAGCGGGTCTCAATCGCGTCGTTTTAGACGCTGGGTTTGGTTTGCTCGAACAGATGATTCTCGCCAAAGCGGAAGAGGCTGGGCGTCGAGTCGTTCGCGTAAACCCAAGATTCTCGTCGCAGGAGTGCAGCCAATGCGGCACGATTGCGCGCGAGAGTCGCCGGAGAAGGCGCTATGAATGCATCACGTGTGGTTATCGCAATCACGCCGATGTGAACGCTGCGCTGGTGATCCGGAGACGAGCGCAGTTGGCGCTCATGAGTGAGCCAATCCCGGCCGAGGACGCCGGTGGACGCGTACGATGCGCGGCCTAGGGACACACGACGAAGGAGCCCTTATCGCCCCCGTTGGTGGCCGCTGCGGAACGCACGAAAGGCTCGCGCCGTCGCGTTTCCCGGTGCCGCTCTCGCGTTGCCGGAACGTGCGGCGGAGCCGGACGGGCCGGCAATCTCTTCAACGCTTTCGTCGTATGAAACTGCGTCCCGATCGTGACTTCGTGCGCTCGGTCGTCGGATGGTCGCTGGTAAAGTCGTCGGTTTCGATTCCAATGCGGTATCCATGCAGGCGACAATACTCGGCAATTTCTGTATCGAGGTGCCGTTCGGGGAGCGGCTTGTCGTTCGCTACGATCGTATAGAGGTCGGCTTCAGATTGGTGAGTGATTGGAATGTCGGGAATCATGGTTTGGTTGATTCCGTAGTGGTCGGCGGTATCGCGCGCAAGGGGCGTTGGTGCGATGTGGCGTTCTTTTCGTAAATTGTCGAAATAGCGGTCGAGTCGGGCTTTCCATTCGGGAGTCATGTTGCTCAGCGATGCGTTAACGATTGGAAGCGGTGTTGTGATTACGGCGTCGGTGTCGTCGTCCCAACGAACCATATATCGATATGGGGTGGGATCGGGAGGGAAAAAGACGATGATATTTCGTGTTGTTGTGGATTCGGGTTCGAAGCGTTCAAAGATCGTTTGGAGTTGGGCTTGCGCGTGAGGGGAGAAGATCCCGTCGGGTGCGGCAGCAAGGTTGTCGACGGGATGCGGCGTTAGGTAGGTATAGAGTTCGTCGTCGTTGACCCGTTGAGGGTCGCGGCTCGGTAGCGGAGTATTTTGCTCGTTTTGTGCCGTGGGATGGATGCGGTCGATGTAGTCCCAGGCTTCTTGTGCTGAATCGAATCGGGGAGGGGTGTGCTGTGGGGAGGCAAGCGGGGGTCGAGGCTCTTGATCGCGAGTGGGGGGTATCGCAGGAGGTATTGGCGTGGTTGTTTGCTTGGGTTGCAGTTGATCTTCAAGGGCAGTCGGTAGGGTCGCTCGTTGGTGCTGAAGGGGCATGTTGACGCCGGCGCCGGGAGCAGCTGGTATCGAACGCGATTTCCAGCGGAGTTCGCGAATTTGGTCTGGGTTGGTCGTAGCGGTAAGCCAGGTGAGTCCGTTTGCGCGGAGGAGCGTTCGTTGAATCGCTGGCTCGAAATGGTAGGGTTGCCGGAGCATACGCTCGATCGTATCGGAGACGGCGACCGGACGCATCGTGGTCGAGGGCCCAAGGGATTCGAAGGGCGCTCGCTCCTCCGGAGAGAGATGGGGATGGAGCGCCAAGGGGCGGCTTAGTGATAGGGGAAGGTCACTCCATTGGTGTTCGACGAGCTTTGCGGCGAGGATCGTGAGTCTCCCAGTGGAGTCGAGGGTTGCTACGCGTCGGTGATGGTCGTACCAAGCATCGATCGCCCCGAGGCGTCCGGTCGGAAGCCAGGGGGTTGTCGTTCGCGGGTTTCCTCCGGCAACACCCTCGGCGGAGGCGACCGGAGCGTTGCTGTCGGTGAGGTTTCGGAGCCATGTGCCAATCTGGGAATGAGGTTTCGGAGGGCGGCTCATCGCGCGTTCTTGCTCGGCACAATGTTGATCAAGCAGTAGTGCTCGGTGTACGTCGAGGATCTCCGTCGAGATAGCTCCGCGGGTCTTTTTCTCGAGTTTCTCTTCCTTGGCGATCGCTCGGTATCGTGGGAGGTATCGGCCGCGGATGTTGGCGAGCTGCGCTTTATCGGCTTCGTCGTATAGGTCACTCCATGCTCGGTGTGCCTCCTTCCATGCCGTGACTATTGCGGGTGCATATTTTTCGTTTTTGTCGCGGTCGTAGTCGAAGATGTATCGGGTCGGGAGGTTACTCGGAAGAGCTTGGAAGATCGCCAGAAGGCGCTTCGGGCTAAGGTGGAGACTGCTAGCCTTTATGTGCGTTGGGTTGCTCGACCGCGTGCTGATCGTGGCCCCGTTAGCGGTGAGCTTGTAGTCCAAGTGGTAGATCTGGAGCAGTTGGTTTACGTCTTCGATCCAGCGCGCTTGAAGCACCAGGTCATCGACGTGGTGGACGTCGATGAGCCATTCGTCGAGGGCGAGGCTATTAGCTCGGTCGCGGCGGGGCTTTCGTCGTCCGTGGGTTTTGGGAGAAGGTTCGATAAAGTGTCCCCCGTCGAGGCGGCGGGCGATGACGCCGGCGAAGGCCTTAAGCTTTTCGAGTTGCCGTTTTGGGGAGTGAATGGCAGGGCTGAATCGGACGACGATGTGGGCATGTGGTCGGGTATCCTCCATCGGCGGGCCGTGGACGATTGCGAGCACTGCCTCAATGCCGGAGCTGCTTGCGCCACGCTCGATCATGGCGACCAGGTCGTCGGTGGATATGGGGTCGGCGCTTTCGGGGAGCGTAAGAATCAGGCTCGCGAATGGAGTGCTTCGGTTCGAGGTTGTGGTAACGATCGACGCCACGAAATGCTCAAGGGTATCGCTTGAGCCGAAGGCCGCGGCCAGGACATGGCGATCGTGCAAGATGGCATATCGTACGGCGGCAAGGGCGCCGGTCTTCGTGAGAAGAAGATGCGATCTTGTCATCGTGGCGACTTTTGTCGCTTTATGATAGAAAACCCACCAGGTTGAAACATGAAACAGGGTTTGTTTGGTGATAGGCGTTAAGTCCTTTCTTCCCTTGATTCGCTGGTAATTATGGAATAGGGAAGATCCGTGAGGATCGTCGAATAGCAAGCGCCACAAGACCTGACTCGGAGGAGCTATATGAAAACAGCGTCACCTATCGAAAAGACAGTGACCATCGATGAAGTGGTGGAGCTATTAGCCGACGGAAAGATACGAGCAGAGGTAGAGTCGTTGGCCCGTGGGCGCAGCGATCAACGCAAGAAGATCGAAGAGTGGGGTAAGGCGCTCTTGCGCGATGGCGGGATTACCGCAGTTGATATGCGTCGGTACATTAGCGAGGTGACGCATCGCGACGTGTCGATCACCACGATTCGGAGCATGTTTAGCTCGAAGAAATCGAGTCGTGATAGCGGAGCAGTCAAGAGTGGAAAGTCCGGATCGAAGCCCAATAGTGGGAAGAAGTAGTGGCTACTCCGCTTGAGGATTTACGGTCGGCGCTACCCGAGCGTGAAGCAAGACTACTTGTTCGCCTTGGTGAGCGTTTTCGGCTCGGTGATGATGATGAGCTTTGGGTCTTATTAGGATCTATTGCGCTCCTTGTCCGAGAGGCGCGTGAGAGCCAAGATGGCATCGAGTCGCTTGCCGGGTTGCTACAGTCTTTGCCATCGGACTTAAGTCGAACGATATCCAAAGAAGAGTCGCGACTCGGTGAGTCGGTAAGCGAGTCGATAATGACCACGATTGCTTCGGGTGCCGATACCTTAACGCAGGAAGTGGTCGCTTCTGCAAGGGCGCTTGCTACGAGCGAGTTTCGAGCCGCGACGATGATTCGCGACAGCGCGATTTCCGTCGAGGTGGAACGCCTACGCGCCGCAGCTGAGGATCTCGCTCGTCGGGAGGTATCTGCTGGCACTCAGGGAGTCGGCTTCCACTGGGTATCGGTGGAGTCATTGGTGCTGCTTGTTGCCGGCGTTCTCGTGGGGGTAACGGGCGTTCACCTCTTATCGCAGTTCGTTCGATAGGGACTTCCTGGATCGAATGCGTTTGGAGTACCTTGCTGCATACGACGGTCGCCTACCGGCTTGAGCGATCTCCGAAATAGAAGCCGATCGCCGCAGCGAAGAGCGTCGTTACGGTCGAGAGCACGGGGCGCATGAGCCGGCGCTCTTGCTCGAGGGTGAGGCCGATGTGCGAGTGCAGTACGGCGAGAAGAATGTCGGAGGCAAGGAAGAGGACGAGTGCCGCGCCCAGGCCGATCGCAAGCCCTTGCCGGATCTTCGCAGTCTGGTGCGGGATCGAGAACGGCCTACTGTGGGGAAGGAGTACGCGTTCGTCTTGGTCGGGAAATGAAAGAGAGCCAGTTTCTTGGCTCTCTTGGGCTGCTTGGCGAGTGGCCGATTCGCGTTCGTCAGTCACCGGACGACCTCCATGAATTTGCCGTCCTTTTCGCTTAGGACGTGGCCGCCGTTTGAGACGACCTGATCGAACCAGAATTCAAGCCCGAGCGCTTGCCGAATAAGCGCCGTTTTGGTGATGCCGCGCTTCTTCGCGAGATTCTCAAGCACGTCGAGCGATTCGCCGTTGAGGTTGATTGTGAGTTGCGCCATCGAGGTCACCCTTTTCCCGAGTTGTGGTCGGCGGTCTAAGGAATATGTACGAACTTTATACATAAGTTGCATGGTCCTTGTCAAGCGAGGCGGGTGCCGCTTCGTCGCGCGCGAGTTCTTGTGCGCGCTTCGCGGCTGCGGTACGTGAGGAGGAGCAGAAGACCACCCACCCTTCGCCCTGCTCGTTGAGGCGCCATACCTCGAAGGGGCGCTTTGGGGTACCGCTCTGACGTACGTCGAATTGCATGCTAGTTGCCTTGTTGCGCTGTGTTTGCGCGTGTGTGCCCAGTATAGAAGTCAAGCGGTTCGGTGGCTCCTGCCGTATCGTCGCAGTCCTGACAATAATACCGAGGCATCGTGCTTTGAAGAGCATTAGCGAAGATGGTGCTAGCGGGGGGGTGCACATAGCACGTCGGGCAACGATCCCAAAGTCCGAGGATGGCTATCCGTTTTCGAACCGCATCGAATTGGACGATAACTGACGCGCGATCGTACGAGCCGTCCGGTCGTGGGGTCTTAAGGTGTGGTCGCAAATCGCGGATGACGAGGTCGGCGATATGACGCGCGTAGAGCCCGATGCTGCTCTCATGAAAAGCAGACGTCGCCCAGCCGTGTTCGAATCTGACCGCAACGTTGCAGAACTCGAAACGGTGTCGCTTCATCCGATCGAAGAGGCGGCCGTGCTCGTTGTATTGGACGTTGATTTGGTTATGGGTGCTACGTGCCATGTGAGAAGCACCCTGGCGTCACGCAGATAAAGAGGCCGCTACGTTCTACCGTGGGGTTGCCACAGTGTTTGCAGGGCGGCGGGATCTCGGTCGCGGCTCTATTGTTCTGCGAAGTTCCTGGCCATTGGTCGGGGCTGATCTTGTAGCCGGGGCATTGGGGGTCACCGCAATAGTCGTCGCACGAGATAAAGCGTCCGCAGAGGCAGCGATACGCCTTTTGGCAGCCGTTTTTGGCCGACGGGGTATTGCAGATGGGGCACCTCTGTGGAGCGAGGCGTATACTCCATGTCGCGGCCGCCCCTCCTCCTCCGAGAAAGACCGCCCCTTGTTCAAGCGTTGCGCGGATTTCTGCGGGGTCGATCAAGCCGTCGGCAATCGCGTCGGCATTTGCGGCGATGAATGCCGCGAATGAGGTGGAGCTTTCGCCTGGTTCGTCAGCGTTGATGATGACGACGCTTTGGGCGTCGATGGCGTGGGGGATGACGCCAGAGAAGGCCATGAGTTCGGCTGGCGTGTGAGGCGCGCCGCTTTGGGCGTCGATAGCGTGGGGGATGACGCGTTTAGGCCCCAGCTTGATAGAGATCGTCGCTTCGGCATTGGGAACGCGTTCTGCATCGATGTCCGTCTCGAGCTCGTAGCCGTCGAGAGCGGCGCGAAGCTCCTCTTCCGAAAGGTCTTGCCGGTTGACGACGACCTCAAGAGTTGCTTCAAGGCGAATGGTTGGAGGTTGCGGGGGCGTGTCGAGTCCTTCGAGGAGCGATGTGGCGCTCGCACAGAGGGGGCTCGACGGGTCTGCTCCCGGAGCGTCCCATCCGAAGGTGCTACCAATGGTCAAGGCTTCGCGTTGTGCGTTCGTGACGCCGGCGGCTGCATTCATGTTATCGGCGAAACGGCGAGCGTGCGCTTCGGTCTCGAAGTCCATGTCGATTTCGAAGTATCCGATCGTTCCTCGTTTGACGACACAGAGGCGTTTGGTACGGCCGATCGTCGTAACGGCATACTCCGGAAGATTACGCATGCGCGCCTCCAAGCCGATAGGGCGGGATAGTGATGGTAACGGTGCGGAACCGTTGCGGTTCCCGGTAGTGTGGATCGATCGTGATGTCGCCGGCATACAGTTGCTCGGCGGTGAGTGAGTGGGCCCACGCGTGTACTTTTGCTAGCGCATCTGCCGAAGTTGCGGCCCTGACGGCCGCGAGGCGGCTGATGCTTTCATCGAGGAACACCCCATAGCAGTGTTCCTGGGACTCGCTTGCTGTTGGCTCCTGGACGATGGTTGAGGCGTCCATGACGTTGTTGGCGAGTCGCTCGGCGATGTCACCGATCATGCCGAACGATATTGCGAAGCGCGTCGCGAGTGCGGCGATCGCGGCTTCGATGTCGGCTAGTGGCATCGGGGGTGTAATCTCGCGCACGATGCTCTCTTCGTCCATAAGGGCGATGCCATGAGGGCCGTCGAGCCCTTCGCAGGTCGAGCAGAGTTTTACGGTCATGCCCGTTGCGAGCACGAACGATCGCAGGGGCTCTGCGCTAACCGCGGCGCAGTGGTAGCACTCATTCATGGCGATCCGCCTGGAATGGTCGTAGCGCGGTACGCGCCGGTGGTTGTACCTGATCGGCGCCGTGAAACGCTCGCTCGGCCTCATTAAAGATGTGTTGCGCGATTTCGTTCGCAACCACGCTCCATGCAAGGCGTGTGCAGGTGCGGCATCCGCAGATTCGTTGAGCTGGTCCCATGAGAACGGGCTCCTTTCCTAGAGGATTGGGGGCTTGAGCCTTTCCCGCTCCATTCGCACGGGAGCGCGGCGCGGAGCGGGCGCGCACGGCGAAGCCGGGCGCCTCTCTGCCCGCGCAGCCGCCGTGCGTTCCGTGCGGGGGTGTTACTCGTCCGAAGCCGCTTCGAGGAAGCGATGCGTCAGTCGCGTCCTCAAGGCGTCGAATCCGCGAGGTTTGCGCGTGTCGCGCGGCACGAGAACGATCGATGTCGTCCATCCGTATCCGTGCGGGGTGACGGCGTCGACGATGGCAGTTTCAAGGTGCGGGAGTGTGTCGAATTCCACCCGAATGCGCGGCGAGTCGAACGACATGATGGTTTCGATCGAGCCGTACTCCGTGCGCTTCGCGGGATAGAGGGCTATTTGAGCTGTATAGGTCATAGGATGCTCCTTATCGGGTAGGGGCGAGGGACACAAGTGATGCGCACGAGTCGAGCACAGCTCACGCATAGCCGTATGCGTTGGAAGGGTCGAAAAGTGTGCTCGCGCGTGCGATGGTCGATGCTGCGGCATCGTGAGCAGGTGCGGTCGCGCATGTAGCGCGCGACGATGTGTCGGGCTGCGCGAGAGATCTCTCGCCCGAAGAAGAGTGCCGCTCCGAGGTCGATCGCGAGCAGCACTGCGATTTGGATGATATGCGCAAGGGTCATGTCGGCAATCGCTTGCTCTTATCGAGCGCTTCCGTAGCGCGGTGAATGCGCGCCTTGAGCACGTCGATCTGTCGCTTGTGAAAGTGCCGCTCCTCCATTGTGTGTAACGCTGCGCGGAAGAACGTGATGGCTCGTTCGTAGTTGCCTTGGTCGTTCGCGCTCATGCCGAGCGTCCAGGTGACCGGATACTCCGGTGGTGCGCAGGGAGCTTTCATCGTGGTACTCATGCTCCTCATGCCGCCTGGTAGACGCCGTGGCTAATGCGCGTGAAGAGGTACTCGGTACCTGCGCGTGTCATACTTTGGCCCGCCGGCGTTGTGAGGGCATTTGCGCGCGCGCGCGCTCGTTGCATCCGACGCAGCGCTTACTCTGCGTCGAGTAGATTTTTCTACCGCAGGCGCAGGTGCCCGTGCAGCGGAGCAAGTCCGACGCCAGGAGCATGTGCAGCCACTCAACTGAAGACACGGACGTACGATGCATCATTCGCTCGTCCCCGGGTCGAGGACGCGTAGCGTCATACGCATCCGCCGGCGGGCGCCACCGGTGATGGCTGAGCGCCGAACTTGGTGAAACTTTCCGCTCTGTGCGCGTGGGCTGCTATGGAAACTGCGGGCCATGATTTCTCTCCTTTTACGGAACGCAGTAGTGAATAGGCCAAACGCGCGCTGCGCGGGCGCACGGTGGCAACGCCGCACCGCGAAGCGGTGCGGACTGGCGTTGCTGGCGTGCAGACCGTGTAGCGCCTACGAAACGACGACGCGGGTTTTCCGACGCGATGTGGTGCGCTGGACCTCCGGGGTCGCTCTACCGGCAAGGGTGCCCGCTCGCAAATCGAAGTACCGTGCGTGCTGTATGACCGTGCCGGTCGTCAAAAGTTCATCGAGAAGATCGATTGCCAGCGTTGCGGTCATGGCGTTGACCATTAAGCCTTGGTGAGCGAGCGCTTCGAGGGCGCTACACGAAGGCGGGTCGCCGCGGTCGAGCTTTTTGTCGATGATATCGGGGTGTAGATGGTGCACGCACGGCACCGGGGCTCGCTTCGCGCTTCCCGTTCGTCCAGGTGTTCCGAGTACGACCTGCCCACTGTATTGTGTATTTCCACAGTCGATCCAAACGCTTGCGGGTGGTCGCTGTTCCCCATAGGCAGGAACGGTGCGGTCGAGCATCCCGCTGAGCTCTGCGCGCGCAGCCCGTGTATCGACGCAGCTGATGACGACGTCAAAGCGACCGTTTCGGAGTTCGGTTTTCGTAAGTTTTCCTGCGACGGCGTCCCAATGGAGCCCACAGGTCGTGTTCACGCGCTCGATGAGGGTAACGGCCTTCGATCGGCCGATATCGTTCGGAAAATACCGCTGGCGTACGATATTTGCCGTACTGATCGTATCGGGGTCAAAGGCAGTGACGTGGATCCCCCCGAGTAGTCGTGCGGCCTGTGCGTTGTGAAGTCGGGTGAGGTGCGAAACGAGTTCGCTTCCGGTTCCGCCAACGCCAACGACGGCGACGCGCAGGGCGCGATCGGGGGCGGGTGTGAGAATCATGGTAGGCATCAGGATCTCCTTATCGAGCCCGTAGGAAGGTCTCAAGGGAGTGACGTGTCGTCGCGATCCAAGCCGGATTGAAGCGTTTAGTTTTTCGTGCTTGTGCGAGCAGCTCGGCGTAGGAACCCTTAAAGGCGTGCGTGCGCGTGTTGCTGGGATGCGTGAACGCTGATGAGAAAAAGTGGCGTTCGAGGAGCTCCGGGAGTTCGTCGAGGGGCGTGGTATGCGGCGTAGGTGTGGTTGATCCCAGGCAGACGCGTCCATCGTCGTACACGTTGTAGAACGGGGCGCAGCCAATAGGCGTCTTCATCGTCAGTGGCTCGTTGTTGTGGATGGCAGCAATGGATAGGTTCCATCCTGAGTGTGCGCGCGAAGCACGAAAGACGAGGCGAGGGAGCGGGAAGCTCTTGCCTGATTGTGCGTCGAGTGCCGCGTCGTTTGTATCGAAGAAGAGCGTTGCGGGGCCGGCGTCGCGGCACCAGGCGATTTGGTCGTGCTCCCCGGATATTGCGATGATTCGAGGGCGGAGGAGCGATAGCGGCGCTCGGTGACCCGTTTGCTTTCGAAGGTTCTCGAGGAAGCTCTCCGTGATGATCGCGGGAGAACCGAGTTGGATGCCGCCAGCCTGCGTCGTGGCCCGATGATGCACGACGATTGGGCGTTCCTGGTCGAGTCCCAGTCGGCTATTCGGTGCCTCGTAAATGAGGATTGCAGTCGTTAGTTCGTGCATGGTTGCTCCCAACGTTGGAGATGGGTAATCGTTCGTTTTAGAATCTCAAGGGCTTCGCGTTGAGCGAGAAGGACCGTGCTGGCTGCATCGATCATCGCCGGCGAGGCAAAGTGACCTTCGAAGAGGTCGAGGTAGGTAGGCGCGAGGCTTGATTCGAGGTATTGAGATGCCATGTCGCAGCTTATTTCGATGGTACGCTGGTTCGGATCGCTGATGAAGGCAATCGGCATCGGAAACGTTTCCAGGTCGTTACTCGAGGACACCGTCCTGAAGGACGCGCGTTCTGCGTGAGTGCGTTCGCCGATTGCTTGGAGTGCTGTGACGCATTTGATAATCGACGTACATATTTGTTTCGCTCGTTTCGATTTCAGGGCGGCGACGGTGGCGATACATTCGTCAAGCGTGAGAAATGGCGAAATGCGACGACTGTTATACGCGCAGCGCATCATGTGAGCCCCGAGGTCTTTCGTCATATTCCACGGTGCCGTAGTAGCGTGGAGAAGTGAATTCCGAAGGTGATCGAACAGCGACATGTCTTTGTTCTGAGCTTCCGAGGCTTCGAAGTCGTAAAACTCCTCGCGCGCGCATCCAAGGTAGAGGTCGACGAAGTCTCTGGCTCCGCTCAGGGGCGTGAGCGTCCGTATAAAAAGCTCATCCGCAGCTTCTTCGACGATGGCAAAAATTGACGAAAGGAGCCTTGGGTGCGATCTATTGAGTGCGAAATACTCTTTTGGGAAGGTGAAGAAGTCGCTGAGATCGGTCGATCCAGAAAACGAGAGGCCATCAAGACTCTCGTTGATGTTCGTTTCGATATGGTCGTCGCTCCATACATGTCCTGGGTGGATCGCGTAGGCCCATGCGTCGACGATATCGGCGGCGAGGTCACGAAAGTCGTGCGTCTCGCCGCGTAAGGATAAGTTTGGCGCGAATCGGCTCGCCGCGATCGCATGGGCGACTGGGTAGAGCGCGCGGTGTCGCTGAACTTCGGTAGCGTGCAGAGTAGGCTTCGCGCCAACGAGCGGCGTGCCGGCGTGCGCGAGGATCAGGGTAGGAGTGGGCATAGCTGTGCCGGTAGGCTCTCGATCGAGCTGTCTTTGAGAGCGAGTATGATTGAATGCCCGACCATCGGATCTGCGGAGGCGCCGTATGCAAGCGCTTGGCTCGCGTGCTCGTTCATAATACGGTCGTGGTTTTCGGTAAGGCGCTCGGCGAGCGTCTTCCTAGCCTTTCGTGCCGACATTCGTCTTTGCGGTGTAGACGATGGAGCCCGATTCGTTCACGGGGCCTTCGAGGACCGCCGATGCAAGCTCGGGATGTTGATGGGCGTGCATGGCGAGCACTGCCGTGATGGGCTGTCCCGGCGCGAGGTCTGCGAGACTACGTCCATCGTAGCGAATGACGCGCTGTGGGGTATTGATGCGCATGGTGAGGTGCCCTTTCTATGCGAACAACGACGGGGTGGCAGGGACGAGGGTGGCGGTGTGAGCGACGGTATCGCCCTCTTTGGTGAGGACCACGACGGCGGTGAGGCTGTCGTAGCCGTCTGCGGTGGTCACGAGGTCATAGGTTCCCAGCGGGAGTTTCTCGATCGTCGTCGACCCTTTGGATGTTTGTGTCGCTTTGCTTACGCGTTCGGTGAGTGTCGTCGTCGCCGTGTCCGGAGTGACGGTTAGGGCAAGTTTACCGAGCTTCGCCGGCGGAACATGCTTCGTGCGCGTCGCTGCAGACTCACGTGCGGCTTTCAATGCCGCTTCGCTCTCGTGTTGGATCTGGGCAAGCGCGGTGTTGGCATCGTTGATCGCTCGTTTGGCGCTCAGCGTGAACCCCATAACGCCCTCATCAGCTTGCGTTGCGATTTCCTCGACGGTACCTTGAAATTGCACCGGGGGAATCGTGACCTTCGCGTCGTCGGGGTTGGCGAGCTGAATCGTGAGAAGTAATTCGTCCTCGTCGGTCCTGTGGAGCGCGACGAGGTGCGTTTGTCCTTTTTCGAGCGAGTTACCGAGTTCGATGATGAGTTGGTTCATTATTGCCTCCAAACCGTGTTATTGGTGAAGATGATGTCATGCGCCGAGCACGCGAGATTTTGCGACGAAAAGAAGCTCTGTGGTGCAACGATTCCCGTAAAGGTGTGCGTGATGCTTACCCCCGGTGAGAAAGAACCTACGTCGCGGAGATAAACGATGATGCCGTTTGGACTACGAACGGCGAAGCGTACCATCGTTGCGGTAGTGCGCGCTTCATTCGTGAAGTGGATCGTGACGGCCGTCGTGAGACTATGCGTAGCGGCCGTTCCGGCGGCTCCCGCCAATAGGTACTGGACAATGCCACGACTACGGCTTGCGGCGTAGGCGAGTATCGTCGAGCCAGCGACGACAGGCGCGTTCGCGGCGGAGGTAAGGGTGCATGAGTCGGTTTGCACCGGTGCGCCCGTGAGTGTGGCGTGCCCGGTGGTTGGAATACCCTCGATCGGTGGGGTCTGTGCGCTGGCTTGGCGCGGGAGAGCAACGAGAAACACCAGAAGGATGAAGACGGTGCGGTTTATCATGCCGCACACGTTGCCGGGTTGCTCACGCGCGCAAGAACGTCGGCGATGATGGCATGTATCGCAGGGCTCCGTTCAAATAGGTGCTCGCGCGAAACATTCGGCCACGGCGATGCTAGATCGTTGATGTTCCACCACGCCCGAAACGCCTCGGCGAAAGCCTCGTCGGTTCCGGCTCCTGAGTATTCTGACACGAGGCGCTTTGTCGTGGTAAAGGCGTGCTTCCAGCATTGGTTATTGGCCGTCCAATACTGCTCAAGCGATGAAAGTGCCAGGTCAAATGCGTGTCCGACCTCATGCGCGACCGTCATGGGGCTCGTGGAACGTAAATACACGGTGCGCTCAGGCACCACAAAGAGACCGGCTGGTGGGGCAGCCCAGGAATCTATGTCGATGCGCTCGCTTTTGAAATAAGCCGATGCATCGAAGTATCGTTCGTTCGCTTCGACGTTCAGGCTATACACCTTGATGTTCGCTGATGCGATGAAATCCAACACCGTGCGGTCGATTCTGGCAAGCGTGGTCGCGATCGCGCTTTTGCGCTCTTGCTGCCGACCCGGTCCAACGATGATCCGCTCGAAGATATCCATGCTGTTCCTTTCCCATACGGGAGAATAGCGACTTACGACCACTCAACCGTAGAGCAGTGCGTTCCGCACGACCGGCGCGGCGAAGCCGGCGCCGTCTTCCGTCGTGCGGAATGCGCTACTCTACGGTGGGTCTACGTGTCAATATGAACGCGCACTATCCAAGCCGTCGAGCGCGAAGTGGCCGATCGAGCGATGGAGGCGTGACGAGCGCCTCCTCGACGGGATCGGCGACGACTACCCGACGTCGCGTGAGGAGTGGGATCTGTCGTTCTCGTGTTTGCGGCGTCGTGGTCGGGAGGTTGGTTGCCAGGGCGGCGTCGTTGCTGCTATTAGGCGACATTAACCACCTGATGTTGGTCGGCGATGGTCGTAAATACAGCTTTAGCCGAGGCGCGTTCTGCTGGCAGCTTGAAGAACCACTGGTAGTTATTCCGTTCTGCCGTGCAGCCAAGTGCCGTGAGCTTTGCCCGCCATGCGTAGAGATCGACGGCCGGAAACTCGATGATGCGTTCTTTTTGGCCGCCAATCGTTCGGTAGACAAATCGCCAGTGGTTTTTGCATCCGATGGTTTTTCCGCGATCGAAGTACTCATCGAAGGCTTCATCGGCTTCGTAGAGAGACTTTGCACCTAACGCTTCGAGCAACGTGCTGGCATCGTTGGCTTCAAGGATGCGTCCGATGAGTCGTTCGCCCGTCGCCGTGGTGACGGTAACGATTTTCGCGAGATTCTTCGGAAGGCGGTGGTAGATGGAAAGGAGCGCCCCCGTGACGAGATAGACCGTCTCGTTATGCGTGGTGGGAGCAGTGTCGATTTTGCGATTCCATTGCATGTCGGCTTCGGTCGCTTCCGCTTCCGTGTCGAGTGAGTAGACAGAAGTGAAGCGAAGCGGTGCATGTTCGATGCTTTTATGGGTCGGGAAGAGGTGGGCGTAGAGTGCGACGGGTTGCCCGCTGGAGTCGAGCCCTTGGACGCGATACCAGGCGGCAATCTCTCCGTCGTCGGTCATACCGACTTCGCCACTGTTGCATCCGTAACGTTGTGCGGCGCTCGTTATAGCAGCCTTAGCCGTGCTAAACTTATGGGGGTCGGTGTTCTTTTCCACCTTCAGCGTTAAGAGGTCGACTTCGAGCCCATCGGTATCGCGGGTGAGATTCACGCGTTTGGCAATATCGATGCGTCGCGCTCGAATTGCCTGGAGACCCGTGTCGTAGGTGTTGGTCCGTTTCGCAATGTCAATGAGGTCGTGGAAGCGTTCGAAGAAGGCGTCCATCAGGAGATGCTGCGGGCCGTCGTGATTGTGACCGAGGTCGCATGACAAGACGAGATTCAAGAACCGCTTCACGTCGACTTGCGGCTGGAGCCCACCCTTATCGTTTTCGGTGATTTGTATGCCGGTTTGTGCAGCGAAGGTTTCCTTGCTCAACGGCGAGTCGTTGTGATAGATCGAGGAAATGATCGATCGGACGGCTTGTTGACCGTATTCCGATTCAAGGTTGTCGTCGGCCGAGAAGAGGTCATTACTGGCTCCATCGCGTTGACCCATTGTTGCAGCGCCGAGATTTTCAAGGCGTCGCGCGAGGACGGCGACGAATCGCGCTGCTCCTGGTGCGTCGGTGCTGCAGAGGAACCAGTCCGGTTTCGATGCTTGGTTCGAGCGGTCGGTGCGGCCGAGGGACTGTTTGGCTTTCTCGGCCGAGAACGGTGTTTGGAGGAGGAAGTGGGCGCGCTTGCGCTGGTTTTTGCAATCCAACGACGAGTGGTAGCTCAATCCGGTTCCGCCTTTAGAGTCGCTAAAGACGAGAATATCCTTGTCGTTTCCCATGAAGGCATCGATATCGGCTTGATTGGCGTTGGCTGCACGTTTCTCAAGCACGCGGCGGTAGACGCCATTCTCTTCAACGCGAAGGAGTCGACTCGTGCGTCCGGTTACCTCTGCGACTCGATGAGCGCCGTAGGTGTCGAGATGAATCGTCAGGATCGAATCGGGGACGTTGATGTCGGCGATACGGTCTTTGAGTTGATTGCGCATGGCGATCGCAGCAGGGTCGTCGACTTCGTTCCCGTCGTGGTCGAGAACGGGTTCAGAGATTTCATTCCCGGTGTTAGGGTCGATTACCGTGCGCATGAGCCGGGTTGGAAACGCCGTATCGAGGTATTGGTAGACGATTTGGATAGGGGATGTGTCGATGCTGTCGAGGTCGGTATCTTCGTCCACCTCGGCGAGCGCCGCCTTTTGGGAGCTCTCGTAGGTGTTCGCGATTTGCCCGACGATGGCGTACCCGTCGTTGAGGCATTGCCGTTCCCGTTCCAACACGGTCGGCATCGACGCTGAGCCCAGATAGGCTTGGAGCGAACGGAGTCGTGCCGATGCGATCGCACTGCGCGCGGCGAGGCTTTCGCGGCCGCTACATTCGCGCTGGTCCAGGAGTTCGGTCAGATTATCGTAGATGACGCGCCAGGCTTGTGCGAGTGCGTTGTACCCGTCGATTTGGTTGTCGTCGAGCTTGTGCACGACCCGTTCGACGTTGATCCCGGCCAACGAGAGGCTGGCGCTGGAATAGAGCCCGCGTTGCTTGAGATCGCGTGCGAGAAGTTCGAGTGCTCCCGTTCCGCCAGTTTGCATTTCCATGAGGAATTGATTCCGATCGAGGAAGGCGCTGTTAGCGCGCCATAAGCCGAGGCGGGGAGCGTAGGCGTAGGCTTCGATCTTCGATGCGCAGGTCGCCGAGAGGTAGAGCACGCGTGCGTTTGGCATTTTGATTTGCAGCTCGTGGGCGGCCGTTGCCTGCTTCGAGGCTTTTGCGGTTCCGCGGGCGCCGGCGCTATCGAGCGTGTTTGCCAGCTCGTGCGATTCATCGAAGGCGATGATGCCCTGGAAGTCGCCGCCCATCCACTGAAGCAGCTGATCCAGTCGCGAGCGCGACCCGTTTCTCGATCCCGTCCGCAGCGTGGCGTAGGTACAAAAGACGATACCATGCTTGATGGAGAGATCGGTGTTGACCGGAAACTCACCGAGGTTCACGATAGCCGCGTCGTTGTTTTTGCCCGCGACAATCTTCCATTCGTTTCGCAGGGTGGTGAGCAGCTCTTCCTTGGGCGAGAAGATGATATGTCGCGTACGACCATCGATCATTTGACTGATAATGGCGCCGCAAATAATGCGAGTTTTCCCGACGCCGGTGCCATCCCCAACCATATATCCGCCGCGCATTTGAATGTTCTCCTGATGCCGTTCACCGGTTTCCATGTCTCGGGTGACGATCGGGACGCTATAGGTCTTGCGCCACGCGTTTTGGATGTAGAGAATGCGCTCGAGTTGGAGATTGGAGAGCTGCTCGAAGACGTGCTTGGGGAGGCGTAGCGGCAGGTCGTTCGCATCGAGTTTCGGAGGATAGATGTTGCCGAGAGCCATGCTCTCGACGAGCGTTGCCGGGTGAGGTGTGTCTCCGGGAATATCGAGCGTCGGTTGATAGTGGACGAACTTTTCGCTTTCGTCGGTATGTGGCTGCGGGTTGTACAGGTACGGAAACGTTTGTACGTCTTCGAACCGCGGGGAGTATCCCGTGAATACGCTGACGCTCGTTTGTCGAGCGGTAACGCTCGGCTTAAGTGCAAAGAGGGACGTTTGCTCGACAGGTAGCTCCGCTAACGGTTGGCGGTCGATGATCGGAAGGAGCGGCAGATCCGTTACGGCGAGTTCGGTCGTATTGCTCGCGATCGTTGGGAGGTTTGGGGACTTATCGATAACCACGATCGCGGTGGGGAACGCGGTTCCCATTTTCGCATAGGCGTGGCCTTCGATCGTCACCGCAAGCCGCAGCGAAGACTCCTTGAGCAGGCTCTCCCATTCGTCGCTAATGAGTTGCGGATGTTGGTTCCCGCCGACGAGGGCAACGAGGCGGCCGCCGTCGTGTAGCACGCGTAGGGCTTGGTTGATGTGCGCGATTCCAATGGCGCGGTCTTTGGTTTGCCCGCCGATGACGTCATTGGAAAAGGGCGGGTTCATCAGGACCACCGATGGGCGACGATCGAGGGAGATGAGTGCTTCCAGGTAGCGTGCGTCGACGCGCGATCGCTTGGCGAGCGGATAGATTTCTGCGAGGATGGCACTGCGCGCTTCATCGAGTTCGTTGAGGATGAGGCGATTGCCGAGCCCTGCGAGGCTTGCAACGAGGCCACCGGTGCCGGCCGACGGCTCGAGAACGATGTCGGAGTCACGGTCGATACTCGCAAGTCTGCGCATGGTGAGGGCGATAGTCGGTGGGGTCGAGAACTGCTGGTAGCGTTCCCGATCCTCGGAGCGGAAGGCAAGCTGGGGGAAATGATCGAGAATGGCGCGTGCGTCATCAAACGCGAAGCCGGGCGTCGCGGCGTGCTGTGCCAGCGCGCCTTCAAGGAGGTTGTAGGCGTCCTGGTGAGTGTCGAACCCAAACGCTCGACATATCTCGAAGATACGAGCGGAGCTGAGTTTTGCTCCAGTGAGCTCAGAGAAAAGCGCGCGCAGCGCCTGCTTCACGTTGGAGTCGGTTGGCCCGAGGATAATCTCGGGGTTCACGACAAGTTCGTTATCTGCTAATGCGAAAAAGCCGAGCTGTATGCTCGGTGTGGCTTTTGCCATGTGATCCTATCCTCCAGGAAGAAGTGGAGTATTCTTTCACTCCGAATCGCCGGCGCCAAGGCGGGCGAGGCGCGGCCGCGGCCGCGAAGCGGCTGCGTCTGCCGCCGCGCTACGCGCGCCTGCGTCGGCGCCCTCACATGCGAGATTTCACCGAATGGCCGTCGCGGCGGATGCGCTCGCGTAGTTCATCGGTGGAAAGATCTCCGTACATGTTGCGTGCGCGGGCGAGAAATCGTGGCAAGGGGATGGCGCCTTTAACGCCGTGATTGACCCCGGTTCCCGGATGACGAGTTTTCTTGCGTTGCTCTGCGTCAATCCAATACTGCATGAGCGTTGGATCGGTACGATCGAGGAGTGCAACCGCGGCCTCGTCGGCCCAGTGGCACGTTTGACACACCGACGGCATCGGAATCGGCAAGTCACGCGATCGGAGATATGCCTGGGCGGCGTGGCGGTCAATGCCAAGATCGATTAATGGGTAACGTCGGCGAACGGTGTCTTGAAACCAGCGTGCGTTTGCGCGGTCTCGCGGGCTTTTCTTGCCGAATAAATCGAGTTGACACGTTGTTGGGTCGTTGACGCGTTTGGCGCGTCGTTGCTCATCTGCGCCAAAGCCAATAAGGCAATCGATGCGCTCGTTGAATCGCTTAACGTGTGCTCTCAGGCCGTTGCGCCGTGTTGGCGATGCGCCGTAGCAGGCGGCAAGGACGGTGTTCATCCGTTGTGAAAAGCATGGACATCTATTCCAAGCATTCTTCCTGCTTCTACGCCGCCGGTTTCACGACGGTCTGTTGACCGTCGCCAGCGCCTTCGGCTCCACAGGCTGACCCGGCCCAACTCTCCGGGTATCGTGCAAGGTTCACGGCCGCGTTCATGTCGCGGTCATGGAACGTGCCACACGATGAGCACGTCCACGTGCGCTCCGAGAGCGTCAAGGTATCGTACTTTACGTCGCACGCCGAGCAGATTTTCGATGACGGAAACCACCGACTTGCGACGACGACGGTCGATCCCGCCATTCCGGCCTTATAGTCCAACTGTCGTCGAAACTCGAAGAGCCCGAGGTCGGCAATCGCGCGGGAGAGATGCCGATTTGCCAGCATTCCCGATACGTTAAGGTCTTCGATGACGATGGTCGCACGATTCACGAGGTCGGTTGTGAGTTTGTGCAACGCGTCGGCGCGAATATCGGCGATCCGTCGATGGAGTCGAGCAAGCGTGGTTTTTGCTTTCGCTCGATTCTTCGATCCGCGCTCTTTGCGGGAGAGCGAACGTGAGAGACGTTTGAGTTTTTGTAGGGACCTCCGTAATGGTTTAGGCGCGGAAGTCTTTGGCGTTCCATCGCTGAGGGTTGCGAGGGCGGTGATGCCCAGATCGACGCCGACAACACGTGCATCGGCGCGAACCTCCGGCTCGTATTGAACTTCAATGGAGAAACTCGCGTACCACGCATCGGCTTGGCGTGAGATCGTGACGGAGAGGATGCGTCCGGCGAAACGCACTTCTTCGCGCATCTTCACCCATCCGATAATCGGCAACTTCACGCGCATGCCATCCGTCTGAACCGCGTCGGGATGTTGTTTGTCTGGGCCGTTGTCGGCGCGAAAACACTCGCGCGTCTTACCCTTTTTCTTGAATGTCGGCACTCGAACGCGCTTCCAAGGAATCTCGTTGCGCCGATATTTCTTGAGGTCGTTGAAGAAATTGGCGTACGCGCGCCCAAGATTCTTCATTGCCTGTTGCGGCGCGTTCTTCGTGACTTCGCGCATCCATGGGAAGTTCGCATCTTTAAGCGCGTTAAACACCTTGCGTAGCAATCCTTGCGATGGTTTTTCGCCCGCAACATACTGTCGCTGCCATTCCGCAAGTGCCCAATTATACGCGAACCGTGCAACGCCGCAGGCCCGCGCAAAGTAGGCCTCCTGAGCGGCGGTTGGAACGAGTCGAACGCGGTGTGCGAGCATCATGCCTGCGCCTCGTGCCGTGCAAGTGCTCGCTCAATACTGATCGCGCGATTGCGAGCCGAACGACGGCCATAGAGCCGCGCGCAAAAACTCGTGAGCACCGCGATCATATCCTGTACGAGATCATCGTTCATTTCGGATGGATCGACGACGATCAGCCGCCGACCCGACGCGGCAAGCGCCGCCTCCAGATACTCTGAACCGAAACGGGCAAAGCGGTCGCGGTGTTCGACCACGATTGCATGGACGTTTGCATCAAGCAAGAGCCGCATCACTTTGCGGCGTTTCCCATTCAAGCCGGAGCCGACCTCAGCAACTGATTCAACAACGTGGAGATCATGCTCGGCTGCGTACTGCGAGAGCCGCGCGAGTTGTCGGTCGAGATCATTGCGTTGGTCATGGCTACTCACGCGGGCGTACAACGCGACGCGTTCACAGACAATAGGTTCGGGTGCATCCACGACAATGGTTCCAGTGGGCAGTTTGCGCCACGGGACAGGCATGATGCCGTCTTGCGTCCAGCGCCAAGCCGTCTTGTACGAAATGCCCGTTCGGCGTGCCCACTCTGAGAGTTTCACTGCTCAAGAGTATCATGGGAACGTATGTTTGTCTATATTTACGATGTATTTGTGCAACAGTTCGTAACCCCATCCAGATGGGACCGATCTTTAGGCGATCGCTACATACCGACCCAAACGCGACCGACCCGATACTATTTGTTGCGTCCCATTGAGCGTGTAGACCTCCACTCCATGCACCGGAGTGAAAGCCGAGATTACGGTCTATCTGAAAATAGATTGCTCCGTGGTCGCGGCAGTACGATGCGATCCAATCGCGATAGGCTACCGTTTCAGGTCGTTCGGCCCCGGTGTCGGAATGGATGACGAGGAGTTGAGCGTCACCCAGGTAGGTCGCTCGGATCTGCGGCTTCGACTCATCATGGAGGAGTGCGAGCATTGCTGCAGAGTCTTGACCGGCCCCGTGCGAGAGTACCACGACGCGTCGGTTGGGATCGAGTGCGTTGACGACGCTCGCTACGTATGGGTGCAAGGTTGATCGACCAGGGCAAAGAGATCGAGTTGGGCAGTATGGCGGGCTGCCCCGCGAACCTGGGTGTCGAATGGATGGTCGCTTTTACGTCGAGCCTCGTCGATCTCCATTTCGAGGTAGACCGAGAACTCGCCAATGTGGATACCCATGTGATTCCGGTGTTGGCGTGGGTCGAACCAACGCGGGGTCGGATCGCCCCTTCGTGCGTGAATCGCTCTCGTGATTCGCTCGCCGAAGCGTGTTGCGACGGCGCCAACCGTGATTGCTAAAAAGGGTGAGCCAGGAGGAGCGCTATTGCTATAGCTCATTTCGTTTCGGTATTCCATCCGGGAACGTATTGGCAATCGCAGGAGGTACTCTCCACGATGTCGCTAAGGCGAATGTGCTCGGGATCGATGTAGTAGTTCATGGCTCGCGTCCCCATCGCATTCGGTAAGAGTTGAACGACGAAGGGCATATCGGGATCTATCGAGTTGCGAAGTTGTTGGAGTGCATGCTCCGGCGTGTCGCTACAGATGCTGATAGCGGCACCAACGGCGCCCAGGATCGTGTTTCCGATACTAAAGCGGAAAAGCGTATGAGAAGAGGGTGTCATGTGGACCTCCGGTTGAGTTAAGCTGCGTTGAGTGAGACAGAGAAGATCGTGCCGCATCCCTTGCATTGAAAATACGGTCGCGACCCGAGGTGGCCGAAGGGCGCAGCGACGCCGGTGCATGCCGGGCATATCTCGACGACACAATCGTCATCATCGTCCATTTTCGTACTCCTTATTTTGGGGAAGCCAACGGGTAAGAACGTCGCGTGGGCGAGTGGGAAATATGGCGCCGTCGGGGTCGTATCGCAGTGCCGCGCCGGTTTGCTGCCGCATTCGCTTTGCGGCGCGATGCCGAAAGGCGCGCAGTTTGCCTGCTCGGGCACGTGGACGCGAGAACGAGTCGGAGTTGAAGGTGTGAGCCATGTGAACCCTCCGTAAGCGCTGATGATGTGCTCGGATACGCGCCGGCGGCGTCGAAGCGGCGTTGCGGTCGCGGCCGCGAAGCGGACGCGGATGTTACCGCACGCTGCGCCCGCGCGTCGGCGCTAGGAAGCGAGAGCGTTTACGCGAGCGAAGAGTCGGTCGAAAATCGGTTCCAGAAGTGCGCCAGTGAATGCGGCGGCGGTATTGACCGGTATGGAGTTGCCGATTTGGCGGATCGCGTCTTGCGTGCTCCCGGAGAACCGTACATGGTCAAACGAATGTGCCCGAGCGAGCTCTTTTGGCTGAAGCATCCGATAGCCAATGTTGATATATATCCGTGTGTTGTCGACCACGTAGTATGGCATTCGTTTGTCATTCGAGGTCGTGAACGCAAACGCAACCGACAGCATTCCTGCGCCGTGAGAGGTAATTGTTGGGAGCGGTTCTTGTATGGAATGGATGCGGGGCTGTTGTCTCTCACGTTCGCCGAAATTCGGTGTCAAGAACGGTTGGGCGAGTCCCTGTCGATCCACGTTGTCGATCGACGAGGCCGTCGAGCGATCCCTTTCTTGAATGACGAGGGGTTGGGCTATGGCATGGTGGTTGCCGCCAGCCGTGATCGTCGAGAGCGGCTCATCGACGTGGTCGCTGCCGTCTGAGCCGGTATTAGCCGAATGTAGCTGAGCTACGAAGGGTTGTGCGATACCGAGTCCGTTCTTCGCCGTGATGGTTGGAAGCGGAGCGTGCAAGGCGGTGCTCCGGTCGTCGTGCGCACCGTGCGTTATGACGGCAAGAACTGGTTGAGCGATGCCGATTGCTCCGCTCGTAGCGATGGTTGGTAGCGGAAGGTTGGTTGTACGAGCGGTTGCTCCGACTTGTTGTCCGAGAACAAGCGAGAGGCTGCGCTCTAGTTCGTCGGGGAGTTCGCTTCGCGTAAAAGTGGCGAGAGGAGCGTCAAACGCAGCTTCGACTCGGCGCCTTGATTCATCGCGAACGGCCGCGAGAAGCGAGTTGCTTTCTGTTTTCTCTTCCGATGTCAAAGTGCGCCCTAGCGACTTTGTGGTATGCCTAAGTGGCCGTTGGTCCTGTGCCCATTGTGCGATTGGAATCAGTCGATCAAGGATGGCGGCATAGAGGGGTGCGTCCCATGCTTTGGTTTGCTTTTTGAATCCATTATAGATTCGGCGCAGTGTAGTCGGCGCATGGATATCGTCGCGATACGTGATGAGGTTCGTTGCTTCGGCGAAATCGATACATGCTGAAGCGGGGATCCAAGGCTTGAGGTGAGAATCTGGTGTTGGCTGTTGCGCGTGTGTAGGCGCCGGGAAGCGCGGTGCGCACTGGTAGTCATTACGGAGTGCCGACGCAAAAAATCGCGTACGGGTAGTAGCGTCGCCATAATTGGCGCAATTAAAAATGCCGTAGTCGAGCCGGTACCCGTAGTTCCGGATTGCTTGCATGAAGTCTTCAAAGTGCTCGCCTTTGCGAGTACGGATAGGGTCGCCGTTATCATCCATTGGTGCCCAATCCATAAAGGCCGGGACATTCTCGATGTAGATGGCGTGCGGCTTCATCGCGACCCAATCGAGTACCCACGCGGCTGTCGTGCGCGATTGGTCGTTTATTTTCGTCGAACCCTTCGCGTAGGAATGACTGATACACTCGGGAGCGCAAATCAAGAGGTGTAGTGGGTCGCCATTGAGGACCCGCACCGGATCGACATTCTCTATACTTGCGTTGTAAACGCTTGCGCCGGCGATGTTGCGTTTAATCGTTTCGACGGCAACGCTCCAATGGTTTACGGTTATTATCGAGAGGTCATATCCGCGGCGTCGGAGCGAATCTTTATTTAGGCCCATGCGATCGAGTGCGCGAAGTGTTCCTTGCGATGCGCCTCCCGCTCCACAAAACAAATCGACAACAATAAACTTACGCAAGGGCATAGACGCTCTCCGTTCTCCAGAGGTGATGCTGATATTAAGCGCCATCTGCTCGCCGGCGGGACGCCCGTGCGGGAGCGCGCCCGCGAAGCGGGTGCGACTCTGCTCGCGCGCGGGCGCGTCCCGGCGGCGAGCAATAAAAAACCCCAGGGGCCTACGACCCTTGGGGTTCATAGAGGAATGAAAAGAAAGAGCCCGGTTTGGAACCTCCGGGCTCGTTCTGCCAAAGGGGGTGCCTCACCGGGCTGGTTATTTGGCCGCTCAAGGGCCGTCTTTGTTGTTTTGAAGGGGATAACGCATCCCCGGGTGTCGGCGGGCCTCTACGGGCCAGGAAAGTGCCTTTTTCGGCGTGTTAGCTGGCCGTCATCGGCCTGGTTTACAGTGCCCGTTCAAAGGGCGTGTTCTCTTCGCGGGCGACGGGCGTGCTGTCGGATCCGCTAGAGACTGCCGTTCGATGCTGCGGCGGTGGATTCCCGTTCGGAGAGGTATTTCTCGATCATGTTCAGGTCGAGGATCGCGATGAATTCTCCGAATCTTACGAGACCTTCGTCGCCATCGTCGAAGGTTGCGTCAAACTCCGTAAAGCCGCAACGCTTTAGGAGTGATTCATAGAGCAAATCGATTGCTGCGATGCAGTGTGGGGCATCGAGCGTTGCCGGGAGCGCGGTGGAAAACTCCCGCTGGTCGAGATTGATGACGCGCCCGTGCTGATAGCCCGTGGTTCCAAGGGTCACGCTCAGGCAGTCGGGGTTGTGGCCCTGAGCGATGATCGGGCTAAGGTAGATCTCTAGGCGTCCGCGACCTTGGTAACGTCCGTCGGAGCTTTGGGCGCTAATGGGGGTGCTTGTCGTTGCCATGCCGATAGCATAAACTATCGTCATGGGATGAGCAAGTGGTTCGCCGAATCGTGGCCGTTGCTCGTGGTGCGGAGGGGTTACGAACTGTTGCACAAATACATCGTAAATATAGACAAACATACGTTCCCATGATACTCTTGAGCAGTGAAACTCTCAGAGTGGGCACGCCGAACGGGCATTTCGTACAAGACGGCTTGGCGCTGGACGCAAGACGGCATCATGCCTGTCCCGTGGCGCAAACTGCCCACTGGAACCATTGTCGTGGATGCACCCGAACCTATTGTCTGTGAACGCGTCGCGTTGTACGCCCGCGTGAGTAGCCATGACCAACGCAATGATCTCGACCGACAACTCGCGCGGCTCTCGCAGTACGCAGCCGAGCATGATCTCCACGTTGTTGAATCAGTTGCTGAGGTCGGCTCCGGCTTGAATGGGAAACGCCGCAAAGTGATGCGGCTCTTGCTTGATGCAAACGTCCATGCAATCGTGGTCGAACACCGCGACCGCTTTGCCCGTTTCGGTTCAGAGTATCTGGAGGCGGCGCTTGCCGCGTCGGGTCGGCGGCTGATCGTCGTCGATCCATCCGAAATGAACGATGATCTCGTACAGGATATGATCGCGGTGCTCACGAGTTTTTGCGCGCGGCTCTATGGCCGTCGTTCGGCTCGCAATCGCGCGATCAGTATTGAGCGAGCGCTTGCACGGCACGAGGCGCAGGCATGATGCTCGCACACCGCGTTCGACTCGTTCCAACCGCCGCTCAGGAGGCCTACTTTGTGCGGGCCTGCGGCGTTGCACGGTTCGCGTATAATTGGGCACTTGCGGAATGGCAGCGACAGTATGTTGCGGGCGAAAAACCATCGCAAGGCGTGCTACGCAAGGTGTTTAACGCGCTTAAAGATGCGAACTTCCCATGGATGCGCGAAGTCACGAAGAACGCGCCGCAACAGGCAATGAAGAATCTTGGGCGCGCGTACGCCAATTTCTTCAACGACCTCAAGAAATATCGGCGCAACGAGATTCCTTGGAAGCGCGTTCGAGTGCCGACATTCAAGAAAAAGGGTAAGACGCGCGAGTGTTTTCGCGCCGACAACGGCCCAGACAAACAACATCCCGACGCGGTTCAGACGGATGGCATGCGCGTGAAGTTGCCGATTATCGGATGGGTGAAGATGCGCGAAGAAGTGCGTTTCGCCGGACGCATCCTCTCCGTCACGATCTCACGCCAAGCCGATGCGTGGTACGCGAGTTTCTCCATTGAAGTTCAATACGAGCCGGAGGTTCGCGCCGATGCACGTGTTGTCGGCGTCGATCTGGGCATCACCGCCCTCGCAACCCTCAGCGATGGAACGCCAAAGACTTCCGCGCCTAAACCATTACGGAGGTCCCTACAAAAACTCAAACGTCTCTCACGTTCGCTCTCCCGCAAAGAGCGCGGATCGAAGAATCGAGCGAAAGCAAAAACCACGCTTGCTCGACTCCATCGACGGATCGCCGATATTCGCGCCGACGCGTTGCACAAACTCACAACCGACCTCGTGAATCGTGCGACCATCGTCATCGAAGACCTTAACGTATCGGGAATGCTGGCAAATCGGCATCTCTCCCGCGCGATTGCCGACCTCGGGCTCTTCGAGTTTCGACGACAGTTGGACTATAAGGCCGGAATGGCGGGATCGACCGTCGTCGTCGCAAGTCGGTGGTTTCCGTCATCGAAAATCTGCTCGGCGTGCGACGTAAAGTACGATACCTTGACGCTCTCGGAGCGCACGTGGACGTGCTCATCGTGTGGCACGTTCCATGACCGCGACATGAACGCGGCCGTGAACCTTGCACGATACCCGGAGAGTTGGGCCGGGTCAGCCTGTGGAGCCGAAGGCGCTGGCGACGGTCAACAGACCGTCGTGAAACCGGCGGCGTAGAAGCAGGAAGAATGCTTGGAATAGATGTCCATGCTTTTCACAACGGGAATCCCCCGTCAGCGGCGATGGAATGCCCAGGTGCGGGGGAAGAAGGCTCGCTTCTGCTCCGACCCCTGCGCTCGCCGGAAGGCCGATGCTGACTATCGCCGTCGCGAACGGGCAAGGCCTAATTCGCTTGTCGGGTCGCACCCCTCGCGCATATCGAAACAGTGGATGATTTGGCCGTTGACCGTTTCGGTGTCGCTCACGGTATTACGGCGACGCCTTCGATTGCTGTGGAGTCTTCACTTTGGCGAGGTTCAGGCGTCGGTATCGGCTTATTTTTTGATACGCGGCGACAATGTCGGGCTGCTCGGCCTTCAGTTTCTTTTCATCGAGCTTTTCCGCGCTGATGGTTTTGTAGGTGGCAAGTGTTGTGTTGTTGCCATCGACGAGGGTGTTGAATTCGCCGAATCCGATAGAGATTGTATCGACGAGCCCTTCGATCGCTTCTTCGAGGATGCTGATTTGTTCCTTTGCTTCACGGTATGCGCTGAGGGCGGCGATGACGGTCGGAGTTGCGACCACAGTTCCTTCGGTTGCGATGGGGAAGCGCGCCTTTACGTCGTCGGCGCTACTGAGCGCCGGTTCACTGTTGGTTTCGACGGCGGCCCAAAACTCTGCTTCGCGCTCCATAAGGGTATCGATATACGCTTGGTCGCGGGCAACGTGGTACCAACGCAAATCCCATCCACTGATGAAGGCCACGACGATCATATACGGTTTACCCGTAACCGCCAGATTATGTTGAATCTGGGGCATGTAGTAGTCGGGAATATCATCGCTGCCCGATATCCCCCAACCATGAGGATCGCTCGGGCACTTCACTTCGCCTGGGATCCATTCGGCGTTGGGTTGGTGGATCGTGAAGTCCAGGTGGGCGTATGCCCAGGGATACGATTTCGACACCGTCATTTCTTTCCGATGGAAGATCGTGAGGTGTGGATTTTCCATACGGTAGATGCCGATTGCGACGGGTTCCAAAAGCGTGCCGGCGCGCACCTTTGGATCGCCACTCAGGTCGACCGGATCGATGCGTCCGGTCTTCAGTTGCCAGAGGTTGTAGAGCGTGCTCTTCCCGCCCCAGGTAAATCCAGCGATAACACCGGCGTCGGAACCGCCAATGCCGGTGCGGCGCTTATCGTGCCAGTCTTGTGATTTTTCGAGCGATGCGATTGCCATGAAATACCCCTTTGTTTCTGCGCGTGCGCCACAGGTGCGGCGTAGAATGGTTGAGAAAAGAATGGAATCGTCGTGCTGCGTGCTTGGTGTGTGGGGCACTGCGCCGACGAGCAGCGAAGCGTATCTACTATCGGCGTGGGTAGCAGATACGCTTCGGTTCTTTGTCGGTCGCTACGATGCGGGTGTCGTATCTTTCCCGTTCGCGAGCTGCTCCCGTAGCATCAGCGTCGCGGCTTTGATCGCGTCAATCGACGCATGTTCGATCTTCACGGGCTCGACGTGTTGCAGTTGAGCGACGCGAACGAGCGTGTGATTGGCGATCGCGCTGGGCGTGGTCTTTAGCTCCATTGCCTTTTTGTAGTCGGCCGCTGTGGTCATGAGCGCGTTCACCGCAGCGGTGCGAATTGGCGAGTCTTCGCGCTGCTGGCTGGTGTCTGCGGGCGGTTGAGACGCGCCGCGCTGCGGCGGAGGGGTTGGCTTTGCCGGCTGCGATCGCGCGGCGGGCCGATCGTCGCGGGGAGGCAGGTGGTCCTCGAGGTCTTGCGTGAAGTGCTTGCTCATGTTCGTGGCGACGAGCACGGCGGCGATAAGCGCCCGCTTCTCGGCCATCTTGAGGATGGTGTTTTCCGCCGCCATAACGTCCGGATTTTCGACCCGGCCGGCCTTTTGCGAGGTGATTGCCTTGTCGTTGGCGCTGAAGGTCGCGCCGCATCCACCCTTTTTCTTCCAGCAGAAGAAGCCTTCGCCATCGTTCTTGCTTCTGAAGACGGAAGGAGCGGAACAATGCGGACACGTTGGTTCTGCCATGATGTAGCGATAGCGTGGTTCGTAGCTATTGCACGAGCCGTCCATCTCTGCAATTGTCAGCTCGCGGCTGTCGGGAGCAATGGCGTACACGACGCCGGTGGCGGTGATCGAGATGTATCCGTGGTCGAAATCGCGGACCATTGGGATGATGGTGCTGGGATGGACGCGGGCGCAGAGGCCGAGCCGCTCCATGAGGTATTCCGCACCGGGCTTTAGAAGCGTGTATCGCTTCTCGTCCTTATTGTCGCCCTTCGTAGGGGTGGCGAGATAGTGAATGCCGTCTTTCATTTCGGCCTGGAGGGCCGTTTCGATCTCGGCGCGCTTTGCGAGTTCGGCGGTACGGAAGTTGCCGAATGGTTTGTGCCTGCTGTGCCGACTCGCTCTGTTGCTGTGTAGTATTCTCCAGTTTCGCTTTTCCGTTGCTGGATGCAATCAGAGAGGGTGTGCTATTCATGCATTGTCTCCTGCGCCCTTGGTCGGGGCATTGTAGGTGTAGATATAGCATCGTCCCCGTGGAAGTATCGACGGTTCGATCGTCTTTGCGAACACGGAATAGAGGTCGTAACCGTACGGCGCGCGATTAATCAGCACGTCGTGTTGGGTGCGTTCTGCAAGTTCGCGTGCAGCATCAATCGCTGCGTAGTCGCGTTCAGGCAGATCCTCCAACGGAAGAATGCTATTCATACCTAGTGCCTTAGCGCGGCGTCGGAGGCTTCGAGCACCCCGCGGCCGCGAAGCGGGCGCGTGTGCCGGGTGCGAGGAGGCTCGGCCGGCGCGCTATGTTAACCATGCCTTCATTTAATGAAACTGCCGATAGCGGACGTCGAAAATGCCATTATCGCGCAATAGCGATCTGCAGGCTTCGCATGGTTTATGAGTGCAATAGAGCGTGCTTTCAGCAAGGTTGACGCCGGTTGGAACTGTTTGCCGAATTGCATTTTCCTCGGCATGGATCGCGCGTGTGCAGTGTCCATCGACCATGAGGCATCCGACGTCGATGCAGTGTGGGGCGTGGGATGCAGCACCATTATATCCGGTTGCAAGAATACGTTGATCGCGGACGATGACGCAACCAACCTGCAAACGCGGGCACGAGCTGCGTAAGGCCACAGCTTCGGCGATGCCAAGGAAATACTCGTTCCACGAGATGCGCGGGCTACGATCGGGGACACGAAGTCGATGAATCATTTCCTAGTTCACACGAATGCGTTGAAGAAGGAACGCGCAAAGGTGAGGGTTGTCGATTCGCACCCCAAAGTCGATTTGCTCCCGTAAGCCTGAGCTTGCGTTACTGCTGCCGTAGTAGCAGGGAGCGGCGCCTGTGACAGCGATCTTTTCGTCGCTGTGAACCATCGATACACGAATACCGTCGGCGCTGAGGGCTGACACGGCACGGTGTTCGGAGCGCGAAGTTAAATAGTCTCGTTGTGCGATGAGCACGTGAACGCTGCGACCTTGTCGTCTTGCAATCAATAGTGCGATGTAAACAGGGTTGTTCGTTCCTATGGACTCGGTTTCGATAGTGATGGGGCCAGTGTTTGCGAGGAGCAGCGCTCCCTCCATTTTGAGGCTATAGCCTTTCCCGGTGGTAAAGTTGCCGAGGAAGTTGGGGCTCCCGCTCCAGGCCCGCAAGATCGCACCGGCGTCGATACGTGGAAGCGACAGATAGAGCCCACGATCGCTGAAGTTTGTATCCGAGACGATCGTTGCGGTGTTGGTTACAAGGGCCTTTAGATGCAAAGGATACGGCGTGATAACCACGGCGATATGATGCCGAAGAAGACGTCGAGCTGTCTGCGCGTTCTGTCGCCGTGCGTAGGCGAAGCCTTTTCCGGTGAGGAGCACCTTAATGGGGACGCCGCGTCGCGCCACTGCAATAAGGGTGTTGACGATTGCGGCGTTCGGTGCGAGCGTATAGGCAGAAAGGTCGATCACGTGCGCTGTCGAGACGTCATGGAGCACGGTGCCGAAGGTTGTAAACGGTGCCGGCGGTGGTGTTAGTCGCTGGAGGATGCTTGCGCATGCGGGAAGGAGAGCGAGTGACAGCGCGAGGAGCAGTGATCGAATTGACAAGCGCAGCATAACGACGTGATCTTTCTAGGTGACGCGTAATATACGCGAGGGGGAAGCTCCTGTCTACAGCGGATTGGACGGTGCAGGCGGAAGCTATATCGATGATGCCCGTCTAGCTACGAGTTAGCTAGACGGGTAGGTCAAAAGGGATCTCATCGTCCAAATCTTCGTTGTACGAAACGTCTCTCGAATTTGCAGCGGTGTTTGCAGTTGGGCGCGAGTAGCCGCCATCGCCATTGTAGGAGTCATCGCTCCCGCCTTGCTGACGCGAGCCGAGCATCTGCATGTTGTCGATTACGACTTCCACTGCTTTGCGTCGCACGCCATCTTTGTCGTCGTATGACCGCACGACGAGGCGCCCCTCGACCAGGCAGTTGCTGCCTTTCTTGAGGTAGGTGTTGCAGGTCTCGCCGAGGCGATCCCAGGCGACGATGTCGACGAAGGTGACTTCCTCTTTGTTGCGCGGGTTGTTCACCGCCAACGAAAATTTCGTCACGCTCTTTCCGCTCTGCAGTGCGCGCTGTTCGGGATCGCGGGTCAAGTTCCCGACCAGAATAACGCGATTGTATGAACCAGCCATATTCGGTTTCCTTTCGTATCAGATGGCAGATTATACGAACAATATCCAGTCGCCCGACGGCGAACGAGGCGTGGGCGCGCTCGCGAAGCGGGCGCGTTTGTGCCCACCCTCGCTCGCCCGGAGGCGACTGATGTCATGCCCGTGCTCGGGAGGGGGCGAAAGCATGGGAGCGTTTCTGAGTGGGGGGTGTCGGAAAGGATGGTCCGGCTTGGAAGCGATCGCCGATCGCGCCTGAAGCGATGCTCGTGCGTGAGAGCGGTTCGATAGTTGCCCCGGCGTCGATGACGGCGGCGTAGTAGGGTGTGAGTGCGCAAAGTGTTCCGTCTACGTCGTGCTGCGTGTCGTTAATATCGGTGCCGACGACCATTTGCAGTGACGGGTCGACCATTGCTGTTGCAAGTAACAGTGTCGATATGCGGTCATCGAAGCGCGCCGGCGAGTCGTCGTGCGAGCGTGTTTGCATAGCGAAGCCGGTATTGTTCCTATCGAGCCGTACGGCTATTGGGGCTAGCGTATTTGGAGTGAGCTCGCTGCGTCCATCTGCGCGGAGCGAAAAGCGAATTCCCGCACGGTCGAGGAGGACCCCTTCGCCGGTGGTGTCGTCGGTGAGAATGGCGAGTTGCGTGGCCGTCTTTGCAACGAGGATGCCGAAGATCGTCGTGTTGGGTTCGGTCGGTACTGCTTGGAAGTTGGTGGAGTCGTCGATATGACCGCGCTGTGAGAGGATGCGTAGGCCGGTACGGATCGCGGCGTCGATAGAGGTAGTTGATGGAATAGCCGTGGCGTTGTGTGCGGCGTCGATGCGAGCGAGGAGTTGGGCTCGGTCTTCGCCCGTGAAGTGGAGCGTACGGCCGCGATCGATACGCGCTCGCAGGGTCGCATCAAAGATCTGTTCGGGCGGGAGTGGTGTGCGTTCAAGTTCCTGGAGGAGGGATCGTTCCTCGCCTGGTGCGAGTTTATGTTCTCCGAGATAGGTGGTGTAGATATCATTCGCTACATCGCTGTCCCGGCATACGAAGCCACCGTAGTTCTTAGTACGATGTCCGTTATGGCGGGGATAGATTGCCGATGCTCCAGCTGGCAGGTCGCGTGGATCGATACGCGCGTGAGGGAGCGAGAGGTAGACCACCGGCGGCAGTTCGGCGAGGATGAGCGCGGCGGTGTGCCTCGCTTTTGCCGATGGGAAATAGTGTCGGCTGTTATCTGAATTATATTCCGCATTGAGGTCGGCGATGATGTGGTCGCGGACCGTGGCGTAACCGAGTCGTGGGATCAGGCGGTGGTCGCGCAGGCTAAAGGGCGTTAGTCGTTGAGTGTCCACGGGCTTCTCCATCGTAATTGAGGAGGGGCGTTACCACACCCCCCCTCAACGTCGTTGCAACCAAAGGGAAGAAGAGGAACGGAGGCGCGCTAGGCGCCGCCGCGGCCGGCTTTGCTCAGGGTCGGCTTTTGCGTACGGGTTTGCTTGACACCGTTGTCGCCGGTGGACAACGCGACGTCGGTAGTCTTGAGCAGTTCGCTGGAGTTCGAACAGGCGTTGGCCGGGACAAGGGCCAGCGATGCCACCTGTTGGTTGGTGACCTCGTTGTGTTCACGGAAGAGGACGCCGACGTAGGAATCACCCCACGGCGACGGCTTTTCCACCGATGCAAGGACGCCGTTCGAGCGCTCGAGGGTGTTCGGCACCTCGACCATGTCCTTACGCAGATCGGCGAGTTGGCCGTTGCCGATGGTGCGTTTGCTGCTCCGTTCGGCCAGTGCGACATTCGGTTCGGTGTTATGGGTATCGGCGTACAGGGTGCCGGCGTACTGCTTCATACCCTGTGCGACCGTGATGGATTTCGGAAGGCCCGTGAGGTCGCTCGTCCATCCGTCGACGCGATCCATCGCCTCCTTTGCGTCCATATCGCGTACGTCGTTCCGATGAAGGGCAATATAGTCGGAGTATTGAGGATCTCCCACCGCGATGATGTGGGTCTTGGTTGCGCCGACGACCTTAAATGCTCGGTCGCGGGCGTTGTTCCATTCGATAGGGACGGCGCTCTGGTTGATCTTTCCGACCAGATCGTGAATTGCCTTATCGAGTTCCTTGTTCGCTGCTTCGGCAGCGTTCGTCGTTGCGGTGACGCGATCGGTGCCACGCAGCACTGCTCCTAGTTGCTCCTTTTGGGTAGCATTGAGCTTGCCACGCTTGTCGTCAATGAATGCAGCGGCGTCTTTCCCGGTGATTTCATTGAGGTTGTCACGATTGACCACCCCGGTCGAACGGACGCCCATGTCGAAGAGGAGCTCGAGAGCCTCGCGCTGTCGAGTGGTCGTGTGGTTCTGACCTTTGTTCATCAAGTCGTACGCGACTTTTTCGGTGAGGTTCGGGTCGTTGAGTTTGAGCGGCACGGTAAGATTGGCCGCTTCAAGATTGAATTTGTCGATGCGTCCTTCGTCCACCATACGCAAGATTTTAGCGAAGTTGTCCTGCGCAGGTCCCGTCGAGCTCAGTGGACGCCACGATTTTTCGATACTGCGGAATGCAGAATGCTCGAGCGTCCCGCTTGCGAGTTGTTCGTGAAAGTCTTCGACGGAGAGGTCTTGCTCTTTACATGCCAGAGCAATATCGGCGTCGCTGACGCGTCCATCGGCGATGCGTTGCTTGAGGTCGGCGAGTTCCTTCTCGGGGGCAATCGATGCTTGCGCTGCGAAGGTGGCTGCGCGATCGTAGTCGGCTTGGGTTGGTGCGAAGAATTGACGCGTTACGCGCCCGTTGTTACGAACGCGATGCTCGCTTAGTGCGAAGCCCACGGTGTTATCGCGCGTTGCTTTGCTCAGGTCGAAGCCGGCTTGCAGTGCGTGGCGGCGATTGACTTCATACACCGGGATGTCGGACATCATGTCGCAGATGGTGTCGCAGATCTTTTCGTTTGCGGTGGTGGCGGGAACGAGGAGATACGGCGAAGGTTCTTTGAAGTTGCGCTCGTCGCCGGTAAGCGAGAGTTGTGCGTTGGGGAATCGTTGGATGGCTTGGTCGTACACCATTTTGAGTCGGTGGTCATCGATCAGGAAGAAGTTATTGCCTGCTTCGCTGATACGCTGCTTTTTGGCTTCGACGCGACTGCCGGGGGCAGGCGTGTCGTTCTGCCATTTGTTCTTAGTAGCCATGATGGGAATGGTTCCTTTCTGCCTTTGGCCCCACTGCCTTCCTGGCGGCGTTGGTCGTTCCTGCTTTTTTCTTGCGATATTGTGGCCGTAGGTGGATTTCGAACCATTCCCGATCGTTAGAGGGTGAATCGGGTCGAAAAGGGCCGTAAGAGGCGTCGAAGGGTCTCAGGGCTATGGGAAGGGTGCTGAGCGAGCCAATCGGCGATATCGAGCCCATCCTGTCGATTCGGGTACACATCGATGATCGAGGCGGGGGTTCCAGCCGCAACGATGGCGCTGGCATGCGCGCGCGCGGCCTCTCGTCCAGGGCCATCGGCGTCAGCGAAGACCAGGACGTGCTGCGCGCCGCGGAAGCAAGCGGCGTGTTCGGCGGTGAAGTGCGCTCGGGCGCCGCCGGCGAGGGAAGTGATGATGATTTCCAGGGCGGTGGCCGTAGTATCCGCCTTCTTCGGCCCTTCGACTAGTCCAAGAACGTCGCCGCGCGTGGCCGCAGCCAGGACGTCGGGGAGACGGTACAGGACACGGGGGAGCCCGGTGACATGGTTGATCCGGCGCATTTTATGCGGGTAGACCTCGCGCCCGTCGCGGGTGCGCAAGGGAAGGACGATCGGGGAATCGTTCGTGGGACCGCAAGGAACGATCGCGCCGTCAGCGTCGACGAGGATCCATTGCTCGGCCCCTTTCATCCACGTTGTGCCGTCGGGGATGATTCGCTGTAGAACGATCTGCTTGCGAGGCTCGCCGGTTTCGGGGTTAACGCCTTCGCGGCGTACCTCTTCGTAAAGCGGCCTTCCCTCGGCATCGGTAAACGGATAGCGAATCGTCTTGAGGAGCCGAAATGGTTCTGCGGCCGTCTTCTTCGGGGCGCGGTTCAGCCGTACGCTCGGTGCATGTCGCTGCGGGGTTCCGTAGCTCGTTGCGGAGCGATACTCCGGTGGGGTGTCGATATGCAAGACGTCGCGGACGAAGCGAAATGCTTCGCGGTAGCGATTGGTAATCGAACCGAAGTCGAGCGATCGTGCGGCGAGCTCGACAGCATCCCCACCGACGCCGCAGGCGTGGCAGTACCATCGTTGACCGATTGTGTCGAGAGAGAGCGAGGCGTGTCGGTCGTCATGAATTGGGCACCGTGCCGGAATCGAGCGGCCTTCGCGCGCGTCGATGTGTTGTCCGGTAATCGCTTGATAGACCGGAAGGATAGGATACGTTTCGTGCTGAGCAGAGGTTTGCATCATACCGACGAGTACGCGCTGGCGTGGGGCGGCGACGAGAGGCCGCGACCGCGAAGCGGGCGCGAGTGGTGCCTCTGTCGGCGCTCCATGCCAGCGCATCTATTACCGAGATCGTGGTTTTGCCGAACGTTTTGTGCGGGTCGCCCGCTTCTGGGGAGAGAGCGACGTATGAGGCGACTCCATAAGTGGCGTCGGCGAGGGCTCTTCTGAGGGCGCCGGCGTTGGGGTAGTCGTCGATGATTGAAAAATCTCTGGAATATGCCGAAGCGGTTGTCCCGATCTTCCAACGAGCACGGGTTCACCCGGCGTGATTCCGCGTTCGAAGACGCCGATATCATCGGGATCGACGGCACTCACGAGATTCGTGTACGTGGTCTGAACCCAGTGATGTCCCTTGTGAGAGCCGAGATATTGTGCATTTGTGCCCGGAGCGATGTCCTCGGGCGTGCCAAGGCGCGCGCAGCTCGAGCTCGGGCGCATTTCGAGCGCCGATAGGAAATACTGTATCGTAGTGCCCTGGAGGGAGTCCGTCGTCCGGGTATTCTCGGCAGAAGCGTGCGCTAGGTGCGTGAGTGCGTCGATGTACTCTTGCGACGGATTCGGTCGTTGAAAGATCTCTGGCAACACGTTAATATATGCCGACGCTTTCCTTTCTTGCACCGTTAAGCGCACCGCCGCGTACTTCCCTCGAAAGGCTTGCTGAAATTCTTCGCTATCGAGGTAGTCTGTTGGTTCTGTTCCGTTACGGTCGCGTTGTTGATTGAGGTCGGAAAGATAGGTGTAGAAGCCACGTCCTTGCGATCGTTGCAATTCGAGGACTTGATCGTCGCCGGGAAGGTGTAGCATCGCGTAGCGGATACCATTCCCCTGTTTTACGATTGCCACGATCTGGCCAAAATAGACACCTTCCCGTGGCAGCACGCGTCGATGATGTTTATACGGGGCGGTGTAGGGTTCGACGTCGATTGGATGGATGCGGGTATCGTAGAAATGTTCGCTGCGTTCTTGTCGTCGCGTTTCAAGTTCGTCGCGGTTCTCATCCTCGCGCATCTGTGCAAGGAGCGCATTGTCATGAGTATCGAGCGCGGCTTTTGCCTCCCAGTGTGTAATCTCCCAAATATCCCGAATAGACGCGCTGGCGTTCGTAACCGAAGAAGGCATATCGGGGGCGTCGGCGGCCTCTTGGAAAAACGCTCGCAAGTGCGTTCGTTGCTCGCTACTGGCATGGGTAAAGCCAGCGTCGATAATGCGACTTGCCGTGCCGGCGCTCATTTCTTCGGTGAGGCGATCGAGATATGCCTGATCAATGGGGTTTGCTTTTTTGAGCGAGCGGTCTTCGTCCGTCTTTTTCCGCGGGTCGGCATGTAATGTGCCGGGAAGAAAATGGGGGTGTGCGCGTCCAGTGGAGACGAGTTCTCGCACGAGCTCGCGCTGCTTCTTGCTTGGTTGGCGTGTAAATTGCACTAATCGTTCGGCGGTGTTGTAGTCGAGGTCGTACGTCGCGATGCGTTCGCGCAAGGAGGTTGCTGGCAAGTCGCGGTGTTCTATTTCTTCGATCATCTCTTTGGCTTCGTATTCAAGGCTCTTAGGATCGCGTTGGTATTCCTCGAGGAGCTCTTGAATGGCGAGTCGCTGGTCGCGGTTCATGGGTCGCGGCGTCTTGAGGAAAGCCACCGCCGAGTCATAGGTTTCGCGCGTGATCGCGAAAAAGTCATACTGATACGGCTTTGCTTCCCCAGTACGCGAATACGCACGGCACGACAGTATCCCCGGCATTGCTTTGAGGTCTTCTACGAGGTGCTTCGGCACGTCGAGTGGGTAGTAGCCGAATTTCGCGATTGCGTTGGCGACCGCACTATGTTGCTGAGTGAATGTTCGTCGAAGATAGGTAAGTTCGTGGTGTTCTGGATCGTGTTGAATAGGGGGGTGCCGTTCGAGAACGCCCGGATCGATGAGTCCGATGCGGGGATCGGTGATGACGAGATATTCGTGCCCCAGCTCGTGATAGGCAGTCGTGCGTGGAGGGGCGCCGGAGTCACGCGGTTCGGTCGATGTTTTCACGGTGGTTCCTTATCCGAAAAAACGGGTGGTGTGGACGTTAGCGGCCTTGATGGGCCTGGTGACGATAGAAGTTTGGCGCAGCGCGTAGTCGAGTGGGCGCCGGTTCGCAAGGGATGGGTGGAATCTGGAGGTGTGCCAAGGTCACCGTCGCGTGCCCGATGTCCCAATCGTGTGCGGGGAGCACGGCGCTTGCGTGTCCGGCGAACGTCGTCGCCATCGCCGGAGTCGCGACCTCCCACGGTGAGAAGACGAGGTAGGTTCCGTCCTTGGTGTGCCCGATTGCGTCGCCCGGTTGGGTGATGAGGTCACTGAGCGCGTTAAAGAGGGTGCGCTCCTCACCTTGCGAGAGCGGGCCGTTGCGGGGACGCAGTGCGACAACGGCCAGTGGCTCGCGAATTTTCGCGCACCGGGCGGATTCTGCGCGGAAGTAGTTCGTGAGGTCATCGCCTTGCAGCATTCCAACGAGGCTCGCAGGTGCGTCTGGAAGTTCGTTTGGGTGTACTGTCGCGAGCGCGGCGATGTACCGGCGCAGCCGTTCGGTGGCGTTATCGCAGTCTCGATTGAGGGCGGTGAGATGTGCGGTATTCACGGGATATCTTCATAATCGAGACGCGTGCGAAGGCGCCCCTCAACGATTCGTCCGAGTCGATCGGCTTTGTCGAGCTGGTCTTGTGCATGCGCGAGATTTCCGAGGCGAATAGCGTGGCCGGCCTCACGGATAGCCTCCATGCGTTCGCTCGCTTCCTTCGGCGCTACGTTATTATGGTCGCTCATGGAGGGCACCCGTTGCAGTAACGGCCAAGGTTTACCTGCTATTTTCGTCTACGAAAGCGGCATTTTATGCGTATCTTCGGGAGGGGTGCCGTTCTGATACGGCCAAAAAGCTGCGGTAGAAAGCGAGGTCGAGCAAGAACCGATGTCGGTGATCTACGAGGCCCCCGAGCGGGATGTCGACTATACAGCCTTCGTGCGGGAGCGCGATCTCATGCGTACGCAGGCATGGCAACGAGTCGCCGACGCTCGTGCGACGCGCGACCTTGCCGTAGCTGAAGCCGTCGAGCGCGCGCGTACCTTTGCCGCAGAAATGCGGGAGTCGGCGCAGCGCGCCGGGACGTACGGGATCGGCGAGCGCATTCGCATTCGATCGAATGAGAAGAAGATGCGCGTGGACTTGCAGCATGAAGCCGAGCGCGAGTATGCCGTGATCGAACGGCACTACTACAGTACATGGGGGCACCCCGGATCGACGCGCAGCACCGACGCCGCGGATTACCGCCAAGCGGTCATCGACGCCTACGATCGCGATGGAATCGATCCGGTTTTACGCGCAGTGCCGCGTAGTCGCCGCCATGTCGACGCGAACGGATGGAGTGTTTATACGACCAAATCCATGCTTCATGGTACGCGTGAGTTGCTTCGTACCATTGGGGATCTCACGTATGTCCGTGGAACCGATGATACCGTGATTCGAGCTGCGGTTGCCCTCGCTGCATCGCGATCGCGCAACCCTTTAAAGTTTAACGGGTCGGCTGCCTTTGTTGCTCGAGCTCAGGAAATCGCGCATGAATTAGGTGTTGCGACCGTTGGTGCAGCGGCGCCAACCGTCAACACGATTTCGACGGATTCTCCAGATTCAGTCGATGCAACGGTAGCCTACACGCCGCACAATACGTCGCCACCCGATGATGTTTCGCCGCAGCGCGACGACCTATCACCAGATCTCATCGAACGCGGTCGGCGCGCGGCCGCAGAGGCTCGCGGTGAGGTCGCCGATGTCGCGGCACCGGAGTTTGGTGCATCATTTGGCGTCGAGCCCGTACTGCAGGATGTTTCGGCTGCTCCGCAAGGTGCGTCGACCGACGCTGCGGTCATTGCGTCGCAGTTAAGCGTGGATCGTGATGATGTCCGTGCCGGCATCCAGCTCGGTGAGCCGTGGAGTACCGATGGTACCGTCCTTGCAGATGGGGTCGTGAATGGACAGCGGTACATAGTGCTGAGTTCGGAGTTCGGCGCACTCGTTCTCCCGGTGCCCGAAGGGGTAGATATTGCCGAGCAAGAGATTGGCTCGGCGCTCAAGGTACGGTGCGATGATAGCGGCATTTGCTCGGGCGAGGTGTACGTCAATGGCGAGACCGTCGCCGCGGTTTCTCCCGACGCCCCGGCACTGAGCGAGGATGCGCCGATTGAGGCGCATCCGAGTAGTGCCCCATCGACGAAAGAATCTCGTCCGAAAAAGACCCGTGGAGGACGGTCATGATTGACGGTGCTACGGTAAGTCGAGGCGGCCGAGGCCGGTGAGTCGTAGCCGTGGAGACGCTGGCGTGGCAATCACGTCGAGCGGTCGATTGAGTGCAAGAAACAAGGATTGTTTCTGGTGGTAGAGCTGTCGAGGTCGGCGATGACGTTGCGGCCTTACCAGCACGAGGCACTCGATGCGGTCATGTCGCCGCCGCCGGGAGTCTGGCGAAGCCTCGTCGTGATGGCGACCGGCGCCGGAAAGACGGTCTTCTTCGCAGCGTATCTTGACCGTATGCTCCGTCCTGGACGTCGAGCGTTAGTGATTGCCCCCCGTGAGGAGCTACTCGATCAAGCGGCTGAGAAGATTCACGCAATCGCGCCGGATATGGCCGTAGAGATCGAACAAGCCGAGCGACGTGCGGGATCGGGTATGTCACTGTTTGGAGCGCGCGATCGCCGAGTAGTAGTCGGGTCGGTGCAATCGCTGCATGCACGGCGGCGCTCCCGGTTCGCTCCAGACGAATTCGATGCAATTATCGTTGATGAGGCCCACCATTCCGCCTCGAAAAGTTATCGCGAGATTCTCGAGTATTTCGGGGCGTTCGATGAGGTACAGCGGACGCCGGTCATCGGTGTTACCGCGACCCCGGATCGCTCTGACGGAGTCGGGCTCGGGGTAGTCTATCAGTGGATCGCGTGTGTCTATGGAATCAGCGAGCTCGTCGATGCAGGGTATCTCGTTCAGCCGCGCGCCTACCGGGTCGAGTCGTTAGTGGATCTGAGTACCGTGAAGGTCTCGCGTGGGGACTACGATCAAGCGGCGCTCGAGGCCGCCGTCAACCAACGCGAGCGCAACGCTATGATCGTTGCGGCATATCAGGAGTATGCTGCCGGTCGCTTAGCGGTGGTGTTCGCTGCGGGCGTAGGGCACGCACAAGTCCTTGCCAAGACATTCTCTGCTGCCGGTGTCGCCGCGGAAAGCGTTCTTGGGACGACTCCTCGCGACGTGCGTGCTGGCATGTACCGACGATTCGCGTCGGGAACGACGAAGGTACTCGTGAATTACGGAGTGTTGACTGAAGGGTTCGATGCACCCGAGACGGGCTGCGTCGTGCTAGCTCGGCCAACGCAAAGCTCGCTTCTCATTACGCAAATGCTCGGTCGTGGCTTGCGATTGCATCCCGGCAAGAGCGACTGTATTTGCTTAGACGTGCAAGATTCCACGATCGGACGGTCATGCGTATCCGTACCGCAGTTGTTTGGTTTGCCTCCGAAGATGAACCTTCGGGGTCGCTCGGCTGTCAAAGTGCGGCAGCGGTACGATTCGCTCGATCCCTCGGTCGCAAGCGGCGTCGATTCATTTGAGGAGTTAGCGCAGGCGCTACGAGATGCACGCCGCGGCGTCCGCGCCACGGTGGTGAACCTCCTGAAGTCCAGTGTCGTTCCTGAAGAGGTCGCACGGTATTCCGATCTGCGTTGGTATATTCTTGATCGCGAACGCTACGGCATCAGTTTAGCCGGCGGCGGGCGAGCTGAAATTTGCGTGGATACCCTCGGGCATTGGTCCGGTGCAATCGTCCAAGGGATGCAACGTCGTGAACTCTTCGCCGGTGTCGTAAATATCGAGGAGGCGTTTCAACGCGCCGACGAAGCAGTGTGCAGTATTCCCGGCAATAACCAAGTGATTTTGGGCCAAGGTCAACGTTGGCACGCGAAACCCCGTAAGGAATCCCAAGACAAGCTGCTTGTTCGTCTCGGTGTCTTTCCTACGGTGCAGTCGATTCCCGGCGACCTTCTTCGAGGTGGAGCAAGTTTATTGATATCCCAAGCGATCGCGTCCCGCCAAGCCAGTCGAGGTGCATCGGGTCGGTGAATAACATGGAGATCGTCAAAGAAGAAGAAGTGAGCGTTCTCGACCGCTGTGCGCGCTATCTTGGGGCGGTATCGTTGCGTGCGCAGAGTCGGCGGGTGTACGAGCGTCATATTGAGCGATATCTTTCGTGGTGCGAGTCATCCGACGTCGATCCGTTCGACGGGAGCTCGGCGGATATCGCACGATTCCTTCGTGAATTGTCCGATGGCTTTCTCGGCGATCGGCGAATGGCGTACTGGACGGTGATGGGAGCTCGCACTGCTTTAGGCGCGCTCGATCGTGGTCGAGCCTTAACCGAGCAGCGTCGTCGTCTTGTGCGAGCGAATGATGGATGCGTTCAGGTGGTTATTGCGGAAATTCTGCGCGAGGTCGATCGCGCCGAACTACCAAAGGAGGCGCTTTCGTACGTCGACCTCATAAAGATATGTCGTGCGCAGGATGCCGGCACGCTAACGGGTCGCCGGAATATCGCGCTCTTTCTCGTCGCGTGGTGGGGGTTATTGCGCGGGAGCGAGCTCTTATCGCTTCGCCGCGATCACGCAGTCATTCTTCCTGAAGGGATCGAGTTTCGTGTCCCGGTGCGCGGCAGTGATGGGCAAGTCACGATCGTGTCCGTGCCGGCGCGCGCCGATCTTGAATTTGATCCCGTCGTCGCGTTACTTGCGTGGTGGGAGGAGGGTGGAATCACCGATGGGTTCGCCTTCCGCGCCGTTAGCCTCGGCGCACGAGGGCGCGAATTGGTTGAGCCCAACCCGCCGTCGTATTGGGCGTACCGCCGAATCGTGCAACAGGTCTGTATCGCGGCGAATATTATGAATAGCGAGCGCATTTTCGCGACGCAAAGCTTTCGTCGTGGCGCCGCAGCTGAAGCCCTACGGTGGGGAGTCAGCGCGGATGACCTCCGGCTCGTGGGCCGATGGGCAGACGTCGCGAGCGTCCGACGCGTCGTGGGCGGCGTGCGCGCAGCGGAGAATCCGATGCAGCGGTTGTTTCGTCGGCGGACGCCGGGTGGTGAGTCGTGACGTCTTGCTTACTCATCGTTGATGTGCAAAATGGCTTCATCCCGGATTCACCGGATGAACGCGTAAAGTTGCTGCACGTTCGCGGCGATTTCGCTATACTTAGCAAGTGATTTGCGCTGATGATGTAACGCCAAAGTGACGAACCCGACGGGTGAAGCTCGAGACGGCGTTCTGAGACCCGATTTCGACCGTCGTATCATGCTTGAGTTTCGCGGATCGGTCGTCACGTCGGATGCGGGTCTGCTCGCGTATCGCGAACTCGATGATGCACTTGGATTGACTCCGTCAGCCGGTAAACGTCTTGCCGATGAACGCACGGGCATGAACGGTCGGCACGCGCTCGTTGGCATGTTCCGCCAATCCGTCTTCGGCAGACTTGCGGGATACGAAGACGTGAACGATGCCTTGCGCTTACGCCACGACCCCGCCATGCGTTGGATCATCGGCGGCAAAGCAGCGAAGGGTTCGGGCGCGTCGCCGAGTCAGATGGGACGTTTCGAGACGAGATGGCTGGCAAAGCCTGAAAACCTCGCAACCCTCACCGATCTTTCCGGTCATTGGATCGACCAGGTTGCGAAGCGTCGCTCATGCAAGCGCGTCGTACTCGACATGGATTCATCCGTCAGCCCAACGCATGGCGATCAAGAGAAGAGCGTGTGGAACGGACATTTCGGTTGTACCTGCTACCATCCGCTCTTCGTGTTCAACCAATTCGGGGATATGGAACGATGCGCTCTGAGGCCGGGCAACGTGCATAGTGCCGACGGCTGGGAGGACGTTCTCAAGCCGATCATTGCCCGCTATCAGGGCGCAGTCGAGCGCATCGTCTTCCGAGGCGACGCTGCCTTCGCGCAGCCGAACATGTACGAGTTCTTAGAATCCGAAGGAATTGAGTACGCGATTCGGCTTCCGGCAAATCAGATTCTCCAAGCGCGAATCGGTCATCTGCTGAAACGCCCGGTTGGGCGACCGCCGCATCATGTTCAGCGATTCTACAAGAGCTTTCACTACAAGGCGGCGAGTTGGTCCCATTCTCGGCGAGTCGTCGCCAAAGTGGAATGGCATCTCGGAGAGTTGTTCCCTCGCGTCGGATTCATCGTCACGAACTTGGGCTACTCATCGAAACATATCGTCAGGTTTTACAACCAGCGCGGAACGTGCGAGCAATGGATCAAAGAAGGCAAAGGGGCGATCAAGTGGACGCGCCTTTCGTGTAGCTCGTTCAACGCAAACGCGGTGCGCTTGCAGCTTCATGCACTCGCCTACAATCTCGGGAACTTCCTTCGCACGCTCGCGATACCCGAAGCGATTGAAAAGTGGTCGCTCACAAGCCTTCGCGAGAAGCTGATCAAGATCGGTGCAAAGGTTGTCAGGCACGGCCGCTACGTCGCGTTCCAGATGGCCGAGGTTGCGATCCCACGAGCGTTGTTCGCGGAGATCATGCAGAGAATTGCCGCGTTGCGATCGCCTCCCATGGCAACGGCCACATGAGCACCCCGGCCACGGTATACGCCGGGAAAACGACGGGAGAGCTGCGCCCTTTTGCGCACCCAATCGGCTTTTTCAGCGTTCGGTGGCGCGTGAGCCCGTCTCTCGCGTCCCTCAGTGGGGCTCAAACTCCGAATCACACCACCGGGCCCGCTCCGAAAGCAGGGCGAGCGGCAGTCTGGGTTAAAAAGGCTCGTCCATATGGGGAATACCCGTCAAGAAGATGTCGCTGCCGGACTAGCTCCCCGTGATTCCGAACAAAGGACGAACATGGGAAATACGGTGCGTCGTCTCCACGTCGATTCAAGCGCGCGGATGCAGCGCTGCGACAACCTAAAATTTCTGCGCGACGTTGCAGATGAGAGCGTGCAACTTGTAGTGACCTCACCCCCGTACAACATCGGGAAACGCTACGAGAAAAAGTCAACGCTTGACGACTACGTTCGCGCGCAAGCCCAGGTTATTTCCGAGTGTGTGCGCGTTCTCTCGCCCACAGGGTCGCTTTGTTGGCAGGTTGGAAACCATGTCGTCAACGGCGAGATTTTTCCGCTCGACATGGTCCTATATCATGTGTTTCGCGATCACGGGCTCAAGCTCCGCAACCGTATCGTTTGGCACTTCGAGCACGGCCTCCACGGCACGAAACGCCTCTCCGGCCGGTACGAGACAATTCTTTGGTGGACGAAGACCGACGACTACGTTTTCAACCTCGACCCGATCCGGGTGCCGTCTAAATATCCGGGCAAGAAATATTTCAAGGGTCCTCGACGTGGCGAACTTTCCGGCCATCCACTAGGCAAAAATCCGACCGACGTTTGGACCATCCCAAACGTGAAATTCAATCACGTTGAGAAGACGACGCACCCGTGCCAATTCCCGGTCGAACTCGTTGAACGACTGGTCCTTTCGCTCACAAATCCGGGGAACATCGTGCTCGACCCTTACATGGGCGTGGGATCCTCCATCGTCGCCGCGCTTATGCACGACCGGATCGGCTACGGCTGCGACGTTGTGGCCGAGTACGTCGAGATAGCTTGGAAGCGCGTTCATGCGCTACGTGCGGGCACGCTGCGAACGCGGCCGATGAACAAACCTGTTTACGATCCGGCGCTGCCGTATGGCGGTCACAAGGCGTGAAAATCGCCGCCGTTTATTCCCACCTAAACGGGCTCGAATTTTTAATGGTTCACCAACCGGCGTTGTGGGCGGAGATTCAGCACGTCCTCACCGCAATCGACGCAGAAGCACACAAGACCAAAGTCTCTAAAGAAAAGCGGATGATGGGCCGGATGCTCTATTCGCCCGGGGACATGAACGCTGCGATTAAAGTTGGTTTCGAGGCTCTCGGATGGGAGGAGCGTCGCGTGTCCTACTTCGTGACGGACGACGCGCGTTTAACGCGCGAAATCATGTTGCTCGATAAAGATGAGCAAAAGCGGCGCATTGAAGCCGCTGGCAAGATGCCGTTCGGATCGTATAATCAAACGGACTTCGTGAAAGAACGCGTGATGGTCGAGGTTCAATTCGGCAAGTACGCGTTCGTTGCGCACGATCTGTTCGTAAAACACATGGCGTTCTTCACGACCGACCATATGGACGTTGGGGTTGAGGTTTTGCCGACCAAGATGCTGCAGGCGCAGATGAGCAGCGGCGTGCCGTACTACGAAGGCGCGTTGTTCGATCTCATCCGACAAGGACGCGGCGTGCCGCACGTCCCGCTCGTGCTCGTCGGTGTCGAGCCCGATGCGCCGTTAGACCCCGCCTTACTCGCGGCGGAAGCAGCCCAGGAGCAAGCCGAGATCGATGCTGGTGCTGATCTCGGTGAGGAACGATGATGCGTCTTTCGCACCAGACAAAAGAGCCCGTGCGATCCGCACGGGCTCTTGCGCCGGTGGCGGGCTTCCTATCCTGAGCCCTTGAACAATGGCGACCGGCTGGCGGATGCAAATTAAGGCGATTCGCAAGACGGCGTATGCCAACTATGATGAATCGCGTGCCGTTTTTTGGCTCCGCCCTTATTGCGCTTGCCCTCGCCTTCGCGGCGGTGGCCCTCCTTGTCGCCTGCGGCGGCCCCACGGGCAGCGGCCCTGGGCGGCTGATCCCGGTTAAAAAGGCTCGTCCATATGGGGAATACCCGTTCATAGAGCGATCGACGGTGCATATTCCGGCGTTGGTGGAGATAGCCCAGTATCGCTATGATCGTGTAGTGGCGACCAGGTTCATTAACCCGCCACACTCGCCCTTCCGGTCGTTGCTCCGATGGGATCGATGCTCCAGCGGAACGCCGGACGTTGAACTAGCGTTTCGGCCGCGCGTCGGCACGGTCGTTATCGATAAGACCGGCTATTCGTGCGTCGATCGGCGCCTGCTCGATCTCTTACATACGTGGAACGTCGAGCGCGTCGACGTCTGTGGAATCGACACTGATGCGTGCGTGATGGCGTCGGCGCTCGATCTGTTTCAGGCTGGTATCGTGCCGCGTGTGCGGGCTGCGGTATGCGCGAGCTCAGGTGGCCCAGAGTATCACGCGTTAGGGCTGACCATTATTGCGCGCGCGATCGGCAGCGAACAAGTAGCGTGAGGCTCCTGATGTTCGTTAAGTCGCTATGCGGCGCTCTTGCATGATAAGTGTCGTAGTATTTGGGTATGTCTCAACGGTGTGTATCTCGATTGCGCTCGTTCCGCAAATTATTAAGGTTCTGTGTTCCTGGGATACCGCGAGCTTATCGCTCGGAACCTATGTGATCGCCGACATCGGTAATATTAGTGCTCTCATATATGGTATCGCAATACACAGTGGCCCTGTGATTGCGACTAGCTGGCTGACCCTCGGAGGCTCGGTGATCCTAACGGTCTGTATCCTCGTTGGCGATTATCGCCGACGTTATCGTACGAAGGGAACTCTCTAAATGTCTCGTGTTGTTGCCGTTATTGTCGCTCGCGTCGACTATCGTGCGGAAGAAAAGAAGCGACACGGTTTCGTCGTGGGAACGTGCGATCGATGCAAGCACGATATTTTAATCAAAGAAGTCGTTCACCGGGATATAGTACCATCAACGCGAGTGCTCTGTATTGAGTGTGCGAGCGAGACGATGGTGACGCGCTTTGGATCGAGCGCAGTATAATATTTCGCACGGGCGATGAAGAACGATTCGCGTGAATGGGGCGCGATCTCGATTTACATCAGGCGGTGGTCGCGCTCGAATCTAAGGGCATAAGCCGTCCCTCGTGGTGGCCCGTGGACGATTCCGAAGCCACGAAGCATGTGCGGGAATATGTCGCCTTGCTTGCTCGTGGTGCGCCGGCCACGGCCGTACGGGCACCACGATCGTGGTCGCGAAACCCGGCAGGATAACCAGGTGCGGCGGAACAAGGTAGTCGCTGGCCTTGTACGCCGTTACGGCGACGAAAGGACGTATCTTTGAAAGCGGTTCGGACGCGGAATGAGTCGTCGCCGTTGCCTCCCACTCCCGAGGGGCGGTTCGTCCATGAGTTCGCGCTGATAACTTCCAGTGCCGACCTCAAAGCGTTACGTTGCCGCTTCAGAACGGCATGGTCGGTTCATAATTCCTGTATCAAATACCTCCGCGAGCGCGAGCGCGAGCGCCGGGCCGACGCCGATACGGTTGCGATGGCGGAGCAAGAAAGGGCATGGCGGGAAGCCGATGAAGCGACATTCGGTAAAGCGACGAAGCCAGAACAGCGTCAAGCTCGAAAACTTCGAATTGCCGCGCTCCGAAACGAAACGGATTTCAGAGAGCGAAAGGTGTCGATCGATCGTACCCTTGGCTTAACTCGCAGCGCGCTATCGGCGTGGGCAACGGAATATTTTGGCGGTAAACCCTCGCGCGCAGAGACGTTTTACGGGCCGCATACCGTCGGATCGCATGTTATCCAGTCCATCGTTCAATCCGTGTGGACGTCCTATGAGGCTTATCGATTCCCGAAGGGTGGGCGCAAGGTTGGCCTGCCGGGATTCGCTCGCCTCCGAGAGTTTTCATCCGTTAGCGGAATGAGTGGTTATGGCAATGTCGTGGGAGGCGCACTGCGCTGGGATGCCACCGACGAGGTGTTATTGTGGTCTAACGGTCAACAAGGAGCGCGTAAGCGGGATATTTGTTTATCCACCTGCCCCCTCACAGGTGACCCGGTGCGAGATTATGTCCGTACGTTATCGATCCCCGACGATGCGTACGTCCGCACGTACGGTTCGCTTGGGCCAATGGCTCGTGTGACGCGAAACGTGCAGCAGGTGAGAATCGTTCGCCGGCAGATTCGGTCGAAGATCCGCTACTATGCGCAAATCGTTTATGCGGGAGCGCAATTTCCAAAGCTCGACCAGCCTGAGTTTCTCTTGCGCTTACATCTGCGAATTCCGGGGTTGCCTGCGGCTCGTTCGGAGGGCGTAGTTGGCGTTGACCTCGGGACTCAGCATGTTGGGGTAGTATCCGAGGATACGGCCTTCTTGGCACCGTTGGTAGCAACGTTTGAACGCGGCACAGCAACTCAACGAAAAGCAATCGTGAAACGGCATACCGTGATCAAATCGTTGTTTCGATTTTTAGATCGATCCTTCCATGCAACCTACCCCGAACGGTTCAATCCTGATGGCACCGTCGCGACGGGAACGCAATGGGATGAAGCGCATCAGGTTCCGAAGCGAGAGCGCGAGAAGCGTAAACGAGAAGATCGAAAGCTTGCTCGGAAACGCAAGCAGCGAATGTTGCGTCGCAAGAAGCGCGAGCGCAGGAATGCGAAACTCGCCAGCGGACAGAAGCCGAAAAAAGCCCTGTCTTCAGACGGGTCGAACGAGAAAAGGGCGCCGGTATCTCGCCTTCCGAAACGCGACCGATCGAGGGAGTCGCATGGCTATCGTGCTGCACGGAGAAAAATCGCAGACTTTAAGCGAGCAGAAGCGCGTACGCGAGCAGTTGAGAATCGGACGCTCGTCAACGTCATTTGCGCTGCCGTCGGTCGCAATATCGCGACGGAGATTCTTGCTATCAAGGGATGGCAGAAGGCCTTTGGAACAAGCGTCGCTCTGTTTAGTCCCGGCGCGTTTATAACGCGATTAAAAGAGGTGGCGTTGCGGTACGGCGGCGTTGTTACGGAAGTACCGACGAAGGCAGGGCTGTCGCAGTTATGCCCTGCCTGCGGAGGTAACACGAAGTCACCGATACGCGGGAAAGTGGACGACCGTATGTCTAAATGCGGCCACTGCGATCGCCAGGAAATTCAGCGCGATATTTTAGCATCTTTCTGCGCTCGTTTTGCAACGAGCGCAGGATCCGTGGACGTCGAAGCATGTCGACGTGCATGGGAGTCGGGAGAAACACTCCTGGCGGGGCCGATCACGGTCCACGGCGCTCATCAACTAGAGAACGAAGCCAATGCGGTCGCATCACGCGATTGCGGCCTAGCACGGACGGGCTCAGCTCGCCCGGTAGATAGTGCGCCCAAAAGCCCTGTAACCGTTCCTGCGACCCCCTTAGACGGGCGCGAACGGCCGAATCTGGGCACCTGTACCCCGTCGAGCGGGGCTGCGGCGAAGGCCGCACGCTCAGGCGCTCGAAATCTCGTTACGACGGCTAAAAAGGAGCATCGACGCGTCCAACGGCAAGCCTATCGAGTCGCACAAACAGCGGCATCATTGACGCGCTCGAAAATACAACGTGAAAGCACTGGAAGCTCGAGTCGCCCTTCGATCGCCGTCGCAGCGAGCAACGTCGGGGTGCGGCGGTGAAAGCGTTTCGCGATGCAAGCGCCGACATTGCGCGATGAGGTCGCAGCGAGCAACGTCGGGGTGCGGCGGTGAAAGCACGCATTGGAAGTATCGTTACGCGCGACCATGCGAGGTCGCAGCGAGCAACGTCGGGGTGCGGCGGTGAAAGGCGGTGACATTCGTATCGCCGAATGTGATCGTGGGCGTCGCAGCGAGCAACGTCGGGGTGCGGCGGTGAAAGCGAGGTCGGGCGAAAACTCTATAACGCGCTCCTTGGTCGCAGCGAGCAACGTCGGGGTGCGGCGGTGAAAGTTCCGCCGCAATGCCTCAAGGCGAGTAGATGCTGTGGTCGCAGCGAGCAACGTCGGGGTGCGGCGGTGAAAGCGTTGAGCAGCCGTTGACCTTCATACCATCGCCGAGTCGCAGCGAGCAACGTCGGGGTGCGGCGGTGAAAGCTCTTAATCGTATCTCGAACCTGCGATGCTTCTCTCGGTCGCAGCGAGCAACGTCGGGGTGCGGCGGTGAAAGAACTCATAGCATCCCCCTAGAAGCGATGACCGTCCCGTCGCAGCGAGCAACGTCGGGGTGCGGCGGTGAAAGGAATCATCACCGCGACGAGCTTATCCTCGCTCGGTGTGTCGCAGCGAGCAACGTCGGGGTGCGGCGGTGAAAGTGCGCGGCTCAAGCGAGGTCGTCGAAATCAAAACGACGTCGCAGCGAGCAACGTCGGGGTGCGGCGGTGAAAGTGAATAGCCACGACCGCTGCGACCTTTGCTTCGAGTGTCGCAGCGAGCAACGTCGGGGTGCGGCGGTGAAAGCTTGTTCGTTGAGCGGTTACAAACCTATGACACCAGTGTCGCAGCGAGCAACGTCGGGGTGCGGCGGTGAAAGTTGGCGAGAAACGGCGCCTCGTCTTCGATCTTGGCGTCGCAGCGAGCAACGTCGGGGTGCGGCGGTGAAAGGAGGCTGCGACTCTACGGCTCGCCGATCGCGACAAGGTCGCAGCGAGCAACGTCGGGGTGCGGCGGTGAAAGTGAAATTAGCAGGGTTTGATTCTTCTGTAAATGTTGGTCGCAGCGAGCAACGTCGGGGTGCGGCGGTGAAAGCGATAATCGGGTGTGCCACCCTGCTGTCACACGAGAGTCGCAGCGAGCAACGTCGGGGTGCGGCGGTGAAAGCTCGATCAGATCGTCATGCGAAAAGCCTGGACGGAGTCGCAGCGAGCAACGTCGGGGTGCGGCGGTGAAAGGTATAGCCAAATGCAGCAAGGCTGTGGGTGAATGCGGGTCGCAGCGAGCAACGTCGGGGTGCGGCGGTGAAAGTGCTTCGCTCTACTGCGGCGCGTTCGCTTGCACAAGTCGCAGCGAGCAACGTCGGGGTGCGGCGGTGAAAGTTTCCATCCGACGAATGCGCCGACTTCGGGAACAATCGTCGCAGCGAGCAACGTCGGGGTGCGGCGGTGAAAGATTTCGCCACCTTCAGCGTAGTCAGCACGGAATCGAAGTCGCAGCGAGCAACGTCGGGGTGCGGCGGTGAAAGGCGGGCGCATCATCGACCTTTCGCCTTCCATGCGTGGTCGCAGCGAGCAACGTCGGGGTGCGGCGGTGAAAGTAGGATTATGCGCGCACGATCCTCGCTCTTTTTATCCGTGTCGCAGCGAGCAACGCCGGGGTGCGGCGGTGAAAGGGCCACGCCGAGCGACATACGTGTGTCGCCGCTCGGTCGCAGCGAGCAACGTCGGGGTGCGGCGGTGAAAAGCCTAGTAAGGAGACTCGCGCCCGAAGTATCGCTCGGTTAGGGGTGCATCATCGAGGCGTTGGCGGGCGATCTCGATCTCGATGGCGGCTTGTCTTTCCCATGACGGAGGTGGATCACCGCGCAATGCGGCGCCGGCACGTCGTGTCGCTGTCGCAAGGTAAATACTCGGGATAATTCGGTTGGCTGTCGACCATTCTGCCAGTGCGAACCATCCTCGGTAACGGCGGCCGTCAAGATGTAGCGCGGCGCATACGAAGTGCGGGGTCGAATGCCGTCGCCAAGTACGTCGCGAGTAGTCGAATAGCGAGCTCAATGTCGCTGCGCTCAAGGTTCGCTGCCATTCGCCATGTAGAGCGTAGTCACGAATGAGGCTCGTTGGAAGCGGGACGCCGGCTTTTGCGAGTGCATCCATAACGATCGCGGTAGTCGGAACGAGCGTGCGATAGTTGCTGTCCGCGGGGCTATTCAAGGAGTGTACGAGCCTCACTTGACGTTGTTCTCGTCGCAAGCTCGGTGATAATTGCCGCGCAGGAATTTCCGGAGGCCCGCGCTCGTGCGATGAGGTCCGCCGCGCCGATCGTCGTGACGGCCGGTGCAATATGTCGATCATCGCAGATCTCGAGGATCACCAAGAGAAACGTTTGATAGGTGTTCCACGGCGGCTTTTCGGTATCGAAATACGCGTCAGAGTCTCGGTCTGCGGCGGGGGGAATCCACATGGCAAGTTCCGCCGGCGGATCGCCTTGCTTGGCTGTCATTTCCTCGATGCGACTGACGACGCTATCGATCATTTGTGCAACGCTGACGGCTTTCATTAAGGGCTTCTTCTGTTAAGACTTTTATAGACCTCTTTACAGGTCTTTACAGGAGGGAAGGAGAAGTTCTCTCTAGTAAAGAAACCGAAGCCTCGTAAAGGAGTACCTCTATGATCAACCACCAAGACCAAACCTCTCCGATCGGGAAACTCGTCTATTCTCTCGTCATGATCGCGTTGGGTGTAATATTGCTAGTTGCCGGGGTGCGACTCGAGGGGTCATTCTTCGCAATATTCTTTCCACCGCATCATAATCAGATCGTCCAGATCAGCGAGTTCCTCATTGGTTGGGCTCCTGGGCTGATCTTCATCGGAATTGGCACGAGCGCGTTGCTCCAGAGTATTCGCTCGCTGGCGAATCGCTCATAGCATCCAAAGAGAACCAACAATAGTCGTGTTAGCGCCCGAAAAGAGCCAGTACGTTTCCTTGGTTTTCCATCACGGCGACCTCGAAGACCAGGAAACACCCCTCCCTTCGTCCTTTGCCGCTCCTGATGACGTGTTCATGCTGCATGATATCGTGCAATCAGTCATTCGGAGCGTCGCCGGCGTTTCAGTCCCGAGTAGGCCGCGAGAAGCGACGGTATGGTTTCCATCCGATCGTCATTCTAGGGCGTGCTTCGCGTATCTCGGTATCCTCGAAGGGGACGAGTCGACCTACCGCGCCTGGGTGACGCGTATCGCCGTCGTACGATTACTTTTGCGCGCCTTCGGCGTTAGGGTACGGGTGAATACGCTTGATTCAGCGACTGTGCGGTTTTTGGTCGCCGAGCGGCTAGGCTATGATGCGCCAGGCACATCGCCGGAGGCCGCCCGCGCGCGCGCCGAGGTGCTCCTTGCTCATCCTGGTGTAAGTCCGTTTGGCCTCGATCTCATCGAGATGGAGCTCGCTATCCCTCCGGAGCAAGACTGCATTTCCAGCCATGCGTGGAGTTTTGTGACCGGCGACGACGCAACGATGCCGAGCCTCGAACACGTGAGCGATCGTATTACAGATGTCCGTCGTGGGCTTTATCGCTCATTCGCTCGAGGGCTCCGTACCGCAATCGAGCGGCAGTTCGGCGGCGACGCAATTCTCAACGTCCTTGCCGAGCAAATGCTTGAGCGGCCCGCTTCCGATCTCGAGACGGCAATCGGTCGTTGGCTTTTTCGTTTCCTATTCGTCGCGCCTGATAGCGTAAATATCGTGTGCGCCAACGACGACGCATTCGAATGAGCGAGCGCATCATGGTGGCGGAATGCTAGATCATGCGCAGTGGTGGAAACATAGCAATGGTGAGGAGCGCGAGGTATTAGTTTCGGTGCGAGAACAGGCTCGTCGACGAGCGGAGAGTTATTGCGAAGCGCGACACGAATGGAACCACTGAAGCCTATCGGGAGCGACATCGCTCCAATGGAAAGCCCATTGACTGGGGTGCTACGAGCGCCAACGGCTAATGGAGATATTTGGCATACGTTACCGCTCCGGCAATCGACGTTAAAGCGATACCGTGGCGAGTGGCATGCGTTCGAGATGTGGTGCAACGACGCAGGGTTTTCCAGTTTACCTTCGTCGAGCGAGACGATCGTGAGGTACTTACAGGCGGCGTACGAGCGCGGTCGCAAGCAAACGGGTCTTGCGTTAGCCCGTGCGACGATTTCGGTCGTCCATGAGTGGTATCGGTTGCAGCACGAAGAGGTCGAGAATCCCGCGAGATCGCGGCGCGTCTCGTTGGTACTCGCGCAGATCCGCGTGAACGGTGACAAGGACACCCGTCCGCGTAAGCGCAAGGCGCTTCGGTACGAAGATCTCGAGCGTGTGGTTGCGGCGCTCCCTGATGATCTCGCCGGCGCGCGATTGCGTGCGCTCGTCGTGGTCGGTTGGTGGGGTCTATTACGGGCATCAGAGTTGCTCGGGCTGCGCGTTGAGGATGTCGAGTTCGAGCGCGATGGCGCCGACCTGCGATTGCGCGATACGAAGACCGGAGGGGTTGGCGAACAATCCGCAGCCTTGCCGCTGCGCGATGACGTGGCGCTCTGTCCTGTTCGCGAGCTGCGTCGCTGGCTCTCTCGTTCGGGAATCGTCGCTGGGCCGCTCTTTCCGCGCCTTCGCCGTCGCGCCGGCGAATTGTGCGTCACCGATCGCGCCCTGTCGTATCCCGCGTATCATCGCTTTCTCCGCGATGCCTTTGCGCGTGCGGGCATTCCGATGGCTTCGCTCTATTCGACGCATTCTCTCCGGCGCGGGGCTGCGACCGAGCTCGCCAAGAGCGGTGGAAGCATCACGGATCTCCAAGAGGCCGGGCGCTGGCGCTCGGTCGCAATCGCCGCAGGATACGTCGAGTCGGCAGGGGTGTCGCACAAAGCGGGTGTCGCCGGGTTGCACTTAACCCAATACCTTCGCGCTTCACTATCACGCCTTTCCGGTGCCCGTTGTGAAAAGCATGGACATCTATTCCAAGCATTCTTCCTGCTTCTACGCCGCCGGTTTCACGACGGTCTGTTGACCGTCGCCAGCGCCTTCGGCTCCACAGGCTGACCCGGCCCAACTCTCCGGGTATCGTGCAAGGTTCACGGCCGCGTTCATGTCGCGGTCATGGAACGTGCCACACGATGAGCACGTCCACGTGCGCTCCGAGAGCGTCAAGGTATCGTACTTTACGTCGCACGCCGAGCAGATTTTCGATGACGGAAACCACCGACTTGCGACGACGACGGTCGATCCCGCCATTCCGGCCTTATAGTCCAACTGTCGTCGAAACTCGAAGAGCCCGAGGTCGGCAATCGCGCGGGAGAGATGCCGATTTGCCAGCATTCCCGATACGTTAAGGTCTTCGATGACGATGGTCGCACGATTCACGAGGTCGGTTGTGAGTTTGTGCAACGCGTCGGCGCGAATATCGGCGATCCGTCGATGGAGTCGAGCAAGCGTGGTTTTTGCTTTCGCTCGATTCTTCGATCCGCGCTCTTTGCGGGAGAGCGAACGTGAGAGACGTTTGAGTTTTTGTAGGGACCTCCGTAATGGTTTAGGCGCGGAAGTCTTTGGCGTTCCATCGCTGAGGGTTGCGAGGGCGGTGATGCCCAGATCGACGCCGACAACACGTGCATCGGCGCGAACCTCCGGCTCGTATTGAACTTCAATGGAGAAACTCGCGTACCACGCATCGGCTTGGCGTGAGATCGTGACGGAGAGGATGCGTCCGGCGAAACGCACTTCTTCGCGCATCTTCACCCATCCGATAATCGGCAACTTCACGCGCATGCCATCCGTCTGAACCGCGTCGGGATGTTGTTTGTCTGGGCCGTTGTCGGCGCGAAAACACTCGCGCGTCTTACCCTTTTTCTTGAATGTCGGCACTCGAACGCGCTTCCAAGGAATCTCGTTGCGCCGATATTTCTTGAGGTCGTTGAAGAAATTGGCGTACGCGCGCCCAAGATTCTTCATTGCCTGTTGCGGCGCGTTCTTCGTGACTTCGCGCATCCATGGGAAGTTCGCATCTTTAAGCGCGTTAAACACCTTGCGTAGCAATCCTTGCGATGGTTTTTCGCCCGCAACATACTGTCGCTGCCATTCCGCAAGTGCCCAATTATACGCGAACCGTGCAACGCCGCAGGCCCGCACAAAGTAGGCCTCCTGAGCGGCGGTTGGAACGAGTCGAACGCGGTGTGCGAGCATCATGCCTGCGCCTCGTGCCGTGCAAGCGCTCGCTCAATACTGATCGCGCGATTGCGAGCCGAACGACGGCCATAGAGCCGCGCGCAAAAACTCGTGAGCACCGCGATCATATCCTGTACGAGATCATCGTTCATTTCGGATGGATCGACGACGATCAGCCGCCGACCCGACGCGGCAAGCGCCGCCTCCAGATACTCTGAACCGAAACGGGCAAAGCGGTCGCGGTGTTCGACCACGATTGCATGGACGTTTGCATCAAGCAAGAGCCGCATCACTTTGCGGCGTTTCCCATTCAAGCCGGAGCCGACCTCAGCAACTGATTCAACAACGTGGAGATCATGCTCGGCTGCGTACTGCGAGAGCCGCGCGAGTTGTCGGTCGAGATCATTGCGTTGGTCATGGCTACTCACGCGGGCGTACAACGCGACGCGTTCACAGACAATAGGTTCGGGTGCATCCACGACAATGGTTCCAGTGGGCAGTTTGCGCCACGGGACAGGCATGATGCCGTCTTGCGTCCAGCGCCAAGCCGTCTTGTACGAAATGCCCGTTCGGCGTGCCCACTCTGAGAGTTTCACTGCTCAAGAGTATCATGGGAACGTATGTTTGTCTATATTTACGATGTATTTGTGCAACAGTTCGTAACCCCAAGAGGGACGCTTGGCGGATTTCCGGGCGAGTTCCTGTTTCTTGCATTAGTTTGGCTGTAACTATTTGGGCTTACTTCGCAGATATAGCAATTGCTTGCATAATAGGGATGAACGTCATGAGCAATGTGAGCCCCATGCTGACCGCGAACCCCACGCCGACGTGGATCATGCCGATCGAGAGGCGGCGGATATTCCGATTAGCGGCTTCATCTTGCCGAAGTTGCTGGCAAAGTTCAAGGATATCGGTACCCCAGGTGGTTTTGGCTGTATTGGCATCCCCCGTGAGGGCTGCGAAGTAGCTTTGAATCTCCGATCCCCACAAGGGCTCCCGTGCGATGGCATTGCCGAGCGGTTGGCTGCTAGGGCGATTGTAGAGCCGTCGGAGCATCAGCCGGAACGTGGCGCTCGATGAGGCCGCAATCGCGTTTTCCAAGGCTGCGTGGTGTTCGTTTATGCCGGCGAGATTGGCATGAGCCAGCTGCTCGATCGCGTCGATCCGAGCCATATCGAGCGTTGCATCTTCGAATTGCGGCATTACTTTCCAGATAATCTGTTCGACCGCGGCCGCTCGTTCATCCGACGCGTTGATATAGCGCTGTCCAAACTGAATAATTGCTGCACCGCCTAAGAGGAGCCCGGCGTCGAACCACCACGTGCGCAGGAGTAATGCTGCATACGTGAATGCCTGCATCGCCTCGTACATGGGGTTATGCGTGAGATTGACGCCGTATGCAGCGTTTCCCTGAGCGGTTTCAGCGGCGATCACCGGCAGCAAGACGATCGTGACAAACACGATGGCAGCGTAGGTGAGGTAGGCGTCCATCCGTTCGCTAAACGCTTGACGGTGTTGGGTTTGCTCGATGAGCGAGCGTTCGATGAGGTCGCGATAAACCGCGGCTAGGTTCTTCGCGTCGTCCTTATGTGCCCGGATGAGCGCAACGTCGCGCGCCGGAAAGATCGCCGGATACGCTGCGAGTGCCTCAACGATCGTAAGGTACTTTTTATCGAGTAGGCCTGGAATTGCATCATCCATTTCGATGTTTCCAGTACGGTCCTTCAGGTGAGCGAGGCTTTGGGTTGGCCCGCTGCCGAGTTCGGCTGCGCGTTGCAGTGCGCGATAAACGATAGCCCGCGCACGCGACAGCGATTGCCGCTGACCTGCGAACCGAGCGAGAAACGGGACTTGCACCAGGAGGCGTGTCAATTCTTTGCCGGTTGGGGTCGCGGCGGCCAGTTCCTCGATGCGCGAAACAAATATCCCTGCTTTACTGGTCGCTTCCCAGGCCGCGGCCTGGGAAGCAGCAGAGATAGTCTCGATGCTTGGCTCGTCGGTAGCGAGATTACGAGCGTGGATGCGAAAGGCAGGCATGTACGGTGTCCTATATTGAGCGAATCGTTTTTGCCGATCCGCCGGCACGCTTGAGCTTCTCTTCGAAATCGGTTTTGCGAATCACGACGTCGAGGGCAGCCTCGACGCTGATCAGTTTTTTGTTGACCACGAGGTCCACGAGCGAATCCTCAAGGAGCATCATTTCGTTAGGGTGGCTCGTGACATAATTCTTAAGGCTGGTATCGGAATTGTCTTCGAGGATGAGCGAGCGAAGTTCGGGTGTGCTAAACAGATATTCGCAAGCCGGAATGCGGCCGTAGTTTTCCGTGGGCTCGAGTCGTCGGGCAAGCTGGATATAGATAGCCTCTCGCAATGTATTGGCAAGCATTGTGCGTATATTGGGCTGCTCAGCAGGCTGAAAGGCTCCCACGATACGATCTACGACGGCCGTAACCGATTCAATGTGGAGTGTAAGGAGCACGCGGATGCCGGTTTCGGCGAGCATGAGCGCGGCTTCGAGCGCACGTGTCGTTCGACACTCTGAGAGAACGACCAGATCGGGATTCCCTTGCAGCAGCCCCGGAATCGCGTGCTCGTAGTCTGGAGCATTTAATCCCTTACCGATACTGATTTGGTGTATCGCAGAAACGTCGCTGCGGTAGATGTATTCCGTCTGCTCGTCAAGCGTATAGACCACCATCCCGCGTCGATCTGCCACCGCTTGGACGACCGCCGCGAGCAGCGTACTTTTCCCGACCCCGTTTGGCCCAGCGATAACGCTAAGGCCGCTACGGGTGTTCGACAGTCGGCGTATGATATCCGATGGGATAGATAGGGAGTCAATCGGCGGTGGCGTGGTCGGAAGGACGCGAATTGCAGCGGAGTAACCAAGTCGCGTCCGAAAGATGGCAATACGACAACGAATCTCCGAGCCGGGTGGCTGGAAAATGACAGTGTACGCTCCGCGGTGGGCGAGTTGATCTTCGATATTCGGTGCTACGGTTCCCTGAATCAGCCTTGTGAAATCATCTATGGCAACGTTCGACATTGCGGGGATATCGGTAACATTGACGATGTCACCATCTACGCGGATCCACGGCGAGAATCCGGAGCCAAAGTGAATATCGCTCACGCGGGGCCTCGACGCGAGCTCCACGACGATCCGAACGAGGTCTTCACCTGTAAGCGGGTTCTTATCGAGCATCATCAGTTTATGCTTTCTTTCTGTAGTCAGAGGTGATGGAGGCGATTAACCCGCCGTCATGGTTGGTGTGTATGCCACGCGGTAGAATGTCGCAAGCGAAATATCATCGTTTTCGAGGAGGTCGAGTGCATGAGCGATCATTGGCGAGTATACGCCGTCGGCAATCATCTTCGGGACAAGGCTGTAAACTTGAGTTGGCACGAGCCCCATCATCGAGCCAATGACGTGATCGTTCATAATGAGCATTTCGTAGATTGCCTGGACGCCTCGCTCTCCGGTTCCAAAACATTTGTCGCATCCACGTCCGCGGTCATAGACGTATCTTCGAGAGTTCTCACGTGTGTCAAGACGAGACGCGAGCGCATAAGCGCGCGATATCGTGGTGATGTCATCCATCGTCGCGATACGCATGATGCGACACGACGGGCATAGCGTGGGAACCAGCGCCATACCCCATAAACTACCGATTGCATCGATGACCAGGTGGGCGGACGTGTAGTTCGCAAGACGTATCAAACCTGATATCGTGCTTCGCGCATGAAACGATGAAAGCGTGAACTTGCCCGCGCAGCTCACGTCAACAAAAAGACTGGCAGCTTCACGGGTGTTCACTTCACCGATGATACACAAATCATAGTCCATCCGAACGATTTTTGCGATTTGCTGGGTGTAGCTGTCGCTTTGAATATCGGCTTCATTGACGTTGACCTGGGAGTACGGCATCCCAACTTCAAGCGGAGCTTCGATCGATATAATTTTTGGCTCGTCGCGACCGTTGCTGTCGTTTACGATCGCTTGCTGATACGCCATTGCGATTGCTCGCATTAGCGTGGATTTACCACTATTGTTCGCGCCGATCATGACGTGCCCGTAGGACTCACGTCGCAGGATGTCGTTGAGATGCCTTCGCAGTGCAGGGGGCATTCCGAGATTATCGAGGGCGATATACGGCCGATCCGCGTCGACGATGCGGATTGTGAGGTTCCCGACCGGAGTCAGCCCTGTTCGGTAAAACTGGTGGCGCAGATGCACGAGGCGCCCATCGGGGAGCCGGTGCTTCACCGAGAGGGTGTCGGTGTCGCTAACGGCTTGCTTGTTGGCCTCACGATAGACGACGTTGACGATCGCGCTAATGAGTGTGCCGGCACAATCGTATTGCGGCTGTCGTTGCAAGTGCCGATTGATGCGGAAGCGGACGATGCCATCGTCACCGTGACACTCGAAATGTATATCGGTGGCGCGCTGCGAAACGGCGGCGGCGATAATCGTATTGAAGAATTGCTCCGGCGAGTTCACCTCGCTCGATGTTTGCGTCGCGCGCGGATATGTTGCATGAAGGAGGCGCGTGAAGTCTTCGTTCGTTACGACGCGGTAATCCGCGATTTCCGTCCGGCTTTCCGTGGCGAGTTGCGTTCGATCATCGTCGGTGCAGCTTGCTTCGCACGCGAGACTGAGGCCGCCGCTATGGGAGCCAATGACGATGGCGCGCAGCGTCGTTGCGAGTCGGTGAGTGATGAGCGGTATACCATGCGCCGGAAGCGGCGCCTCGCCTATAGGAGTCGGAGGCGCGTCGGTTGCGGTGTGTATCGATCGGACTACCATGCAAGAGGCCCTTCGTGCAAAGCGGTCTCCCATACCTTGCGCGCGTAGCGCGGCGCGCCGTTGTCGCGGCCGCTATTGTAGCGTTCGAGCGCGTGATAGAGAGCTTCTTGGGGATTATCGTGGAGTGATAAGGAGGCTTGATATGCTCGGGTAAGGATTGTCGAACCGACGTTGACATTCGTACACGGATCGAATGCAGCAGCAACCGTCAGATGGTATGCCGCGAAGTTGGCGCTATTTACTTGGGCGAGCCCGACGTCGAGATTGTGCCCCGCAGCGAGCAGTCGCGTTGCGCGACGAATGGCCGCTTCTTCTGTCGAATCATGATAGCTACGTCTGCCTGTATCGTCGTCGATATCCCACGGCCACCCCCCGCTTTCAATCGTAACGACGGCGAGCATGGTTCGAGGTGACACCGCTGGCGCGCAAAATTGGAGGAGTTGCGGAAGCGTCCATACGGTGCCCGCGTTCGCAGGTATGATTGTCGCCAGTACCACGAAAGCGAAGACGATCGGGGTGAACGCGCGAAAGCGGAGCATATTAGCTATGCCCTTGGTAAGGAGTTGGCGCAGTGTAGTCGCGTTGAAGCACGATAGAGAACGGTGTAGCGATATTGGCGTGCAACGTCGGGATCGCCGTGTTCGCCTGAAGGGTGGGAGGCGTTCCGCCGCCGCCAAAGAGCGGTGCGCCGTGTGCGGTGATTCCCGCGATGATCTGCCCTGCTGCGCTAAAGATCGAGCCGATGAGGGTATTGCGAAAGTACGGAATCATATGCGTATCGACGCGGCCGGCGAGGCCGTTATTCCCTTCTTCATCGGTCGTCGCGACGTCGACGAGGGCTCGTTGTTGTAGATCGGGATAGATGAGCCACCTCCATTGAATCGATAGGTGTGTTCCCTGCGGTGCAAGGCCAGTGAAGAGGCCACAGACCTGTGACCCCCGCGGCATAATAAGGGCACCCGAGCGCGGGTCGCGCATATCTTCGTCGACGGTAGCGCAGATCGGCCCTGCAAGACCGGAGTCAAGCGCGGCCGTGAGCATCATCGGGATACGGGTGCCGATCGGCAGCTCGTAGGTCGCCGGATTGAGGATGGGCGTGTGCATGCGTCCATCGCTCCTCCCCGTCGGGACGTTTCCTGTCGGTAGGTTGAATGCCGCCGGCCCCGATGCAAGCGCACTCGATAGCGCGCTCGTAGCGTCGGCAATAATCCCTCCCGAGCCACTCGTTTGGGTCGTGCCGCTCGCGGCGTTGGCGTGCGCGGCGATTTCGCTCGCGATTGCCGCCTTCGCCTGGGCGATGACGCCCATGAGGTCGCCGCTGCCGGTCACGGTCGTCGCCGCTCCTCCCCCGCCCGCCGATGCGGGACTCGTGGCTGCGCCTCCCGCTGCGCCCCCATAGATGAGGTGCAGTTGCGGTGCCGCCGCGGCCGCCGGGGTGCTTGTACCCGGTAGTGCGGCGCTCGCTGCGGGCACCTGCGAAGGTGATACCGTCGTCGTCGTGGCGGTCGTGCCATCACTATTGATGGCCGCAATATAGGCGCGCATGGCTGCGCTACTGCTTCCTCCACCCCCCGCTGTTCCCGGAGCCGTCGTCCCCGGCGGTACTCCCGGCGACGCCGGGAGGGCGCCGGGAAGTCCGGGCGCTGGGGTCGTCGATGCGGTCGTCGTCGGAGGAGGGGTGATGATGGCGTTGGGTGGCACCCCTCCATATCCGTGGAAGCGTTGGCTACTCGTGTCGCGCGTAGCGGCGCTCTCTTGATTCGCTGTGCTCGCCCGTTGCTGCTTCGTTGCCACTCCACCATTACTGGTTGCATACGCATAGAGCGACGCAACCAGTAGGCCGCCCACAATGAGTAGCGCGATCATGAGGCCTCGTCCGTTGCGGCCGCTTGGACGCTTATTTACCGTGCGGTGTGCAGCGTCAATGGCGCTCTTTTCATCGACAGTCTGCGCCTGTGGCGTGGTGGGATTTGCCATACGGATCTATCTTTGTGCCTTGAGCGTAGGCGTCGTCGTATTCGGGCAGGGCCTGGTTCTTGAAGGCGTAGCGGACAGTAGAGTAAGCCACGTCATTCCTACTAGCACTACTATTGCCGCCATCGTCACGAACGGGTGTCGTTGTGTGATTGGGTGCGTCACGGCTGCTTGTATCCTCGATGAATAATCGTCTTATCTCCGTTTACAAAATAGAGCGTGACGGTGCTTGCAAGCGTGTCGATAATAGCAAAGCCCGCACGTGTCATTTGCATGTTTACGGGAATAGTCGCTCGTCCTTTTGGGATAAAGGCGACGGGGCTCGTCCGAATAGCGGGATTCAGTTTGCACCATAGTTGTTCGCGAGCGTTGATCGAAAAGAGCGTCATACACGCATTGTTTCCCGTGGTATACCAAGCGAAGTCGAGGTTGTCGACCGGAATACGTGTCGTTTCGAGGGTCGGGTCGTCGTGGGTTTGGCTTACGGTGGTCGTAGGGGCAGGAGTCATTATCACGATTGGTTGCTCGTCGCGATATTGAATGATGCGCGGTTCGAATGCGGTTGTAGCGATCAGCTTCACGTGATACTCGCGTACGCTCGTGAGGATATCGAGCTCTCCCTGCAGTAGGGCGGTGGTGTCGCCAACCGCGATAGTTGCCGTTGTCGGGAGAATTTTAATTCTCGCGCCAATTGCGCCACCCGCACTCAACACTTGTGCCGAAAAGCGGGGGTCGGTGATACTTACTGCTACGAGATGTTCGTTTGGTGGAGTATCCACCTCGCAGCCGTAGGTGGTCGAACAGACAAGCGTAGGAATCGCGGGGCTATTGGCCGGCAGGTCGACGATTGCAGATGGGGCTGCAGCAAGGGGAGCAATCACGAAAGTTGCGAGGAGGGCGCCAATGGGCAGTGCGCGGAGTGTTTTCACGGCTATTTATTGCTCCTGATTAAATGATAAATGGGTAACGATATAGCCGATAAGGCTGCCATTATTCGCGGTATGGGTGGGATGCAGAATAATGTCGGCGATATAGTTCGTAGTGGTTGATGGAGATTTCATAATGACGCGAGAATAATTGACGCTATACTCGATATCATTCCCTGCGCGCGATCGCTCCACGATTGAACTGACGACGACGTGTGTCTCGTGGTTTGGCATAATGAAACTCCCATCGGGGCGCAGGGGGCTATGTGTAGCCCACCATTGTTCCACTGCGTATTTTACTGGCTGCGTGCCTATCATGGATTCGGCGTCGGATACGTCTTGCTTGGTCGCAAGGGGCGAAATCGTCGTCTCGAAAACATCCTTGAGGAACGTTGTGATGGCGGCCTTCGCGCCGATGCCGCCGTCGATGCGGATAATACGATCGTTAATACCTACCACTTGGCCTTGGGCGTTCAGGCTGGCGATTTGTTGTACAGTGGTGATCGTTCCGGCGTATTTTACCGTTAGGAGCGTGGAAACAAGGGCCACAAGAACTGCGATGGCGGTGATTCCCCAGGGCACGGTCGTTGCGATTCGATTGGCCTTGAGTATTTCTTGATAGCCGTTGCGGTTATTTGTGCGAATTTGCGCGTGAGCGCGCTCTAGGGCTCTCGCCTTGTCATCGGCGGTCGGTATATGCGTGCTTACCATGTGTGACTCGATCCTCTATCCGAATGGACTGACGTGCGAGGTAGCAGATTCTTCTGGTGGAGTGGGTGGTGGCGGGGTCGATCGGCTCTGGCCGTAGATCATTCGTTGAGCGAACATTCGGCCAACGCTCATACCGGGGTTTAGATCTCGGAGTATGCCACCTAGCCCGGATGTCGATGCGTTTGGTGGCGCGCCTCCGCCTCCGCCTCCGCCCCCAGAACCAGCCGCGTCGCCGCTCATGTTTCCGCCCATCCGATTCGTCGTCGACGTCATGTTTCGGGTCTGCGTGTCGTTCGTCGTTTGATTATTCGGGGATGGGGGAGTGTTATTTTGCTGCGTCCAGTCGGTATTTACCGAGCCCGAGCGTGAGGCTTGAACGTCTTGTGGATTTGCCGTTGCAGAGGTCTGGTCGTTGTTTTCAGTGGAGGCTGCAGCGTCCGTTGGGTCGACGTCGCTCGATGCGTTTACCGAGGATGTTGGCGTCCCGACGGGAGAACTGTCGATCGTTCCACCACTAGTCGCTTCTTCCGTGCCCGGTGCGGATTGTGAGGTGAGAAGTTTTCCCGCGGCGCCGGCGAGCATACCGGGTGCGCCGCCCATCATTCCGCCCATCGCACCCGCTTCGCCGACTGCGGCAAGGCCGGCGCCGCCGGTCGCTGCTCCAATTGCTCCGATGACGGCAAGTTTCGCTGCACCTCCGAGAAGGTTGCGGATTCCCTCGGTCCCTGCTGCTAGCCCCGCGCCTACGCCGCCCTTCGCCGTACCTTCGATCGCTGATCCCGCCGAAGAGAGCGCGAGTCCCACGGGATTCCCGGACATGGACTTCAGAACCGCATTTACTTCGCTGCCAGACATCGTGAGTCGGCCGGCGAGAAGGTCTCCAATCGTTTTGGGAACGCGCGTGATCATATACGCAACGAAGCCCACGGCGATATTGATGAGGCTCGCGGAAGCGACGGTCGTCCCGATGCTTGTAGTAAAGCATCCCACGTCACTTACGGGAACTGGACAGATCACGTTGTTATCTTGCAACGTCCACGATAAAGCTAACGCAAGTTCCTTAATAACCACGATTCCAAGTCCCGCAATCAGTACGGTAAGCATCAACTCGAGCATCATGATAATCGTTCCGTTGATATACCCTCCACCTAGGGAGGCTAGGCGCCTACTTCCTAATGTTGCCTGGAGAAACGACATAGGGGTCAACAGGAGTGCATTGACGATCGACGCGGTCACTCGTAAGGCGGCGTACGTCATTGCTCCGAGTGCGTGGAGTGCCGTGATCCAAAGGTAGGCAACGAGAACCATATATGCCCCGGTGTTGCCCGTAACTAAACCACCGAGGCGTTTGATCCATCCCCAAATTCCCGAGTTGCCGTCGTCGGTGCCCTTCATCACGACGTGATAGAGATTTCCGCCAATAGAAACGAGTATACCTGGAATTTGATCGAAGGAGCCCGCGTCAATTTTTCCGTTCGTATTAGGAGCGATAGACATTACTGGTAGCGGTTGTCCGGTAAGGTGTGATGCTTGAGCGAGTCCCCAGTTTAGCATGGCCGGAAACCACGCGATACCTGTCCACATTTGCGTAATCACGAGAAAAAGAAACGTAAATTCAATAAAGCGTGGGAGAAGTATCCGGGCTGCTGAGGCGAGGTTTCCTCCATCGAGCATGACGCCCATAACGAGAAACGATATCGATATTATGGTGATGAGCTTAAAAATTAGTACCGACAAGCTCACGATCGCTGGAAGGGATGTATTGAGGAGGTCGACCGTGTCATCGATAACGACGGTAAAGAATCCACCTGCTGCCCTGGCGTCGATTGGTGCTGTTGTCTTTGCCGAAGGCGGGGGAGTCGCCGGCGCAGGTGATGGACTCGAGGCTGGTGGTGGGATTGTTGGAGGCGTTACAGGTGCGGTGTGTGGCAACGCAGCCGTGATTGGCGGCACGATAGGAGTCGCTGCGTCGATTGCATGAAGCGGCGCAAATGCAAGAAGAAAAACGAAGGCGGCACCAAGAATGCGATGGATCATGGTGTCGGCGTCGGCGCCGGTTCTCCAAAGGCTCGGGCGAGTCGTGCTTGGGCTTCTTCTTGGGCTCTGTCGGCAGCTTGTTTCTTCGCCATCTTATCGAGTTGGTATTGTGCTTCCGCGGCAACGCGGGCGCGCTGAACGGTTTGTGAGTGTGCGAGCTCGCTTCCCAGAATTGATAAACCCTGGAGTTCGAGATTTAGTGCTTCCTGGGGGGTACTTGCCTTTGCTGCAGCGGTTTTGAGTCCAGAGAACCCGCTGAGTTGTCGTTTATTTGCACTGTCCGCGGCGTGAGTCGCTAATAGCATGGTATCGATCGCGCTCTTGGTATGCGCCGCCATGACTTTATCTATTGCGACGGGGTTAACGAGTTTACTGACTCCACTAAATGACCCCTGGACTGCTGCATCGATATTTGGCACGACGTCGTTAATCGTACTATCTGTTTGATTTACGAGGTTATCGAATGCGTTGAGGTCACTTTGGGCATGACCAATGAGCTTTTCAGGGAAAGCCACCTCTTGAAGTAGGATTTCCTTTTGTCCAGCAATTTGGTTTTCGATTTTTATCACGCCGTTTATCGTTTTGACCTGCGCTTCGATCGAGTCGCACCACGAATACATCGGCGTTGGCGGACACGGTGGCGCCGGGATCGGAGGGATCTGTGGAATTGAGGGTGGCGCACCGGCGGTAAACGTGGGGGTCGTTGCTGCGCCGATGGATGGCGCAACGATGGCGACAAATAATGCCGTGATGAAGAACGAGCGTGAAGTCAGCATTACGATAAAGCTCCTTGTTGTTGAGATTCGATCGACCCAAGAAGTGAGGAAAGGCCCTCGACGTAGGTCTGCAGGCCGGGAATGTCAACACGTGTTTCGAGATAGGGCGTCAGCCAATGCTCTCCGTGCTGTTGGAGTTTCTCATAAATGATGCGCGTATTGTCGTCGCTAGCGCCGCCGTAAATCGCTTGCTCCAGGAGGTCAGGCTCCAAGCTGCATATTTGGGTGCCGTCGCGCGTGCTAACCAAGAAGTGAAAAGGCGGCAGTTTTTCGATAGCGGCGCATTCGTCTTCGGTAAATCCCGCAGCAAGATAGGCTTGCTTCATTTCCGGATTTGACATGGGGCATTGAAAGGATATTCGCGTCGCGGTCAGCGCCAGGATCGCAGGACCCGCAGGGGAGTTGATGATCTCAAGTGGGGTTTGCGTCGCTCCAATGAGGGAAGTAAGATGCTTGCGCCCCTCGCGGTTGATACGCTCGGCGAGTTCGCTGATTCGAGGCGAATGGAATGCGTTTGCTATTTCGTCCATGACAATTAGGCGTGGAGCAATCGGCCGTTCCTCGAATGATTCGTAGGCGCGTCGTTGGATGTAACTTACAAGTGGATTGATCCATCGATAATTCTTTGAGCCGAGCGTGCCGTATTCGATGCACCAATAGTTCATCGTCGGATGAGAAAAGTCGATATTGTCGGTGCCCGCGTCTAGGAAGGAGTCCTGAAATTTGCCAAACAGCGAGCGTAGGTTTGCGTCGGGAATAAGCGTGCCTAGATTTGAAAGGCGAGCGTTATTGGGATCTGGATTTTCGGCCAGGGAGTTTAAGCCGGTTTCGATGTCTCGGCGTTCGCTGGCCGTAAGCGGCCGGTGCTCCCATGTTTCGGCGAGTTCAACGCAGGTGTCAAGGATCGCGGTGCGCTTTTTCGGGTCGTGGAGCCCTGTGAGAAATGCGAATTGGGGCCCGTGATCGTGATGCGCGACTCGGTGTTGTCCGCCGATGGCATGTGCGTATGCTAGCGCTGAAAAGCCGATATCCAGCGTGATGATCATGCCGCCTTTGTATCGAGCAAGATGGCCGTTTTCGAGTGCACGCAGTAGGACGGACTTACCATAGCCCGTCTTACCGTAAATCATCGTGTGTCCGGTTTCGCCGCTATGATGATAGAGTCGGTGCGCCTCTCTACTTGGGGTTGTTAGTGTGAGTATGGGGCTTGGCGACGGGTAGCGTTTGTTGGGGTGAGTTTTGTGTCCATGCCAGGTGGATGTGACCGGTGAGGTTCGAATGGAGGCGCGCATCGAGAACAGCGCACGCCGGGCACGGTGACGGTCGAGCTCTCCAGGGAGCCCTGCGAGCCACGCGACATAGCCGCCGTGGGACCGTTCCGGGGTGACTTTTACGCGAAGGTGCTGAGCGAGTGAATCGAGGGTGCTGTAGACGTCTGCGCGTTGACTTTCGTTCTCGAGCCCAATGGTGATGATCGTATTCGTAAGCGCATAGGGAACGCCGCTGTCGATGCGGTCGCCGGCGAATTGGAGTGAGTCACGATGGTTGAGGGCCGTTGCATTCCCTTCTCCTTCCGTGCGTGCGCGTCGTGGAACGATCATCGAGAGGTTTAGGGAGCTCAACAAGAATGCGCGGCTCCGCTTAAAGGTTGCGACGGTGCCCTCATTAGGGCTGAGTGGAATAATTCGCGTCGTCATCTTCATGCGGTACGGGAGATGTGTGAACGCGCTGAATAACGCCGAGCGAGCGGCGTCAGGGTAGCCGTAGATGCTCGCAACAATGGTAGGCATATCGCCGATGGTGAGTGGATCGAAGAGGATACGATAGGGAACCAGCAGTGGCGCGAGCATCGTAGGCTCGTGAGGGTCGATAAGATAGCAGTGTTGGTGAAGGTCGATCTCTTCGGCGAGAGTATTGACAAGATCGGAGGTATAGCCAACGGTGGTCGTGCCTTCGACGATTTCGCGAAGTCCTAGTCGTTGCGTGTCTTTGCAAATATTATTCATGGCTGCGACAATCGTTCGGACGGTCGCTTGAAAGTGCTCGATATCCGTGCTCTCTCGCTCGGTCGATCCAAGAAGCATCGTAACGACGGAGTTTGCATATTTTTCCGGGTAGTACGACAGCCATAGTCGATGCGTCCCTGGTCGATATGCCCCCTCGGTGGTATATCGCAGCTGGCGAACAACATCGAGGGCATAGACGATTGGGTGTGGCCATGCTCCGCTCGTTGGGTACTCGGCGTTTCCGGTACGAGTCATCGAAAAATGATAACCCCAGCTGGAATTAAGCGTTCCGAGGATTGCTGTTAATCGGTCTTCGTAGTCAATGATCGTGCTGGATTCGCCGCTGATCGCGTCGGGGCCACGGAACGCGATGCAGGCGAGGTAGCCGTTTGGCGCAAGACGGACTGTTTCTGCGTCAACGAGTGTGGCGTAACGGAAGTCGTCGTCGATTCCGCGCATAGTTTTACGATCGTGCCTTCGGCGGGTGTGGTTTGGGTGCTTGGTTCGTATCGGAGAGGCCGAGGATTTCGTGCTTTCCCCAATACGGTCGGGTCGCAAACATAATTTCTCCGGCGAACGGGTCGTATTCGGCGAGGCGTCGGAGCATGAGGCCGATGGCGAACTCCACGGCAATGATGACGCTGGCGAGCACGTATGCTTGCGCCAAGAGTGCGAACACCGGTGCCGGCAGCATGAGGATGACGAATTTCTGCTCGATGCCTATCCAAAGGATGGGTGCGTGTCCGCCCGTTTCGATAGGTTCTAGCATTGCGAGCATCGTGTACAGTTCGCTAGCATAACGACGCAGATGGGCTCGCACCCATAACAAGTGAAATGATGAAGAAAAAGACGAGAACGATCGCGATGACCGAAAGCAGGTTTTTGACGCCTTGACCGAGGTTTGCACCATCGAAAATCAATAGGCCAATGACGATTGCCATGCCGACGATGACGATCATCTTAAACCAAGTGCCGCTCATGAGACTGGCAATGCCTTGCAGAAATCCCGTGAGCTTGGAGAGATTCGCGGAGGAGGCCGTGGTGCTCGTGCAAGCGGCGTAAGCGTGGCCGTACTCGCAGAGAATAGTGGCGATCGTGGCCGTCAACCATCGTGAGATACTCTGGCCGGCAAGGAGGGGGGTGCGCGAAGGAGTGCGTGGCATTGATAGAGATCCTTTCTCCTGGATTCGAGGCTCCGCGGTGGTTATTGGGGGCGGGCCAGGCTTCCTCTTTTTCGCGCGATCTTGGCCGTAGCCTGCGGCGATGGAAGCTATTCGATAGGCAGGAGATTGAGGCCAGTCGAGGTCGCCCCGCTAATTGAGACCATCTCGGAGCAACGAAACTCGGTCTTCCCGGGGCGCAGGATCCGTCGGAGCATGACGATGGTTCGGATGGAGGCGCTGATGGCGGGAAAGTCCAGGTCGGCGGTGACCTGTTCGCGTGCTTGGCGGATGCGGCTAAAGAAATTGCCGAGCGCGAGGCTCGCGGTTTCGCCATGAATGGAGAGGTAGAGGCCGGCGCCGATCGCTCCGACGCGAATGGCTGATTGCGCCTCGGGGCCACGGATCTCGCCGACGACAAAGCGCGTTGGTCGTTGCCGGAGTGCGGTCTTACACGCGTCTTCGAAGCTCAGCCACGGGGTTGCCTCGATCGACGTTACGAATGGCAGCGTATCGAGCCCGAGCTCAGGCTCGTCTTCGACGACGACGATATGGTCGTTCCCCTGCTGTTTCTCCCAAATATGCGACACGAGCGATCGCAAGAATGTCGTCTTCCCTGATCCGACGCCGCCCGATACCATGATCCCGTGTGGCATCTCGAGGCTTTGCTTTAGGTGGTTCGCTTGATTTTTCGTGAATCCATAGATTTCGATGGCGTTATCGAGCGGGACTACCATTGTCCGAGGGATGCGAATGGTGAGTAGGGAGTCGATGCCACCGGCGCCGGCATAGATCCCCGAGAAGCGCACGCGTCGTCCTTCCGGCCCTATCGGCAACGAGGCTTGAACCGTTGGGGTAGCGAGCGATAAGTTCTGTCCCATTACGGACATGAGGATACGAAGAATGGATGTTATCGCCGGCTTATGCGCGAGCGTAACCCGGACGAACCCCTCGGTGAGCGATTCGTACCCGCTCCAATGTGGTCGGATAAATATCTCAGTTACGTCGCTCCGCTCGAATAGCTCCCGGACGTCGGCGCCGAGTGCATCGAGGAGTTGTCGTTTTTCTTGTTCGCCGTACTGGGTTTCGATATTTCCTGAAGGATTGCGAGCGTTCACGATGCTCGCGTTTCCCCGTCGCCAAGGTAGTCGTCGAAGTCATGTGTATCGATGTGGCCGTCTCCACGAGGTTTTGGCTCGATCGGGAGCATGGTGATCGATGGGAGGTTTCGCGTTCTCGGCGCCTCGCCAGTGGTGGTGGCAGGGCCGATGGGTGGCGCGTCTTTGTAGGCGTCCATTTCAGCGGCATCGCGTGAAACCGAGGTATTGTGCTGGATCGGTATCCATCGGAAGCGACGGATGTTTGCGTAGACCGCGCTATGGTCGGTCCCAAAATACGGGCTTTTTCGCGTATAGGCGAAGCCGCCGCCGCGCATGCGTACGATTTGCCTTCCGGGCTCCTTGATGACAGCAGCCCCGTTCTTATCGGTGATATTGACTTCTTCGCCGTTTGATAATCGTCGTTTTCGAACGATGATGTCATTAGGCATACGCATGATGTCCGATGCGGTCATAAGGGGTACGTTGACCGTTTGTTCGGATCGGGTGGTCTGCGAAAACCCTCCTTGCGATGAGCGGGGGTGCGTTACCACGAGGTGCTCTCCGAGTGATTCGGCAAGGGTCTTTGCTTCTACAGGGTCGTTTGGCGTATGGTAGACCGATGTGAAGCTATTTCCCGTGATTTGCTGATTGTCGCCATAAATCGCCGTGCGCTGATTGGCCAGCTGAAAATAGAATGCGTGCCGAACGCCGTATGCTGCCGAAAATGGAAGGAGCTTATCAAGCGATTCGATTTTGCCGATGGTCATCGGCTCGTTCCACACGCAGAGGAGCGGCCAAATATGCGGGCGTTCCGGCCGCTTTGTTTCCGCATTTTCGGCGACTTCCGGGGCAAGAACTCGGAAGAGTATTTCAAAAAACATGTTATAGAGCGGGCGGAAGATATCGCCGTACTCAGGGGCGTTGCATACATAAAGCGATACTGGCCGTTCACTATTGACGAGCCCCAATAGTGAAAAATCCGAGGTGCGCGTATTGCTGATGACACGTGGATCCAAAAAGGGTGTCATCCGGGCGCTTAGCGTCGAATAGATCGAGCTTGCCTCTTCTCCTTGCGTTCGCATGATCATGCGAGCATTCGTCTCGATATCGGGATGGAGGTATGATTCTTGTATATGTTTTAGAGTCTTTTGAAGTTCAGCCTCCATCATCCGCCGTTGCGTGGCATATTGCGCTTCACTTATGTGTTGCGATGCGAATTGTTTATGCAAAAGGGCGAGTTGCCTGGCTGTAAGGTCGCGCTGGTATTCTTCGGTGCGCCTCATCCAGCTCGGAGTCGCATTGAGTCCGTTGGCTTTCCATCCGAGGAAATGTTCGATCATTTCATGCATCGAATCGGTTTGGGCGCCATCGGCATCTTGGATGTCTTTTTTCTGTGCTTGCGCTTCTTCTTCTTTTGGGTCGCCGAACATCATGGCAACGCGTGAAAGGTTCTTTAAGACCTCTGCTGGATCGTAGCGGTTTTTTACGACCAAGAGATTCGCAAGAACGCGCGCCATATTATAAAAATGTGCGTTCTCGCCGGTATAGAGACTTTGGTCTTCGGCGATAAGGATGGTGTTGATTTGGTTGACCATCGCGCGTTCGCCGTCTTCGGCCCACGGGACTTCGTTGAGGATGTTATGGAAGCTGGTGCCAACCTCTTCTTGAACAACTTTCCCATTTGGAGCGGTAAATTGTTCGCCGAGTGGTCGCGCTTGATAGCAGAGGCGGTGAACATCGTTACGAAAGACGCCGCGTCGGACTCCTGATGTTAGCTTGAATTGTTCGGTTTTATTGTCGTTGATGAGAGCAGAGTACCCGTAGGTCTTCGCGAGGGTAGGGGTGATCGATCCGACGTCCTTGCCGCTTCGGCTACTGGCGACTTCCTCGAAGTGGGCTTCGTTGGCATCGACGAGGTCGAGACGCGGACGCGGAATGATCCCGAAGAGCGGAGGCTGATCGATTGACCCGACGTAGATGCCGTGCTTTGAATGCTCGATGAGCCCGCCTTTTCGAATATCGTTGAGCGAGGCAAAGTCGGTGTGGGGTCCCGCGCCGAGGAATCGGCGGGGAAGTTTTGTTGGTTGCCCGGCGACGCCTATTGCCGCCAAGAGTGCGGCAACCGCGCCGGGTATCGTTTCGGTAAAGTATATCGAGAGCCACGGAGCAGGCGCATTCGTCACCGAGGGGGTAGCCAAAGTCACTCCCGGGATGGCTGGCATCTGCGGCATGAGATGTGAAAAGACGACGCTGATCGTATCGAGGACGGTTGGCACAACGAGGATCGGGGCACCGGTGAGTACGTGTGCATGGTAGAGGATCGCCGTAGGCGGAATCGATCCAATGATGTAGACCCCTAAAAACGAGACGAGCGCCTTTGCCGTAGTGGTACCGAATGATCTCGGGTAGGTCGCATACACGACGTGATCTGGGCGGATCGGTTTATCCCATCCGATATGTCGAACGGCATCTCGTATTCCGTACACTATTCCGAAGAACGCGTCTGCGAATGGATTATTCCTGTTGTATGTCACGTTGGTCGTCTCCAGCGCGGGCCGATCGTTGTTGCGCTCCGTCTACAGATATTGCGAGCATCTTCGGTGGGTCGGTATTCGTGCAGATAACCGCACGATTCCGTCCACCGGCCTTTGCTTGCGCGAGCGCATCGTCGGCGCGCTGTCGCAGTGTGCGTGCTCCATGCCGACCATTGACGTCAGTAGAGGGCGTAGCGATGCTTCCTCCAATCGATACGGTGACCGGGATGCGCTGTTCATTGAACGGAATATGCGTCGCCGCGACGCTTATACGGATGAGCTCTGCGATCGCCGCACAATCGTTTACGGTGACGTTTGGGAGCAGCACGAGAAATTCGTCGCCGCCGTATCGTCCGACGAGTTCGCCGCTGCGTTTGAGGCATCGCAGGATTTGGGTGCCCACGATCGCCAGGGCCGTATCGCCGGTAGCGTGGTCGAAGGTGTCGTTGATGGACTTAAATGTGTCGACATCGATAAAGAGGAGGCCGACGTTGAGCTGTTGGGTACTTGATTGGGTCCATTCAGCATCGATAGCATCGAGGATGGCGCTGCGCGTGAGGACGCCGGTGAGTGGGTCGTGTCGAGCGGTATGCTCGATCGTGTCGAGGCGATTTTTAATTTCAACGATTTCGCTTCGCAGGTTCGCAATGGTACGTTCGAGGCGAGCGTAGGCACCAGGGTCGTCGTGTTCGCGTGCGATACTCATCTGTACGCGGGTATTGATGAGGGTGTCATGTGTGCGTTGGAGTTCCTGTCGTAAAGTGCGGCTGCGTTGGTAAGATTCGAGGAAAGCAACGCTGGCAGTAGCACGTCGCATCGTTGCGCAGGCCGTGTCGTAGTTTGGATGTTGCGGTATATCATGGGCTCGGAGATCCAAGACGCTACCGAGCATTGCGATAGCTGTGCGTGCCCGCTCGATGTCGATGTCCCATGTCGAAGATGCGAATCGGTCGAGCGCAATATTGGTAGCGTTTTCCGCTCGGGTTACAAAGGGAATCGGCAGTACGGCAAGATTTGCAGATTCGCTATTAGGGCGAAAAGGCGAATGGTTCGTTAGCATAGAGCATTTCAGTGGTTCGGTCGACGTTAATCGTGATACTCGGCGCAGCGAGTCCTGCGACGATCCCGGTGGAATCGATCGTGAAGGTGATAGGGAAGGGGTGCGAGCTCGTAATTGCAGCTGGGAGCGCGAAGGTGCGCGTGTGGGGATACGGCGGGGCAGTGGTGATAGTTATGGCATTTGTAGTTATCGATACGGTTGCGTTACCGGCGTTTTGTGCTTCCGTTACCGCGCTTGCTGCTGCGGAATGGAGGATCGCGACGTCGTGCCTATCGTTGGCGCCACGAATCATCGCCGATCCCGCGAAGATGACGATTGCCGTGATAATTGCAAGGATGGCGGCTGCGGCAAGTCCCATCGCGGCTTGGCTCACAGGGCGCTCCGGTGCCATTGGGTATCGGTAAACGTACTAGCCGGGAAGGTTTGCGAGGGTGATACGCATGCACCCGAGCCTGCGCCGGTGGTGCAGAGGCGTGCAGCGTTTAGCGCAGAGGGGTCGGCTGGCGTGGGAGCAGTCGCGTCGCAGCCGTTGGGCGTCGTAGCGGTGCATCCGCCGTCGTCGGTTGGTACGAGAGCGGGGATAGTGTAGCCGCCGATGTCGCGATCAGAGAGGATCGTGATATAGGGCGCGACGTCGTAGGCACGGAGTAAGAGAATGTGGGTGTGGGGTTGGATTACGGCTGTTGGTTGCCACGCGATTGCAAGTTCGATGCGTCGTTCCGAAGCAGCCGTATCGAGAGCTCCGGTATTACTCGTAGTCGCCGGCGTACTCGACCCGTCGGTGCTATCGGCGAGCACCGTGGTCGTTGCGGTTGCCGAACCGAGATGCCAAGGAGGAATCGCTTGTAACGGCGCGGGGTTCGCTCCTTGGGCTTCAATTTGCGTCGCGATCGAGCTGGCGATGCTCGCGAGGGCATCACCGTATTGCGGCCGTGATGCAGCCAGAATGTTCGTCGGACGAGCAGCTTCTTGCGTGGCGCCGAGCGTCGAGGTATAGGTTACGATGCCCGCAGTCATGAGCGCCGCAAGGATCAGGACAAAAGGAATGCTACGCATTCGCGGTCTCGATGAAGGTATCGGTAACGTGGAGGGTCGGCATCGTTGCGGTGATGGTCGTTGCGGTCGGGGTGACGCTCGTCACGATGAAATTGATTTGGACCCCTGCGCTCGTAGTGGCCGTCCAGGTAGTTCCGACGATTGGGTTGCTTTGTGCCACGATTTGGGCGGTCGCTCGTGCGCTAGCGACCGCGGCGGGCAGGGCATTGGCCGTAGCCAGATGCATAGCCGTAAGGCTTCGTCCCACAGTGATGGCGAGAAGGCTCAAAAGGACGGCTCCGAGCATAGCCGCTGCGGTTTGCATGAGCAGGCCATTTTGGGGCTTCCGGGACTGCTCCTGCTTTTCACGGCCATAATGTTGCAAAAAACATCGCGAAGGATGCAGGAAGGTTTCTGCGAAGCCGAGAGGGGTTATGGCTGAGAAAAATTGGGTTGGATCGGCGAAGGAATCACTCGAAGGGTTGGTTGGCGTTGGCTCGCGCGAAGCAGTCGAGCGGTTGCTGCCGCTTGCGAAGCAAAAGCGTCGCGAAGGCGTGCCGGCTCGGGTGATCTATTCGATCATAGCCGAGGAAGCAAAGAGCTCGGTAAACTACGTGCAGCGTGTCTATGGTTTGAGTTTACGGGGTGAGGATGACGGGGAAGCAAGCGAGTCCGAAAGCAAAACGTCGGGTCGGCGCCGCGCTGGATAAGGATCGCTTCTCCCCACCTTCACCCGATTGGGTTGCCGTCGCCGCAGAGCGGCTCCTAGCCTTACGAGCCCCACGATCGGGGCGTGCGTCGGTCTGGGAGGATCGCTTTCATGAGGGCTTTCCGCATTACTATCGATGGTGGCTGGAAGATCCGACCGGTTGGGTGGTCAAGGTGCAGGAGGATTTTGGTACGCCAACTCCGTCGGTACGGACACTACGGCGCTTTATGCGCGCGGAGCTCGACCGGCTTGGTCTTGGTCGTCGCAAACGTGGGAAGCGGCCCTCGTTGAAGTGAGGTCACGTTCGCCAATCGCAAGCATGGACGAGCGCTCGTCCATGGGCCGATCCACGCTCCGATCACGTGGGCTGGGGTTACGAACTGTTGCACAAATACATCGTAAATATAGTGACATGTCTGCGCGTGTGTCGCGACGAATCGACGTGAACGAAGAGGTGCATCATGATTGAGCATTTCGTACAAGACGGCTTGGCGCTGGACGCAAGACGGCATCATGCCTGTCCCGTGGCGCAAACTGCCCACTGGAACCATTGTCGTGGATGCACCCGAACCTATTGTCTGTGAACGCGTCGCGTTGTACGCCCGCGTGAGTAGCCATGACCAACGCAATGATCTCGACCGACAACTCGCGCGGCTCTCGCAGTACGCAGCCGAGCATGATCTCCACGTTGTTGAATCAGTTGCTGAGGTCGGCTCCGGCTTGAATGGGAAACGCCGCAAAGTGATGCGGCTCTTGCTTGATGCAAACGTCCATGCAATCGTGGTCGAACACCGCGACCGCTTTGCCCGTTTCGGTTCAGAGTATCTGGAGGCGGCGCTTGCCGCGTCGGGTCGGCGGCTGATCGTCGTCGATCCATCCGAAATGAACGATGATCTCGTACAGGATATGATCGCGGTGCTCACGAGTTTTTGCGCGCGGCTCTATGGCCGTCGTTCGGCTCGCAATCGCGCGATCAGTATTGAGCGAGCGCTTGCACGGCACGAGGCGCAGGCATGATGCTCGCACACCGCGTTCGACTCGTTCCAACCGCCGCTCAGGAGGCCTACTTTGTGCGGGCCTGCGGCGTTGCACGGTTCGCGTATAATTGGGCACTTGCGGAATGGCAGCGACAGTATGTTGCGGGCGAAAAACCATCGCAAGGATTGCTACGCAAGGTGTTTAACGCGCTTAAAGATGCGAACTTCCCATGGATGCGCGAAGTCACGAAGAACGCGCCGCAACAGGCAATGAAGAATCTTGGGCGCGCGTACGCCAATTTCTTCAACGACCTCAAGAAATATCGGCGCAACGAGATTCCTTGGAAGCGCGTTCGAGTGCCGACATTCAAGAAAAAGGGTAAGACGCGCGAGTGTTTTCGCGCCGACAACGGCCCAGACAAACAACATCCCGACGCGGTTCAGACGGATGGCATGCGCGTGAAGTTGCCGATTATCGGATGGGTGAAGATGCGCGAAGAAGTGCGTTTCGCCGGACGCATCCTCTCCGTCACGATCTCACGCCAAGCCGATGCGTGGTACGCGAGTTTCTCCATTGAAGTTCAATACGAGCCGGAGGTTCGCGCCGATGCACGTGTTGTCGGCGTCGATCTGGGCATCACCGCCCTCGCAACCCTCAGCGATGGAACGCCAAAGACTTCCGCGCCTAAACCATTACGGAGGTCCCTACAAAAACTCAAACGTCTCTCACGTTCGCTCTCCCGCAAAGAGCGCGGATCGAAGAATCGAGCGAAAGCAAAAACCACGCTTGCTCGACTCCATCGACGGATCGCCGATATTCGCGCCGACGCGTTGCACAAACGTAACCGTCTTCTCAAGGCCGTCTTGACGGCGAGCGGGCTATCGTGCTGAGCCGTTTAGCTCTGTAGCAATAGATTGGTCGTCGCGTCGTCAGCGGTGAGCGGGGTGGCGTGCGCGTTCAAGTTCCACGGAAGTAGCTCGGCGATCTGGTTGATAGGATGGTCGGCGATGCGCGTAAGCACCTCGCGCAGAAAGGCTTCGGGATTGTAGCCGTTGAGTTTCGCGCTGCCCAGCAGGCTGTAGATCGCCGCGGCTCGTTCGCCGCCGGCATCGCTGCCAGCGAAGAGAAAGTTCTTCCGTCCAAGCGCAACGCACCGCAACGCGCGTTCTGCAGCATTGTTGTCGATCTCGATGCGACCGTCGTCGCAATAGCGGATCAGCGCGTCCCACCGCGTGAGCGCATAGCGGATCGCCTTTGCCATCGCGGACTTCTGCGAGAGTGTTGCGAGCGTCGCTTGTAACCAACCGTGCATCGCATCGAGCGCAGGGCGGCTCCGTTCTTGCCGCACCGCGCGACGCTCCTCGGGCGGTCGCCCACGAATCGCTTGTTCGATGGCATAGAGCGCACCGATGCGGTCAAGCATCTGCGCTGCAACGGGAGATTTGTGTAGTTCGTGCAGATCGACGAACTTGCGCCGGACGTGCGCCCAGCACGCCGCTTCGCGTACCTGGCCACCGTCGTAAAGCTTCGAATAACCCGCATACCCATCGGCTTGCAGCACGCCGGTGAACTCTGCGAGATGGCGTTGGGGATGCTCGCCTTTGCGATCGGGGGTGTAGGCAAACCACACCGCCGGCGCCGCTTCGCCCGCAGCAGGGCGCTCGTCGCGGACGTAGGTCCACAACCGGCCGGTCTTGGTCTTGCCGCGCCCGGGTGCGAGCACTGGAATCGGTGTATCGTCGGCATGCACGACCTCGGCAGAAAAGACATGCGCGCGCAAGGCATCAGTCAACGGCGTCAGGAGCGCGTTGATATTCCCGACCCACTGCGCGAGCAGCGTGCGATCCAGTTCAACGCCCTCGCGCGCATAGATCTCCGCTTGCCGATAGAGCGGCAGATGATCGGCGTATTTGCCGACCAGCACGTGCGCCAAGAGCCCCGGGCCGGCCATGCCGCGTTCGATCGGACGCGTCGGCGCAGGCGCCTGCACGATCGTATCGCAATGCGCGCAGGCGAGTTTGGTACGCACCTGACGAATCACCTTGAAACGCACCGGTTCGAGCTCCAGTATCTCCGTCACGTCTTCGCCGAGGTGTTTGAGTTCGCCATCGCAGCCGGGGCAGCGTGATTGCTGCGGCGCGATCGTCTGCGTTTCGCGCGGGAGATGCGCGGGGAACGCGCGCCGCTGCTTGGGGACGCTCGGCGTTCGCGTTGTACCGGCCTGTTCGGTTAATTCACACGAACGCTGTGCCTCGGCGCTCTCCAGTTCCTCGACCCAGAGCTCCAATTGCTCGATCTGCTGCGCGCGCTTCTCACTCTTGTTCCCAAACTGCATGCGGCGCAGCTTAAGGATCTGTAACTTCAGCGTTTCTATTTCAACGCTGTAGGAAAGGAGCTGCGCGTCTTTGGTAATGAGCTCCGCGTGCTGCTCGCGCAGCATCGACTTCAACTCTGCGAGATTCAATCGGTCGAGATCGGGCAGTGCAGCGTTCGCGGAATCCATGCACGACTATCGTACTGAATTATGTACGCATGTTCAACGCATTATGTCGCAGAAATCGTTGCCGTTATTATACTTCCATCATCACATCAGCGGTGCGCACCGGATGTCGCCAATCAATTCCCTCCAGTAACATCGAGAGCTGCGCTGCACTCAGCGATACGCTGCCGCTCTGCGCTTGCGGCCAAATGAAACGCCCACGCTCCAAACGCTTAGCCATCAAGCATAGGCCCGTGCCATCCCACCACAGTATCTTGAGTAGATCGCCGCGCCGTCCGCGAAAGAGAAAAAGATGACCGCAAAACGGATTGCTCGCTAACGCGTTCTGCACCAACGCACCCAGCCCGGTGAACCCTTTGCGCATGTCGGTGACGCCCGCAGCGAGCCAAATGCGCGTACCGGTCGGCACGCTCGTCGGCACCACGCTCATCGTTGCAATGCCGCAACCAACGCGCAGAGCAACCCGGCGTCCAACGCACCGGTCTCGATCCGCAACGTCGCGCCGGAGACGAGCGTCAGATGCAGCACGTCGCCGCCACATGTGCCTGGATGACGCAGATTCGGCTGCGACCCACGAACCGCCGGAGCGATGCTCACCGGCAAAAACGTCGCCCGCGCCATCGCGTCGCGAACCAGTGACGTCGGCGGCATATCGAGCTTTCCGGCACGATACAGCGTTCTCCAATGGCTTAGGCTGGTGGGATGGATGCCTTGCTCCTGCGCGATCGCCTGAATCGACGCGCCGGGACGCAACGTCAGTTCAACGATACGTCGCTTCTCAGCGAGCGGCCAACGGCGACCCGGCGCGCGCGGACTCGGGACTTTGGTTGATGCCATGAAGACCTCACGATGGAAGACGCGTTTCCTCTATCATCGTGAACGACGACCCGCAGCGCAAGACGGTCCTCAACAGACGGTTACGCACAAACTCACAACCGACCTCGTGAATCGTGCGACCATCGTCATCGAAGACCTTAACGTATCGGGAATGCTGGCAAATCGGCATCTCTCCCGCGCGATTGCCGACCTCGGGCTCTTCGAGTTTCGACGACAGTTGGACTATAAGGCCGGAATGGCGGGATCGACCGTCGTCGTCGCAAGTCGGTGGTTTCCGTCATCGAAAATCTGCTCGGCGTGCGACGTAAAGTACGATACCTTGACGCTCTCGGAGCGCACGTGGACGTGCTCATCGTGTGGCACGTTCCATGACCGCGACATGAACGCGGCCGTGAACCTTGCACGATACCCGGAGAGTTGGGCCGGGTCAGCCTGTGGAGCCGAAGGCGCTGGCGACGGTCAACAGACCGTCGTGAAACCGGCGGCGTAGAAGCAGGAAGAATGCTTGGAATAGATGTCCATGCTTTTCACAACGGCGAGTCCACGGTTAATGTCGACGAGACAAGGAAGAAGTAATGCGGCGATACCGCCAATTACCACGATCCCAAAGCCCCTTTTGGAGTCGCCTTCATCCACTCGAGGCGCTTCGGCTGGCGCAACGGCGCCAACCGAACTCCTATTCCCCGCGTCCTCAACCGACTCGTAATGACGTAAAGCCGCCGACTCGAGTGATCCGTGCGGATGACCGCACGAACCGCAAAATCGATCGCCCTCGGTTCTAGAGGAGCCGCAATGCTTGCAATACACAAGTCACAACGTACCGCCACTGTCGTTTCAGGTCAAGAGATGCCGCCCTAAACGTTCTTGCTCGCCGCCTTGTAGTGAAAGCTCTTGTAGAGCCGCCGGATATGATGCGACGGTCGCCCGACCGGGCGCGTGAGCAGATGACCGATCCGCGAAACTCAAGCATGATGCGACGGTCAAAACCGGGTCTGAGAACGCCGTCCTGAGCTTCACCCGTGGGGTTCGTCACTTTGGCGTTACATCATCAGCACAAATCACTTGCAAAGTATAGCGAAATCGCCGCGACCGTCGTGAAACCGGCGGCGTAGAAGCAGGAAGAATGCTTGGAATAGATGTCCATGCTTTTCACAACGGCGAGTCCACGGTTAATGTCGACGAGACAAGGAAGATGCTTCTTGCTCGAAGCGTGGCGATGCTGTTCCCATTGATTCAGCAGCACACGGAACGCGATGTTAAGTCCCCATTATTAGTCGTAACTCAGTAATGATTCGTATCGCGCGTACGGCGCGAGAAAGCGAATCGGGATCGTCCCTGTGGGGCCATTACGTTGCTTCGCAATAATGAGCTCCGCATTCCCGTCATCGCGTTGCTGGTCGCGTTCGTAGTAGGACTCTCGATACAAAAAGGCTACCATATCGGCTTCCTGTTCGATGGAACCTGAGTCCCGCAGATCTGCAAGCATGGGTCGTTTGTCCGCGCGACCTTCGACCGCGCGGTTTAGCTGCGCGAGGGCGACGATGGGGACGTTGAGGTCCTTTGCGGTTGCCTTCAAGGTCCGACAGATCTCCGATATCTCTTCATTGCGATTTTGCGCGTCGCGTTTGCGGCCGCTGGTTGGTGATGGGTGTAAGAGTTGGAGATAGTCGATGACGATCGCCGCGAGCCCCGTTCGCATTTTGAGTCGGCGCGCGCGGGAGCGGAGTTGACTGACTGCAAGTGTGCCGGCGTCGTCGACGGTCATCGGGAGCGAAGAGAGCACTGCTAAGGATGACCCCACTGCGATCATTTGTCCATCCGATACGTCGCCTCTTCGCAAGGTGTTGAGGTCGATGCCGGCGTCCATTGCGATGAGTCGCTTGCCGAGTTCTTCTTCACTCATTTCCAGGCTGACAAACAAGATATTTCCCGCTTCCCTGGCGCGCGCGTCTTCGGCTGCAGCACGCGCCATTGAAAGCGCAAAGGCGGTCTTTCCCATTCCCGGCCTGCCGGCGATGACAAAGAAGTTCCCAGGGTGTAGTCCCGTGGTCATGTTGTCTAAGCCGACGAAGCCGGTGGAGAGCCCTTGCGTTTTTCGGTGGAGACTATCGTAGGTTCGCTTCATGACGTCGACCATAGCGGTGCCCGTCGACCCCGTAGCGCGATCATTGATGGCGAGGACGATTTGCTCGGCAGTATCCAAAGCCGTCTCAACGTCCGCCTCGGACTCAAAACCGAGTTTCGCGATGGTTCCACCAGTGGCGATCAGGGAGCGAAGGATCGATTTTTCACGGACGAGCTTTGCATAATACATAGCCGATGCAGTGGTTTGCACGGTCTGGGTAAGCACGCCGAGGTATGCCGCTCCGCCGACCTTTTCGAGTGCTCCGCGTTGCCGAAGCATCTCGGTGACGGTGATGCGATCGAGTCGTTCTCCTTGGTCACCCAGGTGTTGCAATATACCGAATATCGTCTCATGCGCGGCGGCGTAGAAGTCGTTTGCTGATACCAATTCAATCGCCGCATCCAGGATCTCTCGATCGATCATAATTGCACCGAGTAACGCTTGCTCAGCCTCGATATTATGAGGCGGTATTTGTTCAATCATGCTTAAGCGCCGTCGCGACGAAGCCCATGAACGGTGCGGTACCTTGCACGAGTCCTAAGCTTTGTGCGCGCGTGAGTATTCGGGCGGGAATCGTGGTGATGTCAAGCGCGATATCAGGTGTGGTTAGCTCGGTGCGCGAGGTCGTTTCTGTAACCGGTGGTGTCCACGTTCGGCGGCGGGTGAGACGCGAGAGATCCGCCGGCACTCCTTCTCCATCACGGATGAAGCGGGCGGCGATTTTTGCGGCGCTCGTTGCGCCTTTCGCTTGGCGAATAGCTTCTCGGTGTTCGCACCAGTGTCCGATGACGCGGTCGAAGGTCGCGTCGCCGTGCGTGGCTACGATCGTGCGGATCTGTTGCGCGGTGAAGTTGACCCCGAGGTCGTCGGCTAGGAGGCGAAGGCGTTCGGTGCGCGTCTGCTCTGCTGCAGCAGCAGTAGTAGGAGTATGGGATGACTCATTATGAGCGGTATCGAGAGCGCCATCGACGCTTGATGCCTCATCGTGAGCGATCAGGGGCGACCGGAGGCTCGAGGAAGGATCGCTTACGGTGAGCGGTGTGGATGCCTCATGATGAGCGGTCAAGCGCGAAGTCTCTTCTGTTTCTGATCGTTCATTGTGAGCGGTCAGAAGGGTGAATTCCGGCTCCGAGGGGGGTGGCGTGCGCAGTTCGGCGAGGCGGCGCCGGCCTTCGACGAGAGCATCCTGGCGGCTCTCGCTGCTGCGGTGTAAGTCGGTCGTGGCAGCATCGAGCGGTTGCGGGTAGTAGCGGTTGGGAATGCGCAGCCCCACGCGGGTCATCTTGAGGAGCCCGACCAAACAGAGGCGCCGGAGAACGCGAGTAAGCGTCGATCGAGCGATACCGAGAAAGTCGGCAAGGTCTTCCTGGCGCCAGGGCTCCCCCGTCGATGGGTCGGTTTCGTAGTTCCGCAGGGTCGCATAGACGATTTTCTCGTTTCCGTCGAGGGCGCGGCACCGGAGCACGTCGATGGGAATCGCGAGCGCGGCAGCCGGGACGAGGGCACGTAGATGGGGCTTCTGGCGGCGGGTATCTGCGGTCGGGGGCGTTTCGGGCGCAGTCGACGCTTGCTTGCGTAAGGCACTCATAGACGAAACCCTACGCGTGAATCCATGCGAACCCGTGTGAACCCGCGTGAACCCATGTGAACCCGTTGGTGGTAGTCGGCGGTGGGTTCGTGCAAGCGACGTCCCACCGCGATCATCAGGCGCCGAGGTCTCGCAGGAGTCGGTCGAGAGCGATCTCCACGATCCGCGTTTTGTTCATGCGGGGATAGGTCTTGCAGAATCGATCCATACGCCGACGGATATCTGCGCCCATGCGGATCGTCCAGCCCACGTTTCGTTCGCGTGGTCCGAAGGCGTCGGGTTCCGAGAGGATGATGCTCGCGAGGAGCTCCTGTTGGTCTTCGGAGAGCGTCGATGTACGGCGCGGGTGGTTGGTGACCCGTTGCAACAGTTTCGGGTTATCTTTTGCAATCGCGGCAAAAAGCGACTGGTCGTCACCGGTGAGATTGAGCGATTCTTGAAGAGTGCGCTTGGTCGGCTTACTCATAGTGCGCCGTCGTTGCTGTGCAGCAGCTCGGCGGCAGCGCGCTCGACGTCGGTATCTTCTACCCAATCACTGTCGCGATCGGCCGCATAGATGCACGCGTTGTGGGCCGTACGGCAGATTTTCCGCGGTATTCCCCGGCTCGTAACGGTGAGCGAATGGATAGCTTCGGGAGTAAAGAGCGGCTCGGTACGTTCAGCCACGCGCAGTCGCCAAGCGATCATCGCTGCGACCTCGCTTTCTGCAAACGGTGTGAGTTCAACGTGGGCCGAGAGTCGGCTATGGAGTGCGGGGTTCCCGGTGACGGCTGCGAGCAGCTCGGGGTTTTGGCCGAACAGGATGACTTGGACGAGTTGCGTTTCGGTCGTTTGCAGGGCAATAAGTTGGAGGATCGCTCTGGTTCCACCGGTGCGGAGCTCTTGAGCGTCGTCGAAGATGACGACGGTGGTGGCGCCGGCGTCGTCGTTATCCCGAGCAAAGTTCCCAATCGTGGAGTAGTGGCTCGCCGTGGAGTTTGCTCGCGATCGCTTGAGCTTGAATTCGTCTAAGACGGTGCGCATGATCGCGGCGTCCGACTGGCGCGGCCCGCCGGGAACCGCGGGTAGAAAAACGGTGGGAATATCGTTAGCGCGGAGGTCTTCTGCGAGCATCCGCGCGATAGTCGTCTTTCCGAGGCCGACGTCTCCGGAGCAGATTCCCAGCGCCGTTCGGCCGATGACCACGTTGCGCATGGCGTTCACGGCCTGGATATGGCTCGAGCGGGCATACGCATATCGAGGGCTTGCGGTCGGCGCGAATGGGGCATCCGCAAGCTGGTACCGTTTGAGATAGCTCAGGGGCGGCAAGGGGGATCTTCGGAAGGTCGTCGTCATTCCGACCCTTTATAGCAAAACCAAGGGTGGTTTGACAAGCCTGCCCTGCCGACGAAAGCGAGGGGGTGCGCGAGACCTAGGGGTTGTGAAGTTGCCGTTTGGCGCGTTTTCGTCGCCGGTGGGCCGACGCGACTCACTGCCGAGACATTCACGGCCACTATTCGTCCGCAAACTTCGCGAGGTGTTCCGGATTACCTTGGCGATGCCTGATTCATCCGGGGGACTCGCGGGCAACGCCTCGAAATACGACGGCCATGTTCACGCTGAAACTTCGTCGTCGCCTCCGCGCCCAAGCAAGCTTAGTCGATATCCTCGGCAGTAGTTGGATCTTCGCCGTCGTTGCGATCGTGGGGATTGCGTTGCTCGTGGGTGTCTCGCGCGCCGTAACCAACGGGATCACCTACGAGCATGAGGTGGCCTCGGTTCACGCGATCGTGACCGCGCTCGAGCGCGACAAGCTCGCATCGCAGGCGGCGTTCGTGCCGAGCACCGATCTCGCGGGCGCCTCGAATGCCGACGGCCACGAGTACGATCTCTATCAGCAGGGGCTCCATCATAACGGCCATTTCTTCGCGTACTGCTTTACGGCGGCGGCGGGTGAATGCCAAGCGTCGCAACCGCTCAATACGCTCGCGGTCTACACGTACGTTTGGAACTCGTTGCCGCGCAACGGCGGGAGCGCCCCCTCGATCTCAGTGTACCGCCCGCCCGCTGGCGGCTTGACGGGCTTTTCGGTACACGACTATTTCGGCGGGGCGGCGCTCGTCGCGCATTTCGCGGGTATCGCGGCGCTCAACGCTAAGACGCCGTTCGTATCGAGCTGCGTGCCGAAGATCTATCACTGGGGGTATCCGGTGACGCCGGCGCCTGGAGGCTACCCGGCGCTCGTGTCGGCGACCTGTCGTGCGTTTCGCGCGACGCTTACCGATGGGCGATTCAGCGAAGCGATCGGGCTGACCGATCAGCATATTCCATTTGAGCAGACCGTCATCATCGGCACGGCAACCCCAACGCCGATGCCGCTTGCCGCCGCGCCGAATCCGCTGCAGTTTTCCTCGCCGGTATCGCCGTCGCAATCGTTTACCGCAAGCGAGAATAATTATGGAAATCGCGTCACGACGCCGGCGCAGCAGTACGCGATCGCCGGATGCAACGGCATCGCGCAGCTCAACCCAAGCGGCAGTGGCATCATGCCGACGTATAACGGCACGTCGGGGGATACCACAGTTGCGGTGCTTCCGATCGTGTCGCCTGCCCCTAGTGGTGCGAATTGTACCGTGAGCGTGACCGACAACACGCCGCAAACGACGTCGGTGCCGGTGACGATCGGGGAGACGTTCGCGCCGGGCGCGCACGGCTACGCGGTGAATTTCACCGGTGCATCAACGGTTGCGCCGATTGTGACACAGGAGCAAAACTATGCAGTGGGGCCGTCGCAAGGCGGCCGAGGCGGGTTCATTTTCCGCTATTACTCAACGGAGACGCCGAGCAATATTTGCTACCCGCCGTCGCCGGCAAATGCGACCGTGGGCAGCGGCAATACGGTATCGCAGCAGTGGTCGGTGAAGATGACCGGTGCCGGCGTCTGCACGGCGGTCTTCGAGGATGCTTATGGGCGCACGTTCGCAGCGCAGGTGCAAGCGAATGCGCCGATGGCAACCTGGCCCGCAGGCGGAATCGTGGAAGCAACCTCGGGCTCCGCGTTAGCAATGCTGCCGATGCACGAACCCTTGATTGCGAAATTGTTCGGCGCGGAGATGGCCGATGCACTTACGACCGGCTGCAAAGCCGTCGTGATTGCGAGCGGAACGTTTCCGGTCGATGCGTCGGGAACAGCGTACACGCCAGCGTCGATCTCGCAGTTGCCGCCTGCCGCGCAAACGCTCTTAAGCGGGCAGGGCTATACCGTCGATGGCAGCGGCTGCGTGTATCAACACGGCGCGCTCGCTACGCAAGCGCCGATCGTCGCCTATGAACCGGGCGGCACGAGCGCGAGTACGCCGAAGTATGCGATTCCGCCAAACAACTGCAATCGATTGGGCATTGCAATTGGAAGTTGGAATCCGGCAAGCGCCACAGGTTCTCAAGCGGCCTTCCCGATTAGCCCCGGTTCAACGTCTGGCAGTTGCACGGTCAGGATCACCGCTTCTCCCGCGCCGTCTGGAACACCGGGGCCGGGAAGCGGGCTCGTTCCCGTGCAGGTCGCGCAATATCCATGCCAATTCATCGGTGGGTCGTGTACGTTACCTGCGGGGGGGCTCGGCCAAAATACGACGGCGTGCCATCCGACGACGCATAGCGGCAGCGGTTTCATAACGTGGTACCGATATTATTGGTACGGAACGCCTCCTCAGTCACCTAGCGCACCTGGGCCCGTGCCTGCGACCGTTGGAACCGTGAGCGGGTTAAATCCATCGACGTTTACGCGCACAGGCCCCGGAACCGTTTACGGGATCATGGTAATTATGACGCGCAATATGGCCGGATGGCCGTGTCGCTTCACCAATTGGGGGTTCACCTGGTCGCTGTACGTCACCGTTCCCTAACGCGATCGAATGAGCAGAAGAAAACCCGGAGCAGAACGCTCCGGGTTTTTCGTTGCTCGCTCCCTCGCGCCGTTATTTTACGGCCAGTTGGGGACGTTCGGATCGGTGAACGAACGCGGGTTTATTTATGTTTCAGGGATGCGCCCGCAAGCACGCCGATGAGTCCGGTAATAACGGCGGTCGCAATTTCGCGCGTTGCCTGTACCGTATCTTGATTCGCAGCATCAAAGCCAAATACCACGAATGTTGCGACGATGGTGATAGCGATGACAGCAAGGATTGAAAGAACGAAAATACGGGTAGTCGTGTGATCGACTTGATAGGCAGAGAGCGGCTTCTCTTGGTACGACAGAGACCCGCTTACAACAACTTGTTCGTCGCCGCCGTCCACGAGTTAAATACGTACCAACTGTTTGAGCGTTCCATCGGCTTCACGAATGAGAATCTCTGCTCCACGTTTGGTTGCGGTGACGTACACGTTTTCAAGCGAGAGCGCATCACGCAACACCTCGCCCTTCCCTCCGCGTTCTTTGGCGAGGCGCTCTAAGATTTCAGCCGAGGCCCCCTCGAACGTTACGCTCAGTCGGTTTTTCATGGTCAATCCTCCGCACCAATCATACACCAAACTTGCACCACTCGCAAGAACAGGCGGCCGAAGCCGCCTGTTCTATCTTCCCCGCGCCGTTATTTTAGGGCCAGTTCGGGACGTTCGGATCGGTGAACGAGCGCGGGTCGATGGGGAACTCCCCGTTCCCTCTTGCGCTTTCCGACGAACCTGGAACATACGGTACATATTGCCCCGCAAACCATTCTGTGCGCGCGTTAGTCGCGTAGGGGTTGACCCCTGTTGCGAAACTGTAGTCAACCATACTGCTACAGCCCCACCCTCCCACCATATTATCGTTTCCGGTCGTTAGAGTACCGTACACATTCCCAGGCCAAGGTGATCCTGTTCCGCTCGGGTTTTGATCGTAAACAGTCACCGCTCGCACGTTCTCCAACAGCCACTCGTCGATGCTTCCCGCTGCAAGTCCGTTCGCAGCGCGCTCGTTCTGCCAATCGACGAAGCACGGGGTCTCAATCGTAGGATCGAGCGTTGCAAGGCGATACTCGCCATTGATCTCCCAGGGCTGCGGCGTGATCGTTGGCACGGGCGGCAACGTCGGCGCGAGGAGGGTCTGATTCCCGCCGTTGAGCGTGACGTTATCGTGAACCGTGGCTTGCACCGTTCCGGTATCAGCCACGCTATCGGTGCCGATAACGAGCAGGTAGTGGCCGTTCGGCGCACCGTTGAGCGTGAAATCGCCTTGCGGGTTGGTGGTCGCCTGCGGCGAGGGGAGCGGCGTCGGGCACCCGTCGTTCTCCGGGGTAATGCTTGCCGGTGCCGGGGTCGCTCCGCATGGAGCCCAGGGCATCAGTTTGACCGGCACACCCGCGAGCGGCTGGCCGTTGGCGTCGTTGACGACCACACCCGAGGCGTTCGTGGTTTGCGGCCCCGAGGTGGTGATCGGCGTCGGCGTTGGGGTTGCCGGGATCGGGCCAGGGCCACTACCCGTAGAGCTGCCGCAGGCGACGAGGATTGCGAGAGCCGCGAGGCCGGCGAGGATGATGTGCGATTTGTTGGGCATTTCGTGGCCCTCCTTTTGCTTTCACGGGTTCAAAGCGTGCAGCTGTGAATCCTGTGCGATAAGCGGATAAGTGGAAAAACAGATAAACCGTTTCTATGTGAAACGTCTTCTCTTCGCCACACCGCGGGCAAGCCCGAAGGCGCGCCGGCGCGAAGCGCACGGCGGTATCGCCTTGCGGGTGAAGCGCGGCGGCGTGGCTGTTTATTGAATGTGCGTGACGACGATCGTCGTGGCGACGCCCACGATCGCAAGCATAACGGCGCTCATTCCAACGAAAAGATTGAGCGTATGCTGCGTGATCTTGTGATCGAGGATCCCGAACTTTTCGTCGATTTTATGGTCGAGTTTATCGAATGCTTCGCGAAGATCGGATTTGGTCACGGCGTGGTCGTCGAAGACGCGCGCGAAAATACTGGCAAGCGCCTCGGCGTGCGCCGGGGTATCGCCGGCGCGCTCGAGGTCTTTCGCGATCGTTAGGGTGTCGAGCATCTTGTTCATAATATCGGCCTCCGTTGGCGAAAGTTTCAGCCCAGATCTCTCCCGGGATGCTTCCGTTGTGAAAAGCATGGACATCTATTCCAAGCATTCTTCCTGCTTCTACGCCGCCGGTTTCACGACGGTCTGTTGACCGTCGCCAGCGCCTTCGGCTCCACAGGCTGACCCGGCCCAACTCTCCGGGTATCGTGCAAGGTTCACGGCCGCGTTCATGTCGCGGTCATGGAACGTGCCACACGATGAGCACGTCCACGTGCGCTCCGAGAGCGTCAAGGTATCGTACTTTACGTCGCACGCCGAGCAGATTTTCGATGACGGAAACCACCGACTTGCGACGACGACGGTCGATCCCGCCATTCCGGCCTTATAGTCCAACTGTCGTCGAAACTCGAAGAGCCCGAGGTCGGCAATCGCGCGGGAGAGATGCCGATTTGCCAGCATTCCCGATACGTTAAGGTCTTCGATGACGATGGTCGCACGATTCACGAGGTCGGTTGTGAGTTTGTGCAACGCGTCGGCGCGAATATCGGCGATCCGTCGATGGAGTCGAGCAAGCGTGGTTTTTGCTTTCGCTCGATTCTTCGATCCGCGCTCTTTGCGGGAGAGCGAACGTGAGAGACGTTTGAGTTTTTGTAGGTACCTCCGTAATGGTTTAGGCGCGGAAGTCTTTGGCGTTCCATCGCTGAGGGTTGCGAGGGCGGTGATGCCCAGATCGACGCCGACAACACGCGCATCGGCGCGAACCTCCGGCTCGTATTGAACTTCAATGGAGAAACTCGCGTACCACGCATCGGCTTGGCGTGAGATCGTGACGGAGAGGATGCGTCCGGCGAAACGCACTGCTTCGCGCATCTTCACCCATCCGATAATCGGCAACTTCACGCGCATGCCATCCGTCTGAACCGCGTCGGGATGTTGTTTGTCTGGGCCGTTGTCGGCGCGAAAACACTCGCGCGTCTTACCCTTTTTCTTGAATGTCGGCACTCGAACGCGCTTCCAAGGAATCTCGTTGCGCCGATATTTCTTGAGGTCGTTGAAGAAATTGGCGTACGCGCGCCCAAGATTCTTCATTGCCTGTTGCGGCGCGTTCTTCGTGACTTCGCGCATCCATGGGAAGTTCGCATCTTTAAGCGCGTTAAACACCTTGCGTAGCAATCCTTGCGATGGTTTTTCGCCCGCAACATACTGTCGCTGCCATTCCGCAAGTGCCCAATTATACGCGAACCGTGCAACGCCGCAGGCCCGCACAAAGTAGGCCTCCTGAGCGGCGGTTGGAACGAGTCGAACGCGGTGTGCGAGCATCATGCCTGCGCCTCGTGCCGTGCAAGCGCTCGCTCAATACTGATCGCGCGATTGCGAGCCGAACGACGGCCATAGAGCCGCGCGCAAAAACTCGTGAGCACCGCGATCATATCCTGTACGAGATCATCGTTCATTTCGGATGGATCGACGACGATCAGCCGCCGACCCGACGCGGCAAGCGCCGCCTCCAGATACTCTGAACCGAAACGGGCAAAGCGGTCGCGGTGTTCGACCACGATTGCATGGACGTTTGCATCAAGCAAGAGCCGCATCACTTTGCGGCGTTTCCCATTCAAGCCGGAGCCGACCTCAGCAACTGATTCAACAACGTGGAGATCATGCTCGGCTGCGTACTGCGAGAGCCGCGCGAGTTGTCGGTCGAGATCATTGCGTTGGTCATGGCTACTCACGCGGGCGTACAACGCGACGCGTTCACAGACAATAGGTTCGGGTGCATCCACGACAATGGTTCCAGTGGGCAGTTTGCGCCACGGGACAGGCATGATGCCGTCTTGCGTCCAGCGCCAAGCCGTCTTGTACGAAATGCCCGTTCGGCGTGCCCACTCTGAGAGTTTCACTGCTCAAGAGTATCATGGGAACGTATGTTTGTCTATATTTACGATGTATTTGTGCAACAGTTCGTAACCCCACTCCCCGGAGTCCTGAAATCAGGAGCGGCTTTTCATGGAGACCGCGTTTATTGCGTTCGATATTGACCACGCCGTCTTGGACGATACTTTCGCGGCCAGCCATTTCCGGCGGCGGGGCGCCGGCACCGGGAGCGAATGGGTTTGCGATACGATCCATAGGGACATTGTAGCCGGAAGCCTTCGGGGCCACAACATAGTTTACCGTGAAATCTCAGGTTTACCATAAAAACCAAAGTTTATCGGCAATTCTAAAGTTTCTCGAAGTTTGGGGCGCCCCCGCCGAAACGGCCGGGTCGTCCGGCAAGGGTGCAGACGATCTGGCGTTTTAGAGAACAGATCCGTCGCCGGCCCTTCTCTTCTTCACCTGCCTCAGCGCGTCGGCGGGCAGAAGACGAGTCGACGCGAAGCGCGCGGCCATGCGCCTTCTGCCTGACGCCGCGCTGAGGCGTATGCGTTTTACCGCTTTGCGGAATATCCGTTTATCGGATGTTCGTATTATCTGCTTATTGGAGGCGCGGCAAAGCGGCTTCTAGCACCTCGGGGTCACTCTCGAGAAGGTCGTGCGCGACCGTGAGCGCGAGGCGAAGCGCCGTCGCTTGACTGACGCGGCCGCGGTATCCGTAGCGCCGACGTCGGCGATGAAGATACGCCACGAGTTTGTCGAGCGCGTCGGTATCTGAGCGTAGCAGCGGCATGGTCACGCGTTCGGGCGGTTGCGCTTGTGCCGTCGTGGATTTCGCGGGAGCCTTCGCGTGATGAGGCTTAGGCTGAGGCGTGGGTTCAGTGGCGGGCGGCGTTTCAGAGGGTGGCTGCTCGAGCATCGTGGGGCGCTGGGTAAAGGCGCCGACGGCGCTGGGGATCGTGAGAGGTTTAGACATGGGCGGCAGCTCCTTCTAGCAGCTCGCGTGCGAGGCGTTCGTAGTCGCCGGCGACCGGGGCGGCGGGGGCGTAGTCATAAATGCTCTGACGTGCGCCGTATGCCTCGGCGATTTGCGTCGAGGTGCGGATCGTCGTATCGAGCAGGGTGCCGGTGTTCTGCATTTCCTCGCGAACGGCGCGTGCGAGTCGCAGCGCGGGGGTGTAGCAGGTGAGCAGCGTGTCGACGTGCGGCGATTGCGTGATGGCGCCTTGATTTTGCAGATCGACGATCGCGACATAAACCTGGCTGGCGCCGTGTACCGCAGCGGCCTGGGAGTTCACGGGAATGAGGATATGCGAGGCGGCGATGAGGGCAGAAGAGTAGAGCAGCCCGAGTGATGGCGGACAATCTAATAGAATCGTGTCGTAGCGATCGGCGATACGGCCGAGGGCTCGTGAAAGTACCATCGCCGGATTGGCATGGGAAATTTGCACCTGGACGGCCGCGACTGCCGTATCGTTGGTGCCGTAAAGAAGGTCGAGGCCCGCGGCGCGGCTTGGGGCGATTGCGGCGTCAATGTT